>Ga0315336_1000352_pt1 | contig 143744 bp, 93 predicted proteins | sample ASW5metaG_FD_204512 | JGI IMG/M metagenome (GOLD analysis project Ga0315336, IMG submission 204512) | Ammonia-oxidizing marine archaeal communities from Monterey Bay, California, United States - ASW #5 | ecosystem: Environmental > Aquatic > Marine > Intertidal zone | place: USA: California... | reverse complement strand
AAGGACTGTGTAAGAAGTTGATGCCTGCGCTGGTGCTCATGCTGTTGGGAATGTTGGTCTACGTCGCCAGGACTGGTGGCCTGGCCGAATCAGCCGCATTCCTATTCACGCCCGATTTTTCCAAACTCACGCCCGATGCCGTTCTCGAAGCGCTCGGCCACGCCTTCTTCACGCTGTCGTTGGGAATGGGGGCGATGGTGACGTACGGTTCGTATCTCAAGAGCGAACGACGCATTGTCACAGACGGTGTGATCATCGCCGGTCTCGACACGGGCATTGCTTTGCTGGCCGGGTTGGTCATTTTTTCGGTCGTGTTCGCCGGCGGCTTGGAACCGAGCGCCGGGCCGGGGCTGATCTTTGAGACGCTCCCATCGCTGTTTATCGACATGACCGGCGGTATGATCGTGGCCACCGCGTTCTTTTTGCTGGTGTTCTTCGCCGCCTGGTCGTCCGCCGTGTCGCTGTTGGAAGTGGTCGTGGCCTATTTCGTTGACGAACGCAAATGGTCGCGCCCGCAGGCCACTTGGGTGATGGGTGGAGCGGCTTGGGCACTGGGACTCGCCTGTGCCCGGTCCGGAGAGATCCTCGACATGCTCGACAATCTGACAACGCGATATTGCCTGCCTCTGGGCGGACTAGCGATTGCCATCGCCGCCGGCTGGATACTCACCAAGCAGGACCGAGAAAGCGGTTTCGCCGCGATCGGAAAGTCGGGCGAGTTTTTGGCACCGCTTTGGACATGGACGATCCGCATCGTCACACCGGTATTGGTGATCCTGGTTCTGCTCTCCAAAGCCGAGCTGATCGATTTCTCTGGACTCTGGTAGAACCCATCCTGAAACCTGGTTGTGGACGAATCTCTGCCTGGCAAACAAATGGATTGATTCGGCAACAGAGGGTTTCAGGAATGATTCGAGTACCTCAGGTCATTTGAAAATGTGCGACGCGCGACCGGAAATCGAGTCAGAAAGTGTCTGCTCTTTCTGACGTACCATGAAATCGCAACTGCCAAAATCAAGTGGCGTGGGCCACTAGAGCGCATTCGACATAAGTGTAGCGGGTTCTGGCGGCGTAGAGACGATATTCAAAGACCACAATCGTCCGATAGCCGCCACAGTCATCCCGAACGGGATCTAGTCTCTGGCCACTTCGAAAAAAGGCGCATCGATTGAGCCGCGTTCTCTTTTGTAGCGGAGTCGTGTTTCTCGCGCTGGCGTCAAGCGCCGGCGCGGCCGATGAACCGGCCATCGTTTCGATCACCGCCAAGCCTGACCGGCTGCTGTTTGAATTCGCGGCCGCCGCCGGGCAACGTGTGAGGCTCGTCGAATTGCGTCCGTACGAGACATACACCGCCGAAAACGCAACGCCGGCCGAGTGGGAAGGGCCAGCCTGTGCGCACTCGCTGGAACTGCGCCGCTTCAAGGACGGGCGCGACCGGCTATTCTCGAAATGGCAACTCGCCCATGCCGAGAGCGGCCGGCCCTATGGACGGCCACAATACGCGACCGACTTTACTGAGCTTCCTGAACGCAACAAACCCTTTTCTTGGCCGAAAAGCATCAAGGGCCTGCAGAGCGTTGTCGACGTCGACGATGCGATCAAACTCGGCGTCAAACACGTCGCACACAACGTGTTGATTTCACAGGTACTCGACCTGTCCGGCTCGACTGATGCAGAACACTGGACCGTCGATGGCGAGAAAATTGCGATCGACGGCGGTTACATCGGCCATCTCGACAAAACAATCGAAGCGCTCACGGCCGCCGGGGTCAACGTCACGATCATTCTACTCAACGCCGTCCCAACAAAGCCCGACGCCGGGAATCCGCTCATTCATCCATCAACCGATCTGGCGGCCGCTCCCAACCATTTGGGTGCCTTCAACCTGACCGACGAGCGGGGACTCAGGCACTATCGCGCGGCCGTCGAGTTTCTCGCCGACCGCTACTCTGATCCCACAGGAAAGCATGGATCGGTTTCCGGCTACATCATCGGCAACGAACTCCAGGCGCATTGGTGGTGGTACAACATCGGAACATCAACGCCGCAAGCCGTCATCTCTGACTACGCCCGGGCGGTGCGGATTGCGCATTTGGCGGCGCGGAAAATCCACAGCGGAATTCGCACCTACGTTTCGCTCGATCACCACTGGACGGCTCGCATGACCGACGATCGTCGGAAGTTTATCCCCGGCAAGGAACTACTGGATGGTTTACACTCACTTATCACGTCGGAAGGCAACTTCGATTGGCACGTGGCCCAGCATCCCTACCCCGAGAACCTGTTCGATCCCCGCACCTGGGACGACCGTGACGCAACGCTCGACTTCGACACCAAGAAAATCACGTTTAAGAACATCGAAATTCTCGCTCAATACCTGGCGCAGCCGCAGTGGCACGCGAGCGGCTCGCCGCGCCGGATCATTCTTTCCGAACAAGGCTTTCATTCACCCGAAGGCGAACAGGGCGAGCGACTCCAGGCGGCGGCTTACGCCTATGCGTACTACCGCGCGCGGCACGTCGACGGTATTGACGCGTTTATTCTGCACCGACACGTCGACCATCAGCACGAAGGCGGCCTGCGGCTCGGAGTTCGCGCTCGAAAGGAAAACACCGTGACCACACCGGGCCGAAAGAAGTTTCTGTACGACGTTTTTCAACGAGCCGATAGCCAAGACTGGCAGGATGTATTCGAGTTCGCCAAGCCGATCATTGGCATCGACGACTGGAGCGAACTGTTGCCTCGGACCGTCACATCGAAAAAATAATGGCGCGACCAGGAATCGTTTCACGTACCTGCGCGGCGAATGCACGTTCGCTGATCCGGCGGCTCGCGATTACGTCAAGCCGACGATCGGCGCGCCGTGGTACACGTGGTACGGGCGATTCAATTCATCGCTCCAGTGACCCTCGCGCGGAATTCCCAGCGCTTCGTAGATTGTGGCGGCCATGTTTTCGGGCGTTTGGGGATCGGCGGTCGGCCAGGCGCCGATTCGATCGGTCGCGCCGATCACGTTTCCGCCTTTCACGCCGCCGCCGGCAAAGAAGACGGACTGAGCCGCTCCCCAGTGATCGCGGCCCGGCAGCGTGTAGATCGTCGGGCAGCACTGGGAAATCTTCGGCGTGCGGCCGAACTCACCCGCCATCACAATCAGCGTCTCGTCGAGCAACCCGCTTTCGTCGAGATCATCAAGCAAAGCCGACAGCGCCCGGTCGGTCGGGGGCAACAGAAAATCCTTCAGCTTGAAAAAGTTTGAGCCGTGCGTGTCCCAGGTAATGTTGTTGCCCAGGTTGACCTGCACGAGGTTCACACCCGATTCGACCAAACGCCGGGCCATCAACAGCGACCAACCAAAACTATTGCGGCCGTATCGGTCCTGCGTCTTGCCGTCGGCGTGGGTGACGTCGAACGCCCACTTCACCTTGGGATCGGCCAATAGCGAAATCGCCGCCTGACGGTATCGATCGAGGCCGGCACCGGCGGCTCCCGCTTGGAGATCGCGGCGCTGACTTTCGACGTTGTCCAACAACCCGAACCGGCGGTCCAATCGTCCCGGGTTGAGCCCTTCGGGCAGACTCAAGTTCGGCGCGGCGAACGGCGACTGATCGTCGAGCCACTTTTCATCGTGATGCTCGAAGGCGTGTGTCGGATAAGCCCCCCACGACTTCGCGCGATAGGGCGAAGCCGAGATGATCCACGGATCGCGCCGCGCTCCCATCATGCCCGCCAATTGACCGGGAACGAACTTCGTCGGTGCCGTCCGCAGAGCCTCGGGCAAAATGACGGCCGGCGGCAAGTTGTTGCGCGGCGCCGTAACCGCACCGGCAACGGCGGCCATCGACGGCCAATCGGTCGGCTGGGCCTTCGTCGGATTGAACCCCGGCGGAAGCATCGTCCGGCCCGAGAGCATGATGCTGTTGGCTTGCAGATGCTCGTTGTTGGGATGCGTCAGCGAGCGAACGACGGCCCACTTGTTGCTCCGCTCGGCCAGCAGCGGCAGATGTTCGCATATCTGGAACCCGGGCGTCGCCGTCGAGATCGGCTCGAACTCACCCCGCACGTTCGCGGTAGCCTCCGGCTTCATGTCGAAGCTATCGTGCTGGCTCAACCCGCCGGAAAGAAAAATGTAAATTACCGACTTCGCCGGCGCGTTCGCCGTCGATGCAGAACCGGCTCTGAGCGCGGCAAGATGGTTCATCCCCAACCCGAGCAACCCCACCGTCCCCGCCTGCAGCGCCGTCCGCCGGGAGAAGTTTGGATGCTCGAACGATCGATGAGTTGTCTGCATCACTAGGTTCCCCTGTTCTGCATCGTCAGCTCGCGTGGCTCCCGCTTGCGCGAAGGATGCCATGTCTCCTTCATCGGGTGGCCGCCTCGCCAACACAGGATAGGTTACCCGCCCCGGTACGTGTGGTGCAACGTTATTCGGTGTTTCGAGCGGTTGCTTCGCGTTCATGGCACAGGAACGTGTGGCGCGGGGGCGATCCGATGTCACATTGCTCCCTCTCCCCCCGGGAGAGGGCCGGGGTGAGGGGCGTCGGCGCTTCATCCGGCCCTCATCCTAACCTTCTCCCAGGGGGAGAAGGAATTTTCGTCTGCGGTGGCGGGGCCGAAAGGACTTGCGTGTACGTTGGTGAGGGAGAAGGGATTTGTAGTCGAGCCGGTTGGTCATCTCGGGGCCATGCTTCGCTTAGGCCCCGCCACCCGCGCTGTCACGCTCTTTGTGCGACCAATTATTGCGTCGCAGTAACAGCGCCAGCAAGCCGCCGATGATCGCGATCACGGCTAAGCCGCCGTAGGTCCAGGCGACCCAGTTGTTGGCCGGGGTCAGGCCGGCGAAAGTGGGGGCCAAGGCGCCGATGCCGAAGACGATCATGTTGCTGAAGCCGTAACCCGTGCTGCGGCGGCGGGTCGAGACGTGTTGGGCGATCAGGCTGTTGTAGACCGGCTGCGACATGAAGTGCACGAGCGCCAACAAGCAGGTCGCCCAGAACCGGGCCGGGCCCTCGGCGACGGCCATCCAGGCTAATAGCGGCGCGTTGGCGAAGAGAATGCCCGCGAGCTGAAATTCGAGCCGGCCGGGTCGCGCGAGTTTGCCGGCGACGGCTTGTCCCACCACGCCGCAGATGAGCACGACCGCCGCCAAGTAGTTGCGATAGCTCTCCTCGGAAACGTTCTCGGGCGTCAAGCCGGCTTCGCCCAGGTAGCGGGGCAGGAAATGCATGAAGGCCCCATAGATGAAACCCTGCATCGCGCCCGACGTGACGAGCACGAAGTAACCGCCCATGCCGCGCGGCGCCGGCTCGTCGCCATTTTCAACTTCAGCGCTCGAAGCGTCGGCTTTGTCCGCAACGTCTTGGGGCTGTTCGCGCGTCGGCTTGTGCTTTTCGACCAACCACAAAGCGATACAGACGGCAAGCACGGCTCCCGGTATCGCCAGCAGCAAGTAATAAAGTTTCCAGCTCACGTTCCCCGACGTGAATACGACGGCCGCCAGAAACGGAGCCGACGCGATTCCCAGCGAGCCGAAGATGCCGTGCCAGCCGAGCGCCGCTCCGTGGTTCTCCGGCGTCGTCTCCCGCGAAATCAGCGCCAGACCCGCCGGGTGATAGATGCTTGCAAACGAGCCCATGGCAAACATCACCAAGAACACGGCCGGCAAGGTCGTGGTTACGGAGACCAACAAACACGTGCCGGCACAGCCCCACAGAAAAACGAGCAGCATTCGTTTTGATCCATACCGATCGGCGCACCACCCCGCCGCCAGAGCCGCCAGTCCGAACGGCATTCGCCAAGCCGTGCCCAGCATGCCGGTCACGTCCTTGCCGACGGAGTAGTCGTCACCGATCATCTGCTCGACGCTCGGCAGCGACAATTCGTACACGTGCACCAGCGCATGCGCGCAGGAGACCAACAGGATCAATCGAAACGTTTTCCCGGTCATACGGCGAACTCAAAAACTCTCGCAACCGCCGTCGTTCTGCTCGACGTGCTCGATGTTGCGATCACGGAAGGTTTTTGGGGGAACAGGACTCGTGCAGGGCTTTGTGCCGAAAAGCGCAATCGGCCACCCGCAACAAAGCCCTGGATAGGGCACTCAAAGTTGTCCTGAACCCCTCTGTTGGCTCAGATAACCCCCTGTTCTTAGCGATGAGTTTCGCCCACAACCGGGTTTCAGGATGGACACTAGGCTAGATGACGGCTGCGGAGAACGGAAGCCAAGGCGGCAGATGTGTATCAATCGACGGGGCCGCCACTCGATGAAAACCGTTCGGTTGACGGGGCATGTCGGATCGCCCAACATGATTCCTGCCTGTACGAGATGCACCGGAATCGAACGGTCAACAGCGGCGGTCGAACGAATAGGAACAATATCGGATATCTCGCCGGCCCTGGTTTTCATTCAGCAAAGAAAAGGACTAAGGGGATCAACGCTTCACGATGCCATCAACATTGACTCAGCCGCTAAGCAACACCGAAAGTGAACGCCCGACGTTTGTCACGCACCTCGAATGCGGCCTTGAGGGTGACCGTTACCGGGCCGATGAGCGGCATGGGCTTTCGAAGGCGGGCAAGCCTCTGTTGGTGAAATACGATCTCGCCGCGCTGTCAGACGCCGTCGACAAATCGGCGCTTGCGGCGCGGCCCGCCGACATGTGGAGGTACCGCGAGTTCCTGCCGGTCCGTCGAGTGGAGAACGTCATCAGTTTGGGCGAGATTCACACGCCGCTCATTCCCGCGCCACGACTTCAAGCCGGCAGCGGCGCGCTGTTGATCAAAGACGAAGGCCGGCTGCCGACCGGTTCGTTCAAAGCGCGGGGCTTGTGCATGGCGGTCTCGATGGCCAAGGAATTGGGCGTGACCCGCGTCGCCATGCCGACCAACGGCAACGCCGGCGCGGCGCTCGCCGCTTACGCGAAGCGAGCGGGCATCGAAACCTACGTCTTCTGCCCGGATGACACGCCCGAAATCAACGTGAGGGAAATCGCTGCGCAGGGTGCGAAGGTGTGGCGGGTCAATGGGCTGATCAACGACTGCGGCCGGATCGTGGGTGAAGGTCAAAAGGCGATGAGCTGGTTCGACTTCTCGACGCTCAAGGAGCCGTACCGCATCGAGGGCAAGAAAACGATGGGTCTGGAACTCGCCGATCAGCTCGGCTGGCAGGTGCCGGACGTGATCTTTTATCCCACCGGCGGCGGCACGGGATTGATCGGCATGTGGAAAGCGTTTGGCGAACTGGCCGAGATGGGTTGGATCGAAGGAAAACTTCCCCGGATGGTCGCCGTGCAAGCGACCGGTTGCGCCCCGATCGTGCGGGCGTTCGAATCGGGAAGCGAACATGCCGAACTTTGGCAGGACGCACACACGGTGGCTGCCGGCATTCGCGTTCCGGCCGCCATCGGCGACTTTCTGATTTTGCGGGCGGTCCGGGAAAGTAACGGGTTCGCGACGGCCGTCGACGACGAGGCGATTCTAGCCGCTCGCGACGAAGCGGCCGAGAAAGAGGGGTTCTTAATGTGCCCCGAGGGGGCCGCCACGTTAGCTGCCTACAAGCAGGAACTCGCCTCGGGCCGCGTCAGCCCGGACGAATCGGCCGTGTTGTTTAATTGTGCCACCGGTTTGAAGTACGACTTGCCGCCGGTCACGGCGTCCGTCGATTGTAGGCAGCCGGTCGACTATTCCTCATTGTGACCGATGCACGACGTGCCATGGATGATCATTGACGGCCCGGCGGTGGCGTTTGCTTCGCAATCGCATTGCTATTTCAGACAGACGTACGAAAGGCTTCATGCAAAATGAGCATCGACGCGAACAAGCCGGGCGCCTGGCATCAAGGCATTAGCCGCTATCAATGGCTGGTGCTGATGATCGCCTCGTTGGGCTGGGTGTTCGATGTCTTCGAAGGACAGATTTTCGTCGCCAGCATGAACGAGGCCATACCTTCTCTAGCGCCTCGCGGAACCGAGGAGGGCCGCCTAGATTTTTACAACAACGTTGCGTTGGGCGCGTTTCTGTTGGGCGGGGCGTTGGGGGGGATTCTGTTCGGCGCTCTGAGCGATCGCATCGGTCGCAAGAAAACGCTGTCGCTCACGATTCTGTTCTATTCGCTGTTTACCTGCGCGTCGGCTTTTTCGGAACAATGGTGGCACTTAGCCGCGTGGCGTTTTCTGGTGGCGATGGGAGTCGGCGGCGAATGGGCCGTTGCTAGTTCGATGGTGGCCGAAGTTTTCCCGAGCCGGGCCCGCGCGCACGTCGGTTCGATCTTTCACGCGTCGAGCGTGTTCGGCACGTACCTGGCTGTGCTCGCGGGCTGGTTGATCATCGGCAACCCTGCGATCCAGGAGTACGCCAAAGGCGTCGGCATCGAATCATTGCCCTGGCGCATCGGTTTCGCACTGGGGGCTCTGCCAGCGTTGTTGATCATCTGGATTCGCCGCAGCCTACACGAGCCGGAGAGCTGGACCAAAGCGCGGGCCGAAGCGGATCGGACCGGCTCGCGGCGACTGGGTTCGATTCCCGATTTATTCTCGGCGCAGTGGCGGCGGCAGACATTCGTCGGATTGGCGCTGGCGACGATCGGCCTCGTGACATTTTGGGGGGCTCACGTCTACGGCAAGAACCTGCTGACTGAGGCCGTCGACGCGCAGGCGGCGTCCACCGAAGCGATCGCCGACTCGGACGCCACAAACGGAGATAACGCAGAGGCTTCTGCGGCCGACAAGACGAGCCGCAAGCGCTGGGAAATGCTCGGCATGTTTCTGGTGACGACCGGCGGCGGGCTGGGGCTGGTCTGCTTTGGGCCGATTTCCGAACGGTTCGGGCGGCGGGGCGCGTTCTTGTTCTACCACGTCGGCGGGCTCATCATCGCCGTGGTCGCGTTCCAGTTTCTGCATGGGTTGTATGCCGTTTTAGTGGTTCTGCCGATCTTTGGCTTTCTCACGCTGGGCATGCACGCTGGTTACGCGGTCTATTTTCCGGAACTTTACCCCACACGATTGCGCGCCACGGGTGCCGGGTTCTGTTTCAACGGAGGCCGCATTTTGGCCGCCTTTGTCCTGGTTCTCAGGGGTTGGATGCGCGACGAACAAGGCGGAAACCTGAGTGAACGAGACGTGGGAACGATTCTGAGCATGTTGTTCTTAGCCGGCGTGTTGACGTTATGGTTCGCTCCGGAAACCAAGGGCCGGGAACTGCCCGAGTGATGCCGGTCGCCGCCTGAACGACGCGAAGTCGGCCTGGCATCGAGCGATGATGGTTGGCTACGGTACGCTTCGGCAGATCGCTAAGGCTATAATCGGCGCCTGATGACGACGGCCGCGTTCGCGTGTCGTTGTTAGAAACCGTTGCCGCACGATATTCGGTAATAGCGCGAAAATACGAAAAACCTCGCAGGCAGGTTGGCAAGTTACAGTGAAACGATCACAGGATGGGTCGGTTCGACAGATGCGTCCGTTCAGTGAACTTCGATCCCGATTGGGCGAGACAGAAATTCGGCGAAGGACCTGGCACATGTGCCCCGGCCTGTTGCCGATGGTTCTGTGGTTCGTTCCCCATGCCGATCCGCTTTCGCCGGTGTTGCGGGGCATCATGGCCGCGGTCGTGTTGGTACTCGGTGGCGCGATCTTCGTCCGATACCGGAAGATCGAACGCTCGCGGGCTGATTTTAATCGTGCGGGAGCCGTTTTTGGTTATGCGGGCAGCGTGTTGCTGACGCTGTTGTTGTTCCCGGCACACGCCGAGTTGGGGCTGACGGTGTTGGCAGTTTTGGCTTTCGGCGACGGCTCGGCAACATTAGGGGGCAAGGCGATCGGCGGTGCGAAGCTCCCGTGGAACCACGAGAAAACCGTCTCCGGATTGGTGAGCTTCATGATTGTCGGAATTCCTGTCGCGTCGGCTTTCTATTGGGGCGAGGTCTACTTTAATCCGGAGTCGGCTTCGCCCCCGGTCGGCTGGTCGACGGCCCTGCTGTGCGGTGGGTCGGCGACCGTTGCCGCCGCGATTGCCGAGTCGATTCCCTCGCGGATCAACGACAACATCCGCGTGGGCGTCACGGCGGCCGTCGTGGTGGTCGCCGTGCATGCGGTGACCGTTGGGTTTTGATGAAAAATAGGGCATTGTCCGCGATCACAGCGCCGTATGTCGGTCGCACTTTGGCGGCGGGGTAGTTAGTGTGGATGTTCCATGATCATGACTGACAGCGCGGTAATCCAAGCAGAACATCTAGAGAAACGTTTCGGCGATCTCGTCGCCGTGGACGATGTGAGTTTTCACGTCGACGCGGGTGAAATATTCGGCTTACTGGGCCCCAACGGCGCCGGCAAGTCGACGGCGATGATGATGTTGGCGGGGTTGCTGCCGGTCGACGGGGGAACCATCGCCGTCTGCGGAAAGACCGTCAAGATGGGCGACCGATTCGCGCGGCGGGCACTGGGAGTCGTGCCGCAGGAACTCGCCATCTACCCCGAATTGACGGCTCGCGAAAATCTGACGTTTTTCGGACGGCTTTATGGCGTAACCGGTGCCACGTTGACCGAGCGGATCGGCGAAGCCCTGGAACGGACCGGGCTGACCGGACGAGCCGACGATTTGGCCGGCAACTATTCCGGCGGGATGAAACGCAGGCTCAACTTTGGCATCGCGCTGTTGCACAAGCCGAAGCTACTCATTCTCGATGAGCCAACCGTCGGCGTCGACCCGCAGTCTCGGGCCCACCTGCTCAATTGCGTTCGCGACTTGAGCGACGACGGCGTGGCCTGCATCTACGTCAGCCACTACATGGAAGAAGTGCAAGCCATATGCCGGCGGGTGGCAATTGTCGACCGGGGGAAGTTGATCGTCTGTGACACGCTCGATTCACTGCTCGGCCAACTCACCGCCGACGTCTGCTTGCACGTTTCCTCACCGCCAACCGACCTGCTGGAGAGTCTGGACGGGCTGGCCGAACTGGCACCGCACACCAACGGCGAAGGCGAAGCGACGCTCATCATCCCCCGCGATCAACGAGACGAGGAAGGAGAACTCAGCGCGACTCTGACAAAAGTCGTCGGATTGCTCGACGCGAAAGGTGTGACGCTGCACGCCGTCGAAACACATCAGCCGAACCTCGAACGGCTGTTTTTACGACTGACGGGGAAACGACTACGAGATTGATTCGTGTTCCGAAAACCCTCTGGACATAAACTTCGACTTTTTTGTGGAACCGTACTAGCACATGAAGGCCTGGGAAATCACCAAGAAAGACCTCATGCTGCTGGTGCGCGATCGTCGCACGCTGGCAACGCTGGTCATTCTGCCGCTGATCTTTATCACGCTGATCGGCTTAACGATCGGCAAGCTGTTCGGCTGGAAGAGCGCCGCCCAGAATTTGAAAATCGCATATGTCGTCGAAGCCGAGTATCAAGACTTCGACGACCTGCCGCCAGCGCGGATGTTGCGGCATCCCAAGCGTCAGGAGAATCTGGTCACCAAGATCGTCAACGGCATGCAGGGCATGTCGGGCGTCGAAGTGTTTTCCGTTGCCAATCGCGACAAATTGCAGAAGATGCTCAAGGCCGACAAGGCCGACGGAGGCCTGATTATCGGTCCAGAATTCGTGCAGCGTGTCAGCGCGCTCGAAATCCGCGACCTTTCTCCCACAAGCGGCAAGTTGGACGATGGATTGGCCAGCTTCGGCATGGAGTTCACCAGCTCCGAACCCGATTCGAGCAAACACTCGGTTCTCGAAGGACTACTGACGGCCAAGTCGACCGCAGCGGTCTCCGGGTATCTGTTTTGCAGTTACCAGGGTGGGGGGATCGCCGAACGTGCTGAAATCGTGCGCCAGTGTCGATCGTGCATCGCTGAAGCCAACGAACCGCTCATCGAATACGACGATCCCCAACCTGACGACGACAAGGGCGACTCGACCGTCTACAACAACCTGATTCCGCAATATACGGTCATGTTCGTCTTTTTCCTGATCAACATCATGGCTCGTTCGTTTATTCACGAGCGCAGTTTGGGAACGCTCAGGCGGCTCAGGATGGCCCCCATCAGGCCGGTTTCCTTGATGGCCGGAAAGACGATTCCGTTTCTCATCATTTCGCTCATCCAGAGCGTCCTGCTGTTTCTGTGTGGCAAGCTGATGTTCGACATGTCTTGGGGCGTCAAGCCTTTGTTGCTGTTGCCCGTCATCATCTGCACGTCGCTCTCGGCGACTTCGCTGGGCCTGTTGGTTGCCACGCTCGTCCGCACCGATGCTCAAGTCTCAGCGTATGGGAACGCGGTCGTGATTGTGATGGCCGGCATTAGCGGTTGTTTCATGCCTCGCGAGTGGCTGCCGCCGCTGATGCAGCAGATCAGCCTGTTCACGCCTCACGCCTGGGCGCTCATCGCGTACAAAGAACTGCTCAGCGTCACAGATGCCGCCGCGCTGGACAAAGCGATCGTGTTCGAATCGTGCGGCATGCTGCTCGTTTTCACCGCGCTGTTCTTCGTCGGCGGCTGGAAATTGTTCGGCAAGGTCGACTGAAAGCCGTCCCAAAAAACCGCGTGTGGTGGCCGTTGAACCAACACATCAAGGGCAAACGTTACCCGTCAGAGGGTTTTGGGACTGTTTCTAGCCGTCCCAAAACGCTCTGATGGAAAACGTACGCCCCTTGTTTGTACCGTCGAATGCCACCACAACCGCATTTTGGGACCACTTCTCGACCATGTCTAAACCGGAGACGTTGAAGGCGACACCAGCAACGCTCCGGACACAGCGAAACGTGTGGCGTGTCCGTGCGGCGGGAAACGAATCTTGTTAGAAGGATCGGATCCTGCTGATCGCGTTGATTGTCGAGAGTCGCCGAGGCCTCAGCAATACAGACCGCCCGTTGAAATCGTGGTGGCAAGTGAGCGAAATGGCCGTCAACAACGAGGAACCACAAGACAGCAGCGAGCCCATCTTCGAAGATCCCGTTGAGCCTATCTTCGAAGATCCGGCTGAGTTGACTTTCACTGACAGACCCAAAGAAGTCAGTCGACCACAGTTTGTTTTCGGCTGTGGTTTTCTTGTACTGCTCACAACAGCGGCTTTGTGGTTCATTGGCAAGATGATGATCGACGTCGGTTTGCACCCGCTGCTGGCCTATCCTCTGGCCGGTCCTCCGGCCGCGATTGTCGTCGTCGTGCTCATTGGAGTTCTGGCGACTTGGTCTGAACATGGAGTAAGAGGCTCGGGCGCGCTGATCGTCGCTCACTCCAAAACATATTTTAAGGCACGCTTCCATATTCTATTGCGGCTGTCGGAACGCCACGATTTTCAAGCCGCGCGAAAAGCCTCTGGCGAAGCGGGCAGAACGTTTCAATTCGAGCAACTATCGGTCTGGACCAACTCGCCGGATGAGATCGAATCTCAGATTGCCGGTTGCTTCCATGAAACTCTGAAATCGTTCGCCAATATGACGCGGTTCCCGTGTGAGATGCCGGGCCCGTTGCGCGTGTTATGCATTGCCAGCGAAGCCGCATTCCTCTCCTACACACGATCCGCCTACCCAAGCACGACACGATATGGCGGATACTATTCCGGGATCTTTCGCAAGAAAATCGTGATCTGTGGTGAGCTGGCAAAACTTGGTTCGCTCAACATTAAGGGAGTTTTTGCACATGAGCTGGCACACTTCTTATTGAACACAAACGGCAACGGGGGCTTCCCTCCCTGGATTTCAGAGGGGGTCGCAACGACTGTGCAGAAAGACATCGACGAGAGTTGTATTGCGAAACGGGTGAGGTACTCTTTCCTACGCGCCGAGAATCTGCGCAACCGGCTATTAAGTTGTGAAGTCCTCACCACGACGACATACCCACAACTTCTTGAACACCTGTCTGATTGGAACGATCTGACAAACGCCTCTTGGGGTTATCGATTCTATGTCCAGTCCAAACTGCTCTGTGCGCATCTCGCACGGTCATACCCCGGCGAATTTCGTAGTCTGCTTGACGCGCGTCGCGAATCGAATCGAAAGTCGAAGGTCGCGGCGCTCATACAGCGGATTTTCCGTAGGTCGGCCGATGAGTTAATGTCAGAATGCCTGGAGCGATGTCTCGACGAACCATTGCCCGATTACGAGCGCCCGCCGGAAACGGCGCAGCGTCATATCGAGACGCAATTCGTCGGCACGATTCGCAATACGGAGATAGCCGTTGACGAACGCCGAATGGCGATCCGCTGCATGGGATTTTTCGGCTATCCCTGGCGCGCGGATGTTCTCATCGACCTGCTGGATGACACGAACGGTGCGTTTCGCGCCGAAGCGGCATACGCGCTTCGAAATATCGCCGGCGATACAATCGGCTACGATCGACAGGTATGGCTCGACTGGTATCACAGCTTACCGGACCGTGTGATCGCCAAGCGTGAAGTATTCTGAACCGGTCCGGCTGCCCGCGTGTTTCGGCGGCGATGACGCCCGTTATGCGCCGGCGTTCTGTCGTGAGACAATGGCGCGCCAGCCAACCGCCTGTCGACGTTCGTCAAAATGAGACGTCCCCGGTCCAATGAATCGAACCGGGGACGTCATCGCTTACAACAGGTTCACAACCCGGTCGGCCAGGCCCTTTTCGCCCAGCACAACGTTGAGCTTGCCGTCCGTGGCGACCTTCTCCAGGACTTCCAATTCCCGCAGACGCATCAACGTCGGGTTGTCAGCTAACAGCTTAGCCGTGTTGGCTTGGCTGCGCATGGCCGCCGTTTCCTCACGGCGGGCGATCAAGTTGGCCTCGGCGGCCTTCTTGGCCTGCGTGACCTTGTTCATCAGATCCTTCATCTCGCCCGGAAGAATCACGTCACGGATACCGACCGAAACGACTTCCAGACCCAACTCGCCGGCACGTCGACGCACCGCTTGCTCGATTTCCTGCGACACGGCGTCCTTGTCGGCGAGGAATGCATCGAGTTCGCGCGCACCGATCACGGCTCGCAGCGCCAACTGCGTCTCGCGATACAACGTTTGACGGGCGTCGTCCGTCGAACTGACCGCTTGATGCGCGTCGACGATTCGGTACGTGACCAGCGCGTTCATCCGCAGGCTGACCTTGTCGGCGGTCATGATCTCCTGCCCACTGACATCGGCCATCGCTTCGCGCATGTCGATCTCAATCACACGGGCATCAGCGGCGCCCTTCCAGAACGCGTACTGGCCCGGAGAAAGTGTTTCCACGTAGTTGCCGTCTTGGAACAAGACACCAACGTGGCTGCGTTCGACCGTGCAGATGTCGAGCACTTGCCGCGCCGTCTGCGACTGCACGATAACCTTCAAGTCATCGTGCTCGAAACGGACGTTCCGCGCGTCGATCACTTCGACCTTCACGTCCTTCTGGCCGGTCCAGTAGGCGTACAGCCCCGGCGGCAATACATGACTGAACCGTCGTTCGATCCAAACCAAAGCCCGCTGGTGGTCCTTCAAGTCGACAACTTCTGCGTGATCTGAGAGCGCCGCCAGCGGCGGATCGATCGGCGGGCCGAACAGCAACTCCCCGACGCGCTGCGCCACAGAGCGCGGCTCAGAACCGTCAGCCGCGCGATCGCGGGCCGACTTGACGATCACGTCCAGCTTGTCGTGGACGAGCCACGGATCACGCTTCGAGACGATCTCGACGCGCACCTTGTGCATCGGATCGAACAACCGGTGCCGACCGGCCACCAACAGACCTACGAACTCCCGATCGCGGAAGCACAGACCGACTTCGTAACTCTTAATCTTGACTTGCTTGTACGGGAACATTATGTCCATCCCTTCTAAGTCATTAGCAGCGCTTGCGGTTGAATCACGGGCGCCCAATTTCGTTTGTTTTCGTGGTGACTCTCGATGCGGTCAGAGACCCTCTGATGGGCAGCTAGAGACTTGAATGTGCGGAACTAACGTTCGTTGCAACCGAGTGACGGGACGGCCTTTCGTGACAGTCGTTTGACGACAGCATTGCGACCGGCGTGCCGTTGGGGGGCGGTGCGAACGTGTGGTCACACGTGAAGTCGTCCTGAAACCCTCTGTTGGCTTAAACCCTCCCTTGTTTTCAAGAGTGAGTTTCGCCCACAACCGGATTTCAGGATGTGTTCTAGAGTACGGAGTATCGCTTGAGCCCCCGCGTTGGATCGGTTTTGGATTGCCGCGGTCGACTGGTTCTCGTGAGGTATGAACCTCGCGACGATCCTGCCGGCGCCTGCAACCCTCGACCGACGCCGCGCGAAGGCGGAATCTGCGCACTGCATGGCACTCTGTTGTGCTGCCGCCGCTGACGGCTTGGGCCTCTTGAGGCGCGGGTCCAAAGCTTACGCCAGGAACCGGCTTCGTGAGCCGCTGCACGTCGAACGACGGCCGACCGAACGTTCGCCCACCTCCCGCGGGCGTGCTGGTGAATGCTTGCGCATTCAGCGTGACCAATTGGTTATCCACCAACTGTGGTGCGATGGACGGGAATCGAACCCGTAACACCCAGGTTTCAAGCCTGGAGCTCTACCCGTTGAGCTACCGAATCGATGCCGTCGGTTTCAGAACCCGTTCACGGAACACACGGCACCGACCATTTTGAGCATGGGGTATCGTGCGCCGCCGGACCTTAGCCACCGATCGCATTCCTACTAGTTCGTTGTATGATTGGAAGTTCTGGCCGTTCACTGGATTCTCAACACGATATCGGGCGGCCGCCCAGAAGAAGACATCAGATTCTGCTCGCAGGAGTCTGCCTACGTTCAATGCAGCTCATCGTTAGAGAATCAGACGCAGTCACGGTGAAAAGGGTTCGCAGCTTTTCGCGATTTCTTGTCTCGTTACCAAGCTTTGCTTGGTGACGCCTATGCCTGCGTTTCAGAAATGATGGCTTCGGCTGCGGGACCCGGTTGTCGTGATGAGGACCGCGCTCCCTGCTCAACTCTCCGCGTCCTAACTCGCTCGGGCGTGTGGGTTCCCAAGCGGAGCTTGGGAACCAGGGACGTCAGCTCATTTGGGGGCAAGGGCAGCTCGTGTCGGCTTGCCGGATGTGTCGTCTCAACTTTGAGCCGGGTCGGAGTTCAACTCGGGCAGCGGCGCATGCGGGTAGTCGACCGGTTGGTAACGAATAGCCAGTTCCGGCGTCATCAACTTCTTTTGATTCTGAAATCGCGAATTGAGGGCCCGGTCGAGAATGCCGGCGCTGAGCAGCGTACGCTCGACCGGGTAGGTCGGGCGGCCCGTGTGGATCATCCGCTCGATACCCTTAAGCAGGTACGCAAAGTGCGGATGACGCGGTTCCAGGCGTTCCTCGAACCGGGTCGCTTGCACGCGGGGCTGCCCCTTAATTTTGACGGCGGCACAGATGCCGGCGGCATGTTCGGGCAACATCAAGACGGTGCCAAACAGACCGTCGTTGTACTCGACGAGGAACAACGTCGCCCGATCGCCACTACGCAGCTGGCTGTTCTCCTGCTTGGGAACGACGCCAAGCGCCGCTTCCAGGAGATCCTTACGGACGACACCGTCATCGACGGCTTTCCACATCGCATCACCTTGAAGACACTGCACCGATTTCACGCCGGTCTCAGCGCCGCGCCGCCGTTCGACGAGACATTGAAGACAGTCGAGCGTGTGACTGCCGTAGATGTCCAGTCCCGAATAGCCGATGCCCAGCGCCGCTTCAATCTGGCAGCCCATCGGCACGGAGATTTTCGGCTTGCGAAAGCTGACCGGCAGCGATGAGCCGGCCATGAACGGGACGTTCATCTTTCGGGCCCGGTCGTACATCCATTTGGCGTCCGACCAGACGGGCCCCAAGTGCTTGTCACTGAAGACGGGGACCACGCGATCGTACTTCTGGAACGTGTCGGTGATTTCTTCAAAAAACCGCCGCCGCGGATAGAGATGCTGCCCTCTGTCGTTGGACGGATAGCTCCCGTGCTCGCCGACGCTGATTACCCCGTCGACGGGAATGCGATCACCGCCGACAGTCACTGCTTTTTCGATCGTGTCGAAAAGGGGAACGTTGTACTTAGCGGCCATCGGTCGGGCTAAGTCGGCTCCTGAGAACTGCTCGACGTACATCGAGGCGAGTTTTAGAGCCGGCCCGTCGCCACCATCCTGCTTCCAGCCTTCCAAGATCTTTCCGATGAGCACATCGGCATGCAGCCCCTTTTGGTACGCGGTGATGACCGCTGCCACCGACTTTGGCCGCGTCGGCTCGGCCGCGCTGGTGCGATTCGGCTGCGGCCATGCGGACCAAACAGCCGTGGCGGCGGCGCCGGCCAGCCACTCTCGGCGAGTGAAATTGCCATTGGTATTCATGCGATTGTTCCCTAAAGGCGCGGTTGTCAAGACGTTATTATGAGTAGTCCTGAATTCCTCTGTTGGCTCGAAAGCGCTCTAGCCCTCTTGAAGTAGCGTCAAAACTCTCTGTTGCCAAATCAACCCCCATGTTTTCCAGGACGAAATTCGTCCACAACCGGGTTTTGACGTGACCTCTTGTTATCCAGTGTCGGTTTCGCCCTCAACCGGGTTTCAGGATCGGTTCTATTTCAGCGAACTCAGATAGGCCAACAAGTCGGCAACCTGTTGGGCCGTCATGTCACGCAGAAGCAACTCCGGCATCAGCGATTGTCGCTGCGGGACGAGCTGTTCAATCTGCGCGGTGGGTAGATGGATCTCTTTGTTCTGTGCGTCTTTGAGGATGACTTCATCCTCACCCTTTTTGATCAACAGCCCGGTCAGCAGTCGGCCCTCGACTGTCTCGGCGAGATAGGTCACGTACTTGGGGTCGATCACCTTCGACGGTTCGAGCATACTCTCGAGCAGTTGATCGCGCTTGTTTTTTTTGCCGACCGTCGTCAGCTCCGGACCGAGCTGCTTGCCTTCAGTCCCAATGCGGTGACAGTTCTTGCACGATACGCCCTCGGTCGCGAAGAAGACCTGTTTGCCCCGCGCCGGGTCGCCGGACAGCGAGAGAAGCTGTTTTGAATTGACCACGCTGCCTAGCCGCTGGACGCGTTTTTCAGCGGGAAGAAAACGCTCGAATAGGTCGCGGACGCGCGCTTCGTCATGTCCGGTCGCCTTATCGATCGCCAGCGCGGCCACAGGGTCTGGCAGAGTCGCGCGATCGATCGATTGTAGCAGCATCAGCGCACCACCCGTCGACGCCAACAGCCGATCGACGAGCTGTGTCTGGTCGGTCGGCGCTTGTGCCGCCCGCAAGCTTCCGAGGGCTTCTGCTTCATTCTTGCGGAGTTTGGCGGCTGTTTCGTTTCCGGCTGTGTCGCTCTCCGCGGGTTGGGCGATTTCCTGGAGCCACTGGTGGATCAGTTCGACGCCGGCGCGGTCGACCTCTGTCGAGCCGATGTGTGGCATGCGACCTGGACCGAGTTTACTCATTCGATACAGCAACACCGAACGAAACGGGTCACCGGGTGCGATGACTTGCGCGGCATGAATTCCAAACGTGCCTTGCGTGGGCCGCACACCGACCATGTTGGTCTTGTCCAAGGGCAGGTCGTAATGCATTTTCGACAGGACGGCACTGCCGGCGTGCATGCGGTGGCAATGCGCGCAGTTCACTTGCAGATAAGCCCGCGCGCGGCCATCGCGGTCAGCCGACGTATCGTGCGGATCGGCAAGTGTGGGCCGGCCCTCAGCGGCCACCGGCTTGGCAAGCAGCCCCATTTGAGCCAACGCATCGAGTTGCGATGTGGCCGCGTCGGCGTAACGATGCTGTTTGTTCAATTGCGGCGTGTTGAAGGCGATCGCCGGGCCGGACCATTTGTTGTGGCAGCGCTGGCATTCGGCGCGGCCCGAGAACCGCCACGTCTGCTTTCGTTTTCCGCCCGGTGCATCCGCATCAACGATGTCGAACGTTTGTTCGCCGCCGGCTGCGCCCAGCAGCACCGCATCGGTCTGCTCGTCGTTCCACTGGTACGTGTACGGCTGCCATTCCTGTCCGTCGAAGTGCAGAATTTGCGTTTCCACGCGCCTCCTCGTCGTGGGATCGCCCTGTTCGGTATCGAGTGACAGTGTCTTGACCAGCACCGAATCTTTCGGGAATGACCACGCTGCGTCAGCCGGCGTGATGGCCAGATCGTTCGGAATGGCGACGAACCGTTCGGAGATGGCATGGTCGGCCCAAGGCTCGGCGTTGATCGAATAGGAAATCACGCCGGTTGCCGGCGTCTGCTCGGCGATCGATGCGAATAAGCCGCTTTCGCCGAGCGTGCGCGGAAACGTGCTTTTTTGATCCCGTTGGGGGTTCGGCACGAGACGGTGGATTGTTCCCGCCGTGTGATCGAGCAGGTACATTCCCCCATCGTGATCCTCGCCGAAACCGACCACGCGGTGCGTCGTATCGGCGAGTTCTCGGTGCGCGACGACCCGTCCGTCTTCGAAGCGAAAGCCCCAGAATTTGCCCGTGTCGTAGTCGGCATAGATGTGTGTTCCGGCAAGTTCTTTGAGCCGCGAGCCGTAGTAGGTGAGCCCGTCGGTAATCGACGACGACTCGGAATGCGGATGGTCGATTGTGGGCGGCAGAATCGGTGTCGGACCTCGGGTCAATTCGGGGTTCGTCGACTGCCGGCCTTCGGTCACGCTCCAACCGTAGTTACCGCCGCGCTCAACCCGATCGAGCATCTCCCACAACTCCCAGCCGACGTCGCCCACCCACAGGTCGTCCGTCTTGGGATCGAAGCTCATCCGCCAGGGGTTGCGAAAGCCGTACGCCCACACCTCGCCCCGCGCGCCGTCGAAGTCGACAAACGGATTGTCGGCCGGAATGCGATAATTCTTCCCGTCGTCGGCGTGGTCGACGTCGACCCGCAAGATGCATGACAATAGATTGCTGATGTCTTGCCCGGCTCGCTGCGAGTCGGGCGGGTTCGCCGCTGCGCCGTCGCCGGTGGAAATGTAAAGGCAGCCGTCCGGCCCGAACTTCAAGCAGCAACCGTTGTGCCCACCGGAGAACCAGGTGATGATCGTAGTTTCGCTTTTGGGGTCGATCGTCGGCGGGTCCGTGTCGGAAACTTGAAACCTTGCGACGTGCGTACCATCGTCAAGATTGGCCGCCTTGATGTAGCAAACGTAACAATAGCGGTTTCGCTGGAAGTCGGGGTGAAACGTGATCGCGTAAAGGCTTTGGACGCCGTCGATCTCTTTGGCAATGTCAACGACCAGGTCAGCGGCCGCCGCGTCGGGATCGTTCGGAAACGAAAGGATCTTGCCCGCCTGTTCGGCGATGAAAAAACGATCGCTGCCGGCGGGCATGGCGATGTCGAGACAGTTCGTGAACCGCAGCCGGCCGAAGGCGCGTTCGGTCGTGTAAGGCAGCGGTGGTTCCGGTGAGCCGGTGACTCGCGACGTGGTCCAGGGTTGACGTTTCGCGATGTTCGTCTCAGGCCCGTCCGCCATAGCAAGTCGCAGCGTTCCGCCAACAATCAGACTCGTGAGGATTATCGTTGGCGCGATGAGCTTCACAGCTTTGCCGATTGTCATGCAAGCTCCCTTTTTAGCGGCTTCAAAAACCTCTGGACAGTGGACTCGTCAAAAACATACACCCACTTGTGCCGCTGCCAACTGGCAACCGGGTCGTGAAACAATTTTGACGCAAACAGCGCTCGCAGAAAGCCGGTCACGGCTTATCGCGCTGCGAACCAATATAGGTCGTTACCCATCGGCGAACTTTGATGTAGTTTCCAGTACAATCGCTGTTGTCATCGATTGCAAGGCCGGTGGGAGCAAGTCGCGCATTGGCGACCATCGGCGCTGACTTCGGGGGAGATTTGAGATGAACGTTATCCGCGGTTCACAGATCAGATTCATTCCCGCAGCCCATGAGGACGCGAACAACCCCGGCGTGCTCAAGCGTGTGCTGGCAACCCGCGACGACCTATTGGGCGGCCGCGTGCAGATGCTCAACTGGGCTCGGCTCCCCGGTGGAAGAGCGTTCCGACCGCACTATCACGAAGACATGCAAGAGGTGTTCGTGATAGTAAGCGGTCAAGCCCGCATGAGGGTCGGCGACGAAACCGTGCTGCTCGCCGCGGGCGACGCGATTGTGGTCGAACCTCGCGAGGTTCACGAAATGGAAAACGATACCGACCACGACGTCGACTACATCGTCTTTGGAATCACGCTCGACCAAGGCGGCCGGACAGTTGTCGTTGAACCGTAGGCCCGTATCGGGCGGGGCTGCATCGAGCGGTGGCCGACCCGCGCATCGTCAGAAACGAGCCGCTTCCTACAAGGCACCTGACGGCACACTACACCAGAGATGTCCGTTGGACCTTTACGGGAACAGGAGGATCATTCCGTTTGTGACGCCGACCTGTGTGGCGGCCGCCCTGGCGTTCAGCGGAATCTGATAGTGCAGCTTGGGAGCGCATTCGCCCGGCCGATACCAACCGAGTGTGTACGTTCGCTTGCGAATGGGGTCGAGCGACATCTGATACGGCAGGCCGATCAACTGTTTGCCGAATTTGGCCACTGAGGCGAATGGTTGAAGGGCGTGGTGGTAGGTGTGCCCGTAACGTTCCAGCGGGGCATCTTCAAAGTACAACGGGTTGTACCACAAGTTGGAAGCCTGCCAGACCAGTACCGATTCGCCGAAGAACCGGCGTTCGTAGGGATCTTCGCTGAGAACGACTTCCTCGGGGCATTGTAGTGCCGGCGTTCCGGGATCTTGCTGATCGCACGGGAATCCATCTGGACGCGGGCACAAAAAGCGGCAGGGATCGTCGCGGGCGATTTCCGGATCGGGTTCGTAGTCGTAGTAGGGAGAAATGTCGGTGATCTTCCTTAGCCCACTCGAACCGGGGCCTGCGGCTCCGTACTTCGAGCCGGGTGTCATTTCTGGAATCGGCGCGGGCGGAATTTCGATCGGCTTGTTGCCGGACGTGCCACCGCTGGCCGGTGCCACGGCAGGAATGACCGGGATGATCGTGACCGACCGGGAAGCCGACGAGATGAGCTTCTTGGGTTCGGCCTCGGATGCTTCGGGCTGTTGAGACGCCTGCCCATGTTTCGCAACAGGCCCATCCGCGGACGATTTCTTCAGTCTCTTCGTGATCGAATTCGTCAGCTTTTTGAGTGTCGACCACCGTTTTTCCGGCGAACGCTGTTTCAGCGACTCAAGCGTAGGAGCGGGCACTTTGACAAGCGGCGGGGCTGTTTCAGATTTTTCGCCGTTCGGCGATGCGAGCGGATTCGGTGCGGCGAGCCGACCCGGCGCGGCAAGTGTATCCGGCCCGGCGAACGCCGTTCCGCCGACGAGCGGCAGGATCAGCAAAGCAAGAACGAGTTCAGGCGCTCTCAACGGGAGAATGTTCCGCCGTGTAGTTTGGAGCTTCTTGAGTGATCGCAATATCATGGGGATGGTTCTCCCTAACCGTTGCCGGCGAAATCTGAATGAAACGCGCTTCCGTGCGCAGTTCGTCGATCGACTCGACTCCCACGTAACCCATGCCGGCTCGCAGGCCGCCGATCAGTTGGTAAATCAGTGAGTTTAGCGGCCCCTTGAAGGGCACACGTCCTTCGACACCTTCTGGAACCAGTTTGGGTTTCCCTTTTCCCTCGTCGTCTGCACCGCCTTGCCGATACCGTTCGCTGCTGCCTTTGACCATTGCACCGAGAGAGCCCATGCCTCGATAGCGCTTAAACGTTCGCCCTTGGTAGAGAATCATTTCACCGGGGCTTTCGGTCAGCCCGGCCAAGAGCCCTCCCAACATGACCACATGGGCTCCAGAGGCCAGGGCCTTGGTGATGTCTCCGCTGTATCGAATTCCCCCATCCGCAATGATCGAAACGTCGGCATCGGCCACGGCACGGCTCGCGTTGGCAATCGCCGTAAGTTGCGGTACGCCTACACCCGAAATGATCCGCGTTGTACAAATCGAACCCGGTCCGATACCGACTTTGACGGCGTCGGCCCCGGCCCGGACTAAGTCGCGCGCCCCTTCGGTCGTGGCCACGTTCCCCGCAATGACGTCGATATCCCACTTCCCTTTGATCATGCGAATCGTCTCGATGACGTTTCGTGAATGACCGTGGGCACTGTCAACGACGAGAACATCAACCCCCTTTTCAATCAGAGCCGCCGCCCGTTCGCTGTCACCAACCCCGACAGCGGCTCCCGCCCTCAGGCGGCCGCGAGAATCTTTCGACGCCAAAGGATATCGCAGGTTCTTGTCGATGTCCTTTATTGTGATTAATCCCTTCAATTGGTAGTTGTCGTCAACCAGCAGAAGTTTCTCGACCTTATTTTCCCGAAGGATTCGTTGGGCGGATTTTAGGTCCGTATCCTCATTCGCCGTCACCAAATTCTCGCGAGTCATCACTTCAGAAATGCGCGTTTGGGGCGATTCGAGAAAACGCAAATCCCGCCGCGTTAAGATTCCCTTGAGTATCCCATCTTGCGTAATCGGAACACCTCCAATATTTCGCTCGTCCATGATCTTGGCGGCTTTGTCGACAGTGGCTTCCGGCGGCAACGTGACCGGATCGACGATCACTCCGTGTTCGCTGCGCTTGACGCGATCGACCTCGAGCGACTGCTGCTCGATCGACATGTTTTTGTGAACGATGCCGATGCCTCCTTCTTGTGCCAAAGCGATCGCCATTTCACTCTCGGTGACCGTGTCCATGGGGCTGCTCAAGATGGGCGCGTTCAGCCGAATATTACGCGTCAACTGGGCGCTCACGTCGACCTCCGACGGCAGTTTCTGGCTGTAGCCCGGCACGAGCAAAACGTCGTCGAATGTTAACCCTCTCTCGGTGATACGATCTTCCATATTGTGATCTCCTCTGATAGTGCCTTGTCGCCCGATTCGCTTGCCAACCTATCCTGAAACGTCCGCTCCAATCGCCGCGCCGATGCGGTTCGACAAATCGATGAGCCCCCTCACGTTGATCTGTTCCGCCCTGAGGCGATCGGCCAAGTTTGCGTCGGCGAGAATCGTATCGATGTCCAGCTTGCTCAATTGTTTGCGATACATCCCCACGATCACGCTCCGCATCAGCTTCCGCCGCTGTTGGAACAGCCTGCGGACAAAGTCGTGGAAGAACGCGCGGTCGTGAATCGTCTGTTGCCGGTTCACGTCGGGAACGAGCCGCACGATTGCCGAGTTGACTTTCGGCCGAGGCCAGAAAACGTTCGGCCCAACTCTTTTGAGTATTTTCACCCGGCACTGTGCCTGAAGCCATACCGAGAGAGCGCCGTAATCCTTGCGGCCGGGTCGCGACGCCATTCTCAGACCGAGTTCTTCCTGAATAGTGATGACCATTTGCTTCCAGGGTAAGTCGGTGGCGACCAGGTTCGACACGACGGGCGTTGCGACGCTGTACGGCAGGTTCGCCACCAGCTTCAACCGTCGATCGGGAGCTTCGGCGAGTTTTTCCTCGACAGCCTCCAGCAGCTCGGGGGAAAGCCGATTCTTTGTCTTGAGCGCGTCGATGTGTAGTAAGCAGACGTTGTCGTAACGAGCCGTCGTGCGTTTTGCCAAGCCGTACATGTTCGAATCGATCTCGACCGAAACGACGGCGGCGGCTTGTTGGGCGAGAAAGCCCGTCATGCCTCCCGTTCCGGCTCCGACTTCGAGAACGACGTCATTCGGTTCGAGACGGGCCTGATCGACAATATAGTCGATGATATTCAGGTCGATCAGAAAGTTCTGTCCCAAGTCGGTGCGCGGATGAAACCCGTGCTGCTCGAACAGCTCCATCAGATAGGAACGTGTCTGTCGATCTGCTGCTTTCATGTGTGCGCTATCGTCGACCCACCGGAGTCATTACCGTCGATTGTTACTCGGTTTTCGCATACGTTTGCGTCCACGGTCGCATGCACTTGACGAAAAAAGGGAACGTTCGAAGTGTCGGGTTGAGTGCCTGTCATTCTCTCGTCTCAAGAAGTTTCTGTACGTACTTGCCAAGGATGTCGGTTTCGATGTTCACGTCATCGCCCACCTGGCGGACACCGAGAGTCGTGACCTCGAGCGTGTGCGGGATGAGCGCCACACTAAACCGGGCTTGTTCCGCTTCGACGACCGTCAGGCTAATGCCGTCAACCGCAACCGAGCCCTTTGGCACCAGCAGCCGTGCCAAATGATCGGGGACGCGAAACCACATCGTGATCCACTCGCCGTCCCGCTCGATCGACTCGACTTTGCCTACGCCGTCGACATGCCCTTGGACAAAGTGACCGCCGAGCCGGGCACCGACCGGCAGGGAACGTTCTAAGTTCACGGGCCGGCCCGCTTCGAGCTGCCCCAGATTGGTCTTTGACAGCGTCTCTTCGCCCGCCTGAAAACTCCACCGCGAACTCTGTGTGGCGACGACCGTCAAGCAGCAGCCATTAATGGATACGCTGTCGCCGATGCGGCAGGGGGTTGTCGGCGGAGCGTCGCCGGTCATCTCGTCGGGCACTTCAATTTCGATATCAATAGCCGCGCCGTCAGACCGGATGTTTGTGACAACTCCTCGGCCTTCAACGAGCCCTGTGAACATCGACGCTGTTATGTGCCCGGAAGAAAACTGTGAGACCCCTGGGTGTCGCCAGCCCCGGCAGAGCCCCGCCAGGCCTGTCCGGTCAGGCGAGGAAGAGTAAACTCGATCGGCGGCTCAGCGGTTGACGACACACTGACAAACCCAGTGTGTCAGATTTTCTTGGACTTGTATAGTCGCCGCCGCGCCACTTCTTGCCAAACCGCGCGAATTGGGGCCGAAAACGCGAAATAGCAGAAGATCAACGGAACCGCCATCCAATGCACCATGTACACGACGGGCAAGGTGAACACGAGCTGAATGAACTGCTGACGATTGAGCTGACCACGGAACAACTGATTAAACACGTGCACGTAGCGGACGCGCGAGACCATCAGGCAAGCCACCAGCAGCGTAATAACCGGCAAGGTAACTTGCAGAATGGGCGGTATAAGCCACTCGGCCAACGCTCGCGACTGGTCGGTGGCATCGTCGGCGACAAGGTTTCCCAAGCCTCGCATGGCAATCGGGAACGACGCCACGGTGCCCGCGGCCGAAGGTGACGGCAGCCCGCTGAAGTACTCATGAGAATCGTCTTCTTCGGTCTCCATATTGAATCGCGCTAGCCGCAGCAGCGCACACACAACATATAGGGCGCCGATAATCCATAGCAGGCGTGACAGCATCCGGTCTTGAAAATTCAGCGGGAAATTCAAGACGACCGATTCGGGCAACATGCCGTCGAACAGATGCGCATGCCGCGTGAACTGAATCATCAAGAACGCCGGCGCGACGCCGAAACTGACCGCGTCGCACAAACTATCCAGCTGTGCGCCGAAGTCGCTTGTCTGTTTCGTCCAGCGAGCCGCGCTGCCGTCGAGCATGTCGAAGACCATCGCCAGGTAAATCAACACAGCTGCGACAAACAGATCGCCTCCCGACTGAGGTTCCGGCCCCACGCGCGCTGCAAACGTAATGGCCCCGAAACCGCAGGCCGCGTTGCCCAGCGTGAGCAGCGTCGGCAGTACGGCGAACATCTTAGGCTTTTTCATGAGATTCCTCCCCCGAAGGGAGCGTCGCAGTAATACAGTCGTTTAGCCGAGACCCGAGTCCCAATCAGGATTCCTCCGAATCAGCCGCAGCGTTTTTCTCAGACGGGACATACTCGGCCATCACCGATGAACCGGCTCGAACCGTATCTCCGACCGACACGCGAATCTTCAACTCCTCTTGGAGTGGCAAGACGAGCTCGGTGCGCGAGCCCAGCTTGATCATGCCGAACTGGTCTCCCTTGCAGAGTTCGTCGCCCGGCTTGAGCCAACACACAATCCGCCGCGCGATGGCGCCGGTGATTTGTCGAACGATCATCCGGTGGTGCGGAGCCGACGCTCCTTCAATGCGGACCGCCAGGTGCTCGTTCTCACGAGCCGACTCGGGTCGCAAGGCGTTCAGGCACTTGCCCGGCTTGTACCTCAGACCGATCACCCGGCCGGCGATCGGCATGCGATTAATGTGAACGTTGAAGATCGACAGAAAGATCCCGATCAATACGGCGCGACCTTCCAGGAATTCATGATCTTCGATTTCCTCGATCGTTACGACCTTGCCATCGGCGGGCGAAACGACGACGTCATCTCCGATCGGAATGGCACGCTTCGGATCGCGAAAAAACCAGACGATCAGCAGACCGATGACGCAAATTGCAGCGACCGCCAACCATGCCACTCCGCTCAGCCAGCCGGGCCAACTGCTCGTCGTCGCCATCCAACCCAACACCGCTGCCGGGGCGAACGTGATCAGGCTGAAGACGATGAGTTCGGCCAACCCCGCGCGTGCAAACGGCAGCCGATCACGCCACGCGAAAGGATCATCGTGCGGCTCCCAATAGTACCCATCCTGATTTCGGTAGTATTTCAGATCGCGCGGATCGAGAGGCTCGTGCGGGCAACCGTTCACTTCGCCGCGACGCTTCTCGTGCATTCGGCTCACGTAACCACCACGAAACGTCCGCAGAAACCACCGCCGCCATCGACCCCACGCCAATTCGAGTTTGACGATGAAACCACCGCCGGGCTGAATCGACGTGAGTTGGGGATCCATTGGCTCGAGTGCCAACCGATCGCCCTGGCGTGCATCAGCCGGCAACTCATGAGAGCTCATCACCGAAGCCGTCGGCGGGTTGTGGGCATCGGACATGGATTCTTGCCTAAAGGCTCCCTCGGTCAGTGCTGGTTTAGTATCGTGGAAGGCCCGAATCCCGAGCAACGAACATGTTCGTAAAAAGGCGGAAAAAGCGAGCCAGTAAGCTGACTCCCGTACTGCTCGGTCGATACTTTCCAGTGTAACGGCGACGTCGGCCGCTAGCGACCGTTCGTTTCGGGCTTCCGTCGAACTGCCGTCAATGTCTGCCCGATCGACAACCGCCGACAGAACCGGCACAGTCGTCCACGGTTACGGTAGCGCGACCCAGGGCGCCGACATCGGCTCAAGCTCTCCTTCGAGCCCGGACGAATCTGACAAACAGCAGCCCTGAAACTGCGTAGACAACTGGTCGTCATCATTTACGGCGAGCGGCGAGCTTTCTGAGGCCGGCTCTCAGACCCATTCGCGACACGGTGGCGATAAATCTTGTTTGGTCGTGTGGATGTCGAGGCGCTGATTCTGCTAAAAAGAAGCAAATTGAAGCGAAATTCTGTCCGCCGACCAAAAACTGCTGAACGCGAATCAAGGGAACTGCGACCATGAGTATGCCAATTGCGGCCGTCCACGCACGCCAAATTCTCGATAGCCGTGGAAACCCCACGGTCGAAGTCGATATCACACTTGACGATGGTACCGTGGGCCGCGCCGCCGTACCCAGCGGTGCCAGCACCGGCGAGTATGAAGCCTGCGAACTGCGCGACGGAGAAAAACAACACTGGCTCGGCAAAGGTGTTCAGAAGGCGGTCGCGAACGTCAACGAACATCTGGCCGACGCGATCATCGATCTCGACGTGACCGATCAGGCGACCATCGATCGGGTGATGATCGATACCGATGGAACCGAGAACAAATCGAACCTGGGTGCCAACGCCATATTGGCTTGCTCGCTTGCTTCTGCCCACGCGGCGGCTCGAGCCAGTTTTTTGCCCCTGTTCCGTTATCTCGGCGGAGTGGGCGCCAATCGGTTGCCGGCACCGATGATGAACATCATCAACGGGGGCGAACACGCGAACAACGGCATCGACATTCAGGAATTCATGGTCATGCCGCTTGGGTTTGACAATTTCGGTGACGCGCTTCGTTGCGGCGTCGAGGTGTTTCACCAGTTGAAAAAAGTACTAGCCGACAAAGGGCTCAGCACGGCGGTCGGCGATGAAGGGGGCTTTGCCCCCGACTTGGCAACGAATCGCGACGCCATCGACGTCATCTTGACTGCGATCGAGAAATCGGGCTACCAAGCGGGTGACCAGGTGAAGATTGCCCTCGACTGCGCTTCGAGCGAGTTCTACGACAAGCAATCGAAAACGTACAAGCTCGACGGCGAACAGCACGATGCTGCGAGCATGGTCGAATTGCTTGCCGGTTGGGTCGAGAAGTATCCCATCTGCTCGATCGAAGATGGCTGCGATCAAAACGACTGGGACGGCTGGAATTTGTTGACAGACGCCATCGGCGAGAAATGCCAACTTGTCGGAGACGACCTGTTCGTCACGAACGTAAAACGTCTTCAAGAAGGCATCGATCAAGGAATCGGCAACAGTATTTTGATCAAGGTTAACCAGATCGGAACTCTGACTGAAACAATCGAATCGGTCCAACTCGCGGCTCGAAACGGCTACACATCCGTCATGAGCCACCGTTCCGGCGAGACCGAGGACACGACCATTGCCGATCTCGCGGTGGCTCTGGGAACGGGGCAGATCAAAACCGGTTCCGCAAGCCGAACCGATCGAATTTGTAAGTACAATCAGTTGCTGCGGATCGAGGAAATTCTCGGGTCACAGGCCTGTTATGGCGGGACGATATGAGCTGAGCGAGAACCATTGCCCTAAATGCTTCGGATGAACAGCTGGAACAACTGATTGTGTCGAGCAGGGCACGTTCGCGTCGATCTAGACGATGTTTAGAAGTAGTCCTGAAACCCTCTGTTGGCTCAAAAGTACCCTCGTTTTGAAGTGTCGATTTCGCCCACAACCGGTTATCAGGATGGGGTTTAGTACCTCAGGTCATTTGAGAATGTGGGTCGAGCGACCGGAAATCGAGTCAGAAAGTGTCTGCTCTTTCTGACGTACCATGAATTCGCAACTGCCAAAATCAAGTGGCGTGGGCCACTAGCGTTGTTGTCGCGGCCTCAGACGCGATTGCGGTTGAAATACAGGCAATCGAAACGATTAGATTTCGTAGTGCGTAGCATGGAATTCGGGCGAAGTTGATGCCTCTGCCAAATCACGAAACTCCACGGTCGAAAATCGGGTGGGTTGCCTCGCTCTTGTTCTGGTCTTGCCTGTTGCTCTCGGCGAGCCTCTACGGGGCGGTCGTGCTTTCACCCAAGGTCCTGACACACCTCGATCTGCAGAACGAGCACTATGCGAATCAGGTTCGGCTCGTCAGTCTCGAGCGGCAGACGAGATATCTGACGGACGTGGCAACGGCACTCGAGACGGATGCTGAGTTTGTCAACGAGCTGGCCCGCGTTGATTTTGACGCCGTTCGGCCGGGTGAAGAGCGGATTGCCGTTGACGACACGCTCAGTTTGCAGGCACGGCCGACCAAGTTGTCGCTGCCCGAACCGGCCAGCGCCCGTCCCTGGTATGCCAGTCTGTTGTCGGTCGCCGCTCATCATCGGCAATCACGGCGCACCATGCTCTTCGCCGCGGCCATTATTGCCATCGCAGCCTTTACGTTCTTGCAAGATGCTTCGTTCGGGCGTGCCGCGTAGCCGACGTTTGTAAACGCAGAAAATTCGCGGGCTGATTCAAGACCGCCCCTATGCAAGACCGCGCACGAAAACACGCCGGCATCGACGCGATGCGCGGCGTGTTGATGAATCAATTCAGCGCCTGTTTTGACGACGCTGGGGCGCGTTTGACGAAAGCGTAGCGACTCTGATGCTCGCATTTCAGCTTCAAACGCGTCTTAAGCCGCTACGCCGCCAGAACCCGCTTCACTTACGTCGAATGGGCTCTAGCCTTCAGGAGTCTCGGTACCGCCACCGGTGCTTGAGCCGGCTTCGGTGTCGTCAGCTCCGTCCTTCGTGTCCTTTCCGTCTTCTTCGGCATGGTCGTGGCCACGTTTCTCAATGCCGCGAGTCTTCTTGTCTGGCGACTTCTTAGCGGCACCACTCTCGGCGCAGCCCATTCCCCAGAAGGAAACACTCAGAACCAAACACGCGGTAAGCACCACCTTTGTCATCTGATTGAGAATCCGCATCGACATCGTCCTTTCCTCGTTGATTTCGCTAAATGGAGTGATCGAGACACTTTCTCGAATACCTGTTGCTTAACGCAAATCCGCACAACCCAGTTGCGCGGTACGTGCCGCATCTCGTTGGCCGTCTCGCGCACGGGACCCGCCTCGACGCCGCGTTCGGAGGCTTGTCGCCGACAACAATCCATTAATAGATCGCGGCCGTCGCGAATGCAACCGAACGGAGAATCGAGAGTTTCGCCGCAGGTATGTCGACACCGACAACGTCAGGCATCACCTCGTCGATCGGTATCAGAATTGTTCGGCCCGGAAGCGGTACAATCCGACATCAGCGATGCTAACTCGGGAGTCGCGGCGAGATTACTCTCGGGACGCACCATCTGATACAGCGCGTCGACCAAGTTCGACGCCACTTCATTCAGATGCGTCTCTAGCACAATACTCAACTGAACAAGGGTCTCCCGCTTTCGGTTCATTCGCTTGGCGGTTTCGATGACACCGTGCGATGTAAGTTCACCCCCCGTTCCAAACGTGCTGTAAAGTTCATCCCAGTCGTCGGCCGACCAGCCTGCGAAATATTCCGGGTGCTGGCGGCCGATCTCTGTCACGACGGGATTCGAATGCCGGTCGAACGCCCGCCGCCGTCGGTTCGGACTCGTGTCATCATAGCGGCGAGAGGTGATGTCGCAGCCCGCAGGGATTGATAAATCGGCGTCGAGTTCATCGGGATCGATTTCCAGGGCCGAGGCAATTTTGCTGAGCGTCGACGTCCGCGGATTGCCGGTCATACCCCGCTCGAGCTGGTAAAGCGTCGTGCGTGATATGTGAGCTCGCCGAGCCAATTCGCCCACGTCCCATCCCTTTTCGAGGCACGCCGCCCGAATCCGCAGCCCAATTGGGCCTCGCTCACCAAGGGAGGGCTTTTCAATCAAGGCATCGTCTTCGGTTCGTCGGGACGTACCGCGGGCTCCTTCAACATCGGACTGAATTCTATCGCGAGCAGCAATTGACATCGTGATACTTCAAAAGTGGCCCCAAAACCCTCTGATGAGCGAGGTTCACCTCTTCCTTCGAAAGTCCGTTGCACGAACCAAGCATGCGAAAGCGACCCAGAAACTCTCGCCGTGCTTGATAGCGGGCAAACGCAAAACACCAAAATGGAGATGTGTACAAAAGTATATTAAACCAAGGGGCCTGGTAGATCAACTGCTTTCCCCGTCGAATCTGCGTGTCTCGGCAAAGTTAGGCGTGAGAACATTCTCTCCTAACGCTCAAACCGAGTCATCATCGAGAAGCCGTAGCCGCTTGGGGTGCCAATAGCGAATGTGCGCAATCGTCGCCAGCAATAGCAGCATCAAGCCGCCGATGAACGCGCCCCGGTAGACGCTATTGGGCCGGAACCGATACACGACGGTGTGCTCACCGGGCGATAAATCGACGGCGCGAAACATCTTTTCGAACGTAACCATCTCTGCCGGCTCACCGTCGACGGTCGCGCTCCAACCGGGATACATCAATTCCGTGAGCACGAGCCTGCCGCCGGAACTCGATCGCGCATTGACGATGACGCGCCCGGCGCTCGATTCGATCACATCGACGACGGCATCCGAACTCTGATCGGCAAAATAGGCCCGGCCACGGCTGTCGCGCAACTTGTAGAGCGATACGGGTTCCGAAAGTGCCAACGCGCGGCTCAGATAGGGGTCGCGGCCTCGCCAGACGAGATCAACGGGCCACTGCCGCTCGTCGAGCGGTTCGAACCTCAACAAGTGGGTCACGCCCGATTTATTCATCCAGGCGAGAGTCGTCGCGACATCGGACTCCGGCATCTTGAGTTCCGGGTCAACGTACACAGCCGGCCCGAATGTCAAATAGACGGGCGTCGCCGGCACGCCCAAGGTCGAGGACAGATTGGCGCCCGGTGCCGACAGCCGTGCGCTCGCCTCAAGAGGCTTGAGGTGTTGTCGTAGCGGGCTTTGCTCGATGTGTGCCATCGGCGCATCATCGATCATGGGGCTGTAGGTGACGAGCCGACTGACAATCCACAAGTCGACCACCGACACCACCACCGCACAAATAAACAGCGGGCTGACCGCTGGTTGGCATCCCGCATGTTGCGGCAGGCGACGTGACCGGTTCGCCGAAGCCGACCAATAAAGTGAAGCAATCGTGCACAGCACGGCAACGACCGCCAGACCGATCATGTGGCCGCCACTGAGCGACACCCCGGCCAACGTCAGCGGTGACGTCGCGCCGACCGCCAAATACGTGTCTTGCGTCTCGGAAGCGAGCACAAACAGACATGATGCAGCAACGGCAAGCACGCCGCCGCTCGCCAGCAGAGCGGCCGCACTGCGCACAGAGAACAATTCGTGAAACCCGCGACCAGCGAGCAACGCGATCGCCAACGTCGTCGCAATTCCAAATCGGCCCGGTCCCTGGAAGAAGTTGAATCCCGGCAGATACTGCAGGATGGGCACGAAAACGCCCGATGTGTAGATCAACGTCGACAGCCCGATCGCGAACCAAATCCACCACAGTCGTTCACGTCGCCAAATTGCAACGACGAAACCGTACACAGCGGCTGCCAGAGGCACCAAACCGAAATAGAGATGTGCTTCGACTTGATTCGTTAGCGCACCGAGCTCCGTTGATGCTTCGCGTAACAATCCGTCGCGATTGACGGTCGGTGAATACCAAGTCCACGGAGCGACAGCCTGGCTCCAATACCACTTGGGAATCGAGCCAAACGCCAGCGGATGATCTGTTCCCGCCGCAGCACGCTGACTGAGTCCCTTTAGCTCCCACGTGGGCAACAACTGCGCCGCGGCCAACGCGAAGCTACAGCCAAGTGCCGCCATGAGCAGGACCAGTGCAGCGCCGCGTCGACTCGTCGGAACGCTGTCGTCGTCACGTGGCGCGACCCACAGCCTGAGCGGAACATAGGCGACGAGAATCAGTTGAGTGACAAACGCCAGGTTGTAATGCCCGGCGAGCATCTGGACTGCCAACACGAAGCAGAGCGCGATCGCGAACCGCCAATGCCGAGTCCGCAGAAACCGTTCAACGCACCACAGCGCGGCGGGAAGCCACGTTCCTCCGATGATCGCCCATTCCCAGCAGGTGCGCGGGGGAAACCACGCGTACGTAAACGCGAGCGCCGTGAAGCCCGCCGCCAGCCCAGCGAGACCGCAACTACGCGCATAGAGCCACGTGAACACAAATGCGAGCACGTAATGGAACAGATGATTGACGTTGTAAGCCGTGTTGACGTCAAGCTGCGAATAGAGCAACAAGTGAAACGGATAGAACGTCCCGGTCTGACTCTCCGCAACGAGAGGATAGCCATGGCCCGTCTTGCTATTCCACAGCGGGATCTCACCCTGTCGCAGGCCCTCCGCGTAGATCACCTTCTGTGGAAAATAGTAGGTGTAGACGTCACCGCCGATAAAGCCGCCACCGTTCCAGATCGGCCACCAAAACAGCAAGGTCAACCCGATCGAGCCGGCGCCGACGAACAGAATTGTGCGAAGTCGCGACATGAATCGAGGGCGTTCTCGTTGAAACGGACATCAAGGTGGCAGGCGGTCTGTTGTAGCATTCGCGTCGTCGCTGCTCCAGTAGGGGCCGAGCGAATTCCGCCACTCCCTTTTCCACCGCGGGACTTCGCTACGCCTGAGCGAGAAAAACGCCACGCGGGCCGCGTTTTGGGCAACTCAGCCGACCTCGATTGTCGCCAGACGAAAACTTCATACTCGACCGGAGTTCAGTATCCCATCCCCATCGAGCACGACGAAAGTAGTTCAGGTGACCGTCTTCGGAACCGGTTGAGGCGTCGTTTTCGCTACCATGCGAGGTCGATCGTTGTCCGTAAGAACAGCGTGAGACGACACCAAACGACTCAACCCGCACCTTGATGAGGTTTTCGTACTTCGGTCGTTTCGATGGAGTGACACCCGTACTACCGGCCCAAAAATATTATCGCCAAACTTCCAAACCGGGCCAGTTTCACTCGACCGTTTGCAGATCTTCGATATATTGGGCGTATCCGCCTATTGAAATAGGGGGGACCGTGGCAGCCTGTCTGTCGATACGGGGCGACGGAACGCCGGCCGACAGGTGCGCGAGGCCGATCTCCCTTCGTTAAGGGCCCCAAGACGCGAACGCGTTTCACAACGCTCCCCATCACAACACGGTTTTCGATAGACTGGCGGGCTCGGAACGTTTGATTTGAACGTTGGAAACGCAGTGATGCGAGCGTGTCGGCCTGTAACGGCAATCCGGCGCGTCGACTTCATCGAAGGAACGGAACTCCATGACACAGCAGATGAGTGCCCACGAGAAGCTGACGAAACTTGCCAGCAATCTTTGGTGGAGTTGGCAGCCTGAGGTCACGGCCATATTCCGGCAAATCGACCCAGTCCGCTGGTCGCAGTTGGCCCACAATCCCGCCCAGCTGCTGCAGGAGAATCCTCCGGACAAGCTGGAGCAAAAAGTTCGCGAAGAAGTGCTGCACTCGCGGATTAACGGGGCCTACCGCCGCTGGCAGGAGTACATGCAGTCGCCCGACACCTGGGGCTCGACACACGCCGGCATTCTTGGCCGCCGGCCGGCTGCCTATTTTTCGGCCGAGTTTGGCTTGCACGAATCGCTGCCGATTTACTCCGGAGGCCTGGGGGTACTTTCGGGCGATCATCTCAAGAGCGCCTCCGACCTGGGAATTCCGCTGGTGGGCATCGGACTGTTTTACGACGAAGGCTACTTCTCGCAGCAGATCGACAAGGAGGGCTGGCAACAGGAGTCGTATTCGGAGTTCGATCCGGACGACCTGCCGATCGAGCCGGCGCAGGATCCTGACGGAAAACCGGTTGTCATCTCCGTCGACACGCGAAGTGGAAAAATCTATGCACGTGTGTGGCTTGTTGGCGTGGGGCGCATTCGGCTCTACCTGCTCGACACCGACATCGCCGAGAACACCGACGAGGACCGTCACCTCACGGCCCGGCTCTACGGCGGCGACCAACGAACGCGGATTCGCCAGGAGATCATGCTGGGCGTCGGCGGAATGCGAGCGCTGAGCGCGCTAGGAATTCATCCTAGTGTCATCCACATGAATGAGGGACATTCCGCGTTCGCGCCGCTCGAACTGATTCGAATGCGGATGAAGGAAGACGCACTCAGCTTCGACGAGGCTTTGCGCGAAACCGCATCGATGGCCGTCTTCACAACGCACACGCCGGTTCCCGCCGGCCACGACCGATTCGATTCCGAATTGGTGGAAGAACATGTCGGGCCACTGGCCGATGAACTCGGTTTGAACACCGAAGGGCTTTTGGGCCTAGGACGCGTCGATCCGCAAAATGCCCAAGAGTCGTTTTGTATGACGGTGCTGGCATTCAAGCTTTCCCGTCGAGCCAACGCCGTGTCGAGCTTGCACGGCGTCGTCAGCCGGCGGATGTGGGCCAGCTTGTGGCCCTGGCGAAGCGAAGAGGAAGTCCCGATCGGGCACATCACCAACGGCGTGCACGTGCCAAGTTGGCTCGCCGCTCAAATGCGAGTGCTGTACGACCGCATGTTGCCGGCCAACTGGTTCCTGAGAACGGGCGAACCCGAAGTCTGGGCCGGTTTTGAAGAGGTCACTCCCGGTGAACTCTGGGAGACCCACCAATCGCTCAAGAACCGGTTGATCATTTACGCGCGAACCAGGCTCGCCGCCCAAGCACAACGCCGTGGTGATTCCGCTGCCCGCATCGACGAACTGAGCCGAGTGCTCGATCCTCACGCGCTGACGATCGGATTCGCGCGACGCTTCGCCCCGTATAAAAGGGCCGACTTGGTGATGCGCGACTTGGAGGCGTTCGCCAAGGTCATCAACGACAGTCAGCAGCCCGTGCAGTTCATTTTCGCTGGAAAGGCCCATCCGGCCGACGATCAAGGTAAAGAAATTGTCCAGCGACTGTTCAAACTCTCGTTGACAGACGAATTCAAGGGCCGTCTGATTGTTCTTGAAGATTACGACATCAATCTCGGCCGGCACATCGTCCAGGGAGTCGACGTCTGGCTGAACAATCCCCGCCGTCCCTTGGAAGCATCGGGAACCAGCGGGCAAAAAGTCGTGCTCAACGGCGGGCTCAATTGCTCGGTTCTCGACGGATGGTGGGCGGAAGCTTACGACGGCGAAAACGGATTTGCCATCGGTCACGGGCGCGCGCACGCCGACAACGACATTCAAGATGAACGCGACGCAAGTTTCCTCCACGACCTGCTCGTGGACGAGGTGATCCCGCTTTACTACAAGAACGATGCGGATGGGTTACCCAGCGAGTGGATCTCACGCATGAAGCGCGCGGTTAGAACGCTTGGCTGGCGGTTTAACGCCGACCGGATGGTCATGGATTACGTCCAAAGCACCTACGTTCCGGCCGCGGGTGGCCTCTCCTGCGACATGGGTATCTTTCCATAACGGCTTCTCACCCCCTCGATCGTGTACAATTGCGTGATCGAACCGAACGCTCCCGATGTTGGAGGCGAGGTGCGTGAGAATCCTCTTGTTGATCACCGCCGTCGCACCCGTACTGGCTGGGTGCGATGCAGAAGATCGCACACGACACGCTGCGACCGCCGAAGACGGTGCATCAGCGCAGCAGGCCGAGCCAAGTCGCGCGACAGATCTAACCCGCAACACAGCCTCGAATCCGCCGGTGCGCCCGCTCGTCTATTCCGGCCGCACACTCGACGAGTGGCGACGGATGATGAAAACGCTCGAAGCCAACACGCAGCAGAGTTTGAAGGCTGTCTCCGGTCTGATCGAGCTGATTCAGGCACGCGACATTCCTTGGTTCACTCGCCGCCAAGCTGCGCACACGCTGGCTCGAATCGGTGAGCCGGCCGAACGCGCGATTCCCGTATTGATCGACTTGCTTGACGAGCGACCCGACGACGTCGACACCACGTTCGCCTGGTCGACCAAGGCGCTGGCACAGTTCGGCCCCCTCGCGCGAGCCGCCGCGCGGCCGATGATCGACATCCTCAGCGACTCGTCACAGCCGATACTGCGGCGCCAATTGGCGGTTGAGGTGTTGGCGGGAATCGGCATTGCTGACCCGGCGGTCATCCCGGCACTAGTGGATGCTCTCGGCAATGATTCCAGTCCCGGTAATCAGACGAGCACTCGCGAAGTGGCCCAACTGCGGGCGTTGATCGCCGACGCGATTGCAATCATCGGAACACCCGCGTCGGTCGCAGTCCCGGGGCTGATTCGTAGCACGCGCGATGAAAACGAGAGCGTTCGCCGAAGCGCCGTCGCGGCGTTGGGCGCGATGGGAACGGCGGCCGGTGTGGCCGCTGGAGCCCTGGCCGAGTCGATGGCGACCGATGTTTCGCCTGCGGTCCGCGACCGCTCGAGTGAAGCCCTTGCACGAGTCGGGGCCGAGGCCCTGCCTCTGTTGCGGCGGCTCGTGGGCGATAACGATGCCGAGATTCGTTGGCGATCGATTGCCGCCTTGGGAGCGATGGGTCCGATCGCAAAGCCCGCAACGGCCGAACTCGTTGATGCTCTGAACGATGAAAGCGAACAGGTGCAAATCAGCGCGGCCGAAGCGATTTGGAACGTCAGCCGCGACGTTGAGATCGTCGCTCGTGCCGCCGCCAACAGCCTGACGAGCCGAGACCGCCCGATTCGTATCCGCGGACTGAATTTGCTCAAAGCCATGGGGCGGGACGCCCAAGTAGCTATCGAACCGCTCAACCGCCTCAAGAATCACGAGCGGCCCGAAGTTCGCTCGATCGCCGCCAAAGCGCTTGAGATGATTGCCCGACAGGAATAGACTCGCTTTCGCTTCGAGTTTACGGTCGTCTCACGCGCCGGCGCAGTCAACGTCGACCTATCCAATCACACGCCGGCACCTGTTGCGTCAGGCAATGAAAGGCACCCAGACCCCAAACGAGATCCGTGCAATCGATGGCGACGACTTCTCGACCTGTGAAGATCGATTGAAGCAGTTCGATAACGCGCCGGTCGGTTGGCTCGTGAAAAGCTGGCACGAGCACGACGGTGTTTGCGATGTAGAAGTTCGCGTAGCTGGCCGGGAGCCGTTCACCTTCGTACGTCACCGGCGGAGGCATCGGAAGCGGAACGATGTCGAGCGCCGGCGATGAACTGGACGCCAGTGAGTTGAGCCGATCGAGGTTCTGCGCCAATGCCGGGTAGTTGACGTCATCGCAGTTTTCCTCGACGACGGTCACAATCGTATCTTCCGAAACGAACCTGGCGAGGTCATCGACGTGTCCGTCCGTGTCATCACCGGCGATGCCTTCTGAGAGCCACAACACACTATCGATTCCCAGCAAATCGCGCAGCCGCTGTTCGATGTCGTCCCGGCCGAGATGCGGATTTCTGTTCGAGTTCAACAGACATGATTCGGTCGTCAGCAATAGCCCGTCGCCGTTGACGTCGATCGATCCTCCTTCGAGAATCATTCGGCCATCGAATCGAGGCACGCCCAGCGATTCAGCCATCCGCGCCGCCAGCGCATTGTCGAGCTGATACGGCGGATACTTCTCACCCCAGGAGTTGAATCCAAAATCGATCGCTGCCAGCGCGGCAACGTTCGCGGCGTCCATAAGTGAATCATCCGTGTCGCCGGTCATGTCTCGTTTGATGAACACGGCGCCGCAGTCGCGGCACCAGGCGTCATCGGTCGGGATCGTATGGAACTGGACATCGCCGGCGGTTCCCGCCGCGCCGAGACACCGCTGCACGCGGGACTTCATGCCGGTATCACACACGTTGACGCGTACGGTCTCTGATCGCGAAAGCACGATCACCATCTCGGCAAAGGTGCGTTCGATGCTTTCGAGTTTGCCCGGCCAAGAGCCTTCTTTATGCGGCCAAGAGACCCACGTCGCCTGATGCGGCTCCCACTCGGCGGGCATCCGGTAGCCCAGTTGTTTTGGGGTGGGGCCGTCGTTCGATATCACCTGATGCCCGGCATTCATCGTGGATCGGTTTCCGGATCGATGAATCGTTTGGTGATCTCGCCGTAGGCGTCGATCCGTCGATCGCGCAGAAAGGGCCAATGTGTGCGAGCTTCATTCACCGCGCTTAAGTCACATTCCACGACCATCGCGCCCGGCTCATCCGTTGCCGCCCGCTTCAATACGCTGCCGTAAGGATCAGAGGCAAAACTCTGACCCCAGAATTGAATTCCGCCATCCGAGGCTCCTTCGTGACCGGTTCGATTCACGCTCACGACGTAACAACCGTTGGCGATGGCGTGGCCCCGCTGCACGACTTCCCAGCTTGAGTGTTGCGCTACGCCGAATTCCTCGCGCTCCGAAGGATGCCAACCGATCGCCGTGGGGTAAAACAGAATCTCGGCACCGCCAAGTGCCGAGAGACGAGCCGCTTCGGGAAACCACTGGTCCCAACAAATCAACACGCCGAGAGTGGCGTAGCGCGTGACAAACACACGAAAGCCGAGGTCGCCCGGCGTGAAATAGAACTTCTCGTAGTACAGAGGATCATCAGGAATGTGCATCTTGCGATACTTGCCGAGGTAACGGCCGTCCGCATCGATTACGGCGGCCGTGTTGTGAAAGATGCCGGCGGCTCGCTTCTCGAACAGTCCGGCGACGAGCACCACTTCCAGTTCTTTCGCAAGTTGACCCAGCGCCTCGGTACTCGGCCCCGGCACGGACTCGGCCAGTGCAAAATGCTGATGATCCTCGCTTTGGCAGAAATAGGGCAGGCTAAACAATTCCGGCAGGCAGATGATTTTTGCACCGCGACCAGCCGCATCGCGAACGAGCGCAGAGGCCTGTTCGAAATTGACCTGCGGATCGGAGCTGCACTTGGTTTGAACGAGGCCGACGTTCACGTTTCGTGGCGTATTCATGCGAAATGGCTGTTCACGAGAATTGCGCGTTGCTGCGTTGCAAACACATTCGTCCGGGAGAAGTGTTCGCAGCCGACGCGGATCGGCTTACGCTGAAAAGACTAGCGTATCGCGTCGTGAAATACAGCTACGCGGACTGAAGTCGCATGCTTTTGACGGCTCGGAGCATGACATCGAGAAAGCCGCCGGGCGGCGATGCTTCGCGAACTGTTAAGAAAACTGAAGCAACGTCGGTCCACGAATCGACGATCGCCCGCCGAGCTGATTAAGCGGCTGCAAACTGCCGGTCGCCCCATTCCAATACGTTGACCAGCGGCCAAAGCCACATGCCGGCTTGTGGAATGTTGTCGGCCAATTCACGTATTGCCTCGGCTTGAAACACTTCCCGTCCGAATGGGCTGTCGAGCAGTGTGGTGCGAACGCGGTCATGCCATTCTTCAGCCATCCATCCGGCAACCGGTGTGGGGAAACTCGCTTTCGGGCGCGCGGCCAGTGAAGCGGGCATCCGCGCCTGGGCGACTGTTCGCAAAATGCGCTTCGAATGCAGCCGTCCCTGCTGTTCCAGCTCCGCCGAAGCCAAGTGACGCCCGCGCTGATCTCCGGCTACGTCAATCTTGAATGAGCTGGGCACTCCGAACATCTGCTCGACGAGCAAATGATCGGTAAACGGGACCCGTGCTTCGAGACCGGCCAGCATGGTGGCGCTGTCGAGCCTCGCCAACTGACCTTCCAGATTCACGTGGTGCAGGATACCCGCAAGCTTCGACGAGCTGTCATCGGAATCATGCTCGTCAAACAACGCTGAGTAATGCCGTAGCATCGCATCATCGGCATCGGCCTGCTTCCAGGCCCACGGCTGAAACAAGCGTTGCTTAACAGCCGTCGGTATCAGGCTGTTCAATGCGAAGTAGTGGTCGACCCGGTTCTCAAACTGAGTACGGCCGTACTGCCGCATCAGGCTTTGATGAAACTCACGTTCTTCGTTGGGGCCATGCGGCCAGCGTCCCGCTGCTGAGAGCTGAGACAGGTCGTAGTCGTGACCCGACCAATGCGGGATGCTATAGCCGCACAACAACTCGTCGGCTCCCTCCCCGCCCAGAGCCACGCCCATCGTCGATTTCATTTCGGCGGCCAGCCGGTAAAGAATGACGTCGGTGGGTGTCGAGAGCGGTGTTGCGTATTCGTCGAGCATCCAATTCCAGCAGTCGAAATACTCATCTTGGCCAACGCGGACCTCGGCGAACTCGAACCCGACGTGTGAAGCGCATTTTTTGGCGTGCACGAATTCTTCATCGTGCCGATCATCGTCACGACCGGTTCGGTCGACCTGTCCGCCACCGCACCAACCGCTCATCGTCGATGCCGATGACTCGCGGACGAGACTGGCGATCGTGCTTGAATCGACACCACCACTTAAGAACATGCCCACGGGGACATCGCTGGCAAGCCTTGAGACCACAGCGTCTCGTAAGTGCGAATCTAAAATGTTCGCTGCCGTGTCGTAATCCATCGCGGTATCTTCGCCGCTCGGATAGTGCCAGTAGCGGTCGATCTCGGCTCGCCCGTCTTTCCAGCGCAGCGTCTCGCCAGGCAGAAGCTGCCAGATGCCGGTGAACACAGTCTCACGTCCCAGGGTGAGGCGGAACGTGGTGAGATAATGACTCAGCACGCGATAGTTCGGCGCTCTGACAAACCGTGGATGCTTAAGCAGTGCCGGAATGCTGCTGGCGAACGTGAGCGAGCCGTCGACGTCGGCCAAGAAAAGAGGCTTCACGCCGAAACGATCGCGTGCGAGAAACAGGCTCTCGTCGCGAAAGTCGTAGATACCCAGGGCGAACATGCCGCGAAACCGCCGCACGCACTCAGCCCCCCACTGCCGGTAGGCGAGAGCGACGACTTCGGTGTCGCAACGCGTGCGAAACGAGTGTCCTAGATCGGCCAGTTCCTGCCGGAGTTGCCGGTCGTTGTAGAGTTCGCCGTTGTAAACGAGGACGGCTTCCTCATCGCCGATGATCCACGGCTGCGCTCCACCTTCGATGTCTCTGATAGAAAGCCGGCGATGTGCGAAGGAGACGTGATTCTTTTCGAAGATGCCGGCCGCATCGGGGCCCCGGGCCTGCATTGCGTCCCGCATCGCGACCAACTGCGCGCGTTCGACGCAGCTTCGCTGACCACAAGAGCTTACGATTCCCAGAATGCCGCACATTGAGCATGTATCGGCGCACGTTGCATGCAATCCCAAGCCAAACGGGGTATACTCGCATGGTTTTAGACCTTCGGTTAAGGGGATCTCGTCGTCGGCTCGCGATTTATCACGGTCGCGCGGTTCGTCGTTTCGGCACAAGCCCTTACCTGGTCGCGACATACAAGTGGTGGAGTTCAATGTCTCAAGATTACGAACAAGAGAAGGCGGTCGCCCTGGAGGCCGTTCGCGCCGCGTCGGAAGTTTGCCGGATTGTTCAGCAGAAGATCACACCCGACGTGATGGAAAAGAAGGACCGTAGCCCGGTCACTGTCGCCGATTTTGCCAGCCAGGCGATGATCTGCCGCGCCCTGGAAAGTGCGTTCCCCGACGACCCAATCATCGGGGAAGAAGACGCTTCGGAGCTGCGCGACGCCGAAAACCGCCCGTTTCTCGACCGCGTGCAACAGGAACTGTCACAAGTCGGGCTGGAAGCGAGCAGCGAAGAGGTCTGTCACTGGATCGATCGCGGCAACGAGAGCGAATTCTCCGAGCGATTTTGGACGCTTGATCCGATCGACGGCACCAAGGGCTTTTTGCGCAAGGGCCAGTACGCTGTTGCGTTGGCGTTAATCATCGATGGAAAGGTTGCACTCGGTGCATTGGCCTGTCCGAATCTACCGGTAAGTGCCGACGCAGAGAATCCGGCGGGTGCCATATTCTTCGCCCTTCGGGGACAGGGGAGTTGGGTGCTCCCGCTCGACGCGGAAGCAGAACCGAACAAGATCGAAGTCAGCCGGACGTCCGAGACAAAGTCGGCGCGGTTTTGTGAATCGGTCGAGTCGGGACATAGTTCGCACGGTCTTTCAGCACGCGTTGCCAACGATTTGGAAATCACTCGCGAACCGATCAGACTCGACAGCCAGGCCAAGTACTCGGTCGTCGCTCGCGGCGAGGCGGATATCTACATGCGGCTACCGGTCAATCCGACCTACCGCGAAAAAATTTGGGATCATGCTGCCGGCGTGTTGATCGTCGAGGAATCGGGTGGCCGGGTGACCGACGTGACGGGCCGACCGCTGGAATTTACGCACGGGAGCCTGTTGTCGGCGAATCGCGGCGTGGTGGCCTCGAACCAAAAGCTGCATTCGAATGTCCTAACGGCGCTAGAAGAGAACTTCAAAGGCTGAGTTTCGAAGATCGGGATGATGTCGAAACGTCTCATGTCTCACCTATTTGCAGCTCGTGCGCTCAATAGTGGCTTGCGGCACGCTCTGCTCATTATGGAAGCGCCCTCGTCGTGACGTATGACATTGCGGTCACGTTGTTTGTACTCGGTCTGGTCGTCGGCACCATGGTCTGGATGCGCAGCGGGCCGGAGTACATCCTGCTGGGCGGCCTGACGTTGCTGCTCGTGCTCGGCATCATTAAACCGGACGATGCGCTGCACGGGTTTTCCAGTTCGGGCGTGGTCACGTTGGCGGCGCTGTTTGTGGTCGCCGAAGGCATTCGCCAAACGGGCGCGATCTTATTCGTCGGCCAATTGTTGGGGCAGCCAAAATCGCTGCGAGCCGCTCAATCACGGATCATGATCCCTTCCGCCGTGATGAGCATGTTTCTCAACAACACACCCGTCGTCGCGATGATGATTCCCGTCGTCGGCGACTGGGCGCGCAAGCTGAGAATGTCGGTCTCGCATCTGTATCTGCCACTGAGTTACGTCACAATTCTCGGCGGAATGTGCACGCTAATTGGCACCAGCACGACGATTGTGCTGGCCGACCAACTCTACGTGGTCACCAAATACTCGATGCCGATGTTCGAGATCGGCATAGTCGGTCTACCGGCCATGATCGCCGGGTTGGTCTATTTGCTGGCCTTCTCGAAACGGCTTCTGCCGGAGCGCAAACCCGCATTTACTCGGCTCGACGACCCCCGCGAGTACACCGTCGAGATGATGGTGGCCGCCGGTTCGCCGCTGGTGAACAAGACGATCGAAGAAGCCGGCCTGCGTCATCTGCCGGGCATGTATCTGATGGAGATTGATCGCAAGGGGCACATCCTAGCGGCGGTCGGCCCCAGCGAGGTGCTGCAAGCCGACGATCGCCTCGTATTTGTGGGCATTGTCGAATCGATCGTCGATTTACAGCGGTTCCCGGGGCTCACGTTGGCCGGTGACCAAGCGTTCAAACTCGACAGCCCCCGCTCCGAGCGGTGCCTGATCGAGGCGGTCGTCTCGGGAAGTTGCCCCTACGTGCGAATGACAATCCGCGACGCCCGCTTCCGTTCCAACTACAACGCGGTGGTCATCGCCGTGGCCCGCGACGGAAAACGGGTCAACAAAAAAATCGGTGACATCGAAATGCAGCCGGGTGACACCCTGTTGCTCGAGGCCCATCCGTCATTCGCTGACATCCAGCGCAACTCTCGCGACTTCTTTCTAGTGAGCCGCATCGAAGATTCCTCGCCACTCCGCGACGAGAAGGTCTGGATCGCCCGCACTCTACTGTGTGGGATGCTGATCGTCGTCGCCGTGCAGTGGATGACGATACTGAAAGCTTCGATGCTTACGGCCTGCGCGATGATTGTGACGGGCTGCTGCCGAGGCTCCGAAGCCAAGCGATCGATCGATTGGGGAGTATTGATCCTCATCGGCGCCGGAGTGGGCATCGGGCAGGCACTCTTTGTGAGTGGCACCGGAGAATGGATCGGTGAAGGAGTCAAATCGATCGCGGCCGGACGCCCGCTTGTGGCTTTGGCGCTGATCTACGCGCTCACGATGGTGCTTACCAATCTCATCACGGCCAAAGCGGCCGCCGTCTTGGTGTTGCACGTGGCACTCGGAACGGCCGCCGCACTCGGAGTGAGTCATATGCCGTTCGTCATCGCCGTCATGATGAGCGCCGCCGCATCATTTGCAACGCCGATTGGCTACCAGACGAATCTCATGGTCTACGGTCCGGGTGGCTACCGCTACTCCGACTTCATGCGACTCGGGGGCCCGCTAAGCATCATCGTCTGGATCGTAACAATGATCGTCGCGCCAATCGCTTGGCCGTTTTAGGCGGTCCCAAAACACTCTGCCCAATGGAGCAGCTAGCGTGGCCATGGCGTCCGGGCGGTATCCGTGTATACAAAAAAGGACCCACGCCGAATTGACGTAAGTCCTTTGATAAGCGGAGAGAGCGGGATTCGAACCCGCGGAGCAGGGAATCCCCACTCACCGGATTAGCAATCCGGCGCTTTCGGCCACTCAGCCATCTCTCCGTGCGGTGAAGCCGCGTGGTTGACCGTCTTTTCTGCTTCACAACCGGGGCACCGGCGACCGCTGCGTCCGCCAATGCTGTCTGGTAGTATCATGCAAGATTCTACCGAGAAGACCCGAAAGAGCAAGGCGAAGCGGCCTGTTGAGCCCTACTCAGACGACCGGTCGTTTTCGCATCACACGCGCCGTTGGGCAAAGGAAATTCGGGGCAGACGTGTCATCTTGGGCCGGGGGATGATCCGGAAGGGGCGCTTGAACTCTTCAATTGCCAGTGGCCCTATCGATCGCGGGGACGCGCGCCGCCACCTGGTGATTCACTTAACGTTTACACGATGCGGACGCTTGCCCACGTGTTTCTCACAAATCGCTTGCCAGCAGCTAGAACATGTCTCGTTTCAGTAGTTCCAAGTTTGGCCAAACGCGTTTGATTGCGGTAGGGCGTATACGCCGGACGGGTCACACATCGTAGCCCAGGGTCAGCGGCATCGCCGCGCCACCCTGGGAAATCGTTGTTTGCGATGGAACGAACCCTGAAGGGGTTCCACACATGAAAACTCTCGTTTTCCCGGTGAATCTGCACCGGTGAATCTACGATTGTGCAACCCCTTCAGGGTTAGGGTTCATTGCCTTTTTCAACCCCGCGTGCGCTCTCTCCGTTCACGACCCTGGGCTACGATGCATAACACCCTCGGCGCAAAAAGGCTTGCGTCACACGACTGTTGACCGTCCAACTTGGAACGACTGAGTCTTATTGTAGCGGTTTCGCACGGGATTGGAGCTGAAATGCGAGCATTTGAGTTGCTACAGTTTCGTAAAACGTGCTCTTGACGCCAACGAATTGTCAGAACGCTCGATTCGTGATGACGACAAGACCTGTGAATGACTCATCGCTCACCTTGGCCGCGACCGTCATGTTGACGACCTACGGCTCGTTGCCGTTGGCCGATCTCGATCGAGTCGTTCGAGGACGCGGGGATCGGTTGCCCTCGGCAATCAAACCGTGGTGGACATTCCCTAAGTCGCATTGGAATGTCCTGGCGGAGATCGTCTTCACCAGCGTCGAAATCTGGGCCAAGCGAGGCTTCGTGACTTCTGCCTGCTGTTCGTCATCGAGTCGAAAACCCGACGTGCCCATCGGAAAGATGTGGGATGACGTGCTGCAAGCGGCCATCAAACCTAGAACGGGTGCACTATCGGACGTCTCGGCTCGTGCCTTCGAGTTGATTCAATGCACGATTCGCGACGCGCGCGACATACTTGTTCTCCTTGTCCATCACGGCGCGTCTGAGTTTGGAAATCGCGGGACGAGCCTTCTCATCGAGACGGTCGAGCGCGATCGCGGCATGCAGGCGCACCCACTCCTCATCACTCCCAAGCTCTTCGATCAACGCTGACAACGCATCGTCATTGCTGGAATCATCACGCACCAGAGCTTCTGCGGCCACGATACGCACCTCACCTACGGGGTCATTCAGCAATCGCCGGAATGATTCCTTGGTGTCTTTATCGCGCGCGCCGAGCTGACAGAGCCCGATTGCCGCCCAGTAGCGAAAGGGACTCAGTTCATGCTTGGTCAACAACAAGAAACGCTCTCGGCTCTTCGGATCGGAACGTCCGACGCTTCGTACCAGGTTGTGCAACTCTTCGAAAGTTGCCGTGCCAGACGTTTCCCACGCGTCGTAGATCCTGCTGCGATGCCCGTGGTGTTTCTCCAATCGCCACAACGCGGGCTCCGGAATCATGCCCGTGTCGCGCGTCTGACTCACGACCTCTGTGAGTAGTCGTGACATCCTCTTGACCGTTACTCCATGTAGAGGATCGTCGGCCAAGTTCTTCACTTCGTGAGGGTCATCGGAAAGGACATACAATTCATCGATTGGTTTGGCTTCGGCATCAAACCACCACGCGGTATTCGGCAGAGTGCCTTCTTTGACGCCACGATACAATTCCTGCCGCACGGGACTCTTCTCGGCCGTATTCAGAAATTGGTTGTACGGCAACCACGGCATGTAGTTGAGCGTGTAACGAGCCGTTGCCGTGCGAACCGTGCGCACCAGGTCATACCGCTCGTCCATTCGATCGCGAACCGAAAAAACATACGTGGGCGCGGGATCATGAAGTATCGAGCGGCCCTGCATGGCCTGGGGTATGTCCAATCCTGCGATTCGCAGCATGGTCGGGGCAAGGTCGACCGAACTGACCAGATCTTCGATACGCGCTCCCGGATGTGGAAAGTCTGCGTCCTTTCGTATTTCGGGCGGCACGTACATTACGAGCGGAACGTGGGTTCCGGAATCGTAGGGCCAACGTTTGCAACGCGGCAAGCCGGCACCATGATCCGACCAAAAGAACACAATCGTGTTGTCCGCAACGCCTTCGTTGTGTAATTCTTCCAGCAAGCGTCCGACGTAGTAATCCAGAGCCGTGATGTTTTCGTAATAGTTGGCCCATTGCTCGCGGACCAGTCGTGTATTCGGGTGATAGGGGGGCGGGTTTATCTCGGTCGGATCTTGACGTTGGTCCTCGGTTAGCGCGGAGATATTGCGCAAGTGCTTCGACTTGTCCGCGCGCACCGACCCTTCGTGCGTGCCGGTGAAATTGAACACGGCGAAGAATGGCTGACTCGTGTCGGGGCGCCCCTTCCAATGGGCCGTGTTGCTCGATTCGTCCCACGCTGCCTTCGGCGTCACGAAGTTGTAATCTTGTTTTGCGTTGTTGGTGCAATAGTAGCCGGCCCGTCGCATGTATTCCGTAAAACAGTGCAATCCCTCCGGCAATATCGGTTTGCGCGAGACATGCGTTCCTTCGCCTCCCGATCGCATGTGCTGCGTGCCGAGCGTTGTCGGGAAGATCCCTGTGATGATTGCCGAACGATTGGGTGAACAGACGGGAGCTGCCGTGAACGCGTTCTCATAGAGCCAGCCTTGCCGCGCGAGTTCATCGAGACGAGGTGTGATCGCGTGTGGGTCGCCATAGCAGCCCAAATGGACGCCGATGTCCTCGGTGCTGATCCAAAGGATGTTCGGCCTTTCCGCAGCGACAACCGGCCGTGATAACGGTGCCAGCAGCAGTCCCAAGATGAAATACCGAATCATTCGCGCAGTCCCTTCGTATTCATAGACTCTGCGATAACACTGTTTCAAACGAACCATCACTTTCGTAGGCGTCCCTTGAGTTCGACGTTGTCTGCCCATGTAAACCAGTCCGCCGCCATCCTTCCGACGCGTTCTGGATCGTCTCCGGCAAGATCGTGATTTTCGCATCGATCGCTCGACAGATCGAACAATTCCCAGTCTCTTGTCGTCTTGTCCCAGACGAGCTTCCAATCGCCCTGGCGGATGGCTCGATTTCCGGACCAGTACCACGCGAGCTGCTCGTGACCTTCCCGGTCTTCGTTTCTGAGCAACGGCAGCATGCTCCGCCCTTCGCACGGCAAAATCGCGTTCCCGGAAACGTTCGCCGGATAAGACCCGCCGGCGAGCTCGAGACACGTCGGCAGGACGTCGATGATGTGAGCCACGCGGCGATTGATCGTTCCCGAGGGAACGTGACCCGGCCACCACGCGATGCACGGCGTCGTAATCCCGCCCTCGTGCACCCACGACTTGTAACGTCGGAAGGGACTGTTTTGTGCCCAGCCCCATGAGGGGCCGACGGCTACGTAATCGTCTTTCGGACCAGGGGTTCGCTTGGCGGGGTCGCGCCCCCCGGGTTCCTCAGCGCAGCCCCCGTTGTCGGACAAGAAGATGAGAACGGTGTTTCGGTCCTCGCCAATTTCGCGGAGCGTTGCGAGCAGCCGGCCGATGTTTTGATCCATGCAGTCGATCATCGCCGCGTAGACCGCCATCCGCCGATCTTCGAATTCATGGTCCGCGCCGTCCCACGGGTATGCCCTGGAGTCACCTTCGGTCAATGACCAGGCGTCTGTGGTGAGCCCCATCTTCTTCATCCGCTCCCAGCGTTGCCGGCGCATGGCGTCCCAGCCCTCGCGAAACTTTCCAACATACTTTTTGATGTCTGCCGGTTTCGCATGCAGCGGATAGTGTGGGGCGGTGTAGGTGACATGGACGAAGAACGGCTTGCCGTCCTGGTGAGCGAGCCTCATGGTGTCAATCGCAGCGTCGGTGAACGCGTCCGTCGTGTAGAAGTCATCCGGAAACTCACTGATTCGGCGATCGTTCTCTCCGAAGAAGCGAACACGGCCTCCTTTGTACTGTGGGTCCTGGATCGACGGGTCGAAGAAATTGCAGCAGCCATCAAGCAGCCCGTAGAAGTAGTCGAATCCACGCCGATAGGGATGCGTCACGTCATCGCGGCCCAGATGCCACTTTCCGCAAAGGGCCGTCGCATAGCCCGCTCGGCCCATCACTTCGCCGATGGTCACCATATTTCGCCGCAGATGACCGCCCTTGCCGAAACGTGGATAGAGCCCGGTCACCAGCGAGGCACGCGTCGTCGTGCATTTGGCGTTGTTGTAGAACTGCGTAAACCTCATCCCCTCAGAGGCAAGTCGATCGAGGTTTGGTGTATCGACCTCCCCGCCGTAACAGCCAATGTCCGAAAACCCCATGTCGTCGCACATGATCAGCAGTACGTTCGGGCGAAGCGCATCCGCGTAGCCGACGACCGGTATGGCAAGGACGACGAGAATTGGTAGTGCGAAGCGGGTGTTCAATCGGTAGTTCCTTCGAATTTGTGCCAAAAGTTGTCGCGGGATGAGGCCCGCGCGCTTTTTTCTGTTCTAACACTTAGCATAACCGCGATTGCCCAAATACCTCGCGAGCATCGATATGTGACTTGAAACGCAATCGTTCACTGTGTGTTTGACAGCGTGTCCACAACTGCGCCTAAGACCAGCGTCTGCTCACTCGAATTGCAATTGGCTTCGGCGTACTTTGAGCGAGTGGACCTTTTCGCCGTCAATCGTGATGACGTCATACATCATCCAAGGATCAGCCCCTTGCGTGTCGACCGAGACCAAGCCAAACGATTGTTTCCGATTATAGGAGAACAAGGCGCCTTGCTCTTGTGTTGTGGCATGGACGTGCTGGTTCGTGAGCCGGGACGAGTTGAATTCGAAAAAGTCGTAGCCGTCCGGCCGTTCGATCTGCCAGGCATCCGAACGGTGGCGATCGGCCGACATGAGCAAAACACCTTCAATCCGTTTTTGTTCGATAAACGAGAAAATGGCCTCGCGCTCTGCGCGAAAGCCGTTCCAGGTATCGCGGCTGTTCCCTTTCGTTCGGAAGTCCCAAGGCACGGACGAGCAAATCACCTTGAAGGTGCCTGAACTCTCGCGCAGTCGGTCCTTCAGCCAGCGAAGCTGCACCTGACCAAGCATGGACGCTTCCTTCGCACGGGGATTCGTCCGGTAATAACGGCAATCGAGCATGAAGAAATCTACGTCGCCGATCGAGAATTCGTACCAGCAGCCCGGATGCGTTTCGCCGCCACCGTAAGCGGGATTGGCCCAATTTTGGTGAAAGATGGGCCACACGTGGCGACGCTTCCAGATCGGCTTATCGATCAGCGGCCCGCCCCAGGAATCATTAGTGCTGAAATCGTGATCGTCCCAGATAGAAAAGACGGCCGACTGTGCCGTCAGTTCCCGCCATTCAGGGCGAGACTGACGACGGTAATACGTGTAGCGCTGCATGGCCGGAGACTCCGGGTCGTCAATGTAGACGTTGTCCCCCAGTAGGAGCAGTGCCAACGGATCGAACGTCCCGATCGTTTTCCACATGCGTTCGTTGGCGGGCACAAATCCGGCACCGCCTCCGAAGGCCAACGTGAACTTGGCCGCGCGCCCAGCAACGGGAAAGGTCCGGAAGTGCCAATGTGGCTCGCGACGGATCGGACCGTCGCCGATTCGTACGCCGTAGTGGTAGACCGTTTCCGGCTTCAGGTTGTCGACGGGGACGGCGGCGGCGAAATCGTCTTGCGCCGTCGTATTTACCGAATCGACCCGTCGAGAAGGGTCAAGGCTGTCCGATTCACTCACGACCACGCTCACCGGCGACTCGATCGCCGTGCGAATCCAGATCGAAGCCGAGTGGTCGGTGACGTTGCCCACCAGCGGGCCATGCAACGGAATGCTGGTGTACTTGTCTTGCAACTGACGGATGAACTTGTGATCCGACAGCGGCACAAACAATTCACGGGGTCCGGCAGCAATTCGCTCGGCCGGCAGTCCCAATTCGACTGACTTGCGGAGGAAGGTCACCGCCGTATCGACGTCACCCATATGTGCGTGATAAACACCAAGTAGAAAGTGCGTCTCGGCATCTTTTGGATGGTTGTCAAGAAACTCGCGTAGGAACGTTTGGGCTTCAGCAGCGCGATCGAGCAGTATGTAGCGAAGCGCGAGTTGATGCACGCGCTTGTACTGCCAATCGCGTTTTAGCTTCATGTCCGGCGTCGGTCGCCTTGCGCCACCGAGTTCTCCAACGTCCTGACTGTAGATTGCAGGCGACGGAAGAACGGCGAGTACAAACACCGCCAGCACGAGATTCTTCAAAACGATTACCTCCGGTCGACTCAGCAGGAATCGACCGGGCTCACAGATGCCCCGTTCGCCTATCGCGCACAATGATACGGGGGGCGAGTTCTTATTCCTGGATACCGACACTTTCAGCGTACTGCCGTCATCGGCCGGATACAACAGTCGTCTTATGCGGCCCCGTTCTGACCACGCGGCTCTTTTCGAAACGTCTTGCGCCTGTCCCAAGACCCGGTTGTGGTGCAAATTGAACTCGACAAACTGAGGACGAACATTACCCATCAGAGGGTGTTGGGGCCACGTCTAAAGTCAGTCCTGAAACCCTCTGTTGGCTCGGAAACATCCTTGTTTTCAAGCGTCGAATCCGCCCACAATCGGGTTTCAGGATGGGTTCTAGTGCGACGAGCCCTTGGGAATGGTCTGTGACGTGCCCGTATCGGACGCCCGGTAGGCGCCGAAGATGACCTCCAGAACGTGCAAGCAATCGTCACCCGTCAACGGTGCCGCGCGTGCGCCTTGGGCGGCGTCGATGGCTGCTTGCACAAGCAGTTGATAGGAGTTGACTCCTTCTGGTTCCTTTTCGGTTTGGATGCCGCGCGGCGCATCTGAGTGCGTCGAATACCATTGGAACGAGCGTCTTGAACCATCGGGGCCGCGGTAACCTGACAGCTTGATCCAGCCCCGCGAACCCCAAAGCGTTGTGCCGGCTTGATAACTTCCCCCCTCCACGTAGTACCCTCCGTGAAACGTGCCGACCATGCCGCTCTGGAATTGGAACGCGACCGCTTCGGCGTCTTCGATGTGGACGGGCTGGCCACCGACGTTGTTGGCAAAACCTGTGACCTTCGCGACACGGTCGTTCGTGATAAAGAAGACCTGATCCAGGTTGTGGATGCCCAACCAGATTAAGTGACCGCCGCCGGATTTTTCGCGAAACGCGAACCACGACTTCTGATAGCCGGGATCAGTCAGACGAGCTTGATCCTTCACCTGGAAGAACGTCACGCCGTACGGCTTTCCGATCCAACCCGCGTCAACGATTTCCTTGGCGCGCAGCGTGTCGGGTGCCATGCGACTGGGAAGCGCGAGCATTAGGTTGACGTTCTTGTCCCGGGCCAACTTAACAAGCGGCCTGAAGTCCTCAGCGCGGACGCAGGCCGGCTTTTCGGCCAGCACGTGACATCCGGCCGAAAGCGCCTCCCGAATCGCCGCCGGCGCTCGATGGGCGGCGAGGGCCACCAGCACCAAGTTTGGCTTAAACTCCTTGATCATCGTCGTGAAATCGCGATACGGCTCAAAATCCGAACGCTTGCCGAGCATCTTCTTTGCGGACTCGAATGTTTCGCCGCTTGAGTCGGCGACGGCCACGCGGGATACGGAGCTGCAATTTGCGATCGCCGGAAAGTAGATGCCGAGATGCGGTCCGTCCTGCTGAGTGATAACACCCACGCGGATCTCAGTCCTGCTTTCGGTATCACCGGGAGCGGCGAGAACGTCTGTCGAACTCGTCTGCACGAAACTCAGGAAAACGAGGAGCATCAAACTCGCCGGGTGGCCGGGCAGAACGCAATTCTTCATGTTCCAGCTCCTTATTGGTGTCGTGGTTAGCAGTAATGTGGCGATTCGGTCCGCGAAAATGAGTGATGCCGGAAGCATTGCAGGCTTCCGGTGAGAGCGCACTTGGCTTAGCATAACACGAATGGTCGGTCGCAGCGCGCATGCGTTCGGCTCGTGGCTGATGTCCTAATCAGCGCAAAGTCTGTACCGTTGGGCTTCCACACCCGAATCGCGTTCAAGACACCATCATGGGAGGTTTTCCACACCATGAAGCCGCAAGATCGTAGAACGTTCCTGAAGAAAACCGGTGCGGGCGTTGCCAGCGCTGCCGTGTTCACTTCGTCGATTCCCGTCGCAAAGGCTCTGGGGGCAAATGAGCGCGTGAATGTTGGATTGATCGGGTGTGGTGGACGCGGAATCCAGGTGGCCAGCGCGATCGGATCGCAGGACGACGCAGTGGTGCGGTATGTCTGCGACCCGGACAGCCGGCGGGCGGACAAAGCCAAACAGGCGACAGGCGCCGATCACGCTGTCGCCGACCTCAGGCGAATACTCGACGATAAATCGATCGATGCGGTGGCGATTGCCGCTTGTGATCACTGGCATGCTCCGGCCGCGATTTTGGCCTGCGAAGCCGGAAAGCACGTCTACGTGGAAAAGCCATGTTCACACAGTGTGCGCGAAGGCCGGTTGATGATCGATGCGGCTCGCAGAAACAAGCGCGTCATGCAGCATGGAACTCAAAGTCGTTCAAAGGCATCGACCACGGCCGCTATGCAGATGTTGCGAGAAGGTGTGATCGGTGATGTCTTGGTTGCGAAACACATCAACAGCCAGAAGCGAGCCAACATCGGCCACCAGAAACCTTCGAAAGCTCCGGAACAGATCGACTACGACCTGTGGGTTGGCCCGGCCGAGTGGCGGCCGTACCAGTCGAACTTTGTGCATTACCATTGGCACTGGTTTTACAACTTCGGGACCGGCGACATTGGTAACGACGGCGTGCACGGAATCGACGTGGCCCGGTGGGGTTTGGGCGTCGAAACGCATCCGAGTTTTATCGCCGGCTACGGTTCGAAACTCTTCTTCGACGACGATCAACAGTTCCCGGACAGCTACCAGATGACGTTCGAATACCCGGCCGACGGGACGGTCGGAAACAAACGGCTGCTCGTGTACGAGCAACGTATCTGGTCTCCATATCGTGAGGACGCTGCTGGAACCCATACGGTCTTCTACGGATCACAGGGCATGTTGAAGTTGACCGCGTCGGGCGTGAAACTGTTCGGGCCGAAGAATGAACCTCGCACGATCGCCGAACTTCCCAGAGACCGCGAAGATGCGCATCAGCGCAACTTTCTTGATGCGGTTCGAGCGAGCAAACCGCTCAACGCCGAGATCGAAGTGGGCCATCTTTCTTCGACGTTATGTCACCTGGGCAACATCGTGTCGCGAACCGGCCGATCCGTGAGGTTCGACCCCGCATCGGAACAGATCGTTGGCGACGAACACGCCAACGCGCTGACCCGCCGCAAATACCGCGAAAACCATTGGGCGATGCCCGAGGAAGCATGAAGTCCGGAGCCGAGTGCTCGGTATCGGGAGCCGATATTCTCTTAAGCAGATACGGCAACGTTTGCTCAGACTCGCTACCTTTCCGCCCACCCTACCTCTGAAAACTGCGTGATCGGTGCGCGAAAACAGCGTGGACAAACTCGCAAGAAGAGCGGCCGGAGTGTTGCTTCATGTCGGCGGCAGTTACAATCTTTTTAGCGGCACTGGATGACCACTCCCCTTGCGACCCCGAACTCTGTAACACGACATCGCGAGAGCAGTCCGATGCAGTCACGCGCTTTGCGGATTTGTCTTCTGACGGCAGTCGTCTCTTGGGGATCGCTTTCTGCCCGGGCCGATTACCCCGGCACCGTCGAGAGCGATCATTGTTTGGCCTTCTATCGATTCGAGGAAGTCGACGGGGCCGTCGCCGCTGATTCGGCTCACAGGCCGGAGCCGCCTCAGTTCGGTGCTCAGCCGGCAACGTATCACATGGTGCGGCTCGGTGCCGTGGGGGCGTTGACCGGCAAGTCCGAAGCTGGAGGCAGGGCCGCCAGCTTCGATGGCGGACAATCGCGGGTCTGGGTCTCGGCGTCGCCCGATGTGTTTGATCTGACAGAAGCGCTCACGATCGAGCTATGGGTCAAGCCCGTCAAAGGCGGCGAGGCGAAGCAGGTGCTCGTCGCGAAAGGCGACTACGGCGTCAACGGCGGCGTGACGTACTACGTCGTGTACTTTCAGAATGCCTCCGATTCGGGCGGGCAAATTCGCTTCGGGACTTTTGGGGACGGCCATCAATTCCTCGACCTGGCTGGTGAGATTCCGGAAGATCAGTTCACGCACTTGGTGGTCACATTCGACACGGCGGTCAGCGAAAACAACACGCAGATTTTCGTCAACGGGCGGCTAAACGTTCAGGGCACGCTTCCGTCGAAGCCGGCCTCCCATGCCGGGCAGCCGCTAACGATCGGAGCTCTCTCGAATGATCCAAAGCAGCAGCCCTACATCCAATTCTTCAAAGGTGATCTGGATGAGGTGGCGATCTACGACCACGCGTTGAAAGCCGAACGGGTCCTGGATCATTTCAACCAGGCCGCTCCGATGCCTCATTTCGAGCGGAACGTGCAGCCGATCCTCGCCCAGCATTGTCACGACTGCCACGGAGCGGACGAACAAGAATCGCAGCTCGACCTGCGCACTGTCACTGCGATGCTTCGCGGCGGTGAGAACGGCCCCGCGATCGTGCGCGGGCGGCCCGGCGAGAGTTTGCTGCTTGAACAACTCAAGTTTGGCGAAATGCCGCCGGACCAAAAGAATCAGCTCGACGCCAAACAGATCGCCTTAGTCGAGCGCTGGATCGCACTTGGAGCGCCGGCTGATGAGCCGGTCGTCGAACCGCCGCCGCGAAAACTGTTGAGCGACGCCGACCGCGAACACTGGGCTTTTCAACAACTCGTCAAACCAACTCCGCCACACGTTCGGCACGCCGATCGTGCCCGCGCTGCCATCGATCGATTCATCCTGGCGAAATTGGAAGAGAAGAGCCTTGCGCTTTCTGCGGATGTCGATCGCGTGCGGCTTGCCCGCCGGGCTTTCTTTGATTTGATCGGGCTGCCGCCGTCGCCGGACCAGATCGATCGGTTCCTTGCCGATCAGCAACCCGGCGCCTACGAGCGGCTGCTCGACACGCTCTTGGCCTCGCCACAATTCGGCATTCGCTGGGGCCGGCATTGGCTGGACATCGTCGGCTACACCGACACAATCAGCTTCGATGATGATTACAACCCGCCGATCGGTTTCGTCAACGGAAAGTGGCGGTATCGTGATTACGTCGTAAGTTCGTTCAATCAAGACAAACCGTATGACCGCTTCCTCACCGAACAACTGGCCGGAGATGAATTGGTCGACTGGCGCGGCGCCTCGAAATACTCGCCAGAGATCATTGAGCCGCTCGTCGCGACCGGGTTCTTCCGCACGTGCGAGGACATCAGCAAAGAAGACGCGCGGCCGTTCATCATCTGGTCGGTTCTGCACGACACGGTCGAAGAACTGGGAACGAGTGTGCTGGGACTCACGCTGCGGTGTGCGCGCTGTCACTCCCACAAGTTCGAGCCGATTGCTCAAAGCGACTATTACGGCATGATGGCGCTCATCACGCCGGCCTTGAACCCGCAGGCTTGGAAAAACCCCGAGCAGCGAGCGTTGCCGGATATCTCGAGTGCCGATCTCGCCGCACTCAAACAGCACAATTCCGAGGTTGACGAACAGGTTGCGAAGTTCAAGAAGCAGATTGCCGAGTTGCGGCGCGGCGTCGAGTTGAAGCTGCGTGACGAGAAACTGTCGAACCTGCCCGAGGGCGATCGCACCGAAACGAAAACCGCCGTCGATACGCCCGCGGACAAGCGCAACGAAACTCAGAAGGCTCTGGCGGCCAAGTACGAAAAGTTGGTGCAGGTCAAAACCGAAGAAATTGACGCGGCTCTGAGTCCCGGCAACAAAGAAGCGATCGGTCAACACGATCGACAGATTGCGGATTTGAACGCCACCCGACGCGAGCATGGTTGGATTCACGCGGTGTACGACGTCGGCCCGCCGCCGGCCACGCATCTGCTGAAGCGAGGCGATTATCTGACACCACGGCGCGAGGTGCCTCCGGGTTTTCTCCGCGTGCTGTCCGATGCGGATTCCAAGCATCTCTTGGCCGACGGGCCTGCGGCTGACGGCAAAGGGCGGCGGACGGCGTTGGCCCGCTGGCTCACCGACCCTCAGTCACGGGCCGGGGGACTGGTCGCTCGCGTCTTCGTAAATCGCATTTGGCAACACCTGCTCGGCGAGGGTATCGTTGCGACGTCTGACAACCTAGGTCGATCGGGGGCGAGTCCTACGCATCCAGAACTGCTCGACTGGCTCGCCGCAGACTTTGTCGAGCATGATTGGCGTGTGAAGCGATTGATCAAGCTGATCATGGCTTCGTCGGTATATCGTCAGGCGTCGCATGCTCCAAGTCGTAGCGATGAGGAAACGCTGTTGCAAGTCGATCCCGAGAACCAACTCCTCGGGCGTGCCAAGTTGCGACGTCTCGAAGCCGAGGTCATCCGCGATTCGATTCTAGCGATCGGCGGAAAGCTCGATCGCACTTCCGGTGGTCCGCCGATTCCACTTGAGTATCAGCCCAACGGGACGATCACGGTCGCCAAGCAAGGACTTCCGACGCCCACGTCGCAATGGCGCCGCAGCCTGTACCTGCTGAACCGGCGGATTTACAACCCGTCTTTTTTGAGTGTGTTTGACAAACCGATCGTTACGAGCGGCGTCTGCCGCCGCGACGATTCCGCCGTGGCACTTCAGTCGCTGAGTATGATGAACGACGCGCTGGTTCTTGAACATGCCGAGCACTCTGCCAGACGGATACTCAGCCTCGCTGGAGATTCGAGAGACCGGCAAATTGAGCTGGCGTTTCGGTTGACGATCGCACGCCGTCCCGAGCCGACGGAAGTGAAGTGGAGCCGCGAGTTGCTGGATCAGCAAACAGAATTATTGGACGGGAGAGAGCTATCGGCGGATCAAGTGTCACTGAAAGCGGTGTCCAATCTCTGTCAAACACTGTTCAACACGAGTGAGTTTTTGTACGTCGAATGAGGGCGACCGATGGATCAGCACACATTTCCCACGCGGCGCGAGTTCCTGCGGCATACAGGACTAGGCTTCGGGGCCTTGGCCCTTTCCTGTTTGCTCGAGGACGATCGTCTCTTGGCGTCGCCGAGCGGCGGGTCGGACTTGACGTCACGGCAAGGACATTTTCCGGCGCGGGCGAAATCGGTGATCATGCTGTTTCATAACGGCGGTCCCAGTCAGATGGACCTTTTCGACCCGAAGCCGGAACTGCAAAAGCGGCATGGTCAGACGGCCCCCAACATTCGTGGTGGCAACGCCAACAGCGCCCAAAGCCAACCGCTGATGGGAAGCGCGTTCAAGTTCCGTGCGTTCGGCGAGGCCGGTATCGAGTTCTCGGAGCTTGTGCCGCATCTGGGATCGGTCGTCGACGATCTGTGCGTGGTGCGGTCCATGTACGGCAACGACCCGAACCATCCCGGCGCGACGTACATGATGTGTACTTGCAACAACCGTCCCGGCCGGCCGACATTGGGCGCTTGGACGACGTACGGCTTGGGCAGTGAAAACCAAAACCTGCCGGGCTACGTGCTACTTCGCAATCCGGGCGCCTTTCACTCGGGAGGCGGCATGCAGATCACCAACGGTTGGCTACCGGCGCTATATCGCGGCACGGAACTTCGGTCCGAGGGCGACCCCGTGCTCAACCTTCACCCCGCGACCGCTAATCCAAAGGGATCGCAGGAAATCAACCTGAAACTGCTCGCCAGACTCAACCAGCGGCAGCGGCAACGCTATCCAAACGAGTCCGTGCTGGAGGCCAGGATCAAGAACTATGAACTGGCGGCTCGGATGCAGTTGAACGCAGCCAAGGAACTCGATCTTTCGAACGAGACAAAGGAAACGCAAAAGTTGTACGGACTGGACAACCCAGAGACCGCCGCGTACGGGCGGCGGCTCATGTTGGCCCGCCGCCTGGTCGAGCGGGGCGTCCGTTTCGTGCAAGTCCTGCCCCCGCCGCCTCACCAGGTTTGGGACCACCACGGCAACCTCAACACGCGTCTGCCGGAGATTTGCCGCAAGACCGATCTACCCTCCGCCGCCCTGATCACGGACTTAAAACGCCGCGGCCTGTTGGACGAGACGATCATTATCTGGACGGGGGAGTTCGGCCGGCTGCCGACGTCTCAAGGTGGCACAGGCCGCGATCACAACCCGCACGGCTTCAGCTTGTTGTTGGCCGGCGGTGGTTTGAAGGCCGGCTACGCACACGGAGCCACGGACGAACTCGGCTATGCCGCCGCCGAAGACCGCGTCGGCGTGCCCGACCTGATGGCGACCGTTCTTCACCAGCTCGGCTTGGACCACAATAAACTGAGCTATGACGTCCACGGCATTCAGGAGACGATGACCGACTCGAAGGTCACCGGCGCGCGGGTGGTGGAGGGACTGATTGCTTAGCGCGCGCACGATGTCGGTTGGGCGGTGCATCTCGGCCGTCTGGACACATTTGCACGTCTCGCCGCCCAAAGGTGATCTCCACGGCCAGCCTCGCGCGCCCGCACTCGCTGCACGAGCGAGAACGACGGTTTTTTCTTCAATCGTCAAGGGATCTTGGTGAACCGAGCGTGTCGTCCGCACGTTACGAAAGGATGGCCGGACAGTACAGCCCTGGGCGCCTTCGAATGGTGCTGAACGATGACGTGGCAAGTGGGAAGGCCTTAGAATATCTCTGAACCAGCGTACCACCCGGCCGCAGGAATCGCGTGAACGATGAAATCTGAAACGTCCACACCGGCAATCAAGTTTCAAGGCCTGATCAAGTCGTACGACGACGTACCGGCTCTGCGCGGAATCGATCTACAGGTTCACAGTGGGGAGATTTTTGGCTTCTTGGGACCGAATGGTGCGGGCAAGACGACGGCGATTCGCTGCATGTTGGATTTGATTCGCCCGACCGGAGGATCGGTGCGTGTCTTGTCGATCGATCCTCAGAAGGATCCCGTGTCAGTCAGGCGACGCGTCGGTTATTTGCCGGGCGAGCTCAGCTTCGACGACAACATGACGGCCCGGGGCGTGTTGCGGCTATTTGATTCCCTCCGCGACGGCCGCACGGATTGGAAATATGTCGACCGGCTGTGCCGGCGATTCGAGCTGGACACGGCGAAATCGATCAAAAACCTATCGAAGGGAAACAAACAAAAAGTCGGCGTGATCCAGGCATTCATGCACAAGCCCGATCTATTGTTGTTAGACGAGCCGACGGCCGGTTTGGATCCGCTCATGCAGCAAGAGGTGCTGAAACTGGCCGGCGAGGCGCGCGATGAGGGTGCCACTGTCTTTTTCTCGTCGCATATTCTGAGCGAAGTACAGGCTGTTGCTGATCGCATTTCCGTTGTTCGGGACGGGACGATTGTTGAGACGGCAGATGTCCGGGAACTACTGGCCCACCCGCTACGACGCGTGACGGTGGTCTTCGCGGAGCCGTGTCCGCCAAGAGCGTTCGATGCGTTACCCGGCGTGCGTGTGTTGGAGTCCAACGCCAATTTGTGTTATCGCCTGCAAGTCGAAGGAGACATGGATTTGCTGGTCAAGGCGATCGCCCGTTACCACGTCAATGAGGTTCAGTCGGAACAGTCCTCGCTCGAGGATGTGTTTCTGGCGTTCTACTCGCAGGAGCAGCGAATGCCCGACTAAGTTCAGCTAACGACAACGTGCCGCGTGAACGCGCACAGCGTTATCTGGTCATTGCCAAGAGATGCCAATCATGTTTGCCACCTGGAAATATACGTTGAATCGACTCGTGCTCTCGACGATCGTCTGGGGCGCGGTTTTGTTCGGCATGGGCTTCCTGGTCCTGTTTTCGTTCGACTACATGATCGCGAAGAACAAGCACCTCTTGATCGACCTTATTGCCAACATGCCACCGCCGCTCAAAGCCATGGTCGGTGATTCCGAGCAGTTTGCGACTCCCAAAGGGTTTCTCGACGCCAAGTTCTTTGTGCAGAGCGCGTTGATCCTGGGCATTCATGCCGTGCTGGCTGGTTCGGGTCTGCTGGCCGTCGACGAGGAGAGCGGACGTTTGGATTTGTTTGCCTCCTATCCCGTCAGTCGGCGCAGCGTGTTCTGGGGCCGAACAATGGCGCTGGTTACGTCGATGATCGCCGTCATCACACTCGCCTGGTTGGGGCTGGTGGCGTCGTTGCCGCTCACGAATCTCGATGTGTCTCCGCTTGAGTTGGCGCTTGGTTGTTTGTCGCTTTTCGCTCTTAGTATGGTCTATGTTGGGATGGCCTTGTTATTCAGCCTGCTGCTACCGTCCCGAAGAACGGCGGCGACAACCGTAGGTTTCCTACTGTTCGGTAGCTTCCTGTTGGCCCTGCTTGCCCCGGCGATCGATTTCGTGCGACCGGTGCACGCGCTGCTTCCGTTTCGTTTCTACCAAGGCGGCAAAGCGATGGATCAACTCGACGTCGGCTCGCTGCTTGTGCTGCTGAGCCTGACAACAGTTGAGCTCGTTGCCGCGTGGCGGCTGTTCGAGCGGCGCGATATTCGCGTGAAGGGCGAAGCAGTGCTCAAGTTCAAGAAAACGGCTCTCGGCTTAACGGCTTGCCTGGTCGTCTACGCGGCCATCGTCCTGCCTGCCGCAGCCTGGAAAGGATTTGACCCGTTGCCAACGTCACCCACCGACGCCATCAAGCAATCGCTGCCGCCGCTTGAACAGCTGTTGCCGACAGGCAGTACTAACGTCACACGGCAACGCCACTGAGTCGGGCGACGGAGATGTGGCACCGGGACGATCCGGCGTGTTTGGCCACTCGGCCATCTTTGCGTGACGACATCGAGCGCGGCGAATTCCATTGTTTTGGCCTTTCGGTCAGACCGCAAACGACGGCCCGCTAGCGGGTCACCTCAACCGTGGGCAATTCATCACACGATCGCATCAGCCGAATGAAACCTCTCGCCGGGATTTGAAGTCACGCCCATATTGTGCGAGAATGGCGCGCTCTTTTGGGGGGAACGAGCGCCGTCGTTTTGGTGACACAACACGGGGCGTGATGGATTCGAAGGCAAGGTATTTGGCGGCATGCAAGACCACACTTCCGCGAGTGCGTCGTTATCGAGTGAGATTGTCAAACGCGTCGAAGGCGTTCTGCTCGATGCGGAACAGTCTTCGAAGCCCGTCGAAGTCGACCCCTACCGCGGCCAGTTGTTCGAGCTGTTCGTGACCGCCGAAGGGGCCGGCTACGTCGATGAAGATGCCGAATGCGACCTGACGGCTGATGGACTGTGTCACGAACTCTCGGCCCGATGGAACCTGGCCGATGCGACCCGGGAATCGGTCGGCCAGCAAACAAAACTCGCCCCCGAACATCTCTCGAAAATGCGGCTGTTGTGGTCCGTCATGCGAATGTGGATGGAATGGGACTACGCCTGGCAACGCTGGCGCGAATTTCACGCGAGCAGCCGCGATCTTCCCAGTAGCGATGCCTCGACGTAATCCAGCCGGTAGCTGTTCGCCCTCATGCCTGCGCACGGACTGCACTGGCGCCGTGACGTGTGGCCGATGTGCGTCGGTCGTCAATCAATCGTCGCGACCACGACGGCGCTCCGTTTTGTCGATGGTTCCGTCGGTCGCGCCCGCATCGGTCTGTTTGTCCTCACCGCCGACCTCCTCCCTGTCACTTTTACGACGCCCACCGAAATTGAAGGTGGTTGTTCCTCGCTTCGACTCCGTCCGATCCGGTTCGCCGCTATCGCGCCTAGTGTCCCGTGCTTTGTTTGCGGCTTTGAAGAGGCCCGATTGCTCGCCGGAGTCTACATCATCTCGACCTCGCCTGTCTCGGTCAGCGAAACCGCGCGATATCCCGCTCGCACGCGCGCGTGCCATCGGCTTCCCCCAGTTATCGGGACCGAGGCCGTGCGCGGTGCGGATCATTGTGAGCACCTGTTGGATCTTGCGGTGGTTCTTGTAGTTCTGCTTCACGACCAGTAAGCCGTTGAATTCGGAGATCGTGCCGCCGTCGTCTTTGGTCTCGTTCCAGGGGCCGGGCGTGGCGCTGACAATGACGTCGATCAGCACGTCGCCGGCCGTCTGCGGAGCGGGAGAGTCATCATCACGACTTCTACTCCGCCTAGCGGACGAATTTCGAGCGGCCGGAGAGACGTAGTTCTCGAGCAGATCGCGGCAGTTGTAAATCCGGACCTCGAACGTCTCCCAGGCCAGCGTTTCGGACGTCACGTGTAGCACGCCGTCACGGACGAAGTAATCCAAATCGAGCGGTGGCAAGATGATCGACAGTATGTCCCGCAACCGTGTCTCCGACAGTTCGAGATTGATCGGCGCCGCGAGCGAAACGCCCTCGTCGTCCAACGCACTCCGGTCGGGAATAATCGTAATGTTCGTTTCATCCGCCAGGAATTGAAGCACCGTTTCGAGCGGATCGTCGATGTATTCCGCCCTTGGCACGGGTGCATCGATTCTGGCTTCGATTTCGCGTGTACGTGCATCGCGTATTGGCTCGTGTGGGTTTTTCGCGTTATTGGTTGGCGTCTGTTGGGCCGGATTGGCGTCGGACGAATCGCCTCCGGGCTCTGCTTGACCGTCCGCCGTTTGGTCGTTGTCTTGTTGGGCGATGGCTCGCTCCGGCAATTGAACGGCCACATTCTTGGGCCAAAAGGCTGTGCCTACGAGTAAAGCGGCGGTGAGAGCCGCGACGGTACCGACTGAGAAACGCATGATGATTTTCCTTCTACGTTGACGGGCGATTTCGGTGAAGTGGGCAGCCAGTTCGGCCGCGTCGCCAAACTCATCCAGGGCAGCACGAATCGCGTCGGCCCGCGAGAGCCCCTCCCGGGACAGCTCGTCCAGACGCTCTTCCAGGTGATCGCGAAGCTCGTCGGCGATCTCACCACGCTGCCCGGTGTCGAGCCGCAGAAAGCGGCTCAGCAGAGACAGGTAAAGCTCGAATTCTTCTTCCGGCATGGCATGTCCCTCATGATCGTTAGAGCGATGGCCAAATAGTAAAGACGCGTCAAGAAGGCCCGCGTTCATGAAGTTGTTTTTGTGCTGATGCGTATTGCAAAATTCACGTGCGATCACCGATCAGATCTGATCGCCGTTTGCACGTCGCTGAAGCCTCGTAGAATAGACCCTATCCGGTCAATCTTCGCCTATTCATCCTTGCTGTTTTCGGGTTGTTTACTATCGCTGCGTCTACCGAAGCTGATGCCGCTCCGCTTTCGCTTCGACCCTGCCTGGCGCGGTTTGTCGCCGTCGTTGTCGCCGTCGGCACTCGATCGCTTGCCGTCGAATAGACCCGGTTGTACTTCAGCCCGATTTGGTCTCCCGGACATAAAGCCGGTACTTGTTCTGCGACCACGCGATTTGCGGCTCGCCGACGTCTTCGCCCAGTCATCGGGACCGAGGCGATGGGCGGTGCGGATCATTTGGAGCAACTGTTGGATCTTGCGGTGGTTTTGGTAGTTCTGACTCACGATCAGCAAGCCGTTGAATTCTGAGATCGAGCCGCCTTCGTCTTCATTCTCGATCCAAGGCTCGGGAATGGCGCTGACAATGACTTTAATCAGCACTTCAGCGGCCGTTGGGGGAGTGGTCGTGACCACCGCAGACTGGCCTCCAACGCCGATCAGCTTGGTGGATGCGTTGGGAGCGGGGGGAGGCACATAGTCATTCAGCAGATCGCGGCAGTTGTAAATCCGAACTTCACGTACCGTGCTGGCCTTTTCCTTTGACGTCACGATCAGCGCGCCGGCGCGCACAAAATATTCAAAATTGAGATCCGGCAAAACGTATGCCAAAACATCCCGCACGGGCGTGTCGGTCAACTTCAGAGTGACCGGTTCATCCGGCGAAATGCCCTCCTGTTCCATCTTAATCCTGTCGGGAATGATTCGAGCGCCAGATTGATCAGACAGAAACTTGAGCACGTCTTCGAACGGCTCGTCGACGAAATCCACTACCGGTATTGATCGATCAAGTTTGGCTTCGATTTCGCTTGTGCGTTTGTCGCGCACCGGCTCGTACAAGTTTTCGGTGTTGTCGTTTGGCGACTGTTGGTCGGGAGCCGCGTCGGACGGAGCGGCTGCGGGCTCTTCTTGAGGGACCGCCGGCTGGGCGCCGTCTTGTTGGGCGATGGCTCGCTCTGGCAATTGAACGGCCGCGTTCTTGGGCCAAAAGGCAGTGCCGATCAACAAGGCGGCGGTGAGAGCCGCGACGGTACCGACTGAGAAGCGCATGATGATTCTCCTTCTACGTTGACGCGCGATTTCGGTGAAGTGGGCGGCCAGCTCGGCCGCGTCGCCAAATTCATCCAGGGCAGCGCGAATCGCGTCGGCCCGCGAAAGCCCCCCTCGGGACAGCTCGTCGAGACGCTCTTCCAGGTGATCGCGAAGCTCGTCGGCGATCTCACCACGCTGCCCGGTGTCGAGCCGTAGAAATCGGCTCAGCAGAGACAGGTAAAGCTCGAACTCTTCTTCCGGCATGGCATGTCTCTCATGATTCATTGAAGTGGTGCCAAAACCCCTCTGAAGGGTGAAGTCAGTCCTTCGCTTGTCGCGTGAAGGACGACCCCAACCGGGTTTCGGGATCGCTTCTCTATCGATGGCCGCATTACAGACGCATTTAGAAGGCCCGAGTTCAAGCCAATGCTGATTTGTCGATCGGTTTTGTCAAATTCATGCCGGTTTTGGATCGGCCGAGAGAATCGGCGCGATCAGTTGCCGAATGCACTCTGCGTAGTCGTTCCACTGCCGTGCTTGTTGGGCGAGCCTTTTGCGACCGGCCGACGTCAGCGAATACCACTTTCGCCGGCGTCCGGAAGTGTCGTCCCAGCGGCTCTTGACCAGCTTCTCGTTTTCGAGCCGATGCAGAATCGGATACAACGTGCCGGCTTGCAGGTCGACCATGTCGCCGCTCACCTCGCGCAGTCGTTGCTGCATCAAGTAGCCGTACTTCGGCTCCTCGGCCAGAATCGAGAGCAGCATCAGGTCGAGGCTGCCTCGCATCAACTGAGGACTGAATTTCTCCGCCATGACGTGGTCGCTCCCTCGTGGCTGAATACAAAGCGACTCTATATATAGCAAGGCTACATATAGGCGTCAAGAAAAACCGCCAAAGAATTCTGGGGGCTTCTCGCGGCGGGCAATGAGCCGGAGCGTGCTCGAGCGGGGAGCTGGCTCACTCGGCGTCCGGGAGATTCCCGGTGGCGATCGGCTCAGACGTCTCTCGACGGCTTCTGGGCGCTTAACCGGGACCGTAGCGTTGGGCAAGGATCGGCCAACAGCACCTCAGGCGGCCTTCTGCAAGTCTTTGGTATAAGCCGTGCCCCGCCAGGTGACTTCGTGCGTCCGGCAGGTCTTGATCGTCTTGCGGAGGATGTGCAGCATTGCGATGACGGCCAGCCAACGGAACGCCAGGTAGCGGGTTTGGCTTTTGCTGGTCGCGTAGGTGCGTGCGTAGAGCGTCGACTGAATGAGTTCGTGTACCAGGCCCAAGCCGAAGCTCATCACGATGAAAGGCGAAACGATACCTGACAGCAGGGCCGCCCCATAACCGAGAATGACCGCGTAGGGCAACACGCTGAACAGACAAATAAACGTGAACAGCATGTAGAGCTTCGCTGGTCGGAAATCGACGGCCGAATAGAAGATGCGGCTCCAGCCGTTCACAATTGCATCGAGGGTCGAGTACATCCGGACTCGCGAAAGCGCGGAGGCCACAACCAGTCTGAGGCCAAGCCCGGCTTCGCGAACATTGCGACCGAGCTGAATATCTTCCACGAATTTGTCGCGGACTTTTTCGTGTCCGCCGATCTTTTCGTAGGCATCGCGGTGAACGAGAATGAACTGACCGTTGGCAAAGCCCCCCGACTTGCACCGTGCGTTATTCACGCGGGTCAGCGGAAACAGAATCACCAAACACGTGGCCGCAAACGGCTGAATGACGCGTTCCCAAAACGAATGCGATTCGAGCGCCGGCAACAACGACTCCATGTCGGCACCGTGATCCAGGCAATCGCGCATCACAACGCTCAGGCACTTCGGATGTTGCCGCGTGTCGGCATCGACAAACAGCAGCCAGTCGCCGTAAGCGTGCTCCTGGCAGACGTGCAAGGCGTGTGTCTTGCCCGTCCACCCGGTTGGAAGATGTTGAACACGAATCAGCCGTATCCGATCGTCGCGATCTGCAAACTCTTCGACGATCGCGGCGGTTTCATCTTCGCTGCGATCATCAACCACGAGCACTTCGAAGTTCGGGTAGTCCTGCGCAAGCAACGACTCAAGGCATTCGGCGATGGTGGACGCTTCGTCCTTAGCCGGAACCATGATCGAAATGAGCGGTGCCTCTTCTCCCTCGACGCCCGGACAATCGGGCGTGAGAAACCGCGTCCGCCGCATCTGATACGAACAGACGAAATGTCTCGACAGGGCGACTAACACCACTAGGGCGTGCAGCGAGAGAAGCGCCGTCTGCCAGAGCGGGAGAATTGACCAGACGGCGAGATCCGAAATGACATCCATATGCAAAACTGACCGTTCATGCCCAAGTTGTTCGCGTGGCTGGGAAAGGCTGGGGAATCGTCGGGCGAGCCGACGAAAGCTGACAGACACGCGATGCAAATGCTGGTGAAAGAGGGACCTATGAGCATATTTTTCGGCGCGCCGGCGACTTATGCGTGAGTTCCATCACGACGGAATGCACCAGAAACTGACCACGCCACTGTCGCAATCGGTACAGGGTCCCTGCTGGAAAAGCACAAGCGATCTGACGTATCCTTGCCAGTCTCCCCATTCTCTCATCCAAAGGCACTGCTTCGGGCGCAGCCGGCTCACGCGCGGGCGTCGGGGTTGCTTCTACTGCGTGGTTGCCATTGTCGCGCTGTGGTTGGATCGGCGGGCTCCCAATCTCAGGAAGAAGTGTCCCGACCAGTCATTCCGAATAACGAAACTTTACCGATTATGCCGATAGGGCTAACAGTGATGGATTGGATTCTAGAGTGCATTTGACATAAGTGTAGCGGGTTCTGGCGGCGTAGAGACGATATTCAGAGACCAAAAAACGTTCGATAGCCGCCACAGTTATCCCAAACGGGATCTAGCGCGCCCCACGAAACTGTAGCGGCTCAAGCGCTCGTATTTCGGCTTCAATCCCGTCTGAAGCCGCTACGACAAAGGTAGACATCGTCTAGGCAAAAGGAGTGAGGATTATGTGTCTGATGGAATCCTCAGTGAATGAAAGTCGGGGCCTCAAGTGCCGCATTCTCAAGCGATCGCCGGGTCAACGCGATTCCGGCAGGCGCGTTTCGCTGGCCATCGCCTCGATCGTACTGTGTGGAGCGACCTTGCGTGGCGAGACGTTGTTCGCGCAGTCCACATACAACATTGGCGACCGATCGAAATCCGCCGTCTATCGTTCGTGGAAGGCGCAACAGCTCGCCCGCTCGCGCCGGCGCGGGTGGATTGGCGCACAACCAGCCGCGTGGGCACCGCGTGCTGGCAGACGGTACGCTCGACCTTCCACCACATTCGCTCCGACGGCTCAGTACCGAAATCGAATTGGGCAGCCGATGCCGCAGAACGCCATTTGGCCGTCTGCTCCGACAGTCGTTGGGACGTCGACGATCGTGCCCTCTCCCGATCCGCAGTTTATTCATTCGAAACCGGCTGCCCGGCTCTCAGGCTGGACCACTGTTCCGTCCCGAAACAAAGTCGTACCGCGCGAGAACACATCGGCCTTACCGCGGCGTCACGAGGCTCGACGACATTGGGTTCGCGCCCCGTCGGCGGCGACCGTCTGGCAGACGCGCAGCGAAAACGTTCGTAGGTAGTGTTGCTTCTCGTGCGTGGTGATCGGTCAATCGACGATCGAGTGATGTATAGGCGGAACTGGTAAGAATCAGCTACAGACGTCTCTTTGGGACGCGACGTTGAGCCACGGTCGGTACTTCCGGCCGTGGCTCGTTTGATTTGCGGTCGACGAGACTCGACAATCGTTTTTGCTGAGGCGAGCTCTCGAAAGCGACTCAAAAGCCGGCTGTGTCGGAAATTGACACGAACAACGGAGTGCAAGCGCTCCCCAGCAGAGGGTTTTGGCGAAACGTTAGAACCCATCCTGAAAACTGGTTGTGGGCGAAATTGACACTTGAAAACAAGGGCGCTTTTGAGCCAACAGAGGGTTTTAGGAATACTTTTAGTGAAATTCGGGGATCTCGGCGACGTTTGTGCCGTCGATCATGCCGGCCACGAACTGTGTCACGTTTTCGAGAATGGTTTCTATCATCACTGCGCCGGCTTCGGCGGTCGCTTCGAGAGGCTCCTTGTCCTCCTGATCGCGCATGGCGTCGTGCCGAACGTTCTCAGGAAAAGCCGCCAACGCGAAGGCAGTTTCGAATTCCTGAGCATGTCCTGGGAATCGTTTCGTCTTCAGATTGGCCTCGGCGATGTCCTGCGGCAGGAAATCCCAGTAGGGCCGGAAGAACAGGTTGATCTCCAGCCTCTGCTGGAATTGGCCCCAGACACCTTCGCAGGGAGCGACGTTGCCCCCATGACCGTTGAGCACCAGGATGTTCTCAAAACCGGCATGCTGCATGCTGCGGATCGTATCGAACAACACTGATAACCAACTGCCGGGCATCGACGTCAGCGTGCCGATCTGCCGCATGTGGTGTTCGCTGATGCCGATGCTCATCGCGGGAGCCACGATGACATTCGGCGCCAATCGCGTGGCGACGTGCGTGGCGACGTGCATCACGCTTCGCCAGTCGTGCTCCATGGCAAGATGTTCGAGGTGCTGTTCGGTCGCGGCAACGGGAATGATGCACGCCTTGAGTTCACCCGATTGCATCCGCTCGCGAAACTCACGTCGCGTATGTTTGTGAAGGAGAACTTGGCTTTCGTTGTTGCTGCTCATGATCGTTTCTCTCGTCTTGGGCGTCTCGGAGGTTGAATTGTTCGTTTAGATCCCGTTCGGGATCACTGTGGCGGCTATCGGACGATTGTTGGTCTTTGAATATCGTCTCTACGCCGCCAGGACCCGCTACACTTATGTCGAATGCGCTCGAGCCGTTCCAACTTCGATCGTGCGGCCCGCGCCGCGACACATCAGCGGTCGTCCGCTCATCAGCGATGGGACACGTGAGCACGTCAATTCTGTCGCATACGGATAAGCCGACACTCTACCATCGCCACAACTTGCCCCCAAGCTTGCCGGGTGTCACCACACCCAAACAATGACAGCATGTGGTGTTGATTCGCCTTTGAACCGGAATGGCGGCTCACGGGCGAGCGAGCTCGCGCCGCCTTCGCGTAATCGGGAGAGCGTCGGCGTGGCACACGCGGAATGGCCCTGTGTTCGACGCTCAGCGTGCGAAGAGGCGCATAATCGGTACATCCGGCGTATCGCACACGGGAATTGCCACTCAGACAACGAAAACGATTTGCATCTGTAAGAATGCGCAGATTGCCCAAAGCTCGCAGCATTAAATTGGCGATAGTGAGTAGTACGCAGTGAATACATCGCCTTTTCCGTCTGCTTGCTTGCGGGAAGATACGGTCGTCACACCGCCTTTCCACATGCGCCGACATCGCTTCGCGGGAGATTGAGCCTTGAACACTTCCATAGTGAACAGTAGGGGACCAAACGGGTCCGACAAATCACAGCCGCCGCGATACGCTTGGTCGATCATGGTCGCCGGTCTGGCGATCGGCTTCATCTTGATGCACCTGATTGTCGTGCGTCCGATGAGGCGACAGATGGAAGGCTTACGATCAGACGTCGCGGCCGTCCATGGTGAAATGCAGGAACTGGTTGGTGCTCGCGATGATGTCTGGAAGACCAACAACCTGCTGACCGACCTTCGCAAACAGCAGTGGCTTGTCGACGATGCTCGCAAGTCTCTACAGACGATCAAGCAATTCGGAATCGCAGTCAATGCAAGCTCTGATATCTCCCGCCAGACGATCGCCGCGATCGACGAGTTGCGTCAAGTGCAAGAGTCACTCGTTGGCCAGCGCGACTTGACCGACCCCGCTTCGCAGGCTCTTGATGAACTGTTCTCCCTGCAGGATCGTTTGATCGACCAACAGATTACATCATTCGAGGCGGAAAACGCGCTCGATCAACTGCTGTCGCTGAAACATCAGATGCTCTCGGAAGCACTCGACGCGGAGATTGCAGAGACAAGCCTTGATCGTTTGACCGACCTGAAGGCGCGTGTGATGACGGAAAGCGATCATATTGATGCCGCTCGCCGAGGTCTGAATCAGTTGGCCAGCCTGAAGAACAATATCATCCAGGAATCCGACGACCTCGACACGGCACAGCGTGCCACCGATGAATTGCTGAGCTTGAAGGAACGCATCGCCATTCGCGGCGGCGGCACAAACTCGGCCAGTCAAAACGTGGACCGGCTCATCGCGCTTCGCGACGGCCTCATCGGCGACAACATGGCCGGGATTTTTGCTGCTGCGTCGAATGCCGAGAAGCTCATCAAGCTCAAAAGCCGAATCAATGCCGGTTCGTATGGTGTCGTCGCGGCCCGCACAACAGCCCGGCAGATGACCGAACTGCTCGACGACGTTGCCAACAGCAGTGTCGACGTCGACACGGCGCGCAAGAACATCGAACGCCTGACCGTGCTGCACGACGGACTAAGTTCCGAAGAACTCGACTTTACGACCGCCGGTTACAACTTGGAACGCTTCTTGCAACTGACTTCGAGCCGCCCCGAACACAACGTCGCAACCGTGAGGGCGCGAAAGCCGATGGAATTGCTCGCCGAGCGTGCAAGCCGCTTCGAAATGCCAAGCGTTTCACTCAACGGCCTGAGTGGCGACGTGTTGACGATCGTCGTGGGTCAGAGTGTCGTCGGTCGCGCCGTGCAGGCAATCGCCCCGCTTGTCCGAATCGCGGGAGCCAGTAGGAAGAACGGGCAGACTTCTAGCGACCCAATCGCGGTTCAAGCCAAACCCCGCAACTCGACCACAAGGATGAGCCGCCGCCTGCCGCCGTTCAATCATCCTCGCTACTACGACGTCGTCGAACCGGGTGCCCACACGATCGACGATTTCTCTCGAGACATGCCAATCGACAACGCGATCGTGCCCTGGATACCAGACGAGGACTAGACGGTGTCTCGTCTTGCCGCAACAGCTTCAGAAGCGATTGAAGTTGTTCTGCGGGCAGCTCGACAGTTTCGTCTGGCGCGTCTCAGTGGCCGACCTCAAAGTTCGACACACGATCATTCTCCCGCCGCGATGCTTCCTCTGTCATCGTAGCCGGATCAGGACGGGGTGCGGGTTTCCGTGCCCCGTTTTTTCGTTTGACGCGTTCACGCTTTCGACTCCGGCCGGCCGCCGGCTGTCAAACCACGTCGCACAGCGAGAGATGCCGGCTCACCGCTTGGATCTGTGCGAGCGTCAAGCGTTCCTCAAGCCGGCAGGCGATCTCCCATCGCCCTTGATCCATCGAAGAGCTGCGTAGAACCTTCACGGCGACATCTAAACCATCGTCGAGTCGCGGGTGTGTGATTCGCAGCATCGCGCGACTGAGTGGCTCAAGTGGGCAAGGCAGCCAGAATGCGACGCCGCTGAAGCTGATTTCGATCAGTTCGCCCTTGAGCCGACTCGAATGTAGTGTCCACGCGGTTTGTTGTCGGTTGATCGGCTCGCCGTTCTTGTACGGATGAACGATCACTCCGCATTGGCTTGTACGGCGCGGGAACCGGCGGCGATCGTCCGGTTCTTGTACAGACTCACGCGGCAGAATCGCGGCGCTGGGCTGAAACGGGCGTGTTGTCTTGTTCGTTTGCCGATCGACATTCTCGCGACCGACTTCCAGCTGCAACAGGGCTCTCTCGACCGGACTCAAGGAACGGCTGCTGTGTCGATTGACTGCCGGAATATTGTTGTTGGGTTCTGAACGATCTTGCGGCAGACAGCCCATGGCTTGGAGGTCGGCCTCGCATGGACCGGCAGATCCGCGGCGTGGCCGAATCGAGTTTTCGTTGTGGTTCAAAAGCATGGAGTGCATCGGTTTGGAGGCCGCTTTTTGGAACAAGTGGCAATGACAGGTGGCTGCGGGCAACGATTGCGTTTGACGTATCAAGAGGAAAACCGCCGCAACGGGAGGTTCGCGGCTGCTCTTCGAATGGTGTGAGTGAAAACAGTGTTCGTGGTGGCGTGAAAGCGAAAAAACACTCGGATCTGCTGGCTCGTCAAGTTCGACTTCTCACCCCTCGAACGAATTCGCTGCAAAACCTTCTGATGGACGAAGTGAACCGCTTATTCTATCGAGTCAGGGTTCGCCTCAACCCAGTCATGTCGCGACTTCTCAGGCACTCTCGGGGGAGCGACCGCCAAAACTGATCAAAAACTCTACGTCACACCAGCACGCAGTCAAGATCGCAAAATGACCCGAATTGCTACGGTGCATCTATCCCGTTCCTCACCCAACGGGTCGACGGGTGTCAGTCCAAGCATGCTTTGTGTGACTGCTACCGAAGCGGGCGCACGACAGCGTGAATCAAACTCGTAAAACATGGCAAATTAGAGGTTTGCGATCGATTGTCATTCCGTGCGGCATTCATCTTTTCCATATTCTGCAAGTTGCGCCAATTGACTTCGTTTCGGCTTGAGTAAGTCGTGATGCCGCACTATACTCTTGGCTCGGTTAGGGTATGGGTTGATGTAAGCTGGTAAACTGTATGCGTTTTTCGCTTGTTGATCGGATCACGTCGCTTGACGCTGGAAAGTCGGTGACGGCCGTCAAGAACCTGTCGATGGCCGAAGAATACCTGGCAGACCATTTTCCGGGTTTTCCGGTCATGCCGGGTGTACTGATGCTTGAATCGCTGGTGCAGGCAGGCGGATGGCTGTTGCGATTCACTGACGATTTCCGCTACAGCACCATCCTGTTGAAACAAGCCCGAGCGGTGCGGTTCAACAACTTCGTGACGCCGGGCAAGACGCTCTCGGTCAGCGTGACAATTCATGAACGGGATCGAGAGCAGGTGGTTCTCAAAGGCAAGGGAACCGTTGACGGAGTTTCAGCAGTTTCTGCACGATTGACGCTCGAGCAGTTTAACCTCAGCGATACACGAGCGGAGCTTGCTGAGTCGGATCGGCTTCGAATCCAAGCGATGCGTGAGTTGTTCGCACAGATTTGGTCGCCGGAAGCGGATACAGAGGAATCGAATCAAGTAACACAGTAGCTCTTCGCGCGAGGGAGCGGTCTTTCAACGAGGGAAGCAGAATCGATGAGGTTGGCCGGCAAAACGGCACTGGTTACCGGTGGTAGCCGCGGGATCGGAAAAGCGATCGTCTGGGCCTTGGCGCGGGAAGGCGCCAAAGTGGCCTTCGTCTACCAATCGAGCAGCGAAGCAGCCGATGCGCTGGTTTCAGATCTTGCGCTGGACCAACATGAGGCTGTCGCCTATCAAGCGAACGTCCGCGATAAACAAGAAGCCGGCGACGTTGTCGAGAAGGTTCTTGAAAGCTGGGAAAAGCTCGATATCCTCGTGAATAACGCGGGCATTATCCAAGACGGTTTGTTCGCGACGATGGACGAAGATCAATGGAAGAGCGTCGTCGAAACAAACCTCAACGGCACGTACAATTTCTGCCAGGCCGTAACGCGGCCGATGATGTCGGCACGGTATGGCCGGATCATTAACATGTCGAGCGTCGCGGCCAACATGGCGAACCCCGGCCAAGCGAATTACGCGGCCAGCAAAGGCGGCGTCGAAGGGCTGACACGTTGCCTGGCAACCGAGCTGGCGCGACGAGGAATTACTGTCAACGCGGTCGCTCCCGGCTTCGTTGCAACCGATATGACGGCTGCCGTGCGCAACGCGCACGGTGACACAATTAAAAAACGTATCCCCGCAAGAAGACTCGGCCAACCCGACGACATTGCCAACGCGGTGTTGTTTTTTGCCGGCGACGAATCTTCCTATGTTACGGGACAGGTCTTGACCGTCGATGGCGGACTGACCCTCGGCGGAATGTAGAAACAAGGCCTTTCAGATCCGCAAGCGCGATCTCGAAGGCGGGTGAATCAGGAGAAGAGGTGATGCCAACACGAGACGAGATATTCGAGAAGGTTCAAGAGACGCTGATCGACGCGCTCGGTGTAGATGATGATGAAGTCACTGCCAAAGCCACGCTCGTTGGCGATCTCGGGGCCGAATCGATCGATTTTCTCGACATCGTTTTTCGGCTCGAAAAAAACTTCAACATTAAGATTCCACGTGGAGAGTTGTTCCCCGAGAGTCTGGCGGGGACCGATTCGTCCTTCGTTCAGGATGGCTTAGTCACCGAATCAGGAATTACCGAACTGCGCACCAAGATGCCGCACGCCGACGTCAATTCCTTCGCCGCCGACCCGAAAGTTGAGAACATTCAAGACCTCTTCACCGTCGACATGATCGTCAATTTTCTGGATGCCAAACTCGCCGCCTAACGCGCCGCCGCCTTTGTTTTTGCGGCGTCGAGAAAGCGACATTGAGCACAGACGCCTCGTCTGCCCAGCGGTGTTGCCAGCGGGAGCCGGTAGATTCACAGTGGTGAGACCACGAGATTGACGTCGCACTAGAGCGCATTCGACATAAGTGTAGCGGATTCTGGCGGCGTAGAGACGATATTCAAAGACCAAAAATCGTCCGATAGCCGCCACAGTTATCCCGAACGGGATCTAGTGTTGCGTCAAAGATCAGTTTTCGCGTCGAGTGCGTACTGCGTGAGCGCGAATCCCGCAGGGTTTCGTGCGGAATTGCGACACCGCGATCCGAAACAAAGCCCTCGACAGGGCACTAGGCAGACCGATGCGCTGGATTTGGATTGACCGATTCATCGAATTCGAGCGAGGCGTCAGCGCAAAAGCGGTCAAAAACGTTTCCCTGGCTGAAGAGCACCTGCACGACCATTTCCCCGGCTTCGCGGTGATGCCGGGCTCTTTGATGATCGAAGGCATGGCACAGACGGGTGGGATTCTGCTCGGCGAAACCGAGGACTTTGAGCGGATCGTCATTCTGGCGAAAGTGCCCAAGGTCAGCTTTCATAGCTGGGCCTGTCCGGGCGACACGCTCGTCTACTCCGCGAAGCTGATTAACGTCCGCGACGAAGGGGGCGTCGTTGAATGCGAGGCGCATGTCGGAGATCGGCTCGTCGCTGAAGCGGAGATCGTCTTCGCCCACGTCGACCAGGATGGATTCGGATCGGGTGCCATCGATCAGAAGAGCTTTGTGTTTTCGATGAATCTGCTCGGCGTACTCGACGTCGGCCGCGCCGGCGATGGCTCGTCCTAAAGACGGCGCTTTAAGAAGTAGTCCTGAAACCCTCTGTTGGCTCAAAATCCCACTCGATGTCCAGCGTCGGTTTCGCCCGCAACCGGGTTTCAGGATAGCTTCTAGTAGACGTTCAAGATTGATCTTGTCGGTTCGAAAAATGAAAAACGAGCACTGGCGCCTTGTCCGCCAGTGCGGTTGTTCCAGAAGGAACTGCCAGAATCAAAGTGGTGATACCACTAGAACGCATTCGACATAAGTATAGCGGGTTCTGGCGGCGTAGAGACGATATTCAAAGACCAAAAATCGTCCGATAGCCACCACAGTTATCCCGAACGGGATTTAGAACGTCGCCCACGCTTGCTTGCGTACCTCTCGCGGCGAAGTCTTCTCGCAACGCTCTAAACCGCTACGTCAATTCGGCCGCTCGGTGTGGATGAGCCAGTCTTCGTTCATTTCGACGTGCTTGATCGTGTAACGACGAAACGTATAGCTGATCTGAATCTGTCCGTCGGCCGATTGGATGATTGACGGATACGAGTACTCACCGGGATTCGACTCCAAGTTGAGCGGCGTCTCCCACGTGGTGCCTTCGTCGGTACTGCGCACGATCGACAGCGGCGTGCGGTAAAACGCCGTGTTGTTAAACACGAGCACCCAGTGGCCGTTGTTTAACGTGGTCATCGAAATTCCGGCGTCCGGGTTGCGAAGTTCTGTGTGTGTCGCATCAGACCACGTCTGCCCGCCGTCGGCTGATTCGCTAGAAGTGATTCTCGGTCCTTTGCGCATCAGTGCAACGAGCGTCCCATTGTTACGCTGGGCGAGCGTCGGCTGGCTGCCGCCGGGAGTGAATCCCCCACGCCGCCAACTGTTGCCTTCGTCGTCGGAGAGTAAAAATACGCCGCCATCGACGCCGTCGAGAATCGCCTCCAAGGGGAGTACGAATCGGCCGCCTGCCAGTTGGATCGGCCCGTTGCGGGGCACCATCCAGAGCCGCTCATCTTTGACGGCTTCATCATCGCCGATCATCGGTTGATCGCGCGACCAGGATTGACCGTTGTCGGTCGAGACGCGGTACATGAGCCGACATCGGTCCCAGCCGCTGCCACGGATCATCGGACGACGGCTCTCCATCCGCCCCCAGACAATCCAGACGCGCTTCAAACCGTCAACGAAAATGACGCCGTTGCCCGGCGGCTGGTCTTGGTTGGCGAGCAGCACCTCCGGCGTCTGCCATCGGTGCCGGCCCGGTTTTTTTCGCGCCAAAAACAGCACCTGGTCATCGGCCGACTCGAAACTGCCGCCGTACCAAAGGCACAACAAGTCGCCATTGGGGGCTTGCGCCAACGTCGAACAATGTACGCACGCTGCGTCGGGTAACTGTTCGAACACCATCTCCGACGAGAAGGAGATTTTCCCATAAGGGTTGGGCTTGGCGACCTTCTTCCCCGGCTTGTCGATGGGAGTGCCCACGTCCGGCGCGCTCGACGCCGGGGCCGGCTCGTTGGCAATGAGACCTTTGATCGCGTTTTCGAATGTCTCGATACCGTTTTCCTGCCCGAGACCGCCGTGGTAGGCCAAATTGCCGTCGCTGCCAACGAGAAACACTACGGGAGTGAGAGTTGCCCCAAGCTGGCCGGCCACGCGTCCGGACGGGTCGCGGTAGATCGTGAAAATCATCCCACTGTTGCGAGCATAGGCTGTCAGATCGGCGGACGACTCGACGCGATTCGAGCAGACGCCGGCAAACAGCACGCCGCGCCTCCGGTATCGTTGGTACAGGGTGTTGACCTCGCCAATGACCTTGTCGGTCACCGGGCAACGACCCGACATGAACAAAAACGCCGTGCCTCGATGGTCCGCGTAGTTCTCGATCGCCAGCGGCTGACCGTTCGAATCGACCACCTGGACGGGACCGACGGCTTCGCCGGGATCAACGGCGTACGCGGTCGAAACCCAGGCCATCAAAAGGGCAAGCATTGAAACGCTGGGATTTCGGTGTCTCATGGAGATCTTTCTACTCGTCGCGTCGTAAGTAGGAGAGACAAAATGGACGCATTCGGGCCAAAGGCGCCGCGCCCGAATGGACGATTATGTCGTGAATCGTCCCGAGTCACAATCCATGGCCACGGGTCCACGGACCGCCATTGAACCGCGCCACGCGCAATTGAATGGCTCACGTTTACGGTCAGAGGGTTTTGGGGAGGTCTATTAGCGTGCTGCGCGGCTACGCGAAAAGCCGTAGCCGAGTGCCGCCGCACAGAAGAGCGTGAAGCCGAGCCAGGCCGCGAATGTTGGAAGTGCGAAAAACGCGATCAGCCCCGCCGCCATCAGCGACTTCGTTACTGGGTGACGAACGGCAAATCGCTTCGATCCCCCCACGGCCAATAAAACGATTATGCCGACGGCTACCCAGATCACCGTCCAGATCCAATCAAGCCCCTGCTCCACCGAATGGCGGGGCCGGACGCCGACGGTCAACTTGGGCGAGCCGCCAATCTTCGAAAACGTCAACGAGTGCCCGGCAGTCGGCACGTTGATCGGCAGCGACAACCCTCCGACTTGTGTCCACGTTTCGGGAGCGGCTTCGATTACGGCTTCAGGTACGGTTTCAGATTCCATTATCGCTTCAATTTTGTATTGTACGTCTTCAGGTATTTCTTGATTGTCGTCCGCTATCGCCGGCGCCTGCGGCGCCGCTTCGGGGATCGCGTGATTCTTGTCTTCCGACTGAACCATCGACTTGCTGGAATCTATTACGACGGGTGCATCCACGTCTACTCCGTGAAGTCGTCCAGACCTCGACTTACGTCCGGCGCGGCCGGGTGCCTTGTGGAGAGTTTTCTGCCGCATTAACTGATCGCTCAGTTCTTCTTCTGTTTGACTCCGGTCGCGCCGGTTTTGACGAAATCGATTGATCTCCTTGCCGTCGGACTTTTTCTGCGGTGATTTTCCTTCTCCCCGTGGCCGCCGTCCCGCTTCATCCGCCGATTTCCCCTGATCAGACTTGGCTGGCAGTTTGAGACCCCCCATCGCAGGCGCCTGGGGAGTCGACATTTCGAATCCAAACGTATGTGTCGCTTTTGCGTCGTCCGAGCCGGAGTCCTTTTCACCCCCAAATCCGAGACTGGCGGAATTGGTCATGTACAATTGCTGAGTCTGTTCACGCAGTTGTTGGCCGGTTCGTTCCTCGTCCGAGATTTCGACTCCTAACATTCCGTTTTTGTTGAGGTCGGCCTTTTTCTTCGCGTCGTCGACTTGAAGCTTGGCCCGATTCGACCGGAGTTCTTTGAGCACGCGTTGACGCTGATTCCGGTGCCGGCGGACTTCGTCACTGTCACCGTAATTGTCCTGCGCTTCGGATTGCCGGATCAAGCCTTCTACTTTATCGAGGTTCGTCAACGCCTCGTACTTCACACGCCGGCTCGATTCACCCAACAGCACGTTCGTCAGTTCGGCGGCTTCGGCCAGGTGCAACATTTCGTTGATCATGTTCGACTCGCCCTTGGCGGTGGGCCTTAAGTTGCTTTGCGTGAGGTCTTCGATCGGCACCGCGTCGTAGTCATCGGGGAAGAAGACGGTCCAGCGCGTGCGGGCGACGGGAATGCCGAATTCGGCGTCGTCGTCGAGCGAGATGACTCTGGGTGCCGGGAGTTCGAGTTCGCTGCTCGTAAAGCGGAAGTTGCGCGGCAAGGGTCCCGTATCGAGCCGGCCCGAATAGATCAGTCGAACGCGAAACGACAGATCGGCCGCGCTCGTCTTGGGCAGCGCGATCAGTTGGACCGGTCCGCCGGCGATGGTTGTCTCGACCGTGCGCGAAGGCCGGCCTTTGACGAATACGGAAAGCAGCTTGACGTTCTGGGGCATTTCAATCGCCAGAAACTGGCGGGACCGATTCTTGATTCGGTAGATGGCCGCCGCTCGAAACGATGCGTCGCGCTCGACGACGGTGAGCAAGTCGGCCAGGTTCACCGAAGCCGGTGCACCAGGCTGCCGTTCAAAACGCTCGACGCGCCACTGCGGCGCCGATTGGCCCGCCTGCGTGCGGACGACCCATGCCGCCCGGTCCACAAGCGCCTGAAACACCTTGATCGGCAGTTCCGTGGCGTCGATTGATTCGAAGTCGTCGGCGTTGGTCGCCGTGAGCTGGCCGCTGGAATGATTGACCAGCACGACGTAGTGCTCTTGCGTTTCAAGTGGCTGGAAGTTACCTGCGTCATCTCTGGTTTCGAACTGAATCGCGGCGGCAGAAACGATCTTTTCGGTCGGAGGCGGGAGCGTGGCTTCGGCGGTTAGAAAATAGCGGCCCGAACGTGGTTGTTGCGTGGTCACGACAAACCGAACCGTTCCGTCCGGCAGTTCCTGCTCGGTAACACCGCGCAGCCCCGGCGCTTCAAAATCGAGTTCGCCGGCAAAACGCCCATCGGTGACGAACACAAATTCATCGGAGGCAGCCCGATCGATCTTCCAATTCAGGGCAAACGTGTAGTGGAGCGACGCATCCGTCGTCGTCACGACACTCACCGAATCGGCAATCAGCCGGGTCACCGACCGCTTGAGCGAAAACGTGACAAATTCGGGTTCGGTGCTATCCGAACGCAGCACGAATTGCGGCGGCTGCGGATCGAGCGACCGGCATTCGCTGGAGAGCTGATCGACGGCGACCGTCTTCCAGCCCTCATGCGCATCGAGCACGGCCGTGTAAGCCGAGTCAATCCACACGCCCAGCCGCGATTGAATACGGTCCACGTCCAGCGGAACCGGGATGTCCAGATCGGCCGTGTCATCTTCGGGCGTCGCGGTGAGTGTGCCGTTGAGAATCATCTCGACCAGCCCCGTTCGGGGCGTCGCCAATTCGACGATCGCCAACTTCTGGTCGTCGTCGTCGTGCAGGTACCAGTCGGCGAGGTCGGTTCCGTCGAGGCTCAAGGGCAGGAAGTTATCCGGTAGGTAAAAGGCAATGCGGGAACGCGGTGCGCCGGTGAGATTCAACCGAAACCGGCTGCTGAGCTGCGTGTTTCGACGTCCTATTTTGACCGCGTGTTCCGCATCGCAGCGCGACTGCGGGACACGACGACTGACCGTCAACATTAGCTCAAATGGTCTGGCCGAATAACGATATGCAAATCGCAAATCGACGGCCGGCTGACCTAAGCCTTCAGGAGCGCGGTACTGTTCGAGATCAATTTGGCGGCCGCCCGCGCCAGGTACTGCTTGCAGCGAGAACTGCTCGCCGGCAAACACGCCGACGCGACCCGTTTCGCGAGTGATGTTCTGAGGTGCAAAACGTGGAAACTCGACCGGCGCGGGAGACTCGTCGATCGAGGTCGGTTGATACAGCTCGAACGACATGGCCGTCCCTTTAGAAATCGGACGCCGCAGGAACACGCGGAGGATTCGTTCATCCGCCGAATCATCGAGCTGCCAACCGGCGACGTCTTCGCCCCGCACCTGCTTGACCTTAACGGAATTGGGCCACGAGAAGAGTATTTCGCTGACGCTGCCCTGCCGAACCTGAAACGTGAAACGAATGTCGGTTTGCGCGCCGGCGTCGTCGACGATGACCGCCGCGGTCGAATCGGCGATCACAATCGCGTCGCCGGCTCCGCGTTGCTGCTGGGGACGCCAGGAAACGCTCACCTCGCCGCCCCGGTCAATGGGAATCTCCACCTGTGGGCGATCGTCGCCGTTGACTTTTCGGAATGATCCGCTGGAGCCGTTGACGCGCACGTCGAGGTCTTCAGCCGGCAGCACGAACGAGAGCCGCCCCGCCGCGACCGCTTCGAGCGGAAGAGTGAATCGCCCTGCCGGACCGGCGAACTCGGCCGGCACGTCAAAGCTCACGTCGAGAATATGCACGCCCGGTTCGCCGATGACCACGTGCAGTTGCTTCGATTTGCCGTCGCCCTTCCAGTCGAGGACCGCCGGCCGGCCATCGAGCGTCGCAGAAGTCAGAGCGACAGAACCGATCGGCACCGGCAGCACAATTTGTTGCTTTCGAAAGCTGTGACAGACAATACGTCCCGAAACCGTGACGATTCCTTGGTTCTTCGTTTCGCCATTGTTCGCCGCGGCCGGCTTCAACTCGGCTGAGTAGATCGCTGCGGTGACCAGGCCGTCAACGGGAGCCGGGCCGAGAATCCGCTTCTCCGGATAGGCACGGTTCCACAGCTTGAGAAACTCAGCGTGCGGCAAGTAGACACGATCGGCGGCAAGCGGGTCGCTGCCGATGACGTAGGGCACAATCACCGTATCTCGTTTGTCGACGTTCTCCGCATCCGGCGCCGGCGGTTCATAGTCTTCGATCGAGTCAACCGGTGGCGCCGACGGCTCGTTCTGGGGGGCAGCCGCTTGATTCGCGGACGGCGGCGGGGGTTCGGCTGCCGTGGCTTGGTGCACGCAGAGTGATATTGCCAGCAGGAATAGCCCGGCTGTGAGCGTGGACCGTTTCGACGAGCGGATGGCACCGCGAACACGCGACCATCGGACTGCGATCGGCCCGCCCAACCACAGCAAGAGTCCGCCGCACGTGCCGAAAAACAGGCCGTCGAGTGCTGCGTGCATTATCGTCGGTGCGATGCTGACCAACGCCACCGGCAGCACAATTCCCATGACGGCCAACATGCTACGTACGCGCGATGAACGGCTGCGAGCCAACCAGAACACGCACACCGTCGCCAGGAACACAAGTAGACGATGGGCAGATGTTGAAATGCGATTTTCGTAAGTCAAGTTGAGCGCATCGACTGGAGCCGTCTTGGTGCCCACGTACCGAAACTTTTTGGCCAGATGATTCTCGGGCCGCTCGAAAGCGACCATGACCGACAACCGCGCCCCGGCGGAATCGGCATTTTCCATGTCGGTGATGATCTGCTGGACTTGATCTACGTCAGACTGACGGCCGCGGAGCACGGTGGTTCCCGCCTGGACTTGACCTTCGGCAGGGTCACCGCCGCCGCCGAATCCGCCACCTCCGATTCCCCCGCCGCTACCGAATGGTACATTGCCTTGAGTACGTTCGCCGTGCATAATCGTGTCGCTGCTGCCATCGAGAGCGTCTCGATAACGTCTGGAGAAATCCACCTCGCCGTTTTCGGATTTGAAGCTGCCCTGGCGAAATCCTACGTCCCCGTCGGATGTAAACGTGTCGGGCTTCGCCGATTCGTCTGACTCCAAGTCTGTAAAGTCGCTGCCGGGATTTCCCTTACGTTCCGACGACTGCCGCTGTACTTGTGGCAATAGCCCTCCGTCGGTGCCACGGAAACCGTTAAACGGACCGTTATACTGCATGTCGAATCGCCGCACGTCGTCGTCACCCGCGGCTTCGCCCCCTGCTATCGTTTGGTCTGGCCCCCAGTCTGCGATAAAGTTGCCGTTCGTACCGGCTCCCGGCGATAGTGCGATGGGGACGTCAGATGTCGATGTTGACTCCATAGCTTCCCACCAATCGCCACCCGCACGTTGGCCCTTTGCAATCGATTGGGAAGTCCTCGCGCGAATCTTTTCATCATCGCCCACTAAACTATCCCTCGCCGCTCCGAACTTGGCGTTCGCGTCTCTGTAGGCCATGTCACGACTGAACGAAAGAATGAACGCTACCGAGAGCGTGATCACCAAGCCGCAGGCGGCGATGACGCCCAGCATTCCCCAACGGACATGACCACGAACGAGAATCACTACGACGCCGGCCGCGATCGCGACAAACAACAGCTTGAGCGCCAACTGACCCGGCGACGTCGTCGAGAGCGAACGGGGGACGTCGCGCAGCCAACTCACACCGTCGAGCGTGGCCGCCGTTTGAAACAGCCCGTCGCTGGCCACGAGCGCCGTATCGCGGGGATAATGCACGACCCAGTTTCTGTTGAGCACATCCAGTGGCTGCGGCGAGCCATCACCGCCGACCACCGACAGCTCGGGTGGTTGTTGGTGGAGTTGCCCCCGCGTTCGTAGCGGCTCGCCATCCGTCGTGTAAAAGACTTCGAGTGCTCTCACGCTGTCGGCATTGCCGGAGGGCGGCAAGGGAACGAGAAACACATTTTGGGTCCGCCGGGCTTCGACCGGCTCGGCATCGATGAGCGTTGCCCATAGCGTCGCGCCTTCGGGCAGAGCAACGCGCAAACTTTGCACGCCGACCGCCACAACGTGAAACTTGGCATGATGCTGGAACTCACCCGTCTCACCCAACACGGTTTCGATGCTGCCTTGATGGCAGATGGCCGTGGGGACCGAGTGCCGCTCGAATCGTTTTTCCGCCAGCGTGATGTTGTATCCGGGGACCACGTAACGGTAGGCGGCGACGATGCGTTCGCGAGGCCGGTAACGCGTCGGCGGAATGTCGACCGCATCGACCGTCGGCAGGGTGAGCCCGTCTTCACCGACCGCGCCAAGGTCGAGCCGCTGTTCGCCCGAGGCTTCGATCGCCGCCACGCCGCTTTGGCGCTGCGCTTCGGGGATGCGAACGGCGTGGACGTTGAACGACTCGGCGTCATCGCGCGGCGTCTCGATCGACGTCGTCAACCGGAGCTTGCCTTTGACACGTCGGTCGAAGCGGAGTTCGCAGATTCGTTCGCCCTCGGCCGCCTCTGATGTGTTCTGCTCGATGATCCGCGCCGTCGGCCCGGCGACCGAAAACCGCGCTTGCTCGGCGACCGCCTCGGGCAGCGCGATCTCAAGGTTTCGGAGGCCACCGCCGGTCATGGTCAATTCGATTTCCACGTGAGACCGCAACACTTGTGGGTCGAGCCGCGTGAATGTCAGCGTGCGTGCCGCGATCCGCGCGGGCTTGCTCGAAAGTTTCAGCCGGCCGGAGAAGCGCGTATCCCGGTAGCGATAACCGAGCCGAATGCCTTCAAGATTTAGCGGAGCCGGATCGAGCCCGGTGACGTCGATCGGTTCGACGATAAAGTCGTCATCCGCCCGAACACCGAGGCTGCCCTCGACGACGTCCGCTTGCGAGAAGTGGATTTCCGGGAGATCGAACTCGGTTCCCTCGACATCGGGAGGCCAGTCTTCGAGATCGCGGTGCGCGGTGAGTATCAATGTCACTTTATTTCCCGGTACGAGGGGAGCCGCGAACGGGACGCGTATCTGGTGCATGCCCGCTTGCCGCCGTAACGTTTGCCAAGGGACCACGTCGCCGTCGATCGTCACCTGCAAGACCGTCCAGTCGGCGGGCAGCTCGGCTTCGACGTCGAACAGCGGCGCGTAGAGCGTTTCGATTTGTGAGACCGATTCGAGCTCCAGCCTCCGCTGGGTCATCTCAAGCACGCTGAGCACGTTCGCCAACACGGTTCGCTTTTTGGCTTGTGTGACGAAGTCGAGCGAAAACCCTTCCTGCCAAACGTCGAACGCCAACCGGCTGCTTGAGCCCTTGGTCGAGTCGTTTTCAATTGCGGTATCAGACGCCACGGGACGCACGCCGCTTGACTCCAACAGCAGCAGCCGAACTTCCGGAGGATGCGCGATCACGATCTGCCCGATGTGCGAGGTCGAGTTCCTGATTTTCAAGTCGGGGACCGACCACGCGTTGTCTTCAAAACGAGTCACAACGCCGCGCAAGACGATTTTCCGAGAGCCGACAAACGGCTGCCGGTAACTCAACGTGATCGACGTTCGCCGCTCGTCGTCGGTATCGTCGGCCAGTTCCCATGCTTCGAGCCCGGACGACTCGACGTTGGCGATTTCGAGACTATTCGGCACACTGAAGACGAGCCGGTCAAGCGACGTGCCAAACACTTGTAGCGACGTCACCGCCTGCCACGTCACTTCGCCCGGTGCGACGTGGATGCCGAACGCGGAATTCGCGAAGACTAGCGCATCAGCCGATTCTTTCTCGCGGCGTTCGGTCATCTGCAGCTGAACGGTTTTTCGTCCGCCGATGGCGAACTCGTACTCCGCGTCCTCGTCGATCGGTTTGGGCCGGTTCACGTCGAGGCCGTCGATGAGTAGCTGTTTGCCGGCCGGTGCAGTGATTCGAAGTGTCCCTGTCGGGCTTCCGGGAAGTCCGAACCCGGCCACCTGATCGCTGCCGACACTCGCCAGCCGTGTCGACAGTTCCATCTGAAGCGTTTTCGTTCCCGCTTGATTGTTGAACAGCGTGACTGTTGAATCGTCTTCGGGCGATCGGCCCAGTTTTGCGGGTTGATCGTCGAGCGTGACTCGCTCGACGGCGAACCCGGTGAGCGGCAGTTGCAATAGCCGCCAGCCGTCGACGAGCTGCGTGACTTCGAACGACGCCGAAACGAGTAACTGTTTGCCGGCGATGCGCGCCTGAAGGTCGGCATTTGCCAAGACGATTCCAACGTCGAGCGGTGCATCCCGCCCCGCGTTCTGGCGCGCCTTTTGAAACATCTGTTCGAACTCGTTGCGGGGCAGCAGCACGCCCTTCTTATCGCGATTGATCACCACGTCGAGTTCTTCGACCGGCACAAAGATTTGCCGCAGAGGCGACCCAGGCGCATCGCCCCCCGGCTCGGCGACTTGTGCTGCGAGCGCGTGGGGAAAAAGAGCCCCCACAAACACCGCCGCCGCCAAGACATATGCAGCAGCAACACTTGCGACGGAACGAGCGCGTATCGAAACAACGCCCGGGAATCGGAAGAAACGCTGATCGCGGGACATGCTTGTGTCCTCGGTAAAAGACAGGATGATTACTTCGTCGTCTCGTCAGGTTTTGTCGGAGGCTCGTCTTTTTTCGGCTTCGACGTTTCGAACAAACCCGGAGGCGGGATGACGGCAGCAGCCGGTGTGCTGGTCGCTGCGGAAGGCGTCGCCGCCCGAGCGCTCGATGCCGACCCGTAAAACAAGTGGACGATCCAAAACGCGGCCATGCCGAGCAGTCCCAGTCGAGCCGCCATCAATCCGTGCAGGGCACCGTCGGCGTCTTCCAGCGAGTACAGTGCCGCCGCAAGTGCCAGCAACAATAAGATGCCGATTTTGTTTTCGAACGAAGTTTTCCGCAGCACCCACGCCACAAGAATCAGCGCTAGGCTGATGATCCGGGCGTAGAACGGCATTTTCCAATACGTGAGTGTGAGCTCACTGGAGCCGCCCAGGCTGCGGTATCGGTAAGCATGTCCTTCGGTGGGGAAGTCGATGATGCCTCCCGCCTCGCTGCCGATCCAGCGATCCAGATCGCCCGTGTGCTGCTCGCCCGTCGATCGAGCAAACAACAGCTTCTGAAATGGCCGGCGACCTTCGGGCACGAAATTGTCAGGCGCGCCGGTCAGCGCGAATTTCTCCGGAACCCAGACGGCGGCGCGGGTCTGTTGCACGGCGACCGCCGATTCCCCGCCCAATTTGGGAAGCCGTAACAAAATCCTGCCCCCGGCGCTTTCGAGCGTGCGTTCTTTAACGGGTGTGAGAAACTGCAACGTGAGCAAGAACGGCTCGTCCGATTTCTTCGAACGCGCGACGTTTACGAAATACGATTCCCAGCCGGCTTCGGGTGTCACGGCTTCGTTCTTCTCCAGTTGGACTTCCGTGCGGTCGACGAGCACGGCCAGCGGCTCAACTTCAGTCGGCAGGTCGACGGTCAACCTTTGCCGTTCGCTGCTCTTGAGCCGATACCGGCAACGCCAAGTCAGTTTGTCTTCGCGACCGGCCACGACTTCCACCGCCGCACGTGAGATGATCGTTTCGACCACCTCCTGTATTTCGTTTTTGGCGGCTTCGAGTGTGATGTTGACCGGCTGCTTGTAATAGCGATAGGCCAGTGCGCCTTCTTTGCCTAGCAGCGTCAACTCGCGGACGTCGATCGATTCAATGTCGTCACCGGTTGCTTCGGCCGAGACGGACAAAGCGCGGTCTTTTGTAATCGCGATTTCCCCGTCGGTACCGGAAAGTTCGACGGGCGTTTCCAGTTCGTCTTCCTCATCATCTAGCCCCAGCGCACGGACCACGGGTACGTCGCTAGCCCAGCTTTCGGCACCGTCCGCCTTCTGCGGCTTCAAGTCGTAGCGGATTTCAAACGGTTGCCGACCCAGAACGTCTTGTTGCATGATGACTGTCCAAACAATCTGACCGTCCTGCGCGTCATCGGCCCGGCTCTTCTGCTGAATGGCGGGTGCGCTCGAGTCGGCCAGGGACCGGATTTGAACGCTGTCCGCGACCGCTTCAGGGACCGAAAAGCGAAACGTATCGACTCCCGCGTGTTCGATCTTGTACGTCAACAGTGTGCGGACTTCCGTCAGCTCTTGCCGCACGCGAATGCTGGTGCCGATGCTCGCGGTGAGTCGCGTAGGTTTACGTCGGGTCGTGACGGGAATCTCGACCGGCCGGCGAGTGTAGGTCCACGCCGATGTGAGACGCAGACGTGCGCGACTCGGCGCGGCGGCTTGTGGGTCCGGATATGCACCCGTGAGTTCGGATTCGTCGGTAATGACCTCGACGGCCTGCGGAGCGTAAACGAGAATGTGCCCCGTTTCGCGTTCGACGGCCAGCGGCTCGGGCAATGGGAGATTCAAGATTTGCTCGTCATCTTCCGTTTCAAGCGGCAAATGTCCGGCCAACGACAAACCCAATTCGCCCATCTGTTTCTGGTTCAGCGAAACCGTCAAGATGTGCGACGCTTCGTCGACGGCGTATTCCTTCATGGAATCGGCCCCGACCGAGTCGAGTTCGAAGCCTTCAGGCAATTGAACTCGCAATTCGAACACACCCGAGCGTTTGATGGTGTATGCCAATTCCGATTTCAGTCGCAGCTGATCTTCGTCGAAGGTCAACTCGACAGATTGCTCGATCGAGAGTTCGGGCTTGACCGGTCGCGTGCTCAGATCGAGCGAAAACCGCGGGCTGTAGAACTTGTAAAAGAGCGCGCCGGAACGGCGCAACCGTCTGGACACGTCCGCAGCCGCCACGCGCAACAGACCTTGCTGCTGTTCGACGGCGATTGACATCGACGGGCTGTGCGCGACGATGAGTTGTCCACTTTCGCGAATCGTGTCAATCGAGTGAATTCCGTGAACGGTTCCCTCGTCGTCGATGCCCGCGACACTGACGGTTTCGTCGGCGATTGGGAATTCCGTGTGCACCTGGACGGTGAATGTTCCCGAGACACTGCCCAGTAGGTCGACGGTCACAAGCTGCCGATTGTCTTCGGATTGGGCGTTCCATCCCTTGACGCGAGCCTGGGGGGCGGAGACATCGAGAATTCGATGGCCCAACGGCACGGCAAACCGAAGCTGGTTCAGCTCACCGCGTAGGACGTCGTATTCGAGCGACGCGCTGGTATGAAGGAGTCCCTCGTCGACGGTCACGCTCAGCGTGTTGTTGACGGCGGCCAGCAGGTCCATCTCAGGTTTCGTGCCGGCTCGCGGATACCAGCGTGCGATGATTTTTTCCGTCGAACCAAGGTTGGCTTTGACGCGAGTTTCTTTCTCACCGGCTTCAACTGGCAACGCCACGAGTTGAGGCGAAATCTGAATCGTCTGATCGGCTTCGGGCACGTTGAACTCAAACGTCGTCATGCCGACCGGCGGACATTCGAGCTCCAGGCTCTTTCCTTCCGGAGAGGTGTGAACCCGGGCCACGAGTTCGAGGTTGACGGTGTGTTCTCCCTTGTCCTGAAGAATGAGCGAATAGGTTCCCTCTCCCGTCCCGCGCAAGAGCGCTCGACCACTGCTGGTCATCTTGCCGACGGCCGCCTTCCCGAACCGGATGGGAATCTCCGCCCAGTTCTCGTCGAGCATCTGAATCGTGAACTTCGCGTTGATCCGCGCGAGATTCTTATCGACGTGGCCTGAGTAATGGGTTTGCGTGATGACCGCCGAGACGGGTGGAGCCTGGTTCCGCGCGGCACCACCGGAAGAACTGTTCCACATTTTGAGGTATTCCAGGTACGGAATCACGACCGATCCGTCCTGTTTGTCGAAGACCCCTTTGAGGTTCTTGTACGGCAAATAGATGAGCCGCTCCCAGGTGTCGGCGGCCGTCTCATCGCCGGGTTTTTCGGCTTCGACCCTTTCCGCTTCGGATTCGGATGGCTGGGCTTTCAAAAGCGTGGGAGACAACCATGCTGCCGCGATAAACACAATCGTCGACCACCGGATCAGAGCGCATCCCCAAACCCGATTTTGGCCGTTTGTGGCTCGATGAATGAATGGTAATCGCCGTGCGTCAGAGGGTTTTGGGACCACGTCAAGTTGCGGGCGCATGCCGAAAATCCTTCCTTACTCATGCCGCGCTTGAGATCGAAGCGCAGTTGCGGAAAGGTGAAAGACCAGGTTGTGTCGTTGTAATAACTACGCTCAATAACGTTGACGCATTAAGCAAAAAGTGATGTATTTTCCCAACGGAGCGGGTAGAAAAGAGTCATCGAGTTTTTGCCGGTCGCCGTCAGGTTGCGAACCTAACCCCGGTGCCGGCTGTCATTTGCAGGACGGTTTGAGTTGAGTCCGTTAAAGCCCTGCTCATATTTCATACGTTTGCCTGTGATCGAAAGTTCCCGCAAAAGTCGGTTCCCGCCCCGTTTCGAGGCATGCTCGCCGAGAATGGACCATTTCTACCAATCACCATTTCTCGACCGGGCCATTGGGCGTCTTGATGAGTGCGGTCGGTGTGCTCGACGTTCGCTGCCCGTGCCGGCGGCGAATGTCGGCCACGATCTCGTCGAATTCGGCGGGGCTGCCAAGGCGGCGAAGACGGTCTTCGAGGTCTTCGGGAATTCCTAATCGCGCGCCGTACCAGCCGGCAAATTTTCGAAACAGGACGCAGCGGTAGTCGCCGTGCTGGTTGGCCATTAATGAAAAGTGCCGTTCGAGGAAACGAATCTGTTCTTCGGCGCTCGGCTCGAAGGGCTCGTCTATTCCTTGCGTGGCCCGGTCGAGACGGTGGAAGATCCATGGATCGAGAATAGCACCCCGCCCGATGGCGACAGCGTCACATCCGGTGGCGCGACGCATATGTAGCGCGTCTTGCACTGTGCGGACGTCGCCGTTGCCGATGATCGGTATGTTTTGCACCGCGTCGACCGTTTGACGAATCGCGTCGAGATTGACTTCGCCCTGAAAACCTTGTTGCCGCGTTCGGCCGTGAAGCGTGACGGCGCAAACGCCAATTTTTTCAAACTCGCGCGCCAACAGAGGTGCTGTAATCGAATGTCGATCCCAACCGATTCGCATTTTTACACTGACGGGAATATCAACCGCGTCGACAACTTGGCCCACGGCGTCGCATGCTTGATCGGCATCGCACATGAGTCTCGCGCCGCCGCCCTGCGAATTAATCTTGGCCATCGGACAACCCATGTTGATGTCGACGCCCTCGTAACCGTGGGCTTCGAGCCAACGGGCCGCCTCGACCAGCGGCGGCGTCTTGCCACTGTAGATCTGGACGGAGAGCGGTTGATCGGCCGGGCAGGTCGCGATGAGTTTTTGTGCGTTGGGACGGTCGGAAAGCAGGTGCGTCGCCTGGACGAGATCGGTCGTCGCCAGGCCCATGCCCCCCAATTCGCGCAGGGCCAAGCGAAAGGCGAGATGTGTATAACCGGCTAACGGGGCGAGAAAGTAGCGCGTCTCCGGTGACCGGTTTCCGATTTCGATCGACGAATCGGCGTGCGTCAACGGCGCCGCGACCGTGTTGGTTTGCCGTTGCGTGCTCGCTTCCATCAGTGTCCGAGTCCCCATCGTCGTTCCGTCAGTCTCGCAGTTACGCGACATTGCCTATTCTAGGGAAACTGTGGAGGACTTGTACCCTAACAGGCGGCTTTACCTCAGATTGGTCGCAGTTTTGCAGCCCGTCAGCCGGTGAAATGAATCGTTCTCGCGCGGGCGGGATGGCCAAAAGTGCCCTCATTCAGCGAGAACCAAACAGATTCGGCAACGGCGAGGAAAGTGGCTACACTCGAAGGATGTGCGGTCGATTCACACTCAAAACACCGGCGTCGGAACTGGCTGAGGTCTTCGGATGGACCGATGCGCTGTTGCTTGAACCACGGTACAACATTGCACCAACCCAGCCGGTCTTAACCGTGCGCAATCCCGGCACGGGGCGAGAATCCGCGATGCTCCACTGGGGTTTGATTCCCTCCTGGTCGAAGGACCCGACCATCGCCGCTCGAATGATCAATGCCCGGGGAGAAACGGTGCACGAGAAACCATCGTTTCGAAGCGCCTTTCGGCGGCGGCGATGTCTCATTCCAGCCGATGGTTTCTACGAGTGGCAAAAAACTGGCGGACGAACGAAACAACCGATGTACATCACGCTCGCCGATGCCGGTCCTTTCGCGTTTGCCGGGCTGTGGGAGCAGTGGTCCGGTGCGGACGGATCCGAAATCGAGTCGTGTACGATTATCACCACCGAAGCCAACGAGCTGCTCGCCGACGTGCATCATCGCATGCCCGTCATTCTGCCTGAGGAGGCCTACGACGGCTGGCTTAAACCCGAAGACAGGCCGAGCGACGAACTCCGGGCGCTGTTAGCTCCTTATCCGCCAACGGCGATGATGGTCTCTCCGGTTAACACGTTTGTGAACAGCCCCAAGAACGATTCACCGGAGTGCATCAAACCATCGGGCGAACAACGTTCACTGTTCGAGTAACGCGACGAAGGACGGACGGCCCAAAGAAGCGACGAACATAGTTTGCCAAACGAGCCAACAGGCTCACGCCGGCGCCGCCCAATGGTTGCTTCGGTACTCGCGCGAGAGCAACCGATTCGCTTCGTCGTCTCCGTGGAACTGCTCCGACTGGGGATCGAACTCGAGCGTTCGCCGTAGACGAGTGGCAATGTTCCCGAGGTGCGGCAGCGACGACGTCAAGTGCCCCAGTTCGATGTCGCCGTTCGGCTTAACGCCGTTGCGGACCGAGTCAACGAAATTGGCAATGTGCGATTCCGCGTCCTGAGGCTTGGGAGCAATATCGACAGCGACCTTTTTGTTCCGCTCGCCGAGCACTTGGATTTTGCCTCGTCGGCTGAGGAACATCTGACCCCGCGTGCCGTAGAACTCGACACCGCTGTCGACGTTGTGCGGATAATTGGTCGACCAGAGCCGCTGCTCGTAGATCAGCATTTTTCTGTTGCCCGGCGAGCCGTCACCAGGGTACTCGAACGTCACCTGCTGCGTGTCGGCGAACTCTTGATCGTCGTCGAAGACGTACTTCCCGCCCAAGGCGCTGATTCGTGAGGGATGCGCGTCGACGCCGAGTCCCCAACGGGCATAATCGATGTCGTGTACACCGTCGTTGCCGATGTCACCGGTGCCAAAGTGGTACCACCAATGCCAGCCACCATGAACGCGGTTTTCCTGATAGGGAATCATCGTCGCCGGGCCGACCCACGCATCATAGTCGAACCCAGCCGGCGGTTGGCTGGGGCTTTGCCGACCAATCTCGCGCCGCAACTGGATGTTCCAGGCTTTCGCGGCTAACACATCACCAATGATGCCCTCCTCAAGTGCCGTGACGGCTTCGATCATCATGCTCGTACTTCGAACTTGTGTGCCGTGTTGCACGACGCGGTCATTTCGGCGAGCCGCTTCAACCAGCAGCCGGCCTTCGCGAACGTTGTGCGAACAGGGCTTTTCGACATAGACGTGCTTCGAAGCATCGCAGGCGAGAATGGCCGCCGGGGCGTGCCAGTGATCGGGCGTGGCCACGATGACGGCGTCGATGGTGCGGTCATCGAGAATCTTGCGCATGTCGCCGACAGGCTTGGGTGCCTGCTCGCCGAGCGACTGGGCGACTTCTTCGATGCGGCGCTCATCGGGGTCGGCCATGAGCGTCACTTCGACACCGGGAACGCTTCGAAACTCGTCGAGCAAGTATCGGCCGCGGCCTCCGCAACCGATCAACCCGACACGCAGCCGTTCGTTGGCCCCGGCAGCTTGTGCGAGTGAGGTCATGCCGAACGAGGCCGCACCGGCGGCTGCCGTCTTGAGAAAATTTCTTCGATGAGAGTCGAGCATGTCGTCGCCTCCTGATGTCAACGTACTTCGTGACGTTCAATTCGAATCGGTTCCACGGTTCGTACTCCTGGAACCACTGCTCTTTGAGTCCGACGATCACGTTCGGACTGAGCCCCTTCGGAAGAGGCGAAAGAAGAAGCTAAGTGAAAAAACAAATCCAAGTCAGATGCGGCGGCTTTTAGAGATACCCAAGCTTCAGTCCGCTCACTCATCGCTTCCACCGACGTATCCGAGCGATCGAAGTCGCCTGAGAGTGTCTTGATCGACCGGCGCGAGTTGCGTAGGTGACCGCGCAAACTCCGGCACCGCGTCGCGACCGAGTTGCAATAGTGACTTGACGATGTCTTGGGTATCGGTGGTGTAGTGTTCCTTGGTCAGCAAATCTAACTTTTCTTCGGGGTCCGTTTGGATGTTGAAAAGCACATGCTGTTTACCATCAGGACCATCCTGTGGTTGCCAAATGAGCTTGTGGACATTAGTGCGGATGGCCCGATTGAACGGTTTGTTTCCAACTCCCTCGGTGATCAAACAGGCACGTTCCATTGATGTCGTTGAGGAATTCGAGTGAAGCCAACTCCTTCCACTGACCATGTCCGGTGCTGCAACCTGCATGTAATCGCAAACGGTTGGCATGAGGTCAACAAGTCCGACCAAACGGGAGATAGAGAGCTCGTCCGAGGAGACACCTGGAAATCGGGCCGCCAACGGAATGGCAATTTCGTCATCGTATAGGCCGTTCGCGTGGTTGCCGTAACCCCGATCAAACAGTGCTTCGCCATGGTCTGAAGTAACAAAAATCGCTGTACGATCATATGCGGGATGAGAACGAAATCCATCCAGAAACACCTTGAGCACACGGTCAAACTGCTCGGCACCTTTGTCGTATGCGTATTCCGCCAAAGCCACGGTCGGCCGAAGGCTCCCTTGTGCTGCCGACTGGCCATCGGTCCGTCTAACGACTCTCGTGATTTCCCTGGCAGCCCTGTTTGTCACTGGCCGCTCATCAGCGTTCAATTCGTCAATTCTGCGTTCCAGATCAGCCGGGTCGAGAGTAACGTATGGCCGATGGCAATCCATGTAGTGCAAGTACAAGAAAAACCGCGATTCGGATTCAAGCGCCTGAAGCCACTTCAACCCCGCTCGACTGACAACATCGCCCGGCGCGTCCCATTTCGCGAACGAATCGTCGTATTGATCGAAACCTTGTGAGAATCCAAACGTGCTGGACATCCACGGGTTACCCACGAAACCTGCGGTTCGGATTCCGGCCGACTGGAGAGCCTCGGCGAGTGTTGTAAACTTCTCACCGAGAACATCCATTTCCATAATCGGACGCTCAGACGAGACGATTCCGCCGCCTGCACCTTCTTTTTGAGGGTGATGGCGCACGCCGTGCTGCGAGGGATAGAGCGACGTGAAAGCCGTCGCAATCGAAGGCTTCGTCCACGGAGCCTGACTGTAAGCATCTTCAAATAGGAAATTCGCCGAGCCGAAGGCATCGAATGTTGGAGTCTTCGCCGGCCCTCCGTAAGCACCGATTCGGTCGCGCCGCATCGTATCACTGATGATCACAATCACATTCCTGCCTGGGGTCGGGTTGTCCGACTTCCACTCATCGCTAGTGGCAACCGAAGTGATCGGCGGGTCCGGCTCAGATCGTGGTTTCTTCGCATCCGAACAACTCAGCAATGAGAGCGTCGCCATCAAGAATAGATGCCGAGCAATGGCATAAGCGGACATCGGACGTCTCCAATTCGGTATTAGACTCGCTATGGCCGATGTGCGTCAGTAATCCATGCGAATGTGCGCGGTGCACCGTTTCCTGGACGTGGTTGAAACAGGATGTTCATTGCGTGAGAGCGCCGTTGACGGTCGGTCCAGATTTCGGCTCCGGCGCGATTCCGCCCTACGATATGCCTTCCTTCCGGTCGTACTTTAGGACAGATCGAAACTCGGAATTCCGCATATTTTAGCCTGCTGATCGTCGAAGTGTCTAGCATTTAGAAGTTTTTCCCGTGTCCATTCGTCGAGCGCCTCCTAGGAACTTGGTGGTCGTGTCAACAGTCGCCCTGCTGGTCCATGTTGGTTGCGTGCCGGGGCGAGTCCACAGCAAACGGCTGCATCCCTGCGCAAACCTCGTCACGACCGCCCCGAACGATGCGTGACGACGGATAGATTGACGATCGACCGACGGATCCGATGACATTGCCGTCAATGCAGGGCTGGGTTAGACTGGCTGATGGACATCGTTAGCATTGGAAGAGACGGAATTGTGCGCTATTCGTTGCCATGTACGGGTCTTCTGTGATGCATGTTATCGGAGATAACGGCCTACGAACGGGACGCGAAGATCGACGGTGGCTCGTCAGGTGCGAAGTGAGCTAGCCAGTTCCTACTGAATTGGCTCGATTCAGAACCTATCGCTCACACGCTGTGTTCGATACGTGCGGTGAACCCCGCCATCGATTCTGATGTTGCCACGCAGCGGATACGGCTTACATCGACCGAAGCGAGATCGCCCTATTGGAAGGTGTTCGCGAGGCCAAAGCGTATCAAATGGCGAGTGTGGTTAGATGCCCGACATGGCAAACAGACGAGAATCCGAATCACGGTGGACGCCGTACCGAGTCATTTTTTCCATCAGCTGTGCCATTTTCGTCACGGCATTCTTCCTTGGTATCGTCCAGTCTCTGAAAGTCTCCCATCGGCTGCCGCACATCTCCAATTCCACCCAACAAGACGAGCTTCGGGACTTAATCAACACCGGAAAGTACAAGGCGGCCATTCCCGAATTCAGAATGATGGCTGTCATCGACCCAAACTCGGCCGAGCCCTGGTTGGAGCATCTCGCAATCGCCGCCCGTGAAGTGGGCGACATCGACAACGAAATATTTGCCTTGCGCCGAATCATTGATGCGGGCGATCCGAAGGCGGTCGATTGCTACAATTTGTCGACGGCGTACCTAAAGCGGTATCTGCGTCGCCAAGACAACCGCGAGGATCTGAAAGACAGCATTCGCATTGGCGTAAGGGCCGTCGAGATCGACCCCGACTACGCCGCGGCGCATGTCAACGTGGGCGCCGCCTGGCTGACAATGGGAGAGCTGGACAAGGCAGAACCGCACCTGAGAGAGGCTCTTCGAATCGATCCCAATCTCAAGCAGGCCGAACAAAATCTGCAACACATCGATCAACAGCGAATGAAAGCCCGGCCCCGGGTGGCACCATGAGTGATCTTTCAGCGACACGCACGACCCCACAACGAATCGTCGGACGGTGTTTTCTGAATCCGGTAACTGACTATCTTCTCATCGGCGGTGGTCTGAGCCTCGTTGTAACCATCGTTGTCTATTACCGTGATGGTCAGAAGGATCTCGTCTCGGCAGAGAATCTGCCGTACTTCATTCTGTTGAGCAATTTCGCACATTTCGCTGCTTCCACGGTCCGGCTGTACGCGAAGCCGCAGGCCTATCAGTCGTTGCCGTTTTTGACGATGGGCTTTCCGGCGGTCATGCTTGTGGCGCTCACGCTTTGCATCGCGTTCGCAGAGACCCTCGGACCTCACGTTCAGACGATCTACCTGACCTGGTCTCCGTACCACTACGCCGCTCAGGCGTATGGCTTAGCGGTGATGTACAGCTATCGGTCCGGGTGCCTGCTTGGTTCGACGGACAAGAAATTGCTTTGGTGGGTCGCGATGCTGCCGTTCTTCTTCACCTTTTTCGCCGGGAACAACTCGGGGCTCGATTGGATTGTCGGCAAACAGACGCTGGCCATTGACTATCCGGCTGCCGAAACAGCCCTCACTTGGCTCAATGAAGCGCTCAAGTACTGTGCGTTCGTCGCGCCGCCGCTGCTATTTATTAAGATATGGCGCAGCGCCAGTGGACCCATGCCGCTGATTGCCATGTTGGCCGTTGTGACCAACGCCATTTGGTGGTTCGCCCTCGACGCGCTCGATGCTTTTGTGTGGGCAACCGTGTTCCACGGCATTCAGTACATGGCGATCGTCATGATCTTCCACGTGAGAGATCAAATGAACCGGCCGACGAACCGGCGTGGGCGGCTCTACCACGCGGCCGGTTTTTACGTGATGTGCGTTGCGCTGGGCTATGCGCTGTTTCGGGTCTTGCCGTTGGCATACGGCTTTGCCGGCTTCGGGTCGGTCGAAAGCGCGCTGCTGGTGATCGCCGCCATCAACATCCACCACTTCATCGTTGACGGCTACATATGGCGGCTCAAAAAGACCGACGGCAATCGCAGAATCGTCGATAGTGGCACCCCGAGCGTCGAAACCTCGGGATGATCACGCCAGATACGCCCGACGCCTGGGGCATCGCTCCCGCAAACGCCGGGTGCCACGCTCTCACGCGCAGCGGGTGAGCATACTTATGCGACGCCGGCACCAATACGAAAACGCTTGGCCTTCGGCCATACCTGATGAATATGCGCTAATCCTGCAGTGTAAGCATCAGGCTGCGGACGTCGATCGCTTGATCTCCCGGGATCTCGGTGGCGCGTAGCGTCAATTGGCCGCGGCCTTTCTTCATTCGCAGTGAGCCCAATGACAATGGCCTGAAATCCTTGACGTACGATTCGCCGCCGCGCGGCGTGCGGTCGTTTTCGGCACCTTGCAGCGGCGGGTCGTGCGCTTCGGCCACCTGGCTCTCGAGCCGGCCGCCGTTGAAGCTCAGCTCGATCGTCGCGCCGACGTTTTTGGCGGCGCAGCTGTAGTAGATGACGACGTCATACTCGCCATCAGTAGCAACCTCGATGTCCCACGTGATCTGGTCTTTGGTGCTGGTCCAGTTCTTGAAGAACGAACAGTTCGGGGCTCGGGCGCTGCGTTCGACGTTGCCGTGCGGCACACCGTCGCGGGCCGGCAGTTGTGTGGTGGGGAACTCGGGGTAGCCAACAGTGAAAGGCCGATCATCGTCGGTGAGGCCGGGTAGGAGTTCGCTCTTCCAGCGCGCGACCGCTTGCGACATTCGTCTCGCAACGTCTTTGTGTTTTCTCGAAACATCGCGGCGTTGTCCTGGGTCCTCGTTCATATCGTACAGGTTACCGGCATGATCGAGCCGATACCGGCTGGTTCGGGCGCTAACACGGCCCCGCCAATGCGAGAAGATCATCCGCTGGGGTAATTCGTCGGCGGTGCCCAACAGCAACGGCTTGAGGCTCGTGCCGTCGAGAGGCTTCTCGCCCACAACGGAAATTCCTGCTAAATCGGCCAACGTTGGCAATAGGTCAATCGCCGCAGAAATTTTGGGTATCGTCGTCCCCGGTTTGACGTGCCCGGGCCAACGCACGAGGCAGGGCACGCGCACGCCTCCCTCGTCGGTCGACCCCTTGCGGCCCTTCATGTCGCCGTTCCATCTCCAGCCGTTCGGACCGTTGTCGCTGAAATAGATCACGATCGTGTTCTCGGCTAGCTTCAACTCATCCAGCTTCTTGAGCATTCGGCCCACGTTCCAATCGATGTTTTCGCACATCGCCATGGCGGCTCGTGTCTTGGCCACGTCCTGCTGCTTCGGATCGCGGTGGCGCATTTCGAGATCCACATCGGCAAATTTCTTGTAAAACCGGTCCGGCACCTGCATGGGCGAGTGCGGCGTGTTGAAAGGCACGTAGCAGAGGAATGGAGCGTCTTGGTTCTGCTCGATGAACTCCAGCGCGTGATCGGTGAGATCATCGATGATAAACCCGTTGCCTCGGACGATCTTCCCATTGTGTTCGAGCACCGGGCTGAAGTAGTTGCCCCAATGTCCCGAGCAAAAACCGTAGTATTCGTCGAAGCCTCGTGCGTTCGGGTGATAGGGGAACTGCATTCCGTTGTGCCATTTGCCGAACGCGGCCGTCGCGTATCCCGCTGCCTTAAAGGTGTCGCCGATCGTTTTCTCGTCCAGATCGAGCCGCTCGCCGCCGGTGGATGTGCTGTAGACGCCGCCACGCGGGTGGTAGCGCCCCGTGAAAAACTCTGCCCGTGTCGGCGAACAAACGGGGCAGACGTAAAACCGATCGAACAGCGCACCGTCGCGTGCCAGCGAATCAATGTGCGGCGTTTCGAGGTTGACGTTTCCGTGAACGCTCAAGTCACCCCAGCCCTGGTCGTCCGACAGAATCACCAACACGTTGGGCCGCGCGTTTTCGGCGGCGACCACCGGGGCCACAAGCCAACCGCCTGTGATAATGATCACTACGATAGTCTTCAAGGTTTTCACAGGTGAGTTCATTGGTCTCTCGCTTCGTTTATCGTCCACCGCCGTTGGCGCGTTCAGTGTTGGTCAATGAGAATCGCACGAGCGAATGATTCTGTCCAACGCCGCTGGCCGTCACTTGGTGTCTGCCTCGGCATCGTTACGCCACAACCACCTGAGCGAGTCGGGAAGAATGGCACCGCCGTGTTTTCCGTTGTGGGCTCCGTCGCCGTACTCGAAGCGGTAATCGTAGCCGGCGAACTTGAGTGCCGCGGCCATCTGCTGGTTTGCCAGCGGCCAACTGCCGTGCAGGTTGTCTAGGTCGTTCGAGCCCTCCTGCAGGAAGACACGGATCGGTTTTCGTTCGGTCTTGCGAATGAGAGCCGGGTAGACGTGACCGCCGCGAATGTTCGTGAAGCTGCCGACATGGCTGAGTACCTTGCGAAACGCATCGGGCCTTTGCCATGCCACCGTCCACGCACAGATGCCACCCGAGCTGATTCCGCAAATCGCGCGCTTTTCCGGGTCGTCGGTCAACGTGTACTTCGCCCCGACTTCCGGCAGGATTTCGTCGATCAGAAACCGGGCGTATTGGTCGCTCAGCGTGTCGTATTCGAAACTGCGATTTCTGCGAGGCTTGGCGTCTGGTTTTGAGGCCGGTATGACTCCCGGGTTTAAGAAGATTCCGATCGTCACCGGCATGTCGCCTTTGTGAATCAGGTTGTCGAACACCACCGGAACTCGAAACGAGCGATCGGGATTGACGTAGGCCCCGCCGTCTTGAAAGACCATCACGTTCGCTGCACGCGCAGAGTCGTATTGAGCCGGCACGTAAAGCCAGTAATCACGCACGGTACCGGGGAACACGTTGTCGTTGTGCCATGTTCCCTTGATCACTTCTCCCCGCGGAACGTCGGGCTGCACCATCGAATCGGAGCCCAGTTCGTAATCGTCGGCAGCGATTGCGGCGGACGCTAACAAGAATGCCGAGCTCCACACAACCGAAGCAAACACTTTTTTCGCATTGAAGAATTGGCGAAACGTCATGACGGTGAGATCCTTCATATCTGGTAGTCAATCATCGTTGAGTGAATTCATGAAACAACGCACGCGGAGAAATCACTCCTCAATTAACGTAAACGCTTTATTCGCCGTGTGCCGGGACTTCCGTCGGCGTTCAAAAACTTTCGATCGCCCGGCGCGAACTCGATCGGCTGTTTGGTGCCCAGCGTAATCGTTTTCCAAGTCTTGCCCATTTCGCGCTGCGCGCGAAAGTCGATCGGCTTGTAAGCGAAGTCCAAATGAGGTGTATTGATTGGCGTTCCATCTTGCGCGTGCGATTTCATCGCCGAAGCTAAAACTCCGCTCACCAGCAACGTCCGCTCGACGGGATAAGGCTCGCGCTGATGCACGAAGTGGTACTGGATCGCGTGCGACAAGGCTTTGAACAGACACCGATTGCCCCACGGGCCGTTGTAAAATGACGTTGCCAGCGGCTCTCGTGTGCCTCGAGCGCGACAAGCGAAATTCCAACGGTTCGAACTGCTGTCGACCTTGAGCACGGTCGCTCGAAAGCCGTCGCGGTAGGTCAGTACAATCGCGTGAGAACCATTGGATGAGCGATCCGAATCCGACGTTGTTTTCGTGGTCGGAGCCGGCTTTTTTTCGCGCCGTTTGATCGGCCATGACTGACGTTCGGTGCCGGCCTGTTGCTCGGCTTGCATGGCCGCATCAACCAAGTCCTGCGACCAGCGCCCGCTATTCGACGCGCGTTCGAACGCTTCGCCCGTCAAAAGCTCGACCCGTTCGATTCCCGTTTCGCCACCCCGGCGAACCTCGACGATCGACTCAAGCACCTCGAGCGCGTGAAAATCGTACGATTCGATTCCGCCGCCGTGTATCGAAACCGCCTCCTCCAATTCCGCGTTTTCCGGCAATTCGAGCGGTGGCCGCCGCTCGGCGAGCGGAACCGAGCTACCGGCCATCAAAGGCATTCCCGACTCGCGGGCGAGATCGTACATCTCCTTTGCCCAATCCCATCGGTACGACAGATGCTTGTCATTGAAGAAGGGAACAAAGCGACCGGAACGCTTCATGACCGCGTACGACTCGTCGAAGAATCGCTTTCGAGGATACATGACGACACCCTGCTCGTTGCGTGGGTAATCGCCGTGCTCGCCGATCGAGAGGACTGCGTCGACCGACAACTCCCTGCCACCCAGGCAAAGCGCATCGGAGATCGAATCGTAAAGTGGAACTCCGAACCGCTTCGACACATCCCGGGCCATCTCACCGTCGGGAAACTGATCGGCATAGAATGAAACGACGTCGACGCCCGGATCGACAAGCTCACCGTTGAACAAATAGGGTTCGAAAAAGTTCTCCAAGATATTGTAGGCGTGCGAGCGGAACCGCAGTTCGGTGAAGATCGCTGCGACTTTCGGGCGTCGACCTGCGGCGGAGGGTGCTTTCGAAGCGGCCGGCGCCTGCCGCGCTGCCCATAATCCGCCACTGCAAACGAGCGTCTTCTCGAGAAACCGCCGTCGGGTCAGCGGTAGTGAATGAGTTTGGGACATCGCCGTTTCCACTTTGAGATCGCCGACGAAATAGCCTAATACCGCGGGTACGAACACCGAGTGTACGCATGACGGGTCGCCCGCCGAGAATTCCATCATACGCGCTTCGGCCGTCGACCGCGAACAAGACGCCGTTTGGATGGCCGGCGCCTGCGCTCGCAGAACGAGTGGACCACTACTCCTCCTCTTCGGGTTGATCGATGCCCAGTGACTGCATTCGCCGGTAGAGCCTCTGCCGCGTGATTCCCAACAGCTTGGCGGCCATGGCGCGGTTGTTGCGACAATGGTCGAGTGCGCGCTCGATTTCCTCGCGTTCGACACGAGCCAACAGTGGTTCCAATGGCGTGATTGTCGCTGGTGAACGGGGGCTGACTGACTGCGCTTCGCGCCCGGTGCGAAAACGAAAGGGGAGATCCCCAGATCGCACGAGATGGCCGTCGGCAGCCACACAAGCCTCTTCGATGACGGCCGACAGCTCGTCGACGTTGCCAGGCCAATTGTATTCACGAAACTGCAACCAGACATCTTCGGTGAAACCGCCGAGTTGATGTTCGCGGCCGCGATTGTGCCCTTCCAAGAACGACTGTGCCAGCAGTTCGATGTCATCTTGCCTGTGCCTGAGTGGCGGCAAGTCGATAACGAGCGGAGTGATCAGATGAAAAAAGTCGTCGCGGAACGTCTCGTCACCGAGTTGCCGGCGAAGGACTTCGCTGGTCGATGACATGAGCCTCAAGCTGCCGCCGGCCGTTTCATTGTCGGATCGGATTTCTTCAACGAGAAACTGTTGTAGGTCGCGCGATAGGTGTTCGACGTTCTGCAAATACAAAGTGCAAAGCTGCAAGCCCGACGGGGGAGCGTCTGCGTCGCCAGGCTCGCTGCGGATTGATTCCAACAGCCGTCTCAGCGTCTGCTTCAGTTCGAACGCGGAAAGCCTTTGGCAATCCAGTGGCACAAACGCCAGGTGACGCGCGGGACCTTCGTAGTGAATCACGCGGGCAATGTGTTCCCGGCCCGTTCCCGCCTCGCCTTGCAAGAGGACCGATGACGTCGAGTGCCGGGCCAGTTCGATTTGCCATAACACTCGGATCATAGCGGGGCTCTGACACGCGAGCGAACCGATTCCGAATCGTCTGCGCAACGAAAGCCTAAGGGCGGCCAGCTCGGCGTGCAGTTGTTGCGATGCGGGAGTCTCTTTGGGCTCGCTTGGCTCGTCGATGTTCGTGATCACGCCCAACGTGCCCATAGCCTTGTCGTCGTCATCGCACAGCGGGAAAAAGTGAATGAGTTGTGCGATCGTGTCTCCCGACTTGTGCGCGACGTAACTCGCGACGGACGTCGGCCGGCCGGCCAATACTTCCGGCGGCGGGCACAGGCTTCCGATCAATGATTCGGGGCTTTCCGGAGCCGACTCGCTACGGTATTCGCACAGCAGTCCGACCACCTCGTCCGACCGCCAACCTGTCAACTGCTCGCAACCCGAATTGAAAAACGAAAGCCGACGCCGATCATCAAGCAGGAAGACGGGCGTACCGGTCCGAATGAGTCGTGTTTCAATGCGCTTCGATCGACGAGCCGACTTCTTCTTCATCGAAACGATACCTGTATCTGCGGGTGATCACACGTGCCGGGACGGAACCGCGGCGTCCATCAATCGTGTTCGGTGAGCCAAAACAAAGCCCTCCGCAGGGCTCTATGTCCGGCAATCGGGATCCGGCGACAGTGATTCTTCCAAGTTCGACGACAACAGGCCGCCATTCTCATAGGAGACGTCGACGAGATACAGGCCGCAGGCCGGCGCCGTTTCGCCGGCGGCTGCGCGGTCGCCTCCTTGAATAATGTCATGGACCGCCTCCGGCTGCCACACGTTTCGCCCCACTTTGATGAGTGTACCCATGATCGCACGCACCATATTGTACAAGAAACCGTCGGCAACAATCTCAAACCAAATGAACTGACCCTCTGCGCACGGCTTTTCGTTGAGCGAATCGGGCTGATTCCAAACGGGCCAGCCGGCATGGCGACCCACGACGGCCTCAGAGACCGTGCGAACGCTTGTCGCTCGATTCGGAAAATGCGACTCGAAGCAGCGAAAGTCGTGTGTCCCGACCAAATGCTGTGCCGCGTCGTGCATCGCTTCCGAATCGAGGTCGGCCGGCACGCGCCAAGCATATCTGCGGACAAACGGATCCGGCACTCCGCTATTAAAGATGACGTACCGATACCGCTTTTTCGTCGCCGAATAGGTCGCGTGGAAGTCAGACGAGACGTCCTCGACATCGCGCACGACGATATCATCCGGAAGAAATGTCTGTAAGCCGGCGCGAATGTTTGCACAGGGAATCGCGCAACGCGACGAAAAGTTGGCCACCTGGCCCAACGCGTGCACACCGGAATCGGTTCGCCCCGCTGCCTGGAGCCGCGTTGTTTCACCGGTCAGCTTGGCGATCGCCGATTCGACCGTCGTCTGTACCGAAGGGCCGTTGGGTTGGACCTGCCAGCCCACGTAGTCGGTGCCGTCGTAGGCGATTGTCAAACGAATATTTCGCATCGATCGAGGTGGCCATACACGGCCGCGAATGTTGGAAGTGGCAACGAGAATTGATATTCCACGGCCCGGTGCCCTGATGACACAAGCCGGCGCTCGGTTGTCTGCGGACTTGCCCGCACGCAACGAGTGTATCGAAACGTCTATCCAGACTTCGGTAGACCGAGTTGTTCTTTCCACCGTGCCATCTGAGTCTCGACGGGTTTTTTGCCTCCCGAGCCGTAGCTGCACAGCGCGGCGACAGCGTTTTCAGATCCGAGTACGTCGAAGACGTCCGGTTCGATTTTCTCGCACTCGTTCTGAAGCTCGTCGAGTGACAAGTCGGCCAGCCGCTTCCCTTTCGATTCGCACAGCGCGACGAGCTTTCCGACGGTCTCGTGTGCGGTCCGCATCGGCACGTCGTGCGAGATCAAGTACTCCATCAACGTTGTCGCATCGAGAAACCCGTCGTCGATCCGCTGGTTAATCGCGTCGACGTTTAGTTCGATACCCTCGACGATTGCCGGTGCAAGTTCCAGGCATGATACGACCGTATCGTACGCGTCGAACATCGCAATCTTGTCTTCCTGCAAGTCGCGATTATAAGCCAACGGTAATCCTTTCAACAGGACGAACAATTGTTGAAGATCGGCGATGACGCGGGCCGACTTGCCTCGAATCAGCTCCAGCACGTCGGGGTTGCGTTTTTGAGGCATGATCGACGAGCCGGTCGTGTAAGCATCCGGCAGTCGGAGAAAACTGAATTCGGTCGTGAACCAGATGATCCATTCCTCGGCCCACGAACTAAGATGCGTGGTGATCAAGCTCAGGCAGGAAACGAACTCGATCAGGTAGTCGCGATCACTGGAAACGTCGAGGCTGTTGGCGGCCACGTCGGAAAATCCGAGCAGTTTGGCCGTCTGCTCCCGGTCGATCGGCAACGACGTTCCCGCCAACGCGGCGGCACCCAGCGGGCAAATGTTGACGCGTTTGGCACAATCGGCGAGCCGATCGCGATCACGTTGAAACTTTTCGCAATACGCGAGCCAATAGTGCACAATGGAAACCGGCTGCGCGCGTTGCAGATGGGTATAAGCGGGAACGATGATATCGAGATCGCCGTCCGCGCGAGCCACGAACGCCTGCTGCACATCACGTAACAAGGCGTCGACTTTTTCGATCGCCTCGCGGACGTAGAGCTTCAGATCGGTCGAGATCTGATCGTTTCGGCTGCGGGCGGTGTGCAGCTTGCGGCCGACGTCGCCGGTTCGTTCGATCACCGCACTTTCGATATGCATGTGGATGTCTTCCAGGTCGACACGAAATGGAAATTCATCTCGTTCGATCTGCTCGCCGATTTCGTCGAGGGTCGCGGCGATTTGTGTGCATTCTTCGTCGCTGATCAAGCCGACGGTCGCGAGCATTCGCGCATGCGCTTTCGAGCCTCGTATGTCGACGGCTGCCAAACGGCGATCGAAGCTGATCGACTCGGTGAACTCTTCAACGCGGGGGTCGGTTGCCTGCTGGAAACGGCCTCCCCAGGCTTTTGCTGCCATTACTTTCGGTCTCCGGTTTTCCGCCCACCTCTCGTCAGGAAAACGGCCCTGGCGCGACTCGTTCCTCCGGGAGTGCAGAAGAGTGCCACTCCTTTTGACGGCCGTTCGGGCGTCAAGGTTCACGCCGCAACCTATTTTCATTCACTAATTTAGGCGCCGCGTGCGAAGCGGTCAACCAGCACCTCTGGCCTTGCTCTAAATCGCCATTTTGGGTACTAGAGCCCGTCCCAAAACCGTCCGTTGGGCGACGTGTGCCCAGTCGTTGTCGCGTCGCACCTACACCTTACGACGAAACGGGTTTCGGGACGACCTCTCATCGGCGCGGTCACGTGAAGGATCAAGGGAGAACGGACATGCGGAAACGGGTGGCACAACTCCAGATGGCGAAAAGCGCAAAGGCGCAATGGTTAAAAGTGTACAGCCCGGTCATTGGCTTGATAATTTTGGCACTGGCGTTGGCTCCCTGGCTGGTGGGGCCGGCTTGCCCCAAGCACGTCGTGATTGCCACCGGGAACCCCGAGGGTGCCTATTACGCCTTTGCCGAGCGGTACCGCGAGATTCTCGAACGCGACGGAATCACGTTGGAGGTGCGTTCCACGGCCGGTTCGATCGAGAACGCCGAGTTGCTTCGCGCAGCAGACAGCGGCGTGTCGTTGGCGATCATGCAGGGCGGCACAGCGCCCGACGACCTGGAGAATCAAGTCGAGTCACTGGCCAGCCTGTACCGGGAACCAGTGTGGGCCTTTCATCGCGCCGACCAACCGATCGAACGTTTGACCGATCTCGAGGGGAAACGCATCGCCCTGGGTACAGAAGGAAGCGGAACACGGGCCGTCGCTCTCGATTTGCTCAAACAGAACGGTGTCCTTGCTGAAGGCCAAATCCACTCGGCAGCCGCTGCACTGGGTGGCCGTCGCGCCGCCGCCGCACTCAAAAGCGGTGAGATCGACGCGGCTTTCTTTGTGATTTCGCCGAAATCGCCCATCATTCGTGAACTGCTTGAGTTTCCCGAAGTTGAACTCATCAGCTTCCGTCGGGCGGCCGCCTATCAGAATAGTTACCCGTTCCTTTCAAATGTGGTTTTGGCTGAAGGAAGCCTTGACCTGAAGGCCAATCTGCCGCGCACGGACACAATGTTATTGGCGCCCACCGCCAATCTTGTGGCCCGCAGCGACCTACATCCCGCGTTGGTCCCCCTGTTGCTGAAAGCGGCGATCGAAGTTCACCAAGCAGGAGGATTGTTCGAGGAAACGGGCGAGTTTCCGTCGGCGTCTCATGTGGAATTCCCCTTGAACAAGCACGCCAGCCGGTATTTGAAATCGGGTCCGAAAATGCTGTACCGATACTTGCCGTTCTCGGTGGCGGCGTGGGTCGATCAGGTCAAGCTGGTCCTGTTGCCGCTGTGCACGTTGCTGCTGCCGTTCTTCAAGGTCGCGCCGCCCATTTACCGCTGGCGAATCCGATCGAAGATTTATCGCTGGTACCACGTGCTCCGCGAGATCGACCAAAAACGTTGGAAAGAGGGAGAGTCCGCCGATTTGACGGACGACATCGCCAAATTGCGGCGGCTCGATGACGAATTGGCCCAAGTGTCGGTGCCGCTTTCCTACATGGAAGAATTCTACAACCTGAGGCTGCATGCCGCGTTTGTGCTGAACCGGGTAGGGAAGTCGGATTCAAAGCGATCCCAACCCAAGAACGCGCAGACTAGGAAGCGGGCCGCTTAGCGACGCGCCGGGCGCGAACGAAAATCGCTGTCGCTCAGCATCGACGGATCGTGCGATCACGCGTCTCGTTGACCAGGTAGATCCTGTTGGGCTGCGAGTCAACGCGAGCCTCGCGGCGCCACCGGGCTTCAGCTTCGGTCGCCCGCCGTTTCGCGAGTCTCTGCGACCGAGGAGCCAGCAGGCGAGCGTCGGCACTCCCAAGGCGACAAAACCGCTCGGTTTTTTTCCCTCGCCGGTTCGGTTAGCATAGCGCCAACAGAGGCGCAGGAGACCGCCTCAGCTGCGAACGATACGCTTAAGGAATCGGACATGTATGACCGTCAAGCGTTGATTGACTTGCTCTGCGAACGTGCGTTAAAGCTCGGCGAGTTTACGCTCGTCTCGGGGCAGAAATCGCATTATTACTTGGACGGCAAACAGGTGACGCTGCATTCTGAGGGGCTCAGGCTCGTGAGCGAAGGCCTGTGCGAACATCTGGCCGACGTCGAATTCGACGCCATCGGCGGGATGTCGATCGGTGCCGATCCGATCGTTGGTGGCGTGCTCACGGTTGCCGCCGAACAGGGACGCTCACTGAACGGATTCATGGTCCGCAAAGAAGCCAAGGGACACGGCACGCAGCGATACATAGAAGGTCCCGTCGAACCGGGTACGAAAGTCGTCATTCTCGACGACGTGGTGACCACCGGCGGCAGTTCGCTGTTGGCGGCCGAGCGCGTGCAGGAATTCGGTTGTGAAGTGGTTCACGTGGTCGGCGTGGTCGATCGGCTTCAAGGCGGAGCGGCCAGCTTTTCCGCGCGTGGGCTGCCGTTTAGCGCGCTGCTCACCGTCGAAGATCTCGGCGTACAACCGATCGCACCGGCGGCAACGTAAAGCCAATTGAAGTACTGGAACGCCGCTTTCCGTCTTTTCGACTCGCGGGCTCGATTCCCCCAACAGAAGCTTCTCGGATCACTCTTCGACCCGAGCCGACCAAGTGGTGGCTGTTCGCATCTTGACTTACTTCGGGCAGCCTGTAAGCTGATAGAAGATCCTATCTCACCGGTCTGTTCGACACACGTTCGCATTTTGTCACGACCGCGGGCCGCCGGAGGAATCCAGCATGGCTGGTTCGCGCCAACAGACAATGCCGCCCCAATCAGCCCCGCCCGGCACCGGTGCCTCCGAGCACCCGCACGTGCAAGTCTCCGACGACAATGCCGCCGGCGATAATGCGCCGGTCGAAGCCGACGACGATGCGCCCGTCGAAGAGGAGACGGCGATCCTCGAGCAGAACACCGTGAGGTGGTTGGGAAGCTTCGGTTTTAGCCTGTGCGTACATTTGACGCTAATCGTGATACTCGCCTCGATCTTTCTCACACAGCACGAGGTTGAGCGAATCTTGAGTATCTACAATGCCGACAACGTGGCGCCGCATGCCGACGCCGAAGAATCGATCGAATTGGACATGGTGGAACTCACCACGACGCTCGAACAAGACCCCGAACCGGTGATTGACCCAACGATACCGGCACCGGAGATCACTACTGAAATTGACCAGTTGGCGCTGCTGCCCACAGTCGACGACATTCTGGAGACGACGGCAGATGACGCACTCGCCGCGATCAAACTGCAGACCGGACCGCTGACACGTCTATCCGGGCGCAGCGAGGCGGCTCGAGCGGCCCTGGTTCGATCGGGCGGTGGGACGCCGGCGAGCGAGGAAGCGGTCGAACTGGGTCTCAAATGGTTGGCAACACATCAGCAACCCGACGGGAGCTGGAGTTTCGACCACCGCACGAACGACGTGAGTTGTTTGCGAGAATGTACCGAACCGGGCCACATTTCCAATTGCAAAACGGGTGCCACCGCGATGGCGCTGTTGTGTTTTCTGGGAGCCGGGTACGGTCACACGGACGGAAAATACCAGGAAGTTGTCGCGGGCGGCCTGAATTTCTTGATGAGCGTTATGCGTGTCAACGCCAACGGCGGCAACGGTGGAGACGTCAGCGGCGAAGCGGGCTACAAATCGATGTACGTACAAGGCTTATCGGCCATCGCTCTTTGCGAAGCCTACGCCATGACCAAAGCGAGCAAGAACCAATCGAAAGAACGTTCCCGGAGGTCGGCAGCACGGGATTTGAAAAACGGGAAGGGCCAGTCGCGCAAGCCCGTGCAGGTATCGCGGCGCACTCTGGGTGACGCGGCTCAGTACGCCATCGACTACATCGTCTGGGCGCAGGACCCGTCCGGCGGTGGTTGGCGGTACTGGCCCAGAGAAGCTGGAGACACGTCGGTCATGGGTTGGCAGCTCATGGCATTGCAAAGCGCCCGATTCGGCAAGCTGCGAATGGATCGCTCGGTGTTTAAGAAGGCGAGCCGATTTCTTGATTCCGCTCAGGCCGACAAAGGAGCGCGGTACGGTTACACGGGACCAGATCGCAATCGCGCGAGCACAACGGCGGTGGGGCTGTTGTGCCGAATGTATCTGGGCTGGAAACGCGAGAAGAAGGCGCTCGAGCGGGGAGTCGAGTATCTCTCGACAATCGGACCGGCTGACGACGACATGTATTACAACTACTATGCGACTCAGGTCCTGCATCACTGGGGCGGATCACATTGGAGTGTCTGGAACACCGAGATGCGAGAACAACTCGTGGGGTCCCAACTGAAGAAGGGCCACGCCGCCGGCAGTTGGGACGTGCGCGATGAACACGGTTCGAGTGGAGGCCGGCTCTACATGACAGCTCTGTGTATCATGACGCTCGAAGTCTACTATCGTTACATGCCGCTCTACGACCGCAGCGCGATCGAAGATGATCCGTAAGACGCGCGAATCGCCGAATTCAACGATCTGCCTGCGAATTCGCTGTCGGCTCTAACTGTTCCGGCTTCTGCTTTCGCCTTGGAAGAAAAAACGTCCAGCAACTTCGCCGCGTTTCTGCATCAAGACAAATAAAGAACGCGGCGATGCCGGCGACGCAGGCCGCGGCACCGATTTGCAGAACCAGAAGCAGCAGGGAGTCGACCGGGACGAATCGGTTGAAATAGCCGGCCAGAAGCACAGACGGAAGAACCGAAAGGAACGCCGGTCCGGCAGAACCGACGATCAAGCGGGCCATCGGGAGCTTCAACTGTTGGCATGCGTAAACCGGCAATAGCATCCCGCTGGTCAAGAGTTGGGCCGAGACAACCGCCCACGCCATGCCGATTGCTCCCCAAATCGGCGTGAGGACGACCGCCAGCACAAGCATGACCGTGCCTTCGGCGACCGCGACTCGGCTAAGGAAGGTCATCTTCCCCATGCCCTGCAAGACCGATTGGATTCCGGCCGTGGGCATCTTGATCAAGACCGACAAGCTGAGCACGGCGATGATCGGATATGCGTTAATCGCCGCCTCCGGCGTGATCCAAAGTTCCAAAAGCGAATAACCCAAAATAAACAATATCGCTGCCAGCATGGCTCCGATCGTTAACAACAGGCGTGTCGGCATGATCACCAGCCGTTTCAAAGCGTACCGGTCCGATTGGGCGCCGAATTGGCTGGCAAACGGCATCACCACGTAGTTGATGGGCTTGCCCAAGTTGAGACTCTTACTCGTCAACGACTCGGCCACCGAATAGAAGGCGACCGCCGCGGGGCCGCTGAAGATGCCGAGCACAATGCTGCCGCCGACAATCGAGAACCGGCGCACGATTTGGATTAAGAGACTCAGCGCACCGAAGTGAAAAAGTTTGCGACCCACGTCCCGGTTGACCGAGGCCAACGACGGCAGCGGCAGTCCGATGCGAATCGCCATCACAGTCGCGACCGACGTATTCAGAATTCCAACAACCAGAACGACGGTCGCCAGCTCGACAAGGCCGCCGCCGAACTGTATCACGACGATCATCGTGACCGCTGCGATGACTCGTGACGCCGTGTTCGTGATGCTTCGCAGGTCGAAACGCTTTTTGGCCATGATGCCCGCACGAAACACCTGGCCGACAAGTTCGACGACCACTTTCGCGGCGGTCAACAAGACAACCCATCGCGCGAGTTCGACCGGATACACGCCGATGTCGAACATGACCGGAAACAACCAGGCGACGAGGCCGGCGATGCAAACGACGACCAAGGCCATGGCGCTGAACATCGCCATGCCCGTCGAAACAACTTGCCGGACCGCCCGCCGGTCATCGACGGCGTCGAATTCCGCAATGTATTTGACATTCGCCTTGCCGATCCCCATGTTGACTAAGCCGTACGTCCCCGTGAGCGCCATCACGATCGACCAAATGCCGTACTGCTCCACCCCGATCCCGCGAAACAAGATCGGCGTCAATATGAACGCAATCGCGATGGTCAAGCATTTTGACAGGGACATCCAAATGACGCCGCCAATTGCCTTCGCGCGATGGTCTGACACGGTTTTCATATCTTTCTGTCGTACGCACGATTCACGGCGCGCGTATCACACATTAGCGGCCCAAATAGATAGATCTGGCCCAAAAAAACGCTCACAAGGTGCATCACTCTTCTGTCAGCCCGGCGAACGGAATGCCGTCGCGACGCGATTCGATGTCAATCAGCGTACCGCAGGAGACAACACGCCACATACGATCATAATCCGTATCTTGGCCGTATACCAACACTTACTGTGCCAACCGCTGTGCATTCCCGGTACAATCACGTCATGGACACGCTCCGAAAACTCCGCTCCCCGTGGGTCATCGTCACGCTGCTGCTGGCGGCGTACGCGGGATCGTACTTTGCGGTGAGTAACTACATCTCTGCGAGCAAGTTGGGTGTTCCGAGCTCGTTAGGGAACTTTCGCATATTCGAATACTCATCGATGGTCGATTTCTACCGGCCGATAATCTACGTCGAGTCGAAAGTGCGCGGCGAGACAATCCATGTGATGCACGTTCCCCCCCGATTTCGGAACATGCTCGGCACAAGCCCCTGGCCAAACGCCCAAAATCGTGATTGAACCTGTACCACTACCCAACACTTAGTCTCCCAGGTTTTCTTGGCGACCGACGTCAAACCAATTGGTTGAACCGTCAGAAGACGCGTGTTTCAAGTCATCGAATTGGCGGAACAGCCGACCCTGCAACCGCTCGGGCATTGACTCCTAGGGATCGAAATCCTGAATTTGCGTCCTCAAGCGAAATAATGTGAGATTCATTCTTGCGTTGAACATTCTCAGCGACGAGCACATTGCTACAATAGCCCTCTTTGCGAGCGCGGATCGGCCTCAGAATCGATCGAAGATTGGTTGGATGACAACAAGTCACCAAGACACCGTCTGCCTCCGTTTGTTCCCAAGAGAGTTGTGCCCCTGCAAGAATCGGGGGGACCGCACCTTACACGACGTTTTGAGACGGCTTACAAAGGCGTTTTTGCCCGGGCCAACAGCCGCGAAAGAAGAATGATGTCCGCGCCGCCGCCCTTGCAAAAGCAGGTTCACAAGTATCGAGACGTCGGTGCGACGTACGAAGAACGGCGATACGGCTCCGAACACATGGAGTTTTATCGTCGCATGCGGGACGAAGAACTTACGCGGGTTCTTCAGGCGGAATTCGGATCACGTCCCGGGCTGGAAATTCTCGAGGTGGGCTGTGGAACCGGACCGACCTTGGAGCATCTGGCGACAACGCTAACGCAGCCGCATATCACGGGAGCCGATCTCGCGGACGAAATGCTCGATCAGTCGCGACAGCGCATCGATGACCGTGAACTTGACGTCGGCTTAGTCAAAGCAAGCTGCCATTGTTTGCCCTTCGACACGGGAACGTTCGACGTCGTCGTGGCGACGCGTTTCATTCACCAGTTTACGCATGCGGACAAGATGCGGATCGTTGAAGAATTCGACCGAGTCACTAAGCCGGGGGGGCTGATCATTGTCGAATTCTACGGCCGGTTCTTCGAGTCACTTCAAATTCGGTTCACCAGCCTCGGCAAGCGCAAGTCGAAGGAGACGTATCTTTCGCACTATCCCTCCGCACGCGAGGTTCGCGAGATCATCGCCGCTGGGTTTGTGTTTCGTCCGCTGAGGCTCGTCGGGTCGCGCGTGCTGCTTTCCGTTTTTGGTCAAGGTTTCGTGCGACGGTTGACGCGGCTGATGCGATTTCCCGTCTTGAAAGCGATGGTCGATGAGTATTTTGTCGTTCGACGAAAGTAGCCCGGATGCTCTCGTCGCCGATCGGATCTGCGGCGTCATTGACTCGCACGCCGATGCGCTGCGCCGCGTCGAGCTGGGGCGCCGGTTCAAGATCGACGGCGTCGCGTTTCGGCTGTACCGCGCGGACCGCAACGTCATCTACACCGTTCACGAGGGCGGCCGCTGGTTTCTCAAGATGCCTCGAGACGTCGACTCGCATGTGATCGCGCGAGAAATCTCAGGCGCCGAGCGAGCACGCGATGCGCTGCGTGACTGTGCCGGCTATTTGCCACCACGTGCCTGTCGCGCATCGGCTGAGAAGAAGTATCTTTTGACGTTCGAGATTCGCGGGGCGCTGATCAACCGCGCCTTGTATCGTTCGATGTTCACGCCGCTGCCGGGCGTCACCAAGGACACGCTCGAAGCGTTCAGTCATCTGGGTCAGGCGATGGCCCGCCTGCACTCGGCAGGCCCTCCGCCCGAGCACAACGCAACGAAGCCGACACTGGATGAGCAGTTGCGACGCGCGCTCGAGGATGCCGCCGGCGCGGACCCGCTACGAGATGAGGTCGAGCGATGGGCCGACAGCCTCGATACCGAGTTCGATCGAAACGAATTCTCCCACGCGAACTTCAGACACGAAAACATCCTCATCTCGGGACGCCGCGTGACATTTATCGACTTCGAAAACAGCGGTCGCGGCTCGATCTACGACGACCTTTCTTGGCCCTGCGCTCATTGTCTGCTGACCACCACAGCCCGGCATCTGCCCGCCCGACGATCGCTCGCGTCTCAAGACTCATTTTTGCGCGGTTACCAGGATTGTGGAAATTACGACCCGCAACGACTAACGCAGGCAACCACGCTGCGCGTTGCGCGCTTCTACGTTCGACACTTCTGCGGCAACCAACCGTGGCCTCGCATTGCCTGGTTGCCGGTGAGTCGAGTGGCCGTGGAGCGTCTACTGCGGTCACTGATCACCGGTGATCGCACGATCGAATCGCATGCAGTCGCCACCTCGTAAACTTGGAAGTCGGTGAGAATACGCGGAGATCAATCTTCCGGGCGGCTGCCATCGTCGCACATCTTGACGATCTTGGGATCGAATCGAGCCACGACGTCAACCAGGTCGGTCTGCGCGCGCATGACGTCCTCAATGTTCTTGTAGACGCCGGGCACTTCATCCGATCCGGCTGAAAGAATTCGAACGCCTTTCTTTTCGAGATCCTTCTTGACCTGATTGAAGCGGTACGTTTCTTTAGCCTTTCTCCGCGACATGCGCCGGCCCGCACCGTGCGAAGCCGAGTTGAGACTCGCGGCGTTCCCCTTTCCGCGCACGATATAAGCCGGGTCGGCCATCGAACCGGGAATCACGCCCAGTTCCCCGGCTGCCGCCGGAGTCGCCCCTTTGCGATGCACGACGAGTTCTCGCCCATCGTGCTCTTCCTTCCAGGCAAAGTTGTGATGGTTTTCGACGCCTGAAATGATCCGTGCTCCGAGAAGCTTCGTCACCAATCGATGGATGACCGCATGGTTGGCCGCCGCGTATTCGCCCATCAGGTTCATGGCGTTGAAGTAGTCATCACCTTCCTGGCTGTCGAGGTCGAACCAGGCGAGCCGGCCGAAATCTTGGTAGCGTTTGGGCAACTGTTTCTGCGCGATCGCGCTGTAGGTCGAACAAACGGACGCCCCAGTTCCCCGGCTACCGCTATGACTCATCAGTGCCACGTACCGGCCCGCTTCCAGCCCCAGCTCATCATCGGGCTGGTCGAACGTGACTACGCCGAACTCGACAAAGTGATTTCCCGAACCCGACGTGCCAAGCTGACGCCAGGCTTTGTCGCGGTTTTCGCGCGTCACCCTCGTGATCGACCAATCATGGTCCATGACTTCGTGGTCCTGCGGCCGTTGATAAGCGCAACCGACGCCGAACCGTGTGCCGTTTTCCAGCGCGCTGCGGTAGGAGTCGAATCGCTTTTCGAGAGTCTCGGTCGGTATGTCTAACACAGAGAGCTTCATGCGACAGGCGATGTCGACACCGACGGCATACGGGACAACCGCCCCTTCCAAGCCGAGTACGCCACCGATGGGCAACCCGTAGCCGACGTGGGCATCGGGCATCAGCGCCGCTTGCTGCGCCATGGGAAGCGCGCACGATTGCTCCATCTGGGCGTGAGCCGCCTGGTCGATGTCCGTCCCCCAGGTGCGGTATTCGATGGGCTCAGTCGGCTCGAACGAGCGGGATTCAATGACCGACCGGGCAAACGCTCCGAGGTGCACGTCATCGGCGTACCGCTCGACGTCGGCCAGTACGTCACGAATTCGCTGCTTGATGTTGATTCCCTTAAGCTCCCCTGCTTTGGCCAGGCTTTGGATCGAGCCGAGCGCAGCGTTGATGCACTCATCGGGAACACCCAGTTTTCGCAGTTGTGAATTATTCATCGCACATGTTCCTCTGATGCATGCCGTCGAGCTCCGACGAAAGGGCTTTCTTGCGGCAGTGAGTGTATCACAGGGTATTCGGGAAATCAGTTCGAATCGCTCGGGAGCGAGCGTTCGTAACCATCGATGCTGCCCGTGACGACGCCCGGCTCATGCTAGCGGCATGCGCGCACGTTGCCGTTGTTCTGCGACGACTTGGACACTTATCGAAGGGCGATGGTTCGCGTTGATTCAACCAATGCAAGCACCGTTTCGCGGAAGAAACGAACGGCGGGAAGCGCGCAGTGAACCGATTGGTTCGGCTTAGAACCTCACTTGCGTCCGTACACCGAAAACCTGTGCCTGGTTGCCCCCAACCGTTGGGTCGTCCAAAAACGCGTACGTGTAATTGAACATGACCCGCACCAGAGAGTTCTGATACCAGTTCAGGCCGAATATCAGCGAGTTCATCTTTCCACCGGCGATGTTTTCATCGTTCAATGAAATGAACGACCAGCCGGCGGCGACCGACCAGGCGCCCAGACCGCCGCGCTGAATCGTGAACTCTTCGTCCGGGTCGACCAGCGTGAACACACCCTCCTGCCGATCGTAGGGTCGAGTTTCGCCCGTCAGGAAATATCCGGCGAACGCATACGCGCCCCAGAAGCCGAGCGTCGGACCTCGCATCTGGTCGACCACCGAAAACGTCGCCTCCGACTGAACGTGAAACGGCCCGCAATTGACGGCCATCTCGGCGTTGAACAGGTTGTACGTATTGGTGCGAATCGGCCCGGTGTCGACGAACACTGGAATATCGTCTATGCCACCGTTCGTTGACCCGCCATTGTCAGTCACGAAAAAACTCGGCTGGATTTTGTATTGAACCATATTGTCACCGGGGTCACCCAGGCTGTAGCCCAGCCCGACGTGAACCAGTTGTTCGCCCTCGTTTCGATACACGGGAAGATGCGTGAGCCGAGCTGCCAGCGCATAGCCGCCGCTGTCGCCCTCGCTCTGGCCAAAATCATTGGTCGGAAAACGATAGGCGGAAACGGCCCACTGCGTTCGTTCATCGCTCGTCGTGCCATGCTCGGAAAGTCCGATCTTGCGAAACGGGGCGAAAGCGAACGGGAGCAAACGTTCCATGAAGTCCAAATGTTGGCCGCTTGTCAGCGCGTTCATCTGAAACGGCTGTTGAAAGTAACCGACTCTCAAGTTTTGGACGTACGGCACGTCTTCGAATTGCAACACGACGTCCCGAAAACTGGGATGGCCCGACGCGGCGAAATCGAGATCGATCAGATAGCTTGTGTCCTCGCGGATGTCGCCGAAGAACTTGACGCGCACCCGCCGCAAGCCGGTTTTGTTTTCAATGTCTCCGACGGCTCGTGTGTTGGCGTCTTCCTGTATGAACCAACCGGAATCGAGTTGGATAAACCCACCGACGTCGATGGTCGGGTACAGCGAATCCGTCGTTCCAAACATCTTCTGCAATGGTTGGAGCGTATACCCTGGTGGGCAGACGTCGCAGACCGGTTGTTGACCGTCGCTGGGCTCACCTTCGGGGGCCGGTGGTACCGGATAATACGGAGCAACGAATTCCGCCGATGCACTCTGCACCGCACTCGGCTCCGCGTTTTTGGAGACGCGGCTTCGAATTTCCGCGATTTCCGCCTCCAGCTGCCGAAGCCTGCGTTCGGTGGCAGCATCGTCATCCTCTTCGCTGTTCACGACGCCGGTCGGCTGCACCTGCTTGCGGAATGTATGCTGCTCGTGCGAGTCGTCAATAGCGCGGAAATCCGAAGAAAAATTCCGTGGTGTCGAGTCTTGAGCAACTGTTGGCTGAGTGAACGCGCAGACCACTACGGCGATACAGCCGCACGTCAACGTGTGCCGCAATGTTTGCACGAGGTTGTTTAAGGAATTCGCCACAACGACTTGTCCGCACGTTCTTTATGTCATCCGAAGTCAGATGCTCTTCGGCCCGCATTTGTACAGGCGCCACTGGAAGACGCTGCGCACCGGGAGCTCGACAATCCTTATTATCGTTATTATCGGTATATCTTGCCCGAATTCTGAATCTTCACATTGCCATCAAACGCTCAAAGAATCTCGGCGTTACGCGAGCGGAAGTGATGAATCGCAGTGGCTGGAGAGAACGAGCCTGATACAGCGCCGCCACAACGATCTTAGGGCCGAATCGGTATCCTCTGTAATTCCTAAGCTCCCTGTTTTTACATATCCAAACGTCGAATGTGTGTCAGTCATCTTGTTCGTCAAATCTGAATCAATCGATACAGCCGTTAAATCCGATAAACCTCTACAGGCACTTAACTTGTTGCGTCGGCTCTCGTTCTGCGCCGATTTCAAGCAGAACGCATGTCGCCGCGTATTTCCAAATCAACACGCAGCCTGCAAACATTTCCGTTCGAACGTTGGATCAGAACGTGCTACGCCTCATCCGCATCGTGTTCGCCGTTCCCGTCCTGCCGGTGCTTTGCGCGCTGCTCGTCGGCGTTTCCGGTGGCGAATTGGCCGTTGCGGAAGAGCCGGCCGTTTCGGCGGCTGACATTCAAGCCGTCCTGAAACGACTGGAAGAGACAGAGAAGCAGGTTCAAAAACTGCAAGACGAGTCGCGAGAAATCAGGCAGGAGCAAACATCGAAATCACGCCAAGCTGAAGAGTCGATTCCACTGGTGCTCTTTGAGCCGAAAGAGGCTTCGAACACCGGCGCGGCTCAGTACAATTCCAGCGACGCCTCGGACTTCGAGAGCAAGCACCGGCTCGTGTCAGCTGCGGCACCGGTCGACGATCGAGAGTCCGATCCACCGAGCCTTGTCGAGCAATTCGAAAAACGGTGGGAAGAGCAGGATGCATTCAATGCCGATCTCGAGAGCGCATTCGAAAAAGTCGTCCATCCCGGAACGTCTCTCGGAACGATGAAGGTCGCGGGCCGCGTGCATCTGGATCACTGGGCGTTTCCCGGCGAGTCACCTGGAGTCAACGCATTCGAAACCGGTGATTCCACAAATGGACCGCAGGACCGATTTCAATTCCGCAGAATGCGGTTCGGCGTGCGGGGCGACGTATGGGAAAACATGGAATACCGGATCGAGATGGAGTTTGCCGGGGGCGACGACAGCCAATTTCGCGACGTCTGGATCGGATTCAATCATCTGCCCATCCTCCAGACGGTCCTCATCGGCAACCAGAAGCGGCCTTACGGTCTCGATCACATGAACAGCAGCCGTAACAACGTTTTCATCGAGCGGCCGTTCGTTGTCGAAGCGACCAACCAAGATGCGCGCCGAGTGGGCATCCAGTCCTATGGTGTGTCGGACGACGAAGCGTACAACTGGCGGTTCGGTATTTTCAATCAACAGCTCATACAGAATGACGGCAGCTATATCAGCGATCACTATCAAGCACAGGTTGCCGGCCGATTCGCCAATACGATCTGGTACGACGAGTGCTCAAACGGCCGGGGCTACGCGCACTGGGCAGTCTCAGGAACGGCCGCTCATCCCGACGGATCGACGCCCCTCGGCCGTCCGATCATCGGTCCCGAGGCGAACGAGGCACGGTTCCGAACTCGACCCGAAGCCCGGTCGTCAGAACGTTGGCTCGACACCGGACGGATCGCCGGAGCCGATTGGTACGAACTGCTCGGCCTGGAAGCGGTCATGAATGTCGGACCGTTTCAAGTTGTGGGCGAATACCAAAACATCTGGCTGCAACGCGACGCGGGCTTCGGCCGCAACCTTCAGTTTCAAGGTGGGTATGCTTATCTGTCGTACTTTCTCACCGGTGAGCACATCCCCTGGGAACGGAGGTCCGGCACACTCGGCCGTGTCAAGCCGTTCGAGAATTTCTTCATTGTCGACAGGTGCTGCGGCGACGTCGGCAGCGGTTGGGGCGCATGGCAGGTGGCTCTGCGTTGGTCGTACGCCGATTTCACCGATGATGATGTCTACGGCGGCGTGGGAGAGAGTCTCACGTTCGGGCTCAACTGGCATTGGAATTCGAATGCCCGGATGCAGTTTAACTACATCTACGGCGACATCTCGGACCGCAACGTGACCGACGTCAACGGACTGACCTTCACCGACGGCCATTACCAAATTCTCGGCACGCGATTCATGGTTGATTTCTGAGAATCGGACTCGTCCATTCGTCTGTGCCGATTCAGAATCGTCGATGCGGACATGACATTGACTCCCATCTTCCAATTCCGGAGAGGAATCGATGAGACATTTGTGCTTTGCTTTGTCGATTGTGTTGATGAATTTGGGCGTCGGTTCCGCCCTTGCTGGTGAGGGCTGCTGCAAGCCACAAGGGTCATGCGAGCGACCCTGTGAGCCGTGTCGCCGATTCGTTTGCCGGCCTTACATGAGCCTTGAGACAGTCACCAAAACGTGTTTCGAGACCGAATGCAAACAGATCTGCATTCCGAAGGTGACGTTTCCTTGGCAGGAGCGCTGTGCGGCGGACCGTTGCGGTCGCTCCTGCGGCGACGTCTCGACATCGTGTGTTCCCAAGTGCGGAAAGGTGGTCACCGTCAATACGCTCAAGGTGCGTGACTACCAATGCGAAAGGTGGGTTTGCAGGTGGGAAATCGAAGAGACGTGTTGCACGGGTGATTGCAAGCCCCTCGGCTGTGATGCGAACGCTCCGCGTTCCTGCACGCAGCACGAGTAACCCACTTCGTTGACATTCGACACTGTACTGTCGAAATCGTTCGCTGCGCGAACTGTACTTCCGGCGTGCAAATGCTCAGAATCTACGCACGCCTAGAAAAGCGTCCTAAAACCCGGTTGAGATCCGATTCGACACCACAGACATACGGTTGACGTCGACCGTCAGAGGGTTTTGGGACCGCTTCAAGTGCCAACGATTTCGGTAGCCAACGATGCCCGACGAGACAAACGGCGATACATCACCCACCGACGAGCCCGCTTCTTCGGACCGGCCGTCGACTTGGCGCGAAATGCGCACGTCGGAGGATTGGTGGGCGATCTGGATCGGCGGGCTGATCCTATTGATCGCGTTTCTTGCGGTCTACGTTTCGCTGCCCATTGACTTCTCGCAACAGATCGCGCGGGCGGCTTCGAATGGTGAGAAGTTCGAGCTCAGCAGCCCGCTCAAACCGTGGCTCGCCAAACCGGGCAAATGGTTGGAGGACCCCGTTGAAGCGTTTTATCAGGCGGATGAACTCAACGTGCTTCCCGGGTTGGCGGGTGTGTTCGGGCTCTCGCTGCTGTTTTTCGGCCTTGGCTTAACAGTCATGGGGCAGTCGTTCGTCCGGTTTGCTATCGGGTTCTGCTTCGTGTTCTTCCTGGCGACGCTGGCCTACGCGTTAGCCGGGCAGGAGGTCATCAAACATTACAGCCTGTCGTACGCATTGTGGGCACTATTGGTTGGGTTGATCATCAGTAACACCATCGGCACACCTCAGTGGGTCAAGCCGGGCGTGCGGACGGAATTCTACATCAAGACCGGCTTGGTCGTTATGGGAGCCGAGGTGTTGTTTAGCCTACTGCTTGCTCTGGGCGTTCCGGGCATTTGTGTGGCTTGGATCGTGACGCCGGTTGTGTTGGTCAGCACGTATATTTTCGGACAGAAGGTGCTCAAGATACAGTCGAAGTCGCTCAACATGGTGATTTCGGCCGACATGTCGGTCTGCGGCGTCTCGGCGGCAATCGCGACGGCAGCGGCTTGCCGGGCCAAGAAGGAAGAACTGTCTTTGGCGATCGGGCTCTCTCTGTTGTTCACCGTCGTCATGATGGTCGTCATGCCGGCAGCGATCAAAGCGCTCGGCATGGGTGAAGTTCTTGGCGGTGCATGGATGGGAGGCACCATCGATTCAACGGGCGCCGTCACGGCAGCGGGAGACATCTTGGGGGAAACGGCGAGAATCGTTGCCGTGACGATCAAGATCATTCAGAACGTTTTGATCGGCGTGACCGCGTTCGGTGTTTCGATCTACTGGGTTACGCGCGTCGAACCGGCCGAATCCCATCATAAGCCGAACGCGATGGAAATCTGGTACCGGTTCCCGAAGTTTGTGATCGGCTTCCTGCTGGCGTCGGCCGTGTTCTCGATTCTGTACGTGAGCCTACCGGGAGGCGACGCGATCGTTACGGCCGTAACTAAACAGAGCACCCGCGTTCTGCGCGGTTGGTTCTTCTGTTTGGCGTTCGTCAGCATCGGGCTCGATACCGACTTCCGCAGGCTCGCCGCGTACTTGAAGGGCGGCAAGCCACTCCTGCTGTACGTGGCGGGGCAATCGCTGAACTTGATTTTGACGCTGTTCATGTCGTGGCTCATGTTCGAGGTTGTGTTCAAAGACGCCGTTGCGGAATTGGCTCACTAACATGCAAAATTCCACCGAAACGAAAGCACCTTCGAGAGCGAGCGATTCCAATGCGCTTTGGCGATGGATCAGCTTAAGCGGCTGCACGCTTGTGTTCGCGTTGGTATGGCTCGTCGCATTGCCAGCACTGTCCCGAAACCCGACGCTGCAAAACGAAATTCGCGACCGCGAAGTGCAAGGGATCGATAGCAGCGCGCTGTTCTACACCGACCTGGAGATGATGGACGAAGTGCTCGAGCGAATCCATGATTTCCAGCGCACGCATCCAAGTGCACTCTGGCAGCCGAGTGGTTCGCCGAACGGTGATCGCGCAAAATGATCGTGAACTCGCGAAGTTTGCTGACAATAGAAATGGTGGAAGCTATGATCGAGCCTTCTGAAGAGGTCGCCTCAGATCAGATTTACGAAGGTCGATATCGATGTTACATTCTCGACGTCGTTCGCTCGGATTCACTATGATCGAGCTATTAGTGATCATCGCCATCATTTCCGTTTTGGTGGCGGTGGTACTTCCCCTGGTGCAACAAGCTCGTGAGACGGCTCGGCAGGTGCAGTGCCGAACCAATTTGAAGAACATCGGGCTGGCGCTTCATAACTACCATGGGGATCATGGCGTGTTTCCACCAGCCTGGGTCGCCGCGTACCTGAGCCCCGCACAACCCGTGGACCATCCCAGACGCTCGGCTTGGGCTTGGGGAGCTTTAATTCTGCCTTATATAGAGCAAGCCGCTCTCTACGAGGCAACGGCCAGCGTGGACGCGCCGCCTTATTCGCTGATTGATACGTTCCCGGTGCAACCTGGTGATGACGCGGACCGGCTGATCTCTACGTACACGTGTCCCAGCGACCCGGGTCCTGAGGAAACAGGCTGGGGCAATACCGATAACGAATTGAGCGGCTACTCGAAAACCAATTACGCGCCGTGCGGCGGCCTCCAGGACGACACGACTTCGACATTCGACTACTATCCATCGAGTCACGCTTCCAAGTCGTTCTCATTTCGTGGAATGTTCGGCCCTGGTTCACACTTGCGATTGAGCGGTATCAAGGACGGAGCCCGGCAAACGATCATGTTGGGTGAGGTGACCAACGCGACAAGACACGGTCTTTCGGTGACCGCAGCGTATGCGGTCAATCCCGCGCCGACGTGGATTCGCAGCATCCTTGGAACCTACGACCCGGATCCTTCGATCCACCTCTACCCTTTCGCGGTGGCTCGGTACACTCGAGTTTACGTGTCGTCCAGTGTGCATTACCCCGTACCGATCAATTCTCCGAATTTTACGTGGGGCGGATTCTCCAGCTCGCATCCTGGCGGGGCGCAATTCGCATTGGCCGATGGTTCCGCTCGATTTGTGAGCGAGAACATCGACCAGACGCTATACGAAAGCCTGAGCACGATTCGAGGCGAGGAATTCATCGGAAGTTACTGACGACGATCAATCTTCGATACGCCTGCGGTTCGCCGTCCTCAGCCTGAATGAAGATCGCGGCCAGAATTACCGCTCCGAACGGTTCTATCCCCGAGTCACTCCCATGAAAGCGGGTCTCAAGACCCCGTGGTGGTGACATTTCATTCGAGTCGCCACACCCGAGCGAGACTTGCTGGATCGGCGGGACTTGGTAGACTTGTCCAACGGCGGCTCGCTGGCTCGGCCGGGATGAAAGTGCCCGTTTCTGCCGACCACAACAAGCCGCGACTGCCAGCGTGCACCCGTAGCTCAATTGGATAGAGCATCGGTCTTCGGAACCGAGGGTTGGGGGTTCGAGTCCCTCCGGGTGTACTGACTTACGACGATTCGAATCCAGCGCATGTCCTCCAGCATGTACCGGTGACGAGGAATTGGCCCTGGTCGTTGAATCGTGGCCCTCGCTTCCGCGGCCGATAATACTTGCGATATCGGCTTTGGTTTCGAGCGCTATTACGTCGTGAGTGCGAGGAATAGAATGTCACGGGAGATTGAACATCCCGATTCCGACCGATGTCAACGGCGTTGACACTCTGCCGACCGGGTTGGCATGCCACTACTTCGGCAGTGGCTAGCGGGAGCAAAGCGGGTGGGTTCGACGTACCCATGTGCATTGGCGGTTCGATATTCGGACTCCCGCCTGTAGCCAAAACCGCCATTGCAGTGAGCATATTGCTTGGTACGGAAAATTTTCCAATAGAAGAAAATCTCGAGTTTCAGAATTCGCTCTCGCGCAATTCTTATGTCTCGCATGTTAAATAAGTGTCGTTGGGAACGTCTGCAGAAGTGGGGGGGGTCAAATTTCTCGACCAATATGCACCTGCTCCATCACATCTCCGACACACCCCATCGACAAGAACTCATCCAAGATCTCTGATCCACGATTGTCAACGCTTTCGGTTTCGTTTCGCCATCTCTGCCAATCGGCCTTTACTCAGTCAACTCATCGATCAATCCGTCATCACCAATTCTGACGACCGCTCGTTGTTGCGCGGTGGATATCGTCAATAACAGGATGTCTCCGACTTCAACCGATGAGCGGCGTAGGAATGGCCCGATTCCCCATCCTTTGATCCCCTTGATGACAAGCGACCCTATAGTGTTGCCGTTCGGGCCGTGCAGTTCAAATTGTCCTGCAATCAATTCGCGTTTTGCTGTAGGTACGGGCAACACGCCCGTATCGAGAAGTGCTTCCGAAATACGATAAGCAAGCCAAATTTCACCGTCGTCGGTCCAGCCGTGATCTTGCATCACTCGCTCCGGTCGAACGGGCGCCGGCATCAGGTATTTAACGTCCTCCGGTCGCACTTCAGCCCCAGTTAACCCGTAAACACCTCGGGCATAGCGTTGAATCGTTTGGCAGTAGTTCAAAGCGCGCCAGAATGACGGAATGCTGATCTTCGAATCGACTGCAAGACGCTGCAGCTCTCTTCGCTTGCACAGTGGACCGTGCTCCAACAGCAATTCCACCAACTTTAGTTCACTGCCACGGAGAACATCTGACGGTAACTCAGACGCAGCTTGTATGACGTTGACTCCGTCGACTACACACTCGGGAATCTGCTGGCAGAATTCCGTGAGAATGTTCTCCGGTGGCACTACTGGGAAGTGTAAATCTCGGCGCAACGCGGAACGCAGCTCAGAAATAGAAATAATTGGCGCGACACACAGAACACGACGGATTTTCTTTTGTAACCGATTCGGGCTGTCCGCGGCGATCCAAAACCATGTTTCGGTGTCGTCCAACAATCGGAACCCAGGATCCGATTGCGCTATCACGAGACACAAGGATGTGTGCGCACGCTTGCGCAGTCGATCCGGAAAGTCCTCAGTTATCAAATTGAACGGAACGGCTCCGTGTTGACGAACACTCTTTCGTATCGCTAATCGCAACTTACTCGCGAGGCGTTCATCATCTTCATGTATGATGACGGCCGATGAACCAGCACCCATGTGTAGGTACTTCGTTTTTTGTCCAGCGAGTTCAAATATCCGAAGAATGCTCGATACAGAAGTTTCTGATTCGATTAGGTTCTTTTCACGAAGTGTTGACTCTATTTTTCGCACGGTGCAAGGTACAGTGGATTCGATTTCCGCGATCACGACCGAGGCCGGAGATTGAAGAATCGTTGATCTAAGTTGGTGTTTCCTTTTCGAGACAATCTGTCGGACTCGTTCTCGCGTCACCCCGACTGCGGTTCCAGTTTCCTCCAAGGTGTGAACCTGATGGCCGCATAGCCCAAGGTACCGTGCCGCGACTTCTGCGTTACGTTTTCTTCGTGATGGTATCAGACAGTCAATAACAGCGCGATCGAATGTGGCTGGCACCGCCTGCTTCGCCAGCGGCGCATCCAGCAAACGGTAGGCCGCTTGAACGATTTCGCAGACAGCCCAAACACCGATATTCGCAATGCAGAACAAGTGGCGCAATTGAATCCCCGACAACTTCTCGGGTGTAGCGGCAAATCCTGCATCTTCCAGAGCATGGAATGTCCTAAGAGAAAGCCCCAAGTCCTGCAGAGATTGCACCGGCGGAAACTCCGGCAGGCAGAGTGACTTCAGCTTGCTTGGGAGCGGTTGCGCAGCGTCTACGCGTGAGCGCAGATCTCTCGGCGCGTATTTCTTGCGAGTGTTGCGGCCAACAGATGTCGACGACGCATTGAATCTCTCGATCCGATCAACCAGATCGAAAAGGCTTTGAATTCCGAAACTCTTTAATCGTAGTGCTGCTTCGACTGTCAAATGATCAAGCCGCTCGGGACTGCGAAGATAGCCCGCCTTCACCAACACGTTAAACGTACGGTTCCGAAGTTGCAGATCATGCAGCGACGCAGCACCATGCGGAATTGGCAGGCGTTGTCGAAGCACAGCAGTCGGAAGCAAAGCACCATTCTCGACTATTTTCGAGAGGTTACACAGGTTGACCGTTCCGTTCTGCATCGCTTTGCTACATGTTGCGTCTTGCGCGTCGAAGAGCGCATCAAGGAGGTCAACGAGGCAATCAGGGCCAAAACCCCGGATCTGAAGCAATTGTTGAATCGTCGTTCGCCGAAAACGCTTCGGGTTCTTGAATAAATTGGTTCGTTCAAGCGCATTGTAGGTTCGATCGTTCAAATTTAATCGAGCCAACTCAAGACTGGGCTTTAGTGGTGGCGTGACACAACATCGTATGTGTGCAGGGATGGTGTGCCTGCCGTCAATAAGTCTCGCCGCATCCCGTGTTACAACCGGAAAGTCGCGAGGCAAGACCCGAAATCGCTCCACTTTGTTCCAAGGTTCAAGCGACGTAAGCAGATCAATGAGTGACGTGTTACCGAACCCGGAAAAGCGGATGACCTCTGACACCGAAAGCTCATCCGACGGAAATCCACCAATTCCCTGAGCAGTCAATGCGTTGAAAGTCCGAACCTCCAGGTCGAGCATCGAGAGTCTCAGGGATTCTGCGAGCGGCTTTGGCAGAGGGACATCTCGCAATTCAATTTCGATTCGGTATGCCAGTCGAGAGACTTCTTTTACAACCGCATCCGCTAGCGCAAAGCATGTTTTTGGATCAAATCTCTGCCACGTGGATGCGTCCAATTCGCAGAGACGGCCTGCATTGTGTGGGGCACACCGTTGCAGAAAGCCCGACAGCGTTTTCGGCGCGATCGCATAACCAGGGCGTGGATAGTTAGAGATTGGCATCGTCGTTTTCGCTAGCTGCTGTAAAGCGAGGCCGTCCTTCGTGCCATGCGATTCATGGCCTCACGAATGTCAAAGATGGGATCTGTCGGATCGATGTACTCGTCGCGTTTCGCCAGCTCGTTGGCAAGCGCAATAGCGTACTCGGAAAACGCTACCTCGTATGCCAATCGGCGGAATGTTGGGTCATGGTCGTTTCCTAGTCCCTTCGCAGCGACAATCTGTGGATGATCCATGTTCACGAATATTGCTCGTTCGTCGGGCGAGTAAACTGCCCTGTTGAATTCCTCGCCCATTTCGCGGAACTCTACTCTAAAACCACCTTGGGGCCGTTTTTTTTGCCCAGCTCCGCCAACCGAATCTCCGCGGACTTTCCCGCTGGGCTGCGATCGCAGGGCCGGATTCATTTTTCGAGGTTCATCCCCGCTCCCACCAGTACCAGTGCCATCGCCGTGTCCGTAATCGCCGTCAGACGCATCAACTACGGCCGGTATTTGGTCTCCCGTCGTCAAAATGTCATCGTCGTCATTTGCGGCGGCCGTTGCGGAACCGGAATCGCGACCGCGACCGGTTCTGGCCTTCACTCGAGCAACGCGATGACTGAAATCTAGAAAATCTTCGTTAATCATTTTGGCGATCAAATCTGCCTCGCGGTTAAGCGTCTTGGTCTCTTCTTCTTCCCGTTTACTCTTTTCTCTTTGGACAAGCTCGCGGCGCAGTTTGTCGATCTCTCGTCCGACAAAGGCAAATAATGCTTTGACGGTTTCGTTGCTTGCATTCAGCTCCATTGATCGACTCATGTCAAAAGCGGGAATCGGGGCATCCTCATCCTCGAGTGCAGGCACGTCAATATCACCGAAGATAAAGTTCGCCATCGGCTGTCCTTCGGCACCAGCTAGTGTCGTCTGATGCAACGTGCCATTCGCTGAAATTGCGACTCCCTGAAGGTCTCTCTCCATTGGCCCTTTTGAAACCTTAAGGACCAATTCAACGTCGCCGAGTTGATCGGCAACGGTGCCCTCGGGACGGCACACGCGTCTTTCCGCCACCGGCGGTTCCGTGAACTCGCATTCATGTGAATTAACGATCACGGTAGGACGTCCTGGCCAACTACGCAGATGGCGCTCGATGTAGGATATGACAGCGTTTGGATCCAACTTCCGCAATTTGACATCAGAAATTGTTACGCATGTGCCGTTGTCGTCGTCAGTTGGTTCATTGAAAACGATGTGATCGACAGGAATTTCAGCATTTCCCGCCGCATCGATGTCGTTCCTCGATAGCTGAACAGTGTTGCGTCGGCCGTCGACGACTGATGACACAGTCAGCTTGTTGGCAATCCCAAATGCAGCAGCTTTCCCGGTGCCAAATCGCCCTCGGCCGCCGCGGCCAGATTTCCGGTCGATGTTCTCACCGTGCATAATGAAGAAATTCTTCATGCCGCTGAGATTCATGCCTCGGCCATTATCATTGATCTCAATTTGCTTCTTGCTCTTGTTGATCGTCACGCTGACAATTGGATTAACGCCAACATCTACATATTGGAGACTGTTCGAGACGTATTCCCACACCGCCAGCCGTTCATTCTTGAATACTCCGGCGCTTTGCAACAAATCTCGGCCGACATGCGATCGAACTTCGATTTCTTTGGCCATGCTCATTTCCCTTTTCTTGCACGGGGCGCAAGCGACTTCACGACCGGACCCAATTCAGAATCAGCCATGAATTCGTTCACAACACGTTGAATCTTTCTTTCGCGTGTATCAACAGAGACGTACTCGTCAATTCGAAAAAAACTGTTTGCTTCACTGTCCGAAATATCATCGGCTCGATCAGCCACGAATTTCTTGAACGCGGACGTTCCAATAAGCCGTTGTCGCTCAGCCCGCGACCAATTCTTTTCGACCTTAGGTCGTTGTTCGCCCGACAAGTCAGCGGAACGAAGGTCGCCGGAATTTGCTACGGCAAATTCCAATCCGGCTTCTGTGAGCATCCAACCGTGCGTGCCAGATCCAGTGAGCAACCGGCCATATTTGTCCTTTTTTGCATCTGACAAAAACGCCCGGATAATTTCAATGTTTATTTGATCTTTGTAATTTCGCCAAACATAGCGTCCGGGTGCAAGTTCATTTGCTTTAATAGCAACATCTTCGGTGTTTATTTTTTTTGTAGCACCTCCGAGTATGAAAACTGCGAGCGTCATGATCTCATGATTTAGGAGCTTACTCGGATGTGTGTTCATTCCGTTTCCCGCCCCTCATATGCCGGCAAACATTGCCATTCTGTATCTAGATCGCCCGGGGCCAAATCCGCATCGTGAATCGAATAACCCTGCTTCCCATGCTGTGCTACAACGCCGATGGATCGAAGCCACGCCAAAGCCAGATAGGACTGATAAGAGGGAACTTCAACACCGTCATCCACGAGCGGGAGCACCGAAGCCATAACGATCAGCCCGTCGTCGGGTGCGGCTTCTCGCATTCGTTGCATCAGGAGCAATACAATCTGTCGAGGTGCATGGTGGGTATATGCGGATTTCCGTGTTTTCGACCAGCTTATCTTTACGAGCCGATCACCGTTTCGCGCAAACTTCGGATATTTCGCCCCTTTGGCACTGACGGACTTTGGGCGAGTTTTTCGTCGAGTCGATTTCGCTTTCGACGTAACCACGTGTGTCGGATGAGGATTCTCCTCCGCAATTCCAGCAACCCGCGAAGCCCACCGCGCAACCGTTTGTAGATCCTCGTAGTCTTTGTCGTCGATGGCAGTCCGCATAAGTGCGCGGAGCCTCTCCTCGAGGCCGTCCAGTTCTGCCTTTGCGCTCGCAAGCAATTGATTCATATAGAATACAATACAGGGAAAATACAGGGTGTCAACCGATATGCCCAGATCTGAGGCAGAATCCTGGTCCGTCTATTGAGGAGAAGAACGCTTCTTTCGATCGTCTGATTTCAACTTGCGACCCTATTTTTCTGGCACTCAAGCTGCGGATCCGTCACCTGGTTTGGCTCTGAAACGTGCTTGACGCAGCGGACATCCAACAGATTCACGTCTCGCTGTCGAATTCGGCTCTCAGCTCCCGCTGGAACATGATTTCACGGTGCATCCGGCTCAGTGCCCTAGCAGCGCACCGAGAGTACGATTCAAAAGAGTCCAGCTCGAGACGAATGGCGTCCAAAGCACAAATACTGGAAAACGTCGATGGCGCCTTCTGGCGATGGCTGGCACGAATAGGCGGCGGATGACGCTGTGAATCCGTGCACCGAGGGATTCAGAAGCCACATACTCTTCAAACTGCTATCGCCAACCGGTGGGAGTCTTGCATAGGATTCTATTACCGAAAGACTCGGGTATTATCACAATCCGGTGCTGGCCGCCTCCATGTCGGTCAGCGGAATATCAAGAAGCCCTTCGGGCCGCGTCTCACCGCTGCCCGCATTTCACTCTCTGGGTACCACCGGCCCCAACCTTTTACATCACCATTGCAGTCCGGCATTTTTCTTGTGCGCCGGCCGCTGATGCGTGACTGCGCCCCGAGTTTCCAAATCTTCAAGTGGTTTGGCGCCAACGAATAGGGGTTGGGAGAAATGTCCAATCTAACAGATCCCGTCCGTAGAGACGGTCCGTACCGAGTAGCTGCAATGCTGCTTTCCGCGAAGGATCTTGCACACGAATTGCGTGTGTCCGAGAGAACAATTCACCGCAGCAATTCGTCAGGAAGAATTCCGCGACCCGTCCGCGTCAGCGGCGCCGTCCGATGGTCGCGCATTGAGATCGAACAGTGGATTGTGGGTAGGTGTCCAGATCGCGCGACATGGGAATCAACACGACAGGGGGTGGCGAAATGAATTCGATGAAATCCATCCCAATGGTAGAACATGCGCTCGCTTACGCGAAGAAGGGGTATCATGTGTTGCCTTGTAACGGAAAGAAGCCTCTAACCAGGCATGGATTCAAGGATGCAACGACCGATAAGGCACAAATCGTGAAGTGGTTCAATGCACATCCAACGGCGAATATTGGATTAGCAACTGGAGTCCGGAGTGGCTTCTTCGTAGTTGACATCGATGGCGAAAAAGGAATGGAGGAATTCAGCTCGATTCGACGAGACGGCATCCCGCCGACGCCAATCGCAAAGACCGGGGGCGGTGGCTGTCACATCTTCTTCAAGTATCCAGATCGTGGCGATGTCAGAAATCGAGCAAAGATCGGCGGGTTATCGATCGATGTGCGCGGTGAAGGCGGATTTGTCGTTGTACCACCAAGCGACCACAAGTCCGGGAATCACTACGAGTGGAAGGTCCCGCCAAACGAAGCAGAGCTTGCGGAAGCACCGGAATGGATCATAGATCTAGTAGCTTCGAACAGCAGGAAAAGCACTTCCCAGACTGAAGCTAGCTTCCGCGAAACAACATTCGACGATTTATTCGACACGATGACTGAAATCTTAGATTTCGGAACGCACGAAGGATCGCCAGAAGGAAAACGGCACGACACTGCCGTTCGGCTTGTCGGCGCCCATTTAGGCCGCGGCGAATCGGAAGAGGCGGTTCTGCTTCAGGCACTCGATTGGGCGGCGCGGTGTTCTCCACCGATGGAAAATGATGAGATTTCTCGAATTGTTTCCGATATTGCACGAAAGGAGGCAAGCAAACATCGTCAGCTGAACGGATCCTTCGCATCAACAACACCGCCGCAAACTGAGCAGATTCTCGCGTGTAGTCGCGAATGCGAGTTCTTTCATTCATTGGAAGGTCAAGCGTTTGCGGCTATGCCAGTCGGTTCACATTACGAAACATGGCCAATTAAGCACTCTCTTTTCCGCAAGTGGTTGCGACGACAATACCATAAACAGACTGGACGGTCTCCGAACAAGGAATCCCTCAACTCCGCAATCGAAAGTTTGGAAGCATTCGCCATTTTTGATGGTGAAGAAATGTCGGTTGCCATTCGAATTGCCGAGCACAACGGAGCAATCTATATCGACTCGGGCGACGAAGAATGGGGAGTGTTTGAAGTCGATGCAGACGGTTGGCGCTTTTGTTCATCCCCTCCGGTTCGATTCCGCCGCGCGAAAGGAATGCTTGCGCTTCCTCGGCCAAAGCCAGACGGATCGATATCTCTCTTGCGACAGTTTCTGAATATCGAAGACAACAATTGGCCGTTGGTTCTCGGCTGGCTTGTAGCTGCGTTGCGTCCATCAGGGCCGTATCCGGTTCTTTGCTTTAGTGCGGAGCAAGGCGCTGGAAAATCGACCACTGCGAGACTATTACGTGCACTCGTTGATCCAAACAGATCGCCCTTGCGATCACTGCCGAGTAACGATCAGGATCTAATGCTTTCTGCAAATAATGCTTGGTGTCCCGTGTTTGACAATCTGTCGAACATATCACAGTCTTCATCTGACGCTCTGTGTCGCCTGTCAACCGGCGGCGGTTTTTCAACACGCCAGCTCTACACAAACGACGAAGAGATCATTTTCGAGGCGACGCGACCCATGATCCTAACGAGTATCGCTGAGATCGTTTCTCGGTCCGATTTGTTGGACCGATCGCTGATAGTTCGGCTTCCAACGATTCCTGAGCCCCTACGTCGGCCTGAGTCAGAGTATTGGCGTGAATTCGAAGGCATCGCGTCGGATATCTTTGGGGGACTGCTTGATGCCGTCAGCTGCGCGCTGCGCAATTTCTCCAGTACCACACTTGCAGACCTCCCCCGCATGGCCGACTTTGCCAAATGGGCCACGGCTGCCGAATCCGGACTAGAGTTGCCATCAGGCGAAATAATGCAGGCCTACGGTGAAAATCGCCAGGCTGCCAGTAGTTTAGTTTTGGATTCGTCACCTGTTGCCAAAGCCTTGGCCGAGTACCTTAACAAATCCGGTGCCTTTACAGGAACGACAACCGAGCTTCTGGCGGAATTGGTAGCCAATGCGGACGAAAGTCTCACAAGTCAAAAGGGATGGCCCAAGGGTGCTCGATACTTGTCGCAAGTCCTTCGTCGAATCGCGCCCAATTTGAGAGCGACAGGGTGCGAGATAAATGAGCAGCAGACGGCGGGCAACAACTCACGAAAACTCTGGATCATTCGAATGCCAATGAGCAAGAACTAGGGCTGCGGAATGAAAACTGGAGAGTGCGTCGCATGCGTCGTTGGCGTCGGTAACTTGTGAATCTGTTTATTGTCAGATGATTCATGGTCGCCGTGGATCACCGGATACAACCATTGTAGTAGCGATCAACGCATCGTCGGAAAAAACACTCGCACGTTTTACGCGAAAAGTCGTGATCGACGCATCCGACGCATGCGACGCGCGATCTGCCCCTTTGAAGAGCATTGTCAGTTGACAACGACATGAGTATAGATCATCAAGAATGACACAATGGAAAAGTCGACCGTCAGCCAGCAGTTGCTAAAGGCAGTCAACGAAAAACTGATCTTCGTTTCCACAACCGCGCTTGCGAGAGAATCTGGAATCGATCCAGGACAGCTCTCACGGTTTGTCCGAGGAGAACGCGGGATCAATGACGAGACGTTCAGCAGACTTTGCGAGTGCCTGCACTTGGAGCTTAGGCCACGGAGGGAAAATCGGCGCAGTTAGGTTTTAGAAAGAAGAGAGATAGTTCAATGGCGAGCATATTTAAGCCGACGTACACGAAGTCGGACCGTCGAACGGGAAGGTCTGTGACGAGAAAACTGAAAAAGTGGTATGTCAAATATCGCGACTCTGAAGGCGTTCTCCGTAAAGTGCCCGGCTTCACTGACAAAGCTGCCACACAGCAGTTGGCTGCAAAATTGGAACGTGAGGCCGAAATGGGAAGAATGGGAATTGTTGATCCATTTGAGCGGCACAGGAAGAAGCGAATTTCTGACCACCTGACTGACTTTGAGAATCATCTTCGTGATAACGGCGATTCCGAGCAGCACGTGCGTCTGACCACAGACAGAGCGAGCGCAATTCTGACTTCGTGCGAGTTCGTCTTAATCGATGATATTTCTCCCGGGGCTGTTGAGTCATTTCTCGCAGAATTCCGAGCGCGTGGCCGGAGTATCCAGACCAGTAACCACTATCTGCGGGCGATCAAACAATTCTGCCGATGGTTGGTTACGGATCGGAGAACCAGCGACAACCGGATCGCGCACCTCAAGATGTTGAACGTGAAGACCGACCGTCGCCACGATCGCCGCGCGCTCTCGGCGGATGAATTTGCGACACTGATTGAGTCAGCAGAAACGGGGCCGTCAGTGGAAGGCGTCCTAGGATCTGATCGGGCGATGCTCTACATCCTTGCAGCTTGGACCGGGTTTCGGCGAAAGGAATTGTCATCCTTGACATTCCGCTCGTTCAAGTTCGATGGTGAATTGCCGACGGTTCGCGTTCAGGCAAGCTACAGCAAAAGGCGAAGAACCGACAGCATTCCACTTCATCCGGTCGTGGTTAATCGACTACGGGCTTGGTTGGAGACAAAGGGCGACATAGATCGAGATCAGCCACTGTTCGCTCTGCGAACGGCCGGTGGCCATTTCCGCAAGACCGCGAAAATGATGCGACTTGACCTGGAACGGCAAGGCATTCTGTATGTAGACGAGGATGGGCTTTATGCAGATTTTCACAGCAACCGACACACATTCATTTCGAATCTCGGAAAGGCCGGCGTCTCGCCCAAAATGGCCCAAACGTTGGCGCGGCACAGTGACATCAATTTGACCATGAACACGTACACGCATTTGGGATTAAGGGACCAAGCGGCTGCGGTCCAAAACCTTCCTGCGCCCCCGAAGTCGCCAGCTGGAGAGCTTCGAGCGACACGTACGGGGGATGTGCATGTCCCAGCGCATGTCCCTCCTAGTGACCTTTCCAGTCCGAATCTGGCACCACTTGGCGATAAACTGGACCTAGGGAACCAGCTACCCGCACGCAATGAGTCTGGAATCGGGGGCTCTCGTGGCGCGAACTGGCGCGAACTGTCGGATCGTGGCAGTGATGCAGTGAGAAGCCCGATTGCACGAAGGACACGGTCTTCGGAACCGAGGGTTGGGGGTTCGAGTCCCTCCGGGTGTACTCTGATTACGTCAACACGCCGTCTCGATCGTACCCTGGTACATTCGAGGCGGCGTATTTCATAACGGGACTCTCGTCCGCATAGACGGTGAGAGGTATCGGCGACGCAACATTGTCGAGCGATGCATCGGCTGGCCGAAAGATTGCCGCCGAATACTCAAACCGTCCGACAACACCGCCAAAAAACCACCGCGGCTTCGTCGACGGGGCATGGATCAATCAATACTTCGGAATCACGAAAGTCTAGAAGCCATCCCAAAACCCGGTTCTGGTGGAAATTGCCCCTACAAATCAAGGGCACACGTTGCCCTTCAGAGGGTTTTGGGACCACTTCTAGAGTCCGTCCCGAAACCCGGTTGTGGTGGAAATTGCCCCTACAAATCAAGGGCACACGTTGCCCATCAGAGGGTTTTGGCACCACTTCTAGAGTCCGTCCCGAAACCCGGTTGTCGCGCGCTACGACTCCATGGATCAGGCGTCAATGTCATCCATCAGAGCGTATTTGGACCAAATCGAGAGCGTTCCGAAATATCCTAGATCCCGTTCGAGATAACTGTGGCGGCTATCGGACGATTTTTGGTCTTTGAATATCGTCTCTACGCCGCCAGAACCCGCTACGCTCAAGTCGAATGCGCTCTAGCTTCCGACCTCTCTTCGCCGCTCCGTCAACATCGTTTCGACTTGCTCGCGGTCGGCTTCGCTCCGCTCGGGATGTTTGAAGGGTCCGGGAAGCTCGAGCGCTTGTTCGAGGGTGACAATCGTTTCACGAATTGCCCGGCCGTGCGCGCTATCGGGATCGACTGTTTGCCCTTGACCGAGATCGATTTCATTTTTCGTCAACGAAATCGCGTAGATTAACTCAGCCGCGTACACGTAGTGTTTCGCTTGCGGTCGAATTTCGATCATTTCCGATTCCAGCTCAAGCTGCTGCTCCAATTGGTCAATAGCGACGCCGGCCAGCTTTCGGCTTTCTTCGATGTGGCCGTCCTGGCGAAGCTGGTAGGCGCGGCCGGCCTGTTTCAAAGGACCCTCGGACTTTTTCTGCTGCGTCACCCACCAAGTGCCCAATACGAAGAACATGGGAATGGCAAAATAGAGGAACTGACGCGAGAAAGTTCTCATCACCGATGCCACGCTGGTGCGGTTCCACCACGACGTCGACTCCCGGCTGGCCGGCGAATCGCCTTCCGTCATCGCCAGGTTTTCCCGGTTTTCCTTATGCCGCACCTTCCAGATGAAGCCATCGTAGTAGTAGTGAAGGAAGGTGGACGTGAATTGCACGGCCAGAAGCGTGCCGATCACCATTTTCATTATTACGTCCGGCCATTGATGTGATACGGCGGAACCGTAAATCAAGACCCAGCCGTATGCCAGGCAGATGAGCACATACACTGAGCCGATGAGTAGTCCGCCGCGGGCAAACAAGGTTTCGAAGGCCCCGCTACGTGCATGGTTGTCGCGCTGTGACAGACTCCGGTTGTATTTCCAGACGATCGCCAGGTACTGCGTGACGTGGACCATGCCGAGCGTCGCGAAGCCGAGGCGAAAGGTCCACCCCGGCACGAAATAGTCAATGGCAGGGTTCGGGACGTACGTCAGATACATCACGCCCACGGTGACCAACAGCAAGAGCAGCTTGGCATGACTGACGAAATACCCGCGGCTGTAACACCAAACGAGGTAGCCGACGTAGACGACGCTGGCAGCCACCGCAAGTGCCAACAACGTGTTCTGGATCATGGGATAGGTGCCGGCATCGAACAGAAACAATACCGGTAAACCGTGGATGACTTTCAGGTCGTACAGCAGCGAGGGAAACCAATCCAGAACCGCGACCATGATATACACGAACCACGTCGCGAAGACGACGTAGTCCATCCAAGACGACAATTTGATTGGCGCCCGGTTGTGCCGGTCGTAAATCCGCATGAACCCGTAATGCTGCATCAAGAAGTGCCAGGGATCCCAGACCGTCAAGATGATGAATAGAATGGCCAGGTTGCGGGTCAGTTCGAACTCCATCCTAAAGAGCAGGTAGCCAAACGTGCCCAACGCCAGCGTGAACGGGATCAGCGGTGCCAAGATCAACCGCCAGCGGAACCGTCGCATCAGGTCGTTGTCGCCGTAAATCCGAATAAAGGTTGGAAGATGGTGAGCCACGTTGAAGACGCCGAATATCGCCCACACGGCGGCCGCCCCCAACCACTCGAACGTGATCACGGCCCAGATCAACGACAAAATTGGAGCCAATATGATCAACAAGAGATCGCCAGTCGGGCTGAGCACCCAATTCTGTCGGGGGCGAGCCGACTCGCGATTCTCGACGGCGACGGAAGACATCGTTTCATTCCCTTTGACGGTCTGGTTCGACTGCCGATCAATCATCCCCAGTTTCGGGGAGATCCGTCCGGAGCCCACAGGCACTCTGAGCTACTCAGAGTACCAGCCTAACCGCTTGAATTCCACACCATCGGGCACCGGCCGACGGCCGATTGAACCGTTGTCTACCGCGTAGAATTCTGTTCGTCAAAGGCCCTAACCCCACGTCCAGGGTCGCTCAATTGTTGATGTTCAGTTAGGGCGACAGGGGCCGATCGACGCGAGCCCCCGTTCGCGAGAGTTGTTCGGGAGTCTCGGTTTTGCATCGACCGCCGGCCACTGGGCGCGCGAGCGGTTGTGAATTCGATTCGCGGTTCCGCCAGGACGACCGCCGGCCAAACGCTCGGCAGACCGCAACGGGCATCCGTTCGAGTAGGCAAACCGGCCGTTGGCCGGCGAACCATCGGCATCCGCCGTCCGACACAGAAACGCCGGGCCGCCCAAGTATTCGTTCACGCTCAACAGAGTTCGCAACAGCGGACATTGCACATAGCGACTACGCTACGATCGCCGGTATTGCGATTTTGGCTGCGCTACGCGCGATTGACTGTCCTTGAGTCCTATCGCTGCTTCGAACTGCCGTCGTAGGATTCATGGCAGTTCCACACGCGACTGCGATGGGAAATCGCTTCTAATCTCGTCCGGCAACGTCGCAATCGTTGCCGCGTCCGCCTCCACGAATCGAAACATCTCCTGCAAACCAAAGACATGTTCACGCCCCGCCTCAACATCTAGGTCGACTTGTTGGAACTTGCAATAAACAAATCGGCTTTCATCGAGTGTCGCGCCTCGAAACGTCGTGTGCTGAAAGAGGCCGGAATATACAGCCGCTCGCCTAAGCGAAGCCCTCGAGAAATCTGACTCGCTGAATTCAGCCAATTCAAAATAGGCAGCATTAAGCTTCATTCCCGTAGCGAGCGCACATTCGGCAACCCAACGAATTAGGATCGCACCTGTTGCATCCGCATCGCTCAGGTTCGAATAGCTGACACATTGGCGCGTACGGTCTTGATAATTTCGATTGTCAAAGGCGAATCTCAACGCTACTTCCCTCAAATCGAGGCCGCTCAGATTACATGCTGCAGGAAACAGGCCATACGGCCGCCAGCCCGCAGCGTTGATTCGGCATACGTAGTTCTCAAAATACTGACGATTCGGTCCCGATGGTGAAAAAAGAATCCACCTGTCATCACCATCTTCAACACTCGACTGATAAAGTCGCCGTTTTCCCACATTCTCCTCGATTTGTTCTTGTCGCGGCGCGTCGGAAACGTCCGCCACGGCATTCCACAACTCGTGCGGCGATGGCCGTTGTTCGCTGCCGCCTCGCGGTGACAGCCAGCCTTGGTGCACGGCGACCTGGAAGTGCACGTGGCAGCAAAGCCGAAATAGCGCATCACCCAGATGCGCATCGAGCGTCACCGCACGCGTCGGACTGGGAACAGGGCCGTCTTCGTCAACGCTGAGCGGTGCCGCCCACTCAGCCAGCAGACACGCGTAGGAATCGTCGAAAACCACACCGCCGCGATCACTTCGCCTAGGTTGCAGACGAAGGGGGACGGCTTCACCCCACCAGTCCCACAGGTCGGCCAATAAGTCACGGACTTTCTCCCAGCCGTCGATGTTGAGGCTGGCGGTAGGAACGCGCCCCAGCGTGTCGTCTTCACTCGGTGCTTCGGCCCGCTCGATTTCCCAGCGCACGAGTTCCTCGAGATGCCGTGACACTTCGGGAGATATCCATTGCGGTGCCAGCAGACCGGCGAGTTCACGGCTCATTTTGTGACGCACGTCGTTCTCGGCGAAGTCACGCCAATAGACGGGCCGCTCCGGCGGGAGCGTCTCGAGATCGCGCCCGAACTTTTTCAAGGTTTCGACAACTTCTTCAGCGAACAAAAACTCACGAAATGATTTGTGCAGGAATTCGACACCCAGGCTGCTGTGCCCACCTTTGAAAAAGAAACTGACCACCAGTGAACTGAGCGCGCTGCCTTCGGCCGATTCGTCGACGCGATCGAACAGTTCGCGTGCCTGCTGC
>Ga0315336_1000351_pt1 | contig 144388 bp, 142 predicted proteins | sample ASW5metaG_FD_204512 | JGI IMG/M metagenome (GOLD analysis project Ga0315336, IMG submission 204512) | Ammonia-oxidizing marine archaeal communities from Monterey Bay, California, United States - ASW #5 | ecosystem: Environmental > Aquatic > Marine > Intertidal zone | place: USA: California... | reverse complement strand
TCCGCCAACGTCCTCCAACGCCATTATGCAGAGGGCATAGCCCCTACTGCGGAGAGAACAGTGAACCCGGCAGGTATAGCATGGAGAGCTTGACATCCAGCCCCGAGTTAGAGAACACCCAGGGTCACCTTCGACCAACCTGACCCAAGACTTGGTACGTCGGCTTTCACCGATAAGAGACAATGCCTCCGATCAAGTGGCAGCAGGGCTTGCCTGCTAAGATTGGCGTCAAAAGACGAGTAGGATATCGAATCATTCTGAACCGTAGGGTGGAGACCTGCGCCTCACGGGCGCTTGTCTGCAAACGCACTTGATACCGTTGGCGCCAGCCCGCCCGGTCAGCCGATCGCCGCCAGCGTAGTGGCTTAGTTCAACCATTCCGCCGCGTCGGCGCCGAGCGCCGGGCTCGGCCGCGACCAGCCGGGTTTGATTTTCAGGATCCAGAATGATGTCTGTTGTTGCGGTGGTCAGCGCACTCGGTCAGACCGTGACGGATCGGCCTCGGCTGGTATGACAGCCCGGTTCTTGATCCGGCCCGCTGGAACCAACCATACCACCGCCATTGTCGTGAATGGTGTTGTATTTGTCGGCTATCGCTCCGACAACGGACTGCGATGCCCTGTGGCGGCAGGTCTCTGAAGTGCCATTAACTGCCATGAGTCGACAAAAGGCCCACCGAATAATTTGCCACGACGAACTGTCTATCTATAACGTGCGGATAGCGACGCTGTCTTATGGAGATATTGGATGGAGGAACTACAGAACGGAAGTCTATGCAGATGCCAGGACGGGTGGCAATGATTCGTCCGTCACCTGAACTGCTGGCGGTTTCAAGGCGCTGGTTTGAGGCTATTAGAACCAAGAACATAGGCGCACTGCGAGACTATCTATCGACCGCCGATGAATTGCGGTTCATAGGAACAGGTGAAAACGAATTCTGGAATGGTCGTGCAGTACGCGACGGGATCAGCGGCTTTTTCAAAGAATTGCCGGCACCGGAAGTGTGGGAAGAACTTGAGGGGGAAGCCTACGAAAACGGCGAATCCGGTTGGTCATCATTTGTCCATAAAATTCAATTTGCCGGTCTTGCCAACGCGGACATTCATCGTACAGTCCTGGTTTTCGTGCTGGAGCGCGGAGCGTGGAAAATAGTAAACCGCCATGCATCTGTTTCGGTTCCCAACATCGACCTTGTGGGTACGGAACAGTTAGCGATCCAGCAATTGGTTGACGCGGTGCGGGAAGACGGACCGGAATTGACACAGACCGAAGGCTTGGCCTCGGTACTCTTCACCGACATAGAGGGCAGCACGGCGCTGGCGGAGGCATTGGGCGATCAGCGCTGGTCGGTTCTCATCGATAGCCATTTCCAAATTGTGGCGGGCATTGTCCAGAAACATCGCGGCCAATTCGTCAAATCCTTGGGGGACGGAACATTGTCGATCTTTCCGTCTGCGAACGAAGCCCTTATGGCTGCTCTTAAAATACAGGAGGCCGTTGCGGCGGCGCCCGAAGAACCGCGGCTAGGTTTGCGTATTGGAATTCACACCGGCGATGTCGTGCAGTCTCGCGGTGATTTCTTCGGCACCGTGGTCAACAAAGCCGCACGCATAACCACCGCAGCCTCTGCGAGCGAAATCCTAGTGTCAGATGTTACCCGCGCGATGGTCGGCGGAACGACTGTATTCCGTTTTACTGACACTGTTTCTAAGCAGTTTAGAGGCCTCGAAGGGCAACACGTTATCCACCGGCTTGAGTGGCAAAAGTACGCTCGCGACCAGCCGGAAGCCTGATCGCAATCAAACCAATATGGCCGTTGTGGGTCAGGTTCGACCAACCTGACCCAAGACTTGGTACGTCGGCTTTCACCGATAAGAGACAATGCCTCCGATCAAGTGGCAGCAGGGCTTGCCTGCTACGATTGGCGACAAAAGACGAGTAGGATATCGAATCATTCTGAACCGTAGGGTGGAGACCTGCGCCTCACGGGCGCTTGTCTCCAAACGCACTTGATACCGTTGGCGCCAGCCCGCCCGGTCAGCCGATCGCCGCCAGCGTAGTGGCTTAGTTCAACCATTCCGCCGCGTCGGCGCCGAGCGCCGGGCTCGGGTGCGACCAGCCTGGCTTGGTTTCGGAAAATTTGACGACCGGGGCCAGATGGCGGATCGGGCCGTAGGCGGTGTCGCTGTCCATCTGCAACGCCGCCGCTTCGGCCGCCGTGAGGCCCATGTTTGGTTCCGAGAAATCGGTCTTGCCCTGGCGGTAGAGAAACATGCCGGACTGGCAGAGCGAGACCTTGACGTGGTAGCTGCCGCCCTCGACGGCGCGCCGGGCCAGGGCCAACAGCATGCCATAGGCGCCGAGATAGCCGGTCGTGTAGTCGCAGGCCGGAACCGGCAACAAGGCCGGGTCGTCGCCGCCGTCATGGCAGATACCGACCATGCACTGCGCCACCTGCTCCCAGCCGGCGCGGTGGCGAAGCGGCCCGTATTCGCCAAAGCAGCTGATCGAGGTATAGATCAATCCCGGACGGAGCGCGGCCAATTGTTCGGGGCCGAATCCTCGGGCCTCCAGCACGCCGGGCCGGTAGCCCTGGGAAAAGACGTCGGCGCCTTGCACCAACTCTTTCAGCCGCGCCACCTCCGCTTCGTGCTCCAGGTTCAGGAAACAGCTGCGTTTGCCATGGGAAAGATCGATGACGAAATTCTTGATCTGCGGCGTGTGTTTTGCGGCGACCATCAGCACGTCGGCGCCATGTTCGGCCAAGGTTCTCGCGGCCACCGGGCCGGCCAGTATACGGGTCAAGTCAAGCGCACGGATTCCGGCCAATGGCGGCCCGTCCGCCGGGAACGGCTCCGGATCGCTGTCGCCGATCTTCTCGATCTCGACCACCGGCCGCGCTGCCAGCGCCCGGCCGTGCGGGTGGTCCAGCCATTCCGCATTGTCGCGCACCATGCCGCCGCAGGCCTTGGCTTCGACGATCGCTTCCTCCAACTCCAGGGCATTCCATTGGGCGACGGCCGCCGCAACCGATTCCGGCGTCGCCGCGCATTTCAGGACACCCAGGACACGGTCGGCCAGATGGCTCAAGCCGAAATGCGGTAAAAACCAGCGCCCGTCCTTGGTCGAAAACGGCTGGGTGATCAGATAATGCGTCGCCGCCGTCGGAGAATTGCCCATGGGTTCGTATGTGCCATCGGCTTTGCGCACCTGAAGATGGGCAAAACTTTTCAACGCCGCCGCCGCACTGCGAACGGGAACGGTCACGGCCTGTCGGCGGTCGGTCTTCATCTGCCAGATATCGGAGACCGCGACGCCGACCGCGGCCAAAACCGCCGCCCCGGTCTCGGCCACTTTGAATTGCGTCGAATAGACCGGATCCGCGCCGATGATCTCTGCCGCTTCATGGTCCGGCCGATTGCGGATGGCCATGAGTTCCTCAAAAGCCGCGTTCATCGCGATATCGTCCTCTCCGTCGGATTGTCCGTTGGCACAACAAGAAAAATAGTCCGCGAACAACCGACTAGTCAAAGTTGAGGGACTTTTGATGATTCCTTGAGGATCACCGCGCGGCTATCATGATTTGTTCCGGGGTCAAGGTTTCGCCTCTATAGTAATGCATTGGTAGGTGTTTCCATGACCTCACGACGGGTTTCTCCGGGGCACCTCTCCGAGCGGCGGCTGACCCATTCTTGAGGGCGGTATGACCTATCTGTTTGGCGATTGCGAACTTGATCCCGGTCTGCATGAGCTGCGACGGGACGGGCGCGTCGTTACCGTTGAACCGCAAGTGTTCGACCTGTTGCTATATTTGGTTGAGCACCGTGACCGGTTGATCAGCAAGGATGAGCTCAATCAACGAATTTGGAACGGCCGGTTCGTTTCCGACTGGGCCGTGAGCACGTCCCTGAAAGTCGCGCGCCAGGCGATCGGCGACAGCGGCAAGCGACAGGATTATATACGCACAGTGCCGCGCCGAGGCTTCCGCTTTGTCGGCGATGTCGCGGTCGGTGGCCAACGTGACGATGACGCCAAGGCGGCCGGCCAACCGGCAGACTTGCGCCTATTTCGGCATGTGTTTCCAATGGTGGCAGCCGTCATTGTTCTAATTGCCCTGGCTGTGGCCACCGCCCTTTGGCTCGATCCGAGGCGGCCCGCTTTCAATCCTGCCCTTACCTTGCCGGACAGGCCGTCGGTTGCGGTACTGCCGTTCACCAACCTGTCGAATGACCCCGGCCAGGAGGCTTTCGTCGACGGCATGACGGACGACGTGATCACGGATCTGTCCAAAATCTCCGGGCTGTTCGTCGTCGCCCGCAATTCGGTCTTCGCCTACCGGGGCAAGGCGATCAACGTTCGCCAAGTCGCGGAAGAACTTGGTGTCCGCTATGTGCTGGAAGGCAGCGTCCGGCGAGCTGGCGATCAGGTTCGGATCAACGCCCAGCTCATCGATGCGACGACGGATGGCCACCTATGGGCGGACCGCTACGACGGATCGTTGGGCGATGTATTCACCTTGCAAGACACTGTGACCACCAAGATCGTCGCGGCATTGGCGGTCGAGTTGAGTCCGTCGGAAGGCCGCCGGTTGACGGCGCGGGGCACCACAAATCTCGCTGCTTATGACGCCTATTTGCTTGGATTGCGTCATCTTAACGCGGTCGATCGTTGGCGGCCCGATGAGGCCAGCCGGGCGCACGCTGCTTTTGAGAATGCAATCGAATTAGACCCCGAATTCGGGGCGGCGTACGCCGGTTTAGCCGCGACGATCTGGTTTCAGGCCGATTTTGGCCACAAGAGTGTGTTTCATGGCGAGGATCAAAAGCGACAGGCCGTCGAATTGGCGAAAAAGTCTCTGGAACTCGTCGACAACCCCTTGGCCCATCGCTTTCTGGCAAGACAGCATCTGGAATTGGGCTACGCCGCGGTGGCTTACAAGTTGGGTGCCGAGCCCTTGCACGACAAAGCGGTGGCGGAACTGCGAATGGCGGTCGCCCTGGAACCCAACAATGCGGACAGCCTTGCTGATCTGGCGCACTACCTGGTCTATGCCGGCCGGCCGGCCGAGGCCGCGACGCTCATCCGCACCGCCAAACGCCTCAATCCGAATTTTCCCAACTGGTATCACAAGCCAGCCGGCAAAGCGGCGTACTTCTTAGGACAGTATGAGGCCGCCGCGGCGGATTTTCGGCGTTGGCTTGAGAACGACATAATACCGTGGGAATCAGCCCTGTGGTTGGCGGCCACGGAAGCGCAAATGGGAAAATCCCAGGCGGCCAAATCCACATTGCAATCGGCGTTGAATACTCAGTACACGACAACGACGTCCATCGCCTACTACTTTCCCTTCAAAACCCCGGATCATTTCAATCGGTTTCTAGACGGCCTTCGAAAAGCCGGACTACCGGACGCAGAATGAGCGGTACGCGGTTAGAGCACATATCGATCATGCCGACGTGATGGTAACCGATGGGATCCATTTGCTTTTGCGGCGATCGAGGCGGCTTGCCGTCGTCTCGCCGTCGAAATCCGTGACCGCCCGTGAAAAACAAGACGGGTCGATGCCTTCGAAGCTGTTCACGTTCACGACCGCGTAGAGTCGGTCTTCGATCATGCTTGTCACGAAGGGTACCACGCCGCAGCGCGAACAAATGTAAAAATCCGCCGTCGCCGTACCGAACCTGTATTGCGTAACATGCGTGTCGTCTTGTACGATCGCTGTCAACGCGGCTTCGCTATGGGACGTGTAGGTGCCGCCGTGCTTGGTGCAGAACGTACAGCCGCAGGCGCGGACCGGAATTTCACTTCCGTCACCGGGCCAACGAAGCGTGTAGGCGATGTTGCCACAATGGCAGGCGCCGTCGATGTCCATGATTCGATCTCCAATTTGGTTCGCCGGAGCGGATTTAGCCTGCTAATTCAGCCGAAGCAGCGCTCATTCACCGCCTATTCCAGCAAGAGCCGCTTTTGCCGCCGCCAAGGCATTTTCCTGTTTCATGCCAACGGTCAAAGATTTGTTGTAGACAATTTCTACCAACCGCCGGTCCAGATCGGTCAGATGGGAATACGGGCTGTCGCCGCTCAGCACCGACGGCACGCCTTCGGCAACCGCGAACGGCAGGCCGAGGACGCGCAAGGTTTGCGCCGCCAGGCAGCCATGGATCACCGTCGGCGCCTGATCCAAGGGGATGAAAACGATCGCCTGCTGCAATACGGCACCGCTCGCGTTCAGTTGCCCGCCGCAGACCGCGCGCGCGCGGCGAAATCTATCCAGCAATTCGGCAAGCCTGTCGGCCTCGCCGACATAGCGTTGCAGCACGGTGTTGTAGGCGCCGTCCAAGACCTTCGCAAAAGACGGTACGAACTGAATTACGACGTCTGCGTCGATATCCCGAACAACGGCGATCGGATGGCCGCTGAGTTTCGCCAGCCGCGCAATTTGCGCCATTGCCCAGCCGCGGTAGCGCTCCGGCGCCTGGCCGGCCAAACGCACCCGGACTGGTGTTTCCCACTTATACAATAAGGATTCGGTCGGCCCGGCGGCGTCTGCGCCAAACGCCGCCTGCGACAAAAGCGCCAGCACCTCTTGATCCGGGGTTTGCTGCTCGGCCAAGACAAGTGACGGTGTAGCCACCGCGGTGGCCCACGCCGCGGCCGCCGCCATCCACCGAACCCGTCTGTTCGCAATCGACATATGCGCCCGCTCCGCCCTTGCTGCGCCAAGTATAGGCCGCGCGACAGAAAGCCCGCAACGTCAAGGATCGCTTGCACTCGACCGCCGGTGCTGCGATATTCCGGCCTCGATGAACGGTCTTCCAAATCACTTGCGCCATATATCCGGTATCGCCTTCCGTCATCGCCATCTGTTGGGTACCGAGGAACTGTCGGCCCAGGAGATCGAGACGATCCTCGATCTTTCCGAAACTTTCGTTGAGCAGAACCGGCGGATCGACAAGAAATTGAAGGCGCTGAGCGGCCTGACCCAGATCAACCTATTTTTCGAGACGTCGACCCGTACCCGCACCTCTTTCGAGCTTGCCGGCAAACGCCTCGGCGCCGACGTCATCAACATGTCGGTGTCGAGTTCGGCGATCAAAAAGGGTGAAACCCTGATCGACACCGCGATGACCTTAAACGCCATGCATCCCGATATCCTGGTCGTGCGCCACCCGGATTCCGGCGCCGCCGAGCTGCTCAGCCAAAAGGTCGATGGCGCCATCATCAATGCCGGCGACGGCAGCCACGAGCATCCGACCCAAGCGTTGCTCGATGCTTTGACTATTCGCCGGCGGCGCGGCCGGCTGCAGGGGTTGGTAGTGGCGATCTGCGGCGATATTACCCATAGCCGGGTCGCCCGCTCCAACATTCATCTGCTGACCACGCTTGGCGCCCATGTGCGCGTGATCGCACCGCCAACCTTGGCGCCGACCGCCATCGACCGGCTTGGCGTCAGCCTGCATCACGACATCGAAAGCGGCTTGAAGGATGTCGATATCGTCATGATGCTGCGACTGCAAACCGAGCGCATGCAGGGTTCGTTCGTGCCATCGAAGCGCGAGTATTTTCATTATTACGGTCTCGATGCGGAGAAGCTCCGCCACGCCAAGCCGGATGCCTTGGTCATGCATCCCGGCCCCATGAACCGGGGCGTCGAAATCGACACGACACTGGCCGACGACCTGGACCGCAGCGTCATCCGAGAGCAGGTGGAAATGGGGGTCGCCGTGCGTATGGCCTGTTTGATGCTGCTGACCCGACATCTCGCCAACCGCTGAGGTCGACGTGAACGCGCCACGCACAGCTTACCTGAACACAAGGGTCGTCGACCCAAGCGCCGACCGCGACGAGGTCGGCGGGTTGCTGGTCGAAGAGGGGCGCATCCTGGACGCCGGCCGGGCGGTGTCGGCCGACACGGTGGGCGGCGACATCGCAACAATCGATTGCGGCGGCAGAACGCTGATCCCCGGCTTGGTCGATACCCAAGTCTACGCGCGCGAGCCCGGTGCCGAACATCAGGAGACCTTCGCCACCGCCGGCGCGGCCGCCGCCGCCGGCGGTGTTACCGCCTTCGCGACAATGCCGAACACGGATCCGGTGATCGACAACGTCGCCCTGGTCGAATATGTCCGCCGCCTCGCCGACGACATCGGCGGCGTGCGCATCCACCCTTTTGCGGCAGCGACCAAAGGTTTACGCGGCACCGAAATGACCGAACTCGGGCTGTTGCAGGCGGCCGGCGCCGTCGGCTTTACCGACGGCGGCCAAGCCATCACCGAGGCCCGGTTCATGCGCCGGCTGCTGGCCTATGCGGCCGCCCATGACGCGTTGATCTGGCAGCATCCCGAAGAACCCACCTTGACCGCGGACGGCGACATGAACGACGGCGAAACCGCGACCCGGCTGGGCCTGATCGGTATTCCGCGGGCCGCAGAAGTCATCATGGTCGAACGGGATATTCGGCTGCTCGAACTGACCGGCGGCCGTTATCACGTTGGCCCGTTATCGACGGCGCAGTCGGTCGAGGCGGTGAGACGCGCCAAGGTGGACGGCCTCACCATTACCGCGTCGACAGCGCCGCATTATCTGGCACTCAACGAATTGGCGGTCGGCGATTATCGGACGTTCGCCAAGACCGCGCCGCCGCTGCGCTCTGAAACCGACCGCCGGGCAGTCGTCGCCGGCCTTGCCGACGGCACCATCGACATTATCGCATCCGGCCATTGCCCGCAGGATGCGGAAAGCAAACGCCTGCCCTTCGCCCAGGCCGCCGCCGGCGTGGTCGGACTGGAAACGCTGCTTCCCATCGCCCTGGAACTTCATCATAATCAGAGCGTGTTGCTGGCCACTATTGTGGCCGCCCTGACGATCAAGCCGGCGCGGCTGCTCAAGCTACCGTTCGGCACCCTCGGCCGCGGCAGTGCCGCCGATTTTGCCTTGGTCGATCTGGATGTGGCCTGGCAGATCGATGCCGAGCAGCTCAGATCGAAATCCAAGAATTCGGCGTTCGACGGCAAGCCGGTGCAAGGCCGGGTGTGGCGCACTTACGTGGACGGGCGTTGCCTGTTTGATCGCGATGCCGAGCAGATGGCGTCTTGAACAGCAGAATTGAGGGGGCCTCATGCCGGATCCATTAGGCGGTTTCACCTACACCTGGCCTTATTACGCAGCCGCGATCATCGGCTATCTCATCGGATCGATCCCGTTCGGCCTGGTAGTGACCAAGCTCGCCGGCCTCGGCGATATCCGCAACATCGGCTCCGGCAATATCGGCACCACCAACGTGTTGCGCACCGGACGCAAGGATCTGGCTGCCCTAACCCTGCTGTTGGACGCCGGCAAAGGCGCCGCCGCGGCCTGGGCCGGCACCCATTTTTACGGCCCTGACATCGGCGTGATGGCCGGCGGCGGTGCCTTTCTCGGCCATCTGTTTCCGGTCTGGCTGAAATTCAAAGGCGGCAAAGGCTTCGCCACATTCCTCGGTGTCTTGCTGGCCGTCGCCTGGCCGGTCTGCATCGCCGCCTGCCTCACCTGGCTGTTCACGGCGGCGTTCAGCCGCTACTCCTCGTTCTCCGCATTGAACGCTGCCGCCCACGCACCGATCTGGGCGTACTTCCTGATCGATCAGCAGATCGCCGCCCTGGCCGCGTTCATGGCGGTGCTGATCTACGTCCGCCACCACACCAACATCCGCCGACTGCTCAAAGGCGAAGAGCCGGCGATCGGCAAGAGTTGACGACGGTGCGGCCATTAATTGTTCACCTGTAGTATTGATAAGCGTAACGTTACAGAATACAATTCATCATGGCGGTTCGATCCTTTCGGCATCGTGGCTTGAGACGATTGTATGAGCAGGGCGACAGCAAAGGCCTCGCGCCGGAACACGTCAAGAAGCTGACCAATATGTTGACTTTGCTTGATGAGGCACAAGAGCCCAAGAACATGGGCGTATTTCCGGGCTGGCGCTTGCATCCGCTGAAAGGCGACATGAAGGGATTTTGGAGCCTGACCGTTACCGGCAACTGGCGCTTGGTTTTTCGGATGGAATCCGGCGATGCCCACGATGTGGATTTGACCGACTACCATTGAGAGAGGAGGCAAGAACGATGATGAAGACCCCGGCCCATCCCGGTACGATCATTCGTGACGAGGTGATAGAGCCGCTTGGTTTGAGCGTCACTGCTGCCGCCGCTGCTTTGGGCGTGGCGCGCCCGACCTTGTCGAACGTCCTCAATGCGCGGGCGGCGCTGTCACCGGAGATGGCCATCAGGATGGAAAAGGCATTCGGACCGAAGGCCGACCACCTGTTACGGGTTCAATTGGCCTACGACCTTGCGCAAATCCGCCAGCGGGAAAACGAAATCCAGGTAGAGCGGTATCAGCCAGCATAAACTCGTCCGGGATAGCAAGTCTCTGTGGCCACCTCTAGGCTAACGACCGACGACGGCGCATGGCCAATAGACACAGAGGAAAATTCGTGACAAACGCGTATCAGGTGATCGGTGTAGAATCCTCGCCCTACTCGGTGAAAGTCCGCGCAGTGCTGCGCTACCGGCGGCTGCCGCATACCTGGCTTTGCCGCATGCCGCAGTTTTATCCGCCCTTGGCCAACGTGCGTCCGTTGTTGATGCCGGTGGTACGCTTTCCCGAAGGTGATTATCGGGTCGACAGTACGCCGATCATCCTGGCATTGGAAGAACGGCACCCCGGACAACGTTCGGTGCTGCCTGACGATCCAGTACTGTCGTTTTACGCCCGATTGATCGAGGACATGGCCGATGAATGGCTAACCAAATGTCTCTTTCATTACCGCTTCGGCCATACGGCCGACCGGGCGTTCGCGCCGGCTTGGGTGATGGATGATGCCTATCCCGACATCGGCCGGGACGAACTGATGGAAAAATCCGACGCATTCTTGGAACGGCAATCCGAACGCATGGCGCTGGTCGGCATTCGCCCCGAAAACCTGCCGGTGATCGAAGCAACCTTCGATCGCGTTGTCGAAATTCTGGGATTCTTCGTCGCACTCGACCGGTTTCTCTTCGGTAGCCGCCCGTGCCTGGCTGATTTCGGCCTGTTCGGCCAGTTGAAGACCCTCTGTACGGACCCAACGCCGGCGGCGGCGATCCGCACACGGGCGCCGCGCCTGGACCATTGGGTGCGCCGCGCCGACGACCTCTCCGGTGTCGAAGGCGATTGGCAACCCGAGCCCGAACCCAATGCCGCCGTCCTTGGTCTTCTAAATTTGGCCGGCAGCACATACCTGCCGTTCTTGGCGGCAAATGCCGCTGCACTCGAAAGCGGCGACGACGAACTAACTGTCGATCTGCCGGCCGGCCCCTACCGCCAGCCGCCATTTCGCTATCAGAAAAGGTGCTTGGATGTGTTGCGCGACGCATTAGCCGCGCTATCGCCGGCCGACAGGCAACGCGCCGAACCGGTCCTGCGCGAAACCGGCTGTTTGGACCACCTCTAACGAATGGCGATGGCTACCTGGTCGATACGCAAAGCCGACAACCGAGACGCCGATGCACTGTCCGCCTGCATCACGGCGGCCTATGCGGAGGTTGCCGCGCGGATCGCCGACTTGCCGCCGGTGGCGGAGAACTGCGCCGAAGAGATCGCGGCCCACCAAGTCTGGGTCGCCGAGGCACGTAACGCGGTTGTCGGCGGCCTGGTGCTGGTGCCAAGCCCGGGCTTCATGCTGCTCGCCAACGTGGCCGTGCACCCGGACCATCAGGGCTCGGGACTGGGCCGGGCATTGATGGCGCTGGCGGAAACCGAGGCCTCGGCGCAGGGATACGCCGAGCTGCGCCTAAACACCCACAAAGACATGCCGGAAAACATTACCATGTACCGGCACCTCGGCTGGCAACAGAGCGGGCGAGACGGCAACAAGGTCTCGATGACAAAACGGCTTTGAACCAAATTTCGGCCTGCACGCGCCCAGCAGTGTGTTTCTGTCATATGGCGATTGTCGCCCCAAAACGCATTGACCGATCACCCATCCTTATGCATTTATAAGCTATGCTACAACCACGCCGTGAACTCGCGCGGGCCGAGCGTTTGGATTGGGTGCGCTTGATCCGCAGCCAAAATGTCGGTCCGATTACATTTTACCAGCTCATCGGCCATTACGGTTCGGCGGCGGCGGCGCTTGCCGCCCTGCCGGATTTGGCGCGGCGCGGCGGCTCGCGCGGTCGGCTGAAGATCTTCAGCCGGGCGGCGGCCGAGCGCGAAGTCGCCGAGGCCGAAGCCAAAGGCGTGCGCCTGATCGCGCGCATCGAGCCGGCCTATCCGGACGCCTTGGCAGCAATCGAGGACGCACCGCCGGTACTGGCCGTGATCGGTCGACCGGCACTGGCGGCCCGGCCCTGCATCGCCGTCGTCGGCGCCCGCAACGCCTCGGCCAGCGGCCTGAAGCTGACCCGCAAGCTTGCCAGCGGTTTGAGCGATGCCGGTCTCGTGGTGGTCTCCGGCATGGCCCGGGGTATCGACAGCGCCGCCCATGAAGGTGCCTTGAAGGGCGGCACAATCGCCGTGCTCGGCGGCGGCGTCGACGTGGTTTATCCAGCCAACAACAAGGATCTTTACAAAAGCATCGCCGAGCAAGGCCTGCTGGTTGCCGAACCGCCGGTCGGCACGCAGCCGCAAGCGCGCCATTTTCCGCGCCGCAACCGGCTGATATCCGGCTTGTCGCTTGGCGTTCTGGTGGTCGAGGCGGCGCCGCGCTCCGGCTCCCTCATTACCGCGCGGTTGGCGCTGGAACAGGGCCGCGAGGTGTTCGCCATACCCGGATCGCCGCTCGATCCCCGGAGCCGCGGCACCAACAAATTGATTCGTGAAGGCGCGCTGCTGGTCGAACGCGCCGATGACATCGTCGACGCCCTGGAACCGATGCTGCGCACGCCGTTGACAGAGCCGGACGAACGCGAATTCGCGGCCTCGCCGCTCAGTCTGGCCGGCGATGAAGATCTGGCGCCGGCGCGTCAAGCCATCGTCGATCTGCTCGGCGCGGCACCGCTGCAAATCGATGATCTCATTCGTGAATCCGGGCTTTCGCCTCAGATTGTCATCACCGTCGTGCTCGAGCTTGAACTGGCCGGGCGCGTCGATCGGCACCCGGGAAATCGCATCTCACGCCGCTTCGAAGACGGTGGCGACACGGATTTACTGGATATTTGCGATTCTGAAACTATGTGAGTCGACGATTGACACACCAATCGTCTTTCCTCATTGTCCGCGCTTCGCCGTGGGCCATGGGGCGAACCGGTTCACCATGTCGTTGCGCATGGCTTCAGGCCATTGCCAAGTATAGTCATTCGAAAGGCCTTCATGAAAGTCGTTGTTGTCGAGTCTCCGGCCAAGGCAAAGACCATCAACAAATACCTTGGCAACGATTTTGTCGTCCTGGCTTCCTACGGTCATGTGCGCGACTTGCCGTCCAAGGACGGCTCGGTGCGCCCGGACGAAGACTTCGCCATGACTTATGTGAGCGATCAGCGCTCGGCCAAGCCGCTCAAGGCGATCCGTGACGCCTTGAAGGGCGCCGACAAGCTCTATTTGGCGACTGACCCCGACCGCGAGGGCGAGGCCATTTCGTGGCATGTGCTGCAGGCGCTGGACGAGCGTAAGGCGATGAAAGACGTCGCCGTGAAGCGGGTTGTGTTCAACGAGATCACCAAGGGCGCGGTCCTGCACGCGATGGACAATCCGCGCGATCTCGACATGGATCTGATCAACGCCCAGCAGGCGCGCCGCGCGCTCGATTACCTGGTCGGCTTCAACTTGTCGCCGGTGTTGTGGCGTAAGCTGCCCGGCGCGCGCTCCGCCGGCCGCGTCCAATCGGTCGCCTTGCGCCTGATTTGCGAACGCGACCTGGAAATCGACGCCTTCGTTCCCCAGGAATATTGGTCGATCGACGTTGATTTCCTCAATCGCGACGGCGCCAAGATCTCCGCCCGTTTGCACCAGGTCGACGGCAAGCGCCTGGAGAAGTTCGACCTGGGTAACGAGGCGGCGGCAACCGCCCTTGTCGACCGGCTTGGCGATGGCCAATACGCCGTTGCCGACGTGACGATGCGTCCGGTTCGGCGCAATCCGCAGCCGCCGTTCACCACGTCGACCTTGCAACAAGAGGCCTCGCGCAAGATCGGGCTCGGCGCCCGGCGCACGATGGAAGTGGCGCAGCGGCTCTACGAAGGCATCGAAATCGACGGCGAAACCGTCGGTCTGATCACCTATATGCGGACCGACGGCGTGCAAATGGCGGCGGAAGCCGTCGACGCCTTGCGCGCCGCTATCGGTGCAGGCTTCGGCGACGCGTTCGTGCCCGACGAACCGAAGGTTTACCGCACCAAAGCAAAGAACGCCCAAGAAGCCCATGAAGCCATCCGCCCGACCGATCCAGCGCGGACACCGAACGAAATGCGGAGCCGGTTGTCGGATCAGGATTGGAAGCTCTACGATCTGATCTGGAAGCGCGCCGTGGCCAGCCAAATGGAAAGCGCCAGGACCGAACGAACCACGGTCACCATCAACAACCGGTCAGGCGATCTGGGCTTACGCGCAACCGGCACGGTGATCACGTTCCCGGGCTTCCTCAAGCTTTACGAAGAAGGCAAGGACGACGCGGCAGACCCGGAAAACGGCGCGCGGTTGCCCAAGGTCAGCGTCGGCGAAGATCTGGACCGGCAGTCAATCCGCCCGGAACAGCATTTCACCGAGCCGCCACCGCGCTATAGCGAAGCGACCCTGGTCAAACGACTGGAAGAGCTCGGCATCGGCCGGCCGTCGACCTACGCGCAAATCCTAAGCGTGCTGCAGGAACGCGACTACGCCAAACTCGAAAAAGGCCGCTTTGTGCCCGAGGACAAGGGCCACTTGGTCACCGCGTTCCTGTCGAGTTTTTTCAACCGCTATGTCGGCTACGACTTCACCGCCAATTTAGAAGCGCAACTTGACGAAATTTCAGCCAGCCGGCTCGAATGGAAACAAGTGCTGCGCGACTTTTGGACGGAGTTTTCTGCCGCCGTCGACGGCACCAAAGAACTGCGGTTCGCGCAAGTGCTGGACGCGCTCAACGATGCCCTCGGCCCGCATGTCTTCCCGCCGCAGGAAGACGGCGTCGATCCGCGTGCCTGCCCGGTCTGTAAGGACGGCCGTATCAGCTTGAAAATGGGCCGCTACGGTGCCTTCATCGGCTGCGCCAATTATCCCGACTGCCGTTACACCCGACGGTTTGGCGTCGAAGACGCCGCCGCCGGCATTGCCGACGACGGCCCTGTGGTTTTGGGTGACGACCCCGATAGCGCGCTCGCCGTGACCTTGCGAAAAGGCCCCTACGGGCTTTATTTGCAGCTCGGCGAGCCGACCGAAGAGGCGCCCAAACCAAAGCGCTCCTCCCTGCCCAAGGACATCGAACCCGCCGGTGTCGACCTAGCCATGGCTTTGCGTCTGCTGTCACTGCCGCGCAGCCTCGGTCCGCACCCGGAAAGCGGCGAAATGATCAATGCCGGCCTGGGGCGCTACGGCCCGTATGTCGCCTGCGATGGCAAGTACGCACGGCTCACCTCGACCGAGGAGGCGCTGACGGTCGGCCTCAATCGCGCGGTTTCGCTGCTGGCCGAAGCCAAGAGCCGTGGTGGCCGCGGCCGCGCCGCAGAACCATTGCGCACGCTCGGCGCCCATCCGGATAGCGGCAGTGAAATCCGCGTGATGAACGGCCGCTACGGCCCTTATGTTACGGACGGCACGGTCAATGCCACGCTACCAAAAGACAAAACGCCAGAGGCGGTAACGCTCGAAGAATCCATTGTCCTGATTGCCGAACGCGCGGCCAAAGGCAAACCGAAACGCAAGCGCGCGGCAGCGAAGAAGAAGGCGGCGCCGAAGAAGAAGGCGGCACCGAAGAAGAAGGCGACACCGAAGAAAAAGGCGGCGCCAAAGAAAAAATCCGCAGCAGCAAAGAAAAAGCAATCCGACACCGCGGACGGCGCCGACGAACGCACCGTTGGCGGCACCAACGACTGATCGGTCTGGATAGCAAATGGCCGCCAAGCGATCGCCGGCAAATCTGCCGACCAAGCAGGACGTCCTTAGCTTCATCGCCGACAACAAAGGCGCCGTCGGCAAGCGCGAGATCGCCCGGGCCTTTGGTATTCGCGGCAGCGACAAGATCTATTTGAAGCAATTGCTCAAGGAACTCGACGCCGACGGCGAGATCGAGCGCGGCCGCGGTCGGCGCCTGGCCAAGGCCGGCATCCTGCCGCCGGTCGGTGTCGTCGAAGTCAGCGAAGTCGACGAGGACGGCACGCTGTTCGCCCGCCCAACCGGCTGGCGCCAAGCCGAGGCGCCGCCGCGCATACGGGTGCTGCCGGGCCGTCGTGTGACGTCGGCCCTCGGCATCGGCGACCGTGTCCTGGCGCGGTTGGAGGAGGCCGGGAAAAATCGTTTCGACGCCCATGTCATGCGCCGCCTGGAGGCCGCGCCGAGCGCCATCCTCGGGACCTATCAAGCGGTCGGCACAGACGGACGGATCGCACCGGCCGACCGCCGGGCCAAGAATGATTATACGGTACGCCGAGAGAATGCCGGCGCGGCGCGGAGCGGCGACGTGGTTTTGGCCGAGCCCCTGCCCGGCCGCGCCCGCGGATTGCGCGAAGCCAAGGTCACGGACATTCTCGGCAACCTCAAGTCACCCACGACACTCAGCACCATTGCGCTTCATAAGTATGGCATTCCAACGGAATTTCCCGCCGACGCCCTGGCCGAAGCCGCCGCCATGCAGCCGACCCGGCTCGGCGCCAGGGAGGACTTGCGCGACCTGCCGCTGGTCACCATCGATCCACGTGACGCCCGCGACCATGACGATGCAGTTTGGGCCGAGGCCGATACCTCTTCGGACAATCCGGGCGGCTGGCGGCTGATCGTCGCGATCGCCGATGTCGGGCATTTCGTTCGCCCAGGCCAGGCGTTGGACCGGGAAGCGCGGCGACGCGGCAATTCGGTCTACTTGCCCGATCGCGTCGTGCCGATGCTGCCGGAGACGCTTTCCAACGATTTGTGCTCGCTTAAATCCGGGCGCAGTCGGCCAGTAATGGTCTGCCACATGCGCATTGACCGCGACGGCCAGAAAATCGCCCACCATTTTACCCGCGCCTATATGCGGTCGGCCGCGGCGCTGACCTATGCTCAAGTGCAAGCGGCCCAGGACGGCAAGCCCGATGATGCGACGGAGCCATTGCTGAGCAGCGTAATTGAACCGCTTTACGGCGCCTACCAAGCCTTGCACAGGGCGCGAGGGCGACGCAGCCCACTGGCGCTCGATATGCCCGAGCGCCGGGTGACGCTCAACGATGACGGCAGCATCACGGCGATCCAGGTCCGCGAGCGGCTGGACAGCCACAAGCTGATCGAAGAGTTCATGGTCCTGGCCAATGTCGCCGCCGCAGAAACGCTGACCACGAAACATGCACCTTGCATGTACCGCATTCACGAACCGCCGGCATCGGAAAAGGTGAAAGACCTGCGGAAATTCCTGGACGGACTGGGCCTCAAGCTCGCTGGCGGCCAGACGCCGACGCCGGATGCCTTCAACACATTGCTGGCACAGGCGGCGGACACGCCCCAGGCTGCGTTGATCAACCAGGTCGTGCTGCGCAGTCAAACTCAGGCGTTTTACGCACCGGACGATCGCGGACATTACGGGTTGCATTTGCGGCGCTACGCCCATTTCACCTCACCCATTCGACGCTATGGTGACTTGATTGTGCATCGTGCCCTGATTGCGGCGGGTAAATTGGGCGCCAACGGCCTGACCAAGGACGCCGCGGGTGACATGGCGCAATTGGGCGAGGCGATATCCGACACCGAACGCCGGGCCATGTTGGCCGAACGCGACACGCTGGACGCCTATACGGCGGCGTTCCTTGCCGATCGCGTCGGTGCGGATTTTGCGGGCACGGTCAACGGTGTGACCCGCTTCGGCCTGTTCATCACCTTAAACGATACCGGCGCTGACGGCCTGGTGCCGATCCGCAGTCTCGGTACCGACTATTATCTCCATGACGAGACCCACCATCGCCTGACCGGCGAGCGCACGGGCGAGACATTTTGTCTCGGTGACAGCGTTACCGTTCGGCTGGTAGAAGCGGCACCAATCAACGGCGGTCTGCGGTTCGAACTGCTCCGAGACGGAGAAAGCCGGCAGCCGACCAAACGCTCAAAGTCACCACCAAGAAACCGCCGCGCCCGACGCCGGCGCTGAAAGGGTGTCAACGGGAGACACACGAACCGTGCCGATCACTGCCGAACTCGATAACCGACTTAACGATACCGCCGAACCGAGACGCCCGTTGCTGGCGGCATTGGCGCGCGGCTGGCGCGGCCGCTGCCCGAGCTGTGGTCGTGGCGCCCTGTTCAGCGGCTATGGCCGCGTCGTCGACCGCTGTGCGGAATGCGACGAGGATCTGAGCCACCATCGCGCCCACGACGCACCGCCTTATTTCACGATATTCGCCGTCGGCCACATTGTTATCCCGGCGCTTTTGCTGATGGAACGACTGGTGCAGCCGCCCATGTGGGTCCATGCGGCGGTTTGGCTACCGGTTGCCACCGTGCTGGCACTGTGGCTGCTGCCGCACTTCAAAGGCGCGGTGGTCGGCCTGCAATGGTCGAAATACATGCACGGATTCGGTGGCAGCGAAGACTGACAGCTTGATTATCTAACCGCCCTGCCCTGGACAGAGCCTTGGACCGGAGGCATGGTGCGGGCCGATTTCGACTTGCATCCCGGAGAACCGCCTGCCGTCATGAAAGAACCTCCCGCAGACACGACCGTTGCCGTTCGCACCGCCGACCAACCGCTGGTCCGGCCGAGAGATGCCGCGACCCTGGTGCTCTATCGAAAAGATGGCCGGCGCATCGACGTTCTCATGGGCGAACGTCACGCCAAGCACCGTTTCATGCCCAATCGTTACGTGTTTCCCGGCGGCCGGGTTGACCGCACCGACGCCCGCGTGCGGGCGGCGAGCGAACTGGCCAGCCCCGTGCGTGCCAAGCTCGAACAAGCGGCCGTGCCCTCCCGCGCACGCGCTTTAGCGCTGGCGGCCATCCGCGAAACCTTCGAGGAAACCGGCCTGCTGCTTGGCGCGCCGGACCCCAAACCGGGTGCCGCAGTGCCGGCGGCCTGGCAGGAGTTTTTCGCCCACGGCGTGGCGCCGGCGCTCGACCGGCTCGATTATGTTGCCCGCGCGGTAACGCCGCCCTACCGGCCGGTACGGTTCAACGCGCGGTTTTTCGTGGCCGACGCGAGCCACGCCGACGGCACTATCCAGGGCAGCGGCGAATTGCTCGACCTTAGATGGTTCCCGATTGCCGACGCGCTGGAACTGCCGTTGCCGCGGATCACCGGCGTCATGCTCGGCCATGTCGAAGCGCTGCTGTCCGGTGATCAAGACGCCGGAAAGCCGCGCACCATTCCGCTTTACCACTATGTGCACGGCAAGCATCGCAATGACCGAGAATAATCCCGTTCGTCCGCGCAACGCCGCCAGCTTGGTCATTCTGCGCGGCCACGGCCCCGACGCGGAAGTCCTGCTGGGTCGGCGCGAGCCGCGTCATCGCTTCATGCCCAATGTTTTTGTTTTTCCAGGTGGCCGGCTTGATTCAGAAGACGGCAGCACCGCCGTCAGCAGCGCCATGAAACCGACCGTTGCCCGCCTGCTCGAGCGTCAGGCGAGCCCCCGCCGCGCCCGCGGCCTCGGTGTCGCGGCGATACGGGAGACTTTCGAGGAAACCGGTCTCTGCTTCGGCGATGTCGACGACGACCGGATCCGGCCATCACTCGGCACGTTGGATTACATCGCCCGAGCGATAACCCCGCCACGCAACCCGATTCGCTTCCATGCTCGGTTCTTCATAGCAAACCTCGATGACGCGACCGGCGAACTCAAGGGCAATGGCGAGCTATTGGATTTGCATTGGCTGCCGCTTGCCAAGGCCTTCGAGCTGCCGATCGTCGACGTCACCGAGTTCGTCCTGACCGAGGTGCAACGCCGCCTGGCCGGTATCGATGCGCCGGGATTGCCGCTGTTCAGCTACCGCCACGGCCGCGCCGCGATCAACTACCAGTGACACGCCGACGCGCTTTCGCGATTGACAGCGGCGGCGAACTGGCTATTGTCCGGCGTCTGGAATTTTCTTACATGCTGAGCTTGAACGAGGCCGTATTATGGCAAAACCCGCCGTCGTAAAAATCAAACTGGTCAGCAGTGCCGGTACCGGATTCTATTACGTAACCAAGAAGAACCCGCGCAAATTGACGGAAAAGCTGGTCATGCGGAAGTACGACCCGGTGGCGCGCAAGCATGTCGAATTCCGCGAAGGCAAAATCAAGTAAGCCCGCCTCGCACGCGATCGCTCTTACTTACATTATCGCCGCCTGGCGAATATCTTCTTCGTCGATTTCCGGCGGAAGGCCGCGTGTGACCACTTGGTTGCGGCCACTGCGTTTGGCGTCGTAGAGCGCCTCGTCAGCAGCACCGAACAGGTCCGATGACGACATGCCTGTTTCCGCTTCGGCGACGCCGAAGCTGCTGGTGACCTTGATCTCCGCCGGCCCATCCGTCGTTACCGGAAACGCGTGCTCGGCTATGGCTTGGCGCAATCGCTCGGCGACAATGCAGGCGACACCAAGGCCGGTATCCGGCATGACGACGACGAATTCCTCGCCACCCATCCGTGCCACGAGATCGACGCCGCGAATACTGCGCTGAACCCGCTTTGAGAACTCCCGCAACACCTCGTCGCCGGCGCCGTGGCCATGGGTATCGTTGATCAGTTTGAAATGATCGATATCGATCAGGATGACGGAAAAAGACTTGCCATCCGGCCCCAGCTGCAACAACAGATTGTCGATATGACTGTTTAGGTAGCGGCGGTTGTAAAGCCCGGTCAGGCCATCGGTGACCGCCATCGTTAGGCTGAGGTGGTAGTTCTGGCGCAACTTGTCCTGGTAGCGCTTGCGCCGCAATTGGGTAAGCGAACGGGCCAGCAATTCATTGCGGTCGATCGGCCGCAGCAAATAATCGTTGACGCCAAGCTCCAGCGCCTTGACCAAACGATCCCTGTCAAAGTCGTCGACCACAGTCAGGATCGGTACCTGTCGGGTTTCCTCGTTAGTCCGCATTTGCGAACAGACCCGCAGCGGATCGGTGTCTGCGTGACCGAGACTGACGATTATCAAATCAAAATCGCCGCCGCGAGCCAGCACCATAGCTTCGGTACAATCAGACTCGACCAAAACCTGATATTGCTCTGAAAGCGTATTATGTATCTGCTTGGCATCAACAACACTGTCTTCGATGACCAAGATTCGGGCGTCCTTGCCGACTTCGATATTTCTCTCCGTCGTCGCCGGCGTCACACCGAACTGATTTCCGGTCTGCTCCCGCAAGCGCAACTCGTCGGTCATGGTCTTCAAGCGAACCAAGGACCGCACCCGGGCAAACAATGCGATATCGTCGACCGGTTTGGCCAGAAAGTCATCGGCGCCCGCCTCAAGGCCGCAAACCCGATCGCTTGGCTCGGTAAGCGCCGTGATCATGACCACCGGGATATGCGCGATCTTGGCATTGTCTTTGATGCGTCGGCAGACTTCGAACCCGTCCATGCCCGGCATCATCACGTCGAGCAAAACGATGTCCGGAATTTCCTGTTCGACCTTCTCAAGCGCCTCCAAACCATTGTAGGCGACGATCACGTCGTAATACTCGCTGGATAGTTTGGCTTCGAGCAATTTGACGTTCGGAACGACGTCATCCACTACCAGTACTCGTGCGGTCATTCCGTTTGCCCTCAGCCGAGAAATTGTCTGACTGTCTCGATGAACGTATTGACCGAAATCGGCTTCGCGATATAGGCCTCGCATCCGCCTTCTCGGATCTTCTCCTCGTCACCCTTCATGGCGAAGGCGGTCACTGCTATGACGGGAATCTTAGACAAGTTGTCGTCTTCCTTGATCCATTTTGTGACTTCCAATCCGGATACCTCCGGCAATTGGATATCCATGAGAATCAGATCCGGCTGATGCTGGCGCGCCAGTGATAGCGCTTCCATGCCATCGCGGGTCTGCAGGGTGTCATAGCCATGAGCGTCCAACAGGTCATGAAAGAGTTTCATGTTGAGCTCATTGTCTTCGACAATTAGAACTTTTTTAGGCATTGCCTACCTCTCTGACAGCGCATGGCGGCCCCATACCTGGACCGCTGTCGAACCCGTTGGACCGACGCATCGCTTACCGGAAAGAGTGGCGGACGGCCCTTAAATTACCGTTAAGATTTTGATAACCGGCGCTTTTCAGTCGGCTGGGCAAATTAGGCTGCTTGGAAGAATCGCCAAGGCGCCACGGAATCCCTTATGCTTGATCCTGCCCTTATCGTCACAGCGTCGGCACACTGCCGCAAGCCGAACGGAGCCTAGTTTAGCGTGTCCCACAATGCCGAGATTCACCAGGACGTTGGCCGACAATTGGACGCATTGTCGTTGCAAGTCGGCCGCCCCTTGATCGTCAGTGATGCCGATGAAGTTTTGTTTGCCTTCATGGCCAGCCTGGAGCGCTATTTGAACCGACAAGACCTGATCTTCGACTGGTCGTCATTTGCGCTGACCGGTAACATTCGCCGGCGCGTGGATAATCTGGCCATAGATGCCGACGACGTGCGCGCGCATCTGGCGACATTCTTTGCCCGCCATACCGAGGACATCGATCCGGTCGAAGGCGCGGCGCGATCGTTGGCGATGCTGTCCGACCACGCCCAGATCGTGGTTTTGAGCAATCTACCGCTGGCCCAGCGCCCGGCCCGGCAGCGTGCCCTGGCCAAACACGGCATGGACTACCCCCTGGTCGCCAATATCGGCGCCAAGGGTGCGGCGGTCCGCGCACTGGCAGAGCGGGTCGCCGCGCCGACCGTCTTCATCGATGACATCCCGCGTCACCACAGCGACGTCCGCAGCGTGGCACCAGAGGTTTGGTGTTTGCATTTCGTTGCCGATCACCGCCTCGCACGGCTGTTAGAGCCAGCCGAACATAGCGACCATCGGGCTGACCGCTGGGACGACGCGGCCGCGGCAATCCTGGCATATCTGGGGAAGGGCCTGACGTGATATTGCGCATCGGCGTCGATCTTGGCGGCACCAAAATCGAGATTATCGCCCTCGATCAAGTCGGCCTGGTTCTGTGTCGGGAGCGCATACCGACTCCGGTCGGCGACTACACGGCAACCGTTCAGGCCATCACCGATCTGGTAAACGCCGTGGAGACCCGCCTCGGCGCCCGGGGATCCGTCGGCGTCGGCTGCCCGGGCGCGCTCTCCCCGGCCTCGGACTTGATGAAAAACGCCAACTCCACATGCCTGATCGGCCAACCCCTGAACCGCGACCTGTCCAAAGCATTGGCGCGGCCGATCCGTATTGCCAACGACGCCAATTGCCTGGCCTTGTCCGAAGCCGTTGACGGTGTCGCCGCCGGCAAGGGCGTCGTGTTCTCGGTCATATTGGGAACCGGCGTCGGCGGCGGTTTGGTGGTCGACGGGCGCGCGGTGACCGGCCGGCATGCAATCGGCGGCGAATGGGGTCACAATCCCCTACCCTGGCCCAACGACGAAGAGCGTCCGGGACCGGACTGTTATTGTGGCAAGACCGGCTGCATCGAGACATTTCTGTCGGGACCGGGGTTGGCTGCCGATTTCGAGCGTAATAGCGGAATCACTAGCGATGCGGAATCCATCGTCGCGGATGCCGATGCCGACAACCCGGCCGCCGAGGCTGCGATGGCACGCTATGCCGACCGTCTCGCTCGGTCTCTTTCCAGCGTAATCAACATCCTCGACCCCGACGTCATCGTGCTTGGCGGCGGCCTTTCCAATACCGACCGGCTTTATCAAACGGTGCCGCGGCTCTTGCCCGCATACGTCTTTTCCGATGAGGTGACGACGCCGTTGGTACGGGCTGCCCATGGTGATTCTTCCGGTGTGCGAGGTGCCGCAAGGCTTTGGGACTAAAGCAGTTTCGGAGATTACGGAATAATGACGACGCGCTGCCGCGATTGCTTCAGAACCGTCACTGACGGCACGACAGGCCGTTGCCCTACTTGCCACTCGCCGCGCCTGCTGAGCCATTCGGAACTCGATCGTCTTCTCATCGCCCACATCGACTGCGATGCCTTCTACGCCTCCGTCGAAAAACGCGATGATCCGAGCCTGCGCGACCAACCCGTGATCATCGGCGGCGGCCGGCGCGGCGTTGTCAGTACGGCGTGCTACCTCGCCCGCATCAGCGGCGTACGCTCCGCCATGCCAATGTTCAAAGCCCGCCGGCTCTGCCCCGACGCGGTCGTTGTCCGGCCGAATATGGCCAAATACGTAGATGTCAGCAAAGAAATCCGGGGTTTGATGACAAGCCTGACGCCGCTGGTCGAGCCACTGTCGATCGACGAGGCTTTTCTCGACTTGACCGGCACCGCACGGCTGCACAAGGCGCGCCCGGTGACCCTGTTGAGCCGGCTTGCGGCGACCGTCGAGCGGGACATCGGCATCACCCTCTCGGTTGGCCTCAGCTACAACAAGTTTCTCGCCAAGCTCGCCTCCGATCTCGACAAACCGCGCGGATTTACGGTGATCGGTCGTGCCGAAGCGGTGGATTTCCTGAGCCGGCGGCCGATCAGCGACATTTGGGGCGTCGGCAAACGTCTGAACCAACGCCTCAACCGGGACGGTATCCGCCGGATCGGCGACCTCAGCCAATTCGAAGACAATGAGCTTCTCGCGCGCTACGGCGCCATCGGCGGGCGCCTGGCCCGCTTTGCCCGCGGCGAGGACGGTCGAAGCGTGCATCCGAGCCGCGCCGCAAAGAGCATTTCCGCGGAGACCACCTTCAACGACGATCTGGCTCAGTTCGATGCCTTGACCCAACAACTTTGGCGGCTCTGTGAAAAGGTGTCACGACGCCTGAAGCGCAACGAATTGGCCGGACGGGTAATCACGCTGAAACTCAAGACCGCAGGCTTCCAGACCCGTACCCGCCGTCACAGCTTAGCTGCGCCGACGCAACTCGCGGATGTGCTTTACGCGGAGGGCTTGGTTTTGTTGCGCAAGGAAGTCGACGGCACGCCGTTCCGCCTGATTGGCATTGGCGCCAGCGGACTCGGTTCCGACCTGGACGCCGATCCGCCCGATTTCCTTGAACCGGCAAAGGATCGCGCCAAACAGGTCGAGTTGACCATGGATAAAGTGCGCGCGCGCTTCGGCAACGCCGCCATCACCAAAGGTCGGGCGCTGCGGTCCTCTGGACGGCGATCTAACAATCCGGGGGCGGGAAAATCTTCAGCGTCTTGAGCCGGCCAACAATGGAATAGTCAGCATATTCCAGCGACAGGTCGCCAGGAACGCCACTTTCGAACAGGCGAAACCCGACTTCGTATACCGGAACCGTCCGGTTCTTTCCGGTTTGAAAATAGGCCAATCGCACCGGCCAGGAGCGTTGGCCGACGACCGCCGCAAACCGGTTATCACCGGCGCTGACGGCCGGCAATTCACGGCCGATAAAGGCGACCGTATTGTTCAAGCCCTCCGCACCGGATCCGTCATAGACCACGGCGGACACCATCTGCTCGCCAGCGATCGCCTGACGCGCCAGGATCAAATTATGCTCACTCGGGAAAATGACGTCGTCGGGTAATGCCATTTCGGTATCGGCGGGACTGGTGAAACTGACGGTGCCCGGCTCTCCGGCACGGCCTTTTCGGGCGGTACCGCGATTCAGATCGACTTCTGCATCGTTCACGAAATGCTTAAGTGAAAAACGGAATTGGTGGCCATCCCGAGATTCCCATGAATTCACCATGTAGTCGTTGGTGACCGGGCCACCTTCATACATGGTCATTTCGGTCCGGATGCGCTGGGCGAATATGTATCCTTCGCAGGTATCGCGCCATTCCAACACCAGCCGCCCGTTCAGCGCGGCGACGCCGCTGCTTCGTGCCGACGTGCCAAGGCCAAGATCGAAGACCGCGCGGTAGGAAGCAATGCTCGCGGCTTGGACGGGAACCGCGACAATTATGGCCGCCAGAAATCCCACAATTCGCACTGTGATCGTCGCCATATACCACCGCCTGTTTTGAGCACCGAATCCCACATAGCACATGCGTTTGGCTTTGCCAAAGCAATGAAATCGCCTAAGCTCGGCCGGCTTCTGAAGGGTCGGATTAAGGTAAAGCATGCAAAAAATACTGGTGACGCGAAAAATGCCGCCGGCGGTCGAGGATCGACTGGCCGCGTCCTATGACGCGACATTCAATCCCAGTGACGAGATCATGACCACCGAGCAGTTGCTCGACCGGGCGGACGGCATGGACGGTCTTCTAATCTGCCCGAGCGAGCCGCTATCGCCTGAGACAATTGCGAAACTGCCGAACAGCGTCAAAATCGTCGCGACTTTCTCGGTCGGACACGAACATGTTGCCCTGGACGCTGCCCGCGACAAAGGCCTCGTGGTCACCAACACGCCCGACGTCCTGAACGACGCCACCGCCGACATCACCATGCTCTGCTTGCTCGGCGCCGCGCGCCGGGCATATGAAGGCGAAGCCATGGTGCGTAAGGATCAGTGGAAAGGCTTTCGAACGACCATGCTGCTCGGCACGCATGTCAGCGGCAAGCCGCTCGGCATCGTTGGCATGGGTCGAATTGGCCAGGCCGTAGCCCGCCGCGCCCGCGGCTTCGACATGAAGATCCACTATTTCAACCGCACCCGCCTGACGCCGGATCGGGAAGCCGGTGCGACCTATCATGACGACGCGCAGTCCCTGTTTTCGGTCAGTGAATTCCTGTCCATCAATTGCCCGTCCACGGACGAGACGCGGCGCCTGCTCAATGCCGAAAGCATCGCTTGGCTGCCCGACGGCGCGATCGTGGTCAACACCGCCCGCGGCGACATCGTCGATGACGAGGCCCTAATCGCCGCCCTCAAGTCCGGCAAGATCGCGGCGGCCGGGCTCGACGTCTATGACGGCGAACCTGCACTCAACCCGGCCTACCGCGGCTTGGAGAATACCTTCCTAATGCCACATCTCGGCAGCGCCACCGTGGAGACACGTAACGCCATGGGGTTTTGCGCTTGCGACAATCTCGACGCCTTTTTCACCGGAAAGCCTTGTCCGACGCCGTTGACTTGAGCGTCGGCCGGCAAAATTCTCCTATGGCCGGCGGCATTTGCCGGCAAAAATCGCTATTGACATAAAATACGTACGCTAAGCTATTGAAATTCAAACATTCATACTTGGCACAGAGCTTGCTTACTCCATACCGTCCAGACGAACCGACTGGGCGATGCGAGCGATAGGAGAGATATCATGGCACCGATTTCTGCCACCGCTGACCATTATCTGGCGGAACTCAATCCGTATGTCGGTCCATTGGCCGACAAAATCGCCAGCAGCTTGCGCGACGATCGCCACAGCATTGACGCGCAACAGCTCGCCTTGATCGAACGCATGCTGTCCTACGCGGCCACAGCCGAGCAGCAGCTGACCGAGCAGCAGGCGCGCATCGCCTATCTCGAATCGCTCTCCATGACCGACGAGCTGACCGGACTGAACAACCGCCGCGGCTTCGACGACACAATGAAGCGAGCACTGTCGTCTGCCAGCCGCTACGGCGAGGGTGGCGTCCTTGCCTTCTTCGATCTTGATCAATTCAAGCGCGTCAACGACGAGCATGGCCACGATGCCGGCGATCGACTTCTGCGTCGGGTCGCCGCGGTATTGAGCGACAATACCAGGTTGACCGATTCGATTGCCCGATTGGGCGGCGACGAGTTTGCTGTGATCTTGGTGCGGACCGGCGCCGAGGACGGCGCCCGGCGCGCCCATCACCTGCAAGACGCCCTGCAAAAAGCGATGACGGAATGCCCCGAATTTTCGGCCTGTGATGGCGCCAGTCTGGGCATCGCCCCCTTCGACGGCTCAAGCGATGCGGGCAGCGTCTATCAGGCTGCCGATCGGGCCATGTACGGCGACAAGGCCGCGCGCAGCCAGACCGCCGTGGTTGCCCTCTATCCGGTCCATCGTTAAAAAGTCCTTCGGCTTCGCCTCAGTGTACTTTTTACCGGAGAATTGAGGACAAATCAGGCCTTGGGGCGGCCCGGCGGTCTGATTTGGTCATTTCAGTTACTGATCATGACCGTAGGTCATGATCAGAGCCGGCAACCCTTTGGGTTGCGACAAAATGCTGTTAGCACATCGCCGAGCCGCCTCAAGGTGTGCTAACGCATTAATTCTTTGTTGGAGAAAAGTACACTGAGCGACAGCGAAGGACTTTTCTCCACGATCAACTATCCGGCGCCGTCGCGGCTCAACAACGGTCGATAAAGTTCCGGCCGGCGGTCTCTGAACAGGCCCCAGGCCGCGCGCTCGTCGCGCATAGCCTGCAGGTCGAAAGACGCAGAAATCACCATATCCGACCGGTCATCGGCCTCGGCAACGATCGCGCCGGTGTGATCGGTGATGAACGAGCCGCCGTAAAAAGTGATGTTGCTAGCGCCATCGACCTCTTTGCCGACCCGGTTGGCCGCCGCGACCGCGACCATGTTGGCGGCGGCATGGCCCTGCATCACACGCTGCCAGTGAAGCTTGGAGTTGATCGACGTATCTTGCGGCTCCGAGCCGATCGCTGTCGGATAGAGCAGAATATCGGCGCCCTTCAAGGCCATCACCCTGGCCGCTTCGGGAAACCATTGATCCCAGCAAATCGCGCAGCCAACGCGACCGACGGCGCAATCAAAAGCCTGAAACCCCGTGTCGCCCGGGCTGAAATAGAACTTTTCCTGATAGCCCGGGCCGTCGGGAATGTGGGATTTGCGGTATATTCCGAGTTGCTTTCCGTCGGCGTCGATGACGACTAAGCTGTTGAAATAGCTGTTGTTGGCCTTCTCAAAGACACTAACCGGCAGAACCACAGACAATTCCCGCGCCAAATCACTAAACCGCGCTACCGTCGGATGGCCGGCAAGCGGGCGCGCCGCGGCCAAGCGGTCGGCCGCCTGGGTTTGCGGAAAATACGGCGATTCAAGCAGTTCTTGCATCAACACCAGCCCAGCCCCGGCGCCGGCGGCTTGGCGTACCAGTGCCTCGGCCCGATCCAGGTTGTCGGCCGCCCGCGGCGAGGCCTGCATCTGCGTTACGGCAATCGTTACGTCGGCCATCGCCGTCACCCTCCCGGCGCCGGCCACGGTTGGCCGGCCGGCTGCTGTTGCGTGATGCAGTGGATGCCGCCACCGCCTTTGACAATGTCGCCGGCCGGCACTTGCACGACCTTGCGGTCCGGAAACAGGCTTACCACGGCCTGGCGCGCCGGTTCATCGGCCGGATCACCGAAAGACGGCATCACCACACCGCCATTGGCAATATAGAAATTCACGTATGACCGTGCCAATGCCCGGCCGTCGTCGCCAGCTAGGTGAGCGGGATGCGGTATCTCCACAACTTCGATGGCCCGGCCGGCGGCATCTTTGGATGCGTTCAAACGCACCAGACTGTCTTGCAATATTGGCCAATTCGGATCCGACTGGTCCGCCGGCATGGCCAATGCCACCACGCCAGGCCGCACGAAGCAGGCGACATTATCGACATGCCCGTCGGTTTCGTCATCGACCAATCCTTCGCCGAGCCACAGAAAGCGGCTGACACCCAAATACTGGGTAAGCTGTTGTTCGATTTCCCGGCCGCTCAGCAAGGGGTTGCGGTTGGTGTTGAACAGGCATTGTTCGGTCGCCATCAAGGTGCCGTGACCGTCGACATGAAAGGCACCGGCCTCCGCCACGATGGGCGCTTCGTAGATCGGCATGTCCAGCCATTCGGCGATGCGCCGGCCGAGCAGCCGATCTCGGTCATGGTCGTGATATTTGTTACCCCAGCCATTGAATTGCCAATGCACCGCGGCGACGCCGCCCTCGCCGTCGACAACGAAACTTGGGCCAGTATCCCGGGTCCACGAATCGTCTATCGGTTCGGCAACAATATCGACCGAGCGGCCGCAGGTAAGGCCGGCTTCGCGTTCGGTGCCGGGTGGTACGATCATGGTCACCGGCTCGAATTGGGAGATTGCGCGGGCGACCCCGGCGTAGGCCACTTGTGCCGCCATAAGGCCGCTGCCCCACAATTCAAGCCGGCAAGGCCAGGCCATCCAACAGCGGCCGTGCGGCTCCCATTCCGCCGGCATGAACAAGCCATCGGCGAGCGGCGATTGGGCCAAGGGCCTCCCTCCAGTCTAATTCAGTCGCGCCCAGCACCGGCTTGGGCCAGGACCATCGGTTGATAATAACCCGATTGATCAGGTTCCAGCCATTCGGTTTCGGTGAACCCGGCGCGCGTCAAGGCGTTCTCCATCTCGGCCCGTTGCAGCGCCCAATAATGTGCCGTGTGGTGGCGCACCACAAAATCGCCGTTCGTCGGCCGCGTTACGTAGAAATGGATTCGATAATGGCTTTCGCTCAGCCATTGCCAAACCTGATGGGTAAAGGCGCCGGCTTCGGAAAACTGCGGAGCCATCACTGTCGGCCGCTCGCGCCGGAGCTTGTCGTAGTCGCGGATTGACGCCACGAACAGGCCGTCATCGACCAGCACGCCGTGGATTTCGCCCAGGGCCGCGATCAAATCCTGTTCCGAAAGTAAATGTGGCACCGCATTATCCGCTGCCAACACCACATCGAACCGGCCCTCTATTGTGGCCCGCAAATCCCGCATATCCGCGACATGAAACGCCAGGTCGACGGCGCGCTCGGCTGCTAGGACCCGGGCACGGCCAACGGCGCCGGGCGAGAGGTCACAGCCCGTCACCTGCCAGCCTTGGGCCGCCAACCCGAAGCTCTGCGTGCCAATGCCGCAGGCACAGTCGAGCAGCGTTCGCGCCGCCGGCCGGCGCCGCCTGATCACCGTATCGAGGACGCGGCCCTGGTCTTCGACCGCTTTCTCCCAATCGCGAAAAATCAGATGGTAATCGTCTGCAAGATCGTCGTAGAAACGCTGCGTGGTCGACATCGCCTCCTCCGTTCGGGCAGGGCATTGTAAGGTGCTCGACCGGCGCTAAACTAGGCGCCATTTTTAAGGCTGCACACTTAGAGGCATAGTCGACATGGTCGCGTTACCTAAAACCGATTGGCAGAATTATATCGATGGCCGGTGGCGCGATGCCGGCGACGGCGATCGGTTTAGCATCGACAATCCGGCCACGGGCAGTGCCCTGGCCGACGTCGCCCTGACCAAGCCGACCGACGTCGATGAAGCAGTAGCGGCGGCGCGCGCCGCGTTCGAAGCGCGCCATCTCTACGACATGCGGCCCGGTCAACGCGGACAATTAATGTTCGAAATCGCCCGCCATATTGAGGATATGGCCGACGAGATCGCGATCGTCGAATGCCTCGACAACGGCAAAACGCTTGCCGGCGGCAGGGCAGAAGCATTGGCCGGCGCCCGGTACTTCACCTATTACGGCGGCGCCGCTGACAAACTGGAAGGCCGCATGATTCCCCTCGGGGCCGGCTATGTCGATTATACCGTGCCGACACCGTTTGGCGTTTCGGCGCAAATTGTGCCCTGGAATTTCCCGTTTCAAATCGCCGCGCGATCCATCGCCTGCGCCATCGCCACCGGCAATTGCGTGGTCCTGAAAAGCCCTGAACTGTCGCCGCTCAGCTGTAGCTATCTGGCCGAAGCCTGTGATCGGGCCGGTGTTCCGCCCGGTGTCGTCAACATCATCCACGGCCACGGCCATGATTGTGGCGCGGCGATGGCGGCGCACCGGGATGTCGACCACATCGTGTTTACCGGGTCGGTGGCGACCGGCCAATCGATCCTGCGCGCCGCCGCCGAACGGGTCGTGCCCTGCATTATGGAATTGGGCGGCAAGTCGGCCGGCATCGCCTACCCGGACGCCGACCTCGACCAAGTCGCCCAATCGACGGCGATCGGTATCTTCAGCCATGCCGGCCAGGTGTGCTCCGCGGCATCCCGATTGGTTGTCCACCGCAGCATCCGCGACGCGGTTGTCGATCGCATTGCCGCGCGCGCTCAGTCGTTAAGCATCGGTCCCGGTGTCGACGGCCACGACCTCGGTCCGGTCATTTCCGCCGCTCAACGGGACAAGATCGAAGGCTATTGCATGGCAGCGGCACAGGAAGGCGCGGAGGCGGTAACCGGCGGCCGCCGGGTCGAGGGGCTGGCCGGTCATTTTGTCGAGCCAACAATCTTCAGCGACGTCACGCCCGACATGACAATCGCGCGCGAGGAAGTTTTCGGCCCGGTGTTGGCGGTACAAACATTCGATGACGACGAAGAGGCGGTGGCGCTCGCCAACGGCACAGAATACGGGCTCTGCGCCGGCGTCTACACCCAGGACCTGGCAAAGGCCCATTGGACGGCCGATCGCCTGGTCGCGGGCCAGGTGTATGTCAACGAATGGTTTGCCGGTGGCATCGAAACGCCGTTCGGCGGCATGCGCCGATCGGGCTACGGCCGCGAGAAAGGCCAGGAAGCCCTGATGAATTACGTACAGACAAAGAACGTCGGCATCCGGCTCACGCCGGGCGCCGGCGGACGACCCGGTGGCTAATGCCCCGGTACCGCGATTCCAACACCCTTTCGTAAAACGAGGAGACTGGACATGACCGGCGTAATCGAAGCACGACTGCAGGAGAAAGGCATAGAACTGCCCGAAGCTGCTGCACCCGCGGCCAATTACGTGCCGTATGTGATCTCGGGCAATTTGGTGTTTGTTGCCGGCCAGGTCACGTTCTGGAATGGCGAACGCCACTTCATCGGCAAGGTCGGCACCGACTTCACTTTGGAAGAGGGCCAAGCCGCCGCACGGATGGTCGGCCTTAACATCATCGCCCAAGTGAAGGCGGCCTGCGACGGTGATCTCGACCGGGTCCAGCGTTGCGTCAAGCTTGGCGGATTCGTCAATTGCCCGGCCGACTTCACGGGCCAGCCGCAAGTTGTGAACGGGGCCTCGGACCTGATGGTCGACGTGTTTGGCGACAAGGGGCGCCACGCCCGTTTCGCCGTCGGCGCCAATGTCCTACCGATGAACGTCGCCGTCGAAATCGACGCCATTTTCGAGATCGCCTAGATGGCGGGAAGCGTTACCGCACGCCTTGCCGAGCTCGGCCTGGAATTGCCGCCGGCCCACCCGCCGGTTGCAACCTATGTCGGCTGGGCCATCACCGGCCGGCAAATCTGGGTGTCCGGCCAAGGGCCGGTATGGGGCCAGGAGATCCGCCATGCCGGCACTGTCGGCGCAGAGCTCGATTTGGAGCAAGGCCGCGCTGCGGCCCGGCTGACGGCGCTTAACCTGCTCGCCCAGGCATCCGAAGCCTTGGCCGGCGACCTCGACCGTATCAGCCGCTGCGTAAAAGTATTCGGCTTAGTCAATGCCGCCCCGGGATTTCTTGACGCCCATCGGGTCATCGACGGCGCATCGGACCTGATCGTCGATGTGCTCGGTCCTGCCGGCCGGCATGCCCGGGCGGCGGTCACGGCGTCGGCCTTGCCGATGGGCATCGCCGTTGAACTGGATGCCGTGTTCGACTTCACATGACCCGCATTCCCGCCTGGTTGACCACGCAACCGATCGCCCACCGTGGCCTGCATGACCTCGCTGCCGGCATACCCGAAAACTCCCTGGCGGCTTTCACCGCCGCCGCCGAGGCCGGTTACGCCATTGAATTGGACCTGCAACCGGCCGCCGACCACGAGCCGATGGTGTTTCACGACGACGGTTTGGAACGCCTGACGGGCCGCACCGGTACATTCAGGGATTTGCCGTCCGAAGCGCTTGCCGACATTCGGTTGACCGGCAGCGACCAGCACATCCCGACTTTGAAAACGGTGTTGGCAACCGTTGCAGGCGCCGCGCCTCTGCTTATCGAGCTCAAGGGTATGGCGCCCGCCGTCGGCGTGCTCGAAAGCCGCGTCGCCGACCTGTTGGGTGACTATGACGGCGTTGTCGCCGTGCAATCGTTCAACCCGCATTCCATGGGCTGGTTCGCCGACAACGCGCCGTCCTTTATCCGCGGGCAGGTCGCGACCGATTTTGCCTCCTACGACGAGCAGCGCGTTTCTTTGACGAAAAGGCTTTTGCTTAGCACGTTGCTGCTCAACCGCGTCAGTCGTCCGGATTTCGTTGCTTACAATGTCAAGAAATTGCCTCGGCTCGCGCCTTTGTCGGCGCGGCGCCGGGGCACGCCGCTGCTCGCCTGGACGGTTCGCAACGCCAACGACCGGGCCGTCGCCGCGCGCTATGCCGACAACATCATTTTCGAAGGCTTTCGGCCAACATGACGGCTAGAGCAAATTTCGACCATACGGGATCGAAACTTGCTCTGGAGTCCAGCGCCCCTTGCGCCGCCGCCAGGACTGGGCAGAATCGTGGCCAGTGCGGCAATGCACCTGATTGCGGAAACCAGTGAAACAAATGACCGAAAACGACACGCCGACGTTGACCTTGCGCGCGATTGGCGGCCTTTCAGAGGTCGACGAAGCGGAATGGAATGCCTGTGCCGGCACCACCAACCCGTTCGTCGATTACGCCTTCCTGTCGGCGCTGGAGGATTCGGGGTCGGTGACGCCGGAAACCGGGTGGGCGCCGCGGCACTTGTTGCTGGAAGACGCAGACGACCGCCTGATCGGCGCCGTGCCGATGTATATGAAGAACCACTCCCAAGGCGAGTACGTGTTCGATTACGGCTGGGCGCACGCCTTCGAACGAGCCGGCGGCGAGTATTACCCGAAACTGCAGATTTCGGTGCCCTTCACGCCGGCGACCGGCCCGCGCCTGTTGGTGCGCGCGGACCGGCCGTTCGAGGAAACCGCAAACTATTTGGTCCAGGGCATGATCGAAGTGGCCAGCCGGTTGGAAGTCTCGTCCCTGCACATCACCTACCCGACCGAGCGCGAATGGTCGCTGCTCGGTGAATTCGGCATGCTGCAGCGCACCGGCGAGCAGTTCCATTGGCAAAACAAGGATTACGCCGACTTCGACGCATTCTTAAGCGATCTGGCATCGCGCAAACGCAAGGCGGTGCGCAAGGAACGACGCGAGGCGGTCGCCAACGGCATTGAAATCGAGATCCGCCGCGGCAGCGACATCAGTGAGCAGGACTGGGACGACTTCTTCCGGTTCTATATTGATACCGGCAGCCGCAAGTGGGGCACGCCCTACCTCAACCGGCCGTTTTTCAGCCTATTGACCGAGCGCATGACCGATCGCGTTGCCCTGATCCTGGCCAAACGCGACGGCCGCAACATCGCCGGCGCCTTGAATTTGATCGGCGCCGATACGCTCTACGGGCGCTATTGGGGCTGCATCGAAGATCACCGGTATTTGCATTTCGAGGTCTGCTACTATCAGGCCATCGACATGGCGATCCAACTAGGCCTGGACCGCGTCGAGGCCGGCGCCCAGGGGCCGCACAAGCTGTCGCGCGGCTACCTGCCCGTCCATACCTATTCCGCCCACTGGATCCGCGACCCGGCGTTCCGCGACGCTGTCGCCCGCTATCTGGTCGAGGAGCGCCGCGAAATCGACAACGATATTCGCTATGTCGGCGAAAAGCATTCGCCGTTCCGGAGCGAAAACTAAGCCTGGGAGACCGGCCATGAGCCATGATCCGAACTGCATATTCTGCAAAATCATCGTCGGTGAGATACCGAGCTTCAAACTGTATGAAGACAACGAGATATTTGCGTTTATGGATATCAACCCGTTCCAACCGGGACATTGCCTGGTCATCCCGAAACAACATTTCGCCGATATCTACGCAATTTCGGACGTCGCCATCGGCGCCGCCGCGGCGGTCGCGGCACGGCTCGCCCGCGCCGTCCGCTCAGTGGTCGAGCCGGACGGGCTAAACATTATCCAGGCCAATGGGCCGGCTGCCGGCCAGAGCGTGTTTCATTTCCATTTCCACATTTTCCCGCGCGCCGCCGGTGATGACGCCTCGTTGAACTGGGGCCTGGTGCCGGGCGACATGGCGGCCATCGAAGCGCTCGCCGGATCGATCCGGACGGCCCTTGAGAAAGAAGACTGAAGCCGGAAATTGTCAGTCGCCGCCCCCGCTTACCGGAGCAGGCCGAGCGACAGTTCGGGCACAAAAACGACAAGCGCCAACACCGCCAGCATCAAGCCGATAAACGGCAGGACGGCGCGGCAGATCAGCAGGAAATCTTCCTTGAACGCCGTCATCGCGACGATGAGATTGAGGCCGACCGGCGGCGTGATGAAGCCGATTTCCAGGTTGACTACCATGATCACACCGAAATGGATCGGATCGATGCCGTAGGCCATGGCCACGGGCAGCAGGATCGGCGCCAGCATCAGGATCGCCGAGCCGATGTCGATCAAACAGCCGACAATCAGCAAGACGATGTTGAGGGCGATCAGGAAGGCGAACTTGTTGTCGACCACGCCGGTCATCCAGGCGGCAAAGCTCTGGGGCACTTGCTCCGCGGTCAGCAATAGGTTGATGCTGATTGCCACGGCAATGATCGGAAACAAGGTGCCGAGCAATCGCGCCGTGTCCACCGCAATCGCGTAGAAGTCGACGAGACGAATTTCGCGGTGGACGAACACCTCGACCAACAGCGCATAACCGACCGCCACAGCCGCCGCCTCGGTGGCGGAAAACAGGCCGGAATAGATGCCGCCCAATAAAATGACCGGCGTCATCAACGCGAAAATACCGCGTCGGAAGGCGGCGGCCGTCTCGTTGAAACTGAACGGCTTGCTGGCAATCTTGCGGTTCACGATCAGTGCGTATATCGACAGCACGCCGGCCAGCATCAAGCCTGGAATCAAGCCGGCCAAGAACAAGTCGCTGATCGATTTTTCCGTGACGATGGCATAGAGGATCATCGGAATGCTCGGCGGGATGACCACACCCAAGGTGCCGCCCGAAGCAAGGGCGCCGAGGGAAAACTTCTTGCCGTAGCCCTCCTCCAACAACGCCGGATACAGGATCGTGCCGACCGCCAACAGGGTCACCGGCGAGGAACCGGATATGGCCGCAAACACGGCGCAGGACAATATGGTGGCAACCGCCAGGCCGCCGGGCAGCCATTGCGTCAAGGCCCGCAAAATCGCGATCAGGCGTTCGGCGATCGACCCCCGGGTCATGATGTTGCCGGCGAGGATGAACATCGGGATTGCCAGCAGCACGTCGCGGTTGATGCTGGTCCAGATGTCGTCGACCAAATAGGTCAGGTCACCGTCGCCCCAGAACAGGTGGGCGTAGGCCGCCGCCGTGATCAGGATCAAGATGACGTTTTGTCTCAGCGCCAGCAGCACGATCACCAGCACCAACAGGATTACCGCGGTCATGTTAGCGGTCCACTACGTCGTCACGCGGTTTCAAGGCAGGCCACGCCGCGAACCCCAAGTGACGGAACGCGCAAGAAAAGAACGCATACGGCAACACCAATTGGATTGGCCAAAGCGGCCAATACAAAACGGCCGCCCGATCGCCGTTCGCAATGGTGTCATGCAGGTAGAAGGCCGCCACCACGCCCAGGGCCGCAAACAACAGCGCCGATAGCCCGTCGCCGATGCGGGAAATAGCTGGGCGCAAATCCGACGGCCACCAGCCATCGGCAAACTGCGGCCGGAGGTGACTGTTCGAGGCCGTGGCCAAGGCCAAGCCGAAGAAGCCGGCGACGATGGCGGCGAACACGGCAATTTTTTGCGAGCCCCAAATGCTGGTCGTGAAAACCTCCCGCGCCACGACCTCGCCCAACAACAGGCTCGCCACCAAGACATAAGCAAGCGCGGCCAAGACGGCCTCGATCTTGGTCAGTATCTTGAAGAAATCTGCCATGGCTTGCCGTTCCGGTCGTCAAGGAGTCTGTCGATCACACCCACGCTAACAATGTAGGCCCGCCGACCGGAACAGGTACAGTCATAGCCGATGCTAGGTCGGGAATCGGATCGGCAGGTTGCGGGGTCCACGCACTTGGCCACCGGCCCAGGTCACGCCGTCCGGATCCGACAGTTCGAATTCGGGAATGCGCGCGAACCAGACCCTGAGCGCCACATCCATTTCCATGCGCGCCAGATTGGATCCGGCGCAGCGGTGGATACCGACACCGAACGCAATATGCCGGTTGCGCTCGCGATCTAGGATCACCTGGTCCGGATCGTCGAACATCTCCGGGTCGTGGTTGGCGCCGGGGAAATTCATCAGGATGCGGTCACCCGGCTTGAACGTGACGTCCCCGGCCTTGATTTCTTGCTTGGCGACACGAGCCATGGTGACCGGCGCGTAAAACCTCAGCATTTCCTCAATGGCGCTGGGAAACAATTCCGGCTCGTCGCCAAGCCGGCGACGATGTTCGGGGTGGGCGGCAAAGTGCCAAAGCGAGGCACCGATCGAACTCCACGTGGTGTCGATGCCGGCGACCAGCAACAGATTGCACATTGAAACCACTTGGACGTCCGTCAACGGCACGCCGTCGAGGTCCTTGGCCAGCAACTGGGAAATCAGATCTTCTTCGCCCGGGTTACGACGACGTTCGGCGACCATTTCGCCAAAAAAATTCCGGATTACCCGGCGGTACTTCAACCGCGTATCAGGATCGGTCAGACCGATCTCCAACACGTTCCGCACCCATTGGACGAATTCCTCGGCCCGGTTCGGGTCGATGCCGAGCATATGGACAATGACGTGAGAGGGAATATGTTGAGCATAATCTGTTGCGGCGTCGCATTCACCTTTGTCGATCAAGCCGTCGATCAACCGGTGGCACAAATCTTCGGTGAAGGCGCGGTGCTCGGCCACCGCCTTGGGCGTGAAAAACGGCAGGATCAGGCGGCGATGCGGAATCTGTTCCGGTGGATCGGAGGTGATCGGCGGCGATTTGGCGCCATATTCGTCTAATTCCGGATCGACCGCCAACTGGGGCACGACAATCGGGTCTCGCGACGACAATTCGGGAACCATCTTCACGAAGGTCTGCATGTCTTCATAACGGGTCGGTAGCCAGGACCCGCCCCAACGCTCCGTATGGGCAATAGGGCACTTGCCGCGCAAATCGCGCCACACCGGTACCGGATCCTTTACGTAGCCTTCGTCGAAAATGTCGTAGTCGGTGGTCCAGTCCTGGACCGGCGGTGTCTTGCTCATCGCGGGTTCCCCTTTGCGCCTGCAATCGTCGACCACCTGGATGTCATTGTCCAACCCGGTGGTCGATCGACTGTTTTCTATTGTGCTGCCTGGGCGCCGGTCCTATTTGCAGCTCTTGGCAGCATGCTGGATTTTTTCCCAGATTTCGTCGGCCCGGCCGCCGAGCGCCTTGACCAAGTCCTTCTGGGCGGTCAAGCCGGCTTGACGCCAGGCCGCCATTTCGGCTTCGTTCGGCTGGTAAACCGGTAGGCCGGCGGCTTTGAGTTTGCCGACCAAGGCGGCCTCCGCGCCGCGAATGCCGCGCCGCAGGACATTGGCGTCGGCAAAGCCGGCGCGCAACCATTTCTGTTCATCAGGACTGAGTTTGTTCCAGACCTTCTTTGACGCGGTCAGGGTGCCGATCTGGTGAGAATGGTTGGTCAGGGTCACATGCGGCGCCATCTTGTGGTAGCCGACGGCAATGCCGTAGACGGTCGGAACCGTGGCGCCACTGACGTTGCCGGTTTTCAACGCCGGCAGACTGTCGACGGAGCCGAGCGGCACACCGTTGGCACCAACGGCCTCGAAGAAAGAAACCGACGCTTTGGTCGGGGCAATCCGGATTTTCACATTTGCTATGTCGGCGGGCGTGTGTACGGCCTTGCGGTTGAACAAGATCATTTGACCAACCTCGACCCAGCCGAGCAGGACCAAGCCACTTTCCTGCATCATATCGCCGAAAATTCCGCCGACATGATTGTCAAAGGCGCAATCGGCGTGTTCCGGGCTATCCCACAGATAAGGCGCCGCCAATAGTGCGAATTCCGGCACGACCAGTGAGGTCGCCGTATTCGACTGGCCGGACAAGTCGATGCGGCCGCGTACGGTTTGGCGGACCACCGTCTGTTCGTCGCCCAGTTGCGACGAATAGAAAACGTTGAGTTTCAGTTCGCCGGCCGACAATTCATCGACCTTTTTGGCAACGCCGGCAAACCACACACCCCACGGGGTTTTCGGTGGCGCGGCTGTCGCGACGCGCAGTTCGCGGGCGGCGAAGGCGTCGCCGCCGTAGGTCAGAAGGCAAGCGAGAGCAAGGCCAAATAGCCAAAGTGAATGACGACGGATCATGTCTGTCCCCTGAAGTTCTGCTGTGACGGCGCGGACCGGTTTGCTTAATTCCGGTGATGTGTTATCGTTTGCATTAAGTAAAGGTGAATTCACTTTCACTTGTCAAGTGTTTTTCCCGTACCCAACAACAGGCAGCCTATCAATGCCCATGGCGCAGCACCCAGACAACCCAGACCGTCCCCTCATCAGGCCGACCAAGCAAGCGCGCAGCCGCAAGCAAACGCAGCGCATCATCGGCGCCGGGTTGGCGTTACTTCAGGATCACAATTTCCAGGACCTGACGGTCGAGCAGATCGCCGAACGGGCCGGCTGTTCAGTCGGCACGCTCTACAAGCGTTTTGTCAACAAAGAGGCATTGCTCGAGGTCATTGCGGAAAACGTAAGCGAAGAAATCCTGCGTGAGTTGACTGGTGGATTGTCGGAACAGATCGAAACGACGGCGTCATTGGACGAGCTGTCGCGCCGGCTGGTCGTGTATTTCGTCGAGCTCATGCGCCATCAGGAGCGGCTGGTGCATGCCATGCTGGCACGCCGACTTTTGGCGTCCGCGACCAACCAACCGCTGCAGCAGGCCGCGAACCAGGTCATCGACCTCGCCTTGACCAAGGCCGTTATACATCGGCCTGCAGCGATCCCGCGGATCGAGTTCGAGCGCCGTTTTCGCATCGCCATGCAAATGACCCTGGGGACCCTGGTCTACATGGTCATTGGGGCGACAGGCCCCATGTTATTGCACGACGAAGGGATCGAACAGGATCTCACGCGTTCCGTATTGGATATTGTGACGGCGCCGGTTGAGCCCGAGCAACGCCGTCAGCCGACGCGGTAAGATTCGAGCCTCTCGAGGTCGAAATCGATACCGTGGCCGGGCCGGTCGGGCGCCATCGCGTGGCCGTCCGTGACCGTCAAATGCTCGGCCATGAAGGCTTCCAGGCCGAAGGCGTGCATTTCCAAGTAGGCGGCATTCGGACAGGCGGCGAGCAGATGGACGTGCAGTTCCTGGGCACCGTGGGAGATCACCGGCAGATTGTGCGCCTCCGCCAGGCGCGCGATCTTCATGAACGGCGTGATGCCGCCGCAGGTCGTCAGGTCGGGTTCCGGGAAGTCGACGCCGCCGGCGACAATCAATTGCCGGAACTCTGCCAAGGTATGAAGGTTTTCGCCGGCGGCGATCGGCACCTTGCCCTGGCTGCGCAAATGCGCATAACCGGAAAAATCATCCGGCGTGATCGGCTCTTCCAACCAGACCAGGCCGAAGGGCTCTAAGGCGTTGAGCGCATTGGCGGCCTGATCGACCCGCCAGGCTTCGTTGGCGTCGGCCATCAATTCGATCTCCGGCGGGAGATGCTCCCGCATCGCCGCGACCCGGGCCACGTCCTCGTCCAAGGTGGGCTTGCCGAGGCGCATTTTGACCGAACGGTGACCGGCTTCGACGCTTTGGCTCGCGCCCGCCAGTAACTTTTCCATCGGGAAATTGAGATCGATGTTGCCGGCATAGGCCTTGACCCGAGGCGCGTGGCCACCGAGCAGCCGCCAGAGCGGCTCGCCCAAACGTCGGCCGCTGCCGTCCCACAGTGCGGTGTCCACCGCGGCCATGGCGAAGCTCAACGGCGCGCCGCGGCCGGCATAGTGATGGGCATGCCACAGCCGTTGCCATTGGCGCTCGATCAGCCGCGGATCTTCGCCCAGCAACAAGTCCCGGAAGACATTGCCGACGATGGCGGCGATCGCCGGCCCTTGGCGCTGATGCATAACCGTGTAGCCGGTGCCGACGGCACCGTCGCTGTCGGTAATCCGAACCATGACCAGGTCGAACCCGGTCATGACCCCGGCGGCCGCGGCCTCAATCGGTTGCGGCAAGGGAATGCGATAGGTGTCAACGTCGACTCGGTCGATTTTCATTATCGGTCTCCGGCCTTCGACTGTGGCAGCCGATCATACGGCAGAGAGCTAGCCGAGCAAAACCAGCAACAGGATCGCCGCGACAATCAGGCCGATGCCGACGACCTCCAACAAATTGGGCTTTTCCTTGAAGAAAAAGATCGAGGCGATGAAAGTAAACACCAATTCGATTTGACCGACGGCGCGGACATAGGCCGCGTTCTCCAACGTGAAGGCGGTGAACCAACCGACCGATGCCATAAAGCCGGTGATGCCGACCGCCAAGGCCGGACGCCAATGTCGGATGACCGCCCGCATTTGACCGGGCTCGCGGACCAGCAGATAGGCACCCATAATCAACGTCTGCAGGACCACAGCGACCGCCAAGGTGAACGCCGCCCGGAGCAGGAAGTCGCCGTCACCCAGCGCCAGGGCAGCGCCGCGAAAAAATACCACCGAGGCGCCGAGAAAGGCACCGCAGCCGAGGCCGATCAGAGTTGGCTTTTCGCCCAAACCGGTGGCCAGGCTCGCCCAAGTGACCGCGCTCCGCGCGACCGACATGGCCATGATGCCGACCAGGCCGACAGCGATGGCGAAAACGCCGATCGCGCTGACCCGATCACCGAGCAACACCAGGCCGAGCAAGGCAATTTGCACGACTTCAGTCTTGGAATAGGTGGTGCCTACGGCAAAGTTCTTGAATGAAAACAGATAGACCAGCAAGAATGTGAAGAGTATCTGCGACAGCCCGCCGGCCAAGCAATAGGCCAAGAACAGGCCGTTGGCCGTCGGCAGCGGCGCGTCGCCAAAACCATAGACTGCCCAAAGATAGAGCACGGCAAACGGCCAGGCGTAGAAGAACCGCACATACGTGGCGCCACCGGTCGACAGGCGGCCTTTAATGTATTTCTGCAGGGCCGACCGCAGATTCTGCATGAAAGCGGCAAAAATCGCGATCGGGATCCACAGCTCGACCATTTTCGCGGCCCTAGCAAAACATCACAGGACGCGAGCAGCCGGGCAGCAATCAGGGAACGCCGCTAACGCACCGTTTCCGAACGCTTTGCGTCGCCTTTGCCGCCCTTTTTGGCTTTGCCGCCTTTACTTGGCGGTGTCGACGGCCCGCTGGCGGGCTCGTACTCGAAGGCGATTGCGCCCTCTACTAAGGTGACGACTACATGGCCGCCTTTGGCCAGCTTGCCGAACAGCAGTTCTTCAGCCAGCGGTTTCTTGATGTTCTCCTGAATGACGCGCGCCAGCGGACGGGCGCCGAATTCCGGCGTGTAACCGCGCTCGGCCAGCCAGGTCCGCGCCAGATCACTCAAGGAAATGGTCACGTTGCGGTCCGACAGCTGGGATTCGAGCTGCAGCACGAATTTGTCGACAACTAGCGCCACCACATCGGGGCCCAGCGAGGAAAAGGCGATGATGGCATCTAGCCGGTTGCGGAACTCCGGCGCGAACATTTTCTTGATCGCCTCGCTATCCTCGCCTTCCTTGAAGCCACGGCCGAAACCGATCGCCTGCTTGGCCATTTCCGCGGCGCCGGCGTTGGTGGTCATGATCAGCACGACGTTGCGGAAATCGATCTGCTTGCCGTTGTGGTCGGTCAGTTTGCCGTGATCCATGATCTGCAACAGGATATTGAACAGATCCGGATGCGCCTTTTCGATCTCATCCAGCAACACCACCGAATGCGGATGCTGATCGACGCCATCGGTCAACAAGCCGCCCTGATCGAAACCGACATAGCCCGGCGGCGCGCCGATCAGCCGGCTAACCGTGTGCCGCTCCATATATTCAGACATGTCGAAACGCAGGATGTTGAGGCCCATGACATCGGCAAGCTGACGGGCAACTTCGGTTTTGCCGACGCCGGTCGGGCCGGAGAACAGGTAACTGCCGATCGGCTTTTCGGGTTCCCGTAAACCTGCTCTGGCCAGTTTGATTGCTGCCGACAAGGCATCGATCGCTTCGTCCTGGCCGTACACGACACGCTTCAAATCATCTTTGAGGCTGCGCAAATTCGCCGTGTCCTGCTTGGACACGGATTTTGGCGGAATGCGGGCGATTTTGGCCACGACTTCTTCGACATCGCGCACACTGACGGTCTTCTTGCGGCGATGCTCCGGCCGCAGCATCTGCGCGGCACCGACTTCGTCGATGACGTCGATCGCCTTGTCAGGCAATTTCCGATCGTTGATGTAGCGCGCCGACAGCTCTACCGCTGTGCGTATCGCCTCTTGAGTGTAGCGGACCTTGTGATGTTCCTCGAAATAGGGCTTGAGGCCGCGCAGGATCTTGACCGTATCTTCCAGCGACGGTTCGATGACGTCGATTTTCTGGAAGCGCCGGAGCAGCGCCCGATCCTTTTCGATGTAGCCGCGAAATTCCTTGTACGTCGTCGAGCCGATGCACCTCAAAGTGCCGCTCGCCAATGCGGGTTTAAGCAGATTGGACGCATCCATGGCCCCGCCGGACGTGGCGCCGGCACCGATCACGGTATGAATTTCGTCGATGAACATGATCGCGCCCGGGGTTTCCTCAAGCTCCTTGATCACCGCCTTGATGCGCTCTTCGAAATCGCCGCGGTAGCGCGTACCGGCCAGCAACGACCCCATATCCAACGCGAAGATGGTCGCGTCGTTCAGCACTTCCGGCACCTCGCCCTTGGTTATGCGAAGCGCCAAGCCCTCGGCAATGGCGGTCTTGCCGACACCGGGATCGCCAACATAAAGCGGATTATTCTTCGAACGGCGACAAAGGATCTGAATGGTCCGCTCGATCTCCGCTTCCCGCCCGATCAGCGGATCGATACGGCCGGCGTTGGCTTTCTCGTTCAGATTGACGCAAAACGCGCTCAAATTGTCCTTGTTCTCCGGAGAATTGTCTGGCTCAGGGTCTTGTCCCGGGCCGTCCTCGTCATCTTCTTCGTCGGCGCCGCGGACAGTGCGGCTTTCGCCGAGGCCAGGCGCCTTGGCAATACCGTGGGAGATGTAGCTAACCGCATCGAGGCGCGTCATATCCTGCTGCTGCAGGAAAAACGCCGCATGGGATTCGCGCTCGGCAAAAATCGCCACCAAGATATTGGCGCCGGTTACTTCCTCCCGCCCCGATGATTGCACATGGATCAAGGCGCGCTGAACGACGCGCTGAAAGCTCAATGTCGGCTTGGCGTCATCCAAGCCATTGACCACCAGATCCGCCAGGCTTTCGTCGAGGAATTCCGTCAGCACTTGGCGCAGTTTATCGAGGTCGACGTCGCAGGCCCGCATGACCGCGGCGGCGTCTTGATCCTCGGTCAACGCCAGCAGTAAATGTTCCAGGGTGGCGTATTCATGGCGGCGCTCGCTCGCCAAGGCCAGTGCCCGATGCAACGATTGTTCTAAATTGTTCGAAAATTTCGGCACGAATGACTGTCCTCTACGTCTGTCGTCTGCGCTCGGCGTGGAAATTCAGGGCTCAGCCCTCCTTCTCCATCGTGCATTGTAGCGGATGCTGGTTTTGCCGAGCAACGTCGACCACTTGTCCGACTTTCGTTTCCGCCACCTCGTAAGGGAAGACGCCGCACACACCGATGCCGCGTTGATGCACGTGCAGCATGATTTGGGTCGCCTCCTCCTGGCTCTTGTTGAAATAGCGCTCCAACACGAAAACGACGAATTCCATCGGCGTGTAATCGTCGTTCATTAGAAGCACTTTCCACATCGATGGCTTCTTCGTTTTCGGTTTGGTCTTCGTTACCGTACCGACGTTGGTGCCACCATCATTGTCGTCGTTCTTTGCCATATGGTCTTTCGCTCACGCGCTTGCCAGTGCCCAGGATATCAATATCACCGTCAAATTATAGAGGACGCCACGCCGCAACGGAATTCCCAGATGCGCGATCGGCCCGGCCCCGATCATAACACAAACAAACCAAAAAGGGGGCGTGGCCGGCCGGCCACGCCCCCAATTATTTGGGATGCTACGGTTAAACGCTACAAATAAAATCCTTGGTTAGGCGGCGGTTTTGGTAAATTTCTCCGCGGCCGTGGCATACCGGCTGTTGATCGGCTCAAACGCGAGCTGCGTGGTCCGGGTCATCATTTCGCCGATTTTGGTGGTTTGGGCGACGTAGGCGTCGAGATGGGTCTTGGCAAAATTGGCCTGCATCTCGAAAGCCTCTTGCATGGTCTTGGCACCGAAGACCGCTTTGGTCGCGGCAACCGATTCTTCGACTTGGTTCTGCGCGAAGGCGAGCATTTCGGAATTCACTTCTTCCGCGCCCTTGACCGCCAGATTACCGGCGTTAACCATCGCTTCCGCGGTTTCCTTGTTGAATTTAGCGAGTTCGTCGTAGTTTTTGACGGCTTGGTCCATGTGTTGCTGACCGTAAGCCAGAGCCTGCTCATAGCCTTTGCTGGCGGCTTCGGTGGTGGCTTTCATGGCGCCTTCCAGGCTGTCTTTCGAGGCACCCAGAACGTCGTCGTAGGCTTTGGCGGATTTGGTGGTTTTGGCTTTGGTGGTCATTGTCTGCGTTCCTTGCTTTCCCAAACTGAGCAACGAGGCCGTGCCATCGCGCTTGAAACTGTGGTTGTGGCCGTCCTTGGCCGATCGCTGCGTCGCAACATCAATGCTGCATTGCAACATGACACTCAATATAGATAGGCTTTTCGCAATTGCAAGAGGAAAATTGTGCGCTGCACAATTAATTTTTCCGCGGCGGTCAAATGCCAAATTTCGGCCATCAATTTCAACGGCAATGAAATTAGAAATCGACATGGAATCAACTTTTTCTTAAATTAAGTTTGAGTGAATCGTTAACATTCGGATTGATAGCGCAAAGTTTGCCCCGTGGCCCTGTCGGGTGCCCGGTGAACTTCGGATGGACTAACAAACCGTGGGGACCATTAGTTTTGATCGCGTTCGTCCGAGTTGCGCCCAGCCAGTTGTTTGACCCGCTTCGATCCGCCACACCCATGTGGCGCCATTTTGCGTTGGTCATGGGGTTGGTGCTGGCCGGATGCTTGCTCATGTCCGCCGGTGAGGCCTCTGCCCGCCGCTATTCCGCGGTTATCGTTGACGCTCGCGACGGCACGGTACTGCACGCGGAAAACATCGATCGACGGGTTTATCCGGCATCGCTGACCAAGATCATGACGCTTTACTTGACGTTCGACGCCTTGAAGAAGGGCCGCTTGTCTCTGACCACGACGTTGAAAGTATCGCGCCGCGCCGCCGGCCAAACGCCATCGCGGCTGGGCCTCAAACGCGGCCAGAAGATCACCGTCCGCAGTGCCATTCGCGCGGTCGTCACCAAATCAGCCAATGACGCCGCCACGGTATTGGCGGAAGCGCTTACCGGCAGCGAAGTCGATTTCGCCCTGCGCATGACCAAGACCGCCCGTGGCCTGGGCATGATTCGCACGACCTTTCGCAATGCCACCGGCCTGCCGAACAGACGCCAGCGCACGACAGCCCGGGACATGGCGAAGCTGGCGGTCGCGTTGGTTCGCGATTTTCCGCAGTACTACCACTTCTTCAACACGCGTTCTTTCAAATGGGGCAAGCGTACGTACCGCAACACCAACGGCTTGTTGAAGACCTATCGCGGCACCGATGGCATCAAGACCGGTTACATCCGCGCCTCGGGCTTCAATCTGGTGGCATCCGTGCAACGTGGCGACACCAGGCTCGTCGGTGTGATCTTCGGCGGCCGTTCGGCCAAGACCCGCAATCGGCGCATGACCAGCTTGCTCAACAGAGGGTTCACCCGTCTGACCGCGCAGCGCAAAGCCGATGGCGGCTACAGCGGGCTCAGGCGGGTGCCGCGTTTGTCGCCGCCCGTGCCGCGCGCACGGCCGGACGGCCGTGCCGTAATGGCGATGAAGGTCAACAGTCGGTCCGCGCCAAAGCCCGTAGGCAATCCGGCATCGACGCAGTGGGGCATTCAAGTCGGCGCTTTCAGCACACTGGCGCAAGCGCAAAAAGCCGGCTATCGGGCCGCCGCAACGTCAAAGCGCCTTGATCCGCGTAAGGTCTATTTCGTTCGTGGCCTGCTCGGCGACGGCTTGGTCTACCGCGCCCGCCTCGCCGGCCTCACTCAGGCCAAGGCGTCGGCCGCATGCAAGGAACTGTTTCGCCGCAACATGGCCTGCGCCGTGGTACGGCCGAACGGCGACGTCAGCGCCAGACTTGCCCACAATTAGGCCGGTTTTCGACCACGACCGCAGATTGACCTGAAGCGCGGGACGACGATAATCGTCTGTCTAGACAGGCAGACATGAAAATCCACCATGACCTATGTCCGATACATCGACAAAACGCGGCAATATTATCGCGATCAAGGCTACGAAAAGCCCTACGCTTGGGCGCATTTCGATACGGTCCCCTTTACACCGTTGAGCAAACCCTTGGCGGATTGCCGGCTTTCGCTGGTTTCGACCAGCGATGTTGCTGTCAAAGACAATGGCGGGGACGGCGACCATGCCGAAGAACTGTTCGTCGGCAACGTCTATTCGATTCCGACGGACATCCCAATCGAACGCCTGCACAGCCGCCAGGAACATTTCGACAAGCACGCGACGCACCTCGACGACGTCGACAGCTATTTTCCGATCAGCCGGCTCCGTGAAGCCGCGGCGGACGGTACCATCGCCGGGGTCGCCGATCGGCTGCATGGCGTTTACACCGCCTATTCGCAGCGCCGCACGTTGGAGATTGACGGCCCCGAAGTCTTGAAACGGTGCCGCGAGGATGGCGTCGACGCCGTCGTATTGACTCCCGTCTGACCGGTTTGCCACCAGACCGTGAGTCTGGTCGCACGTTATCTCGAAGAACACGGCATACCGACGGTCATGATCGCCAACGCCCGCGACATCGTTGAGCATTGTGGCGTGGCGCGCATGGTTTTTGTCGATTTCCCACTCGGCAATCCCTGCGGCGAGCCCTACAAGCTCGATCAGCAGCGGGCCATTTTCCGGCTGGCGCTAGACTTGCTGGAGACCGCAGACGCTCCGCGCACGACGGTCGAGGCACCCTTCGCCTGGCCCGGCAGCGACGACTGGAAGCGACTGATATTCTCCGATGAACAGCCGTTCCTTGAGGGCGACGCTTACGACAACTGGATTGCCGCCAAAGCCCGCTACAAGGCGCTGAAATCTGAAGGCAAAGTCTAGAAGATGGCCGCACCCGACCAAGAAGTTATCGTCTACTCGACACCGTTTTGCGTGCCCTGTGAGCAGTTGAAACGCTACCTGACGGCCCATGCCGTGGAATTCACGGTCAAAGACCTGATGATGGACGAGGCGGCTGCGGAACTGTTGGAAAGCCTCAACATCCGATCATCACCGGCCCTCGGCATCGATGACCAGGTTTATGCCGGCAGCGACCTCAATCCGGCCACTATCGACAAGCTGCTTGGCCTCACCTGACTTTAGGTTTGCTGGACAGGGCCAGCACCACGCGACCAGCCTTTAGCGGTTGAGTTTATGGCGCATCGCGCTCATCTGCCCGGTGGCCGACTTTCTATTGCTTCCATCTCCTGGTCGTATTGTCGTTGCGAGCGGTCGGCCTCGGCTTGGATCCAGTCGCGGAAGGCGGTGATCCGAGGGCGCGCCTGGGCGCCTTCCGGACAGACGAGGTAGTAGGCCGAATCGGCCGGGCAATGCACATCGAACAGGCGCACAAGGCCAGTGGCGCTCAAGCCGCTATCGACATGCGCACTGCGGACCAGCGCCACGCCCTGGCCGGCAATCGCCGCCTGCAGGGCCATGTTCGAATTGGGGAAACGCGGCGCCTGGTCGAGTGACAGATCGGGCACACCGGCGGCGGCAAGCCAAGCATCCCAATGCGGGCTCGCACTCTCATCTTGGCGCAACAGCAGAGGAAAGTCGGCCAGGGCGGCCGGACTGGCCGGCATGCCGAGGCGTTCCAACAGCCGCACACTGCAGACCGGGAAAACATACTCCCGCAGCAATAAGCTGGCGTGCAGTCCGGGATAAACGCCGTGGCCGAGCCGGATCGCCAAATCGACATCCTCAACCGCAAAATCGACCATATGGTCCTTTGTCGAGATCCAGACAGCGATCTCTGGATGGCGCGCGTAGAATTCACCTAACCGTGGCACAAGCCAAGCCAACGCGAAGGATTCAAACGTACTGATCTTGAGGGCGCCGCGCGCATCTTCGACCCGCAAGCTCTCCAAGGTCGCCGACAGCCGCGCGAAAAAGTCGCGGGCGACCGGCGCCAGCGCCGCACCGCTCTTGGTCAGAGTGAGCGGGCGCCCGTTGCGGGCGAAAAGTTCGAGCCCCCAGAGCTCCTCCAGATGGCGGATCTGATGGCTAATCGCGCTTTGTGTAACGTTCAACTCGGCTGCAGCGCGGGTGAAGCTGCCATGACGGGCGGCGGCTTCAAGTGCACGCAGTGCGGCAAGCGGTGGCATGTGGTCGGGCATAATTAACATGAATAATATCTCATGATATACATGAGGACAATTCTTTTGAACATTCTGAAAAGATTGATTAACCTGGTGAACCATACATGAAGGACTCTCACGACAGTCACGTTTGAATCGGAGCCGCTACAGCGATGGATCCTCGGGTCGGGCAGCGCATTATTCGGGACCGCTGGGGCGAGCCGATTGTTCCCGTTCCGCCCGAGCCTAAGCACCCGAAGCCCAATCGGTGGCACGCACGCATGGTCGATTGGATTTGGCCAAGTCGCTCGTCAGGCAGGCACCATCCGGCTCAAGCTCGCCCAGTGGCGTTCATGACGCATCCGGGCCGGTTTCTTTAGCAAGTTGGCCGGCCAAGTCAGCGCCGAGTTCCGCATTGGCAATGGCCAGCGCCCGGTTGACGATCCGCGTCTTTCCCGCCGACAACCGGTCCAGGGCCGCCAGCAAATACGGTGTGAGCGCCGGCCCCGTGATGCCGGCGGCCGTCGCCTCGGCTTGCGCCGCGGTGACCAGCGCTTCTAACGCATCGCTGCCGAGGGCCGCCGACGCCGGCGGCGGGTTGCATACCAATACCGCACCGGGCAAGCCGAATGTCCGATGGGCTTTAATTGTGGCAGCCATCGCAGCGACGTCGTCGATCCGGTGCTTCAGCGGCAAGCCGCTGGAACGGGCATGGAATGCCGGAAAGGTGTCAACACGATAGCCCAAAACCGGCACGCCCAACGTCTCCAGCATCTCCAGCGTCGCCGGTAGATCCAGGATCGATTTGGCGCCGGCACAGACCACGGCGCCTGGCGTGCGCGACAGTTCCGTCAAGTCAGCGGAGATGTCGAAGCTGCGTTCGGCGCCGCGATGGACGCCGCCAATGCCGCCGGTCGCGAACACCCCGATGCCGGCTCTGGCAGCGATGACCAGGGTCGCCGCCACGGTCGTCGCGCCGTCACCGCCGGCCGCCGAGACCACCGCGAGATCGCGTACCGAACACTTTTCACACGGTCCTTCGGCAACCCGGGCCAATGCGTCGTCGTCGAGCCCCACGCGGATGATACCGTCAAGGATCGCGATGGTCGCCGGCACGCCGCCCCGGCTTCGAACCGCCGCCTCCAGGGCTTGGCCGACGGCCAGATTGTCGGGCGCCGGAAAGCCGTGGGCAATTATCGTCGATTCCAAGGCGACCACCGGGCGATGTTCGGCCAACGCCGACGCCACTTCCTCTGAAAGCGTGAACTCCATCCGTAATGCTCCTTAACGGTTGACGCCGTCCGGCACGAGGGATTGCGACCGTCCGCAATCGCACTATGCTGTGGTCATTGTCCGCACAACTATCCGCGATGCGCCATGGGAGCAAGCCGCTTCGGTGCCGGCATTCGCGGTATGACGGCACACTGGAATACGTCGCATGGCAAGCGCCACGGAAAACATCGACAAGACACCGGCGATCGGTGTCACCCGCGCCGTGCTCACCGTATGCCTGCCGTTCGCGCTGGGCTATTTCCTGTCCTATCTGTACCGTACCGTCAATGCGGTGATATCCGACCGCCTGTCACAAGATGTCGGCCTCGACGCCCATGATTTGGGGCTGCTGACCTCAGCCTATTTCCTGGCTTTCGCCGCCGCGCAAATTCCCCTCGGCATGTTTCTCGACCGCTACGGTCCGCGCCGGGTTCAAACCATCCTAATGTGCGTCGCCGGCCTCGGTGCCCTGGTTTTCTCCCTCAGCGGCGAACAGGCCGGGCTGATGATTGGCCGTGCCCTTATTGGGCTCGGTGTCGCCGGCGGCCTGATGGCGTCGCTCAAAGCGATTACCATATGGTTTCCGAAACGGCGCTGGCCTTTGTTCAACGCCATCATTTTGACGACCGGCGGCATTGGCGCCATGGCCGCGACCACACCCATACATTGGGCATTTGGATTCACCGACTGGCGCGGCGTATTCATGGGCCTGGCCGGAATCTCCGCGATGGTCGCCGCGGTCATTTTCCTGTCCGTCCCGGAACGGAAAACCGTGGTCGCGACGCCGTCTCTCGGCCAACAATTGCGCACGCTTGGCGACATTTATGGCAATCGGTTGTTCTGGCGTGTCGCCCCGATCACGGTACTGGTTGCAGCGGCCGGCATGGCGATCCAGACGCTTTGGACTGGGCCGTGGCTCAGAGACGTGGCCGGCCTCAACCAAGCCGATACCGCATCCTACCTGTTGATGATCGCCGCCTGGATGACCGTCGGCTTCGCCCTGGGCGGTGTCATTACCGATATCCTGACGCGTTATGGGTTCTCGCTCATGGCGATTATGGGCACCGGCATGCTGATATTCATCCTCAGCCAGCTTTACCTGATTTTTCCGTTCGATCCCTTGGCGCAGTGGCCCTGGGCGGTTTTCGCGCTGTCGGCCAATATGATGGTCTTGGCCTTTCCAATATTGAGCGGCCATTTCCCGCTTGAGCTCGCCGGCCGCGTCAATACCGCGCTCAATGTGTTTGTATTCGGCGGCGCCTTCGCCGTGCAGTACGGCATCGGCGCCATCATTCATCTGTATCCCGCCGACGCCGGAAACCATTATCCGCCGGAAGCCTATCAGGCCGCGATCGGCACCTTCCTGGTGCTTCAGGGCCTGACCTTCCTGTGGTTCCTCCTGTTCAGAAAAAAAGGGAATTCGTCATGAACCTCGCCGGAAAGTCCGCCATTGTCACCGGCTCCGCCGCCGGCGTCGGCGCCGCGACGGCGCTGTCGTTGGCGCAAAAAGGCTGCAACGTCGTGGTGAATTACACCAAAAGCGAAGCCGAGGCCGACGCTGTCGTCGCTGAGTGCCAAGCCGCCGGCGTTAAAACCTTACGCGTTCAGGCAGACGTGTCATCGGACGACGACTGCCGGCGCATGGTCGGTGAGACCGTCGAGGCGTGGGGCGGTGTCGACATCCTGGTCAACAATGCCGGCACCAGCAAATTCGTCGAGCACGCAAACCTCGACGGCCTCGATATGGAAGATTTTCAACGCATCTATGCGGTCAACGTGGTGGGTCCCTATCAGATGATACGGGCCGTGTCGCCGCACATGAAAATTGCGGGCGAAGGTGCTGTTGTCAACATTTCGTCGGTGGCCGGTGTGACCGGCATGGGCTCTTCGGTGGCCTACGCGGCATCCAAAGGCGCCTTGAATACGATGACCCTGTCTCTGGCGCGGGTCCTCGGCCCGGAGATTCGCATCAATACCATTTGCCCCGGCATGATTCAGGGCCGCTGGCTGCGCCAGGGACTGGGCGAGGAAACCTACGACAATCTGTTGAAAAGTCAGCAGAACAGCCTGCCGCTACGCCGCGTTTCGACCCCTGAAGACGTCGCCGACGCCGTCCTTTGGTTCATTTCCGGTGGTGCATTGGTGACCGGCGAAACCCTGCTCGTCGACGGTGGCATGCATCTCGGCTTCGCGCCGCTAACGGCACGGTAACAGCGTCAAATGGCGGTCGACGGGGCCAGGCCGCTTTGCTTGAGCTGCGCAATGAGCTCGGCCTTCAGCCGATCCAGCGTGGTTTGATCCCGGGCCTCGCAGCGCGCTACGAGAACCGCTTGGGTATTGGATGCCCGTAACAGCCACCAACCGCCATCGCGGCTAACACGAACGCCGTCGATTTCATTGACCTCGGCGCCTTCAAGGTGGAGGCGAGAGCGGACTTCCTCGACGGCTGAAAACTTCCGCTCCTCCGGGCAATCGATCCGTATCTCGGGCGTATTTACCATGACCGGCAAACTGTCGAGTAGCGCCGTAGCGCCGCCCGGATCGGCGGCGACGAGTCCGGCGAAGCGAATGGCGACGTAAAGGGCGTCGTCAAAGCCGTAATAGTGGTCAGCCACAAAGATATGCCCACTCATCTCACCCGCCAACGGACTGTTGAGCGCCTGCATCTTCGCTTTAATCAGTGAATGACCGGTCTTGTACATCACCGGTTTACCGCCGAGGCGTGCGATTTCTTCGAACAGCATGTCGCTCGCCTTGACGTCGGCGATGATCGGCGCGCCCGGGTGTTCGCTCAACACTTCGCGCGCCAGCAACGCGATCATCTGATCGCCCCAGATGATCCGACCGGCCGGGTCGACGATGCCAAGACGGTCGCCGTCACCATCGAACGAAACGCCGAAATCCGCATCCACGTCAGCCACCGTGCGACTGAGTTCAACCAAGTTCTCGGGGATCGTGGGATCCGGATGGTGGGCCGGAAACAAGCCGTCGATCTCGGCATTCAGCAGGACGTGCCGGCCCGGCAACTGCTTAGCCAGGCACTGCAGAATGTCGCCGGTGGCACCGTTACCGGCATCCCAGACGATTGTGAGGTCGGCACCGCCGCGCCAATCCTTGGCCAGCCGCGCCACATAGGCGTCTGCCACGTCGAAATCTTCGACTGTACCGCCGCTGGCCGAAAACTTGCCCGACGCCGCGATTTCCGCCAGACGCCGAATGCCATCACCATGCAGGCTTTCACGGCCCAACATCATTTTGCAGCCATTGTAATCCGGCGGGTTGTGGGAACCGGTAATGATCAAGCCGCCGTCAAGGCCATATTCGTGTACGGCGTAGTACAGCATCGGCGACGGCGCACAGCCGATACGCAGAACATGCACACCGCCATCCGACAGGCCGGCAACCAAAGCGCCTTCCAATGCCGGCGAACTAAGGCGGCCGTCATAAGCGACCGCGATACGCCGGCCGCCGGCCTCGAGTGCCACCGTCGCATAGGCCCGGCCGAGCGCATAGGTGTCGTCCGTCGTCAGCGTCTCGCCATACACGCCACGTACGTCATTCTCGCGAATGATGACCGGATCGAATCGATAAGCGGAAGTCATCGCAATCCACGCCGCCTGGGTCTAATACTATTCCTAGGTAACCGCGCGCAGCGCGCCCTGCGCATTGTTGGGCGCAACCGGCGGCCGGCCGATCGAACTGTAGTGAAAACCAGCTTCCGCCATTTGGCCAGGAATATAGATATTGCGCAAATCCACCATGACCGGTGCTTTGAGCAATCCCTTGACGCGATCGAGATCAAGCGCCCGGAACTCGTTCCATTCGGTGACGATCACCAACGCGTCAGCGCCGTTCATTGCGCCATACGGTTCGTCATACCATTCGACGTTCTTCAACATCTTTTTGGCTTCATCCATCCCTTCGGGATCGTAGGCGCGAACCGTGGCGCCGGCGTCCTGCAACAATGGGATGATGTCCAAACTCGGCGCGTCCCGCATGTCGTCTGTGTTTGGCTTGAAAGTCAGTCCGAGCACGGCGATCGTCCGCCCGGCGACCGAACCGCCGACGCCATCGGCAACTTTGGTGGCCATTTGCCGTTTGCGCTCGGCATTCACTTCAATCACCTGTTCGACGATCTGCATGGGCGCGCCGTGTTTACGGGCGGTGGTCGCCAAGGCCTGGGTGTCCTTGGGGAAACAGGAGCCGCCATAGCCCGGGCCGGCATGCAAGAATTTCGACCCGATGCGGCCGTCAAGTCCCATGCCGCGGGCCACCGCCTGAACGTCGGCGCCGACCTGTTCGCAGAGATCGGCCATTTCGTTGATGAACGTGATCTTGGTCGCCAGGAAACAATTGGCGGCATATTTGGTCAGTTCGGAGGTCTCGATCGAGGTGAACAAGACCGGTGTTTCGTTCAAATAGAGCGGCCGATAGATGTCGCTGATGATCTTCTGGGCGCGCTCTGATTCCGTGCCGCAAACCACCCGATCGGGTCGCATGAAATCGTCGATCGCCGCGCCTTCGCGCAAAAACTCAGGGTTCGAGGCAACATCGAAATCCGCGTCCGGACGAACCGCCCGAATCCGCCGTTCGACCTCCCGGCCGGTGCCAACCGGCACGGTCGATTTGGTCACCACGACGGTATAGCCATCAAGCGCCTTGGCGATTTCCTCGGCCGCGGCGTAAACGAAGGTAAGATCCGCGTCGCCTTCACCGCGCCTGGTCGGCGTACCGACGGCGATAAAGACCGCGTCCGAACTCGCCACCGCGGCAGCCAAATCCGTGGTGAACGACAAGCGCCCGACGCGGACGTTCATTTCAACCAATTCGGAGAGGCCGGGCTCAAAAATGGGGATTTCACCGGACTGCAGGGCGGCTATTTTGCTTTGGTCGTTATCAACGCAGACGACCTCATGGCCGAACTGCGAAAAACACGCGCCAGATACCAGGCCCACATAACCCGTGCCAATCATTGATACTCGCATTTAATCCGATCCTCTACTGTACGATCCGTCCAGCAACGCTGGATTATCAGCCCGAAATTACAAGTCTTTCGCCATGCCCTGAATGAACTCAGCGACGTCGTCTTTGAGATCCGCACGTGCCAGGGCATAGGCCAGGTTGGCCTGCAGAAATCCAATCTTATCACCGCAATCAAAGCGTTGTCCGGTAAATCGAACGCCGTTAAACGGCTGTGTACCGATCAAATGCGCCATCGCATCGGTCAGTTGGATTTCATTGCCGGCGCCGCGTTCACCGCGCGCCAAATGGTCGAAGACTTCCGGTTGCAAAATATAGCGGCCGATAACCGCAGACCGCGACGGCGCCTCGGCCGGGTCGGGTTTTTCGACCATGCCTTTCACCTCGACAAGGGCTCCGGCGTCCTTGCCCGGGTCGACGACGCCGTAGCGGGACGTGTGTTCCTGCGGCACATCCATGACCGCGACCAAATTGCCGCCCACTTCCTCGTAAGCCGCCACCATTTCGCTCAAGCAGCCTTCGGCCGACTGGATCATGTCGTCCGCCAGAATGACGGCGAACGGCTCGCGGCCGACGATTGAACGAGCGCACCAAACCGCATGGCCGAGCCCCAAAGGTTCCATCTGCCGCGTGTAGATGACATTGCCCGGTTCCGGCAACCAACTCTCGACCAAGGCCAATTCGGCTTCTTTTCCACGGCTCGCCAAGGTATCGCGTAGTTCGTAGGCATGATCGAAATGGTCTTCCAGTGCGCCTTTGCCGCGACTGGTGACAAATATGAGCTCTTCGATGCCGGCGGCACGGGCTTCTTCCACGGCATATTGAATCAAGGGTTTGTCGACAACCGGGAGCAACTCTTTGGCAACACACTTCGTTGCCGGCAAAAACCGCGTACCGAGCCCACCGACCGGAAACACCGCCTTCCGAACGCGTGATTGCATAATTTACCTCTCAACAACGCTGGCAGCCGCCAGACCCATCCCACGCGCCATTCGGCGCACGTTCACTCTTGTCGCTGCGCCCAACCTGCATGAAGCCGGTTAACGCGCAATTAGCCAAAACAAAAAATATTGGCAACAGCAGCCTATTTTTTCAAAAGCAAGTCTTTCGCGGCATTGATCGCCCGTGCCAAATAGGTCGATCCGCCTTGGTCAGGATGCAGTTTTTTCATCATCGCGCGATGGGCCTCGCGAATTTTCTCGTCGCCGGCGTCCGGCCCAACGCCCAGGATATCCCGCGCTTCTTCTACCGTCATGGACGACGTCGAGGCGGCGGCGCCAGCTTCGCCACCGGCGCCACCGGCCGCAAACGCCTGTTCCTGCCAATCCGGACCATGCGCGCGCTCCAGATAGGTCGCGAGCAACGTTGCCGATTGTTCGTCTTCGCCATGGCAAGCGCCCAGCAATTCCACCAATTCGGCAAGGCTCATGGCCGACAGTTGCTGGCCGGCGAACCGGCCTTTCAAGACTTCGCCGAACATTTCGCCGCTATCGTGGTCAAGCCGCATGCGCAACCAGTCGGTCTCGGCTTCGGAAGCCTGGCCCGACGTTGGCCGACCCGCGCCTTGAGCGAACATGCGGCCGAAGTTCGGCAATCCGAAACCGCGGCCCGGCCATTTGCCAAGCGCCATCAGAACTCCGATGAAAAGCGGTATGGCGGCGCCGATACGGCCATTGACCAGCAAGAATATGGCGATGAGACCGAGGATGCTTGCCGCGCTATAGCGTAGGAATTTGACGATTTGTGCAGGATTTGCGGTCACAAACCACTGCGCCAGCAGCAATACTGCGACAAACAGCGAAACGCCGAGAATGAAATACGGCATCGCTGGGCGCCTATTTCAGTTGCCTTGCCAGCAACAAGACCTCTTTTCCAGCCTTTGAGGAAAAGTCGCCGAGTGCCTTACGGCCGCCGGCGGCAAACACGGCAACGGCGCTGAGCAGGTCCCGAAGCGTCTTGGCACTCGCCGAATCAAACGCGCAATAAGCGCCATTGGTCAATTTCGCGATCTGCCTGAACGTCGAGGCAGCCGCCGGATCCCCGAGTTCGTGGAAGACAAAGCACGGCACGCCCTTCAGGCCCAGTTCGCCAGCGGTATGACAGACCTGATCGGGGTCCTCTTCCATGCAATCACCGACAAACACAAGGGCATCGACCTGCTTCTTTCCGGTTTCCTTCATTGCGTGGCGCAACACGCGATCGACCTGGGTTTGGCCGCCAAGGCACCGCACCCGGCTCATATATCCCAACAGATCGTCGGAACGCTGCAGCCACGGCGAGGCTCGGCATTCCCGAAAGCCTCGGTAGAAGACCACCTGCACTTCCAGCCCGCCGAGCGCCGCGGTCTCGACAAACATCTGTCCCTGAATATGACAGGCCCGATCCCACGTGGGTTCGCGGCTGGCAGTCGCGTCCATGGCAAAAATCAAGCGCCCTCTGGTCCCGGATTTCTGCGACGCCGGGGTCAACGCGACTTTCCGCAGGAACGCGTCGACTTCCGCGTTGCTGCTTTTTTTTGCCGGAACCTTCGAGTTGTCTCTGGCCATACGCCAATCCCACCACTCACGCGACTCAGATGCAAATTAAATTGGGTGCTAAATGGCCTTAATCCAGCGGCATCGGTGGATTTTCGTGCCAATGACCATCGATTCACTCCACGTGGATGGGAGAGTTCGGGTAGAATGCATGGTAAGCGAACGCAAAATCAACGCCATAGACGACATCTTCCATCTTGCCTTCAACCGCGCGTTGCACCGTTACATTGCCGACATCCCGGCCGTCTGCAATGCGCCAACTATCCAAGGCGGAATTTTGGCCAGCCTCCCACTTCATGATGATGCCGTCTGCCGTTTCTATCGTGCCTTTCTGGCGCAACAACGTCCAGCTCCATGCGCCTTTCTCGCCGAGTGATACCACCCGATCCAATGGCCCGATGTTACTTGGCATGGAACCGCGATAGAGGAATGGCTGCGGCGAGGTATCGTAGCCTTGATAGGGATTGGCGCCGTAGCGGCGATAATTCTGGTTATTGGGCACCAGAACCTCGCCCTTGGGCGCGCGCGCCTTGAAATGCGCAAAGGATTCGAGTCGCGCCGGCAGCATGGTCAGGCGCTTACCCAGCAGATCGCCGACGATCGCTTCGCCAAGAAATTGCTGCCACCAGCTTTCTGTCTGACGGTCGTACATGACCAAGTCGGAATTGCGAAGTTTGCCGGTCGTGCCGAAATCCAAAACTTGGCCGTCAAGGCGGCGGTCGAACACAACGGCGGCGTTGCAGAGCGGACAGAAAGTCACCGTAATCGGCACACCGGCGAGTTCGTCATTGACGATCTCATGCCAGATCAAGATCGACAAGGGGTACGCGCGCGCCTTGCCATTGATGACAACGCCGATCACCGGCTCCGTCTCCGCCATGTCCTCGATCGCATCGACCGAGACGAAAGTCGGATCATCGACCGCGGGAATTCCATCCTTCGGCGGGCCGCCCGACATGATTTCGCTGAAATCAATGCTGTGTTTGTCAAAATTGGTTTGCTTCCATTCCCAACGCCACCGGTCGGGCGTCGACCAAGCAACCGATACCGACGCGATGATTGCGACGAACGTTAGCGACGCCGCCATTCGCTGAAGAACCGATACGCGCATTTCCTGGCCTTTCGATAATTTGGACAGCGCGACTATGTTCCGTCGCACACCGGGTCCTTGCAACTCAGCATTTCGTGAAACCGCGTGATTCAGATCGGTTCAGATTGTCAGCCTTCGCACCATGCGTTAGAACAACGACAATCAACGAACGCAGAAACGGGAGGCTGCGGAATGCGGCTTAAGGGGGTTTTTTGGGTCGTCTTAGGCGTCCTGTGCACGGGCCAGGCGAAGGCTCAGTCCCTTCCCTATGACTGGGAATGGTGGCTCGACCCGATGACGTCGGTCCGCGTTCAATCATCCGGGGATTGGCGCTTGAATGTCGGTGGTAATGTGGTTCTCGCCCCCGACTATCATGGCAGCGGCGATCTGGAACCGTTCTTGGTGCCGCTTATCGACCTCGAATTTCGCGGCACGTTCTTTGCCAGCACCGCCCGCGGCATCGGCATCAATCTGTTCAAAAGCCACAATGTACGCGCCGGTTTTCGGATAACGCCGGATTACGGGCGGGATGCCGACGACAATGACAATCTCAGCACCTTGGATGACATCGACCCGACGGCCGAGGCCGGCTTCTTCGCGGAAGCCTTGCTTGGCCGCTGGCGCTGGCGCGCCGACATCCGCAAAGCCGTCAGCAGCCACGAAGGTCTGACCGCAAGCGCCGGCGTCGCCTACGGCGCCCGTATGTCCAACGAATCGAGCTTCTTTCTGCGGACCCGGATTCGCTATGCGGACGATGACTACATGCGGGCCTATTTTGGCGTCCGGCCAAGCGAGACCCGGCCAGGATTCAATGCCTACAATGCCGAGGCTGGCTTCCTCGACGCCAACATCGGCGCCAGCGTGGTTTGGCATTTTCTCGATCGCGCTTACGCGAGTTTCGACCTAACCGGCGGCACCGTCATGGGCGACGCCGTGGACAGCCCGATCACCGAAGAAGAATATTATGCCACCGCCGGTGTCGGCCTCGGTTACCATTTCTAGGCCGGCTCACCCTTCAAAGGACACAAAAACATGACGGGACGCATGGACCTTGGCGACTTGAAAGCGGCTGTCGCGGACGGCACCATCGACACGGTCTTGGTTTGCTTCACGGACATGCAGGGCCGTCTGATCGGTAAACGGGTGACCGGTCATTTCTTCATGGACCACGCCATCGACGAAATGCACGCCTGCGACTACTTGCTTGCCCTCGACATGGAAATGGAACCGGTGCCGGGCTTCGAGGCCGCCTCCTGGGATCTCGGCTATGGCGACTTCGTCATTAAGCCGGATATTGCGACCCTGCGCCGCATCCCCTGGCTCGAGGGTACGGCCTTGGTCCTTGGCGATTGTTATGCCCAAGACGGCCAAGATGTACCCCATAGTCCGCGCAGCATGCTCAAGGCGCAAATCGGTCGGCTCCGCGAACGCGGCTGGGTCTCGAAAATGGGCTCCGAGCTCGAGCTCTACCTGTTCGACGATTCGTTTGAAGGCGCGCACGAAAAACACTATCGCGATCTGAAAACCGCCGGTTGGTATCGCGAGGACTACCACATCTTCCAAACCACTAAGGAAGAAGGCCTGGTGCGGGCCATTCGCAACGGCATGGACGCCGCCGGCATTCCGGTCGAATTCTCGAAAGGCGAATGGAGCCCAGGTCAGGAGGAAATCAATCTGCGGTACGCCGAGGCGATGGAAATGGCCGACCGCCACGTCATCTACAAGAACGGCGTCAAGGAAATTGCCTTCCTGCAAGGCAAGTCCGTCACCTTTATGGCTAAGTGGAACATCGATGAAGCCGGCAACTCCTGCCATCTGCATTCCTCGCTTTGGGACGCCAACACCGACCAGCCGCTGTTTCATGATGCCGATGGCGACGACGGTATGAGCGTGCTGTTCCGGCACTATCTCGCCGGCCAACTCGCTTGCGCCAGCGAGATGACCTATTTCTTTGCCCCCTTCATCAATTCCTACAAACGCTTCCAATCGGGCTCCTTCGCGCCGACGCGCGCGGCCTGGAGCCATGATAATCGGACCGCCGGCTTTCGCTTGTGCGGCCATGGCCCGGCACTCAGGGTCGAATGCCGTATCCCGGGCGCCGACATCAATCCGTATCTGGCGTTTGCCGCGACGGTGGCCGCCGGCCTCCACGGCATCGAGAACAAATTGCCGTTGCCGCCCAAATTCAGCGGCAACATCTATGAATCGGAGGACGCGCCCAACGTGCCGACCAATCTGCGCGATGCCGTCGACGCCTTGGAACAATCAACGGTATTGCGGACGGCATTCGGCGACGCGGTCGTCGACCATTATGTGCATGCCGGGCGCTGGGAGATCCAACAGTTCGAAACCAAAATCACCGACTGGGAATTGGCCCGGTATTTCGAACGCGCCTAGGCCGGCATCTGCCTTTTTAGACAATCGGTTTGAGCCACGAACCGGGTCGCTCTTGCCGCGAATTTGAACGCTAGATGTAACAAGCACTGCACATAACGGGAATTATTTTCGTTGTTTGCGTTTCTATTTGTCGTTGCAAAATCATACTGCACGGTCCGCACGTCCCAAAACCTCATTGTGGCTATTCACGGTGGGATCATCCGCGTATAGTTGATAGTGGGAGGAGTAGGGCCGAAACCACGGTGTCGCCGTGGGTCATACCCGAAATAGCTGACGATGTCCGAGACACTTACCGCCCCTAAGTCGTCCGCCCGCTTTGGCGTCCGCGCAAGACTGTTGCTGGCGTTCCTCAGCATTACGACGTTTGCCGTTCTCGCCGCGATTGCGGCAGTCTATGCGCTGGTGAAAATTGGCGGCGCGTTTGACCTGATTACTGAAAAGCGTGTCCCCGTCGCCCTGATCGCCCAGGAACTGTCTCTGGAGGCCGAAAGATTGGTGGCCATGGGACCGGCGATGCTAAGTTCTACGTCCAGCGATGAGCAAGAGAAACTGTCAGAGGACATGTACGCTGTAAGCGATCGTGTCGTCAAATTGCTCGACGACCTAAGACAAACCGGCATTAATCCCGAGAGCGTGAATTCGATCAAGAGACTGACCGAAGCCATTAGCCTTCATGCCATTAGCCTCGACGGGATTTTTATGAACAACATCCTGTATTTGGAGCGCAAGGAAATAGCGCTCGTCGAGCTGTCCACGGCGCATGACTTGATTCAGGATACGCTGACGTCAAAAGCGATCGAAGAGCGGAAACAGGTTGCGGTGCTGCAAGCGTTGCTCAGCAAGAACACGGTAACACCAGACGATAGAGCGGCCGCGACGAAGCGAATGTTTGCGTCGATCGACACGATCTTGCTCTTAGACGAGGCACAATTGGCGGTGGCTGCCATCGTCGCCACGTTGTTGCGGGTAACAACGGCGGAAGCGACGGAAGCGATGGGGCCGACCTCATCGGGCCCGACAGCGGACGATTTTCCCGAACTTACCGCGTCGCTCAGGCAGGCTGTAGCCACGCTCAAAGGCGTTTCGGAAAGGCTGGATCCCGCCATCGGCAACGAACTCGCCGCACTGATCAAGAAGTATCAGAAATTCTGGAAGGGCGGGCGTAGTCTGTTTCGGGTGCGGACACTTGAATTGGATCAAATACTGGAAGCCAAACGGCAGCTCAAGGTCAACGCCGAACAGTCGCGCCGGCTTGCAGAAGCCATTGCTCTGTTGATAGCAGGTACTCAAAACGACATCGCCAGTGCCAATATCGAGGCGAGCTCGGTACAAAGAATTAGCACCGGCGTCATGATCGCCGTCATTGTGCTGAGCATCGTCAGCTCCGCCCTCATTGTCTGGCTGTATGTCGGGCGCAACCTCTTGGCCCGGCTGGGTGCTCTCAATCACAGCATGCAGGAGATTGCCCGGGGAAACCTTCAAGCCGATATTCCGTTCGGCGATTCCGATGAATTGGCCGACATGGCGGAGACACTCACTGTTTTCCGTAATACCGCAGTTGAAATGGAAGAGGCAAAACGGCGCGAGATCAGCGATGTGCGACGGCGGCTGACCGATGCCATCGAGAGTATTTCCGAAGGATTCGTGCTGTGGGATTCCAACGATCAGCTTGTCCTTTGCAATGAAAGATATCGCGCGCTAACCCATCACGAGACCGGTACGGAAGTGCAGCCGGGAACACACTTTCAGGACACCATTCGCTTGAGCGCTGAGCGCGGCCAAATAGCCGACGCTGAAGGCCGAACCGAAGATTGGATGGAAGAACGTTTGGAACGGCACCGGAACCCGGGTGAGCCACATTTGCAGCGCCGCCAGGACGACAGTTGGATCCAAATTAGCGAACGCAAGACAGAAGATGGCAGCACGGTTGCCGTCTACACCGATATCACCGAGCTTAAACGAAAAGAAGAAGAGGCTGACGCGGCAAACCACGCCAAAAGCGAATTCCTTGCGACAATGAGCCATGAGATTCGGACACCTATGAACGGCATCATCGGGATGTCGAGCCTTCTACTTGATACGGATCTGGATTCGGAACAGCATGAATTCGCCGAAATCACCCGGCAGAGCGCCGAGTCACTTCTGACGATCATCAATTCCATCCTCGATTTCTCCAAGATCGAGGCCGGTCGCCTGGAATTGGAATACCAACCGTTCGGACTGCGGGATTGCATCGAAAGCGCCATAGATCTACTGGCCAACGAAGCCTCGAGGAAATCGCTGAATCTGGCTTACGTTGTCGACGGCGAATTTCCGGAATCGATCATCGGCGACGTCACGCGGTTGCGCCAGGTCTTGATAAATTTGTTGGGCAATTCGCTCAAATTCACAGAACAAGGCGAGGTCGCACTGAGCATATCGAGTGAGCGCATAAGCCGCGACAACGGAAGCGGCGAAGAAGGCAAAGAGGCGGCGGACGCACACGAGTACGAGATCCATTTTACGGTCAAAGACACCGGGATCGGTATCTCGCCTGACCGAATGAACCGCTTGTTTCAGTCGTTCAGCCAAGTCGATGCCTCGACGGCACGCCGGTACGGCGGCACCGGGTTGGGGCTAGCCATCAGCAAGCGGCTCAGCGAGCTGATGGGCGGGACCATGTGGGTTGAGAGTACGGGCGTGCCGGGCGAAGGAAGCGCGTTTCATTTCACCATCCGCGCCGAAAGCTGCCCCGAGATCGTAAACACCTACCTGCACGAAACCCAGCCCGAGCTCAGCGGCAAGCAGGTGTTGATCGTCGACGACAACGAAACCAACCGACGCATCCTGTCGCTGCAGACCCAGTCATGGGGCATGGTGCCTCGCGATACCGGATCGGCCACGGAAGCTTTGGCGTGGATCCAACGCGGCGATGACTTTGCCCTTGGGTTGCTCGACATGAAGATGCCCGATATGGACGGGCTAACGCTCGCCGGGGAGATTCGAAAGCAACAACCGCAATCCGGCAACGGCCAGCAGGCTAGCCAATTCCCGTTGATTTTGTTGTCGTCATTGAATGAACGCGAAACGTATAGCAACAAAGAAAAGTACGGGGCATTTGCAGCGACTCTGGTCAAACCAATCAAACCCTCACAATTGTTCGATGTTCTGGCCGAGATATTCTCGGTCGAGAGCAAAGAAGACGATGGCCGACATGACCGGACCGCGCGGACTTTCGATCCGGAGATGGCACAAAATCTGCCATTGCGCATCCTGCTTGCGGAGGACAACAACACCAATCAAATCCTTGCACTTCGACTGTTGAAACGCCTTGGCTACAGAGCGGACATTGCCGCCAACGGGTTCGAGGCTTTAGACGCACTTCGTCGTCAGCCATACGATGTGGTGTTGATGGATGTCCAAATGCCCGACATGGATGGCTTGGAGGCAACACGCAACATTGTCAGCGATTGGCCCAGCGATAGGCGACCACGTATTATCGCGATGACGGCGAATGCGATGAAAGGCGATCGGGAAATGTGTATCGAGGCCGGTATGGACGATTACATAAGCAAGCCGATCCAACCGGAACTTCTCATTTCAGCTATTGGCCAGTGCCGTCCGCTCGCGGACTTAAAATGGGACCCCGGGATACATGGTCAAGGCTTGGCACAATCGCTAACGGTCAGCGCCGCTACCGAACCGGAAAAGGTTGCTGCAGTCGACGCGGGCGCCGACTCATTGGAGACCGACGTGTCGGAAACGATCGAACGTCTGACTGAGGGCGACGGTGAATTCAAACTGCAATTAATTACTGCCTTCTTGGAAGATGCACCGGCGCTAGTAGAAAAAATGCAGGCCGGCGTCGCCAATGATGAACCCGCGGATCTGAGGCTGGCGGCACACACCCTCAAATCCAACAGCAATGATTTTGGCGCCAACTTGCTGCGTGATTTATGCAAGGACGGCGAATTAATGGGTAGAGAAGAAAACATGGATGGCGCGGAAGAACTGGTTAGTAACGTCGTGACCGAGTACAAAAGACTTGAAACCGTATTGGAAAATCTTCGCAATAAGCTAATCAACTGATACGTTTGACTACAAGCCATTGGAGTAATCCATGACAGAGATTTGCGCCAACATCCTTTTGGTAGACGATGATCGGCAGACCCGCATGAAGCTCACTCGCGATCTCGAAAGCCAAGGACACACCGTGAACGCAGTCGACGGCGGCCGGACGGCCCTCGAGACCCTCGCCGGCAAGAAATTTGATCTTATTTTGCTTGATATTCTGATGCCTGAAATGGACGGCTTTGAATTGCTCCGCCGACTAAAGTCAGACGCAAATGTTAGCGACATACCCGTGATTGTCGTATCTTCGCTGGAAGACGCGCAGAGTGCCGAAAAGAGCAAGCAACTCGGCGCGCAGGCTTACATCACCAAACCGGTTGACCCCGGCATCCTCAATGCCCGGGTGGACGAATGCCTCAATCGTCCCAAATGACGCCTGTTGATCAGCCGATCGCCCGATGCTTTCCATAGAATTCCCGTGAGTGCGAATTCATGACCAATTCCACCTATAAGGTGCTCGTCGTCGACGACAATCGAATAAATAGAATGAAAATGGTTCGGGCGCTCACGACCGGCAACTATGACCTTCACGAGGCCGCTGGCGGGCAAGAGGCCATGGAAATGCTTCGCGCCCAAACTTTTCACTTGGTGTTGTTGGACATATTGATGCCCGAAGTCGACGGCTTTCAGGTCCTTCAGCAGATGCAGGGCGATCAGCGTTTGGCCGAGATCCCAGTCGTCATGGTTTCTGCCGTGGACGAAGAGGACGCCGTCAAAAAATGTTTAGCAATGGGGGCGGTGGACTTCGTTGCCAAGTCCTCCGACGCCGAAACCCTGAAGAATCGGGTTCAAGCCGTCCTCAAGGACCGTTAGTTTCAATCCAACCTTTCCATAGCCGACGATGGAGGCCATGGCGCGCTGCATAGAATGCAAGGTCTGATCGGCTTAGCAAGGCTGGCGGCCGGCGTGCTATGCTAATTCTTACGTTGAGATCGTGACTGACGTTCGCTGCCGCTTCGGCCTGTCCCTTTGTCGGACACCGGGCGTGGCTGACGGGAAAAGGGAGAGCCATGAGTTCGGCAACAGACATAGAGCCCGAAGCGGCGCGGATCGGCGCGTTCAATTACCTGTCGGGATCCGTGCAGCCCTCGCTGTATCGCAACGGTAAGGTGCTTACACGCCGCGACCGCGACGGCAGCGATAGCGGCTGGGACCGAATTGGCTTGGAAGCCAGACACATGCCCGTGCATGACGCCCGGGACCTCGACACAGCGGAACGGCGCACCCTCGCTTCCAATGGATTCGAACTGTGCCAGCGTCCATTGGCTGATCCGGCCCTCGATTTTTTCAATCACGATCAGGTGGTGCGCGCCTATTATCCGCACTGCGCCGATATCGTCGCCGATTTAAGCGGCGCCAGCTTCGTCGCCGCGTTCGACCATAATGTCCGTTCGGCTGCCGGCAAGCAGAGCCAGCGGCGTATTGAAGGTGGCCAGCAGGTGCAGGGACCGGCGCACGTCGTCCATGGCGACTATACGCTGACAAGCGCGCCACAGCGCCTGCGCGACCTGACCAAACCGCCCGGCATGAACGACACATTGCGCTCGCTGTTGGCTGACGGCGAGGCGCTGCTTGACGCGGCCGTTGTCGAACGGGTGTTGTCCGGCGGCCGTTTCGCGATCATCAATGTTTGGCGGAACATTGCCGAGACGCCGGTCGTGACCCATCCACTGGCGCTCTGCGACGCCACCAGCGTGCGGCCGGAGCAACTGGTCGTATTTGAAATTCACTACCACGACCGCATTGGCGAGAATTACTTCGCGAAGCATGACGACGGTCATCAATGGTACTTTTATCCGGCACTGACCCGCGACGAAGCCCTGCTGATCAAGCAATGGGACTCGGTCGGAGAGCTCGCCCGCTCGAACGGGGAGAATCCGGACGCTATGAGCCCCGACACGCCGTGCACCTTCAGTTTCCACAGCGCTTTCGAGGACCCGACCACCCCGCCCGATGCGCCCGAGCGCTGGAGCATCGAAGTGCGCTGCGTCGCGCTCTACGATTGAAACGACGACGCCAAGAAAGGTACCGCTGCATGTTAAATCCCGATGGTCGCGTGATCATGATCTCCGGCGCCAACCGAGGCATCGGCCTTGCCGTTGCCCGGGTGCTCTACGATGCTGGATATAGCTTGAGCCTGGGCGCCCGGGATCCGGCAGCGTTCGCCGATGTCACCGGCGACTGGGCGCCGGATCGCGTCTTGACCGGTCGTTACGATGCCACGGATCAGGAAACGCACCGCCAATGGGTCGCGGCCACGGTAGAGCGGTTTGGGCGCCTTGACGGCCTCGTCAACAACGCCGGCATCATGGAGGACGTGTCGGTCGAGGATGGCAGCGACGAGGCACTGGACCGCATGTGGGCGGTTAATGTGAAAGCACCGCTGTCGATGACCCGAGCCGCGCTGCCGCATCTGCGCCGATGCGGGGCGGGCCGCATCATCAACGTGGCGTCATTGGCCGGCAAAGCGGTCTACGGCAGCGGCATCGGCTACTCGATGACAAAATTCGCCGCAGTGGCACTGTCGCACGCGACCCGTCACGCGGGCTGGGAAGACGGCGTGCGCTGCACGGCGCTGTGCCCCGGCTATGTTGCCACCGATATGACCGTGGACGTGGAATCCGTTCCTTTCGACCAGATGATAGAGCCGGGCGACCTCGCGGAAGTCGTGGCGACAGTTTTGGCGCTCTCCAACACGGCATCGATTGCCGAACTCGTGATTAATTGCCGAGACGACGTGATGGCATAACCGTGCCAATGCGCGACGACACAAATATGTCGATCCGACAATAATTCGTTTACCATATTTGGGTCATCGGATTTGACCTGACAGCAAAAAGTTGCGTCAACAGCCGCATAAACTGAGCAAAAATTCCGCCTACCCGCGGATGGCGCGCACGATTGCTGCGAATTGCGTCCATCAACATTTGCTTAATTGAACGTCAACGATAAATCGCCAAAATCTAAGCCAGAAATTCAATTGTCTGAGGTTGAGTGATGGCTGTTTTTTCGGCGCCAAGTTTCGATGATCACGAATCCGTACATTTTTGCCACGATCCCGAATCCGGCCTGAAAGCCATCATCACAGTCCACGACCGCACTCTCGGCCCGGCGCTCGGCGGTTGCCGCATGTGGGCCTATGACAATGAAGCCGACGCGTTGGAAGACGTTTTGCGGCTGTCGCGCGGCATGACATACAAGGCAGCGATTTCGGGCATTGCTTACGGCGGCGGTAAGTCGGTCATCATCGGCAATTCGTCGACGGACAAGTCGTCGGCGCTGTTTCAGGCCCTCGGCCGTCACGTCGAAGCATTGGGTGGCCATTACATCGTCGCCGAGGACGTCGGCACGTCGGTTCCTGACATGGAAATCGTTCGCAGCGAGACACGGCACGTTGCCGGCATCAGCGAAGGCGGCAGCGGCGACCCCTCGCCCGCAACTGCGTGGGGCGTCTTCCACGGTATTCGAGCGGCTGTGGCCCACAAGTTGGGCCGCGACGACTTGGCTGGCGTTCGCATAGCCGTTCAGGGCTTAGGCCACGTCGGTATGATCCTGTGCCGCCATTTGGCCGAGGCTGGCGCCAAATTGGTGGTTTCCGACCTGCGCGACGATGTGGTGCGCAACGCCCAGCGAGATTATGGCGCGACCGCCACCAGCCTTGACGCGATCTATGCTCAAGACGTCGACGTGTTCGCGCCTTGCGCGCTTGGCGCCACAATCAACGACGACACCATCGGCCGCTTCAAGGCGACGATCGTTGCCGGCTCGGCAAACAATCAATTGGCCGAGGACCGCCACGGCGACGCGCTCGCCGCGGCCGGCATTCTCTACGCCCCGGATTATGTCATTAACGCCGGCGGCATCATCAATATCAGTCACGAAGGCACGACCTACGATAAGACCACCGCCTTCAACCATTGCGCTGAAATTCACAACACACTGGCGCGCCTGTTCCAGCGCGCCGACGCCGAAGGCATCGCGCCCAACCGCATGGCCGACCGCATGGCCGAGGAACGTATCGCCCAAGCCCGCAAGGCGCCGGGACACGCGCACGCCGCTTGATTGTGGATTAATGGATCCCGAGTTCGCGGAGTTCGGCCAGCATCTCCGGCGGCAATTCGTTGCCGACGTCGACACCGTGATCGAGATCGTCCGGCGCAGCGTCATCTTCCAGATAGCGCCAACCCTGATGCGGCCGCCGCGGCTGCGGCAAGGTCGCAACAAGCTCGCTGCCCAGCAATAGGCCGCATTTCACGCCGACATCGGTTACCACCTCTTCGAAGCCGATGATGCGCTGGCGCACCCGAATCGCGCGGCGAATGATCCAATAAAGCGAGCCGCCGGCCAGCACTTCATCGCCGCGCCGGGGCTTGTTCCTGGTGACATGACGCAGGGTTTCACCGCGCGCCAGACGATGTACTTGAAACTGCCGCAATTGATCGACGGAATCGACACCGACACACATTTTCAGAAGATGCACGGCCATCTGCCGAGAATAACCCGTCGCGGCGACGCCGCCAATCGTCCTTCAGCCTTCGTCGTCGAAAGCCAGCAAAATATCGCCTTCGTCGACTTGATCGCCGGCCGAATAATTGACTTTGGCGACCCGTCCCTCAGCCGGTGCGGTGATGGTGTGCTCCATTTTCATCGCCTCCAGCACCAAAAGCGAATCGCCTTTCTTCACCGTGGCGCCCGGTTCGACCAACACCTGGACGATTTTGCCTGGCAGGGGCGCGTTGATGCTGGCGGCGGGAATGTCATCTTCAATTTCGCCATGCAGCGGATCGTGCCGGGTCAAGCGGTAGGTCGCGCCGTCAACCAGCAGATGCAGATCGTCGCCATCGACCGCGACGGCAGCCTTCACGCGCTCGCCGTCAAGATCCCCGGTCAGCACGCCGTCGTCCGACAATGCACCGGTCACCACCATCGACTGCCCGTCGATCGCCAAGTCATAGCGGCCGTCCCGGCGATACCGTACGGCGACCATATGGCTTTCCTCGCCGAACAAAAACTCGAAGCTGTCATGACCTTCGTCGTTAAGGCGCCACCCGTCCGCGGCCCCCCACGGCGAGTGCGGATCGTTGGCGACGACCGATTGCTCGGATTGGCGCTCGACCAGCCCGACCAAAGCCGAAAGCGCCAATATCCGCGCATCCGGTGCCGGCGGCGGCACCAACAACGCCTCGGCGTGGCGCTCGATAAATCCGGTATCCAGATCGGCATCGCCAAACGGCCCGTGACGCACCACGCGGCGCAGAAAATCTAGGTTGGTCGTGACGCCAGCGATCTGGAAGGCTTCCAAAGCGACTTCCGCGCGGCGGATGGCGCCGCGGCGGTCTTCACCGTGGACCACCAGCTTGGCGATCATCGGATCATAATAGGGCGTCACCTCGCCGCCTTCGGCGACGCCGGCATCGACCCGCACCGAGCGGTCCTCCGCCGGCAGCCTGAAGCGCGCCAGGCGCCCGGTCGAGGGCAAGAACATGCGGGCGGGATTTTCCGCATAGACGCGAAATTCCATGGCATGGCCGGACAACGGAATGTCGGCTTGCGCCAACGGCAACGGCTCGCCATCGGCGACCCGCAACTGCCATTCCACCAGGTCCTGGCCGGTGATCATTTCGGTGACCGGGTGTTCGACCTGCAAGCGAGTGTTCATTTCCATGAAATAAAAGCCATCTTCGCGCAGGCCATCGGCGACGTCGGCGATGAACTCGACGGTGCCGGCGCCGACATAGCCAATGGCGCGCGCGGCGGCCACCGCGGCGTCGCCCATTCTAGCGCGAAGCTCCGGCGCCATGCCGGGCGCCGGCGCCTCTTCGATGACCTTTTGATGGCGCCGCTGCAAAGAGCAATCCCGCTCATGGAGATGCACCACATTGCCGTGGCCGTCGGCAAACACCTGGATCTCGATGTGCCGGGGCTTCTCGATGTATTTTTCGAGCAGCACCAAGTCGTCACCGAACGAGCTTTGCGCCTCGCGCCGCGCACCCTGCAGGGCTTTTACGAACTTTGCCGGATCGTCGACGCGGCGCATGCCCTTACCGCCGCCGCCGGCGACCGCTTTGATCAAAACCGGATAGCCGATCTTGTCCGCCTCGGCGCTCAGGAAATCCGGGTCCTGTTCGGATCCATGATAGCCCGGCACCACCGGCACAGCGGCCTGTTCCATCATCGCCTTGGCGGTTGCTTTCTGCCCCATCGCACGAATCGCGTCGGCCGGCGGGCCAACGAAGGTGAGTCCGGCCGCACTCACCCGTTCGGCGAAGACGGCATTTTCCGACAAAAAGCCATAACCGGGATGAACCGCATCGGCGCCGCTCTGGGCCGCTACGGCCAGAATTCGATCCATATCAAGGTAGCTTTCCTGGGCCGGCGCCGGCCCGATCAGATACGCCTGGTCGGCCATCCCGACATGCGGCGCATCGCCGTCGGCTTCAGAAAAAACAGCAACGGTTCGCAAGCCCATGGCCTGCGCCGTACGCATAACCCGGCAGGCGATCTCGCCCCGATTGGCAATCAGCAGCTTTTGCATGCGCGTGCTCTTCTTACATCCTGAAGACGCCGAAATCGGTTTTTTCGATTGGCCGGTTCAACACCGTCGAGATGCCGAGGCCGAGCACCCGGCGGGTGTCCACGGGATCCATCAGGCCGTCGTCCCAAACCTTCGACGTCGCGTAATAGGGATCGCTCTGCGCCTCGAACTGATCGATGATCGGTTGTTTGAACGTTTCTTCGTCGGCTTCAGACCAGGCCTCACCGGACTTTTCGATATTGGCCCGGCGTACCGTCGCCAGTACGCCGGCCGCCTGCGCCGACCCCATCAAGGCGAGCCGTGCACTCGGCCACATCCATAAGAATCTCGGGCTATAGGCGCGGCCGCACATGCCGTAATTGCCGGCGCCGTAAGAGCCGCCGATCACCAGGGTGAACTTCGGCACCCGCGTCGAGGCGACCGCGGTGACCAGCTTGGCGCCGTCCTTGGCGATGCCGCCGGCTTCGTATTTGCGGCCGACCATGAAGCCGGTGATGTTCTGCAGAAACACCAACGGCACGCCGCGCTGGGAGCACAGTTCAATGAAATGCGCGCCCTTCAGCGCCGATTCCGAAAACAAGATGCCGTTGTTGGCGACCAAACCCACGGGATAGCCGTGGATGCGGGCGAAACCGCAAGCCAAGGTCGTGCCATACAATTTTTTGAATTCGTCGAATTCACTGCCGTCGACGACACGGGCGATGATCTCGCGGACGTCATAGGGCTGCTTATCGTCCGCCGGCAAGATGCCATAGATCTCTTCCGGATCATAAAGCGGCTCGGCCGGCGCTGTGACATCCAAACTGACCGGCTTGACCCGATTGAGGTTGGCGACGATGCGCCGCGCCAGCCCGAGCGCATGCATGTCGTTCATCGCATAGTGATCGGTCACACCGGAGACACGGGAATGCACGTCGGCGCCGCCCAGCTCTTCCGGTGTCACCTCCTCGCCGGTCGCCGCCTTCACCAGCGGCGGGCCACCTAAGAAGATGGTGCCCTGGCGGCGGACGATAATCGATTCATCAGACATCGCCGGCACGTAGGCACCGCCCGCGGTGCACGACCCCATGACCACGGCGATCTGCGGAATCCGCGCCGCGGACATATTGGCCTGGTTATAGAAGATGCGCCCGAAATGATCGCGATCGGGAAACACGTCCGGCCATTGCGGCAGATTGGCGCCGCCAGAATCGACCAGATAGATGCACGGCAAATGATTGTCCATCGCAATCTCTTGCGCGCGCAAATGCTTCTTTACCGTCTCTCTGTAATATGTACCGCCTTTTACGGTCGCATCGTTGCAAACGATCACGCATTCGCGCCCCGACACCCGGCCGATCCCCGTGATGACACCCGCCGCCGGCACCTCGTCGTCATACATCCCCCAAGCCGCCAATTGGCTGAGCTCGAGGAACGGCGCGCCGGGATCGAGCAGCGCGCGAATGCGGTCGCGCGGCAGCAGCTTGCCGCGTGCCAAATGGCGGTTGCGGGAGCGTTCGCCGCCGCCCTGTTTGGTGCGCTCGACCCGTGCGCGCAATTCGGCGACGCGTTTGCGTTGATGCGCTGCGTTTTGCTTGAACGCTTCCGATCGCGTGTTGATGTCACTATTGACGACCGTCATGGCAGCCGGTTCACCTCTGTGCTTGCAGGACGGCGGCTACCATGCCGGCACATCCCGGCGCCCGCAACCGCTAAAACCGATTCATATTTTGTTGCCATCGAACTTCGGTGGACGTTTTTCCAGGAACGCCCGGATACCTTCTTGGGCGTCATGGCCGCGTGCCGCGCCAGCAATACCGCGGGCTTCGAGTTCCATCTGCGTTTCCAGGCTTTCCTGCGTGCCCATGTTCATCAGGCGTTTCGCTTCACCATAGGCGCCGGTCGGCCCAACCGCCAGACCGGCCGCCAGTTTCCCGACTTCGGCCATCAGATCATCATCGCCGACAACGCGGTTCACGATGCCCCAGTTCTCGGCCTCCGGAGCGGTCAAGACCCGGTTGGTCAGCGCCAACTCCTGGGCTCGGCGCAGGCCGACGACGCGGCTCAAATAGTAGGTCGAGCTGCCATCGGGTACGAGCCCGGCGCGGGTATAAGCCAAGGTGAATTTTGCCGAGCCGACGGACCAAACCAAATCAGCCATCAACACCAGGCTGAAGCCGGCACCGGCCGCGGTTCCGTTCACCGCGGCGATCAGCGGCGCGTCCATGCGGGCAAACCGTGAAATGGCGGCGTGCAGATAGGTCGTCATTTCCTTGATCACCGACGGCAGCCGGTCGCCTTCGGCGCTGAAGGATGCGAGGTCGCCGCCGGCGCAGAACATGGACGATCCGGCGCCGGTCAAAATAACCGCGCGCACGCTCGGGTCCTCGTCGAATTGGATAGCCGCTTTCATCAATTCCTCGGCCATTTTGATGTTCATGGCATTGGCCGCGTCCGGACGATTGAGGGTCAGGGTGGCGACACCGCCGGTTTGGCTCAAGGTCAATGTTTCGAAAGTCATGATGCTCCTCTCAGGTACCCGCGGGCCGTTGGCGGCCCCGACAAAGGCTGATAGATTGCCGCGAATCTGAGCTGTATTGAACGGGAGTTTCCATGGCGTATCAACCCTTCGACCTCACGGGCCGCGTCGCCCTTGTCACCGGCGGCAATGGCGGCATCGGCCTCGGCATGGCCGAAGCGATGGCCCAGGCCGGTGCCGACGTCTGTATCTGGGGCACCAATCCGGACAAAAACAACCGCGCCGAGGCCCGTCTGAAGGAAACCGGCCGCAAAGTATTGAGCCTGATCTGTGACGTCAGTAACGAAACCGCTGTCGAAGCCGCATTCGCCAAAACCTTACAAACATTCGGCCGGGTTGATAGCTGTTTCGCCAATGCCGGCGTCAGCGGCGGCCGCACCGTGCCGTTCATTGAAATGACGGCGGAAGAGTGGGAACGCATCATGTCGGTCAACATGACCGGCGCGTTTTTCACCTTGCGCGCCGCAGCCCGTCACATGGTCGAACGCGCCGAAGCCGGCGACCCGTTCGGCCGGCTAATCGGCACCGCCAGCCTCGCGGCCCGTTCCGGCCCCGCCCGCAACGAGCATTACGCCGCGTCGAAAGGCGGCCTGATTTCTATGATGCAAGCGCTGGCCACGGAACTGGCCCGCTATGGCGTGACCGCCAACACCATTTTGCCGGGTTGGATCGAGACCGAAATGACCGAAAAAGCTTTCGCTTGGGAGCGCTTCGCTAGCAACGTCATGCCGCGCATCCCCATGCGCCGCTGGGGCTCGATCGAGGACTTCGGCGGCCTCGCCGTCTATCTCATGAGTTCGGCGTCAAGCTACCACACCGGCGAATCGTTCCTGATCGACGGCGGCTACTGGCGGTTTTAGTCCATCGGTAAAAAGTCCTTCGGCTCCGCCTCAGTGTACTTTTTGCCGGGGAAATAATGCCAAATCAGGCCTTGGGGCGGCCCGGCGGTCTGATTTGTACATTTCTCTGACTGATCATGACCTTCGGTCATGATCAGAGCCCGCAGCAAATTGCGCCTTTCAGGCTCAATTTGCTGCCAACAAAAAAACTGTTAGCGCATCGCCGAGCCGCCTCAAGATGCGCTAACGCCATATATAAACTGAAGAAAAGTACACTGAGCGTAGCGAAGGACTTTTCTTCACGGTCAAATTTCTAGCCCCGCATGATGTGTCTCGCCATGGCCCAGCGGTGTACTTCCGACGGCCCGTCGTAGACGCGAAACGAGCGGATCTCGCGGAAGATCTGCTGGACCACCGTGTCGCCGACCAAACCGAGGCCGCCGAGGATTTGGACGGAGCGGTCGGCAACCCGAAACAGCGCTTCCGATACCGCCGTCTTGGTTAGGCTCGATTCATGGCGGCCTTTCTCGCCGCGATCGAGCACCGATGCCGCCCACCAGGTCAGCAACCGGCTTTGCTGTAGATCGATTTCGTTGTCCGCCAACATGAAGCCGACGCCCTCATGCTCGCCGATCGGTTTGCCGAACGCCTGACGGCGGCGCGCATAATCGACAGCGATGTCGTGGGCGCGGGTCGCGGTGCCGAGCCAGCGCATGCAGTGGGTCAAACGCGCCGGCGCCAAGCGTACCTGGACATTGCGGAAGCCATCACCGACGGTGCCCAGCACATCGCTCCGCGGCACCCGCAAGCCTTCGAACGTCATTTCGCAATGGCCGCCGGTAAAGCTCTGATCCAGGCTGTCCAGGTCGCGCAGGATGTTGATGCCGGGCCGGTCCATGTCGGTCAGCAGCATGGTCGGGCCGTTCGGACCGCCGGCGGCGTCTTCGACGTTTGCCATGATGATACAGAAGCCGGCGCCGCGGCCGCCGGTGATTAGCCATTTGCGGCCATCGACCACGAAATCATCGCCATCGGCGACGGCCAAGGTCTTTAGCTGGCCGGGGTCGGACCCGGCCCCCATGGGTTCGGTCATGGCGAAACAGGAGCGCACCTCACCGGCCACCAACGGCGCCAGCCAACGTTGCTGCTGCGCCTCCGTGCCGACTTTCGCCAACAGGTTCATGTTGCCTTCATCGGGCGCCGCACAGTGCAGAGCGATCGGGCCGAGCACAGAGTAGCCGGCCGCTTCGAAGGCAATGGCCGTATCCACGTGGTTCAGGCCCATGCCGCCCCAAAGTTCGGGCGCGTGGGGCGCCAGCAGCTCTTCGGCCCGTGCCAGAGCGTTCAACTCCCGCCGTAGGTCGTCGGTTGGGCCATGCGCGGTCAGCCGCGCATCCTGCTCGAACGGTATAACCTTTTCGGCAACGAACGCACGCACACGGTCTCGCAGCTCTTGCTGCGCCGGTGTCAGGGTAAAGTCGATCATCGCTGGCCTCTTGTCCGCTGTTCGCTTACGCACCCTGCCTATTGGCTCGGCGCCGGGCTGTCAATCACGCGGCCAGAGGATCGGAAACCAGTCTTGGCGCAGTTCTTCGCCAGGCCGCTGATCGATGCCGGGGAACGGCGGCGACGTGCGCCCGCCGCGCTCGGCAAAGCGGACATCGTCGCCAAGCCAGCGGTGCGAGAAGGCGCGGCGGCGAGCACCGGTAAAATTGCCGGCAGCGCCGTGGGCCGCCTTATAACTGAACAACACGGCGTCACCGGGCTCGAGCGCCCAGGATAGTATTTCATAAGCCGCCGGGTCGGCTGCGACATCCGGCACATCCATGAAAACCCGCTCGTCTTCATAGAAATCATCGTCATCGAGCCATTTGACCGGCCGGACGAGTCGGTCCCAACGGTGCGACCCCTTGATGACCTGCAGCGAAGTCTCGACGGGAACCGGGTCGAGCGGCACCCAGAAACTGACGGTTTGCTCGCCGTCGACACAGTAATAGGGAATGTCCTGATGCCAGGGCGTTTCTTTAGCCGTCCCCGGCTCCTTAACCAAGACATGTTCGTGGAAGAACTGGGCGCGGTTCGAGTCCATGATCCTGGCGGCAATCTCGGCGGCGTTGGATTCCAGGACGAAGCGGCGGAACTCGGGAATGCGCCGCCAATTGCAATAATCGTCGAAGAATCGGCCGGATTCGCCGGCTACGGTGTTTTCCGAACCATAGGGTCCGGGATCCTTCATGTTGGTCTCAACGCCGGCTTCCAGCATAGGCACCCAGTCCCCGAAGACGCCGCGCAGGCAAACCGCCCCGTCGCGATGAAAGGCGCCGACCTGGTCTTCGCTGGGCACTGTACGCGGCATGGCTCTACCAGCAGTCATCGATCCGCATTCCAGACAACAGTTTCCAACGGTTCAGTTAATGCGTTCGAGGCCGATCGCCGTTGCCTCGCCGCCGCCGATGCAAAGTGAAGCCACACCGCGCTCGAGGCCGTTTTTCTGCAATGCCGACAGCAGCGTCACGATGATCCGTGCGCCCGAGGCGCCAACCGGATGGCCGAGCGCACAGGCGCCGCCATGGATGTTGGTCTTTTCGTGCGGCAGACCGAGATCGCGCATCGCCGCCATAGTGACCACGGCAAAGGCTTCATTGACCTCGAAAAGATCCACGTCGGCGGCGGACCAGCCGGTCTGGCCAAACAGTTTGTCGATGGCCTTGATTGGTGCCGTGGTGAACCAAGCGGGTTCTTGCGCATGCGAGGTGTGGCCGACAATGCGGGCGATCGGTGTCAAGCCACGGCGCTCCGCCTCCGATTGCCGCATCAACACCAAGGCGGCCGCGCCATCGGAAATCGATGAGGAATTGGCCGCCGTCACGGTGCCGTCCTTGGCGAAGGCCGGGCGCAGGTTCGGAATCTTTGTCGGATCGGCGGTCAGCGGCTGTTCGTCCTTGTCGATCACGGTGTCGCCCTTGCGGCCCTTGATCGTGACCGGTTCGATTTCGGCGGTGAAACTGCCGTCTTCCGTTGCCGCTTTGGCCCGGCGCAAAGATTCTATGGCGTAGGAATCCTGCTGCTCCCGGGTGAACTGATAGGCCTGGGCGGTATCTTCGGCGAACGTACCCATCAGGCGTCCTGGATCGAAGGCATCTTCCAAACCGTCGAGGAACATATGGTCCTTGACCTCGCCGTGGCCGAGCCGCTGGCCGTCCCGCATCTTGGTCAGCAGGTAGGGCGCGTTGGTCATGCTCTCCATGCCGCCGGCGACCATCACCGAATTGGTGCCCGCCGCTAATAAGTCATGGGCAAACATCGTGGCCTTCATGCCCGAGCCGCACATTTTGTTGATCGTGGTGCAGCCGACATCCATCGGGATGCCGCCGCCGACCGAGGCTTGGCGCGCCGGCGCCTGGCCCTGGCCGGCCGGCAGCACGTTGCCCATGATCACTTCCTCGACATCGGCACCGGCGATGCCGGCGCGCGCAAGCGCCGCCCGGATCGCGACGGCGCCCAGTTCGGGCGCGGTGACCTTGGCCAGGTCGCCTTGAAAGCTGCCCATCGGCGTCCGCGCCATGCCGACGATCACGATCGGATCGGATAGTGTTGCATTCTCTGTCATCTTGATCTCCTTAACGCGTTCACGCGGTTTCTTGGAACAGTTCGCGGCCGATCAGCATGCGCCGGATTTCCGACGTGCCGGCGCCGATCTCGTAAAGCTTGGCATCGCGTAGCAGCCGGCCAGTGGCGTATTCATTGATATAGCCGTTGCCGCCGAGCGCCTGAATCGCCTCCAAGGTCATCCAGGTTGCCTTCTCGGCGGCGTAGAGGATGCAGCCGGCCGCGTCCTTGCGCGTCACCTCGCCGCGGTCACAAGCCGCCGCCACCGCATAAACATAGGCCTTGCTGGCGTTCATGGTGGTGTACATGTCGGCGATTTTACCTTGCATCAGTTGGAACTCGCCAATCGGTTTGCCGAATTGCTGACGCTCATGAATATAGGGCACGACCACGTCCATCGCCGCCTGCATGATGCCAAGCGGCCCCGCCGACAACACCACGCGTTCATAATCAAGGCCGCTCATCAGCACCCGGACGCCGCGATTGAGGCCGCCGATCAGATTTTCATCCGGCACCTCGCAATCCTCGAACACCAGCTCCGAGGTGCTGGAGCCGCGCATGCCGAGCTTGTCGAGCTTTTGCGCGGTGCTGAAGCCGGCAAAATCGCGCTCGACGATAAAGGCGCTGATGCCGTGCGGGCCGGCCTCGGCATCGGTCTTGGCGTAGACCACCAATACGTCGGCGTCGGGGCCGTTGGTGATCCACATCTTGTTGCCGTTCAGGACGTAGCGATCGCCTTTCTTGTCGGCACGGAGCCGCATGGAGACCACGTCGGAACCGGCGCCCGGCTCGCTCATTGCGAGCGCGCCGACATGCTCTCCAGAGATCAGTTTCGGCAGATAGGTTTGTTTTTGCGCTTCCGAGCCGTTCAGTTTCAATTGATTGACGCAAAGATTGGAATGGGCGCCATAGGACAGTCCAACCGATGCGCTGGCCCGGCTCACCTCTTCCATCGCCACGCAATGTTCGAGATAGCCCATGGCCGAGCCGCCGTAGTCTTCCTCGACGGTAACGCCGAGCAGGCCCAATTCACCGAGCTTCGGCCAGAGATCGCGGGGAAACTCGTTGGTTCGGTCGATCTCCTCGGCTCGCGGCGCGATCGCATCGGCGGCAAAGCTGGCGACGCTGTCGCGCAACATGTCGGCGGTTTCGCCCAGGCCGAAATTGAGGCCAGGCAGTTGGTTGCTAATCATGGCAACGCTCCTTCTTGTGCGCCGAGTCTAGAGCGGAATCCCGTCATAGGGAAACTCTGGTCATATTAAAGAATTACGGCGGGCTGAACCGCTCCCTCACAACAATATAAGTGACGCGAGCCCCAAGAACGAGAAGAAGCCGACGACATCGGTGATCGTCGTCACGAAGACCGATGAGGCGACAGCCGGGTCGATGTTGCAGCGCTCGAGGCCGAGGGGTACCAGCAGGCCTGACAGGCCGGCGACCAGCATGTTGACCAGCATGGCGAGCGCTATGACCACGCCGAGCAACGGGTCGCCGAACCAGAAATAGGCGACCAGTCCGGTGACCACCGCCAGCACCACGCCGTTGAAGTTGCCGACCACGATTTCCTTGACCATCTGGCGCATGGCATTGGCGGCCGTAAGGTCGCGGGTCGCCAGGCCGCGCACGGCGATGGTCATGGATTGGGTGCCGGCATTGCCGCCCATGGAGGCAACGACCGGCAACAGCACCGCCAAGGCGACCATCTGTGACAATGTCGCTTCGAACAGGCCGATGACCGCCGAGGCCAATAGCGCCGTTGCCAAATTGACCAGCAGCCATGGCAAACGGGCCCGCGCGGTCTGGCGGTAGCCGATGTTCAAGTCATCGTTGCGGACGCCGCCCATGGCCAACAGGTCTTCTTCGGCCTCTTCATCAATGACGTCGACGATGTCGTCGTGCATGATTACGCCGATCAACCGGCCCGACGGATCAACCACCGGCGCCGAAGCCAGGTCGTATTGCCGAAACAAATGGGCGACGTCTTGTTGGATCATGTCGATCGGCACGATATGGACGTCGGCTTCCATGATCTCGTTGACCAGGACCGGTCGCTTTGTGCGCATGGCACGGTTGAGCGGCACGGTGCCGACCGCGCGATGCATCGGATCGACGACGAATATTTCGTAGAAGTCGTCCGGCAAATCGTCCGACTCGCGCAGGAAATCGATGGTTTGGCCGATCGTCCAGAATTCCGGCACAGCGATCAGGTCGCGCTGCATCAACCGGCCGGCGGTATCTTCGGGGTAATCCAGGCTCTCGACCAGCGCCGCGCGGTCTTCTTCGGGCACCGCCGCCAATACCGCGTGCTGGGTTTCCGGATCGAGATCCTCGACCAGATAGACCGCGTCGTCGGTTTCGAGTTCCGCCACCGCTGCGGCGATCTGGTCGGGGCCGAGTATCTCGACGACTTCATCGCGGACGGATTCGTCGAGCCCGGTCAGCATTTCAGGATCGAGCGACGGCATCAACGCGGCGATCAACTGCTTGCGATGGCCCGGGCCGAGCAGTTCGACGAGATCCGCCAAATCGGCGGCGTGCAGCGGCTCGACCAGGGCAATCACGTCATCGGGACTATCCCCGTCGAGGCGGGACTGTACGTCGCGGACGAAGTCGTCGCTTAGGACGTAGACGTCCTCTTCGCCGGCCGTCGCCTCGGTCATCAACTTAATCCGAGTTGCGATCCGACAGGAGCGGTCCAACTGGCATCAAGCCGTCGGCATGGTCCTGGGCGTCCGCCACGGCGACCGCGGTCATGTTGACCAGGCCGCGCACCGAAATCGCCGGGGTCACGATGTGGGCCGACCGGTTCATGCCAATCAATATCGGCCCGACCGACATGCCGTCGGAGAGTTGCTTCACCAGGTTGTAGCCGATATTCGCCGCATCGAGGCTCGGCATGATCACCAAATTCGCGTTCGCCGACAGCCGGCTATCGGGCAGACTCATGCGCCGGATCGTCGTCGACAGCGCCGTATCGGCGCGCATTTCGCCTTCGACCTCCAGGCTCGGGTAGAGCTGCCGCGCCAGCTCGAACGCGGTCCGCATTTTCACGGCGGAGGGTTGGTTGGAAGAGCCGAAGTTGGAATGCGACAGAAATGCGACCCGCGGCTCGATGCCGAAACGCCTGACCTCGTCGGCGGCAAGGATCGCCATTTCCGCAAGTTCCTCGGCGCTTGGGTCATAGGAGACATGGGTGTCCGCCATGAACAAGGTGCCCCCCGACATAACAACCATCTGCAAAGTCGACGGATCGCGCACGCCGTCCCGCAAACCGATGATGCCGCGCACCCGTTCCAGATGGCTCTGAAAGCGGCCATAGACACCGCAAATCATGGCGTCCGCCCGGCCCAGGTTAATCGCCATGGCCGACACCACCGTCGGATTGTTGCGAACCTGATCGCGCGCCAGTTCCGGCGAGACGCCTTTGCGCCCGGTCAGTTCAAGATAGTGCGTCCAGTAGGTCTCATGATCCGGATTGTCGTTTGGATCGAGGATCTCGATGTCCGTATCCGGCTGGATTCGCAAGCCAAAACGATCGATTCTTTCGCTGATGGCTTGGCGCCGGCCAACCAGAATCGGTACCGCCAAGCCGTCGTCGACGATCACCTGCACGGCACGCAAGACCCGTTCCGCCTCGCCCTCGGCATAGATCACCCGCAACGGCCGGTCTTTGGCCCGGTCGAACATCGGCTTCATGGCGAAACCCGTCCGGTAGACGAACTGTGCCATGCTGGCCTTGTAAGCCTCGATGTCGGCGAGCGGACGGGCCGCGACACCGCTCTTCATTGCCGCCTCGGCGACGGCCGGCGCGATCTTACCGATCAATCGCGGATCGAAGGGTTTTGGAATGAGGTAATCCGGACCGAAAGACAAACTATGCTCGCCGCCGTAGGCGCGGGCGACAAGGTCCGAGGCCTCCTGCGTCGCGATTTCGGCAATGGCCCGGACGCAGGCAAGTTTCATTTCCTCATTAATGGTGCTGGCGCCGACGTCCAGGGCGCCGCGGAACAGAAACGGGAAACACAGCACGTTGTTGACCTGATTGGGATAGTCCGATCGGCCGGTAGCAATAATCGCGTCGTCGCGCGCCGCCTTGATTTCCTCGGGCATGATCTCAGGTGTCGGATTGGCCAGCGCCAGGATGATCGGCCGCGCCGCCATGGATGCCACCATGTCCCGGTCCACGATCCCAGGCGCCGACAGGCCGAGGAAGATATCGGCACCGGCGATGGCGTCGGCCAGGCTTCGATGCGGCGTCTCCCTGGCATAACGGGCCTTGTAGGGGTCCATTTCTTCGGTCCGCCCCTGATAGACCACGCCGGCAATATCGGAGACCAGAATGTTGCCGGGATCGACGCCGAGGCTGACCAATTGATCCAGGCAGGCGAGTGCCGCCGCACCGGCGCCGCTACAAACCAAGCGAACCGCGGCAATATCCTTTTCGACCACTTTGAGGCCGTTGTAGACCGCCGCGGCGACGCAAATGGCGGTACCGTGCTGGTCGTCGTGGAAGACGGGAATGTTCATGCGTTCGCGGCATTTTTCTTCGACGATGAAGCATTCCGGCGCTTTGATGTCTTCGAGATTGATGCCGCCGAACGTCGGTTCCAAGGCGACTATCACCTCGACAAGTCGGTCGGGATCGGTCTCCGCCACTTCGATATCGAAGACGTCGATGCCGGCGAACTCTTTAAACAAGACCGCCTTGCCTTCCATCACCGGCTTCGACGCCAACGGCCCGATGGCGCCGAGGCCGAGCACGGCGGTGCCGTTTGAAATGACGCCGACCAGATTGCCGCGCGCGGTCATCGACGCCGCCTCGTTGGCGTCTTCGACGATCAGCCGACAGGCTGCCGCAACGCCCGGTGAGTAGGCGAGCGACAAATCTCGCTGGTTGGCTAGTCTTTTTGTCGCCGTGACACTGATTTTTCCGGGCACCGGATTCCGGTGATAGTCCAGTGCCATCTGGTCAAGATCTTCGGCCATCGCCCGTCCTCCAACTGTTCCACGCCACGAAAGTATAGACTCATGGCTGGTCGATGGAACCAAGCAACGGCGATTGGTTGGAACAATATGACTGGGCGTTAAAGTCCCCCGGAACGTGCCGGGCCTAACGCAAGGCGGCAGGATTCCGGGGGCTAGTCTGGTGCGGTCGAGAAGACTCGAACTTCCACGGGGTCTCCCCCACAGCGACCTCAACGCTGCGCGTCTACCAATTCCGCCACGACCGCTGAATTGGGTCCCTCAGATAGCAAATCCGCCGCCCCGCTTCAAGCTCTCGCTTGCGACAACTGCCTTAAGCTTTGTAAGTGTCGGTAATGGAAATGCCGACCGAGTCACCGGTAACGACGATATCGCCGCGAGCGATCAGCTGATTGTTGGCATAGATCCAGGCCGGATCATCGACGCTCGCTTCCAACTCGATAACCGCGCCACGGCCCATCTTCAACAATTGATGGATCGGCATGGTCGACCGGCCGATGACCACGGAGATCTCGACGTCGACGGATTTGAGCGCTGAGTCTGTGTCCACTTCCATAGCGTTAGGATACGCCGCTACGGTTAGCGCCGGGTTAACGTTGGTTGTCTGGCCTAAGCTGGTGAAAACCCGTCGGACCCGATATTCTGTCCGCCAACCCCAGACCGTGTCGGCCAATCGGACCGGAAATGGAATATGAAATCCAGCGAACACAGAATCCTAACCACCCATGCAGGCAGCCTGCCGCGGCCGCAACATCTGCGCGACCTGCTCAAGGCCCAAGCAGACGGTGATGCCGTCGACACTAAAGCTCTTGACCAAGCCATCGACGCGGCCACCGAGGCCGTCGTCGGAAAGCAGCTCGACGTCGGCCTCGATGTAATCAATGACGGCGAACAGGGCCGCGAAAGCTTTTTCACCTACGTTCAGCATCGCATGAGCGGCTTCGGCGGCAAGAGCGAGCGTGTGGTCATGCGCGACCTTTCCCATTTCGCCGAATATGGCGAGCGCCTGCAACGCCAGCGCACGGACGACCGACGCATCAATCTGCTGGCCGCGCCGCGCGCCCAGTCGGCCGTGAGCTACACAGCGGCCGGCCGGGCGGCCATCGCCGCGGAAGTCGACCGGTTCTCGTCGGTGTTGGCCCGCCGTGACGGTGCCGGTCCGGCCGACACTTTCCTAACCTCGCCCTCACCCGGCATCATCGCCGCGGCGATGCACAACGATCACTACGACAGCCTGACCGACTATATCGACGCCCTCGCCCGTGCGCTCGAAACCGAATACCGCGCCATCGCCGATGCCGGCTTCTTGCTACAGGTCGACGCGCCCGACCTGGCGTTGGAACGCCATACCTTGTTCCAGGACCAGCCGTTGTCAGTCTTCCTTGAGTTCTGCCACGCCGTGATCGATGCCATGAACCGAGCCCTCGCCGCCATTCCCCGCGAGCAAATCCGGCTGCATGTGTGCTGGGGCAACTATAGCGGCCCACATATCTTCGATGTGCCACTGGCGGACATCTGGCCGGAGATCGCGCGCACCCGCGCCGGCGCTTTGCTGCTGTCCATGGCCAACCCACGCCATGCCCACGAATATCACCATTTCGCCGGCACGCCGTTACCCGACGGCATGGTGATCTTGGCCGGCGTGATCGACACGACCACAAACTACGTCGAACATCCGGAAACCGTCGCCGACAGAATTCTCCACATCGCCGAGGCAGTCGGAGACCCGACCCGGGTTTTGGCAGGTACAGACTGCGGCTTCGAGACCTCCGCCGGCATGGCCGCCGTTGCCTCGGACGTCGTTTGGACCAAGCTGGAGGCCCTCGCCGAGGGTGCCGCCCTCGCCTCCCAGCGGTTGTTTCGGTAGAGCCGTTCGGTGGCCGAGATCGATTGGCATATCAGCGATCAGCCCGTCGCCTACGAACACGCCATAGCCGAGATGGAAGAACAGGTCGCGGCGATCCGTGCCGGAACCGCCTGCGAGCGGATCTGGCTGTTGGAGCACCCCGCGCTCTATACCGCCGGCAGTTCGGCCAACGACCGCGACCTTTTGGCCGCTGATCGCCTGCCGGTCTATCGGACCGGCCGCGGCGGTCAATACACCTATCACGGCCCCGGCCAACGCGTGGTTTACGTCATGCTCGATCTGAAGCGGCGCGGCGGCGATCTGCGGGCCTTCGTGCATGGCTTAGAGGCCTGGGTGATCGCCGCCCTCGGTCACTTCAATGTACGTGGCGAATGCCGCGCCGACCGCGTCGGCGTTTGGGTCGCGCGACCGGAACTGGGACCTGGTGCCGAGGCCAAGATCGCTGCCGTCGGCGTCCGGGTTCGGCGCTGGGTCAGCTATCATGGCATCGCCATCAACGTCGATCCCGATCTTCGCCATTATGACGGCATTGTGCCCTGTGGCATCGCCGACTACGGTGTGACCTCCTTGATGGATTTGGGCGTACCGGCAACGCTCACCGACCTGGACGTGGCGCTAAGGGCCACGTTTTACGATCATTTCGAACCATAGAGCGCACCTTGAGAAAACCATGGCATACATACACTAAATTTGGGCGTTTGGTTTCGGCACTTATCGCCTGTTTGTTAGCGGCGACAATCGATCGTGCCCTGGCCGAGGAGCCGCAACCGGCCGACCCGGTCGTAATCCTCGGTCTAGGTATCGGGGCCATACCAGATTATGAAGGATCCAAAGACTACATACCGGTCCCGGTATTACATGCGAGTTACCGGAATGGCTGGTTCTACGCGGTCTTCGACACCGCGACTTTGAAAATCAATCTGCTGCCGACACAGGGATGGGACGCCGGGCCCTTGGCCCGCTATCGGCTAGGCCGTGGATCCGTGGATAATCCCGCCGTCGACAATCTGCCGAATGTCGACGGTGCCATCGAGCTTGGCGGGTTTCTGCGCTACACAATGACCAATGCCGCCGACCACCGATATCGGTTTGGTGCCGAGTTCGACGTTGCGACCGACGTCAATAGCGGCCATGACGGCAGCATCGCCACATTGAGCGCTTTCTACGGCCATCCCTGGGGCCAGTTTGCCCAACTGATTATGTCGGTGTTCACGAGCTATGCTGACGACGATTATATGGATGCCTACTTCGGTATCGACGCATCGGATTCGGCGCAGAGCGGCCTCGATCAACATAGCGCCGACGCCGGCATCAAGGATGTCGGATTGAACCTCCGTATGGTGCATGATTTCACGCCGAAGTGGGGTGGAGAGCTCAGAATTCGCGTGAGCCGGCTGTTGGGCGACGCCAAGGACAGTCCCGTCGTCGAAGAAGGCAGCGCGACGCAACTGTTTTTCGGCGCGCTGACTAGCTACAAATTCTAATCCAACGTCGGCAGGCTACCGAAACGCATTGGCGCGGGATCGGGAACGTCGGCAGGCTCTACCGCAACATGAGCGACCCGCGCCGCCGGCGGGCCGTCATGCAGCCGCTCGATCATGACATCGACTGTTTCGCCTTCGCCGACAAGCAGCATCTCCACCCGCCCATCGCGCCGGTTTCTTACCCAACCGCCGACGCCTAATGCAGACGCGGTCTCGACCGTCCAGCCGCGATACCAGACGCCTTGCACACGGCCGCTGACTAATACCTCGACTGCAACCCTGTCTCCGGACACGGGCTATTCGAACGCTAGGATGACGTCGTCCAACGCCAAGCTGTCGCCGGCCGCGGCGTTGACCTCGGCTACCGTTCCGTCCTGTTCGGCGCGCAGGACGTTTTCCATTTTCATTGCTTCGACGATCGCCAATGTCTGACCGGCCTTAACCTGTTGCCCGGGCTCGACGGCGATCGAGACGATCAGGCCGGGCATCGGGCAGAGCAGAAATTTCGACATGTCCGGCGGCTCTTTGTGAGGCATGAGCGCCGCCAGTTCCGCCGCCGCCGGTCGACGCACCGTCAACACAACCTCGCTGCCGCCACGAGATAGGCGAAAGCCGGCGCCGGCGGGTTCGACCAAGACGGTGATCGGCTGTTCGGCCATTTCGCCGACGAACAAGGTATCGCCGGGGCGCCAGCCGCTTTCGATGTGCCGGGTTTCTCCGGTCAGGCTGACGATCAGGCTTTGGCCCCGGCTTTCCTGATGGATTTCCGCCGCGACCGGCTGATCGAAACCCTGGACCACCCACTCCGGCGCCAGCGTCTCCCGCCAGCCCGAGATTCGGCCGGAAATCGTCTGGTCTCGCGCCACGGTTCGCTGATGAACGAACAACGCGACCATTGCCAGAACCCGCTCGCCTTCGTCGTCCAAGGGGGCTCCGTCGAATCCGTCCGGGTATTCCTCGGCAATGAAGTTGGTAGAGAGCCGTCCTTCTCTAAACCGGGCATGGGCAAAGACCGACGCCAGGAAATTGATGTTGTGGGAAATGCCCTTCAGTTGGAATCCGTCGAGCGCATTGATCATCTCGGCGATGGCCTCGGCACGATCGTCGCCCTTGGCGCAGAGCTTGGCGATCATCGGGTCATAGTAGAGCGAGATCTCCGAGCCTTCGACGACCCCGGTATCGATCCGCACCGGGCCTTCCTCGGGCGGCGGACGGAACCGCTTGAGGCGCCCCGTCGATGGCAGGAAGCCGCGATAGGGGTCCTCCGCATAGATCCGGCTTTCGAACGCCCAGCCTTCGAGTTTGACGTCGTCTTGGGTTAGCGATAGCGCCTCGCCGGCGGCGATACGGATCATGTGCTCGACCAAGTCGACACCTGTCACCATCTCGGTCACAGGATGCTCGACCTGCAACCGGGTATTCATTTCCAGAAAATAGAAGTTCCGGTCCTTGTCGACGATGAATTCGACCGTGCCGGCGGAGTGATAGTCGACCGCCTTCGCCAGCGACACCGCCTGCGCGCCCATTGCTTGCCTGGTTTCCTCATCGAGGAACGGGCTCGGCGCCTCTTCGATCACTTTCTGATGGCGGCGCTGGATCGAGCATTCGCGTTCGCCAAGAAAGATGCAACGACCATGCTTGTCGCCCAGCACCTGTATTTCAATATGCCGCGGGTCTTCAATGAACTTTTCGATGAACAGCCGGTCGTCGCCAAATGAAGACCGTGCCTCGCTCCGCGCCAGTCCGAAGCCCTCACGGGCCTCGGCTTCGTTCCAGGCGACGCGCATGCCTTTGCCGCCGCCGCCGGCCGAGGCCTTGATCATGACCGGATAGCCGACGTCCTTGGCGATCGTCGCGGCATCATCTTCGTTCTCGATCACGCCGAGATAGCCGGGAACGGTGCTGATGTTGGCCTCATCAGCGAGTTTTTTGGAGGCAATCTTGTCGCCCATCGCCTGTATCGCGCGTTGCCCCGGGCCGATGAAGGCGATCCCAGCCTTTTCCAATGCTTCGGAAAAAGCCACGTTTTCAGACAAAAAGCCGTAGCCGGGATGGACGGCCTCAGCGCCGGTCGCCTTGCAGGCCTCGACGATACGATCAATGACCAGATAGCTTTCCGCCGCCGGCGCCGGGCCGATCGGCACAGCCTCGTCCGCCATGTGGACATGCAGCCCGTCTGCATCCGCTTCCGAATAGACGGCGACGGTCGCAATGCCCATCTTGCGCGCCGTCTTGATCACGCGACAGGCGATTTCGGCGCGATTGGCGATCAGTATTTTCTTGAACATATGTCGGCTAACCCATCTCCGGACGTGACATCGAGGCGGTTCGAAATCCGCCGATCACAAGGGAATGTTGTCGTGTTTCTTCCACGGGTTTTCGAGCTGCTTGTCTTTCAGCATGCGCAGGCAGCGAATTATCCTGTAGCGGGTGTTGTGCGGCATGATCACATCGTCGATGAACCCACGATGGCCGGCGATGAACGGGTTGGCGAATTTCTCCCGGTAGTCGTCAGCACGCTGCTTGATTTTCTCGGCATTCCCAAGATCAGCACGGAAGATGATCTCAACGGCGCCTTCCGCGCCCATAACGGCGATTTCCGCCGTCGGCCAGGCGAAGTTCACGTCGCCTCTGAGATGCTTTGAACTCATGACGTCATACGCACCGCCGTAGGCCTTGCGGGTGATTACAGTGACTTTCGGTACCGTCGCTTCGGCGAAGGCAAACAGCAATTTGGCGCCGTGCTTTATGATGCCGTTATGCTCTTGCGCGGTCCCCGGCAAAAAGCCAGGCACGTCCACGAACGTTATGATTGGTATATTGAAGCAGTCGCAGAACCGCACGAAGCGGGCGGCTTTTTTCGAGGATTCGATGTCCAGACAACCCGCCAGCACCATTGGCTGGTTGGCGACAATGCCGATCGGCGCGCCTTCCATGCGGCCGAAGCCAGTTATCATGTTGCGCGCGTTATCCGGCTGGGTTTCGAAGAAATCGCCTTCGTCGACGATTTTCTCGATCAGCTCCATCATGTCATAGGGCTTGTTGGGATTGGCCGGAATGAGATTATCCAACGACGGTTCCTGGCGATCCGGCGGATCGGCGGTTTCCCTAACCGGCAATGGCGCCCGGTTCGACGCCGGCAGAAAATCGACAAACCGGCGGACCGCCGCCATGGCCTCGACGTCGTTTTCGAAGGCGTTGTCGGCAACTCCGGATTTTGTGGTATGGGCAATGGCGCCGCCCAATTCCTCCGGCGTGACGACTTCCTGGGTCACCGTCTTTACCACGTCGGGGCCGGTGACAAACATGAACGAGCTGTCCTTGACCATAAATATAAAGTCGGTCATGGCCGGGCTGTAAACGGCGCCCCCGGCACAGGGGCCCATGATCACCGAAATTTGTGGCACGACACCGGACGCCAGCACGTTGCGCTGAAACACCTCGGCATAGCCGGCCAGGCTGTCGATGCCTTCCTGGATACGGGCGCCGCCGGAATCGTTGAGACCGATGACGGGCGCCCCGACCGCCAGTGCCCGATCCATGATCTTGCACATTTTCATCGCGTGCATTTCGGACAGGGTGCCGCCGAAAACGGTAAAATCCTGGCTGAACACGAACACCGTTCGGCCATTGATCGTGCCATAGCCGGTGACCACGCCATCGCCGGGCGGACGCTGTTTTTCCATGCCGAAATCACCGCTACGATGTTCGACGAACATGTCCCATTCTTCGAACGTACCCTCGTCCAACAACAGGGCCAAACGTTCGCGTGCGGTCAATTTGCCCTTGGCGTGCTGCCCGTCGATCCGGCGCTGGCCACCGCCCATCCGGGCCAAGCGCCGCTTTTCTTCAAGTTCCTGGACGATATCCTTCATTGCTACTCCCGACAGTGCTGCGGCCCGGCCTGATCCTGCAGCCCGGTGTCAAATGCGGCACTTCAATAGCATCTCTGACCGCAGCCGGCCAGACTTGCCGCCATTAGGGAGATTTTGCCAATAGGCCGAAAAAAGCGGACGCATCGGCCAAGTCCCGGTGCAAAGCCTGCCGCACCGCTTCGGCTTCCGGGTCCAGTCCCCATTTCCGGGTTTGGAAGGCCTCATCGATTTGGCTGACGGCGAAGGCCCGTTCGGCGTCGAGTTTGCGATCACGCAGGGCCAGTCCAATGACCAGGGAGCCGGTGGCGCTTGCCGCCGAATGCAACGCAGCGATTGTGAAGGCGTCATAGGTGGCCAACAGGGCGCCAGCCCGCGCCAAAGTGCCAAGTGGCTGGCGCACCGGCACAACGCCAGCGGTTACGGTGAGTTCAAGCTGGTGGCGGTGCCGCGCCCATTCGAGCAGCGGATCCCACGCCTTGGCTTGTTCGGCCACCAGCGCCAGGGGGACTTCCGCCCGGTAACACAACAGATCCGATCCGGCAAAAGCGGCGAGGCCCGTTATAACGGTTTCCATCTGCGGCATGACGCGATCGATCGCCGTGCCCGCCAGGCGCATCATCGGCATGGTCGTCGGGTCGATGGTTTCGTCTTGGCTGTTCCATTCGTCGGCAATGGCTGCCGCCAAGGCTCGGGATGGCAAAGTCAGCGATGACTTGGCCGGGGTTCTAAGGGCTCTGCCATCCAGCGCTATCGTTAGGCCGTCATCGCCTTCCGAGGCCGCGGCCTGTTTATAGAACCGCTTCATGATTGCCTTGTCCTTTTACGCATTTACACTCAAACACCGCCACCAGTATGCCAAAGTTTAGCCAGGACGCCATTCAATTTTGATAGATCATCGATGATCGCCATGGCACCTTCCGCGCGAAGCTCCGGCACCGGTGTAAAGCCCCACGTAACCCCGATCGACGGCACGCCAGCCGCGGCAGCCATCTGAACATCATGAACGGAATCGCCGATCATGGCGGCGTTGCCGGCCTCGACCCCGGCCTCAGCAAGCGCCCGCAGCATCATATCGGGGTGGGGCTTACCCGGCCCCGTATCGGCCGTCTGCACGGTCACGAACGCGTCCGTCAAGCCGTGATAGCGCAGTGACTGGTCCAAAAGCCGCGGCGGGATTTTCCAGTAGCGATACCGAGCAGCACACCGGTTGCGTCCAGCCCCGCAATCACGTCCTTGACGCCAGGGAACAAGTCAACGGCGCCGGCCCGGCTCCGCGCTGCCCAAACCCGGCGATAATGCACAACAAAGTGGGCGACGTCGTCAGTGTCGAAGTCAGGGTAGAATTGCGTGACTATCCGCTCAATCGGCAGGCCGACAGCCTTTAGCAGTTCAGTCGAATCCGCCGCCGGAACGCCGATTTCCTGGGCGGCTGCATCGAAACCAGCGAGAATGCCTGCACGGCTGTCCAATAACGTGCCGTCCAAATCAAACACCGCCATACGCAGGGGCGTGTCGTCAATCATGGTCGTTCAAACCCCAATCCGATGCCGCCAAGACCTCACAGATTCGGGTCTGAAAGGCAAGCAGGCTTGACAGTCCATCGGAATCGTTTGAACAATCGTTCAATTCATTGGTGAAGAAAGGTACCGCCATGGCCCGTTACGACCGCGTCATCAAGAACGGCATGATTGTCGACGGCACCCGGCTGCCCCGCTACCGTGGTGATATCGGCATTGCCGACGGGGTGATCCGCGAGATCGGCCATATCGATGCCGCCGACGGCGACGAGGTCATCGATGCCGACGGGCTGATCGTCGCGCCGGGATTCATCGACCTGCATACGCACTATGACGCTCAACTGTTTTGGGACCCCTACTGCACCATTTCCGGCTGGCACGGCATTACCTCGGTAGCGATCGGTAATTGCGGCTTCGGCTTCGCGCCGGTGGAACCGGCCATGCGCGAGCGCGCCATGTTGTCGATGACCCGCGTCGAAGCGATCCCGCTGCCTTCAATGCAAGCAGGCATGCCCTGGGACTGGGTCACGTTTCCGGAATTTCTGGACAGCGTCGAGCGCGCGCCAAAAGCCATAAACGTGCTGCCTTACGTGCCCATCAGTCCGCTGCTGATTTGGGTGCTGGGGTTCGAGGACGCCAAGGCCGGCCGCAAACCGACCGACGCCGAGCACGCCGAACTCTGCCGCTTGCTGAACGAAGCACTGGACGCCGGTGCCTGCGGCTGGTCGGCGCAACGCATGCTGCCGACCGGCCCGTCGGCGGTGCAGCGCGACTTCGACGGCACGCCGATGCCGACCGACGTCATGCACGACGACACCTGCCGTGCCTTCGCCAGAGTGCTGCGGCAGCGCAACGACGGTTTCATGCAGATGCTGTTGATTTCGGGTGACAACACCCGTGACAAAGCGTTTTACGAAGAGATGGCCGAGATTTCCGGCCGGCCGATGATCATGAACGTGGTCCAGGCATTCGACCATCGACCGGAGCTTCACCGCCGGGTTCTGGCCTGGCTGAAGTCCTGCCGCGAGCGCGGCATCAAGGTCGTTGGCCAAGGCCTGACGACTGACGCCGGCTTCTCTTTCACGTTCGAAAATTGGAACCTGTTCGACGACGCCGAGCCCTGGTGCGAGGCAACGACCGGTGGTTTGGCCGAACGCAAGCAGAAGCTTGCCGACCCGGCGCGCCGGCAAGCCCTGCGCGATACCATGCCGCGTACGGCTACCGGGCCGTTGCCGGAGATCGTCATCGTCGGGCCGCAATTGGAAAAAAACCAGGCCTGGCTCGACCATACCTTGGCGCTGGCCGGCGAAAAGATGGGTAAGCACCCAGTCGACGTGATGCTCGACATGGCAGTGGAAGAAGACCTGAAGACCGAGTTCTTTGCCGCCCCGCCAAATGGCCGAATCGACTACCTCAAGGAAATCGTCGACGACCCCTATGTGCTGTTCGGTGTCTCGGACGGCGGTGCCCATACCAAGTTCCTGACCGCCGGGCGCTACCCGACCGAAACCTTGGTAAAGATCGTGCGCACCCACGAAATGATCAGCCTGGAAGAAGCGCATTGGCGGCTTTCCGCTTTGCCGGCGCAAGTCGCTGGTTTCGAGGGTCGCGGCGTGTTGCGTAAAGGGGCGCCCGCCGACATCCTGGTGTACGACTTCGACGGCCTCAAAGTTCTCCCCGACGAGATCGTGCATGACCTGCCGGGCGGCGAATGGCGCCGCGTGCAGCGCGCGGAAGGCTACCGCTACGTTTTGGTCAACGGCGAGGTCACGATCCGCGATGATCGCCCGACCGAAACCTATTCCGGCCGTCTATTGCGCTTTGGCACCGGCTTGCCCCAGGCGGCGCGCACGGTCGCCGCCGAATAACGCAGACGCAAAGTCCGATGGCAAAAACAGCCACCCCGCAACGGAGCCGGCAGGATGCCGTTCCGGCATCGACCGCGGTCGGCGGGCGCGAGGTCGTGCTGCAGGCGGCCCTCGAAACGTTTTTCGAGCAGGGATTCCACGGCACGTCGATGCGCACCATTGCCGATCGCGCCGGAACGGCGATATCCCACGCCTACTATTACTTTCCGTCGAAGGCCGATTTGTTGCGGACCCTTATGGTCGGTGTCACCGCGGACTTGATCGCCTCTCTCGATTCGGCGCGGACCGAGGCCGGCTCCGATCCGGCAGCGCAGTTGGCGGCGATTGTCCGCGCGCATGTGCGCCTCCATACAGAACGTCAGGCGGAAGCTTTCGTCGGCAATACGGAACTCAGAAGCCTAACCGCACAGGACCGCGTCGCCGTCGTGGCTTTGCGCGACCATGTTGCCGCTGTTTTCAAGACGACGATTGACGACGGTTTGCGATGCGGCGTTTTTCGCTGCGCTCACCGCGACGAAGCCGTATTGGCAATTGTGACCATGTGCACGGCGGTGGCCGGTTGGTATCGCGCAGACGGCCCGGCTTCGCCCGAGGCCGTCGCCGACCGGTACGCTGACCTTGCGTTGAACTTGCTCGGCCGTCGCGTATAACGCCCCTAATCGCCAAGTGTATTTCACGGCAGTGTGTATACATATGGCTGTATTTGCCGCAATTCGACCAAAAATTTACACAAATTTTGCTTTCTCAAGGTGTTTGTATAACGCCTTTCTTTGGCGATTCCGAACGCCGGTCTCGGCAATATTTGCGAGCCGAAAGCTTATGTTTGACAAGATTACCGAAGCGGCAATCGACGCTGGTGATCTACATTGGGTAGTGGAAGAAAAATTATGATGGCGTACTTGAACAATCTCAAGGTTGGACAGAAGGTTTATGGCATTGTCGGACTTTGCTTGTTAGGGCTAATCGGCGTCTCGGCATTTTCGGTCATTCAATTGAACAAGATTGGCCGTGAGATCGCGGCCGTCGCCGAACAGGATATCCCTCTTACCGAGATCCTCACCAAGATCACACTACACCAACTTGAACAGTCGATCAGTTTCGAGCGCGCGCTGCGGTTCGGTGAAACCATGGCAAACAATGCCCGCAGCGCCGAGCAGTTCAAGCTTGCCTCAGGGGCGTTCAAGGATCTGGCAGTGAAGGTGGACCGGGAACTTAAACAAGGCGAAGAATTGGCGAAGACGGCTGTTGAGCAGGCTCATTCCGCCAAAGAAGCCGAAGCGTTCAAGCATGTTCTCGATAAAATTCTCAGCATCGAAAAAACACATGGCACTTTCGACGAGCATGCCCTGGAGGCTTTTGGCTTACTAACCCAGGGTCATATTCACGAGGCAATCGAAAAGGAAACAGCAATCGAGCTTGAACTGACATCGCTCAACCATGAACTCGAAGCCCTGCTAATCAAAATCGAACAATTCACTGCCGAGGCGACGCTGGCGATTGAACAGCATGAACAAACAACGCTTTACATGACGATCGTTGTTACGCTTGCTGTTTTGCTGCTGGCCATCGTGCTTTCCTGGGTCATGGTGCGCAAAGTGATCGGCCTGCCACTGCGCGAGCTGGTGACCGTGCTTAACGCCCTAGCCTCAGGCGATACGGACGTCACAACACCGGTTCATGCCGAAGACGAGATTGGCGCAGTCGCGAAAGCGCTCGGCATTTTCCGCGAAAAGATGATCGAAAGCAAAGCGTTGGAAGCCAAAGTCGCCGAGCGAGAAAAACATGCCGCCGAAGAACAAAAACGTGTCGAAGAGGAAAAAGTCGAATCCCGGCTGAAGATGGCCGACGACTTGGAAAGCGGCGTCAAGCATGTCGTTGTAGCGATATCGGGGGCGGCGGCAGAAATGCAAGCGACGGCGCAAACTATGGCTGCCGCCGCTGGCCAGGCGAGCGGACAGAGCACGGCGGTCGCCGGTGCCACTGAGCAAGCCTCAGCCAACGTACAGACCGTGGCGGCGGCATCCGAAGAGCTTTCCAGTTCAATCGTCGAGATCAGCCGACAGGTAACAAGCGCCCGCAGTGTCGCGGAAAATGCCCAGCAGACGAGCCGCAATGCGGTGACGACGATCCACGATCTTGCCGCTTCGGCGCAACGCATCGGCGACGTGGTGCGCTTGATCAACGACGTGGCGGAACAGACCAACTTGCTAGCCCTGAACGCCACAATCGAAGCCGCCCGCGCCGGAGAGGCCGGAAAGGGCTTCGCGGTCGTCGCAAACGAAGTCAAGAACCTGGCCAGCCAAACCGCGAGGGCGACCGAGGAAATTTCCGACCAAATCACAGGCATGCAAACGACGACCGACAACTCGGTCAAGGCAATCGAGGAAATTCGTGAGGTCATCGAACAGCTTGGCGATACCGCAACCTCGATCGCCGCGGCCGTCGAGCAACAATCGGCATCGACCCAGGAGATCTCCCGCAACGCTCAGGAAGCCGCAATGGGTACGCAGGACGTGTCAAGCAATATCACGTCGGTCCAGGCGGCGACGGAACAGACCGGCGCGGCGGCCGACGAAGTGCTGTCCGCCGCCAGCGAACTATCACAACAGTCCGAAGTTCTGGACCGTCAGATCGGTAGCTTCGTCGCTGAAATCAGGGCGGGATAGCAAAACCGACCAGCTTATGAGATAAGGTCGCCTCTGAAGATCGAAACAATCAGGCCATGAGGGTCTGGCGTGTCAACCGAGTTCTCGATCAGAACGGCGCGGCCCGGTGACCGGGCGCCGGTCAGTGCTCTCTTAGCAGCCTCCTATTCGGCTCTGATGCCGTCGGGCTATGATGAAGCGAGCCTGGCAGGCGCCCTGCCCCTAATGACGCGGGCAAATCCCAAGCTCCTATCGTCGGGCACATATTTTGTCGCGGAAACCGCCGGCGGGCGACTTGTCGGTTGCGGCGGCTGGTCGCGGGAACGGCCGGGAACGACGGATGTGGAGCCGGACCTCGGCCACGTCCGTCATTTCGGCACCGATCCGACATGGCTGCGACGTGCGGTCGGCCGCGCCCTGTTTGAACGCTGCGAGCAGACGGCGCGGGCCGTTGGCGTGCGACGATTCGAGTGCTATTCCAGCCTCAACGCCGAGAGATTCTACAAGGCATTGGGGTTCGAAACGGTGAGCCGGGTAGACATTTCCATGGGCGCGGGGCTTATGTTGCCCTCTATTCTGATGGCGCGGCCGATTTGAGCGTCGGTCTGACCAGTTCGCAAATGCAGGAGAAACCCTCAATGGCTGAGAAAGACGCCCAAGCGTTCGCCGGCGGTTGCACCTGCGGCACCGTGCGTTACCGCGTGACAAGCAAGCCGATGGTCGTCCATTGCTGCCATTGCCGCTGGTGCCAACGCGAATCCGGCGCTGCTTTCGCGCTCAACGCCATGATCGAAGCCGATCGCGTTGTTTTGGTCCAGGGTTCGCCAGAAGCGGTGATGACGCCGTCTGAAAGCGGCGAAGGGCAGAAGATCATGCGCTGCCCAACCTGCCGTGTGGCAGTTTGGAGCCACTACGCCGGTGCCGGCGACGCCGCATGTTTCGTCCGCGTGGGCACGCTCGACGAGCCGGATCGCTTGCCGCCCGACATCCACATCTTCACAAGCTCGAAGCAGCCTTGGTTCGAATTGCCGCCGGGCGTTCCCACGGCTGAAGAGTTCTATGACCGCAGTGAGATTTGGCCCAAAGACAGCCTAGCCCGGCGCCGCGTGCTGTTGGGCTAACGGTCCGCGGTGCAATTCTCCGGCGAAGAGCTGGCGATCGTCGCGGCGGTGTTTTTCTTCGCCGCCTTCGTCAAAGGCATTACCGGGCTCGGTTTTTCGACGACCTGCCTGCCGTTTCTGGTCCTGGCCTTCGGCTTAAAGGCCACCTTGCCCTTGTTGATCATCCCGTCGCTTGCCAGCAACGCCATCGTTATGCGCGACGCCGGCCATTTTCGCGAGACCCTACGGCGATTCTGGCCGCTGTTCCTGGCCGCCTTGCCCGGCGTTGCCGCTGGCCTGTGGCTGTTGGATACGGTCGACGTACGCATGTCGGCGGCCGTGCTGGGGGTCGTTTTGGCTGGCTATTGCCTATTCGCCTTGGCAAACCCACACCTGATGCTGCCGTCGGCTCTGGAAAGACCGCTGGCGCCCCTGGTCGGCTTGCTGACCGGACTGATCAACGGCGTCACCGGGTCGCAGGTAATGCCGGTTCTGCCCTATTTGCTATCGCTTAAACTCGACCCCAACCGGTTCGTTCAAGCGATCAACTGCTCTTTCAGCCTGTCCAGCATCGTCATGGCAATCGGTCTCTCTCGGCTTGGCTTGATGAACCTTGAGACGGCGGCACTATCGGTGGCCGGCCTGATCTTCGTCTATGCCGGGGTCGCGCTCGGGAACCGAGCCCGCCGCGCCCTCAAACCCGATCAGTTTCGTGTCGCCGTCTTGGTTATGCTGATGGCGCTGGGCGGCAGCCTGGTTTTCCGTTGGCTGTTAGACGCGTGAACTAAAGCACTATTCGATAGGGGAAATCAGCAATGAAGTTCTACGACAGCGGCACCGCACCCTCGCCCCGACGGGCGCGGATGTTCATCGCCGAAAAAGGCCTGGAAATCGAGACCGTCGAGATCGACATGCGCGGCGCCGGCGAGCAATTGTCGCCGGAATTCAAGGCTATCAACCCGCATTGCACGGTGCCGGTGTTGGAACTCGATAATGGTACCCGGCTGATAACCACGGCCGGAATTCGCCGCTATCTGGAGGCTGTCCAGCCGGTGCCGAGCCTGCTCGGTGCCAGCGCCGAGCAGCAAGGCATCATCGCCGACCTGGTATGGCACATCGAATTCGACGGCTTCATGGCGATGGCCGAGGCGCTGCGCAATTCGGCCAGGGGCCTCAAAGGCCGCGCCCTGACCGGACCGGTCGGTTACGACCAAATCCCAGACCTCGCCGAACGTGGCAAGCTCCGGGTGCAACGGTTCTTGGACGGCGTCGACGCGATGATCGGCGACAAGCCGTTCGTTGCCGGCGCGGAATTGTCCGCCGCCGACATTGACCTGCTGATCATGATCGATTTCTCCGGCTGGCTGAAATTTGATTTGCCTGAAGACGCCGCCAACGCGCGTCGCTGGCACCAGGCCATGAGCGCGCGGCCGAGCGCCAAGCTCTAACGCTCTTCCGCGAACGGGTCTTCGTAAGCGGCGAGGTCGAAACCGAGCGCCCGCCAGCTTTCGGCAAGCGCCGGCGGCAACGGCGCTTCGACCGACAGGCGTCCGCCCGCCGGGTGGGGCAAATCCAGTTTCCAGGCATGCAAATGCAGCCGATCGGCAAACACGGTTTTCATGGCCACGTCGGCACCGCCATATTTGCCGTCGCCGATGATCGGCATGCCGAGTTCGACGCAATGGGCACGCAATTGATGGGTGCGACCGGTGAGCGGCATCAACGCCAGCCACGATATGCGCTGGGCGGCGGCCTCGACGGTCGCATAGCGCGTCTCGGCAAACTTGCCGACTTCCGTGACCTTGACCCGGTCGCCGAACTGGCCGCTCTGTTTAGCCAGGCGGCTTCGGACCACACCGGTGCGCGGCCGCGGTACGCCGGCGACCAGGGCCCAATAGATCTTTCGCGTGGTTCTTTCTCGGAATGCGCGGCTCAGCCACTGCGTTGATCGCCGCGTGCGGCCGAGCACCAAGGCGCCGGAGGTGTCCTTGTCCAGGCGATGGACCAGACGCGGCGGCTCACTGGCTTTGAACTGCAAACCGGCGAGCATGCCGTCGAGGTGTCGGGCCTGGCCAGAGCCGCCTTGCACGGCGAGCCCGGACGGCTTGTTGATGACAATGACATGATCGTCGATGAGCAGAATGCGGTCTTTCAGGTCACGCCTTTCCGCATCTGACGGCGGTCGCGCGGCGGGCTTCGGTCTTGGCTCGGCAAGCGGCGGAACACGCACTTGTTGTCCGGGATCCAAGCGGACCGCGCCTTTGACCCGCCGGCCGTCGACGCGCACTTGGCCGGTGCGCATGAATTTTTGCAACTGACCGAAGGTGATCTGGGGAAACCGTTGGCGCAACCACCGATCGAGCCGCAGACCGGCCTCATCCTCCGAAACCGTCAGCATCTGAACGGAGGTCATATTAATGCCTGTCTGGTCAGTATCATCGCGGCGGCGAAACCCGCAATGGTCACGGCGACCGACAGAATAATGTAGAGGCCGGCTGCCAGGATCTGCCCGCGTTCCAGCAACAACACGGTTTCCATGGAGAAGCCGGAAAACGTCGTGAATCCGCCGAGCAGGCCAACCAGCAGAAATCCACGCAGCTCCGGCGCCGGATTCCAGCGTAGCGCCATCATCTCGATCAAAACGCCCATGATAATCGAGCCAACGACATTGACCGCCAACGTGCCGTAAGGAAACGTCGCGCCGAAACTGCGCAAGGCGAGCAAACCAACACCGTAGCGGCCAAGCGCGCCGAGGCCGCCGCCGAGCAAGATCGCCAGCGCCATTTTCATGTGCCCGAGCCCTTCGCCCGCAGGCGTTCCCAATAATCCAGCCGCTTGCGGATCTCACGCTCGAAGCCGCGCTCACTGGGCTGATAGAACCGCTGCCGCTGCATGGTCTCCGGGAAATAATTCTGCCCGGAAAAGCCTTCTGCTGTGTCGTGATCGTATTGATAGCCCGCGCCGTAACCGAGCTCTTTCATCATTTTAGTCGGCGCGTTGAGAATATGTTTGGGTGGCATCAACGAGCCGCTGTCACGCGCCGCGCTCCGTGATGCCGCCTCGGCTTTGTAGAGCGCGTTCGATTTCGGCGCCGAACCCAGATAGGCCACCGCCTGGGCGATGGCGAGTTCACCCTCCGGCGAGCCCAAGAAATCGTAGGCCTGTTTCGCGGCGAGCGCCTGCTGCAACGCCTCCGGGTCGGCGAGGCCGATATCCTCGACTGCGAACCGCACCAGCCGCCGCACAATGTAGAGCGGGTTTTCACCACCTGCCAACATCCGCGCCAACCAGTAAAGCGCCGCGTCGGTATCGGATCCGCGCAGCGATTTGTGCAACGCGCTGATCAGATTGTAGTGCCCCTCTTGTCCTTTGTCGTAAAGCGGCGCGCGCATCTGTACGATCTTCGTCAAAGCTTCGCGGTCCAGCTGTTGATCGTTTTTGACCGCAAACAGCGCTTCCGCGAGATTGAGAACGAAGCGTCCGTCGCCGTCCGCCATCTGCCTCAACGCGTCGCGCGCATCGTCGTCCAAGGGCAGCTTCCGTTGCATCAAGTCTTCGGAACGTGCCAGCAAAGCCTCGATTGCCGCGTCATCGAGCCTGTTCAGTACCAGCACTTGGCAGCGCGACAGCAATGCGCCGTTCAGTTCGAACGACGGGTTTTCCGTCGTGGCGCCGACCAAGATCACCGTGCCGTCTTCGACAAACGGTAGAAAGCTGTCTTGCTGGGATCGGTTGAAGCGGTGAATTTCGTCTACGAAGAGCAACGTACCGGTGCCCTGTGACCGCAGATCCCGCGCCCGATCAAACGCCTTTCTAAGGTCGGCGACACCGGAAAACACCGCCGACAGCTGCTCGAAGACCAGGTCCGTCCGTTGGGCGAGCAATCGAGCGATGGTAGTTTTGCCGGTACCCGGCGGTCCCCACAGGATCATCGAGGACAGCCGCCCGGCCCCCAGCATGCGCGTGATCGGCGCTTCTGGACCGAGCAATTGTTCTTGACCCAATACGTCTTCGAGGGTTTGCGGCCGAAGCCGGTCGGCCAGCGGATGCGGCGCCGCGGTGTCCAGACCGGCGGCTTCGAATAGCGTGCTCACGACCGAAAGGCGAAGTTAAGGACTTGCTCGCCCCGGCGCAGTCTGAACTGCCAGTTCTTCGGCGATCGTTCCAACAAGTCGATCAATTGATCGACCTCTTCGACAGCGTCGTCGTTCAGGCGCAAGATAATATCACCGGGCCTAAAGCGAAGCCGGTGGGCGGCGCTGCCACGTTTCACCCGTGTCACGATGACCCCGTTGGCCATTGTGTCGATCTCCAGCTCTTCCGCCAGAGCCGGTGACAGGTTGGCTACTTCGGCGCCTTGCATCGGATGCGAACCGGCCAACTTTGTCAGATCCCGCGGCGGATCCTCAGGCGCCGGCCGCAGCTTCAGCTGCAGGCTTTTCTGTTTGCCGCGCCGCAGAACATCGATCGTCGCGGTGGTGTCCACGGTCAATGTGGCGATACGAAACTTCAGGCTTTCAACATCGTCGACCGAACGGCCGTTGACCGCGGTGATCACGTCGCCAATACGAAAGCCGGCTGCTTCCGCCGGCCCGCCGGGATAGAGCCCTTTGACTAAGATACCAATCGGTCGGCGCAGCCCGAGGCTTTCCGCGATATCGGCGGTGACCGGTTGACCGGCCGCGCCAAACCAAGGTCGCACGATGCGGCCGCCCTTGACGGCACTGTCGACCACCACGGAGACCAGGTTGGCGGGAATGGCGAAGCCGATACCATGGCTGCCACCAGATTTAGAGAAAATCGCCGTGTTGATGCCGACCAAACGGCCATCCATGGTCACCAAGGCACCACCGGAATTGCCTGGGTTGATGGCGGCATCGGTTTGGATAAAGGCTTGCGGCCCGCCCTTGCTGACATTGGTCCTGGCCAGTGCCGAAACGATGCCCGAGGTTACTGTTTGTCCGACACCAAACGGATTGCCGATGGCGAGCACCAGATCACCAACTTCCAAATCATCGGAATCGGCGAATTCCAAATGCTGCAAGCCAGCCGCCTTGCCGTCGACCCGGAGAATTGCGATATCGGTTTTTTCGTCGGTCAAAACGATTTCCGCTTCGAACTCCCGGCGATCACTCAAGACCACGGTGATTTCCGTCGCTCCTGCAATGACATGATTGTTGGTGACGATCAAGCCGTCCGGTTTGACGATGACCCCGGAGCCTAACGAATTCTGCACCTGGCTCCGTCCAGGCGCCGAGAACAGATCCTCGCCAAAGAACCTTCGAAAGAACGGGTCGTCAAACAGCATCGACCGCCGCCGCCCCTGAACCACCCGTTTGGCATAAATATTGGCGACCGCCGGCGCGACCTGGCGAACCAACGGCGCGAAAGAGTATTGCACCTCGGCGGTGCTGCCCGGAACGACCTTTTTCGGTTGTTCCGCCGCCACCGCAGTCGCACCGAAAAGGACTACAAGCACCACTATCCGGGCAACAAGTCCAACCTCTACCATGTGCATTCCAGCGCGCGCGTGCATTCGTTCCATCCGGCTTTCGCTGTCAATCAAACTAACACCACAATGCGTCAAGGTGGCCAACAAACGCAAAAGGCAGCCCGTTCCGGACTGCCCTCCGCTATGGTCACGTTGCGCCGTCAGCCAATCATGCGGCCTCTTCCTCGTCGTCGTCGCCATCAAATTGCGGCGGGCCGGAATCCTGACCTTTGGCCTCCTCGTCGCGTTCGACCAGTTCGATGATCGCCATCGGCGCGGCATCGCCATAGCGAAACCCGGCGCGCAAAACCCGTGAATAGCCGCCCGACCGCTCCTGATAACGCTCGGCCAACGTCGAAAACAACTTGCTGACCGTGTCTTTGTCCGGCAACTGGGACAGCGCCTGCCTGCGGGCGTGCAGATCGCCGCGTTTGCCGAGCGTGATCAACCGATCGATGATCGGCCTCATTTCCTTGGCCTTGGGCAACGTCGTCTTGATCTGCTCATGCTTGATAAGCGACGCTGCCATGTTGGCGAACATCGCCTTGCGATGCGCGCTGGACCGGCTCAACCGCCGACCGGATCTGCGATGGCGCATAGTCTTTACTCCCGCTTCTTCGACACTCCCGGTCGATCAAAATTCGCTGTCGAGCCGCTTGGCAAGGTCGTCGATATTCTCCGGCGGCCAGCCCGGCACTTCCATGCCAAGATGCAGGCCCATTTGCGCCAGAACTTCCTTGATCTCATTCAAGGACTTACGACCGAAATTCGGCGTCCGCAGCATTTCTGCCTCGGTTTTTAGAATCAAGTCACCGATATAGACGATGTTGTCGTTTTTCAAGCAGTTAGCGGAGCGGACCGACAATTCGAGCTCGTCGACCTTCTTCAACAGCGACGGATTGAACTGCGGCTCGATCGGCGCCGTTTCTGGCACGACTTCGCCCGGTTCCTCGAAACTAATAAACAGATCCAACTGTTCCTGCAGGATTCGCGCCGCAAACGCCACAGCGTCTTCCGGCGCGATCGAGCCATTGGTTTCCAAAATCATGATCAATTTGTCGTAGTCCAAGACCTGGCCTTCGCGGGTATTTTCGACCCGATAAGCGACCTTGGTCACAGGGCTGTAGAGCGAGTCCACCGGAATCAAGCCGATCGGCGCATCTTCCGGCCGGTTCACCGACGCCGGCACGTAACCCTTGCCCGACTGCACGGTGAATTCCATGTTGATCGACGCGCCTTCGTCCAAGGTCATCAACACCAGATCCGGGTTCATGATCTCAACATCATGGCCAGTCTCGATTTGGCCGGCACGAACCGGGCCGGCGCCTTCGGTCCGCAACGCTATCCGACGGGGTCCGTCGGAATGCGACCGCAAGGCCATGGATTTGATGTTCAAGACGATGTCCGTGATGTCCTCGCGGACACCCGGGATCGACGAAAATTCGTGCAGCACGCCGTCTATCTGCACCGCGGTCACGGCGGCGCCCTGCAAACTGGACAGCAACACCCGGCGCAACGCGTTGCCAAGTGTCAGTCCAAAGCCACGTTCCAGCGGCTCGGCGACGATCGTCGCATGGCGACGCGGGTCGATACCCGCCTCAACAACCAATTTGTTTGGCTTGATCAATTCTTTCCAGTTTTTCTGGATCACGTCATATACCTCGCAAATTTGATCCGTTCGAGCAGCTCGAACGGATCGCGATATGAAATTTTACGCTTCGGCCGCCGGGTCGAGTGATCCGACGGAAATATTGCAGCACCTAAACCCGACGCCGTTTCGGCGGCCGGCATCCATTGTGCGGGATCGGCGTCACATCGCGGATGGTGGTGATCGAAAAGCCGACCGTCTGCAACGCCCTGAGTGCCGATTCACGCCCGGAGCCCGGACCCTTCACATTCACTTCCAAGGTCTTAACGCCATGCTCTTGCGCTTTGCGGCCAGCATCTTCAGCCGCCATCTGCGCCGCGTAAGGCGTCGATTTGCGCGACCCCTTGAACCCCATGCCGCCGGCCGATGACCAGGAGATGGCATTGCCCTGGACATCGGTGATGGTGATCATGGTGTTGTTGAACGTGGCGCTCACATGGGCGATACCCGATGTGATGTTTTTGCGCTCACGCCGGCGAACGCGCGCTTTATCTTTTGCCATTGGATACCTTCAAATTGAGACCGGTCACTTCTTCTTGCCGGCGATGGGCCGCGCCTTGCCTTTTCGGGTGCGCGCGTTGGTATGGGTTCTCTGGCCACGCACCGGCAGGCCGCGCCGGTGGCGCAGTCCGCGATAACAGCCGAGATCCATCAAGCGTTTGATATTCATGGCGACGTCCCGCCGGAGATCACCTTCCACCATATAATCGTGGTCAATCACTTCTCGAATTTGGATGACTTCAGCATCCGTCAATTCGTTGACGCGGCGGTGCATTTCGATACCGACCTTGCCGCAAATTTCCTTAGCCCTGGAGTGGCCAATACCGAAGATACTGGTCAGACCGATTTCCACGCGTTTGCTCGTGGGAATGTTTACCCCTGCAATTCGTGCCACCTTTTGCGCTCCTTTTTCACGACCCCTGCCAGGGTCGATTCCGCCGCAATCGCCGCGCCCGGTCGGGGTCGCGGGATTATAAGAATTTCACTATGTCAGTCAACCGCTTACCCAAGCCCGAGCTCGATACTGATCTGACTCCCTACTTCGTCCATGTCGGCCATGCCGTCAACCTGCTTCAAGACACCGCGGCCGCCATAGTATGGCAGCAACGGTGCGGTTTGCGCATGGTAGGCAACGAGCCGCGATTTGACCGTCTCTTCATTGTCGTCGGCGCGGCGGTTGAAATTTTCTTCGCCGCACACATCGCACACACACGCCTTGGCCGGCATCTTGTAGAACTCATTATATCCGGCACCGCAGTTGGCACAGGTGAACCGACCGGTAATTCTCCTGGTCAGCGCCGCATCGTCGACAACCATCTCGATCACGCAATCGAGCTTGAGCCCCTTCTCGGCCAACATCTCGTCCAGGGCTTCGGCTTGCGCCAACGTGCGCGGAAATCCGTCCAAAATGAACCCGTTCGCGCAATCGGACTGGCTTATCCGGTCGGCAATGATGTCCACGACGATGGCATCGGGAACAAGATTGCCGGCCTTCATGATGACATCCGCTTTTTTGCCAATGTCCGAGCCTTCCGCAACGGCCGCGCGCAGCATGTCGCCGGTCGACAATTGGACAAAGCCGTGACTGGCTTCGAGACGCGTGGCCTGTGTCCCTTTGCCGGCGCCCGGCGGGCCGAGCAGAATCAGGTTCATCGCCGGCTCCCGCGCAATTTCGACTTCTTGATCAAGCCCTCATACTGATGCGCCAACAAATGGCTCTGGATCTGCGCCACGGTGTCCATCGTGACGCTGACGCAAATCAACAACGATGTTCCGCCAAAGTAAAACGGCACGGCGAACTGACTGATCAACAACTCCGGCAGCAGGCAAACAATGGCGAGGTATCCGGCCCCCGCCACAGTCAACCGGGTAAGCACGTAGTCTATATACTCGGCGGTTCGTTTGCCGGGTCTGATACCCGGGATAAAGCCGCCATATTTCTTGAGATTATCCGCAGTGTCCTCGGGATTGAACACGATCGCCGTGTAAAAGAAACAGAAGAAAACGATACCGCCGATATACAACAACAGGTAAAGCGGCTGGCCGCGCCCGAGCAACGCCGTGATCGTGGTCATCCATTCCGGGCCTTGACCGGCGGAAAGCTGGGCGACCGTGATCGGCATCAGCAACAGCGAAGAGGCGAAGATCGGTGGAATAACGCCTGCGGTGTTCAGTTTCAGCGGCAGATGCGTGTTTTCGCCGCCGGTCATCCGTCTGCCGCCGACCTGGCGCTTGGGATATTGCACCAGCAAACGCCGCTGTGCGCGTTCCATGAAAACGATGAAGGCAATGACCAGGCCGACCATGACCATCAGGAAAATGATCAGGCTCATGGAAAGCGCGCCGGTCCGGCCAAGCTCCAAAGTGCTGACCAGGGCGCTCGGCAGTTCGGCAACGATGCCGGAGAAAATAATCAGCGAAATGCCGTTGCCGACGCCGCGGGCGGTAATTTGCTCGCCCAGCCACATCAGGAAGATTGTACCGCCGGTCAAGGTCACCAAGGTGGTAAACCGGAAAAACATACCGGGGTCATTGACCGCCGAACCGGTACTGCCTTGCAAGCCCTCCAGCCCCACGGCGATGCCGTAGCCTTGCAGCGCCGCCAAAATGACTGTGCCGTAGCGAGTATATTGATTGATTTTCTTCCGGCCCTGCTCGCCTTCCTTCTTCCACTGCTCCAAAGTCGGAGAAATAGTCGTCATCAACTGCATGATGATGGACGCGGAAATGTAAGGCATGACGTTCAAGGCGAAGATCGTCATACGGCCGAGTGCACCGCCGGCAAACACATCGAACATGCCCAGGATGCCGCCGGCATTCTGTTCGAAAATGTCTTGCATCACGATCGGGTCGATGCCGGGTATCGGAATATAGGTGCCGAGCCTATAGACGATCAGCGCGCCGAGCGTAAACCACAGGCGTTTTTTCAATTCCGTCGCCTTGGAAAAGGCACCGAAATTGATGTTCCCGGCCATTTGTTCTGCGGCTGACGCCATCAATCTACTCCGAACCCGCGGCTATTCGCGTGGTCAGTTTTCACTTTCGTTCGTGACGGCACTCGGTAGGGCTACGCTGCCGCCCGCCTTCTCGATCGCGGCAATCGCGGTTTTTGACGCGCCCGCGGCCTCGATCGAGATCTTTGCCGAAATCTCGCCTTTACCCAGCAACCGGACGCCGTCCAACACCCGTCTGATCACGCCCGCTTGCTTCAGCGCCTCGGCGGTGATTAGGGTCTTCGCATCCAATTTTCCGCCGTCGATGGCGGTCTGCAATCGACCGACATTGACCGCATTGTAGCGCTTGCTAAAGATATTTTTGAAGCCGCGCTTCGGCAACCGCCGGTCGAGCGGCATTTGACCGCCTTCAAAGCCCTTGATCGCGACACCCGCCCGCGATTTTTGGCCTTTTTGGCCCCGGCCCGACGTCTTGCCTTTGCCGGAGCCGATGCCGCGGCCAACCCGCGTCGGCGCTTTCCGGGCACCGGAATTGTCGGAAATTTCGTTTAGACGCATGACAATGGTCCTTCGATTGTCGCGATCGCCGTTAGGCGGTTTCTTCGACCCGCACCAGATGATGCACCCGACGGATCATGCCGCGGACCGCGGCGGTATCTTCCAGTTCCGAGGTGCGGTGCATCTTGTTCAAGCCCAACCCGATCAAGGTCGCGCGTTGATATTGCGGCCGACCGATCGGGCTACCGATCTGCGTCACCCGCACAGTATTCTTCTCGTCACCCTTCGATTTAGCCACTGGTCGCCTCCTGGGCAGCCGCCTGATCACGCCGTCCAACAATTTCGCTGACCTTTTTGCCGCGTTTGGCGGCGACCTGACGTGGCGAGGCGCAATTGCGCAACGCCTCCATGGTCGCTTTGACCATGTTGTGTGGGTTGGACGAACCGATCGACTTGGTTACCACGTCCTGCACACCTAATGTCTCGAACACTGCGCGCATCGGTCCGCCGGCAATGATGCCGGTACCGGCCGGCGCGGCCCGCAGCAATACTTTGCCGGCGCCATGTTGGCCGTGCACGTCGTGGTGCAACGTCCGGCCTTCGCGCAGCGGCACCCGGATCATCGACCGCTTAGCCGATTCCGTCGCCTTGCGGATAGCCTCTGGCACCTCGCGCGCCTTGCCCTTGCCGGCGCCGACGCGGCCTTTTTGGTCACCGACCACAACGAGAGCGGAAAAGCCGAAACGCCGGCCGCCCTTGACCACCTTGGCCACGCGGTTGATGTGAACCAGCTTGTCGACAAGCTCGCCTTCGGAGCGGTCAAAATCCGGACGCAACATGTTTTCGCCTCACTTCCTAGAAAGACAGGCCGCCCTCACGGGCAGCTTCTGCGAGAGCCTTGATCCGGCCATGATAGCGGTATCCGCCACGATCGAAGATAACAGTTTCGACACCGGCGGCCGTTGCCCGTTCGGCAATCAACTTGCCCACTGCCTTCGCTGCTTCGATATCTGCACCGGTCTTCAGCGCCACCCGCAGATCCTTATCGAGCGTCGAGGCCGCGGCTTTCGTCGCCCCTTCAGTGTCGTCGATAATCTGAGCATAGATATGCTTTGACGATCGAAATACCGACAGCCTGGCCCGTCCGCCGCCTGCTTTCCTGAGCTGAGCCCGGGTGCGGCGTTGGCGCCGGAGATGGAGTTTCCGTAATTGAATGGCCATGGTGAACCCGCCCTACTTCTTCTTGCCTTCTTTGCGGGTGATGATCTCATCCGCATACTTGATGCCCTTGCCCTTGTAGGGCTCCGGCGGCCGATAGGCACGAATTTTTGCAGCGACCTGGCCGACGGCCTGTTTGTCGGCACCAAACACAGATATCAAAGTCGGCCGCTCGCACTTGATCTCGATGCCGTCCGGAATCGGAAAGGCTACATCGTGGCTGTAACCGAGCTGCAGATTGAGGGTGTTGCCGTCAACCGCCGCCCGGTAACCGACACCGTTGATCTCCAGATTGACGCGAAAACCCTCGGACACGCCAACCACGAGATTGTTGGCGAGCGTACGTTGCATGCCCCACATGGTGCGTGCCCGTTTGGTATCGCCACGCGGTTTGACCGTGATTTCCCCATCGGCGAACGCGGCTTCCACATCGTCGACAAAGCGCATGCTGAGCATGCCGAGTTTGCCTTTAACGCTGAGATCGGCGCCATCAAGAGAGACGTCGACGCCGGTCGGCACCTTGACCGGATGTTTGCCAATTCGTGACATGGCTTAGAATACCTCGCAAAGTACTTCGCCGCCGACATGCTGCGCGCGGGCTTCCGAGTCGGACAGCACGCCGCGCGGCGTCGACAGGATCGAAATGCCGAGCCCGTTCTGCACCTTCGGCAGATCACTAACACTGGAATAGACCCGCCGGCCAGGCCGGGATATCCGTTTGATCCGCCGGATCACCGGGTCGCCTTCGAAGTATTTAAGCTCGATCGACAATTCTTGAAGACCCGTGCGGACCTCGTGCTGACTATAGCCGCGGATATAGCCTTCACGATGCAACACTTCTAAGACATTGCTGCGCAATTTCGACGCCGGCGAAAGCACCGACGATTTCCGCCGCTGCTGACCGTTACGGATGCGCGTGAGCATATCCGCCAATGGGTCGGTCATGGACATTGCTATCCTCCTACCAGCTCGACTTAACCATGCCGGGAATTTGGCCGCGTGAAGCGAGTTCACGAAGTGAAATTCGGGACATTTTGAATTTGCGGTAGACCCCGCGTGGCCGGCCGGTCACCTCACAGCGATTTCGCACCCGGGCCGTGGCCGAATTGCGCGGCATCTCGGAAAACTTGAGCTGCGCATCAAACCGCTCCTCAATCGGCAGCGATCGATCGCCGATGATTGCCTTCAACCGGCGCCGCTTTTCGGTGTGACGTTTGGCCAGCTTCGCCCGCCGCTTGTTCTTTTCAATTGCGCTCTTCTTCGCCATTCGAACTCTCCGCTAGGCGTCTTTTTTCTGGAACGGCATGTCGAAGCCGGCGAGCAGGGCCCGCGCCTCTTCGTTTGTCTGTGCCGTCGTGCAAATCACGACATTCAATCCGCGGATCGAATCGACCCGGTCGTAGTTGATTTCCGGAAACACAATCTGTTCCTTTAGCCCTAAGGCAAAGTTGCCGCGGCCGTCGAAGCTGTCAGGAGACACGCCTCTGAAATCCCGAACCCGCGGCAGCGCGATCGTTACCAGCCGGTCGATGAATTCATACATTTGCTGGCGCCGCAGCGTCACTTTGGCGCCGATCGCCATGCCTTCGCGCAGCTTGAAGTTGGCAATCGAGTTGCGCGCCCGCGTGATCACCGCCTTTTGGCCAGCGATCGCTGAGATTTCGCTAGCCGCCGCGTCGACTTTTTTGGATTCGGCAACGGCTTCGCCGACACCCATGTTGATGACGATCTTTTCCAGATGCGGCACTTGCATGATATTGTCGTAGCCGAACTGCTCCATCAGTGCTGGACGCAGTTCCTTTTCGTAGCGTTCTTTCATCCGAGGTACGGACATCTAACTATTCCTCACAAATCGATGACTTCGCCGGAACGCTTGGCGAAGCGTACTTTGCGGCCGTCTTCGAGCGTCTTGAATCCGACCCGGCTCGGCACACCATCCTTGGGATCCTCGACCGCCAGGTTCGACAGATGAACCGGCGCTTCCTTTTCGATGATGCCGCCGGCCTGACCGGTCGTTTGCCGGGTATGGCGCTTGATCATGTTGACGCCGCTGACCAAAGCCCGGCGCTCGCCACGGCGGACAACCAGCACTTCACCGCGTTTGCCTTTGTCCTTGCCGGTGGTGACGACCACTTTGTCGCCCTTCCTGATCTTGAATTTCTCGGCCATCCCTAAAGCACCTCCGGCGCCAGCGAAATGATTTTCATATGACCGCGGCCGCGCAATTCACGGGTTACCGGCCCAAAAATGCGGGTGCCGATGGGCTCGCCCGCCAGGCTGATCAAAACCGCGGCATTGCGGTCAAAGCGAATCGCGGTGCCGTCGGGCCGCCGGACTTCCTTGGCCGTCCGCACTATTACCGCCCGGTGGATGTCGCCCTTCTTCACGCGGCCGCGCGGAATGGCTTCCTTCACCGTCACGATGATGACATCACCAATGCCCGCGGAGCGGCGCTTGCTGCCCCCGAGCACCTTGATGCACTGCACCCGGCGCGCGCCTGAATTGTCGGCCACATCCAGGTTGGTTTGCATCTGGATCATCGATACTTACCCCTAATCTTTGCTATCCGTTGCGCGCGTTGAATCAATCGTAAAGTGCTTCCCAGCGCTTCAGCTTGGACAACGGCCGACATTCCTGAATGCGCACCACATCACCGACTTTGAAGCGATTATCAACGTCATGGGCGTGAAACCGGTTCGACCGGCGAATAAATTTCTTGTACAGCGGATGCATGACCCGCCGCTCGACCCGAACGACGACGGTCTTGTCGCTGGTGTCGCCGACGACCACCCCTTGCATAACCCGTTTCGGCATCGCGCTTACTCCTTGCTCGCCATCTGATGGCGGATCGTCTTGACACGCGCGATGTCGCGCCGCACTTCGCGCGCCCGGGTCGTGTTCTCGAGTTGACCGGTCGCAGCCTGAAAACGCAGATTGAACTGCTCGCGCTTCAGCTTTTCCAAATCATCATCCAATTCGTCCGCGGTCTTGCCGCGCAAGTCCTGTGCCTTCATGCCGTCAGCCCTCGTCGCCAAATCGGGTTACGAACCGTGTATGAATAGGCAACTTTGCGGCTGCGCGTTCAAACGCACCACGCGCCAAATCCGCCGGCACACCGTCGAGTTCGAACATGATCCGGCCCGGCTTCACACGGCAAACCCAGAATTCCGGTGACCCCTTGCCCTTGCCCATACGCACTTCGGTCGGCTTCTTCGACACCGGTACGTCCGGAAAGATGCGGATCCACACCCGGCCGGTACGCTTGATATGCCGGGTAATGGCACGACGAGCCGCCTCGATCTGCCGGGCCGTGATCCGCGCCGGCTCAATCGCCTTCAATCCATAAGCACCGAAGTTAAGGCTGTGGCCGCCTTTGGCGTTGCCGTGAATCCGGCCCTTATGCGCCTTGCGGAATTTAGTTCGCTTTGGCTGTAACATTGCCTGCCTCTCAACCCTGACGTGGCGCCGCTATCTGCGGCCGCCGCCACCTTGTTGCTGCTGCTCGCTCATGCGCTTGTCTTGCGCCATCGGATCATGCGCCAGAATCTCACCCTTGAAGATCCACACCTTGATGCCGCAAGCGCCATACGCCGTCTTCGCTGTCGCTGTGCCGTAATCGATGTCCGCGCGCAGGGTATGCAGCGGCACCCGGCCTTCGCGATACCATTCCGTACGGGCGATTTCGGCGCCGCCCAACCGGCCGGCACAATTGATCCGAATGCCGAGCGCGCCGAGACGCATCGCCGACTGCACCGACCGCTTCATGGCCCGGCGAAAGGCGACGCGACGCTCAAGCTGTTGGCCGATGTTTTCAGCGACCAGCCGAGCGTCGATTTCCGGCTTACGGATTTCGACAATATTCAAATGCACATCCGACCGGGTCATGCCGGCGATATCCCGGCGCAACTTCTCGATGTCGGCGCCTTTCTTGCCGATGACCACACCAGGCCGGGCGGAATGGATGGTGATCCGCGCCTTCTTCGCCGGGCGTTCGATGACCACCCGGCTGACCCCGGCGTTGGCGAGCTTGGTTTCCAGAAAATCGCGAATTTGCAGATCTTCGTGCAGCAGCCCGCCGTAATCGTCGCGATCGGCGAACCAGCGCGAATCCCAAGTCCGGTTGATGCCGACCCTGAGGCCGATCGGATTGACTTTTTGACCCATCAGATCAACTCCTCGCGTTCCGCCACGACGACGGTCATCTGGCTGAACGGCTTCTTGATGCGGCCGATGCGGCCACGGGCGCGCGGCCGCCAGCGTTTCAACACCATGCCTTTGCCGACATGGGCTTCCTTGACCACCAGCGCGTCAACATCCAGTTGATGGTTGTTTTCGGCATTGGCGATGGCCGATTCCAACAATTTTTTCACATCGACTGAGATGCGCTTCTTCGAAAACGTCAACGCGGTCAGCGCCGCTTCCACGGGCTTGCCGCGAATGGTCTCAGCCACCAAATTCAGCTTCTGCGGGCTGATGCGCAGATTGCGAATCGTTGCCGCGGCCTCGTTGTCTTCTAGCCGTCTGTCGGCGGAAGGCTTGCCCATAACTACCTCCTTCTCGCCTTTTTGTCGGCCGCGTGACCGTAGAACGTACGGCTCGGCGCAAATTCACCGAATTTATGCCCGACCATATCCTCAGTGATCAGCACCGGCACGAACTTCTGGCCGTTATGCACACCGAAATTCAATCCGACGAATTGCGGCATGACGGTCGACCGCCGCGACCACGTCCTGATCACGTCCTTACGCCCCGATTCCCGTACGGCATCCGCTTTTTTCAGCAGATAGCCGTCGACAAACGGTCCTTTCCACACTGAACGAGCCACACTCGCGCTCCCTCGTTATCAATTCGCCCGACGCTAACGCTTCCGCGTGCGCCGGCGCATGATGTATTTATCGGTCGACTTGTTGCGCCGAGTTCTGGCGCCTTTGGTCGGTTTGCCCCAAGGCGTAACGGGATGGCGCCCGCCGGACGACCGGCCTTCACCACCGCCATGAGGATGATCGACAGGGTTCATGGCAACACCCCGCACGGTCGGCCGTTTGCCGAGCCAGCGGTTGCGCCCGGCCTTGCCAAGCTTCTGGTTCGAATTGTCCGGGTTTGACACCGCACCGATCGTGGCCATGCATTCGGCCCGGACCATGCGCTGTTCGCCCGACGACAGCCGCAGCTGGGCATAGCCGGAATCCTTGCCGATCAGTTGTGCGTAGGTGCCTGCCGATCGCGCGATCTGTCCGCCCTTGCCCGGCTTCATCTCAATGTTGTGGATGATCGTGCCGACCGGCATGTTGGCCATCGGCAGGGCATTGCCCGGCTTGATATCGACCCTTTCGCCGGACACGACCTTATCACCGACGGCAATCCGTTGCGGTGCCAAGATATAGGCCTGCTCGCCATCTTCATATTCGATCAGCGCGATGAAGGCGGAACGGTTCGGATCATGTTCGAAGCGCACGATCACGGCCGGCACATCGAAGCGCCGGCGCTTGAAATCGATCACCCGGTAGCGCCGCTTATGGCCGCCACCGCGCTTCCACATGGTGGTGCGGCCCTGATTGTTGCGGCCACCCTTCGACGGCAGTCCACGGGTCAATTTCTTGACCGGCTTACCTTTATGCAAGCCCGATTTGTCGACTAAGACGAGGCCGCGCAGCGACGGCGTCATCGGTTTGAAATGTTTCAACGCCATAATACTAGAGCCCCGTTGTCACGTCGATCGATTGGCCTTCGGAAAGGGTCACGACCGCTTTTTTCCAATCCGAACGACGCCCGAGCTGGCCGCGGAAGCGTTTGACCTTGCCTTTGACCCGCATGGTGTTGACTTTGTCGACTTTGACCTTGAACAAGGCCTCGACTGCCGATTTGATCTGCGGCTTGGTCGCATCGATGGCGACTTTGAACGTTACTTGATTGAATTCCGACGTCCGTGTTGATTTCTCGGTAATCACCGGTGAAAGGATGGTGTCGAAATGCCGTTCCGCGGTCATTTGAGCCGGCCCTCCAATTGTTCGACGGCCGTCTTGGTCAGGACGAGCATGTCACGGCGCAAAATGTCATAAACGTTGGCGCCCTGTTGCGGCAGCACATCGACCAGCGGCAAGTTGCGTGCCGCCCTGGCAAAGTTTTCATCGACCTCGGCGCCGTCGATCACCAAGACCGAATCCCAGCCGAGATCGCGCAATTTTCCGGCCAGCGCCGACGTCTTGGCCTCATTCAACTTGGCATCGTCCAGCACCACCAATTTGCCGTCCGCTTGTTTGACCGAAAGCGCGGTTTTCAGCGCCATGCGGCGGACCTTTTTCGGCAGGCTGTGGCCGTGATCGCGGATCACCGGGCCAAAAACCGTGCCGCCGCCACGGAACTGTGGCGCCCGTCGGGTTCCCGCCCGGGCACTGCCGGTGCCTTTTTGTTTAAACGGTTTGCGTGTGCTGCCGCGCACCTCGCCCATGGTCTTGGTCTTGTGGGTCCCGGCCCGCCGTTTGGCGAGCTGGTAGCGCACCATGCGATGCAACAAGTCCTGACGTGCCGGCAAGCCAAACACGTCGTCGGCCAATTCGATTTCACCGGCGCTTTTATTGTCGAGGTTGATGACGTTGGTCTTCATGTCGCTCAATCCTCTTCTTCGGCGGTCTCGGCGGCGGCCTCAGCGGCCGCTTCTTCGGCGCCGTCGGACGCGGCCTCTTCAGCCGCCGTATCGGTCGCCGCGCTCTTCAGCGCCGCGGGAAACGGCAGATCGTCGGCCGCTTTCTTTTTCTTGGCATCACGCACCATGACCCAGCCGCCAGCAGCCCCCGGTACGGCACCTTGGATCAGCAACAAGCCGCGATCGCCATCGGCGCGAACGACTTGCAAATTCTGTTGGGTCACGCGAACGTCACCCATATGCCCGGCCATTTTCTTGCCCTTGAAAACCTTTCCAGGATCCTGGCACTGCCCGGTGGAGCCGTGCGAACGGTGCGAGATCGAGACACCGTGGCTGGCCCGCAGGCCAGAAAAATTATGGCGCTTCATGGCGCCGGCAAAGCCCTTACCGATCGACGTGCCGATCACATCGACGTACTGACCGGAAACGAAATGTTCCGCGCTCAACTCTGCGCCAACTTCGACCATGGCGTCATCCGAAACACGGAATTCAGCCAGCTTTCGCTTCGGCTCGACCTTTGCCTTGGCGAAATGGCCGCGCAACGGTTGCCGCACATTCTTCACTTTGGCGGCACCCGCGCCAAGCTGCAGGGCGGTGTAGCCGTCGCTTTCGGCCGACCGCTGAGCCACCACCTGGCAGTCGTCTATTTGCAGCACGGTAACAGGCACATGGTTTCCAGCGTCATTGAAGACGCGGGTCATGCCGAGTTTCTTAGCAATGAGGCCGGTACGCATCTAATCCACCCTAAAGCTTGATCTCGACGTCGACACCCGCCGCCAGGTCGAGCTTCATCAGCGCGTCCACGGTCTGCGGCGTCGGGTCGACGATGTCCAAAACCCGCTTATGGGTGCGGATTTCGAACTGTTCCCGAGACTTTTTGTCGATATGAGGCGAGCGCAGCACGGTAAATTTCTCGATCCGCGTCGGCAGCGGTATCGGTCCCCGCACCCGCGCGCCCGTGCGCTTGGCGGTGCCGACGATCTCGCTCGTCGATTGATCCAAGACCCGATGGTCAAATGCCTTCAAGCGGATCCGGATATTTTGGCTATCCATGCCTCTATCCCGTCATAAACAGAGCCCCGCCGATTTGGCGGGGCGGAAAGTTCAAATCCAGTGCTACTCGACGATGCCCGAGACGACACCGGCACCGACAGTGCGGCCGCCTTCGCGGATGGCGAAGCGCAGGCCCTCGTCCATGGCGATCGGCGCAATCAGCTCGATCTCCATCGCTATATTGTCACCGGGCATCACCATTTCCGTGCCTTCCGGCAACTGCACCACACCGGTCACGTCCGTCGTCCGAAAGTAAAACTGCGGCCGGTAATTGGTGAAAAACGGCGTGTGCCGGCCACCCTCTTCCTTGGTCAGGATGTAGGCCTCCGCCGTGAATTTCGTGTGCGGCGTGATCGATCCCGGCTTCGCCAGAACCTGGCCACGCTCGACGTCCTCGCGCGCAACGCCGCGCAGCAGAACCCCGACATTGTCGCCCGCCTCGCCCTGATCAAGCAGCTTGCGGAACATCTCCACACCCGTGCACGTCGTCTTCCGCGTGTCCTTGATGCCGATGATCTCGACTTCCTCGCCGACCTTGACCACGCCACGCTCGACCCGGCCCGTCACCACCGTGCCACGGCCCGAGATCGAGAACACGTCCTCGATCGGCATCAGGAACGCTAGATCCTTCGGCCGCTCCGGCTGCGGGATGTAATCATCGACCGCCGCCATCAATTCCATAATCGACGCTCGGCCGATGCCCTCGGCGTCACGGTCTTCCAGCGCCGCCAGCGCCGATCCCGTCACCACCGGGATATCATCGCCCGGAAACTCATACGACGACAACAGCTCGCGCACTTCCAGCTCGACCAGCTCCAACAGCTCCTCGTCGTCGACCTGGTCCGCCTTGTTCAGGTAGACCACGATCGCCGGCACGCCGACCTGACGCGCCAACAGGATATGCTCCCGCGTCTGCGGCATCGGACCGTCAGCAGCCGAAACAACCAGGATCGCCCCGTCCATCTGCGCCGCACCCGTGATCATGTTCTTCACATAATCCGCGTGACCAGGGCAATCCACATGCGCGTAGTGACGGTTCTCCGTCTCGTACTCAACATGCGCCGTCGATATCGTGATACCGCGCGCCTTCTCTTCCGGCGCCTTGTCGATCTGGTCGTATGCCGTGAATTCCGCGCCGCCCGATTCCGCCAGCACCTTCGTGATCGCGGCCGTCAGCGTCGTCTTGCCGTGATCAACGTGACCAATCGTGCCGATGTTGCAATGCGGCTTCGTCCGCTCAAATTTCTGCTTGGCCATTTTCTGTTCTCCGTAATCTCGATGCCGGTGTCGCCGGCTAGGCCATTTTGGCTACGACTTCATCCGACACCGCCCGCGGTACCTGGGCGTAGTGGTCGAAGTGCATGGTGTACTGCGCTCGGCCCTGGGTAGCCGACCGCAAATTGTTGACGTAACCGAACATGTTGGCGAGCGGCACTTCTGCTTTGATAACGGCAGCATTGCCCCGGGTTTCTGTACCAGTCACCTGACCACGCCGGCTGTTCAAGTCGCCCATCACGTCACCGACGAAATCCTCCGGCGTTACCACCTCGACCCGCATGATCGGCTCGAGCAGCTTGACGCCAGCCTTCGGCGCTGCTTCCCGGAATGCCGCGCGGGCGGCGATTTCGAAGGCCATGACCGAGGAATCCACGTCATGGCTGGCACCGTCGATCAAGCTTACCTTGAAGTCGATGACCGGAAAGCCTGCCAGCACGCCGGTCTCGGCAGACGCGAAGATGCCTTTTTGCACGCCCGGTATGAATTCACGCGGCACGGCGCCGCCAACGATCGCGCTTTCGAATTGCACGCCAGAGCCCGGTTCAAGCGGTTCGAACACCAGCTTGATGCGTGCGAACTGACCGGAGCCGCCGGTCTGCTTCTTGTGGGTGTAATCGAGCTCAGCGCGCTTGGTGAAGGTTTCGCGATAGGCGACTTGCGGCGCACCGACGCTGGCGTCGATCTTAAATTCGCGGCGCATGCGGTCGACCAAAATCTCGAGATGCAACTCGCCCATGCCCTTGATTATAGTCTGGCCGCTTTCCGGATCGGAGGCCACCCGGAACGATGGGTCTTCCGCCGCCAACCGGTTCAAGGCAATCGACATCTTGTCGTGATCGGCCTTGGTCCTAGGCTCGACCGCCACTTCGATCACCGGATCCGGGAAATCCATGCTCTCGAGGATCACCGGGTTGCTCGGATCGCTCAGCGTATCGCCTGTGGTGGTCAATTTAAGGCCCGCGAGAGCGATGATGTCGCCGGCGCGGGCCTCTTTAAGATCTTCCCGGTGGTTGGAATGCATCTGCAACATGCGCCCAACACGCTCGCGTTTTTCTTTTACCGAATTGAATACCGCTTTGCCGCTTTCAATCGTGCCGGAATAGATGCGGCAGAACGTTAGGGAACCGACATAAGGATCCGTCATCACCTTAAACGCCAAGGCAGAGAACGGCGCCGAATCTTCACTAGCCCGCTCAACCTCGACGGAATGATCATCAACCTTGGTGCCGCGCACGGATTCAACGTCCGCCGGCGACGGCAAAAAGTCGACCACTGCATCAAGAAGAGGCTGTACCCCTTTGTTTTTAAAAGCAGATCCGTTCAATACTGGAACGAAAATACCTTCGACCGTGCCCTTGCGAATGCACCGTTTCAAGGTCTCGGTGTCCGGCTCAGTGCCATCGAGATAGGCTTCCAGCGCCGCCTCGTCGATTTCGACGGCGGCCTCGATCATTTTCTCGCGCCAGGTCGCTGCAGGCTCGACCAAGTCGTCGGGAATGTCGACAACTTCAAATTCGGCGCCGAGGGTTTCATCCTTCCACAGAACCGCTTTGTTGGCGATCAGATCGACCACGCCCTTATAGTCGCTTTCGGCGCCGACCGGGAGCTGCAGCACCAGCGGCGCCGCCCCCAGCCGATCGACGATCATGTCGACACAGCGGTAAAAATCGGCGCCGGTGCGGTCCATTTTATTGACGAAGCAAACCCGCGGCACGCCGTAGCGGTCGGCCTGGCGCCACACCGTCTCCGACTGCGGCTCTACGCCAGCAACGGAATCGAAAACCGCGACCGCACCATCGAGCACGCGCAAGGACCGCTCGACCTCAATGGTGAAGTCGACGTGACCCGGTGTGTCAATAATGTTGATGCGGTGATCGTTCCAGAAACAGGTCGTCGCGGCCGACGTGATGGTAATGCCACGCTCTTGCTCCTGCTCCATCCAGTCCATGGTGGCAGCGCCGTCATGAACTTCGCCGATTTTATGGGACTTACCCGTATAATAAAGAACGCGCTCAGTCGTCGTCGTCTTGCCGGCATCAATATGGGCCATGATGCCAATATTGCGGTACCGATCGAGGGGCGTGGTGCGTGACATGGCCTTAACTCTTTCCTGTGCTCGGTGTCACCAGCGGTAATGCGAGAAGGCTTTGTTGGCTTCCGCCATACGATGGGTATCCTCCCGCTTCTTCACTGCCGCCCCGCGACCGTTGCTAGCATCCAGCAATTCACCGGACAGCCGATCGACCATGGTGTCTTCCGACCTGCCGCGCGCGCAATCGATCATCCAGCGGATGGCGAGCGCCTGCGCCCGGTCGGTACGCACTTCGACCGGCACCTGATACGTCGCACCGCCAACGCGCCGGGAGCGCACTTCAAGGGAAGGGCGAACATTGTCGAGCGCTTCATGAAACATGCCGAGCGGCTCTTTTCCGGTCTTTTTCTGCACGGCATCGAACGCGCCATAAACGATCCGTTCCGCGACGGACTTCTTGCCCTGCAACATAAGATTGTTGATGAACTTCGTGACGACCCGATCGCCATAGGCGGGATCCGGGATCACTTCGCGTTTTTCCGCCGAGCGACGACGTGCCATCTTTTCTTACCTCAACCCTACGATTGAACTTACTTCGGGCGCTTGGCGCCATATTTGGACCGGCGCCGCCGCCTGTCGGATACGCCTTGCGTGTCAAGCACGCCACGCACGATGTGATACCGTACGCCCGGCAAGTCTTTGACCCGACCGCCGCGGATCAAAACCACCGAATGTTCTTGCAAATTGTGGCCTTCGCCGGGGATGTAGCTGATGACTTCGAAACCGTTGGTCAACCGCACCCGCGCGACCTTGCGCAACGCCGAGTTCGGTTTTTTCGGCGTCGTCGTGTAGACCCGCGTGCACACGCCGCGCTTCTGCGGGCAGGCCTCAAGCGCCGGCACCTTATTCCGTTTCACCGGAGCCTGTCGTGGTTTGCGGATCAGTTGGTTGATCGTTGGCATCGCGCCATCCTGTTTATCTAAAGCAACACTAGCGACAGCAAAGAACGGCAGCAGAACCCATGAGCTCTCTGCCGTCGAGCTTTCCTGCCCGCCCAATTAACCGATATGTTTAACGCCTTTTACCTCAGCGCCGCGTCTAGATCGATCGTCTACCACCGGCGCCCAAGATGAGGTTGCGCACTATATGGAGGGGCCACCCGGTCGTCAAGCCAAAATAGCCCGAGTTTTCCGCCGATTTAGCCATTATTTTTGCACTGCAGCATCGTTCGTCATAGCGCCGGCGGTGAATGCCGGATCGCGGCGCCGCCGACAAAGCAAAACGGGGCGTCGTTTACCGTAAACGACACCCCGTCCGCCTCATTCATGGCGCCGGCTCAGGCGACGGCGTCGCTTTCTTCGAGCAGCGCCGGCTCCTCAACGGCTTGCGCAGCCTGGATCTCCCGGTCGCGTTCCGCCGCGACGCGCTTGACGCGGTTCATCTGGGCGCCGGTGCCGGCCGGAATCAGCCGCCCGACAATGACGTTCTCCTTCAAACCGACCAACGCGTCGGCTTTGCCGATGACCGCCGCTTCGGTCAGCACCCGGGTGGTTTCTTGGAAAGATGCCGCCGAAATGAACGACCGCGTCTGCAGGCTCGCCTTGGTGATGCCGAGCAACACCGGCTCGCCTGTAGCGATCTGCCGGCCATCAGCAGCGGTCTTCTCGTTGACCTCATCGAACTCCTCGCGATCGACTTGCTCGCCGATCAAGTAAGTTGATTCCCCCGGATCGGTGATCTCAACCTTTTGCAGCATCTGTCGAACAATGACTTCAATGTGCTTGTCGTTGATCTTTACGCCTTGCAAGCGATAGACCTCTTGGATCTCGTTGACCAGAAATTCCGCTAATGCCTCGACGCCCATGATCCGGAGAATGTCATGCGGCGCCGGGTTGCCATCAACCAGCGCATCGCCCTTGCGAACGAAATCACTTTCTTGAATGGCAATGTGGCGGCCCTTCGGGATCATATACTCAACTGGATCGAGCGCTTTGTCCTCGGGTTGGATGACGACGCGGCGCTTGGTCTTGTAGTCCTTGCCGAACTCGATGTAACCGTCGCACTCGGCCAACACCGCACAATCCTTCGGTCGCCGCGCCTCGAACAATTCCGCGACACGCGGCAAGCCACCCGTGATGTCCCTGGTCTTCGAGCCTTCACGCGGGATACGTGCCAAGACGTCGCCGGCATGCACCGGCTGACCGTCCTCGACCGACAATATCGCGTCGACGGACAGGAAATACCGCGCTTCGTTGCCGTTGGCCAAAGTCAGCACTTCGCCATCGTCATCGCGCAGCGTGATCCGCGGGCGCAATTCTTGACCCTTAGGCTGTTGTTTCCAATCGATGACCACGCGCGAGGCAATTCCCGTCGATTCATCGACTTGATCACGCATGGAAACCCCTTCCACAAGGTCGCGGAAGTTGGTGATGCCGTTACGTTCGGTAATGATCGGGACCGTGTAGGGATCCCACTCGGCAAGCTTGTCGCCTTTATTCACGGTCTTGCCGTCGTCGATCAGCAGCCGAGCCCCGTAATTGAGGCGATGGCGCGCCCGCTCTCGATTGTTCTCATCGCGCAGGATGACTTCCGTGTTGCGGCCCATGACCACCAGTCGGCCGCGGCTGTCCTCGACCACATTGCGATTCTCGACGGTAATCGACCCGTCGTAAGCCGCTTCGTGGCTCGATTGTTCACCGACTTGCGCGGTACCGCCGATGTGGAAGGTACGCATGGTCAACTGCGTGCCAGGTTCGCCGATCGATTGCGCGGCGATGACACCGACCGCTTCGCCCGGATTGACCCGTGTGCCCCGGGCCAAGTCGCGGCCATAACAGGCACCGCAGGTGCCGCCTCGGGTCTCGCAAGTTAATACGGATCGTATCTTGACCGATTCGACGCCGCTCCGTTCGATCAGCGCGACCTCTTCTTCCTGGATCAGTTGGAGACGCGGCACAACGGTCTCACCGCTCAGTGGATCGACGATGTCGACCGCCGCGGTGCGCCCAAGGATGCGCTCGCCCAATTCGGCGATCACTTCCGCGCCCTCGACCACCTCGCGGACGGTCAGTCCGGCTTCCGTACCGCAATCGGCTTGGACGATCACGCAGTCCTGAGCGACGTCAACCAGACGCCGCGTGAGATAGCCGCTGTTGGCGGTCTTCAAGGCGGTGTCGGCCAAGCCCTTGCGCGCGCCATGGGTCGAATTGAAGTATTCGAGCACGCTCAAGCCTTCACGGAAGTTCGAGATGATCGGCGTTTCGATGATCTCGCCCGACGGCTTGGCCATCAAGCCGCGCATGCCGGCAAGCTGCTTCATTTGCGCCGGCGAACCACGGGCGCCAGAATGGGCCATCATGTAGATGGAATTCGGCAATTCCGTGCGGCCGGTGGCCTTGTCGATACTCTCCGAAGAAATCACCTTCATCATTTCATCGGCCACCCGATCGGTGCATTGCGACCAGGCATCGACGACCTTGTTGTATTTCTCACCCTTGGTGATCAGGCCGTCGAGCCATTGCTGTTCGTATTCTTTGACCAGCTCCCGCGTTTCCTCGACCAACGCCTCCTTGGCGTCCGGCACGATCATATCGTCCTTGCCGAAGGAAATGCCTGCATAGCAGGCATTTCGGAAACCGAGGCCCATGAGCCGGTCGCAGAACAGCACCGTCTCTTTCTGGCCACAATGGCGGTAGACCACGTCGATGACCGTGGTGATCTCTTTCTTGGTCAACGTTTGGTTGATCATCGAGAACGGCACGTTGGGATGCCGCGGAAAAATCTCCGACAGCAACATCCGACCCGGCGTGGACTGCACCCGTACCGTAATCGGATTGCCTTCTTCATCGACCGTGTGGAAGCGTGATGTAATCTTGGCATGCAGGCTAACTGCGCCACTATCCATAGCCACCTGCATCTCATCGACACCGGTGAAGACCATGCCTTCGCCGACGTCACCTTCCCGCTCTAAGGTCATGTAGTAGAGCCCGAGCACGATGTCTTGGCTCGGTACGATGATCGGCTTGCCGTTGGCTGGACTTAGGATGTTGTTGGTCGACATCATCAAGACGCGCGCTTCAAGCTGCGCCTCGAGCGACAACGGCACATGCACGGCCATTTGGTCGCCGTCGAAGTCGGCATTGAACGCGGCGCAGACCAACGGATGCAACTGAATTGCCTTGCCTTCGATCAGCACCGGCTCGAACGCCTGGATCCCGAGGCGATGCAAGGTCGGCGCCCGGTTCAACATAACCGGATGTTCGCGGATGACGTCTTCGAGAATGTCCCAAACCTCCGGCCGTTCCCGTTCGACCAGCTTCTTGGCCATCTTGACCGTTGCCGCCTGGCCCTTGAGCTCGAGTTTTGAATAGATAAATGGCTTGAACAGCTCGAGCGCCATCTTCTTCGGCAAACCGCACTGGTGAAGCTTCAGCTCCGGCCCAACGACGATAACTGACCGGCCGGAATAGTCGACGCGTTTGCCGAGCAGGTTCTGCCGGAACCGGCCTTGCTTGCCTTTCAGCATATCCGACAAGGACTTCAAGGGCCGCTTGTTGGCGCCGGTGATGACCCGGCCGCGCCGGCCGTTGTCGAACAGGGCATCGACGGATTCCTGCAGCATCCGCTTTTCGTTGCGGATGATGATGTCCGGCGCCCGTAACTCAATCAACCGCTTCAACCGGTTGTTGCGGTTGATCACCCGGCGGTACAGGTCATTGAGGTCCGAGGTCGCGAACCGGCCGCCGTCCAACGGCACCAAGGGCCGCAATTCCGGCGGGATCACCGGCACCACGGTCAGGATCATCCATTCCGGCCGATTGCCAGATTCCAGGAAGGCATCGATGATCTTGAGCCGCTTGACGATTTTCTTCGGTTTCACTTCCGACGTGGTTTCGGCCAACTCGACGCGCAAAACGTCCCGTTCCTGCTCGAGATCCAGGGTCGACAACATTTCACGGATGGCCTCGGCACCGATGCCGGCGGTGAAGGCGTCTTCGCCAAATTCCTCCTGGGCGTCGAGAAATTGGTCTTCATTCAACAGCTGTTGGCGTTTAAGCGGGGTCAGGCCCGGTTCAATCACCACATAGTTTTCAAAATACAGAACCCGCTCGAGTTCCTTGAGCGTCATGTCGAGGAGCAGGCCGATGCGGCTCGGCAGCGACTTCAAGAACCAAATGTGGGCGACCGGCGAGGCCAGTTCGATATGGCCCATGCGGTCGCGGCGAACCTTGGAGAGCGTTACCTCGACACCGCATTTTTCGCAAGTAATGCCGCGATACTTCATCCGCTTGTACTTGCCGCACAAGCATTCGTAGTCCTTGATCGGCCCGAATATTCGGGCACAGAACAGGCCGTCCCTTTCCGGCTTGAAGGTCCGGTAGTTGATGGTCTCGGGCTTCTTGATCTCACCGAACGACCAACTCCGGATCCGCTCCGGGCTGGCCAGCGCGATCTTGATTTGATCAAAGCTTTGGGTTCCGGCGGGGTGTTGCCCGAATACCTGCATCAACTCATTCATGGACTATTCTCCTTGTCGCTATGTCTGTCCGCCGATCACCATGTCAGGAGACAGCAGACAAGCGCAGGGTGAAACGTGCCCGTCACCGGGCACGGGGATTAGATCGACTGGTTCTGCAGCTCAACGTTTAGGCCAAGGGAACGCATTTCCTTGACCAGAACGTTAAAGCTTTCAGGAATTCCAGCCTCGAATGTATCATCACCGCGGACGATTGCCTCGTAGACCTTGGTGCGGCCGGCGACATCGTCGGATTTCACAGTCAGCATTTCCTGCAACGTGTAGGCGGCTCCGTAGGCTTCCAACGCCCACACCTCCATCTCGCCAAACCGTTGGCCGCCAAATTGGGCTTTACCGCCCAACGGCTGCTGAGTCACCAGGCTGTAAGGACCAATCGAACGGGCATGAATCTTGTCATCGACCAAGTGATGCAGCTTCAGCATATAAATGTAGCCGACAGTCACTTTGCGGTCGAACGATTCACCGGTGCGCCCGTCATACAAAGTCACCTGGCCGGAGCTATCCAGGCCCGCTTGATCCAACATGCCGAGAATGTCCGGTTCGCTGGCACCGTCGAAGACCGGCGTCGCCATCGGCACGCCGCCGGTGAGATTGGAGCCCAACTCGGCCAACTGATCGCCGTTCAGCTTCGAAATATCGGCAAACTCGTCGTCACGATAGACCTTCTTCAGCAGGGCCTTGAAGGCTTTGCTGTCGCCGCCGGTCTGTAACTGTCCGACCATTTCGCCGATTTGCAAACCGATGCCACGCGCCGCCCAACCAAGATGCGTCTCAAGGATCTGGCCGACGTTCATGCGTGACGGCACACCCAACGGATTGAGGACAATGTCGACGGATTGGCCATCCGCTAAGTACGGCATGTCCTCTTCCGGAACGATACGCGAAATCACACCCTTATTGCCGTGGCGGCCGGCCATCTTGTCGCCGGGCTGCAACTTACGCTTCACCGCGACAAAGACCTTGACCATCTTCATCACGCCCGGCGGCAACTCGTCGCCGCGCTGCAATTTTTCGACCTTGTTGTCGAACCAGGCCTGCAGCCGTCGGGTGGCTTCATCATACTGCTTGCGCAACTGCTCGATATCGGCAATCGCCTTCTCGCTCTTGAGAACGATTTGCCACCAGTGAGCGCGCGGCAGTTCCGCCAACATCGCCTCGGTCACTTTGCCGCCTTCCTTGGTCCCGGCCGGCCCACCTTCGGCGATCTTGCCGATCAGGAGATCGTGCAGCCGGGCATAGATGTTGCGCTCGTAGATCGCGCGCTCGTCATCCATGTCCTTGCGCAGTTGATCGATTTCCTCGCGCTCGATGGCCAAGGCACGCTCGTCCTTTTCCACGCCATGGCGCGAAAACACCCGCACATCGACGACCGTACCCGAGACGCCGGGCGGCACCTTCAGCGACGTATCGCGGACGTCGGAGGCTTTCTCGCCGAATATCGCCCGCAAAAGCTTTTCTTCCGGCGTCATCGGGCTTTCGCCCTTGGGCGTAATCTTGCCGACCAGTATATCAGTCGCCTCGACTTCGGCGCCGATATAGACAATGCCGGCCTCGTCGAGATTCTTCAACGCTTCTTCGCCGACATTCGGGATATCGCGGGTGATCTCCTCCGGCCCAAGTTTGGTGTCGCGCGCCATCACCTCGAATTCCTCGATGTGAATGGAGGTGAAGACATCGTCGCGCACGACGCGTTCGGAGATCAGGATGGAATCCTCGAAGTTGTAGCCCATCCAAGGCATGAAGGCGACCAGCACATTGCGCCCAAGCGCCAATTCGCCAAGATCCGTCGACGGCCCGTCGGCAACAATGTCGCCGGCGCCGACCTCGTCGCCCACGGTCACCAAAGGCCGCTGGGTAATGCAAGTATTTTGGTTGGAGCGCTGGAATTTTAGCAACTTATAGATATCCACGCCGGAGCGTGTCAGATCATCTTCGTCCGTGGCGCGGACGACGATGCGCTCGGCGTCGACCTGCTCGACCACGCCGGATCGCCGGGCGACGATGGTGACGCCCGAATCCCGGGCCACCACTTCTTCCATCCCGGTCCCGACCAACGGCGCTTCCGGCTGCAGCAACGGCACCGCTTGGCGCTGCATGTTCGATCCCATCAACGCACGGTTGGCGTCATCGTTCTCCAGGAACGGTATGAGCGCCGCGGCCACCGAAACCAACTGCTTCGGTGAAACGTCGATGAATTCGACGTCTTCCGGCCGTACCATGACGAAGTCGCCGGCTTGCCGGCAACTGACGAAATCGTCCCTGAGCTTGCCCTTGTTATCGGTTTCCGCATTGGCTTGGGCAATCGTGTAGCGGCCTTCTTCCATGGCCGACTGATACACCACGTCACCGCTCACCTTGCCGTCGAGGACGCGCCGGTAGGGGCTTTCGATGAAGCCGTACTGGTTGACCCGCGCATAGGTCGCGAGCGAGTTGATCAGGCCGATGTTCGGGCCTTCCGGCGTCTCGATCGGACAAATGCGGCCGTAATGCGTCGGATGCACGTCGCGCACCTCAAAACCGGCACGTTCGCGGGTCAAGCCGCCCGGGCCCAACGCCGACAGTCGCCGCTTGTGGGTAATTTCGCTCAACGGGTTGGTCTGGTCCATGAATTGGCTGAGCTGCGAGGATCCGAAGAACTCGCGCACCGCCGCCGCCGCCGGCTTGGCATTGATCAGATCATGCGGCATCACGGTATCGATCTCGACCGAGCTCATGCGCTCGCGGATCGCCCGTTCCATACGCAACAGGCCGATGCGGTATTGATTTTCCATTAGCTCGCCGACCGAGCGAACCCGGCGATTGCCGAGATGATCGATATCGTCGATCTCGCCGCGACCATCCTTGAGCTCGACCAAATATTTGACCACGGCTAGAATATCGTTCTTGGACAAGACGCGCATATCGACTTCTTCTTCCAAGTCGAGGCGTGCGTTCAGTTTTACCCGGCCAACGGCGGAAAGGTCGTAGCGCTCGGAATCGAAAAACAGGCCATTGAACAGCCCTTCGGCGGTCTCCTGCGTCGGCGGCTCGCCCGGCCGCATGACACGATAAATATCGACCAGCGCCTGGTCACGCGTCGAGTTCTTGTCGGCCACCAATGTATTGCGCATATAGGCACCGATCGTCACGTGATCGATGTCCAAAGTCGTGATGGTTTTCACCTTGGCATCGGCCAAGGCTTCGATGTCTTCTTCCGTCAGCTCCTGACCGGCCTCAGCCAGAACCAGGCCATTCGATTCATCAATGATATCGAATGCAACATATCGACCGGCCATCTCCGAAGGCTGTACCAATAATTCGGTAAGGCCTTCATTCTCGAGTTTACGCGCCAACCGCGGGGTCATCTTAGTACCGGCCTCAACGACGATCTCGCCGTTTTTGGCATTGATCAACTCGGTACCCAAGCGTAGTCCGCGCATGCGGTCGCCCTGGAACGGCACGCGCCAACCGTTCTTGGCGCGCTTGTAGGTCACGGCGTTATAGAAATAGTCGAAAATGTCGTCGGCGGTCATGCCGAGCCCATGCAGCAGCGTCGTCACCGGCAACTTGCGCCGACGATCGATACGCACATGCACGATATCCTTGGCGTCAAATTCGAAATCCAACCACGAGCCGCGATAGGGGATGATCCGCGCCGCGAACAAGAACTTGCCCGAAGAGTGGGTCTTGCCCTTGTCGTGATCGAAGAACACGCCCGGGCTGCGGTGCATCTGGCTGACGATCACCCGCTCGGTGCCGTTGACGATGAACGTGCCTTTGCCCGTCATCAACGGCATGTCGCCCATATAGACGTCCTGCTCTTTGATATCGAGCACCGATTTGGCGCCGGTTTCTTCGTCGACTTCAAAGACGATGAGCCGAAGTTTAACTTTCAACGGCGCCGCATAGGTCATGCCGCGCTGTTGGCACTCGTCGGTATCGTATTTCGGCGGCTCGAACTCGTAGCTTACGAATTCCAAACTGGCGGTTTCCGAAAAATCCTTGATCGGAAATACCGACTTGAAAACACCATGCAAGCCCTGATCGATGCGCTCTTCATGCGCCTCATGCATTTGCAGGAATCCATCATAGGAATTGCGCTGCACTTCGATCAAATTCGGCATGGTGGCAACTTCCGGAATACGACCGAAATGCCGACGAACGCGCTTACGACCAGTGAATGACAGGGACATACGGGCTCCTCACGTCATTGTCGCCATCCGCATATTCGCGACCCCGTGGCCGCGCGCTGGATGGAACCCAAAATCAAAGCCGGCAAGTCCTAGCCCAAATCGCCTAGGCCCACCGGTAATTGGCGCCGAAATCAATCGGCTCCGAGCAACGACAAACCGACCGGTTGGCGCCAAGGCCGTGGCCCCGGCGCTCCGGTCGGTCCTGTCGCAGACAGGTCTGTTTCTACTTAATCTCGACGGTCGCACCGGCACCTTCGAGTTGTTCTTTGATCTTGTCCGCTTCATCCTTGGGAACGTCGACTTTGACTTCCTTCGGTGCGGATTCGACCATTTCCTTGGCTTCCTTCAGCCCAAGACCGGTAAGGGCCCGGACTTCCTTAATAACATTGATCTTCTTCTCGCCGAACGAGGCGAGAATAACGGTGAATTCGGTTTGTTCCTCGGCCGCCGCGGCGTCGCCGCCGGCTGCACCAGGCATGGCCGCCATGGCCATCGGCGCTGCCGCCGAAACGCCCCATTTTTCTTCCAAAAGCTTGGCGAGGTCCGCCGCTTCCAGCACGGTCAAGGACGACAAGTCCTCGGCGATTTTTTCTAGGTCTGCCATATCTTCTCAATCTCCTCGATTCGGATCGTTTGTCAGTGATGACGTCGGCTTACACCGCATCGGTTTGGTCGGCCCGCGCCTGCAACACCCGCGCGAGCTGCGCGGCCGGCGCTTGCACCACAGCCGCGACCTTGGTCGCCGGCGCCTGCAACAGGCCGACCAGCTTGCCCCGCAACTCGTCCAAAGACGGCAGCGCCGCAAGCGCCTTCACGCCGTCTATGTCAAGTTGGGTTTCACCCATGGCGCCGCCCAGAACGACCAGCTTGTCGTTCTTCTTGGCGTAATCCACCGCCACCCTGGCTGCCGCCACTGGATCCACGGAAAACGCTATCGCCGTGGGACCAACGAACAGATCAGCCAAACTCGCATAGGTGCCGCCATCGACTGCACGGCGTACCAACCGGTTTTTCGTCACCTTGAAACTGGCGCCGGCTTCTCGCATTTGCCCCCGCAATTCGGACATTTCGGCCACCGACATACCACTGTAGTGGGCGACCACGACCAAATTGTTTTCGGCAAACACCGATTTGAAACCGTCTACCTGTTCCTCTTTCTGAGCTCGGTTCACGCTTCGCGTCTCCCTTGCCCGGGTCACCGCGCGATACTGTCACGCGGCAAAACCCTGTTTACCCTAGGACCCGAACACACGATTTCGGATCCGGTTCGCCTGTCCCAGGGCTCCGACCGAGGAGAATCGACACCGAGGCGCCAATTCGTCCGGTCCTTCCCCCGTCTATGCAGGCCTTGCGCTTAGGCTGCGACCGAAAACGGCCGCAACACCTGCGGTCTCGGACAGGTTGCGGGGTCGACCGAGGCCGGCCCCTGCGCCACCGCCTTGCGGCGATGGAATTCTTTCACTCTCGACCGTCGCTGGTCAGACTTTCGACATCGACCCGGATGCCCGGTCCCATGGTCGAGCTAAGCGCCACCCGCTTTAGGTACTGACCCTTGGCACCGGACGGCTTGGCCTGAAGCACTGCGCCGACCAACGCCTTGACGTTCTCTCTCAAGGCGTCCTCGGTGAAGCTCGCCTTGCCGACGCCGGCATGGATGATGCCGGCCTTTTCGACACGGTACTCGACCTGGCCGCCCTTTGCCGCCTGCACCGCCGCGGTAACGTCCGGCGTGACGGTGCCGAGTTTCGGGTTGGGCATCAGGCCGCGTGGCCCGAGAATCTTGCCGAGGCGCCCGACCACCGGCATCATGTCCGGCGTGGCAATGCAGCGGTCGAAATCGATGACGCCTTTTTGAACCTGTTCGGCCAATTCGTCGGCGCCGACCACGTCGGCGCCGGCCGCCGTCGCCTCTTCCGCCTTATCGCCCTTGGCGAACACGCCGACCCTGACCGATTTGCCGGTGCCATTGGGCAATTGCACGACGCCGCGCACCATTTGGTCCGAATGCCGCGGATCGACACCGAGATTGATTGAGAGTTCGACGGTCTCGTCAAATTTTGCCGTGGCTTTGGTTTTGATCATTTTAATCGCGTCATCAACCCCGTAGTGGACCGTCGGATCGACGTCCTCACGCGCTTTGCCTAACCGTTTTCCTGCACCAGCCATGTCCTCAATCCCTCACTTCCAGGCCCATTGAGCGCGCCGAGCCGGCGATCATCAGCGCCGCCTGATCCAGATCATAAGCGTTGAGATCGACCATCTTGAGTTCGGCAATTTCGCGCACCTGCGCCATGGTCACAGAGCCTGCCGGTTCGCGCCCTGGCGTGCTGCCGCCTTTTTCGAGGCCGGCTGCTTTCTTCAAGAAATGCGAAGCTGGTGGCGTTTTGGTGATAAACGAAAAGCTGCGGTCGCCAAACACGGTGATGACAGTCGGAATTGGCGTTCCGGCCTCGATATTCTGCGATTGGGCATTGAACGCCTTGCAAAACTCCATGATGTTGAGGCCGCGCTGACCGAGTGCCGGTCCGATCGGCGGCGACGGGTTGGCCTGCCCCGCCGGTACCGTCAACTTTAAGTAGCCGCTAATTTTCTTTGCCATTCCTCTAACCCTTCCTTCCCGCCTGTCGGCACTTCAAGGGACGCGTGGTACGGTTATGGCGAACCTCCCACGCTTGCTTTAGTACGACGCCCGCCGAATTTAAGACTTTTCGACTTGCGCGAATTCCAATTCCACCGGCGTTGCCCGTCCGAAAATGGAGACCGCGACCTTAAGCCGCGAGCGCTCCTCATCGACATCCTCGACAAAGCCATTAAACGAAGTGAACGGCCCATCGCAGACCCGAACCTGCTCGCCGATCTCAAAGGTAATCAACGGTTTCGGCCGCTCGACGCCTTCCTGGACCTGGTGACGGATGCGGTCGGCCTCGCGATCGGAGATCGGCGACGGCTTGTTGTCGGTGCCGAGAAAGCCAGAGACTTTCGGCACGTTCTTGATCAAATGGTAGGTTTCTTCGTTCAGCTCCATATTCACCAGCACGTAGCCCGGGAAAAACTTGCGTTCCGAGCTGACCTTCTGGCCGCGTCGTATCTCGACCACCTCTTCGGTCGGCACCAGCACTTCGTCGATCAAATCACTCATACTTTTTTGCAGTGCCTGCTCATTGATTGACTGCGCGACTTTCTTCTCGAAGCCGGAATAGGCCTGAACAATGTACCAGCGCTTGGTCATGTCATCCCCCGAGCGCAAAAATGAACCGAATGCCGAGCTGGATCACCTGATCGACAAGCAGAAAAAACAAGGCGACTACGGTCACCATGACGAACACCATACCAGTGGTCACGCCGGTTTCTTTGCGCGACGGCCAAGTGACTTTCGACGCCTCTTGGCGCACTTGCCGAATGAATTCACCTGGTGACGTTCTGGCCATACTATCTACGCGTTCCCAGTGACCCGCCGACCACCTGCCAGCGATGCCCGGTGTTGGCAGGAGTGGAGGGACTCGAACCCACAACCCCCGGTTTTGGAGACCGGTGCTCTGCCAATTGAGCTACACTCCTATGCACGACCGGCAACAATCCAAGCACCCTTGCTACTCGACGATGCCCGAGACGACACCGGCACCGACAGTGCGGCCGCCTTCGCGGATGGCGAAGCGCAGGCCCTCGTCCATGGCGATCGGCGCAATCAGCTCGATCTCCATCGCTATATTGTCACCGGGCATCACCATTTCCGTGCCTTCCGGCAACTGCACCACACCGGTCACGTCCGTCGTCCGAAAGTAAAACTGCGGCCGGTAATTGGTGAAAAACGGCGTGTGCCGGCCACCCTCTTCCTTGGTCAGGATGTAGGCCTCCGCCGTGAATTTCGTGTGCGGCGTGATCGATCCCGGCTTCGCCAGAACCTGGCCACGCTCGACGTCCTCGCGCGCAACGCCGCGCAGCAGAACCCCGACATTGTCGCCCGCCTCGCCCTGATCAAGCAGCTTGCGGAACATCTCCACACCCGTGCACGTCGTCTTCCGCGTGTCCTTGATGCCGATGATCTCGACTTCCTCGCCGACCTTGACCACGCCACGCTCGACCCGGCCCGTCACCACCGTGCCACGGCCCGAGATCGAGAACACGTCCTCGATCGGCATCAGGAACGCTAGATCCTTCGGCCGCTCCGGCTGCGGGATGTAATCATCGACCGCCGCCATCAATTCCATAATCGACGCTCGGCCGATGCCCTCGGCGTCACGGTCTTCCAGCGCCGCCAGCGCCGATCCCGTCACCACCGGGATATCATCGCCCGGAAACTCATACGACGACAACAGCTCGCGCACTTCCAGCTCGACCAGCTCCAACAGCTCCTCGTCGTCGACCTGGTCCGCCTTGTTCAGGTAGACCACGATCGCCGGCACGCCGACCTGACGCGCCAACAGGATATGCTCCCGCGTCTGCGGCATCGGACCGTCAGCAGCCGAAACAACCAGGATCGCCCCGTCCATCTGCGCCGCACCCGTGATCATGTTCTTCACATAATCCGCGTGACCAGGGCAATCCACATGCGCGTAGTGACGGTTCTCCGTCTCGTACTCAACATGCGCCGTCGATATCGTGATACCGCGCGCCTTCTCTTCCGGCGCCTTGTCGATCTGGTCGTATGCCGTGAATTCCGCGCCGCCCGATTCCGCCAGCACCTTCGTGATCGCGGCCGTCAGCGTCGTCTTGCCGTGATCAACGTGACCAATCGTGCCGATGTTGCAATGCGGCTTCGTCCGCTCAAATTTCTGCTTGGCCATTCTATTTGTCCCGTCGTTCCCCAGGTTGATCTTTCAGTTTTCGTCACCGGCGGCCCCGCCGGTCGCGTCCTAAGCCTTAACCAATCCGCCGATCGACCAGCGGGATTGTGGAGCGGGTGGTGGGAATCGAACCCACGTAACCAGCTTGGAAGGCTGGGGCTCTACCATTGAGCTACACCCGCATTCATCGATTTGATCCGTGCGGATGAAGTGAAGTGCCAATGAATCTTTTAAAGAATTCGCCGCCAATCCCGAACCCTTGTTTAGCCGACACGCCAACCGCCCGCGTCTTTGAATTCTCCTAGCACCGTGTCGCCGGTCCAGCGCCAATCCGGCCACGCCATCCCGCAAGTCCCGCCATCGTCAACAGCCCGGCATCGTCATCGATGGTGGAGGGAGTTGGATTCGAACCAACGTAGGCATAGCCAACGGGTTTACAGCCCGTCCCCTTTAACCACTCGGGCACCCCTCCGGAAATGATAACGCGCCGGAAAGCGCGTGCCGCACTATCGATATTTGTCAGGATCTGTCAACTCAAAAAAACGCGCAAACACCCACCCCGAGAGCCGGCTCGGCCTAAACGAACCTAGCATCAGGTCAGGACGGTTGTTTTCCCATTTCGCGGCGGACTATAAAGCGATTCATGGTAGCACGCAAGCAGCGCGAAAAAAGCCGGTATCGGCGCGAATCGAGGCCGTCGGCGCCGACGGCGGCGGCGTTGCTTTACGGCCGTCATGCGGTTGTTGCGGCACTCGCTAATCCGGCCCGCCAGTGCCGCTGTCTGCGCGCAACTGCCGACGCCATGCAGTCACTGGATCCGGCCTTACTGCGGGCCGCGTCCGACCGCCGCCCCACTTCCCGGGAAGAATTGGACACGCTGGTCGCCGACGGCAGCCACCAGGGACTGGTGCTCGACGCCGAACCGCTGCCGGCGCGCGATCTGGACCAGGCCTGCCGGCCGGCGCCCGGCACCAAGAATTTGGTATTGGTATTGGATCAGGTCACCGACCCGCGCAACATCGGCGCCATCTTCCGATCCGCGGCGGCGTTCGGCGCCCGCGCCGTCATCATGACCGACCGCCATGCGCCCGCGGCCACCGGCGGCGCCCTGGCCAAGACCGCGTGCGGCGGCATCGAGCATGTGGCACTGGTGCGCGTCGTCAATCTGGCACGCGCCCTCGACCGGCTGGCGGAACTCGGATACTGGCGGCTCGGCTTGGATGCCGCGGCGCCGGGCAGCCTCGAACAGGCGGCCGACGCCGGCTTCGACGATCTCGCATTAGTACTCGGCGCCGAGGGCAGCGGACTGCGCCGGTTGACCGCCGGGCGTTGCGACCTGACCGCCCATATTCCCTTGGCCGGCGCCGGTCAGATCGCCAGCCTAAATGTCGCGGTCGCCGCCGCCATCGCGCTCTATGCGCTAGTCAAATAGCGCGGATTCTAGCGCCTTGACCTGTGACAACGTCCGATGCGTGACCGAACTCCCGAAAGGGTTAGCCGCTCTCGCCGGCGGCTAATTCCGGCCTTGGGGACCGTTTTCCGGCTAACCGTGCAAGCGCCGCCGACGGCACCAGAATTCCGAGACCGACAAAGTTGGACGTCATCTCCGGATAGGCCAGCAACAAGCCCGACGCAATCAACATTAGCCGGGCCAATAAACCCAAGACATCGTTGTTCATCGACCCCATGAGCACCAAGTGTCCCTGCAAACCAGCAGCGATCAAGGTAACGCCGAGGACGGCGCTGCCTATCTCGATGATGATCTGATCGATTGGGCCGTTTAACACCAGGGCTGGGTTGAGGACGAAAAAGAACGGCAGGAAATAAATGATGCTGCCGAGCCGCATCGCCTCCAAACCAGTCTTCATGGGGCTGGAACCGGCAAGCGTGGCTGCGGCGAATGCTCCCAGCGCTACTGGTGGCGTGATGAACGACACCATGCCCCAATAGAGGATGAACAGGTGCACCGCGATCTTATCGAGGCCGAGGTTGATCAATGCCGGTGCGAGGACGATGGCGAGGAAAATATACGCCGCCGTTACCGTCATACCGATCCCCAGGATGAAGCTGGTCAACGCCCCAAGAAGCAGCATCAGATAAATGTTGCCGCCCGCGAGCCGCACTAGATCGCCCGAGAAACTTCCTGCCATCCCGGTCACCATGACGCCGCCAATGATCAATCCGACCGCAGCGAGAATTCCCACCAGTTCGGCAAGCAGCCGACCGTTCGCTTCAATGTAATCGAGAATGGCGTCAAAAGAGATCCGGATGTGACGGGGCAAGTGCGAAATTGCCAGAACCGCGAATGCCGACGCGACTGGGATCAAGGTTACGTATTCCGGTGGGAAGTAGACGCTGGCGAGGACCATTCCGAGGAAGACGACGATCGCGCCGCCGATGACGTAGAACCACGGATCGTTTGCCCGCAGCTTGCCGAACTGACTGAGGGCCAGCAGGGCGGTGGTTGCGTAGAACGGCGCCTGGGCCTCACGACCGAGATAGACCAGCAAATAGATCAGAAGGAAGAAGGCGAAAACGTAGTACCAGCCATCCTTAAGCGTCTGCTTGACCAAGGGCAGTTCCTCTTTCGGGAGACCCTTGACGCCGAAGCGCGCGGCATAGGCGTCGATTTGGACGAACAGTCCGTAAAAATAGAGGAACGACGGGAACACGGCGGCAATCGCCACCCAGATATAAGGAATATCGAGGAACGACGCCATGACGAACGCGGTGGCGCCCATAACCGGCGGCATGAGGACGCCGCCTGTCGAGGCGCAGGCTTCGATGCCGGCGGCATAGCGTGACGGATACCCCGTCCGCTTCATCGCCGGAATCGTCATCGCCCCGGTCGTCAGCACGTTGGTGATCACGCTGCCGCTCAACGAGCCGAACAGGCCACTTGCGACAATGGCGACTTTCGCGGGACCGCCCCGAACACCCCCCAGCAACGCGAAGGCGAGATTGATGAAGAACTTGCCGCCGCCCGTCGAACTCAAGGTGACGCCGAAGATGATGAAGCCGATGATCAGAACACCGAACACCCGCATCGGGATGCCCAACACGGATTCTTCGCTGAGCAAGTGATAGCGCGCAGTGCTGAGGAAATCCTGTTCGCTGCCAGAGAAGATCGATGGAACGAAGGATGCTTCGGCGAATACAGGATAGAAAGAAAGCACGCCGAAAATAAAGAAAATGGCCCAGCCACCCGTTCGCCGGGCGCCTTCCATGATCAGTGCCCACATGAAAATGGCCAGTACTGCCGGCAGGGTCGGGGAATCGTATTCCCAGCCTTCTTCAAGGCTCTGAAGCCCGGTCACGGCATAATAGAGGGTGATCGCGATGACGAGCCCGAACAGCACGAAGTCATACCAGGGAATTCGGCTACGTGAAGATTTGGCTGTCGCCGGGAAAACAAGAAAGACAATGGAGAAGAAGACACCGAGCAACAGATATAGGTAACTGTTGTCCAGAATGACGTATTCGACAAAAAACTTCAGGTTGAAAATTTGGTTGACGGAAAGCACAACCCCGAGCCCTGTGAAAGCGATAAACAACGCTCTCCAGATGCCACTGACAGTACGAAAACGGCCGAGGTCTGCTTTTTCCTCGGCCGCCTCCATAGCTTTCAGTTGTTCGTCTAGTTGTCCCATACGGCCGCAAATCCGGCAGCTTTCAAGGCTTTTGCCCGTTCGGCCATCCAGGTTTCATAGGGCCCGCCGTCGCCGACCTTTTTCCAGGTCGCTTCGAGAATAGCCTGGCGCTCAAGCAGTTTCTTGTTGTGCATTTCAAAGGCATCGGACCAGACGCCAATTTCCTTGAAGTACTTGATGGCACCGGCGTGGTAAGGAATTATCCAGTCGAAGACTTGGTTTTCCATCGCGAAGCCGGCCGCCGACGCATGAGCGTCCTTGTACTTGTCGTACTTGGTGTGCAGCAGCTTGGTCAGTTCATAAACCGCCTGCTCACTCTGCCAATCGTAAGTAATCAGAATCGGATAGCCATAGCTCGCGCCTTCGAGGGGGGTCTCTTTCGAGAGACCAACACCAGCAGTCGCGACATGCGGGGCGAACCAGGGCGCGACTTCGTTGAAGCGCTTCCAGTTTTCCGTCTCCGATTTCGGGGCCGGGAAGAAGTGCAGGCCGCGCGGCGAGCTTTCGACCTGGAACAGCATCGAGGAGTTCGTCGAGGCAATGGCGCCGTCGATATTGCCGTCGATTATACCCTGAATCGATGCCTTCCAACCGGGGACCGTGACTTTCGTGACGTCATCCCAAGTTAAGCCGCCATAGGCGAGCCAGGCTTGCATGTTTTGATTGAGCGCCGGACCACCGACAACCCAGGCGAGGCGCTTGCCCTTCAGATCGGATGCCTTCATGATTTTGGCGTCTTTCGCCGTGGCCACGAGGGCTGTGTTCGGTTCGCCCCAACCCATCATCACGAGCCGGACCTTCTGCGGGCCCCAGGGCTTCTTGCCGAAATCAAGCGCGCCTTCCTGCGCCTGATAGGCGCCGACACCCATCGCGGAAAACTCAATCTTTTTGACCCGCAGCGGCGTCATCCGGGAAATATCGTTCTTCGCCGGTTGGACACGGAGCTTGTAGCCATCCTCGGCCAACGCATTGCCGATGGCGACCGATGCCGCATAGCCCGACGATGTGGTCCCGTAGGCCGTCAACGAAAAATTTTTCGGCAGCCCGTCCGCGTGCGCGATTTGCGCGGCGAAAATCATACCGGCTGCCATAGGCAAAGTGCCTGTGAATACTTGCTTTAATCTCATGTCGTGTCTCTCCCTATACACTCGTTGTTCAGATTGCCGCCATGAACCCTGTGAAGGACTACCGCCAACATTTCCCAAACAACCAACAAATTCATGGCGACCATAATCGAATTCCATGGATGTGGGAAAGAGCCGTCGCCGAACAAATTTGAATCAATTTGTCCGACGGTTTCAAGATGGCTCCAAAATTCGGCCGCAACGTGAGTGCGATTCTCGATCAGCTTTGTGCCGCGGCCGGCGCTTCGGCTTCGGCGATCATCTGTTCGCGCATGATGAATTTTTGCGGCTTGCCGGTCACGGTCATCGGGAATTCGTCGACAAAACGGATATAGCGCGGCACCTTATAGTGGGCGATCTGGCCGCGGCAGAAGGTGCGCAATTCCTCTTCGTCCGCTGCCGCGCCTTCCTTGACGATGACCCAGGCGCAGACTTCCTCGCCAAATTTCTCGTCGGGCACGCCGAACACCTGAACGTCTTGGACCATCGGGTGGCGATAGAGATATTCCTCGATCTCCCGGGGATAGACGTTTTCGCCGCCGCGGATAACCATATCCTTGACCCGGCCGACAATCTCGCAATAGCCGTCCTCGTCGAGGACGGCGAGGTCGCCTGTATGCATCCAGCCTTCAGCGTCGATCGACGCCGCCGTCGCCGCCGCGTCGCCCCAATAGCCCTGCATCACCGAATAGCCGCGGGTCAGCAACTCGCCTTGAACATTGGGCGCCACCGTCTGGCAGGCCTCGTCGACGACCTTGACCTCGACGTGGGGCTGAATGCGGCCGACGGTCGAGACACGCTTGTCCAGCGGGTCGTCGACAGCACTTTGGAAGGACACCGGGCTGGTCTCTGTCATGCCGTAGGCGATGGTGACCTGGTCCATGCCCATATCACTGATCACCCGCTTCATGACTTCAATCGGACAGGGCGCGCCGGCCATGATGCCGGTCCTGAGCGAGCCCAAATCGAAGTTCGAGAATTCCGGGTGATCGAGTTCGGCGATGAACATGGTCGGCACGCCGTGCAGCGCCGTGCAGCGCTCTGCGGCAACGGTCTCGAGCACGGTCAAGGGGTCGAACGCCTCGTCGGGGAAAATCATCGCGGCGCCGTGGGTGACGCAGGCCAGATTGGCCAGCACCATGCCGAAGCAATGATAAAGCGGCACCGGGATGCAGAGCCGGTCCTGTTCGGTAAAGCGCATCGCCTGGCCGGTGAAGTAGCCGTTGTTCAAGATGTTGCGGTGGGTCAGGGTCGCGCCCTTCGGCAGGCCGGTGGTGCCGCTGGTGAATTGAATGTTGATGGCGTCGTTCGTGTTAAGGCCGGCGGTGACGGCCGCTAGCCGATCCCGGGACTCCGTCGTCGCCAACGCCGCCACATCGGCAAAATTCAGCATGCCCGGCGACTTCTCGTCGCCCATGCGGATCACCAACCTAAGGTCGGGCAGCGCCTTGGCCGCCAGCCGGCCGGGTTCGGCACCATCGAGTTCCGGCACCAGCTGGCGCAGCATGCCGAGATAGTCGCTGGACTTGAAACGCACCGCGGTGATCAGCGCCGTGCAGCCGGAGCGGCCCAACGCGTGCTCCAACTCGCCGACCCTGTAAGCCGGATTGATGTTGACCAGGATCAGCCCGGCCGCCGCCGTGGCGAACTGGGTGATCACCCACTCGACGCAGTTCGGCGCCCATATGCCGATGCGCTCGCCCGGCTCCAGGCCAAGCGCCACCAGCCCGGCTGCGGTCGCGGCGACCTGACGGCCAAGCTCGGCGTAGGACCAGCGCACGTCCTGATGGCGCACCACCAAGGCCTCGCGCTCGCCATGCGCCGCGATCGTACGCGCCAAAGCGGCCGGAATGCTCTCCTCGACCAACGCCGGCGTTGTCACCCCGGCGACCCGGCTTTCTACCAATGCGGCCATGGCCGAACCCTCCTGTCATGATCGTCTTCGGCCATACTACACCACAGAGCGCCACCGGCCGACAATTCTCGGATTGATTTCAGCCGCCGATTTCGGCTAAACCTCGCCCCAACGGCGGCAAAACCGCCAGCCCTTCGCCCCTGTAGCTCAGCTGGTAGAGCAACTGATTTGTAATCAGTAGGTCGGCGGTTCGACTCCGTCCGGGGGCACCATTTAACTAATTGAAATATAAATACTAATTTTATTGTCAGCTCAGAACCAACAATTGATTATCCTGATCGAGTGACCTATAAGTGACCTCCAGATCCAACTAATTGCCTAGCAAATGTTTGTTTGCGGCCCCTCACCAACATCATGTTCGAATTGTCACACAGGACCATGTGCAGTCGTTATCGCGATTGCCAATCAAAAACCCATTATCCTCGTGGGGCTTGTGGGCAGATTTTGTTGAAGAAGTCGGCGTTGGCGGCGATTGTGGTGCGCTGGAATTCATTATTTGGTTTGATGACAGGGCTTGCTAATCACCTTTGCCGCGTTGTTGAGCAGCTTTGGGTGGTT
>Ga0315336_1000350_pt1 | contig 144396 bp, 114 predicted proteins | sample ASW5metaG_FD_204512 | JGI IMG/M metagenome (GOLD analysis project Ga0315336, IMG submission 204512) | Ammonia-oxidizing marine archaeal communities from Monterey Bay, California, United States - ASW #5 | ecosystem: Environmental > Aquatic > Marine > Intertidal zone | place: USA: California... | reverse complement strand
CGTTTCTGCGACGTCGACAATCCGCCCGTCGATGAGCGCGCTACTATCGAGAATCCATGGCGCCTGTCCCTTGACCTCTTTCGAGAATTCGACGTACGGAATGATAAAACGAAAGTCGTCCTTAGTTTGCAGCAAGAAGGAGATGCCCACGTAGTATGCGGTCAATGTGACCAACGCTTCGATGACACCCTGGTAGGTTTTGACGACGGGAAACTGTTCAAACAACGGTTCAATCGCCTGAACCAACAGATAGCTCAAGAGGAATCCGATGATCATCCCAAAGTAAACCGCCGACACCGCAGCGATCTGTTTTCTGCGGTACAGGACGTCGGCCAGTGTCACCAATTGTGTGCCGGCGAGGACTAACATGAACCACACGACCGCATTAATCGACTCGGGCACGTCCTTAGTCTTATTCAGAAAGGCCCCGATCGCCGCCGCACACAGCGAGAAATACAGAAGCCGAACGATGATGACAGGCATATCTGTTCCACTGGAATAAGGACGATAGGTACGGGAGCCTCGCGAACGGGACCAGCCGTGAACCACGAAGAACCATCTCACCGTTCGTGAAATCAATTCGTCTATCTGCTCAAACGAACATCATAAGTGAGCCGCAATCCGAATTCCAGCAAGCCCATCCGGCTCGGATCACTCGAGAGTGCCGAAATCGCCGGACCAGCATCGCCCGATTACGAATTGCCGTTCATTTCCTGGTTCAACAGGTCATAGAGAGCCCGCAGCGATTGAGGGATCACCTTCGCGCTTCCCAAAATCGGCATGAAGTTCGTATCACCGTTCCATCGAGGAACGATATGCCAATGAAGGTGATCCGGCAACCCCGCGCCGGCGGCGGCTCCCAAGTTCAGGCCCACATTGAATCCGTGAGGACTGAGCACGCTCCCCAACAGTCGCGTCATGTGCTGCACTGTTTTCATGGTGTCGAATAGAGCCGCATCGTTCAGGTCGCCCAGCGTACCAGAGTGCGATAGCGGCGCGACGAGCAAGTGGCCGTTGTTGTAAGGAAATCGGTTCAGGACGACCAAGCAGTGTTCCGTTCGCGCGACGACGAGGTTTTCGACATCGTTCGCGTTGTCGCGATAATGGCACAAAAAACATCCTTCGGGTTTCGCTTCCTTGGCGGTTGCAATGTAATCCAGCCGCCACGGTGCCCAAAGCTGCTCGTGCGTCACGCGGGACTCCTTTTCTCTATCACGATCGATGACTATGTCGCCTAGTTTGGGTCGTTCTCAGAATGAGCCTGTTCGGACGGGGCCTCGCCTGCATCAGCCGAGTCCTTCGCGCCACCACCCATCCAATCGGCAACCGCATCGTAGGCTTTGGTAACGGCTCGCCCCGAAACGATTTCTTCCGTCCAAGTTGACTTGTCCCTGGCAAAATTGCTCCAGACGGCGTTGACGTACGGCTCAGATACGTCGTTCAGTGTTTCGTAGATCCCCCGCTCGCTCAGGGCCTTGAGCGACTCGACATAGTGTCCGACAACGTGCCGGCTGAACAATCCTCCAACCACTTGCACGCTGGTGATCGCCCCGTGTGAAACCGTACTCACCTTACCGAGCGTATGCATCGTCAGCGCACCGGAAACGCCCAACAAGCTCACGTTCTCTTTTTCCGAGATCGCGCGCATTTCATCCCAATATTGCGTGAGCTCGGATTGCGGCAATACCCGTGAATAGTCGGCCGACCCAATGGCCCTTCGTGTCTTTTCGACCGAGTCCTTGAGTTGGTCGACGGACAGTGGCGGCGTGTCGAACAGACTGGCCGTCTCACCCGATGCATCCTGAACCGCTTCCAGAACGTCATCAATATGATGGATGGTCGAGGTGTCGTCAATCAGGCCCTGGGCTTCGAGTTCCTTTGCCAATTCTAATACGTATGCTTTCGAGCCATACGCGACGTCACTCACGATCGCCATGAACCACATCGGTGAGACGTGCAGCGTCGCTAGCCCGGCCAGATCGACAAAGTTGCCGACGGTCTTTCGGGCGAGATATTCTTCGGCCGAGTTGTCCCGCTTCGATTCCCCTTCAACTCCGCCGATGTCTTCGGTGAGGAACCGCAACGCATTGTGGACCAACAGGCCATACGACTTCGAATCGTGAAACGCCTGGGGCACTAGCGCATTGGCTGCTTCTTTGGCCACGCCGGCCGCCATTCCGATGGTCGTCCGCACGGTTCGTTCCGGAAGCGAAACCGTATACAACAGATAGTTGGCCAACTGCGAGGCCATGCCATCGGGCTGCTGGTCCAAGGCGTCCTGCAATGGCTCGCGTTGGTTCTCGTCGGAACGGGAATCGCTTGAATTGGTGTTGAACTCTGAAGGATCATTCATCATCAGGCACCGCCAATAGAAACACGGACTCGTTTAAGCCGCTTGTCTGGCTGCAACTGCTAACGAGTTTCCGGCAACGACGGATCATCGAATCTCGCTGGACGTCGACGACGTCTCTTTGCGCCCCCAATGAGCCGTGCAGCAAACACCATCGATCCAATTCGAATATTCCGATAAACGATTGTTTCGTACGGGGTTACGGACGGTCGCCCCAATCGAGGTCTCCGAGGATGCTCGTGGGCGATTGAAGTGTAACATAATCGGCGAGAATCGTTTACGATACGCGTCCGCCGGGAAATGCGGGTGCGCAATGGTGTGACGGTCCGCACGAGATTCGACGATTATTGCCGTGTCGCACTCATTCGATCAACACGAGGCACACTCGCAACAGCTCGATGCGGCGGACGTTGATTGCACAAAGGTATTCCTGAGACGAAACGTGGTTCCAAGACCCTCCGATGGGCAACGTCGGCGGCTTATTTGTAACGGCAAATCTCACAACAACCAAGTTTGACGACGGCTCTTTGAAACATGGGCCGGCCTTCAGTGGGTGTTGCGGGCGACTTTGAAAGAGTCAAGCATGCAAGCGATCATTACGGCTGTCGGGCCGGACAACTGTGGTCTCGCTGATCCGATCATTCATCATGTGACGGGCGCCGGCGCCAACATTCACGAAATCCAGATGTACGATCACGACTCCGAGCAGCTGTTCGCGATGTTGATGCGTTGTGAATGGCCGCGCGAGGCCCCCTCTCTTGGCTCGTTGCGGGAACGGATGAACGAAATTGGTCGCCTCAAGGGGCTTTCCATCCGCACGTGGTCACGCGACGAACATGACAAGCCACCGCGCGTTGCATTATGCACGACCTACCGCACCGAACCTGCCGTTTCGATCTTGGAAGCAATACGAGACCGCAAACTTGCGGCCACGCCGGCTGTGATGATCGGAAACCGCGATGCCTGCCAATCGGTTGCAGAAGGCTTCGGCGTTGATTGGCACAACGTCGCCGATGAGAAGGGCGATCCCGACAACGCACGGATGGTCGAATTGTTCGATGAGTACAAGGTCGACTACATCGTGTTGGCCCGGTACATGCGCGTACTGCCGGCGAGCACCTGCTGGCGGTTTTCCGGCGGGAGAATTATCAACCTGCACCACGGGCTTCTGCCGTCGTTTCCCGGAGCGCGCCCCTATGAGGACGCATTTGGGCACCGCATGCTGACCTACGGCGCAACCGTGCACTTTATCGTGCCGGAGCTCGACGCCGGAAATCAGATCATTCACCAGGACACCTTCACCGTCTCACCCGGTACACCGCTGGACGAAATCAAACGTCACGGCGAGACGATCCACGAACCTTCCTGCATGACCGAAGGTCTGCGGCGCGTCGTCGATCGCGAAGTTGAGCTGCACTTTCACCGCGTTGCAAAAACGAGCCCGGCAAGGTGAAGGATGGCACATCTCACAACGCCAAGTACAACGCTCATGGCACCGACGCCAACTCATGACAAAAAATACTACGCGACAATCCCAGTGACTCGTTTTGCGCGCCGTTACTGCTCGGTGTACTGCGTGACCTTCAAATTCGGCAGCGTTTTTTTGAGCGCGTCGACGTCGGTCGCCTTGAGCTTGAGATCCGTAATGTACAGCATTCTCAGCTTTTTGAGGCCCTTGAGATGGGTTAGACCCGCGCTGGTGATCTGTGTGCCGTAGACGTTGAGCACTTCCAGGCGAGAAAGCGACTCTACGTGAGCGAGGCCGGCGTCGCTGACGGCGCATCGGGCGAGGAACAGCCGCTCGAGGTTTTGCGTTCGTTTGACATGCGCCACGCCGGCGTCGGTGATCTTTGTCGCCGTCAGGTGCAGTTCCTTGAGCGTCGGCAGTGCGGTCAAATGCTCGATGTCGGAATCACCGAAGTTCGTGCCGGCGACATTGATGGTGACGACCTGACCGTCGGAGTCCCGCTCGACGGCATCGATCGCGTCGAGGGCATCAACAATACTTCGTTTCTGCCCGACCTTGAACAAGCGAACAACCGCGGAGAGCGATACCGATGTGCCGCGAATGGAGAGCTTTCGCAGCTTGAGCAGCGGCTCAAGATGCGATAGGCCCGCATCGGTCACCCGGGTATTGGTCAGGTCGAGAGTCTCAATTTCGCTCAGGCCCGCAAGCGACGCCAACCCCGCATCGGTGATCGGTTGCGAATTGAGCTTGAGGTCTTTGAGCCGCTTGAAACTCTTCAAGTGCGGCAGCCCATCGTCGGTGATGTCGCAATCGCGGAGCGACAACGACTCCAACTGTGTGAGCGCGCTCAGTTGAGCAAGACCCGCGTCCGTCGTGCCGGGCGGCAGCGTAAGCGCGTGCAGCTGGGTCAAGCCCTTCAGAGCAGTCAGATCGGGAGCCGTCATCGGTGTGAGGTGCAACTTCAGCGATTCCAACCGAGTGCAGCCGGCCAGGTGTTTTAAGCCCGCCTCACTGACTTGTGTTTCAGAGAGGTCAAGCTGCCGGAGTTGGCCGAGCGGATTTAATGTCTTCAGACTTTTGGCAGTGACCGGGCATTTTCCGAGATTGAGTGACTCGATCGTAGCGATGGCGGCGATATGTCTGAGTCCCTCGTCATCGACTCCGGTTGCGCCGTAAAGGTCGAGTTCTTCGAGCTTCGAAAGCGGTTTGAGGGCGGACAGACCTTGCGACGTAATCTTGCGGCAATGTGATAGGTCGAGTCGTCGAAGACCGCTCAGTGGCCCCAGGTGTGATAAACCTGCATCAGTGATCCGGGTCGGCAGCCTGAGCCGACGAAGTTGAGTGAGTCCCCGCAAACGAGACAAGCCGGCATCGGTGATCAGCGGATAGGGACGCAGGTCCAACGCTTCAAGCTGTGACAACCCCGCGAGGTGAGCCAACCCGGCATCATTGAGGCGCGGTGGCAACACGATCCGGCGCAGATGCGTCAACCGAGCCAGATGCTCGAGCCCGCCGTTGACCGTCGTAACTCGCGACAGATCGACGGCGATCGCATCGCCGCCGTCGTTTTTCCGTATGGTCGCCCCGAGCGTTTCCAAGGCAGCGACAGTTTGATCGGTATTACGAGCATCCGCTGCGCATACGTCGATGCCGCGTGTTGCCGAGACACAGCACATCAACACACATAGCAGACGCCATCTCAAAGCGCGGTTGTAGTGATTCATCAATTCGTACATGTGGGGCCGACGCATCTGCTTACGAGTCTTGAGGCCACGTCACGAGGACGGCTCCATCATACCGTTCTTCGGGCACGCGTTCACGGGCTGATTGTTCTTTGCTTTGCGAACGCCGTCTCTCGCCCAATCAGGATTCCTCCACCATACATCGTTCGAACTCGGCCATTTCGACTTCGCTGCCCACGATGAGCGGCGTTCGTTGGTGGATGTCGTCGGGCCGAATGTCGAGAATTCGCTCGCCGCCGCTGCTCGCCGTTCCGCCCGCCTGTTCGGCGATGAAGGCAATAGGGTTGGCCTCGTACAGCAGCCGCAACTTGCCCGCGGGATTGTCGGACGTGGGCGGATAGAAAAATACGCCGCCTTTGAGCAACGTACGGTGAAAATCGGCGACCATCGACCCGATGTATCGCGATCCGTATTTCCGGCCCAAGGCGCCAGAACGCAGGCGTTCCAAGAAATTCACGTACTGCGGGGGAAAGCTGTCGCGATACGCCTCGTTGACCGAATAGTAGATGCCCTGGCTGGGCATGCGAATATTCTCGTGGCTGAGAACGTACGCACCTACAGACGGCTCAAGCGTAAAACCGTGAACGCCGTTGCCGACACTGTAAACAAGAATCGTCGATGAGCCGTATACGACGTAACCGGCGGCCACCTGCTTGTTGCCCGGCTGAAGCACCCATCTGGTCGCGTCGTCCAAGTCGGCATCATCGGGTCGCTTCAAAATGGAAAACGTGGTTCCCACGCTTACGTTCAAGTCGATGTTCGACGAGCCGTCCAACGGATCAAACACCACGGCGTACTTGGCGTTCGGAGATTCGTTGTGCACGACGATCGGGTGCGCGTTCTCTTCCGACGTGAGAATGCCGATACTTTCGCGGAGGCTCAGGCAGTGCAACAGCGCCTCGTTCGCAAAAACGTCCAACTTCTGTTGCATCTCGCCCTGCACGTTTTCCTCGCCGTGCGAACCAAGAATGTCCGCTAGCCCCGCGCGACGGACCTTGGCCTGGATCATTTTTGTCGCCAGTGTGATGCCTGAAAGAAGCCACGAGAATTCGCCCGATGCACCGGGAAACCGCTTCTGATCCTGTAGGATATGTTGCTGAACCGTTGTGATCGGGTGATCATTCTCCGGACGTTGGTCTTTCATTTGTCGCCTCGTGATGCTTGTGAAGAGCAGTCTTGTGCTGCAGGTGGCTTCCGCGCCTGAGCGCGTCCGAGCCGAATCGCTTTTGAATGTCGTCAGCGACGGCGTCGAGTTGCCCCCGCTGTTGCCGGCCGTGTTCGAACAGCGTTCGCTGAGAGAGCCGCGACCGTTCGATGCCGCTGACGCCCATGCCCAACAGACGCACCGGTCGACGACCACCCGGCAAGCCGGTTGAGAATAGCTCGGCTGTCGCCTTCCACAACTCGTCGGTCGAGTTCGTCGGCTCAGAAAGTTTTTGCGAACGCGTGATCGTTTGGAAATTCGAGTAGCGAACCTTGATCTGCACGAGTCGTCCGCGAAGTTCGTGACGCCGCAATCGCCGGGCAACATTCTCGGTCAATTCGAGCAACCAGGCCCGCAGCAGATCGCGGTCGGAGATATCGGACGCGAACGTTGTTTCATGCGAGAGCGACTTGGCGTCCCGATCCGGTATCACCGATCGATTGTCGATGCCGTGGGCCAGCTTCCAGAAGTGTTCACCTGAGCTGCCAAACCGACGATGCAAGGTTTCTGCCGGCAAGCGCCTCAATTCGGCGATCGTGTTGACGCCCATCTGCTTGAAGACCTGACCGGTCACGCGGCCCACTCCCCACAGTCGCCCGACGGGCAGGGGATCTAGGAACTCTTGAATTCGATCCGGATCGACCACGACGAATCCGTCAGGTTTGTCCAGGTCGCTGGCGATTTTCGCCAAGAACTTGTTGGGGGCGACACCTACCGACGCGACGAGGTCAACGGCTGTTCGAATCTCGTTCTTGATTGCGCGGCCAATTTCCACGGCTGAGCCAAACAGCCCCTGGCTGCCGGTCACGTCGAGAAACGCTTCATCAAGCGAGAGCGGCTCCACGAGCGGAGTGTAGCGGCAAAAGATTTTACGAATCTCGGCGGAGACTCTCGCGTAGTCTTCCATGCGTGGACGTAAGACGACGGCCTCCGGGCAGAGCTTTAACGCCGTTGCTGTCGGCATAGCGCTATGCACGCCGAATTCCCGCACGGCGTAGTTGGCCGCCGCGACCACGCCGCGACCCTCGGGCGTGCCCCCAACAATGAGCGGCTTGCCGACTAACTCCCGCCGGTCGCGTTCTTCGACCGAAGCGTAGAAAGCGTCCATGTCGACGTGCAAAATCATGCGAAGCTCCCACGGCAGCGGCGCACGATTTCGAGCGACGCACCCGCGACGACAATCTTGTTCGAAGTTCCTCTCATCCGTACGCTGCCACCGATGCAATCAGAGCTTTGATGTAACCGTAAGAAAACGCGAACGCCTGGTGCCCGCCGGGGTCATCGGCGTGCTTGGGCACATGGTCGGGCATCAACATGTATTCGTAGCCGACGTCATTGAGCGTGCGAGCAATCTGGAGCATGTCCATATCGCCTTCGTCGATGTATACTTCCTGGAAATCGCCTCGGCGGCCGCGAACGTTTCGGAAGTGGATGTTGAAAATCTTCTTCCGCTCACCCAGATACCGGATGACGTCGTGAATTTCCGTCGCCGGGTCGTTCAGCATTTCAGCCGTGCTGCCGAGACACAGGTTGAGTCCGTGATAGGGGCTCTCCTGAATCGACACGAATTTCTTCAGGCCCTCGGCCGTTCCCAGCACGCGGTTGATTCCTTGAAAACCTTCGGGGGCAACGCCGGGATCGTGTGGATGACAGGCCGCTCGAATCTGGTATTCCTCACACACGGGAATGACCCGTTCCAAGAAATATGTGATCCGCTCCCAAGCCATCTCTTCGGTCACTCGACCGGCGCGCGTCATCGGCGGGTCGGCCTGGGCATCGGCGAGCTTCCAGGTGCTGTATAGCGAGCCGCCCCGGCCCGGAGTCGGCTCAGTCCGCAGAACCCCCAACAGGCTCATATTGTATTTGATTGCCGGAATGCCGACCTTGGCACAATTTGCGATCATCTTCTGAATGTTCTCGATGTCGCGGTCCCGCTCGGGGCTGTCGGCCAACATGATGGCCCCCTGCGCTTCACCGTCGATATGGCTGGACGTCAAGAACGGCAGCGCGACGATGTCCAGATTGATTCCGTGCTCGTCGCACAGAGCCCGAGTCCGCTCCAAGTCATCCACGCTCCAGTGACCGCTCTCAGCTGGACGCGGCGGATAACCACAAATGTGATTAACGCCGTGACGCTTGAAAAATTGCAGCATCTGCGGCGACGTCGGGCCACGCTGGCAGCCGACATGCATCTTCACCGGTCGCTGCGTAGGGCTCGAATCGGCCGTCTCAGTGGATGGGCTCTCGCCGGAGGAATTGGCACAGCCGGCGGTGACAGCCGTAGCACCGGCCATTGCAAGGAAATGTCTACGGTCCATGAGAACGGCTCCTGCTCTATCGTCACATACGGGGATCGAGTGAGTTATCGAACTCCTCAAGACGCATGACCGAGTTATACCAGAAATTGCCTGGAATGAGTCGGTCGGAGATCGGCGAAGGCACTCAGCCCGAGACTGTTGCAACACGATCTACCGAGCCGACGATCACCAGAAAACCGTCTCGCGGCCCGGGAGACGCCCGCCGGGTTTGAGATTGCCCGGCGATGGGTCATAATCATTGTTCGTGACTCACCCCCGCAGACTGGAGAACATGATGACCCGCTTTTTGACGTTGATCGCATTGGCAACGGTTGCGTTTGCCGTGAACACCGCATTCGCGGATGGCCCCCAGACGGCTCCGCCTGAATCGGCCGAAATGCGAAGCCTGTTCAATGGAGAAGATCTCACCGGTTGGGACGGTGACCCGAGACTGTGGTCGGTCAAGAACGGCGCGATCCACGGTGAGACAACGGCGACGAATCGTGCAAATGGGAACACGTTTATCATCTGTACCGATGGCGTGCTCAAGGATTTTGAGTTGCGTCTTTCGTTCCGCTGTAACGCGACGAACAACTCGGGCATCCAATACCGATCGAAACACATCACCGAAGGCAAGGTCCGGAACAAATGGGTCGTGCGCGGCTATCAACACGAAATCCGTAACGAAAACACATTGCCGAGCGTGCCAGGGTTCATCTATGACGAAGGCGGCAGACGCGGTCGTCTTTGCCTCGTGGGTGAAATAGCCACGTGGGGAGCCGACGGCAAGAAGACGGTCAGCGGATCTCTGATCGATCAACAAGGTTTCCGCGAGCTGTTCAAGCTCGACGATTGGAACGATGTTGTGATCCTCGCCGAAGGAACTCACATCCGGCACTATTTGAATGACAGGCTGATTCTCGACTTCACCGACAACGCCCCCAAGCTGGCTCTGCGAGAAGGCATTTTGGCCCTTCAACTTCACGCCGGAAAACCGATGTTCGCCGAGTTCAAAAACATCCGTATCAGGCACATCGAATAGCACGCCGTGTCTCGCGGCGGCATTTGATGAAGTTTTGCTGGAATTCGCGGCGAGGCTCAAGTAGTGTCAACTATCAGTTCCCGCTCGATCTGTCGTTTTTCTTCAGGAATTCAACTATGCGCCGAATTGAACATCTCAATCGTGAAGAACTGACTCGCATTACGCCGACGGATCGTTCAAGGAGAGCGGTGCTCAGCTCGTTCGTCTGTCTGGCGGTTTCCTTTGCGTTTGGCAGGCACACGTTCGCCGAGGACTGGCCGCAGTGGCGCGGTCCGAATTGCACGGGCATCTCAACCGGCGACGCCGCGCTACCGGTGACATTTTCAGCCACCGAAAACCTGGTCTGGTCGGCCAAGCTAGGCGATGCGATCAGCTCACCGGTCGTCGCCTCGGGCCGCGTGTTCTCGACGGCCATTTTGGGTGAGAAGCCGGGAAACCGGTTCGTTGTTTATTGCCACGACGCGGAAAGCGGAGACGAACTGTGGAACCGGGAAATCGAAATCACCGGTGAACCGCTGGCCAATGTCCACGAAGCGAACAGCTATGCTTCTTCCACGCCGGCTGCCGATGACAAACGCGTTTACGTCTACTTCACGCGTCTCGGCTTGATGGCGTTCGACGCCCAGTCGGGTGAGCCTGCTTGGCACCGTCCGCTTCCCGAGCCGTACTTCGTATTCGATTGGGGTCCGGGCATGTCTCCGGTGATTCATGAGGACCGGCTGTTCTTCTGTCAGGATGATGACCTGTTCCCCGCTCTGTACTGTGTGGATACAGAAGACGGAGAGATTGTTTGGAAAGATGATCGCAGCGACATGGCCTGCTGCTATTCGCATCCGGTTATTTGTGAAACGGAAGACGGCCCGGAGCTCGTCGTCGGAGGCACGGGCAGGTTGCTTGGTTACGACTATGACACCGGCAAACGAAACTGGGCCGCCGAAATCTTCTGCCGCAACATCAAGACAACGCCGGTCAGTTTGGGCGGCGTGCTCTACATCTCATTGGAGAGTAAAGGAATCTCCTACCAGTGGCGAGCAACCGCCGACGCCGACGGCGATGGGAAAATCACACGCAAGGAAATCGAAACCAACAAATACCGGCTCAATAATTCGCCCATTCCCGATGCCTTCTGGAAGAAGTTTGAACGCGGCGACGAGAACAACGACGGCATTCTCGAAGGCGATGAAATCGACCGGGCATTCCTCGATCCCTCGAATCAAGGCGGGCTTCTCGCCAGTGACGTTCAGAAACGGCTCGGCGAAACGACCGACGTGCAAGAACTGGAAGAAAAGTTGGCGGAACTGCAATCGGTTGCCTACATTCAAGCGGTGCGCGGCGGCGGAAAAGGTGACGTTTCCAATACGCACGTGCTCTGGAAGCACGAAACCAAAGCCCCCGATCACGTCGTCTCGCCGCTCGTGGTCGGCGATCGGCTGCACGTGATCAAGAGTGGCGGCATTTCCGCTTGTTTCGACATCGAAAATGGCGAACCGGTATGGAACCGCAAGCGCATCGGCAACACGAGCCGGCATCTCGGCTCACCGGTGTACGGCGACGGAAAAATCTATGTGCCCGGCGAGAACGGCACGATCGTCGTTCTGGAAGACGGGCGGAAGCTCAAGGTGCTTGCTAAGAACGAACTCGGTGAAACGATGGCCGCCACTCCGGCGATCGCCGACGGCCGGCTGTTCATCCGGACTCGCGAGAATCTCTACTGCTTCGCAAATTCGTCGAACTAGGGCATCAACTGTTGCCGCGCTGCTTGACGATGGTCGATATTGCGCCCACGCGAATCGAAGTGATCGAAGCGTAGCGGTCGAATCGCAGCTGATCGCCCGCCGCGTTCGATGCACCGATTCGCTTTCCGCGTTGACAGCCACGCATGCATCAGCACTTGGGGACAAAATGAAATTCCAGATCGGTGTGATCGGAGCGACGGGATATATCGGCACGCCGTACCGTAAAGAAATTCGTGACTCCGAAAACGATGCACGAATTGTCGCCCTTTGCGCGCGGCGGCAAGACTTGCTCGCCGCAGCCGGCGAACAAGACGGGGCCGACCTGGTCACTGGCAACTGGCGGGAAGTCGTCGACCATCCCGACGTGAATCTCGTCATTGTCGCCACGCCCGACGTGTTGCACCACGAAGCCGTTCTCGCGTGCGCCAAGGCAAACAAGCATCTGCTGTGCGAAAAGCCGATTGGAAAAACGGCCCAAGAATCCCACGAAATGTGGGCCATGTATCGCGGATCGCAGCTTGCGCACTTTGTGCCGTTTTGGACGCGTTACATTTCGGTCTTCGTCCGCGCCCGCGAGATTGTTCGCGAGGGCCGGTTGGGAGACATCCGAGCTGTCATTTATCGCTGGCATAATCCCAGGCCGCCGGCGATGCCGATGACCTGGCGCGACGATTCCCAACTGTCATCATCGGGCAGCATTGCCGACGTTGGCTCGCATGCGTACGAAACAATGCGCTGGTTGCTCGGCGAAGAAGCCGTCCGCGTGCTGGCGCACGCCGACGTCGTCACTCCCGCCAAGCCCGATTTGGGTGACATCAACCTCGAAGAGGCTCTCGACTGGGGTGGTTCACACAATATTCAGGATAGCGCAGCCGTCCGAAAGGCGACCGCTTACGATTATGCCGACATCGCCTTCGAACTCACTGGGGGAGCGGTCGGGTCGTTGATTCTCTCGCATGCACCCTTTCTGCGGAAGGGACTGGCACCCGAGCTGGAACTTCACGGCACCGAGGGTTCCTTGGCCGTCGACCGAGTCACTGGAAATCTCACACTGGCGAGCGGTGAACGCGTCGAAGTTCTCGAGTCGATACCAAGCCCGAGCTTGGGAAATCGTTTTGCGCAGTATGTGTTTCCGGCGCTACGGGCGCAACTCGCTGGCGAGGAGTGCGAATTCCCCGGTCTCCACGACGGCTACCGCGTGCAGCTATTCACCGACGCCGCCGCGCTCTCTGCCCAGCGCGGCACTTGGGTCGATCTGGCAGAACTCGACCCGGAACAGGTCGCGTGAACCTGTCTGATGAGCGGTGTTACATCGACGTCAAGCTACGTCGACGGGCTGCCCCGTTCGGCCCGATTGAACGGCCGCCTGCACGGTCCGGCAGATGTCCCGGCCGGCAATCGCATCAAGAATCGTCTCACTGTTTGTCTCGATGGCCGTCCTAAAATTCTCCATCAGCAGATAGTCGTTGTCGACAGCGAGCCGGCGATGCCGAAACTCAGTCGCCGGCTGCCCTTTGTAGTACACGGCAACTTCGGGCCTCGCTTCGCTGATGATGAGCGCCCCCTCTGAGCCGATCACGTGCAGTTTGATCTCACCGATGTCGGGGTGACTGGCCGCTCCGATCCGTCCGATAGACAGCGTGGCGAGAATGTCGCGCTGCATCTCCAGCGTGACACTGGCTAAGTCTTCGACGTTGTTGTCGACGTTCGCTTGGTGGAAATGCGTCGCCGTTCGGGCAAACACCCGCTCAACGTCGGCCCCGGCGAGCATGCGAATGTACGCCAGCGGATAGATGCCTTCGATCTCGAGTTCACCCATCGGCTGACGCCCCACGCCGCCGTCAGAACCATCGGCATGCGCTTCGATCTGCCGCTCGAGCCAGTTGATGGGCGGATTGCCAGGTTTGTCCGAGGTTTTCGGTGGTCCGGAATCCTTGGAAAAGTAAAAGTCAACGTGAATCGCTTCGAGCCGGCCGATCGCGCCGGACTCGATCGTCTCGCGGGCGTGTACCAGCGCCGGCAAGAAATTGCGATTCCACATCAGAAACTTGATGCGATTTCGGCGAACGGCTTCGACAAGCCGATCGCACTCGGCAACCGACGTCGACATCGGTTTGTCCTGAACGACGTGCAGGCCGGCATCGGCTGCCCGCACGCTCAAATCGCAATGTCGCTCGGCTTCGGAACTGACGACGGCCACCTGAACGTCGAATTCGTTGATCGCCTGCTCGACGTCCTGCACGTACGGAATGCCCTTCTCATCGGCGAACGTTTGGTTTCGCTCGTGAACCCACTCCGGCATCGACGCATCGTCGGCGACAACGACCAACTCGAAACGGGGATGAGAGGCGACGCCGCGAGGCACGTAGGCGTGCTTGACGACACTGAGCACCGCACACCGAAACGTTTCGCGGGCGTTACGCGAGTTCATAACGTTTCCCCTTCCGATGGACGGCTCGCCCATTCTCAATGGATGCCGCGACCGCATCCGCCACTTCGAGCGCCAGCCGGCCATCCGCCCCCGTGATCGCAGGCTCCCTCTGTTCCTGAATCGAACTCACGAACTCGCGGCATTCGGCCAGCACGTGCTCATCTCCCTGACCGGTTTTCAAGGCCTTTGGCCGGCCCGTGCCGTACAACAACTGCATATCATGATGCTCGTCCGCGTAGGCGGCTCCCGTTGAACCGATCATCGAAAGCGAAAAGTATGGCTCGCCGCCGGGCTGCATCGTCGTGTTGTCGATCAGCGCCATACCGCCGTCCGGGAAGCCGAGATGCAATTGTAGAAACGTTGAGTTACCGGGTGGGGCGCCGGCGCGGCTGCGCGCGACCGCGTAAACTTCTGTGGGCAGCCGCTCGAACAACCAGACGGCCAGGTCGACCTCCTGAATCGATCGACGCGGCCCAGACTGTGTGTCATCCGAACGAGGCGGCTGCCAACGATGAATCCGCAATAGGCCCGGCGAACCCAATACCCCCGATTCGAGAGTCGACTTCACCGTCTGAACCGCGGGAACAAATCGGCTCGCTTGACCGGTCATCAATCGCACGTCGTGGGAACGGCACGCTTCGATGATCGCGTCGGTGTCGTGCAACGTGAAATCGGGTGGCCACTCGATCAGCAGATGCTTGCCCGCCTCGGCGGCGCTTATGAACGTCTGGAGCGATGTCCCGCTCGCTGCTTGAATGATTGCCGCGTCGAATGCGTCGCAATGATCCTTTAGCAATGACGCCAGTCCGTCCGTGATGACTGACGCGCCGAGTTGTTCCGCGCACTGGTTTGCACGATCAGAATCCGCATCGGCCACCTCCACGAACCGAGCCTCCCCAAGCCGCGATGCAATGTTCGCGCACGCCTCGGCTCGATTAGAACATCCTACGAGTGCTAACCGAATCATGTTCTAGAAGACCTTTGCCAGTGAACTATTCGCCAATCGCGCGGCCGCCGACGCTCTTGAGTGGAGAGTGTTTCACCGTTTACGTGGATTACGTTTCAATCGAACTTCTATTCTCACAGTCAGTCTTCAAGTTGCCGCCGGCTGGTGTCGGGTGCGAACCAGATGATGACGGCTCCGACCAGATAGATGAGACTCGTCAGCCGGCCGATTTTTGCATAGTCGCCGGCGAAGTATTGCATCAGCGCACCGGTGGCAACGATTGTCGTTGCCGTGAGGATGCGGCCGAAATTAAAGCTCACGCCGGCTCCCGTCGCTCGCACGCGCGTGGGGAACAACTCCGGCAGGAACAGCGGCAACCAGCCGAAGTAGATTCCGCTGAAAAACCCCAGCGCACCAACCCAGTACAAGAATGCTTCGTCGGTTGGTATCGTAAACCAGAACGCATACTGGGCACAAAACAGTGCTGCTAAGCTGACGATGAAATACGCGGTCCGCCGCCCGATAAAACTGCCGATCCAGCCACCCAACAGGCTTCCGACGATACCCGTGAGCGAACGCGCCATGACCACATGTGCCTTGAGAAACGGATTCTGTGGATCGGCTGCCTCGCCCGCTTCGCCGGCCCAGGGAATCATCCAGTTGGCACTCCCCCAACCGCCCATCAACGGAACCGTCGCAAGGAGAATGCCGACCAGTGTGACTTTTAGAAACGGTGATGAGAAAACTCCCGAGGCGGGAGCCGTCTTCGTAGCGTCATCACTATCGGCCTTTCCGTTGCGAGCTGCCAGCCATCGCGGTGATTCGGGAACGGCAAACAGCGCGATCAAGCCGAGCAGCGCCGGAGACGCACCGACCAGCATCACCCACCGCCAGTCGAGATCGGTAACCGGTATGTATGCGGCGATCGTAGCCAAGAGAAAAATTCCCACGTTGGCCGCCGTTCCGATCACCCCCGACACCATCGGCCGCGACATGTTCGCCCACGCTTCCGAGACCAGCGCCACGCCGTTGGGCCACATGCCCCCCACGCCCATACAGGCCACGAATCGCAAGACCAACAACTGCATCGGCGTCTGCGCGAAATAGGCGGCACCGGAAACAAGCGAATAACACAAAATGCTGGCGGCCATTGCCTTCGAACGACCGATGCGATCTCCCATTTTTCCAAAGATGAGCCCGCCGGCCGCCGCGCCGAACAAAAACGCGCACAAGTACCAGGCAAACCAGCGAGCAATTATTCCCCGCCAGCCTTCAAGTTGCTTTTTATCCTCGGTCTGGGTGTCGCCAGATGTCGCGTCGGGTGTTTGCTGCTTGCTGGCGGCACTCAGTTCGTTGAACTTCTCCCGATCGATCGAGCCGGTCTGCGAAAGGAGATCTTTCGCTGCCGAGCGCATGGCCACCGAGGTGATCGACATCTGCATTCCCGCGCAGAGCCAACCGAGAAATGCCGTCAACAGAATGATGTAACGACCGGCCGTCGTGATCGAACCCGGCACAGGTGTCGGCAGATGGGAGTCGGCGGACATGAGCGGCTTTCGTTGAGCAATGCTAACAATCCAGAGTAAGGACCGATGCCACACTACACATGCCGCACGGTGACGATCAACCGAAAAACGCAAATCGTTTTGAACTTTGAGACGCCAATGCGAACGATAAACGATGTGGAATCGATGTCGTCGTCGTTACTCCGGGCAGACATGCGGGCCGCAGGGGAAAAGGCTGGCGGGCAACTTGGTGCGAAAGCGCGCGACGCCGCAGACTTCGCTAAGGTTCGCACCAGAAGGAATACAGCCGCGCACTTTTCATGTGAAAACGCAGTCGAACCGGCGTTTTGTCCGGCCACGGTGCATTTGCGCTCTGCCACGCGACGGTATGGTCGACTTTGTCGCCTTGAAGTGGTTTGGCAACGTCCGTTGAAAAACCCTCTAGCGCGTCACCGGACGCATCAAGAACCTCGACGCGGATTTCACCCCGTGATGCATTCGCATTGACGTGCAACTCGCTACCGTCAAGACGCAACGGGCGCGTTGTGACGGTCCCGCCGCTCTCGTCAGCATCCAGTGAAACGAAACCGTCCAGGCGGAGTGTCGCTAAGCCGATGGCCCCCGTGTTGGGGATTTCGTCGTGCAGCGTGCTCCGTCCGCAGTAAAAAAAGTAGAGCTGTTCACCGACGCGAATCGGCGGTGTGGCGGGCACGGCGTTGTTCCCATAATCCCAGCTGCCCTTATCTTGACTGGTCGCGATGAAAGGCTCGCGCGACGGGCGATGCCAACTCGTGGCATTGCGACTGAATGCCAGTTGAATGTCGATCTTGTCATTATCCAAGTGATACATCCGCAATAGCCCGGCGTAGATCGTTTCATAATGAAAGACGGACATCGCGTACATCTGGTCGTCCTGCGCGTCGTCGGCATCGGTGGCCGACATGAAATAGGTGTCGGTCCAATGCAGAAAGTCGCTGCTTTCGGCGTAACCTCGTGCCCGCTTTCCATCCTTGAAAATCTTGACCATCGCGATCCACTTTTCGTTGACGGGATCCCAATGCAGCGTCGTCCCGTCGAAGGCCTGCTCCAACAAGACGCCGACGTCTTTCCAGTGAATTCCGTCCGGCGACGTGAACCCACGCATACCATTGTAGCGCAGCAGCGCCTTGAATCGACGCTGGGGATCGGGATCGTGCGGATCGCGCAGCACCGACGTTTGACTCCAGCCGGGCATAACGATGTTGTTCTGTTTGGAACCCTTAAACGCAACGACTCCAAGCTTTGGCTTCGTCCACGTCAAGCCGTCCGTTGACTCGGCGTAGCAAATGAAGGAATCCTGGCCGACGTGTTTTCCCCAGGCGAGATACCACATGCGAAAACGATCCGTGTGTGCATCGTGAATCACGCCGCCGTACAACAAGACCGATTGGCTCTCCCAAGGATGCTCCGGCACGATTAGGGGGTTGTTGTCGTGCTTACGAGGTGAATGTTGCGTGCGCGTGATTCCCGTCTTGCCCGCAATCATCGCGTCGTCGCAAAACAATTGTTTACGTTGACCGACAGAAATCGGCTCGGCCACCTTAACCGTCTGTTGACTCACGTCTCGTAGCGGTGGCTCGGGCGGTGCTACCGTGCCCGTCTCCTGCATGACCGCGCCGACGCGAACATCGTCCCAGTAACCAGTTCCGTAACCATCGGTCTTTGAGGCATCGCCCAGTTCGACCTTTTCGATTCGATCGCCCGAATTCAGATCGGGGAACGCGCCTCGGTGCGTTTCGGCTCCCGGCGTTCCGACGAACAACTCGACGGTCGAATTCGACGGCCGCCGATATTGAACTACGCGGACCCATTTCCGCTGCGGTAGTTTTGTGATTGCTCCCTTCAATCGCACGCGGCGGCCTTCGGGTGACGCGTGCGTGACGTCGAGTTCGTATGTACCGTCATTGACGCTCGTGGCATGAAGAACAAGACCCGCGGGTTGACCGTCGCGCGAACGTCCCGTGCAGACCATAAAGTCCTGCATCTTGACCAGCTCGTCGCGCGCGGGCCGAAAGACGAACTCGAACATGCTGTCACCCTCAATCGCCGGCGCGTCGTAGCGCGCTTGCAGACGAATCCGCCCGATTTCGCCTATTGCCGTCGTCGAAGTATGCCCGGCTCGTCGGCCGGCAAACGAGAACCCCCGAGTCACCGACGTCGTTCCCTCTTTGCGTCCCGAAAAGGGATCACCCAACCAGCGCACGCCTGCATTCAGCGCTTGCACGACGCCGTCGGTGTAATTCTCGAAGTCGACATGCAATACCCGGGCGTCCGACCGGGGAACCTTCACCGCTTCCTCCGCGATGAGAACAGAACTGCCACAAATGAGCCAAGCGCCAATCGCACAATGAACGGCCGTCATGTTGCGTCGTGACATCTGGAACCTGTTGGATTCGGACATCTCGTTTGTCGCTCTCAATACGTTTGCTGATTGCCCTCGATCACGGGTGAGCCGTGTGGCGGCAATCTCCGCGTGATACAATCGCCGTGACACGCAATCACTGCGTTGAAGGGTGCGACCATTATGTTACCAGCATGGCTGCTCGTTTTCGCGGCCGCAGCAGCGAACCCGGCGTTCACCAGCCCGGCTCCGTCGCCGGCGGAGTACGGTCATGGGCTCTCCACCAAACAGGCCCATGCCGGTTGGATTAGCCTGTTTGACGGCCGGACAACGTTCGGATGGTCGGATGCGTCGATCGTCGACGGATCTCTACGCGGCGGCTCGACGACATCGGAGTTCGGTGATGTCGAGATGAAAATCGATGTCAGGCGCGCGGGCACATTGACCGTCGGGAAGAACGTCTACCACCTCACAGTGGGAACGCACGCGCTCAACGTCTCCGGCGGCGGCGTTCATCCGATTCGACTCGACGATCAGCTCGCCATCCATCAACTCGCCGTAAGGCCGCTGAATCTCCGCGCCGTGTTTACGGGTCGGGATTTCATCGGCTGGAGTGTCGTAAAGCATCGGCGTCGCGCCAAGCCGAAGCAGACAACGTGGAGAGTTGAAAACGGAGCCATACGCGCGACCGGCGGTCCGGGAGCATTGGAACTCGAGGGACACTACGCCGATCTGATAATGCAAATCGACGTCCGCACGCTGGGAGCGCTGACCAACGGTGGCGTGTTCGTGCGGTCGATTCCCGGGCAGTTCATGAACGGCTACGAGACGCAGGTATTTAACGCGTGTTACAACCACGACCCAGCCCAGCCCGCACGATACAGCACCGGTGGCATCGACGACCGGCAACTCGCGCGCCGTTTAGTGAGTCGCGATCGGGAAACGTTCACGATGACGATCGTCGCCAACGGGCCGCATTTCGCGACTTGGGTCAACGGCGTGCAAATGACCGACTGGACCGACACGCGCAAACCTCACGACAACCCGCGAGAAGGCCTGAGGCTGGAAGCCGGCAGCATTCAACTTCAGGCTCACGACCCCGAGACCGACGTCGAGTTTCGAAACATTCGGCTCGTTGAACTGCATTGACGGTGGAGAAATGTCTGCGCGACGTCGATTGTGACACGACGCGGCGAATGTTCTCATTCAAGAAATGCGAAGTCTTCAGCGATCCATGAGTTCCAGACAAGGAATTCGATCCCGGTAGCCGAGGCGGCCGTAATACGGGACCATGTCGGGATCGCAGCGCAAGAAGATCTCCTCGATGTCGCGCAGTTGATCGGCAAGAATTCGCATCATTTCGGAACCGATGCCCTGCTTCCTCAACGATTCGTCGACCACGACGTCGTCGACTAAGGCGCGATATTTTCCATCGGTCAACACGCGGGCGAACGCGACCAGGTGATCGCTCTTCCAAACTCCGATCTTGATCGCGGTGGCGTCCAACATCCGTTGTACATCGGCCGCGTCGCGGGCGTCGGCCCAGTGCGTTTGAGCGTACAACGGCAAAAGATCATCCGCCGAGACCGGACGGTCGCAACTGAAGTCGTACTCATCAAACGATCGAGCCATGAGCAAATCTTACCTCCGAGCACCCGCCTTCAGTACGGGCCGTCCGCTTATTGAGGATTATCGCGGTTCGCCGTGATGTTCGCGAACTTCGCCAATCACATCGAAACAATCTCAGAATATCGGATATCCCGGCTTCCGGTTGACCGGGCCAAGTGAATTGAGTCGATCCAACAATCGGTATCGTATCGTGAGAGACACCCATGCGGAATCCCTCGGACCGAGACCGGCTGCCGCTCGTCCCGATCGTAGCGATTCTATTGGCCGTGCTCGTCTTAACAGCACCGAACGTACGCGCAGACGTTGTCCGTCTGCTGGACGGAGATTCCGCATCGTTCCAGGCCCGGTTGGACCTCGTGCGTGCCGCGCGCTCATCGATCAACGCCGCCTATTTCGCACTAATCGATGATTCGCTCACGCGCCGATTCCTCGCAGCGCTTGCGAACGCTGCTCGCCGGGGCGTTCAGGTTCGCCTCCTGGTCGACGGCTGCCACGACGGTCTCTCGCCGGCGCTCAAGTCGCGGTTGAACGATTCCGGGGTCGAGGTCCGCTTTCACAACCCGCCTCGGTGGTATAAGCCGCACAGAACGTTCTACCGCATGCACGAAAAGATACTGGTCGTCGACGGTGAAGGTTTGGTCGTCGGCGGGCGGAACATCGGCGAGCCCTATTTTGGCATGTCGAGAGAAATGAATTTCAGCGACCGCGACGTGCTGATTGTCGGCCCGGCAGGCCGACATGCCGACATGTACTTCCGAAAACTGTGGGAGAGCAAACAGGCGGTGCCTTCGGCGGCGCGGCAACATGCCTTTGGAAGAATGTGCTCGATCCTCGAGCCGTCCAATCTGAGACGTATCACACATTCGGCGACCAAACGTTCCTCATTGGCAGGTTTCCTTGAAAGTCATCGTCGGCGTGCGGGTCGTCAAAGGCGATCTGCCTGTGCGACGTCAGCATGTGGGTGTTGCCCGTGCGACTCGGAACCGTTCGACGTCCCGGCGTGTGCCGTTCGGTTCGTCCATTCGGATCGTTCCTGCTCAGGGGCTTGCCGTGATATTACCGAGCAACTGCTGTCACTCATTGCCTCGGCACGGCGACACGTCGTCATCGAGACTCCGTATCTCGTGCTGTCGAAAAAATTTGAAGAACGGCTTGGGGCGGCTAGCGCCCGAGGCATTGAAATTCATATACTGACAAACTCGCTCGGCTCAACAAATAAGGTCATCGCGCACTCCGGATATGAGTGCCAGAAGAAACGACTGCTTCAGTTGGGGATCAACCTCTGGGAATACCAGGGAGCCGAGTGCATGCACGCGAAGTGTTGGGTTGTCGACGATCGAGCGGTCATCGGTTCCTACAATCTCGATCCGCGATCCGACTTTTACGACACTCAGGCGGCGATCATCGTCTGCGATCGCGCACTCGCATCGAGCTTGTTGGCCTCGATGGTCCACCGGCATCAGTCGCGAAGCGTGCTAATTGCGCCGGGCGGCACCGTTGTCGATCCGAACGGCGTGCGAAACGATCCGCCGGCGCTACGCTCCGCGTGGATGCATCTCCTAAAGCTGTCGGTCCCGCTCACAAAACGTCACCTGTGAGCCGACTCGGCGCAACACGCCGCATATGCCTCACCGTTCGGCGTTGGCGTATGCGATCGTGCCTTGTTGACGGTTCCCGAGCCGACTCCTATAACGGGTGCGGACAATGAATTTGCCCGCAGCTCAGGACCGAAACATCAATGCTGACTGTCATCTCTCCCGCGAAATCACTCGATCTTTCCCCTCGAAAAGGAACGCCGAAATCGACGTCACCTGAGTTCCTGGACGATGCCGAGATTCTCGTCAAGAAGCTGCGAGGCATGTCACGACGGTCGCTGGGTGCGTTGATGGGAATCAGCCCGGAACTGGCTGAGTTGAATCATGGCCGCTATCAGGCGTGGACGCGTCCGTTCACAGCCGCGAACGCCAAGTCGGCCGTCTTAACGTTTAACGGTGAAGTGTACACAGGGCTCCAAGCGGAAACGTTTCGTGCTCGCGACCTTACCTTCGCCGGCGAACATTTACGGATTCTCTCGGGTCTGTACGGCTTACTTCGCCCACTCGATCTCATGCAGCCCTATCGGCTCGAAATGGGAACCAAGTTGGCGACGCGGCGCGGCAAATCGCTCTACGATTTCTGGGGCGACAAGATCGTCACAGCGATCGACGAAACACTTGTCGGGCACAAGCAGAACGTGTTGGTCAACTTGGCATCGAACGAGTATTTCAAATCGGTCAAGCCGCGCCAGTTGACGGGCCGAGTCGTCACGCCCGTGTTTAGGGAAATCAAAGCAGGCAAGTCACGGACGATCGCCACGTTTGCCAAACAGGCGCGGGGGCGGATGGCCGCCTGGATCATCAAGAATCGCATCGATGATCCCGACAAACTCTCCGGTTTCGATGCCGACGGATACCAATTCATCGCCGACGAGTCGACGAATACCGAGCTGGTCTTCGCCCGTCCCCAGCCGCCGCCTCCTGGCAAATGATGTTGGCTGTTTCGCAAGGCACAGTGGAGGCGATCAGAACGAATACTTGAAAGCGTCCCAAACCCCGGTTGTGGTCGAATGTGACACGATAAACAAAGGGCACGCAAATCCCATCAGAGGGTTTTGGGTCCGATTCTCAATGGGAATGATCATGGCCAAGCGGGTGCTGATTATCGGCGGCGGGTTTGCCGGGTTGAATGCAGCCAAAATACTTGGCGGCGCGGCGGACGTGGACCTGACGCTCGTTGATCGGCAGAATCATCATCTCTTTCAGCCGCTTCTGTACCAGGTTGCGATGGCCGGCTTGAGTCCGGCCGACATCGCGGCGCCGATTCGCAGCATCTTGTCCGGTTTCAGCAATATTCGCGTGCTGCAAGGTGAGGCAACACGAATCGATCTTGACCGTGCGGCGGTCGAATTCGATTTCGGCGAGCTTGGCTATGACTATCTCATCGTCGCTTGCGGTGCCAAGCACAGCTACTTCGGTCACGACGATTGGGAAGAGTACGCGCCAGGCCTCAAGACGGTCGCCCAGGCAACGGAGATTCGACGCCGTGTGTTGGCCGCCTTTGAACGCGCCGAGCAAATCGATAAACCCGACGAGCAGAAACGGTGCCTGACGTTCGTCATTGTCGGTGGCGGCCCAACCGGTGTCGAGCTCGCGGGCGCGATTGGCGAAATGAGCCGCTTCACGCTCGCCAAGGACTTTCGCTGCATCAATCCTCGGCTCACGCGCGTGATTCTTGTCGAGGCGGGACCCCGAATTTTGCCGATGTTCAGCGAACGTCAAGCGAGTCGCGCGACGCGTGATCTCGAAAAACTTGGTGTCCAGGTCTGGACGTCGACGGCTGTCACTCAAGTCGATGCCGACGGAGTGGAATTGGGCGACGAAAACATCCGGGCCGCCACCGTACTCTGGGCGGCCGGCACCGAAGCCTCGACGCTGGGGCGAAAAAGCGAAATGGACGTCGATAATCGGGGACGGGTGATGGTCGGCGCCGACCTGAGCCTTGAGGGACACGCCAATGTGTTCGTGGCGGGCGATCAGGCCAATGTTTCGAATCACGCCGGCGGCCCGTTGCCGGGGACTGCGCCAGTGGCCATACAACAAGGGCGGTTCATTGCGAAAGCGATTCTTCGTGAATTAGGCGGCGAGCCGCGCGCGGCCTTTCGATTCGCCGACAAAGGTCAAATGGCCACGATCGGCCGCCGCCGAGCGATCGTCGAGATCGGCCGATTCAAATTCGCCGGATGGTTCGCATGGGTCACTTGGCTCTTGGTCCACATCTATTTCTTGACGGGTTTCAAGAACCGTCTGTTCGTCGTGCTTCAGTGGGCCTGGTCGTTCATCACGTTCCGCCGCGGTGCGCGGCTGATCGTCGAGAAAGACTGGCGGCGCTAGCGCACAAGGAGTATTCCGAGCACCTGTAGGGACACGAATTCTGATTCTTGCGACTGGTTCGAGAGTTCGTCATTACGATGTGTTTCGACACTGATGACCGGTTCATGCCAATTGCAAATTCGATCGTCAAGGGGAATCGTCGCCAGCCTTCTCGTTCCGCTGTAATCGATCAATCTGCATCTGCCTGATGTGACGTAAGTGTTCTTCGATTCTGTAGAGCGCGACGACGATCGCCGCCAAAGGTGCCACCACAAAAATCACTGCCAGCACTTGTAACCCGGCACCAAAACCGGTGTCACCGGTGAACATCACAAGAACAAAAAATGCCGCCGTGATCGCATATACGAAGATCAATACAACGGCAAACACGCTCGCGCTGCGCAGGACGGTTGTGTAGCCATCGTCAAGCGTCTTTGCATGTGGCGTCAGCATCAGCGGTTCGCCACACTTCGGACAATCAAGGACTTGCCCAATCGCTTCGTGCTTGATGTCAAGTTCGGCGCCGCATTTGCATGTGATCTCAGGCATCGTCGCTCATACCTCGTGTTGCGGTCGGCATGGTCTGTTTTCAATAGATGTACCCGATTTCCGTTGGCGTCGCCAATATCCGACGCTCTGTGCAGCAGCCGTGGATCTCGCGTCGTGCGCCGCTCCGATTTCTGCTTGCCTTCGGAGGGTCGAAGCCGAATAATTCGAACGATGCCCTATCAGCTACAAACGGTGCTGGACGACCGAGTGTGATGTCTGATTCCTTCGCATGTTCGACAGCTACAGCTACGATCTGTGTCTTTGATCTCGCCGCCCTCAAGCATCGCCTCAACGACGATGCGGACTGGTGGTCCGCGCCTGACGATGAAATTGTGGAATTAAACGCCGGTAGCGTTGTTTTCATCAAATTGGGCACCGATGGTCGCTTTGAAATCGAGGCTTCGTTCGATTGCGAGGTTGATGGACCGCAGACGAAGTCTGCATTGATTCGGTGCCCAAGCGGTCAACTCTTCATCGGCCCAGCCGAGCAGACAACGTCGGACGGCATGGAACCCGATAAATCGCATGGCGGTCGCTTATTCACGCTCGAACCGCAAAACTATCGTGTCTCCGTCACACGTACTTCAGTTGACAGCTTGAGAATCGTGATTGTGCCGACGACTGACGAACCTAAGAATCAGCTCACAAATCTGTTACGCGTGGAATCGTTTGATGCCGGCTTACCGGAAGTCTACGGCCTGAAGGTCGTTGGTGGCGTCGCGATTGGCTTTGGTGTCGGCTTCGGCTTCCTTCTGCTACAGGACGCGATTTATGGCATCCATCGACTCGACTGGTGGCATGACTTTCACGCGACCACGACCATCGGCTGCCTAGTTGGTTTCGTAGTGGGTTTACTGTGGACCTGGGGAAGTGGAAACGACGCACAGAGTGGCGCGACAAGGGACGAAAAAAAAGTCGCGCAACAGTTCACGTTTCCGCTGGTTCGCAAGCTCTGCTTGGGAACCCATAGGATCAACGGCCATCTATTGGCACGCAGACCATTCATCAATGAGGCGTTCCCAAGCGGAGCTTGGGAACGAGTGAACGGAGGTCTTCGAATGACATTTCGACTTTCCTGTGTCGCACTTCTATTGCTGTTCGTTGGCGGTCCCGGCTGTGGTTCGAAGCCCGACCCCAGGCCAACCACCCCCGAAGAAATCGAGCGATTTGAACAACTCATACGCGAACCACCGTTTGATAAGGACGATCCTCGGTTGTGGAGGCGACCGGCAATGGCGTATCAGCTCAAACCCGCATGGCTGGACGAAACGACATGGAGCGATGAAAAGCACTTTAGAGGCTACGAGATTCTGAAAACCGAGGCACTTGACGCTCAAGTCTTGGCGACAACTCGTGGCGTACTGGGCGATCCAGACAATTTCGAGTTCAGAGCATCCTGCTTCACACCAGGGCTCGCGTTTCGCTTCGGCGAAGGTGCCGAATCTGTTGAAATCATTATCTGTCTAGACTGCTCGATTTACGAAGTCTATGAAGCAGATCACGACGACGCGAGTGGCGACGCATTGCCCGACGGAATGCGGCGTGGGCTGACTGACAAGGGAGTAGCCGAACTCACCACGTTGTACAATGAGTTGTTTGTTGGCGAATGAGCGCATGAGTACCGAACCGACCCGCAAGAGACGGATTCCTACGTCGATCGTCATCGTGGCTCCGATTGTGCTTGCCTTCGCGTATGTACTCGGCTTCGGACCTTGGTACCGGATGACGGTCTACGGTTTTCCTACCGAACGAGTGTTCCGTCTTATGGAAGCTCTGTACAAGCCCGTATACTGGGCTTGCGACAACATTCCGGGGGTGGCCGACTTTTTTGACTAGTACGTTCCGTTGTGGAAATAGTTTTGAGCCTGAGCTACGACTTCCCGAGAGCACATTCCCGCAACCCCCGAGACCGGCTCCCAATCGCCCCGCTGGACAATTGCATGAGTACCGAATCAATCCGCAAAAGGCGACTTCCTGTCTCGCTGAAGATTGTGGTTCTGATTGTGTTGGCGGTCGCGTATGTGCTGAGCACCGGACCCGTGAACTGGTTGTTTGCGCACGGCCATATTTCCCTTCAGACACTCCGGTTCATGGTAGTTCTTTACGCGCCGCTCACTTGGGCTTGCGACCACATCCCGTCGGCGGCCAACTTCTTCGAATGGTACATCCAACTTTGGGTTCCGTCGTGAGTGTGAGCCGTGACTTCACGTGACCACATTCCCGCACGCCGCGACACCGGCCCCCAATCGCCGCTTTTTTGGCCTTGAATTCTTCAAACCGGTTGCGGTTGCATACGTTACGGTTAGTGCTCGCTCATAGTCGAGTAACCTAGTAGGGCGGATGCTCGCGCCGCATGCGGTGGCCAAAGTCTGTACATGCGTCTTGAATTCTCGTATTCGCACGTTCATGATGTAGTCGGCAAAAATTTGACATCGGCTTGGAGCATCATCATGAGACAACCTGCAACAATCCTGGCATCATCGTTGGCCGTGGTGGCTGTATTATCGCAGGCCAACATCGCTCAGGGTGGCGTGTTCTACGGCGTCGACTTCGATGCTAGGGCGTTTCTTACAATCGACACCTCGGACGCAACCACGGCGATTATCGCTACGTCTTCAGTGCAGTACACGGGGCTCGCATTCAACAAAAACTCGGGAGTTCTTTACGCTCGTTCGTTGAGCGACCTCTACACGATCAACCCGGTCACCGGTGTGCCAAGTCTCGTTGGCGGAAATGGTGTCGCCGATACATTGACTGCCCTCGCATACAACAACGACTATTCAACGCTCTACTCACTAAGTTGGGGACCGGACCCCGGCACAACGCTCTACACCATCGACGAATCGAATGGAAATGCGACGGCAATCGGCTCAAACAGCCCGCAATTTCTTGGCAGTCTTGCAATAAACAGTTTGAATCAAGCGTTTGTTGTATCACACGCCGGCGGTGATCTATATTCGATGGATCTTAGTGACGCGTCATTGACGTTTATTGCTACTCTGGATGATGCAATTACAGCAATGGCATTCGATGAGAATGATGAATTGTTCGGCGTGACGCTGTTTCCGGATACGCTAGTGAAAATCAATACATCCACAGGGGGCTTTACGACAATTGGCGGCATCCCGTTCGTCGACATAAACGGCATGGCCCCGGCCTTGGCGACCGTCCCAGAACCATCCAGCTTCGCCCTACTCGGCCTCGGTGCTCTCGGCTTGATCGCCTACCGTCGCAAGCGACGAGCCGCTTAGTCGATTCATGTTTTCAATCAGACGAGAACTCTCACCCGCTGGGCGATCCCGGCGGTTTTTTTTTGCGCTGCGTGAAATCGGATGCCCTGTGCGGCGCGCGTCAATCTCTCGCGTGCTGTGTGTTGCTGCGCTTTCTTCTTGCCATCGGACTTTCAAAGCTGGATAATTTGAGCAGTGGTTTGTCGCGAATGAAAGTACGACTTCTTTCTTCGCGGCAACGTGTCAGGCAGAACCCGGTTGGGCGAACAAGAACTGTGAAACAGCAACAAAAGAACTCACTGCTTGCGGTAGCGATTCTTGCCGGACTTTTTTCGCTGCCCACGACGTGGATGACGATTCGCGGCGCTCAATTCCAAAGTGACAATGGCGGCATGCTCGATTCCGCTTTCGGTGGAATGACGATCAGCGTCACCGGCCTCAACGGTCACGTGACGTTCCTCGTCAAAACGCCGATCTGGTTCATCAGTTTCGTCGTGATTTCAGCCAGCGTGGTTCAACTGATGAGAGGATCGAAGACCTTTGATATCCCCACTGCCGTCGAATGGGGTGTGGCCGTCGTGGCGGTTGCCTGGGTCGGTATTGCCCTGGTCATCGCATTGATGTCCGGCCAGGCATCGTTTGGGATTGGGGCACTTCTTGGTTTGTTTTCTGCTGCAACCCCCTTGGCCATGCTTATTCTTCCCTCAGCTACGGCCGACGATCGTTCCGTGAATCAAGAGTGACTCAATCTCGCCGTCGCCCAACTAAGAAGATGAATCGACTAAAACACAAACAAAACAGACGATGAATCGTTTAGGAGACTCGCGTCAGTGGCATGGGAGAGTCAAAGCCAGACGATCCGAACCGCCGTTTGTCGCGAATGAGAGCACGGTTCGCTCTTCGCGGTAACGTGTCCGTCAAAACCCCGTAGGACGAGTCGTATTCAATGTTCGGCTTCCTCATCAGACTCCTAGCCATTGCGCTAGTCGGCTTCGTGGTGTGGCAGGTGATGCGCCCAAGATATGCCGTAAGAATCGTGATCGGCAAACAGGGCATCAAGCACCACAAAGGTCTTCCGGCGGCGTATGAAACAACTATGTTGGAGTTCTTCGAGAAACATCGATCGTTCGACGGCGATGTTACGATTTGCGCGACGCGTCAAACAGATGGCTACTTGCGACTCGCCTTCAAAGGGCCAGTTGATGAGGGCATGCGGCAACAAGTCCGAAACTTTTTGATGACGGTGATGTAGTGCGTCATGTGTCGGCCGTCCGGCCGCCCAACCGCCGATCAATCGCCTGTTCATTTGCCCTCCCATTCCTCCGACCGGTCGCCGTTCATCACGCGCTGCCGGGGCGCCCCGTCGATCGTCGAGAGGAATTGACCGCATTGGCGACATGGCCTGCAGTTTTCTCGGCACTTTCGCTTCGTCCGACGGCCGTCCCGGAGACGTCTGACGGCGGGGAATTTTGGGGAAATTATCGGGATTACGTGGTCTTGCCTTGAACTGCCGATCGAATATGTGCATCCTGCTGGTGTGATTACGGATAAGGATGGGTGTTTGCACCCAGCGCATTTTTTGAAGTCATCATATTTTCTTCCTCACAAAACACGAAAGGTCTGATCGATGCGGATCACGAGACTACTCGCGGTATTGGTTTTAGTAGTGCCCGTGTTGGGGAGCGTCGATGCTCTTGAGGCCGGTCCGATCGTTTACATCGGGCTCGATCCGGGAAATGGGCACTTTCAACCAGAGGCCAGTCCGCTGATGGCAAATGCGGCGAGATTTGCCGGAGGTTCGGTTGACCCGGCCATCGGTTACCTCGAAGCAGGTGCAGGTTTTGGTAGCGGCACGGTGGGCCCCAAACTGGTGTCCGAAGGCTTCACAAACCTGACGCTCTTGACGTCGGCATCGTTAGCGATCATCGATCTTACCGTGTACGACGTTTTGTACTTTGGGCCCACAACCTCCTCGACTACGATCGCTGACTATGTCGCCGCTTCGGCAGCGATCCTCGCGTACGTGAATGGCAGCGGTGGCTTGGTGGTTGAGCCGAACGTCTTCGACGCGTCGTCGTGGTCCTGGGTTCCCGATGCGGCGGCGATCGGCCATAGTGGCGCGACCAACGTAGGCGACAACACCGTAACGATTGTTGATCCCGGGCATCCTGTCATGCAGGGCCTCACAAGCGCAGGCCTCTCAGGCTGGAACTCCTCAATTCATTCGACATTCTCGACACCGGCTGCCGCCGGTTACAGCGTCCTTGCAGTCGGTGGCACGGGTACGGCGGCGATTATTGTGAAGGGCGGACTCGTGGTGCCCGAGCCCTCGAGTTTCGCATTGCTCGGCCTCGGCGCTCTCGGCTTGATCGCCTACCGCCGCAAGCGACGAGCCGCATAGCCGATCCAAGATTTCAAAGATCACACACCCGCTGGACACTCCCGGCGGGTTTTTTGTTGCGCTCGTTGAAATCGGATGTTTCGGCCTTTCGCAGGCCGGCGATCACATCCTGCACCGCGCGGCGTCGATTACTGCGATTGCTGTGAGAACCAAGTGACCGTTCGATCCAGACCGTCGGCCAGCGGTACCTGGGGTTGCCAGCCGAAAACCTGTTTCGCGCGGGACGCGTCCACCAAACTGGACTGCAAGTCGCCGGCGCGTGCCGGGCCGTAGCTTGGGGCGGGGACATCCTGCGAAAGCCCTCGCGCCTGTCGTGCCGCGATGCAGCCGCGATGAAGCTCCGCTGCCAGGAAGTTGATGGTTGTGGCATTCGATGTTCCGACGTTCAGCGCCACAAACGGAGAATCGAGCTGCGATTCCATCGCCAACACGTTGGCCCGCGCGACGTCTTCGACGTAGACAAAATCGCGGACAATGCTTCCGTCCCCGTTGATCGTCGTCTCGGCGCCGTTCATCATACGCGTGCAAAAAATGGCGACGACGCCGGCTTCGCCGTGGGGATTCTGACGAGGTCCGTAGACGTTGGCATACCGCAGAGCCACGCCTTGAATACTATGTTCCCTGGTGAAAAACTCGACGTACTTTTCGCCCACCCACTTACTGATTCCGTAAGGTGAAATAGGATCCGCCGGATGATCTTCACCGGCCGGCTTGTGAACGTCTCCGTAAAGCACTCCACCGGACGAAGCAAACACGAACCGTCCGACGCCGTGCTCCGCGGAAAGTTCGAGCATGTTCAGCAGGCCGATCACATTCACTTCCGCATCGAATACCGGCTCTCGAACTGATCGGCTGACCGACATCTGCGCAGCCTGATGGCAGACGCAATCGGGATGGACTTCATCGACAACACGGCGCAGAGCGAGGCGATGGCGAACATCGATTTCAAAAAAAGGAACGTCCGACGTCAGGTTCTCCTGTGATCCGGAAGATAGATCATCGACGACGAACGGTTCATGACCTTGCGAGACAAGTTGTGCGACGACGTGGCTGCCGATGAATCCGGCTCCACCGGAGATTAAGACGCGCATACAGCCCTCATCGTGGTGAACATTTTGCGGATGGCTTGCCGCTCCATCGCTTTCGACCATTCAGTGACCCGATGATAGCTCTGGAAAGTTGTGCTGTCCATGTCCTTGGCCTCTCCATCGGATTCGTCGGCCACGTTTTGCTCGCTACGGCGAATCGCCGGTTGGGTATCACCTCCGAACAGGATTGTCATTTGAGACGTTCTTTCTCCGAGCGGCGCCGAAAAGAACCCGAATGCGATTTGACCACCGAGAAGGGAACTGCTCGACTCGTCGCCGATGCGCGGCCCGGCGTCGTCATTCATCTGGCCGCCGAACGTCGGCTTGGAAGAAGTGACCATGTCCGCTACGTTGATTCAGTTGGAATGATAGAGAAACAGAGTTCATCCCCGGCTAGCCGAAGTAGCGCGTCTTGCCACGATTCGTCTTCGCCCAGCGACGCGTGCTATGCGGAACAAGCGGCAAGGCGCGATGGGGCTTCTTTGGCTTGCTCTTTTTGCCGGTCGTCGTAGAATCTGCCAATGTGCTTCCCTCACGCGGTGTGACTTGACTGAGAATCCTGGAGTCAAAGACTCACCACAATCAAGTGTTCACAGTCCATGCCGCTTGGGGCCAACCGAAATCGGAGGCGACTTCAAGTCCTGTCACATCACAATGGAACTTAATACTTTGCGCCCGTAGCTCAGCTGGATAGAGCAACGGACTTCTAATCCGTAGGTCGGAGGTTCGAATCCTCCCGGGCGTGCTTTGTAAGTCACTGCAAAGTAGCGACTTACGTCATAACTATCATGCTGTTCTTTTAGCGGACACCGGCTGTTCCGGCCGTATTCCGGCTACGCGGTTTCGTTTTGGGGAGCCAGTGGGCGCTGGTCCATACTGCGAGCCAGCGGAATGGGCTGAGATGGGAATTGTCAATGGCGAACGTGCAAACCAGCCGCCAACCAGTTGTACCACTCTTCCTGTTCTCGCGGTGCGTGGTAAGATCCCGTCCGTGTCTCTCTCCCCTCCGTTATTCGGTATCGCAGACCGAAGCGTAAGGGGAGAGCCATTTTTGTAGAGACCAATTCCGTTTCATTCGAAACGCTTTTTCAGAACGTGCAGAGTTTTACTCGCCGAGATTGAATTGTCTTCGATCCACAACTCGTCAATTCCCATCATTGAAGACAAATCTGAAAATGTGCAATTCGACGCCGCCGCCCAACAAAGTCGCTGCTTACGGAATCCTACGCTCAATTCAAACGCCAACTTCTTTCTGAATCGCTTCAGTGATTGACGGGACTGCTTCCATCAATCTTTCTCTATCGGTAAAGCGAAGTAATTGGCGGATTAGCCGTGCGAGCGTCGCACTCAATTCCGGATAGTCTGCGAATTCCGACCGTCTGAACGCAGTCTCATGTAGACGTCCAAGGCTACAGTTATCGTCAAGGCGATAAAACGGTGAAGCAAACCGGTCACGTGATCCATCCATGAAACGTCTCTGAAGCGGAAATCCTACGCCAGCGTCAAGTCTCTCTTCGGCTGCTGAGAATGAGGATAGTTCATGTAGAATTGCCTCGCCCGCTCGCTTGGCCGTTGAGCCTCTCGTGATGGCGAGATACCAATCACCGGCAACCGATACATTTGACGGAAGACTTCGCACGTGAACGTTCCCCCGTTGGTTGCTCGCCATAGCAGACAGCATCGAGTGCAACGTACCAAACCAATGGCGCCACACTGCCCCACGGATTTGCCCTTCACTGCTCGGACGACGTAGCTCAGTACTTTGAAACGCCTTGTGCCCCACGCGCCAAAGCGTCTTGAAAGATTCAGTTAGTTCTTTCTTGCGCGAGAAGAGTCTCGAGATCTCTCCACCGGCTCGCTCCAACCATTGTGTACACGTACCGAGCTTTAGGCGCCGAAGATGGCGATCCATGAGAATTTCCAAGAAAAGGCAATTCAGATGCTCATCGGCGTCCATTGGATAGTCAAAGCAAATGCCGTCGTACGAATCGCATAACTTTGACAACGCCCCCCACGTGGCAACGTCCTGATCTGAAACCTTTGTTGAATCAAACGCCAAGAGGCTGAGATTCCCGTAAAACGGAACAGCCCAGTATACCTGCCCGTCACTGCAGCATTTCACCGACGCATCCGTAAATGCGGCAAACGATCCCAGATCATCAGTCACTGGAAACTCGTGGGCCCACTTTCCTGCGCGACCCCTGACTTGATACTCATCGATCTGAATGACCTGCAGCTCCTCTACGCCGCTCGTAGAGTGGGCGTGCGCTGAATCCGTTATCCCATGGCGATCCGAATCGGCCAAATCAACGCTAGTGCCAAGGGAGTATTCCAGTGTTTTGCAAAGACGCTCATTAAACTCCGCCTGGTGACTCGTTTCATTATGCAAGAAAAGCCTGACTGACAGTGGAACCGGAGCGCCACTCATGACACGCGTCAACAGCGCAAATTCGTCAGATATCATGATGCCGCGTTCCGGATCCATTCTGTGTCTATACACCCTACCATCATGTTCATTTAACCTCGTCTTGGAAACGTGCAGGGCTGTATATGACTCGCCGCGCAGAAATAGACGCTTAAACACAATGATACAATCGGAAATATCGCCCAGTGCCTCCCCCACAAGATCCGTGCCCTCATCCAAATCGGAGTATACGAACACCGTGGTGCATGTTTCTGTTCTCAAAATCGCACCCAGAGCGGCAATGAACGTCTCGTCGTTTGCAATTAACGGGCAATTGTCTTCCATGTACCGCAGGTCGTCAAAAACAACTCGCCCAATGGGCTGACCACTATTGCGTGCCCTTGTGAATGCACTGCCTATCGCCGCCAAGATCTCGCCCGGCCGAATATACCCCCCCTCGAATGAAAGTACGTCGATGTTTTCAAGTAATTCGGTCCTCTTGGGTATCTGATTTCTCTTTGGCCCCCTTCGCCCCTTCTTGCCGCGTCGACTTGTGGGACGGCCCCGCATAACATCGGCTGACGCCGGACCGCCACTTTCCGTGCGGACGAAAAACAAGTGAGCCCAATAGCGCCGCAACGATGCGTCAATCAAAGTGCTATTTCCCATCATGTCATTGAACACGTCGGCACGCCCACCGAACGTGATATAAAGACATCGAGTGGAACGTTCATTCTTCCGCTTAGCGCGCACATGCTCTGCAAGGAGGAAGAGTAGCGCTTGTTCGGTCTTGCCTGCACCGGCCGACCCCCGAATCAGTATGTTATCGCCACGGAGGAATCCCCCATTTCCACGGTTGACGTCACGGTTTCGCTGCCCAAAACGCAGGAGCGAGTCTAGCTCAGAACTACCGGTCCCAACGTACTCGCGCTTCAATTGGGGACGCCGACGCTGCGCGCGTTCCACGATGACGGCGGCCGTGGAGGGATATAACACTAGGCCACGACCGCGTTTGATGGTGGCGGCATGTCTACCACGATGCGTAGGCTGGCCTCGCGACTTCGAAAATTCGATGAAACGCTGACTATATGGATAGTCTCCCAACTCTTCGGCCCACACATTTATAACGATATCAGCCGTATTTTCCTCGTGATGAAACTGGCGCAGCGGATCTGGTTCCTTCTCCGCTGTTATTATCAGAGAAACCGAACTGCGCTTCATTCTTTGAAAAAAGTCGTTACGGCGATTTCTAATTGCCATCGGATCGTCGCTACTCGGAACCACGGAATTGATCGGATCAACAACGATTAGTCGCAGTGGAAATGGCGCCAGTTGCGCCTCCTTCACAAATTCGTCTATCGCAGCCATGTGAGTCTGAAGGCTGCTCTTCGAGGTCCCCCCGATCCCAAGAACGCCGTACCTTCCATTTGATTCGCGCGTAGCGGTTATGAATTCGATCGGTGAAAGTGCAACTCTGACATCGGGACGGGGTTTCAGCCAACGAAAGCACGCGAACTGGCGAAGCAAATCGTTCTGCGTCTGGTCTAGAGCGAAACAGAAGGCCGCACCACCTAAGCTTGCGACCTCAATCGCAAGTTTGGTTGCGAGAATCGTCTTGCCGGTGCCTCGATCACCTCGAATAACGATGGTTCGTCCTAACCACTCGGCGCCAGGTGATACAGGTGGAAGCAGGAGACCGCCCCCGCATAACGAATCAAAACCATCGATGTCTGTCTTCAATCCAAACGTCGTGGCTAACATGTAGTCGGCATCACAACGTCCGCGCAATCGCAATTGATCACGTTGAAGCTGGTCTCTGACAGCAGTGCCCAAGATCTCGGCGACATCGAGGAAGGCTGACACGTGCTTGTCTGGAAGCTCTCGACAACCGTAGGCAACCGATTGTTGGGAAAGGGACTCACTAAGTTCAGCGAAATCGAATCGCCAGGCTCGCTCGGTGTGCGGAAGCGCGCCTCGAACGTCCCGCTCCTTCTGATTGATTCGTGTGTTCAAGAACGCGGCCATATTGTGGAATTTGTGAACGACCTCGTCGTTGTAGCGAAGATCGTTCATCGAATTCGCAAACTGGCACAGATGATATAGAATGTGTGGCGTCGGGAACTCACCAGAGAACACAGTGACGCATGCGTCCAACGGTGGAAGCGCTCTGCCGAGCGTGAGATGTCTGTTTCGTCGTAAGCTTTGAATGTGGCCGCTTTTTATGAGCGGGTTAAGGATAGATACGACGTCGATATCGGGAGGTAGGCTTTCGTACACCGCAGGTAACGGGACAGTAGAGTAGCCACCTGTCGATGACCTGCCTGCTGAAAAGGGCTGCCGGTGCAGGGCGTTATTCACAGTGCGAATGAATGTTGCTGTTGCGAAGACAGCATCCCTCAACGACCTTTTAGCCGCTACGTCAAGGACTGACATCTTACCGTTTGGCATGATGAACCCTTATCGGTGAGTATCGCGAGTAAATGATCCAAATAGCTGATATCGGCCGTCGGCAGTCCCGCGTTTTAGTTTTCCCGACTCAAGAAGCGCTGGTATCTGGCGTAGCGCGACTGCATATATGGAACTGTTACCGTATCCGCATAACTCAGCGAGTGGAGCGCCATAAGTATTGCGTGTCAATTCTTCGAGATCGTGCAATGCTGAATTCTGGCCCAATGACTCATCTGAAGAAGGATCCAAGCGTTGACAGTACAAATCGACTAGGTCGTGAGCTTCATCATACAAGTAGTTGTTGAGAAGTTCGTGAATGTGAGTGACAAAGTGATGTTCGAAGGCAAGTGCCGAAGTAAGATCGAACGAAGTACATGTGTTTGCGATTTCGCTTGTGAGCGAATCTGATTCAGAGATGAGCCTGCAGATTGTTGTTGCATGTGCATCGTGAATGCCCAAACCTGCAAGAGTCGGAAGATCTTTCTCTGTTTCTACGCGGATGCGTGAACCGCGCCAAACTCCCGCGACCGCGGCAATCGAGGTCACGAGGCTGATGATCGACCTGTCCCGCCCAGCGGCACGAATGAATCCGTGACGTTCAAGGGCGTCAATGATATCCGCGGGCTCATCGATGCCAAGATCGTCGCGAAGTAAGGCAATTACTGATTCTCTATCCGTAATTCCAAGGTGAACGGCGTGATACAGAATGATGAAATGAAAGGGCAGCAGGGCGGCTGACTTGTCCTGTCGCCAAGGATAATAAAAGACAGGTTGAACGGATTTTAGGTAAACCCGTTCGACAAAACTCCACCATTCTTCGTCCAAGTCAATGACGAACATGCGACATCTGTGAGCGTATCGGAGTTCGGGCGATGGTGAATCTAACTGAGTTGCAACCTTTTCGAAAACGGCGGATTCATAAAACCCGGACCACAGATGTTCATATCTTTGACGGCTGTCGGGAGCTATCGGAGATCGAACGAAAATCTTCATTCCGCGGTTCCTAAAATGGCAGATGTGAAATCTGCGAATCTCACCTTTTCCTCAAAATACTCGGTCAATACGCGACTAAGCGTCTCTGGGAGCCGCCCCGGGACGTAGTGGATCCATTGTGCAAAGTGTCTCATCGCGCCTTCGAGGTCAGCCGGTAGAACGCCATCCGCGATCGATTTCAACACATCGCCCAATAGCCTTTGAAACATTTTGTCGGCAAACTGAAGCGTGCGAAGCCGATCTTCCACGCGGGGTGGATTCAGGGCTTGTCGGTGGACCGTTGAGCGACAAAGAAGCGGATCTGAGAATGCGTCATATATGACCAAGGCATCGTCAAAACCCGCCTTCGCTGCAGAATTGTTGCCAAGAGTTTCCCGTGTGTGGCGCTTGACTTTCTGAAGACATTGATCATGAAACCGCCAATGTACACGTGTCGAATTAAGTCGGGATAGCTCTCCGTGCATTAGGGGAAATGCGCGCAGCCAGCCATGGGCAAAGTAGTTGGATCGCTCAAGGTGTGCGATTCCGGGATGTTTGGGCAAGAGGTGGTCCACCGATCGGTGGCATAAGAGTTCATGCAGCAATGCACCAGACAATCCGTGATAAAGGTAGTACGCCAGGTGTGGCACCTCGGCAATTCCGAGCGTCAACATCGCACGGTTGTCAGTGGACCCTGCTGTGTTAATTTCAATTGTCCCAGCGCGATCGGTATTGACAAGTTGCGGAACCAATTGAAAGTGCGATTGCGGCCTGTAATCGAAGGAAGAGAACAGTTCACGTGTCGTAGTAGATATGGAATCGATGTTGAGTAATTCAGCAATTTGAGCAATTGGAGTAGACTCATCGAGAAGCTCGAAGACAGAACTAGTGAAAAGCTGGGCATGTTTCGTGACGACCGAGCCGTCGAAATCAGGAAACGCCATCTGGAAAAGCCGCTCGATTCGTTTTTCGACTACAGCTCGCATTTCTGTGAACGAATCGGACGGTGAAGAGAGTTTCGATTGAAGAACATCTTCGTGAAAACGTGATAAGATCCGGTCCAGCGTTTCTTCGAAATACTCGAGGTACGTGGAGAATCCGTCGTACTCGTAGTCGGTTCGCCCGCTCGGCAGTTCCGACAACGCGTAGAGTGGGTGGTATAGTGAGACGAACGTATCAGCAATCATCTGGGCGGGTGAAGTGATCATCGAATGCCGCTGAAGAGAGTGGGAGCAAGATCATGCCAAAGAATACAGAACTATGTGTCGTCTCCCTGAGATGGCTCATCCTTTCGATCAACCTGGGCTTGAAAAGTCGCAATTAATGGTTTCACGAATAGCTCGGTGATCACATTTATGGAGACGCCACCCGCGATTGTGACAAGAAAGGCTACTACAACATTGCCGTCGGCACCACGGGACTTTGGCGGAAGATACGTTGTGGTGGTGGAGCACGAATCGGAATCTATATTGCTCTCGATCTGTGAAAGCCTCTCGGCTACGAACTCTCGAAGTCTTGTTTCGTCCTCATGCTCGTTCAGAAACACCTCCACAGAGTAGATTCTTGACATCATTGGGCTCCGGATAGGGAAATTCAGTAGTTCTAACTTAACCGTCACGACTGACCTGCTTTTCGCACAGCCATACGAATGCTTTCTGAACGGAAAAATTATGGAAAGGGTGTCCGTAGCTGATCCGGGTCCACGGCACGAGAATAGTGATTCACCCTGTTGAAATGCCACCGCACATAGCGGAACCTAAGCGCATATTTGCGCTTTCTGGGAGATGGCCGACATGAGATGGAACCGCGCGAGTGCGGCTAGTCGCCGGAAAGCAATTCGCCAGAATACCGTCAGTTCTCTCAGAAATCAAATGCACTGCGGTAAGGCCCGCCGAGTGGCATCTTTCTGCCAACGGCCTACCAATGTTTCGCCCTGTTTCAGCACCGGGCTGCACGGTAGATGACGACGAGTGTTTTTCCTGCCGCCACTTTGATCTCACCCGTGCTCGCCATGATCACTCCACCCCGACGGTTCTCCGATTCAAGACTTCCGGCACGTGCAATGACGGCACACCGGGATTGAGATGCCGGGCCATGTTGATGTAACGGGCTTAAGGCCACAAGCCGACATACTGCCAATCAGACGCTGGACTCAGCGATGCGGGCTGGGGGTTCAACACCGTGCAACGCGCTATCGAAACGTGGTGACCGTGATCGGAAAGAGATACGTAGCTTGATTCCACTTCTGGGTTCATATCATGACTTCTTCTTCTCGTCGTTCTTCATGCCTCCAGTATCGCTTGGCAATGTGAAACAAACGCTGCACGACCTTGGCTCGGCGGGCAGCGAGAATTGCCTGGAAATCGAAATGCACGGGCCGTTGCAAAGCGAAGGGAGCAAGGGCCTCTATCAGTTCGGCAGCCGTCTGAAACCGATCCTGGGGCATTTTCGCCATCATCCTTTCCACGACGTTTGCCACGGACGGAGGCGTGTGGGGGGCAAGGCGGTTGACCGGCTCGGCGGGTTCCAATCGGTGGGCGCCCGGCCTATCAGCCACGGAGGACGTCGGATGGGGAACCGATCCGGTCAGCGCGAAATAGAACGTGCAACCCAGGCTGTAGATATCCGCCCGCGCATCGATTCGTTCCCCGCGGATCGTCTGCTCCGGAGCCGAATAGTCTGCGCTGAAGTGGCGTCCGTTTCCACCAGCCTCAGCCGCGGTGTCCATGTCATCAATGCCGTCTGCGAGCGACTGACCTAAATCAACGATCTTGAGTCGTCCGTGACGGTCGATAATGAGGTTTGACGGTCTGATGTCACCATGAACCCACCCATGCTGGTGTATGTATTCCAGTCCCATAGCCGTTTGAAACACGAAGTTGCACGCATCGCGCCATCCCGTCCGGATGTGCAACTGGGTCAGCTCTTGCAGGTTCGCGCCGATGACGAATTCGCGAACAACGCATTTCGCCTCATCAGCGTCAAAGCTGCCCAGCGTGTGGAGCACGTGAGGACCGGCCGCGACAGAAGCCGCCTGGGCTTCGAGCTCGAATAGCGCTACCGCGTGAGGATCGGCGGCACCAGCCGCGTGCAGAATCTTCAGAACAATGTTTTCATCCGCTCCGACGTCGTGGGCCTTGTACAGCCATCCTGTGCGACCGACTTCAAGCAAGTACTTCACGCGGTATCGGTCTATGTCGAATTCCGCCACGTCGGCGCTGCGCAACAAGTCGGCTTGAACGGCGTCGATCACGTTGTGGCTGACGAGCGTTTCGGCAGCGTCGGGTCTCAACCGCTCGAACGGCGACTGTGCCCGCGGTGTCTGAACACGGTCTCTGTACGACATGAAGGCCGCAATTCTCTCTTGCAACGATCGCTCTTCGGCGCGGAAGGCCTGGATTCCCGCCTCGAACTGCTTTGACCGGGCTTGCAGGAAGGCCAGCTCGGATTGAAGCTGTTCGCGCTGTCGGATTAACTCCGCCGCCGACTCAGTCACTTCCACGTTTTTGCGTCGACAAAGCTCTTGTTCTGAATTCAATGTCTCACGTTTCTGTCCGAATGTGTCCCTTTCGTGTTGCAGCTGCTCGAACCGAGACTGCAGATCCCGACGCTGCTGTTCGACCTCGTGCCGCTGCTGCTCCCAGCCGGTTGCGTCAGCCTTCGCCGATTCGCATTGTTCATCGAACAGCCGGCGATCGCCAGAAAGGCTCGCTTGCGCTTCGTCAAGTCTCTGCTGATCCGCTTGGAGTCGCGACTGTCCGTCTTCCAGCGCGGCCTGTTGTTGCTCAAGATCGTTGCCGCGCTGTTCCAACTCGGATGCGAGTTCCGACGCATTCAGCTTCTCTGTCTCGAAGCGCTGGCAATCCACCTCGAATGATGTGATTTGCTGCTCGATGTGCGTTTGCTCGGCCTGGAATCGTTCGAGATCCAACTGCAGCTGCAGCCGGTCGACTTTCAGCGCTTTTTGCTCAACGTCAAGCCGCGCAGACTGTTTGGAGATGTCTTCACTCTGCCGGGCAATGTCGACGGCGCCGGCCCCCAACTCTTGCTCGCGGCGCGCAATCAGATCGCGGTCGGACTCCACCTCGCGAGTTCTCTGTAGGAGATCCTGCTGTTGGGCCGAGATGCGATCGCGGTCCTCCTGCGCCTGACGGCTTAGGGAATCGAGTTCCTGCTGTTGGCCCACGAGTTCCCGCTGCTGATTCCGGTACACCTGCTCGTGCGCTTCGATGTCTTGATGACGGCGGGAAACCGACTCTTCGTGCTGAGCGAGATCTTCGCTGGCCTTTCTAAAAGCCAGAATATCCTGCTGATGGCTTCGCTGGTCGTCGCTGAGTTGATTTCGCTTTTCGGTCAATTGATGGCGGCGCGTCCGCAACTGCTCGATGCGCTGCCGGAATCGGTCACGGCTGCGTGCGAAACGCTGCTGTGCGTTGTTCAAGCTTTCAGCCGCCCGTTGGGCATCCTCCTGTGCCTCACCGAATTGCCGACGATCGTTTTGGATGTCGTCTGCAAGGTCGTGCAACTCTTGCTTGTTTTCCCGCAACTCGCGCCATTCGGAATTAAGCCGCGCCGTATCATCTGCAACTTGCTGGTGCTCGTTTTGCAGCCGTTCGTTCTCGTGCGAGAGGGTCTTCTGCTGCTCTTGAAGTTGTGCCTCTGTGCCGGCCAACTGATTGCTTCTCTCGTCCAGTGTGCGTCGCGCTTTCTCAAGGGCGTCTTTCTCGCGATCGAGATGTTGTGCTGCAATCCGCGCTGATTCGACCTCGACCTGGATGTCTGCGTGATCCTGTTGCAGTTGCCGTTGGTCGCATTGCAGCACCTCTCTTTCGAGATCCAATTCTTTCTGCTGCCGCTGCGACTCCGCCAACGACTGGGCGCACTCATCGCTCTCGCGTTTGACCCGTTCGTACTCAGTACTCAAATTGTCACGGGTAAGGTCGATCTCTTTTCGTTCGCGTTCGATGTCGGCTGAAGCCTCTGCGAGTTTCTGCTGATCCCGTTGCAGAGCGTCCGCGGTGGTTTGCTGGACCGCAGATTGTTGCGCAACGTCAGTTTGTTCACACTCCAGCTGTTCCCGCGCGGCCTCGAGACCCACGCGAAGAACGTTTAGGTCTTCGCGTTCTGCCTCGTCATGCACGCGCTGTTCCCGGTTTTGGACGGATTCCGCGTCCAGCCGCTGTTGTTCGCCTTGAAGCAGTTCCCGCTCCGACTCGATATCGGTTCGATTTCGTTCGAGTTCTTCCAGACCAAGGCGGAGTTCTTCAGCGGCCCGGTCCGCATTCTGCTTCTCATCCTCGACGGTGGTCAATTCTCGTTCAAGTGCCTGGAGAACATCCTTAAGCCGCCGGTGATCGGTGATGAAGCGGTCGGCTTCACTGTGAACGTCTTGCTGGTCGTCGCTGGAGTCTGCGACGCTTCGGCCGGTATCTGGCGTCTGTGGCGTAGAAACGGCGAGGTTTGTCTCGACGAAAAAGACAAACGAACCGATCTGCAGCTGGTCGCCGTCTTTCAGCGCACCGATCTCGATCTGTGAGCCGTTCAGGATCGTTCCCACGGGAGCCCGCAGGTCTCTCACACGTAACACGCCAAATTCGAGCGTGATGACGCAATGTGCGGAAGAAACGTCGGCAGCGACCAACTCGATGTTACAACCAGGATCGCTGCCGACGAGCGTCGTCGTCCGGAGAATATCCTTGCGGATTCCGGGAACGTCATCTGTTGGATTCTTGTAGACAAGCCGGGCATACGGTTCTTCGCGATGCGGGATTTCGTCGCGTCCGACACGCTGCGGTTGCTGGTCCTGTCCGGTGCGAGACCCGTCGCCTTCGCTGGGCGGGCGATTTGATGCGAAGCTGCGGCGCAGGATGAGTTCGTTGGCGTCGAACACATCTATCATCTGGGCGAGATTCCGGCCGAAGTTTGTTTCAACCACGAATTCGAACTCACCGACCCTCAACCGGTCGCTGTGAATCAGCGTGCAGTTGTCAACCAGCGTACCGTTGACGCGGGTGCCGCCGGCGCTGCGGAGGTCGCGCACGCGGAGAGAACCGATCTCTAGCGTGATAATGCAATGGGCGTGCGAGACACCCGGCGCCTCGAGTTGAAGATTGCAGCCCCGCGAGGAACCGATCAACGTTGTGTGGCGAAGCACGTCCTTCTGTTGCGCCCGCCCGTCGGCATCGTAAAACACCAATCGGGCGTAGGAGCCGTCCGGCACGGTCGGGCGACCTGCGGCGAGGGTCCGTTTCTTGACATTGTGTTTGGAACTCATCGTTTACGGGTCACCTGCAAACCGGCGGGCAGACAGACGCGTTGAATTAACCAAGACAACTTGACACCCAAAGCGACGTTCCGATGTGAGGATGAACTCGTGCACAGAACGTGGTTTGGCGTTCAGGCCAATCTAGCGCGGCTGCGATCCGGAAAGACGTTTCAAGTGTTTTTCACATAGCTCAGACAGTTCGGACACAAACTCTGTGCGTTCGGTTTGGAATGTTAATCGTTGTTCGTCACATTGTTTCTGTAATTCCGCCAAACGCGTTTCCTCGCGGATCACGAGAGCCTTGTGATCTGCGACCGACTGCGAATGTTGGTCCTGCATCCGCTGCCGTTCATTTTCGAAATCAGTTCGCTCGACACCGAGCGCCGCGATTTCGGACTGTAGTTGGGCACGTTGATCCGTCAATTCCGCCTTGCCTTTGTCGAGCGTCCCGGCTACGGCTTTGAGAGCCCGGTGCTCGTTGTGCAGGTCGTCCTGAGTTTTGCGGATGTTCGCTTTCGCTCGTTCCAACGTGTCCGTTTCCGATTTCAATCGGACGCCGTGCTCGCGAGCCCGGTCCTGCTGATCTTTCAACGCCTCCCGGTCGTCCTCTAACTCTCTCTGGGACTCATCGCATTCCCGCCGGTCTTCCTGCAGTTGTTCTTGAGAGGTTTTCAGCGCAGAGACTTGCGATTCGACGCCTTCGCGCTGCTGCTGGACGTCTGCAAGTTGGTGATCCACATCGGCGGCGCGCTGCAAGACTTCCACACGTTCCTCGTCCAGGTGATGCTGGGCCCGTTCGAGCGTCGCCGCCAGTACGTCTAACTCCTGCTGCGCAGTGGTTAGGCGGGCGCGGTCTTGCTGCAATGCGTTCTGGTCGTCTTCGAACCGTCGGTGCTCCGATTCGAGGATTTGGGTCTTCTCTCGCTCGAACTGGTCCCGTTCTGCTTGCAGGTCTGACTGATTTGCGCGAAGCGACTCACGGGACGCGTGAATGTCGCCTTCGTCTCGCTTCAGCCTGCTTTCCCATTCTTCGCGGGACTGTAGCAGTTCCTGATCGTGAATTTCGCGCTGTGCGTGCGCTTCGGTAACTTCCTTGTGCAGCCGCTGCTTTTCGGTCTGCTGCTGTTGGCTCGATTTCGCAAGCTCGATGCGCTCGGCGTCGAGACTGCTACGCATGGACTTCAGATCGTCTTCGAACGCTGTCAAATCTTGCGTGCGCTGTTCAAGTTCCTGTTGAAGCGATATGAAGACCGCGTGTTTGTCCTCCAATTGACGTCCAAGATGATCAAGGTCCTCGGCACGAGATTCCAGCACAGAACGTTCGGATTCAAGCTGCGCCGATTGTGATGACACATCCTGTTCGTAGAAAGTCGCACATTGCCGTTCGAATTCTTCGCGCCGTTCGCTCAACATCCGTTGATCGTCGTCCAACTGTTTCCGCTCGGCCTCCAATTGCTCTTGTCGCTTTCGAAGTTCGATTTGCTGAGCGGAAAACTCGTCATCTGACAGTCTAGAACCGGCATCGGAGGGCTTGGCGTTGCCGGGCTCTGCCGTTGGACCGTGGGTCCGCGCGTCGCTCTGTGGCCCCTTGCGTCCACTCCATTCCTGCAGCGCAGCCAGGAATTCCATGGGGGTTTGGTATCGCTGCTTCGGGTCTTTGGCCAAAGCCTTGTTGAGGACGGCGCGGAGGTGCGGATCAGCATTGGAGATTTCGGGGATCGGCTCGCGCGCGTGCTTGAGCATCATTTCAACTTTGTTGCTCGCTTCGAATGGCGACCGCCCGACGATCAACTCAAATAACGTGCAGCCCAGGCTGTAAATGTCACTGGTGGCGTCCACAGGATGGGTGGGATCCATGAGTTCCGGCGGCATGTAGCGAGCCGTGCCCACCCTATTGCTCGACGTTGGTACTTGAGCTGGCTCTTCCGCCGCTGCATCGTGCGTCGACCCGATCTCGCGGTCGTGTGTCGCCAGCCCGAAATCAAGTAGCTTTGCCGTCCTATTTGGGGTAATCATGATATTCGACGGCTTAATGTCTCTGTGAAGGATGCCCCGTCGGTAGGCCAAGATGACCGCCTCCGTCACCTGTTCGACAAAGCCGACGGCCTCGGCTGGTTCCAGCGGTCCAGACCGCCGAACGCGTTGCCGCAGGTTTTCTTTGCCGATGTACTCCATGACAAAAAAGGAACCGTCCTTGGCAACGTCCAGAGTTCGCGCGATGTTGGGATGATCGAGTTTCCTGCTGAGTAGAACTTCGCGACGAAATCGATCCGTGAGCTTGGTACGGCTCCACGTATCAGAATGTGGGAATTTGACTGCTACGTCCTTCCCGAGATCCCTGTCCAACGCTCGATACAACTTAGCCATCCCCCCACGGCCCAGAGGCTCAAGCAGTTCATAGCGGTCCTCGAGAACCAGCGGGCGACGGCGGCGGCTGGAGATGACCTGCTGGGCCTGCCATGGCGTCAACAGCCCTCCGTCGATCAGTTTTTTCGTTAACTCGGTTCGCGTCGACTCAGCGCCGCTTAGCTCTGCTAAGAAGTGGTCAATCTCGTCCCGCGAAAGCACCCCCGATGAAACGACTGCGTCGATCAATTTTTCATTCCGACGTTTGCGTTTGACGCTCTCGTACCAGATTCGCATTTGCACGCGGCCAACCCGAAGTCTGTCCCCATCCTCTAGCTTGCAATACCGGTTGAGTTGTCTATTTACGGCCGTTCCGCCGCGACCGAGAAGATCGATGACCCACAGTCCACCCGGAGTCAACAGAAGACCGCAATGCGTTGCTGAAACAGAACTCGAATCCAGACAGACCTTGCAAACCGGTGAGTTTCCAACGAGCGTGAGAACCCGTCCGAGCGTCCAAACCGGACGATCGGTCGATCCGTTCAGAAACTCAACAGCAACTCGCGGCAGCGGACCGGTCTCGCCCCCGTACTCGCGCAACGGATTGAAACCAGTAGCGAGATCCGATGCGTGCTCCGCACCGGTGTACCGGTCGTCCACCAACCGGACGGTATGTGTGCCGACACGCAAGGACGTATTGGGCGTCAGCCAACCCGAGAGTGTCTTATGCTGAACGCCGTTGGAACCGTCGTGCGCGCAGAGCTCGACCCACAGCAAACGGCCATCGATGAACTGCAAGTAAGCATGACAATCGGCAACATCCTCACCTTTTAGGCGGATATCACATTTGCGTGACCGGCCGACAAGCGCAAACGGTCGACTGACCTCGAAATATCGCGGTTCCCGGCTCGCAGAATCTTCAATCGCCAGCCGAAACGTATCGGGCGACTTGACGACCGCCTGAAATTGAAGAACCGACTTGTCGACCACGGCAGCCACCTCTGAAACGGATGCGACGAACGCCTCGTCCAACTCCCAGGCCGCTGATGGACCCGGGATGAGCCGCGACATCGTCCAGGTGTGCTCACATTCAAGAAACGCAATGTCAGTAACAATTAAGGTTAGGCGGATTCAACACAGGGTGCAACTATTTCCTCGGGCATTCTTGAATCGTCCGACGTGGAATCATCGCGGCTGTCACGAGAAGCAACTGCCCGAACACAGATATCCTTTGCAGCGACCTGGACGGCAAGAAGTTCACGCACATTCAGGTGAAAGGGTCTGTCCTCTGGTTCGGTTACCCGTCCGGTCATTTCGCTAAATCTCTGTCCAACAAAGTAGGGCTACCGTACGCACGCATAGCCGGAATACGGCCGGAACGGTTCGGCCCTGGATCACATTGGGGAAATGACAGCAGCGTCAGCTGGCACCGGAACGAAGCCTGTTGCGACAAGGTCTGGCTCCCCAATCCCATGTCTCTTTTCCCACGATATGTGGCCTCTGCTCCCGCTCAGCGGGCGATCTTTCAGGACGCGGCCCAATCCCCGGCTTGCGTCTCAGACCATCAGATGGTCGCTGAGCCCACCCTCAGTTGGTTGACGCGCGAAGCCACCGACTCAGGTACCAGATGGCGTGCGAGCCGGGCACTTTCTTCAACACGCCCGAACGTTTCTTGAAACGCCAATCCGCGATCTAAATCAGATAGATCGTTGGTGCACGAGCGATGTGGAGCGTTACAATACGTTCACGCCATGCTGTAGTTTCCGTTCTTCGCTTCTGTCACGCTTGACAAGCGGGAACGACCGATGGTCGATGCGAAGCAGATAAAATCGCAGTCACTGGACGAAGTTCAAGCACCTCGAGCTCTAAAGGAAGAGTTACAGTGACGGCTTGCCGACTGCAACGAGAAACTCCGTACAAGGGAGGCGTGTGGCGCCGACGACACTGTGAAGTCAGAGCAGATGGAGACAAAAATGGATGACCTGAAGCTCTTTCAGATTGCGTTTGGGTCAGCACCCACCGGCATGGCCTTGATCGATCCTCAAGGGCGTTTTCTCCAGGTCAATCGAGCCTTGTGCGAATTGGTGGGCCGCTCCGAAGAAGAGATGTGTGAACTTGGCTTCCAACAGATCAGTCACCCTGATGATCTCGAATCCAGCGTACTCGGTTGGCAAAGAATGCTCGCGGGTGAACTCGATGTGTTGCAATACGAGAAGCGCTTATTGCATGCCAACGGTTCGGTGAAGTGGGTGCTTGCCAGCATCGCAATCGAAAGAGACGAGCAATGCAAACCCGTCTGCATCGTGGGGCAGGCGCAGGACCTCACCGAACGAAAGCTGGCGGAGCGGCAATTGCAGTTGACACAATTCACGGTGGATTCAAGTAGTACGCCGATCCTTTGGGCACGCCGCGACGCGAGATTCGTTTACGTCAACGACGCAGCACTTCGGCAGACCGGGTACACGCGCGAAGAGCTGCTCTCCATGACAGCCTACGACATCAACTCGGAATATCCGGCACAATTTTGGCCAGAATGGGTGAAGGCACTTGAGCGCGAAGATTCGCTAACATTCGAAACGCGGCATCGGCATAAAGATGGCCATATCATGCCGGTTGAAATCACAGCGAATCTGCTGCGGTTTGAGGGTGAGGAACTTCTATTTGCGTTCGTTACCGACATCACCGAGCGAAAGCAGGCCGAGCGGCAACTGCGGTTGACGCAATTCACCGTGGATTCAAGTAGTACCCCGATCCTTTGGGCACGCCCCGACGCAAGTTTCGTCTACGTCAATGACGCAGCTCTTCGCCAGAGCGGATACACGCGTGAAGAGATGCTCTCGATGACGGTACACGACCTCAACCCGGACTTCACGGTTCAATACTGGCCGGGATGGTTGAAGAATCTCAAGCGCGACGAGTCGCTGACCTTCGAGACCCGCCATACGAATAAAGACGGCAGCATCATGCCGGTAGAGGTCACGGTGAATCTGCTGCGATTTGAGGGTGAGGAATATCTGTTTGCGTTTGTTACCGACATCACAGATCGTAAGCGGCGCGAAGCAGAGCGTGAGCGAGCGGTAGAAGCTCTGCAAGAAAGCGAGAGCCGCTATCGACACATTGTTGAAGATCAGACAGATTTTGTCGTTCGCTGGCTTCCCGACGGCGTTCGGACTTTTGCGAACCAGGCTTATTGTGATTATTATGGCCAATCATCTGAACAGATCGTGGGAACCAGCTTCTATCCACTCGTTGCTAAAGAGGATCTAAACTCGGTTCACCGAAGAATCGAGTCACTTTCCGTCGACGAACCAGTTTCTATTGGTGAGCATCGCACTGTGCGTCCCGACGGAACGATCGCATGGAACGAGTGGACCGATCGCGGCATATTCGACGAACAGGGACAGCTGATTGAGTATCAATCGGTTGGACGTGATATCACCCAAAGAAAGAAGGCCGAACAAGGCGCACGCGAAGCGATCGCGGCAACCGCGCGCGTATCTCTTCTTTCAAATAGGGAGCGTGAGGTACTGAATTTGGTCGTGTCCGGCAAGACCAACAAGGTTGTCGCACAACGGCTGCGCATTTCCGAGCGGACTGTTGAAAAGCACCGCGCTAGCGTGATGCGAAAGCTTCGTGCCACCAGCGCGGCCGAACTCGTGCAGATCGCGATGATTGCGGAGCAGTCAGCCGCAATCCACTGATGTGCAACGCCTTGCGCTACACGAAGCTCCCAGTCGACCCCGCCGAGGGTGTGGAATTCCGACGTGTGGAATCCCCCCGTTTTGCGGAATCTCAGCCGTCCAGAGCTCCCTTTGAAGCCGAAGAGTAGATAAATCTATCGACTATCGAGCGCCCGCTGTTTCAAGCGGTGTTCGACGTGGGGACGGATTTCCGCAGTTGCGCCGGCTGTCGAAGCAGGGACAAGCTGAGGCGCCGGCGCTTCGTTAACCACGCGTTCGCATAAATGACACGCGATCTTTCACCGGTCCAAGGATGTTCAAATGGTCCAGCCCCGTCAGCAGTCCCCTGATGATCGACCGCGAAGCGCCGAATCGTCCTCTAAGCAGTCCAGATCGACGTGGAGAGTTCTTCTAGTTGAGGATAGTCCAGATGACCTACGGTCCCTGGCACGGTCCCTAAATAATGCCGGCGCCGACGTGACGCTGGAGTGTAACGCAGAAGCTGCTCTTAAACGAATCACATCTGCCAATGTCGACAGCCAATGTTTTGACGTTATCGTCACCGATCTTCGCGTGTCTGGTTTGGACGGAATCACGATGACACGACGTTTGCGAAAGGAATGTTGCTCGGTCCCAATCGTCATGTGTAGCGCCGAGACTGATCCAACAGCACAAAGACTTGCCCTGGAGGCAGGTTGCGATTCCTTTCTTGACCAGTCATTGGCCCACGAAGACATTGTCACACACGTGCTTCGCTGTGCTGATAATGGTAAGCCGCCTCGAGACAGCAACCAGATCCAGTCGTGAGTACGGTCTGACGAAAGGCCGCCACGATGGTATCTGAACGTCAGGTTCCCGACGGCATTGCGAAAGGAAAGCGGAACAAGGAGATCGCTTGGGAACTTGGCATCTCTATGCGAACTGTGGAGAACCGCCGCAGCAGGATGTACAGGAAACTGGGAGTCGAGTCAGTCGCTGCCTTGATGGAGATTGCCATCGCGAAGAAGTATGCAGGCGCAATCGACCATGAATTTGCTTGACGATGCCGCGCCGGCGAACCTCACCGACTTCACTCCAGCGGCCAGCATCGCCATAGGGAATTTCGCTATATATGTGCAGATTTTCGAGTGTCATGCTGGCGTACCTTGGAATTCCATCGGTGCAGCATCGCTACGAATCACGGATCATTGGGTTGCTGTTGTACGGTGGCGGGAATCCGAATTCCTTTGACTCCATATGCGAATACGCGTCACGGTTTCTCGCCAGATCCCCTTCTCGTGCGGAGGCGGCCAATGCAGGTTGAGCTTCACGTCGTCCAGGGCGGTCGCGACAGCAGCACAATTGTTGACGCGGAATCGTTTCCCGTCACAGGCGATGCGTTTCTCATTGGTCGCGACGAAGTTTGCCATCTCCGACTGAACAGCAGATTGATCAGCCGTCGCCATTGCGTGCTTCTACAGGATGAATACGCCGTCAGAATTCGTGACCTATGTAGTTCGAACGGCACGTTCGTCAACGGTCGCAAAACTGACTCCTATGTGGACCTCAACGATGGTGACATCATCGTCGTCGGGGAGTTGTTTCTCCGGATCACGATTTCCAGATAGCGGAGCTGATGCGATTGCCGCCGTTCAGGCCATTCTTGACAAGCCCCTACATTACTCGTTGGCGATTCCTTTCAAGGCCAGTATGGTCCGTGACGTTGGGAGACTACCTCGCTTGGGATGCCGTGAAAACGCCTCGCCAAATCCCACGTAGACGGAATGCGGCCGGCACCGCATGACCTCGAATCACATTGGGTCGATGACAACGGCGTTGGCTGGCACGAAACATCCGCTTGCTGTGAAGACGGGAACATCGTCGGCTCGTCGTTCGCACGACTTGATCAGTCTGAAGAGACACTCCCGGCAGATGATCTCAGCGGCTGGATCACCGTGTATTCCGACAGTGGCTCGGTTGAGCAGGGAATTGACATCGCGCCACCCGTTAACTCGATTCCAGGAAGTTCGAGGAGAGTGGATGACATCTGAGCCACCCTAGTGGACTCGAACTCCTGTAATGTCCATCTGCTTCAGTACTTGAAGAATATCGTCGCGCGCGTCGCTACGGAGAGGGTTTGGAAATCGGCACTAATCTCGTTGTCTGATCTCTCCGTAAGCTATCCTTGGAGATACAGGTTACACGCAGCGTCCGCGATACGGGGTGAAATTGCCATGTTCGATGCCGTCGGATCATTCATCAATCTCGTCGTGGATCTGTTCGCGCTTTTCGTAAAGGGCGTCTGGATGCTGATCAAATGGATCTACCGCAGGAAATCGACGTCGACCGCCGAGAATGTTGGGGCTGCCGATGTTTCGTGCTCCGGCATTGAATGCAAACCCGCACTGAATGGGTTGGGAAGATCCAATGAATCGCAATCGATGCGCGGTTTCGCAAAAAACGGAAGTTAGGGCGCGCCCCGCGAAACTGTAGCGATTCAAATGCTCGTAAATCAGCTTCAATCGCGTATCGAGCCGCTACAACATGACTCAGTAGTTCCAAGTTGGACCATCAACCGTCGAGTGACGCAGGCTTTTCACGCCGTTGGCGTATTCGCGGTACCGCAATCAAACGTGTTTGGCCAAACTTGGAACTGCTGAGACTGGACATCGTCTACCCGGCGGGATACGCGGCTCCCGGACTCAGCCCTTGAACCTACGATCGGTCGGCTGACGCAAGAAGCCCAGACCTCCGGCGCCAGATGGACCGTCTTCCCACCATATGTGGCCCCAACTCTTGCTCAGTGGGCGATTTCGAAGGATGCGGCCAATACCGCGTTCAAAGAGAGACCATCGGCTTGTCAGGCACACCCCGGATCCACAATTGGCTCAGCCTCGGCCATTAATGTAAACCAGAATGTCGTGCCTTCGGCTTCGTTGGAAGTGAACCAGATTTCACCCCCGTGCGCTTCAACAATCGATCGACTGATCGAGAGACCGATTCCGAGCCCGCTGTTCTTGGTTGTGGAGAATTGATTGAACAAACACTCGCGCATGTCCGCAGGCACGCCACTGCCGGTGTCACAAACGCCGATCTCGACCTTGCCATTGTTTGTATACCGTGACGTGATTTCGAGGACTCGTCGTTCCGGCTCTCGTTCGCACATAGCGTCAACCGCATTCATGATGAGATTGGACACCACCTGAGTGATTTGCGTATGGTCGCCAGATACCTTCGGAAGATCGTCGCCGAGATTCTCCAACAGCTGTACACACTCCCGCTGCAGACGGGATTTCGTCAACTGAATTGCGTCGGAAATGGAACCATTCGCATCGATGGCCTGAATTTGCGGTAGACGGCGTCCAACGAATTCTCGGATGCGTTTGATAATCGTCGCAGCACGAAGACTTTCGGATGAGATCTGCTCGAGCGTGTCGAGAACTTCGTCGTTATCCGTCGATGGTTGTCTGAGCCGGATTTTGCACCCACTGGCAAAATTGGCGATCGCACCGAGCGGCTGATTGAGTTCATGGGCGATTCCAGCCGCCATTTCGCCCATGACACTAAGCCGCCCGGCATGTTGCAGATTGGCTCGGAGTTGTTCGATCTCACTTTCTGCTTCATCGGCACGGCAGCGTTCGCGCGTCAGCCGCTGTTCAGATTCGCGAAGTTGGTTGATGTGTATGGTCAATTCATGGCTTCTTTGTGAAGCCTTGATATAAAGCAAAGTGGCAAACAGGATCACCAGGCCGAGTCCGATTTCGGAGAGCGGATCCTGGATTCCGTAAAGCTGTTGGCGTTCATCGAGTGTGGTGACCTTACGAATCAGAACGGTGACGACGCTAGGCTGCATCGCGAGGCTGATTGCGAACAACGTGAGCGCGACCAACAACATCCGAACCTCTCGTACGTTTCGGCCTTTGTGCCGATGTATGATCCATCCAAGGGTGCCAAATATCAGCACGGCCGCCGCAACGACCAATCCGAATCGCAACGGAACATAGGGAATGTCGGCCAGCGCGAGAATGCTCCCCATGGCCAGCAGCACGCTTGCGGACAGTATGCCGATCGTCGCCAGTTGGCGGTCGCGATCGAAGGAATGTATGTGTGCCATCGTCGTAGTGTTCCCCAACCGTTTCTACAGTATCCAATGCACCAAAGTTTTATGCCATTTGACGCGATCCTGAAAGTCGAAGTACTCAATCTGGCACAGACTGTGACCGTGTAGATCACTACTGTCGCCGGTTGTGAAACATCACATGTCTCCAATCAGTGAGAGTTGCCCCTGTCACGGTCCGTGAGTCCAAGCTCCGATCGCTGAAGTGAGAAGGCTCGGCGCCTGCTCTGGCGCGAGACGTCGAAACATCACGTGTGGGCTGAGCCCACGCACACTGGGAACCCTCGCGAAGCCGTTTCCCCAGGTTGTGTTCCGAACGATCAGACGGCAGTTGAGCCTATGCGGCTAGGGATCGTGTATCCCGTTGTGGATCGCCGCCTCGGCATCGTTTGCCACCATTTTTTCCGGCTCCAAACCTGACCTTAAACCCATTTCTTAGTCCATGCGGAATGCGAGCGTTTTGGTTATCTTGCATTTGAATAAGAGGATTTTGGACCATGAAACGGAAGCGTTACACGGAATTACAGATTGCGTTTGCTTTGCGGCAGGCCGAGTCGGGGACTCCTGTGGCCGAGATCACTTGGAAGATTGGTGTCTCCGAGCAGACCTTCTACCGCTGGAAGAGAAAGTTTTCCGGGATGGGCGTGGCCGATGTTCGTCGACTGAAACAGCTTGAAAAATAGAACCGCGAGCTGGTCTACCGGATTCACAAGGAAGAGGGGCTACAGATGCGTCGAAAACGTCCTCGACGCAATCGCAGCCGTCGAGTCGACGTCAAGCGTCCGGTGGCTCGTCAGACGAATGAGAGCTGGAGTATGGATTTCACGGCCGACTGGCTCTTTTCGGGTCAGCGCAGGCATTGTAAATCAGCGAGGCGACGTATCATCGCCGCCTTCGCCACAGCTGCCGAACCTCCCGCAAATGATCGTCGAAGTGCGCGTGAAGATCATCGAGTTTTTTTTGCTGCGTCGCGGGGAAGGCAGCCGGTTTGTTGGCTTTTTTCTGATGACGATCGATGGCGGGGAGCAGGTTGTCACGGCCGGCCCACATGAGGTTCTGCTTGACCGGATGTCGGACGTCCGCTTCCTCTTCAAGACGACTGATGATTGGTTCAAGATTCCCTCGTACAGAGTCGCCGAATTCACTCCATTCGTCGGGACTCGCGCTGCGCTCATCCATGCGCTCCACGGTTGCCCAGAGTTCCGCGTAGAGTTCGTAGACCTCCCGATCGGCGTCGTGATTTGGGACCGCAAGCACGGCTAAATTCGAAATGGCGATCAGCAACACGACGCCCAGTGCCAATCGGTGCCGTTGCACCAAGTTCACGAATGAATACCGGCGATTACTCCGAATACGGCGCCGTCGCTGCCGGATTCTTTGGGGAATAGCCTTTTGCGTCGATTTGGCGACCGCAATGTCGGCATCGGCGTCAGCGGAGGGACCGGATGTTTGGTCTGGCTGCGATTCGTGAGGACAATCTTCAAGGCGTGCCTTCTCGATGTCCATCTCGCAATGCCCATAGGCTAGCCAGGTTTCGCACCGTTCCTGTCTGATCAAGTCGCCCGAAAGTAGCGTCCCATCGTCATGTAAGTGAAGCAGCTCACTTGCCGAACAGGGGCCCTTGATTTCACCATCAATTTTGTAAAACCAACCGCTACTCTGAGAGGATTCCTCAAAATGTCCCACGTTGCCGTCGATCAGATCCGAAAACTCCGCGACCTCGCCGACCGGCCGCCACATGCCGTCGACACCATGACGCACTTCGTCCGTCGGTCGCATCCGACGATGGCGAACCAACTCCGCGACGCGGTCAAAAGCAACGGGTCCACACTCACGCCCGGAAGCTCTGTAATACCAATTCTCACTCAAGCGGATCTGCTCCAGTCAACGGGTTTTCGCATGCTCTACTAGAGGTATCCAAGAGCTACAATCATAGCATCTCGCAGGCGTGTCTCAAAGAGAAATCCTGACGTACCACAGCACCAATCTTCCGCGCGCGGGCTGAGCACCCTCATGGATGCACGAATCCCGTAGCGTTTCGTGCGACATCTCGCAACGGCAGCCGCAAATAGAGCCCTGGGCGGATTTTTGTGTCGAAAATTCAGAACGCTTGGCTCATGGCCGACGAACCAGCGGTGAAAGGTCTCACAATCGAGAATCTCATTTTCAAGCTGACGCGTCAACGCCACTGACATCGCCTTCCGCTACCCTTGTTCCAACAGCCGTACGACTTCCTGCCGTCGCCGTTCATGCCCTTGCGTATTCATTCAGAAGCGTTCACATCAAATCGACAAATCAAAAGAACTCGATCAGGGTGGTAGTAGATCTACGACGCCTAGGGCCACGGATTTCTGTCCGACGATGCAGAACGGTGACGTTCCCCAACGTACCGACAACCAAGCACCGTAGGACCCTTAGACAACAATTAAGACATCTAGCACGACAATCAATGCCAGTGATAGTACAATCGTTCATCGAGACAAAGAGTTGTAGGTTTCGAGCAAGGAAATGATTGTCTGGAACAGGACGGTTTTGATAGGGAGAACAGATGTGGTAACGACTGAAACGCCCAAGCATCGCTCATTGGATGCGGTAATTGCCGCGATCGTGACCCTACTCATCGGTCTTAATCTAGTTTGGTTCAGTCCACTCTGGGGCCGAGATGGCAACAGGTACGCGATCATTCATGCAGACGATGCCGGCATGTGCCGTTCCGTAAATGTTGCAACGATGGATGCGATGAGTAAGGGCACAGTGTCATCGGCAAGCATCATCGTGCCGGCTCAAGGATTCGAAGAGTTCGCAACGTTTGCCACGGAAAATCCCGATATGGACTTTGGCATCCATCTGGCGTTGACGTGCGAGACTGAGGAATTCCGCTGGCCGACCGTTCTGCCGCCAAAGGATGTCCCATCTTTGTTACAGGCGGACGGCTCAATGTGGCGTCGATCGAAAGATGTCGCGCGCCACGCGCGGATTGAAGAAGTGGAAGCGGAATTACGAGCGCAGATTGAACTCGCGAAGCAACGCGGAATTCGACTCAGCCACTTGAATCATCACATGATGGTCATGTTTGAGCGTCTTGATTTGTTTCAATTGTATGCCCGGCTCGGAGTCGAGTACCAACTCCCCGTGCAATTTCCCTCACAGCTCGCCCCGGAATGGCAGCCTGAAGTTTCTGCGGATGTTTGGGCTGCCTACGAGGATGTTCGCGGCTCACTTTCCGAGCATGGTTTGCCTTTGCTCGACGGGCTTGACGGTGGAAGCTACGTTGTCCATCCACACAAGAAGTTCGAATACTTCACAAACGTTTTGCAAGGACTCAAACCCGGCGTGACCGAGATCGTGATCCACTGCGCCGACAGTCAGGCTAGCTCGCCGGCCCCGCCTGGTCTGTCAAGGCGTCAGGCAGACTACGATGTCTTTACGTCCGAGCGCATTCGTGAAGTTATTGATGAAGCCGGTATCGAGATCATTGATTGGCGGCAATTTGTAGAAATGCGCTGACTTCGCGGAAAACGACGGCGCACACAAATCGCAGCTCGGGCTCACACGTCAGCGCTGAATTCATGACCGGCATCTGTCCATGCGCGAAGATCGTTTTTGGCTGTCATATCTTTAGGATCAGATTCCGACGGTAAATCCAATACAAGATCAGCCACCACAGTACGATCTGCACGAGGACGAGTATGAGTTCGTGATAGATTCCAAAAAAGGGTGCAAACGCGTCGCCCGCAAGCCGACGTGAGAAGTCGTCTAGTGGAAGAAAATGGAAGAGTCCCCAGGCGGCTAGTGGCGTGCGACCGACGACGAACAGCGGCACGAGCCATCGTCGTCGATCTAGCACTTCAATCAACCAGTGCGCGACCGCCAAGAATGCACATGTTCCTCCCGCGCTGAACAGTGTGAATGATGGCGTCCAAAGCAGCTTGTTGATTGGTAGCCAACCGTCCCAAAAGGCGCCGAGATTTAGTCCGACCAGTGCGAACACAAACAGCCCCATGGTCTTATGGCCCTGCGAGCGGTTGTTGGCCAACCAATCGCCAATGAGTAGCCCCACCAGGCAGGTTCCGAACATTCTCGGTGTGCGAACGAGGAATTCCACAAACTTGTTAGGGCAGTGTGAGAGAACGTAATGCAGCACATTACCAGCAGGTGACAGGTCACCTGTACCGACACCGGGAACCGGGATAAGCACTAAAATTGCCCACCATCCACCGAGGAAAACCATCAATAGAACGACGCGCACCGTCACCGTCGTCGCTAGCAAGGCAAGTCCGGCGAAGAGATTGCAGTAGGCAAGTTGATGAAAGACATGCCCGACGATGATCTTGTCATACGAGGTTGAAAACCCACCGTAAAGGATAAAGGCAAACGCATAAATCAGAGCCGACCGCGTGATCACATGCCAAAGGATCTGTGTGGTCGTCTGCCCGAGTGAACGTCGCTTACGAAACGAGAAGACCATGGAACTACACAGCAAGATTACAAATGCCGGATAGCCCAGGTCGATGAAATGAAATCCGTGCCACGGCGCATGCGTCATCTGCTCTATCAACACGTTCACGACGGGCGTCGACGGAAGCGGCTTCAACGCGGGCACAATGAGGTCGCCCGCGCCCAAGCCGACCACCAGGGCAAAACCACGCACGGCGTCAATCGACAAGACCCGCTGCTGGGACGGAATCGAGCCTCCCACGCCGGAAACGTGACTGGAGTTTTCTCGAATCACTAGCTGTCACTTCCACAGCTGGATTTCACTATCGGCCTTCGACGCCTTCGGTTCATGCTGCGAACTCAGAATGGCAGTTCAACGATCGTGTCTCCCTCTCTCCGATGGATCTGATGCCAGACTTCGGCATTTATGTTGTCTGATATGAAATGGGCCGAACCATCCATCATGAGGACGTGAACGCCGCTCGGGTGAAGACTTCGGGCCGTCGCTTGAGCGTTGATTTCCGTGCCGGGAGCTCCGGAAAAACACGGCATGTTGGTTTCTGTCAGGTACGCAGCGGTCACCGCCGCTTTAAGTTCCGTGCAACCAACGATGTCGTCGGAACTCGGACCGGTGTTATTCGGCCCGTTGTCATCTTCAGCACCGTCGAGCAAGCCATGTCGCGCAGTGCCGCTAGCGGCGACAAATCCTAGCGCCCAGGCTCCGCGCGGGTCGAGCGGGTGGACTCCCGCACGAATTTCATCGACGGCGACGAGGTTCGACAGCCCCGACGGCATGTCGTTAAAGCCCATGGATACGTTGGCGCCGCCGATTCCGCTGCCCCAATACTGCGTGTTGTCGATGGTCAAGTCAGTGCCATCAACGTGAAAACCGTCAGGGCATGGACTGGATGTCGTGCTGCCATCGGGAAAGATCATACAATTGCGATTCGGCCCCAGGTTCATGGCGTAGTTGCCCCGCGAATATTCATTGGGAATTCCCGCGACCAGACGAGCCCGGTCGTAGCGATTGTTTGAACCGTTGTTGGGATCGCTGGGACACTTGAGTACGGGCACCTCGGCCATACGTACTCCCGCGTTGGCCGTGTCGCTGACTGGAACTTTCGGATCATATTGCGTTGACAGCGCCGTCTGTTCGAAAAACGGCAACAGCATGACGAGCCAATTCGCATAGGAGCGATCTGGTTCGCTGCCCGGTGCCAGCCCGAGCGCGACTCGGTCCATTACACCCACCGGAGCGACTCCCAGCCCCAGAGGTTCTCCGGGCGGCCCACCCCACACCGCGAACGGTGGAAGGGAACGAAAGGCCTCGTGGTAGGAGTGCAGGGCTATGCCGACTTGCCGAATGTTGTTCAGACACTTGACTTGTCTTGCGGATTCACGTGCTGATTGGACTGCTGGAAGGATGAGTGCGATAAGCAGTCCAATTATGGCTATCGCTGTCAACAACTCGATGATCGTGAATGCATTGCGTCGAATTGGTTTTGTCATCGCTGTTTCTCCACACAACCAAGTTTGCAGAGCTGAGCAGTTCGGGGTGATCCCCCAAAATCAGGCACACGTAAAGCCTGTCGTCCACCCGCAATCAGAAGGGAAACATCAAGCCGAACACAGAACCATCGGTGGAATGTCGTTTCACCGTAGCGCGATGACAACCGACATGCTAGCGACGAATATTCAAAGAATCTCGGATCGCGTGATATTGAAAACAATGAGTCATCCTGACGACGCTAAATTTCCCGCACAAATAGTAACAGTACCGGCGCAGATCCTCGATTTCAAGCCCAATATAAGGATAAGCCGGCCCCCTTGCTCGGACGACGTAGAATGCACGTTTTGTCGACGGGCGAAATACTTACCGGTCAAATATTTCCCGCGAATAACAGACCAGCCATAGATCAAAAATCAGCCATAGAAAAAAGGCCCCGTCCGATACTTGGGAACACTGGAACATGGCCGACGAAGTCAGATCCATTTTTCGGAATTGGGCATTCTTCAAAGTGAATTCGGTGTTCCATCGTCGGATTTCGTGTAAGCTGTCGGCGCGGGCTGTTGACGCCCGCATCGGAAACTTCCAAACGCACTTAGATAGGAATTGTCGGCTGACTGTAAACGATATTCGCAGAGATCGGCCGTAACGTAACACATGCTGTTCGATTCATTTACATTTGCTGCGTTTTTTGGTTTGGTTCTTTGCCTGCACCGTATCCCTATTCCATGGTCTGTCAAAAAGTTCAATCTCCTCGTTGCCAGCTACGTGTTCTACGGCGCGTGGAACCCTCCATTCATCGGGCTGCTTTTCCTTTCGACCGTGATTGACTGGACGGCGGCCGGCCGAATCGCGAAGACGCACAACAGTGTCGTCCGGCGTGTCTGGCTGTCGGTCAGCGTATGTACAAATCTCGGTTTGCTGTGCTTTTTCAAATACGGCGCCTTCGTACTCGAAAACATCTCACCGCTGCTGGGTATTGCTGGAGTCGATTATCAGTCACCATCGGTCAGCATTATTCTGCCCTGGGGCATCTCATTCTATACGTTTCAGTCGATGTCATACACGATCGACGTCTACCGAGGCCACATGAAGCCATGGAAGTCGTTCCAGGACGTTGCGCTGTACATTGCGTTCTTCCCTCAACTGCTTGCAGGGCCGATCGTGCGTTCTGGGGCCTTTCTCCCGCAGTGTGTTCGCGAGCGTGCCGTTTCAACACGAAAGCTGGCCTGGGGGCTGAGTCTCGTGACATTCGGACTATTTCTCAAAGTTGTCGTCGCAGACACGTTGCTCGCACCGATTGTCGACAGAGTCTATGATGAGTCGGCACGTCCCGATACTTTAAGTGCATGGTGCGGAGCGTTGGCCTTTCCTGGGCAGGTCTACGGCGATTTTTGCGGATACGCCGCATGTGCCGTCGGTCTTGCGCTGTGCCTAGGTTTTTCGCTCCCTGACAATTTTCACTGCCCCTACGCAGCCTACGGACTTGCGGATTTCTGGAAGCGATGGCACATCACGCTTTACTCCTGGTTTCGGGATTACGTATACATTTCGATCGGCGGCAATCGCAAGGGTTCGCTGCGAACGTGCGTAAACATTGTCATCGTTTTGGCGATTAGTGGACTCTGGCATGGTGCATCCTGGACCTACGTCGTTTTCGGCTTTTTGCATGGGATTCTGTTGGTAATCGAAATTGCGATAAAACGATCCCGGCTGGCAATGCTCAGCTTGTGGAAAACATTGTTCGGGAGGATACTCATTGTCGGTATCACATTTTCCACACTCGCCATTACAGAGGTCTTATTCCGTGCCAACAGCTTCGCTCAGGCGGGGCAAATCCTGAAAACGATGTTCGGGATCGGACCTGGCGGCCGCAACGTCCGCCTCGACAGTTTTGACATATTTGTGACATCCGTTGTGCTACAAGTGGTGCTCGTGTCTCACTTCATTCTGCGCGACACGAAACTCGAGACGCTTGTGGATCGATACCCTTGGTGGGCAAGGTCACTCGTACTGGCGGGTATGATTTCTGCAATTCTCATGGCACCGGGTGACGATCGTGCATTCATCTACTTCGAATTCTGATCGAGACGTTCCCAGCGGTCCTTGGGGGCGTACGTTATTGGTCGCTGCTGTATTGGCGGCCATGATTCTTGGATTTGCAGAGACTGCACTAAGGATTCAAGGATATCAGCCGACCATTTCAGACAGCATGGATCTCTGGGCCTATCACAGGCGTCGCGTCTATGAAGACAGTGGCCGGAGTGTTGTCTTATTAGGAGCGTCGCGTATTCAAACGGGATTTGCACCGTTGGCCTTTCGGGAACGATTCGGAAACCACCGTCTGACTCAACTCGCGATCCCTGGAACATCGCCGCTTGCTACACTTCACGATTTGGCCGATGACGAGCGATTCTACGGTACCGTGATTTGTTCGATGACGGCGTTCGCTATACCTGAAAAACTCGAACGTGCGCATTCGCAAAAAGCGTACACGGCACACTATAGAGAGCAGGTGGAATATCGAGAGGTTGAAAAGGAACTTGAATCTGGCCGTCTGGAGGAGTCGCTTGTTCTTGCAGGGGCACCATTCCGTTTGAAATCGGTCTTGCGTCGCATATTTTCCGGATCCAACGCGGCGCCACCCGATTTTCTGACAACACGATTCGACAGAAGTCAAGCGGCCGATTACCAAAAGGTAAACCTAGCGGAACACCGTCGCGAACGGGTTGGTCGGATCCGACAGTTCTATCGCACATACGTGCCGACAGAGCCGGACGTGCAAGAATGGATTCAGGATGCACAAGGTCTGAAGCCATACATCGAGAGAATCAAGAATCGCGGGGGATCTGTCGTCTTCGTACGCTTCCCTTCCTCAGGCGAACATTGGGCGCTCTGTGAGTCGCACTTCCCCAAAACGAGGTTTTGGGATCGACTGTCAGAACTAACAGGTGCTACTACGATTCATTTCAAGGACGTACCACAACTCGCGAAATTCGACTGTCCAGATTCGTCACACCTGGACGTTCGAGACGCCTATTCGTTCACAAACGCGCTGATTGATGAGTGTGTGCGACGGAAGATCCTCAACGAGCCGTAATTCACGAATTGATGTCCCGGTCGGCACACCGTTCGTACGGGATTCCAGCGATGGTCATGTCACAAGGCCCTTGACCAGCGTCATCTGAAGCATCGTGGACGTGACGAGCACGACACAGGAGAAGGATGACCATAGTTTGCGCGGGTTTTCGTGACTGGAAGCAAGGGCCGTCTAGGTTTCCGGCGCACGATGTTCACCTCGTCGAGCGCAACGTGTTGGATTAAGATCGAGTAGCCGCGCGTGCCACCGGCACGAAGAGTTGGACGTGTTCGACGTTCAGGCCATCCGTGTCGATAGCCAACCGACCAGGCTGCGGCCCGAGTTCTCCCGCATTCCATAAAGCATCCTCAATGTTCCACCCTAGAGCGCCCTTGACGAAACTGTAGCGACAAAAAATCTCGTATGTTAGCTTCAGTCGCATCTGAAGCCGCTACAACAAAACTAGATATGGTCTAGTGCCGAGAGCCCGGCCGACCCTAGAGTGTAGCCAAGTCCCACGAGCTTCGGATCAACCCGGCCAAAGGATGTCAGATGCAGAGGACCGGCTTTGATCCAATTGGAATGTAAATCTTCCACATGTGATGACGTGTCCTACGTTTCGCCTACCCTTTAATAGCGCCGAGTCGTATTCGCGGCATCATCTTTGATCGCCAGAACGGATGCGACGACGGCAAGTCTCAAGGCGATCGGCAAGAGATGACATTTTCGAGTGCTCGCGAGTCGCAAGTTCAATCGCGCGATGCCGTGACCTCACAAACGACCCGAAAACCGATGTAACGGCTCTTGCGCCAGGGTTCCGCGACACAGAGATAGTCCTTGCAGTGGTTTCCAACGAATATCCAGTCCCAACCGCGAACGATCTTTAGATAGCCGGTTGATGGACCTTGGGGATCATTCACCGGGGAACGACTGTAGTAGTCGCGCGAGAACCAATCGTTACACCATTCAAAGACGTTGCCTCGCATATCGTAAAGCCCAAACGAGTTGGCCGCATAACTCCCCACAGGCTTTGGAATCGCGTATTCGTCAGATGTTGGCCGATCTTTTCCGGCGATGATTCCACTATCGTCTTCTGCGTCCCACATTGGATGGAAAGTCGCGGCAGACTCACTTCCAGCTCGACAAGCGTGTTCCCATTCCGCCTCAGTGGGGAGACGGTAGATTCGCCCCATCGATTTTTCGTTCGTTCGTTCAGAGAGGTCCCGGCAAAACCTGACTGCATCATCCCAACTGACGTTTTCCACGGAGAAGGCGGCTGTGTTCGTTCCAACCACTCGCTGCCGGCCTTCACCGTTCGACTGATGCCAACTGGGGTTTGTTCCCATCACGTCTGAGAACTGACCTTGAGTCACCTCACACACTCCCAGATAGAACGCACGTGTGATGTTCACTCTATGTGGAACAGCTTCTTCGGGATACGGCCACGTATTCCCATTGTCAGGTTGCCCCATCAGGAACGCTCCTGTAGGAACTCGGACAAATTCCATGCCGATGGAATTCTCGAGGCTCTCGGCATCAAAGTCCAAGTCACTGTGGCTTGTCTGTAGATCGTCGGCCTCTTCGTAGTCGGTCATGCCGTCAAAGGCAATCGTGAGGTCCTCGTCGAGGGCCTCCTGCGGAGTATCGCGCGAGTGCATCACATGCCAAAGGCTCGGGTTCACAGAATCGCTGATGAAATGCACACTGCCATCCACCATCAGCGCGTTGACGCCGCTAGGATGTAGGCTGCGAGCCGTGGCTTGATTGCTCAAGCTGCAATGATCACAGAATGGCATTTTCTCGGCCAGAAACTGTTCATGGCCAAGTCGGTGATAGAGATCCTTCCCACCGAGAATATCGTCAGAATTCGGAACCTGGCTATTGGGGCCGAAGGCATCGCCGTGAACGCCATGCGCCCACGTGGCGCTGGAGCCAATTTGCCCGAGAGCCCAAGCTCCCCGCTGATCTTCGGGAATGATGCCGGCTCGCAACTCGTCGACAGCGACGAGTGTGGATAACCCATTCTGAAAGTCGTCATAGGAAAAACATCGATTGAATCCGGCAACGCCCGTGCCCCACCACTGGAATTCGTTGTTTTCAGGCCCCGGATCGACGATGACGTTTCCGGTCGCGATCGGATAAGCGAGATATCCTGGGTATTCCGCTCCCACGTGTGTGCCGCCGTTGATCCCATAGTTGCCACGCGCGAATTCGCAGCTTGTACCATCTGAAAACTCAAGCCGATATGGATTCTCAGGGGTATTGAATGTATCACTTGGACAAGCGAAAACCTCTGGCCGCTGCAAGCGAGCCGCCTCGTTTGCGACAGCCGTTACCGGTTGGCCGTTGTCGAATTTTGACGCGACGTGTGTTTGATCGAGATAGGGAAGCAAAAGTTGAAGCCAATTTGCGTGCGTCGCCTTGATTGATAATGGACTTCGTTCAAGACGCCCGTCTTCGTCGTACGTCAGACCTTCACTGGACCAGATAGCGGCAGGCGGAAGAACATCGTAGTTGTCGTGATAGCTGCCAAGCGCCGTTCCAATTTTTCGGAGTCTGTCGGCACACTGAACACGACGGGCCGATTCGCGCACATGTCCTATCGCGGGGATCAAGTTGACCCCGATCAGTGCGACGATTCCAAGAATGACGAGCAAGTCAATGCGAGAAATGCCAGGCCGCGCGAGAGGCAGACCATTATATCGCTTTGTTGCATTCACGACTTATTCTCTTTATTTGACATCAGGGAGTGATCGCTACCGCTAGATCTTGACAACAACGGCGTCGCCGAACGGCGCGATGTTTCACAGGAAAAAGCTCCTTGACATAACGACCATCGCGTGATGCACGCCTGTTCATTCTCAGTATACACGGTGGTCTCGACATGTCAAACGGCCGTACGTCGATTTCGCAAGCACGTAATCTCGCGCGCACGATGTGAATCGCTGCACCGGGTCAAATTCCGCGAGGGTGCTTGATCTCCAAGGCAATCCATTTTGGAGATTCTGAAAGATCGCATGGTGCTTCAGACGTTTGCCACCAGTCGTCTTGTCGCACACTGCGTGTTGCTCGCGTGGTCGGCAACGTGGCAAAGTCTGACGCTCAATGAACTGGCAAACCTCGCTGTTGGAATCAGTTACTGGTCTTTCGGAAACATCTACCTGCAACGAGTAAATCCCCGCTTGCCCTTTTAGTCTTAGTCGTTGCGACGTCCTTTCTCGCCGCCAACCTGGTGACCGATTGGGATGGCTATCGACACGAACTTAGCGCTCGGCCCGAGGTTGCGATAGGACGAGACTTCATCCGAGTGAATGGGATCGATTCGGATTTTGTCATGGTGCTTGGGCGGTGCGTGTGTATTCGGTTCGCGATACTTGGGGCATATACTTGCTAGCTTTGCGTGTGGGAGCTACGTGGACCCGCGTTGGGCCTGGTGGCCCTGACACTGTAGTGGTGCTCACCAAACGTTCTTGCACACGGCCAATTGATCACTCCAGATTCGGCGACTGCATTTGGAGTGTTCGCCACGTACACCTTTTGGCGGTGGCTGAAGCCACCGAAGTGGTCGCGCGCCGTCAATGCTGAAATCGCGTTCGGAATTTGTCTGCTGACCAAGTCGTCATGGATCGTGCTGTTTGGTTTGTGGCCATTACTCTCGCTATTCTGGCGGCTTGCCCGACGGAACGAGTGCTCGACGAATCCTCCAGTATACTCGTTCATATACCGGGTGGCGGAGATTCTCACGCTGGTCGATGTCCACAAGAACTGGTACACCAAGGAGACACACAGTAAGGACGTGCTGGTAGTGCGACATTTCGAACTGGTATTGAAACCTGATGCGGCGTCGTTCCGAAAACGTTACATAGATACGTCCGCAATCGCGAGCACTGACAAGCTCGACGCGGCTTCGCTGAGCCCAAGTCAAAGACTCGCTCGCCACACAAACGAAAGGGCACGCTTACACCATGGGGATACTGCGTTCGATATTTGGACCGTCTAAAGACGAGATCTGGTCCCAGATTGCGGCAGATGTCGGTGGCGAGTACGTCAAGGGTGGGTTTTGGACGTCAGGTGATCCGCGATGACGAGGGCTGGTTTGGCACGGCATTTCCAGACGGTGTTGACCAACTCTATTTTTCAAGCGTTGGTGTTATTAAGGACACCGAGCACCTGAAGGGGTTGTTTTATCTCTTCTCCACGCTGCTTGAACGACTCGTGCAAATCGATTCGGCGTACGAGCACGACCCAAAAATCACACTGTAATTTCGTCTCCATTCGGCATGCGATCGCCGGCAGATCACAACGGCCACCGATCGATCACTGCGGATTCTTTGGTTCAATCGGCTGCGGACTCGCGGGCTGTGAACTCGCGGGCGGTGATGCCTGCGGCTCGCACATCTTCTTGGCAGCTTTGACCAGTTCGACGAATTCCTGGCGACGTCCCGATTCGTCATCGCCCCGGCCCGCTTCGGCCAGCTCGAGCACCATGTCGAAGCTCGACGCGCCACGAAACTGTGATTCTCTAAGCAGCATTCCGAACGCGGCGACCGACGCGGTCCATTGGAACTCACGCGATCCCTGCGTCGGCTCGTCCGGATGATCGACGAGCGGGAACTCCAGCTTTTCGCTTGTCTGCGCGTCCGGTTGCTTATATCGCAACCAGAGCGTGAGCAGGTCGTTGCTTTCCTTCACGACGGTTTGTGCCGCCTCTTTAGGTTCGGGTTCCGGCTTCTGTTGATACTTGAGCGTCGGCCCTGACGACTCGACGGTCGGCATCTTGTCGGCGGGGATCAGCTCGTACAAGGCGGTCACCGAATGCCCGGCCCCGATTTCACCGGCGTCCTTGCGGTCGTCGTCAAAGTGTTCGGCTGGCATGATGCGATTCTCGTAACCGATGAGCCGATAGGCGCCGACCTTGGCGGGGTTAAACTCGATCTGCAGCTTGACATCTTTGGCGATCGTGTAGAGCGTGCCGGTCAAGTCCTCGACGAACACCTTTTTCGCCTCGCGGAGATTGTCGATGTAGGCGTAGTGCCCGTTCCCCTTGTCGGCCAGCGACTCCAGTTTCGAATCCTTGAGATTGCCCATGCCGAAGCCGAACACGCTCAGGAAGACCTGGCTCTGGTTGGCCTTGTCCTGAATGATCGTGACCAACTCATCGTCGCCGCTGACGCCGACGTTAAAGTCACCGTCGGTGCAGAGAATGACGCGATTGGAGCCTTCCTTGTAGAGATGCTCAATCGCCGTGCTGTAGGCGAGGTGAATGCCTGCTTCGCCGTTGGTCGAACCGCCGGCGGACATATTGTCGATGGCCTTGAGGATCGTCTCTTTCTGATCGCCGGAGGTCGAGTCGAGGACCAGTCCGGCGTTGCCGGCGTAGGTCACAATCGCGATTCGATCGTCTTCAGTCATCTCGCCCACCAGCAGCTTGATCGCCTGCTTGACCAGCGGCAGCTTGTTCGCGTCACGCATCGAACCGGATACGTCGAGCAGAAACACCAGGTTGGTCGGCGGGCGTTCCTCACGGGGAATTTCGCGGCCTTTCAGAGCAACGCGGACGATGCGATGATCGGCGGCCCAGGGGCAAGCGCCGACTTCCATGCTGACCGAAAACGGCTTCCCGTCCGCCGGTGCGGGGTCGTCGTAGTCGAAATAGTTGATCAACTCCTCGATGCGGACGGCATCGCGCGGCGGCCGTTGCCCGGCAGAGAGGAAACGACGCATGTTTGAGTACGAGGCCGTGTCGACGTCGATCGAGAACGTCGAGAGCGGCTCGCCGGTCGGCGACAGGAACGGGTTTTCGACGATCTCGTTGTACGATTCGGTGTTGCTCTCAAAAAGAGAGGATTGATCGGCGCTTGTCTGCGCCAACTTGGCCTTCTTGTCTCGCTCCCTGGCGGATATACGACGTTGCAGATTGTCAACGGGTCCCTGAATTTTTTTCTCGCTTTTTTCCGCTGTCCTACGACCACCAAACATAAAACTTGTACTGGCGCGGCGTTCACGCCGGCTTTTCGTAGATACGTGACTCCCGAGCTCTGTGTCGTCCGATTGAACCACATAGCCTTTCGTCGTCCGCTTTCGAAAACTGTGCAGGGCGCTCTCGCCGCCGATTGGTTGCGGGGAACTTACGCCGCGACTCGTATTTAGTTCGCTGAAGTAGTAAAAGCCCCCATCCTTCGGAACGGGTACGCCCGACCGCGCCTGCGGCGACTTCGCAAGACGACTCTTCTGGCTACTCTGGCTACGCGATTCCGGTGGTGCCGTCGAACCGGCAATGGATCCTTGGTTGCGGACGTAGTTGTCGTCGGCCACGACCGCGTCGCCGTGCGACCGGCCCGGATTCAGCGTCAAAGAAAGGCCTCTGGCGGGAGCCGTTTCCGCCAATTTTTCCGAACGGCGAGGCTCGGTCCCGCTAAACGACTTAGCGTCAACTCTGCCATCGGTCCATAAATAACGGGCTGGCGGTAGCCCGTTGCCAGTGTTGTCATTAACTCCGAACGAATCAACAGATTCGCCTTTGGGGTCGTCGCCGTTAAATTCGTGTCTGAATCCGTTCGCGCCGTCGCCGAATGCGATCTGGGCGCCCGCTTCCGTCTGCGCAGTGTTGCGCTCTTGAGTCAGTTCTTCGATGTTCGTCGACTGAGCGACATCCATCCATCCGCCCATAAATGTCGGGCTCATACTTCCCGAATCATTCAAGCTGACGACGACCAACGTGACGGCTGCGACGCTGGCGACGATCGCCGCCGGCACACGGGCGGCGCGCAACAATGAGCGACGTTCCGTCGGTCGAAAATCGCCCGTCGCACGATCTATGGCAGCCGTAATTCTCGCCCGTTGCTCGTCGCTCAGCTTGGGAGCCGATTCCGAATCGAACGATTCGACCAACAGCCCCGAGAGCTCGAGCAGTTCATTGACGGCGACACGAGCCGCCGGCGATTGTTCGAGCAAACGCTCGACCTTGGCGTGCTCGTTTTCATCCAGTTCGCCCAAAACATAGTCGGTCAGCAACGGGTCGTTGGGATCGATGGAATTCTTGGACATCGCAAAACTCCTCTGAAACACGTCGTCTTCACGCGTGGATTTGTGATTAGTTTGAGTCCTGAACCCCTCGGTTGGCTCAAGAGAATCCTTCTTTTCAAGTATTGATCTCGCCCACAAACGGGTTTCATGATGGGCCTAGTTTGATCTCGAATGGTTCCGCAGTGCCGCCAAGCCACGATGGATCAGTAACCCGACGTTACCCGAGGACATCCCGGTCACCGCGGCGATTTCGGCATACGTCAGACTGCTTTGAAATCTCAGTCGAATGACCTCCCGCTGCCGGGGGGGAAGATTCTCGACGAGCCGAAGGATGCGTTCGGATTCATCCTGTTGTTCTGCGGCAGCGGCTGGAGTGGTGGAAGCGGTCTGGTCTGAGATCCGCTGTGGATCCGTCAATGCCGTCATGCGGCTCTCCTTGCGGCAGACATCCAATGCTTGGTTTCTACAGACAGTGAACAACCATTTGGCGAGGTGTCCGTCGATGTTGCTCGGCTGTTCGCGACAGAGCCGCATAAACGTTTCTTGTACGACGTCACGCGCCTGCTCGCCGTCACCGGTAATCCCCTGCGCGTACCGCGTAAGCTGCCCCTCGTAGCGGTCGAGGGCACCGCTTATCCACTCACGTTTTCCAGTGTGTCCGTTGTTGCTCATAAGCAACGTCTAGATCCCGTTCGGGATCACTGTGGCGGCTATCGGACGATTCTTGGTCTTTGAATATCGTTTCTACGCCGCCAGAACCCGCTACACCTATGTCGAATGCGCTCTCGAGCAGAAAGCTCAAATACGTGGCCGCGAAGCAGCCATTTCACAGTAACGCGTGTCGGGATATGTCGTTGTGATGCGAGGCGAGTTCGCTTCGTGGCGCCATATTCCAACACAACCAGGTTTTGGGACAGGTTTTGGCAGCGCCGCCCTTATGACGTGCGAGAGCGTCGGTTATTAGCCAAAATTTCAAAAAATATCCGAGATTTGAGCAGATTGTTGTATGGTCGGCCGCGAAGGATGCGACTCAAAGCCCACCGGTCGCATTCGGCGGGATTCCACTGCTCACTCGTTGGCGGCAGTTGGTGGTGGTCCGTCGCCGCAAGACCGCACGCGTTCGATAGAGATCGACCACTCGGAAATGATGTGTGTAAGCCGAGTATACGGCCGTAAACCAAGCGTCCGCTCATTGCGACGTGTCGTCGCTCCGACGACCTAAGAGAAGTTGTTGTTTGTGTAACCAGGCTGTGGTAATCTCGATATCCGGAATGGCCAATCTGCATTCCAACCAGGGAATATCGGATGGATCGTCGTGGAAGTCTGCGCGCCGGCTTCGCTCATAGCCGCGCCTGCGGATGGATCGTTCTTTTGATCGTCTGCACCGGTTGTGGTCAGGGTGCGCCATCTGCTTCCGCAGATCGTCGCGCGACCACATCCGCGGGCGCTGCCTCCGCCGACGAAGCTAACCCGGACGCGCTTCAGATCACAACCGAAACAGGGCGACTGACGAACTGGTACACCCCCGTACCCGACGAGATTCGCGACGGATCGGTAAAGACGGGAACAGATTCCAATATTCTCCCCAAGGACTATGCCGGCGCGGAAACCTGCAAGAAATGTCATGAGCAGAACTACGAAGACTGGTCGCGACACCCTCATGGCCGGATGAATGCGCTGGCAAACGAGTCGACGGTTTTGGGAGATTTTTCCGGAAACGCTTCAATCGAGTTCCTCGGGGGCACGGTCTCGTTCTACCAAGAACAGGATCAATACCGCATGAAGCTCGTTCGAGGCGATATCCGGCGTGTGTACGACGTCACGCAGACCATCGGCTCAAGATTCCAGCAGGCTTATGTGGGAAAGGTCATCGACGGGCCGGAGCGAACCAGAAACGAACTGTACACCGTCGATCACGTATTGCCGTTTATGTACTGGCTGGACCGAGAGGAATGGCATCCGTTCGAACTTGGCCGGAAGTACGTTCCCACGGAGGAACGAATCGATCCGTATACGGCGACAACCGTGGGCGCGGAGGGGTACCAACCCTATGCGAATCGGTGTAGTGTCTGTCATACAACGTACGCCATGGGCGACGCTTTGATTCGCAAGCGCAAACTGCTGGGACGCGTCGCACCTGTCTCCATGGATTTTTCCGCAACAGATTACATGAAAGAAGTTCATCCGGAACTGATTTCTCGCGGACTGCGCAAGTACCCCAATGCATCGATCGCCGGACGCGCTTCGCTGATGGAGATGTATCACATGGAGGGACCCGAGCACGCCGTCAACCTTGGCATTAGCTGCGAGGCGTGCCACTTGGGAGCACGGCACCACGCCGAACACGAATCGGACTTTCCGACGTTCTTGCCGCGCAGTCCCCACCTTTACACTCGGTCCGAAAGCGCCAATCTCGATTTTGGCCGGACGCACACCAATCGGAACTGGGCCTGTTCGCAATGCCACACGGGGACACGTACGTATTATGCGGCCGACATGTCGAAGGTGAATTCAAGTGAGTTCGACGATGCGATGAAAGGAAGCTGCTACAGCAAGCTGGATTGCGTCGACTGTCACAACCCTCATCAAGCGACCGGGACCCAATGGTCGGCAGCTCCCGCACTGGACGACGCAAAGTGCATCACTTGCCATGAGAAGTTCAGTTCGCCTGATTCGGTAGCCGCTCACACGCATCATCCGGCCGGGAGTTCAGGAAGTCGCTGCATGGACTGTCACATGCCGCGTATTGTCGAAGGGATCCAGGACATTGTGCGCACGCACATGATCTTTTCTCCAACCCATCCGGGAATGATCGCCGAAAATCATCCTAACGCTTGTAATCAATGTCACGTCGAAAAGCCCATCGATTGGACGATCACGCATCTACGGGAATGGTACGGGACTGAAGTCTCGGCAACGTCTATTTCCAGCAGCTACGGTGAACCGGCCCAACCCGTTGCGGTTGGATGGCTCAAGCACGACGACCCGGCCGTGCGGCTTGTGGGTGCCGACGCGCTATTGCGCAATCGAGCGACGTGGGCACTCGACGAGTTGATCGGCGCGTTGGACGACCCACTCATGACGAACCGCAAGTATGCCATGAGTGGGCTCGAAGATTGGTTTGACGTTCGCCTTAAGGATTTCGGCTACCGATTTTACCAGGTGACCGACGAGCGCAAGCTGCCGCTTGAGAGAATTCGAAAAGAGCTGTCCCCAAGCGATGAGCCGGCACGTCCGTCGACAAAGACAGCGGCGGCCCCAGATTCAAACGGTCGCCTAGACGATTGACACGAATCGTACGGTTCGAATTTGCGCAAGAATTCTCAGATCAGACCGCGGCGTCACCGGGATCAACGACCGTTGCTCCTGCCATTGCGTTTTTCACCGCTCGATACGTGACGTGCAGTTCCAGCTGGTAGCAGAAGTCCGGTAGTAGATGGTCTCCATCTTACTCAGAAGCCGGTGTCTCCTCATCGGGTGAGTGATCGGCGCGATTCATGATTTCACTCAGCATGATTGACGGCATCGACCAGATCTGCGTGAGGTCTTCGACCTTCTCTTCCGACTTTCCGTCTTTGTCGGTAACGGTCGCGCAAACCTTCACTTGAAGGGCAGCAGTATCGTTGCACGTTTCGCATTTCCATACGTCGGCTCGAAGGCAAGCCGCCGCGGAGGAATCTGCGGGGTCCAGGGCCAAAATAGGGTTCAGATTGTCGGGCCGAAGCTCTTCCAACTCAGACTGTTCCTCGGGGAATCCAAAGCGCGCGGCGTCAACAGTTCGGCCACACCATCGGTCACAGTCCTCGCAATAAACTTCTTCGCCGATTTTCATAGTCGAAAGCAGCGTGCTGCCTCCGACGATAATGATCGCTTCGATGCCCCAAAACACCCAAAGCGTAACTCCGGTGGGCGTGCCGCCGAACATGGTGTACCACCCAACGGCGTTGAGGGCTTCAGCATAAGACCAAACGAAGACCGGCGAAAAAAATATGCCGAGGACGCTCACAGTAACTCCTTCCTCGAATCGCTGAATCAGCGCGTATTCGAAAACGGCCCACGACGTATACAGGGCAACAAGGCCACCGACCAGCCCAGCTAGGTGGAGGAAGCCGGAGTTGCGACACCGCGCGAGGTGGCCGAGCTTGGAGATCGACCAGCCGAGTCCGAATGCGAGGCCGGCGACAAACAGCAGCGAGACGTAACCGCCGATCGGCGAGTAGACGTCGACATAGGCATAGATGACCGACAAAACGACCGATGCAATCAACCCCCCAATCGGGACGATGACGGCCGCCGTCCCAAGTTTCCCCGAGTGCGAATAGACGCCAGGAATCAAGTCATTCATTTGGTGGAGCCTCCATTTCGTGGGCGGACCTCGGTGATAGGATTTAGCGACAACACACTTCCACTACAAGACGTTGAAGCCGGTCGGGTATTACGCTAACGACTCTTGATCCGACATTTCTCAGATGGATTCTGCTCAGATCGCCGCGGCGGCCAGTTGACGCAATGGTACCCTGTCACGGTCTCTCGTTCCACGAATCGCGGTCGTTTTCACCCGCTTTTCGTTCCGCGCCAACGAAAGCAGCGATGTTTCGCCAATCGGCCGTTCATTTGGCGACCGTCCGCCGACTCCCGATTCCATTCTAACGTGGTCTGAATCGGCAACGCGGCGATTGCCGAAGACGTCTCGTCACGGATGATGGTACGCCGATTCCCCCACAGAACTCAATCACCGACGGTCGAGGCAACACAGACCTAGCGGGAGATGTCGGGACCCGCCGAGGCGTCGGAATCGGCTCGGAATGCCGTCCACTATGACGCCCTGCCAACGCGAGTCGACGGCGAGATCACAGATCGAATAGCGATTCTACGTGACGCTCAGACGACGGGGAATCCATTTGATTCGGGATCACGCGAACAATAGGAATCAGAGGGCAGGTGTGATCGAGCTCGATGAGCGAAAATGAGCGAAACGTGCGAATTCGATGAGCCGCGATCGTGTCAACCTTACCGCACTGCGCGCTGACCATAGACGCAGCTCATGCGTAGGGCGGGAAAGGAAAATAGACCCGCATGCCGTTTGAGACGAGCTCGGGCGCGCCCCACGAAGCTGTAGCGACTCGAATGCTCATATTTCAGCTTCCATCGCGTCCCGAGCCACTACGACGAGACTAGACACGGTCTAGGTTTGCAGCCCGGCTGCGTTGGGTTCGACTCCCATCAGGTCCGCAAAGATGCATCATGACTGCTAGCACAATCGCCATCGATAGAATATCGCTCGCCTCCTTGGTCGCCCACGAAGACTTGAGGGTTGGCGACTTCGTCACCGTTCTCAACGAGTTCGTCGAGTTTCCGTCATTCCTGTGGTGTGATTCGGTACCGAAACACACGGAGGAACTCGTTCGGATGCAATTCTGTGCCACTGAAGGAGGTGCGCCGCTCAAAGTCAGGGCGATCTGCCTGCCATTCGTTTATGTCAAATCACCGACCGGTGCGATTCAGACAATCGACTTGCGACGGGTTGAGCTCGTTCGTTTGAAGAGCCGATATTCAAAGACCAAAAATCGTCCGACAGCCGCCACAGTTATCCCGAACGGGATCTCGAGCGCGCCCCGCGAAACTGTGGCGACTCAACTGCTCGTATTTCCGCTTCAATCGCGTCTCGAGCCGCTACAGCAAAACTAGACATGGTCTAATGCAGGGTCTTCTGCTTTCGCGTCGCCAGCTCGTCGGCTTGTTGCAACAGGGTCTTCTGATTCGGGGCCGTCGAGTCAAGATTGGTGTGCGGCAAGATCCAGCGATTGTGTCGCACCATGTCGTAGGGCGTGTGTACCAAGTCGATCTCTGGGTCGATGAGATACCGCGGCGTGTGGTAGTTGAGCATCACCAGGCTGCTCACGCGCACTTCGGGAAGCCGGCCCGTCTTCTGATCCCACAGTTCGGCGACATGCCGTCCGTATTGGTGCAGCATGTACGGCCGGACCGAGAATCGTTCGATCTGAATGCTGTTCAACTCGTGAAAGTGGTTCCACACGATCTGCGGCTGATCGCGTCCAAAGGTGACCAGCGACTGCGGCAGGTCACGCCACGCTTCCGGGCGTAGGCGTGATAGATCGATCCACACAATATACGAGTCTCCACCAGAGAGCTTCTGCAAGTCTCGGGCACGACCGTCAACCCATAGCTGCGGATCGTCGACGACCAGAAACGTTCTGTCCGCCGCCGGCGATGCCCCCTGTAGCGCGAACGGATGAATCCGGCGCAGGTGTTTGCGAACGACGGGGCCACACGCCGATTCGACAAGCCGCTGCATTTCGTCGCACAACATCACGAATCGCTGTCTTGACTCTAACTTGTTTTCCTGGCCTTCCATCGTGAATAACGACAACATCGCGTCGATCCGTCGCTTTTCTCGCGCCAAGGTTTCCGCGTCGGCGTGATCATCAGCCTCGAATTCTTCGAGTTCCTTTCGAGCAGCGCTGAGCGCGTCTTGAATGCTGATTGTCTCGTGAACGGTCGGTCGACGACCGAACCGATCCAGCCATTGCCGTTCGAGTGCGCCGCGCCGATCCGGTCCCATTGCGATCGTGTTCGAGGGCGTCGCATTCAAGTTGTAGATCACGCGCGGGCCGAGACACGGTTCGTGCGTCACCATTAAGCCGGGGTGATGGCTCCATTCAAACTTGTGTGAGTCGATGGAAGCATAGACGGCGTGCGCGTCATCCGGCCAATTGTCCCAATCGATCCGAGTCTTCCCGTCGGCGCCGGTCGCGAGGATTTTGGGGTCATGCACGTCGAACACGACGTGTCCGGCGGCCTTGGCTCTGAGCATCATCCGCCAACTGAATCGGTGCCCTTCTTCGGTCCAATTTGCGTCGCCCTCGATGAAGTTGTGCCGCAGCGGAACAAGAGTCTGTACGGCCAACCATACACAGACGAATGACAAAGCCGCTCGCCGTTTCGGCAATGACACCGGTTCCGTTCTGATCTGCTGAGTTTCGCCCGATCGGCGCTTCCACCCAAGAGCGGCCCCGACGACGGGCAGAACCAGCGCTCCGCCAAGCAACCATCTCGGCTCGGGACGAATCATTCGAGGACGTTTCAACCAGCGCCAAAACTGCAATGGCCAGTCGGGCTCCAGGAAAATCAGCGTGGCCGCAAAGGCCATCGCCGGGAAGACACCGATCGGGAACATGTGGTTGTTGATCGTATGAAACATCAGCGTCAGCACGATTCCCAAAATCCTCGTGCGACGAAACAACAACAAAAATCCGATCGACAGATCGTAAATCAAACCGGAATAGGCGAGGAACAGGCACAACTCTGTCACCTTGATCCAGTCCGGCAAGGGAATGAGCCCATCGAGCATCGCGTGCATCTGCCGACCGACGGTGAGCAGCGGCGTCCCGGTCAACCAGTCGACGTTGATCTTGGCGATGCCGCCGTAGAAATAGAGGACAAAAAGTTGGGCGCGAAGCAAAAAGACGCACCAGAATGGCACTGTTCCCGCGGGCAGTAGCGGCGCGAGCTTGGGGCCGTCATTCGTAGCGACAGGATTTTGGTTCTTTCGAGACTTCCACCAAGAATCGATCGAGAAGCGTTCCTGAGCCGGCATCCAGATCAGCAGGAACTGCATCAGGCACATTAAGTAGTAGTGGTTGTTGTACCGCGCTTCGTCGAGCAGAAAGACATACAGATACGAAACAAACAGCAACACGGCGGCCGCTCGATAGAACAAACCGATCGCGACACACAGCGCGGCGGCCGCGAGCAGAATGAAATGCGCGGTCAGCAACGGCTCCGGCCAAGGACGGACCCATTCGAACCCGTGATAGGGAAACGTCCAACCCGGATCGACGTAATAATACTGAGCGAGGTTGCCATACGGTTGGGGCCACAAGTGCTTCAGCGCATGCCACACCATGACCAGTCCGAAGCCGATTCGAAACACGGCCAGCGAAGCCCCGTCAACCGGGCCATACAGCATCGAGCGGAATCGTTCCCAGCCTCTGAATGACGTAGAGGGGCGTTGAGCGTTCATGGGCACTCCGGTGTCTTCGTCACAACCGATGTTTTCGTCCGACGGCCGGTGAAGTCGTCGGAAAACTCACTCGACGGCGAACGGCAACCTGCATTTCGAGGGCTTCTCCCGTCGCCAGCCATCAGGTCCTCCAAATGGCTTCAGAGGCCACGCGGCGCGCTGAAACGGTCGTTCGCCCGACACGCCCTAGGCAGTGGGTTGTCCCTGGGGCGATCGCCAATGCCGAATCGAGCAGAAGTTGACAACGTAGAACGACGCGAGATTAGCGCAGGCTTTTAGTCGATCCTTGGCGCGACTGTCAATCGCGGTTTTGGATGGCCGCGCGCGTGGCTAGGGCGCCGGAAAAAAAATGGGCTTCGGAGCCCCAGCGGGCTAAAACCCATTCTGAAACCCGGTTGTGGGCGAAATCGACACTTGAAAACAAGAGTGCGTTTGAGCCAACGGAGGGTTTCAGCACTACTTCCAATAGGTGGTCGCGTTCTAATAGGTGGCCGCCGGCGCAATCAACACTCCGGCCGATTTCGCCCACCGCCAACAGCTCCTATTCGACCCGGCTCCTGATGGCCACATCGCCCTGGGTATTGGCCGTGGCATCCAAATCACCGCACAACAGAAATCCACGACCATTGAAATACAGACGCCAACAACTACAGGTGAAATGGTCGGTCGGACGCGTCGTTCTCGGGCGCATTCGACATAAGTGTAGCGGGTTCTGGCGGCGTAGAGACGATATTCTAAGACCAAAAACCGTCCGATAGCCGCCACAGTCATCCCGAACGGGATCTAGAACCCGTCGACGATCTCGCTAGCGCCAATCGTTGAGATGGCCTGATACGTCCCCATATTGATCGTCTCGGTCAGAAATTGCACGTGACCATCTCCGAACAGAAAATGGCAGCCTGCCACATGGTCGCTGCGAAAATTACTTGTTGTGCTGACGCCGGGTGGGTCCGTTTCAGTGCTGATTTGACAGTTTCCTGGCGAGAGTGGTATTCCGGTGCCAAGGTCCGTATCGCCATGAAGCGTCTCGGTCACCGGGTTCTTGTTCATCACCTCGACCGTGCAGCCGTAAATGCTTGATGCGTGTACGCCGACGAGGGCAGTGAGGTCGTTCACAGGCTGCCCCACCAACCAGCCCTGATTGGCTTCAAACGGCGCCCCTGTTATGCCGGAGATCAGTTCCGATCCAGGCCCACAGCCGACTCCCGCACAGATTTGCCAGTTGGGGCCACCGGCGGCCTCCCCCATCGCGATGGTGTTGGAAGTGCCGTCGATCACATCCTGGATTCTCGTTTTCTGGACGACGTTGAACATTCCTCTCTCGGCACCGGGAGTGCCCAAACCGTTGCAGAACGCATCGGTGGCGCCTTTGCAGAATGCGTAGGCGGTCGTGCCGTATGTAACCGCAACACCGTCAATTGCCGGGTCTGGATCGGACGGGACGACGCCGAATAGTGCAAGGGCCGCACCCAACTCCGTCAACAGGACGGGGCTTCTCATCGCGTTCGAAGGACAGAGCAGGCTCGGTATCGGCGTGCCCTCGATGGTGTCATTCTGTTGCTCCCACAACTCGTTGTCGGCATATGCCTCGCTGAGCGGCTTTTGATCCATGTACGGCAGCATCGCCGCAAAACCAGAGCGTTGATAATTGAAGAGGATCTGATCCGCAATACAGCCCTCGGGAAACATTCCGAAGTCATCGTGGTAATTGTGCATTGCTATGCCGAGTTGCTTCATGTTGTTCTTGCAGCTGACGCGACGGGCAGCTTCCCGTGCACTTTGGACGGCCGGCAACAAGAGCGCCACGAGAATGGCAATAATGGCGATCACGACTAGCAACTCGATGAGAGTAAACCCTCTCACCTTACGTGTGGAACTGACGGTTGGTTGGCCCATTTGTCGTCTCCTCGATCGATCTGAACGCAGAAATCTTGCATATCGGTCTGAGCGGGGCAGCGAAACGCTGCGACAACATTGATGCCCGACCAATTTCCCCTGCCGCCCGAGGCAGGCGAGGTGACCGTCTCTACCGTCGGTGGAAACACATGCCGAGGATAGGGTGCAACAGTCTCATACGCTCAGCCAAATCGACTGTGCGAATGCAACATCGTGCCGGCCAACATGCAAAAGAGTGCTTGTATTCGACCAGACGTCCGACGACGTAACTGTGCGATTTCTCACAAAATCGACGTATTCAGGAAACACCGGCCCGACACGCGTTCGGCCGAGCGTTGCCCACAGGACGATCGCCAACGCCGAACCGAGCGTTCGTTAACAATGCCGAGCGATGCGAGATGAGCACAGGCCTTTGGTCGATCCATGGCGCGACGGTCAAGCACGATTTGTCGCGGCTATTGGGCTTCGACACGGAGCAGATGCGTCCGCGGTGCTACGGGCATAGCCCATCAGAATCGCCGCGCTCGGCGCGGTAGTGGAGTGCCAGCGCATAGACAACGACCGCCGGGTTCTAGGAGCACCCCCGACGGTCGTTGTTCGCATCGCCAAAAATTTTGGCGTCTTTTGGAGCTCTCACCCGGATTCGAACCGGGTTTCGGCGATGTTTGAAAAGGGCGCCACCGGCAGCTTGCCCACCGATGGCACACATGTCTTGAGCTACGTTGATGTCTTCACACGAAGCCTAGAAATCGACGCCCGCGGAGGCGGTCACGCCCATGAATCCCATATCCGTTTCCGTGTTTGGGATACGGTCGTCATCGTCACCGTGCTGCCCGTTGCCACTGCCGCCGTTGGCCCAGTATTGCAATTCCCAGGCCGCTCGGAGAAATAGTGTGTGACCGCTGGAACAGCATCTGCGATAGTCGACACCCAACTGCGTTTCGGCCACGCCCATAAGATCTCTGGGGTTGTGCATGTCGTATTTCTGGTTGACAGTCCCACTCGGATAGTTGTAGTCGACGGCATCGATATCCGATGTTCCATACAGGAGCGAGCCACGCAGATTGCCGAACACACCCCAGTTGCTACAGCGGATGCGCCTCAGGGCTTCCACTGAACAAGTGGGACCGATCCCTTCGAAGTTGTGACGATAACGGAGCGAGTCCAGCAGATTGCCATTCGCACCGTCAAAATCACCGGCATTCAGCGTTTGGTCCATCCGCACGTAACGCAGGCCGGCGCTGCCGGTGAATGTGGTTCCATTCGAGCCAGCGCGGCGCATGCCTTCCAAGTCGAACACTCTTAGTGCCAGCGAATGAGTCGATTCCAGTATGTCTCCGTCGTCAACGTTGATCTGAATGTCTGGGTCGTCCTGTGGTTCAACATTGAAGACGTCGTCGGCATCCGTATTGTTGACAGCGCGGACTCCGTTGCTGTGCTCGAAGTGCCAGTAACGCGCCCGCCAACCCACGTTCGTGCAGGGGGAGATATAGCCCAGCTCGATGCGGGGGCTGTATTCGAGATCCCAATCGAACTGAACGTTCTTCATCGTGTCCGCTGTGTCGTTGTCGGAGTTATCGATAACGTAGGCGGTGTTGGTGCCAAAGTGCGGCGCGACGATCACGCTCTCGTACATCACGTAGCAACCACCGTTGTTGCATTCGGGTTGGCAACAAGCCGATTCAAGACCGCAGCCATCGGGAGCGCAGCCGCCGCCCACTTGGTACCCGCAGGTTTCCACGCCCTGGTACGGAGATTTTGACGCAAGCTGAGCCTCTAGGCCCTGAACTCGGGTCAGCAGGTCTTCGTACGACGCCAAGGAAATGTCGTCTCCGGCGACGTAGTTGTTTTGGGCGATGGCCGCTGAGCCGGTCGCCACGACAGCCACGACGGCTGCAAACGTCTTTAAGAAATTCAACTTCACGATACTTGCCCCCTATTCAGAGTTTCGAAGAAAATGAGCGAACACCGATGCCAATACGGCGACGAATCGCAAATGCGCCGCATCGGCCAACCGACGGTGGCCTTGTTACTTTTCGATGTGGCCTCAAGACCCTCCGACGGGCGACGCGTACGCTTTGATCGTAGCGCCATGACCTGCAACATATGGGTTTGAGGACGACCTCTGCTCAAATGCTCGTCTAAGAAGACTCTCGCCGCGCCGTGAATTGAGATTACGTCTCGAGTTCGTACAACTACGCTTTCTCACAATCCCGTGCCGTTCGGCGTCGCCTGTGCGCGGCGCTGATTTGCAATGCGCGATCGAAGTCGCATCGACCGACCCGGCTAGGTGACGACTGACTCATGTGTGTCGAGTGCAGGAACGCCACCGCCAGTGTCGAGTTGACCTTCTGATCCGCTATGCAGCCGGTATGTTGGGATTGTGACGAAGAGTTCGATGTGTTCGGTTCTATCGGTTCGGACCATTCTGCCTGTCGAAAGGTTTTTGGGGACGCCGCAACGATTCCCCAGCCATCCGTAACAGCCGAACCCGCAAAGTCAAACGCGCGTAGAGCCGTCTTTCAAACCCTTGGATGAGCGTCGCTTACCCTACATTCGTAGGGCCAAGGATCACCGCAAGCGGTTATCTAAAAGACGCTTAGGGCGAATGACGTGGACCAGAAGGCTCGCGAGATGCGTCGCCTTCATCGCCGGATCGACCGGCCGGCCGAGGCGATGTGGCTCGCTCAACGACCCGCATGGTGAGGAAGGCCGCCAACATCCGGCGGTAGCGTGTTCGACTTAGGCTCAGGCCTACGCGAAGACCTCGATTCCCGTCCGCTTCGGCTCGCTGAGCGCCGCACCGCAGCTCGAACACTCTTCGAACGAGACGGCCGTCAGCGTCCGGCATTTGGGGCATGTCTCGCGAGTCGGCCAGCGGCGGTGCAGCAAGTATCCGACGTAGCCCGGCAAGCCGACAAACAGAATGAAGACCATCCAGGTTCCCGTCCCGGGAAGCGAATAGGCCTGCTGCCTCCGCCGGCACAACCACAACAGCACGAGCGAAATGCAGAACGCCACGGCAACAGCCGGCCAAGCATCTGGAATCGATGCCGCGACCGCCTCACCAAAAGGCCTCGTTCCTTTCAGTGCATCGAATGCCGGCGCAAGAACTACCGTTACCGCCAGCGCCGCGGCAACCGACGGCACGACGGCCACCGTTGCCATTGCTTTCTCGTCTGCGCGCCATTCCTTGCCGGTCTCGTACCGGATGACGTTTTCAGTACGTTCGATAACGCTGCCGCCTTGGTCGAATTGAAACAACGTTTGCGCGACCGTGCCGCCGAGTTTGTCGACAACTCGAACGTTGGCGAGCATCAAGCCGTTGTTGAGTTCGTAGGCTGTGAGGAATTCATCACGAATCTCATCCGGGAGAATGTAGCTCTTCGTTGTGCCGGAATCGGCGAGATACAGGACGAGTTCTTCGTTGGTCCGCGCGCAGAGATTGTAAGTTGGGGGCGCCGAGTTCGCGTTGTTCGTTGTCATCGGGTCCGAGGGCCTGGCCGGTCGAGGAATTTGACTGACTGCAATGGCTGCGGGAATGTTTGCCAGGCTCTTTACGGTTCGACTGAACAGATTCACTTCGATGAGTTCATCGCCCGAAAAGAGATGGATCGTCGATTCGGCCTGGCCGGCGTAGCCAAGGTTCGCTGTGGGATTGGGTGGCAACCTGTTTGCCGGCACTCGCAATAGGAATGGGGCGACAACCTGGGCCGCCGTGCGCATGACAAATTGTTGGTCGAATGAGGGGAGATCATCCAAAAAACCGTTCCGGCCAATGTACCCAATTCGTTCGTTCGTCGCGCTATTATTGCCGACGAAGTAGCCTCGCGTCGGGTCAGCGTTGGCAAACAGAAAATACCAATAGTTGGCTGGCTGGCCTGCGTCGTTGAACCCAAAAACTTGTTCGGCCGGCCGGAGCGACGTCTGAGGCGCTGATTTATGGAGATACGCCGACTGCTGAAACTCTGGTGGTTCGGAAAGCTCGATTTCTTCACCGTCGAGTGTTCGATACTCGTACGTCGTATTTGACCGAGTTGCGAGCAATGGAGTGCCGTCGCGACGGACTTGCAAGTTGGGAATCATTGCGACGGTCGGCGCTTCGCTGAAGGCAGCCTCGACCCGGCTGTACCCCCAAACGACTCCGAATCCCCAAACGAGACCAAATCCGATGCCCAGTAATAGCGCCAGGCATAGTGACGGAATCAGCGAACGGCGAATTCCCATGACAGTTTGCCTTTCAGGAATACTCGCGTGTTTCAGCGATTCGATAGATCGCTGCCAGCAATATTGCATCGAGTAGTATCGTGATCGCCACGCCAATCATCCATTTTGATTGGAGCAGAAAGATGATCGGCATCACGGGGGCGATGCCAACGAGCGGAAGCAGTCGTGTCGCGTACCATCGCGCCGGTCGCAGGCCGCTTAAGAACGCGCCCAGGTACACAATCGTCATCGCGAACCACAGCAACCAGACCGTTCCCGTCATCGACCAGCGGAACGGAGCCGGCAGATTGCCGGGCGTTGCCGCCCAGAGAGCGTATGCCAGAATTGGAGCGGCGGTCGTTGCGAGCAACACCAAGAGCCCGGTGATCAACTTCGCGCCCATCAACCAATAGCGTGACGCGGGACGATGCAGCAAGAACAGATAGGTTCCGGTTCCCGATTCCCAAGCCGACTGTCGCAGTCCCAGCGCAATCGCCAACGACGTTCCCAGAACAATAACAAACGTGACAAATACGGATCGATCCAAAAACGGTATCGCCGTCACCCGATACGGTTCGAACGTCAACACGTTCAGCCCGGTCAACAGCACGACGCAGTAGGCAGATACGATGAGGGCAGCCGCTGCCAGCGGCGCAACCTCACGCAGCTCCTTGATTGCTATGGCTTTGAACATCGGTCTTGTGTCCCGTGAATATCGGAAGGGAACGACGCGGCCCGCGCGTGTACTCGATAAAGGCGTCTTCCAGGTTGAGTTCCAGCACCTCGACCGATCGCGGTACCGGGTTGGCCGACTCGATCAACGTGCGGTGCACGTCTCCAAAGTTGACAATCACCAGTTCCCGCGTTGTGCCGACTTTCCTGCTGCTGACTAAGCCGTCGCAGGTCGGAAACTCGGGGGGATCGCCCGTGTATTCGAGCACGACTTTACGGATCGATTGCTTGAAATGGTCCGTCGGGCAATCGACCCGCAGTACGCCGTCGACGAGAATTCCGATGCGGTCCGCCACGCGCTCGACGTCCGACAAGATGTGCGAACTAAAAAGAATCGTGCGGCCTTGCCGGTGGATGATCTGAATCATCGATTCCAGGAAGTCCCGCCGCACGACAGTATCCAGGCCCAGTGTCGGATCATCCAAAATCAGCAGTTCGGGTTCGGGAGCAACGCCGAGGGCCAACGAAACCTGGGCGCGTTGACCGTTCGAGAGCCGGCGGATTTTTGCTTTGCGCACGAGATCGAAGTGATCGAGAATCTGTTGAAACAGATCGGAGTTCCAATCGCGATAGAACGGTCGCGTGAATCGTTCGACCTGGTCGATCGTCATTCCCCGATACAGGGGATGCCCTTCCGCCAGGTACGCAATCCTTGCTCGCGTCGCGGGACGAAGCGCATCGACGTCTTCACCCAAGAGCCGCGCGCAACCGGCATCTGCGTGGACCATGCCTGTGAGCATCTTGATCGTTGTCGACTTTCCGGCTCCGTTGCGGCCCAAAAAACCGTAGACCGATCCGCGCGGCACTTTCAAATCGAGGCCGTCGACGACGCGACGGTCACCGTAATATTTCGTGAGCCGATGCGTCTCGATGGCGTAGTCGCTGGTTTGTTGATCGTTCACGATGCTTTTGATCCTGCGGGAGACCACTGATACTTGCCCACGCGTTCGGTAACGAGCCCGACGACTTCGTCGGAGTCAAATCCCAAGTGGACCGCTTCGGTGAGCAACTGGTCGAGCAATTCCATCAAGCGACGGTTACGCGCTTTCTTGGTGAGGTCGGCGTTCGGCGCCGCCACAAAAACGCCCAATCCTTGCCGGCTATTCAAGACGCCATCGCGTTCCAGCTCCGTATAGGCCCTGGCAATCGTATTCGGATTGACGACGAGCCGTTTTGACAATTCGCGGACCGACGGCAAACGGTCGTCTGCCTTGAGCCTTCCCCGCGCGATGCCGAGACGAATCTGCTCGCCCACCTGGCGGTAGATCGGCTGACGACTGGATGTATTGATTTGGATTTCCATAAATGCCTCACCAGCTGTACTAATATTACTAGTACAGTTGGTACGTGGCAAGGGGAAACGTGCGAGAATTGTGGAAAAATTCAAAAGCCGTCCCAAAACCCGGTTGTGGTGGAAGTTGACGCGGCAATCAAAGGAAACGCGTCATCCATCAGAGGGCTTGGGGCCTAATGAAGTAGCCAGTAAGGCCGGTTTCACCGGCCGCAACGGCAAACAAATGATGCAGTTTTCATTTGTGATCGATCGAAGGCCGTGTGTTGGAATCGTCGGCTGGCCCTACCCGGCTTGAACGATGTTTTGACAAACTTTAACAATCTGACAAGAGGAGAAAATGCTACGCTGCAAAGGAACCTAACATCGATCAGAAGCGCCTCGATGCGACAGAAGCTCGTGGCGTTCGTGGTTTTGTCATTTGTCGGCGTTCGACTTGCGTACGCCGTGTGCGATGATAAATGTAAGAATATCACAGAGTCATGTTTTTCGGGCTCAGCTGGAGCCACATGTTTAGCGGCCAATTGCTATCGTTACACGAGTCAGAGTTCGAGCAGTTGTTTTACATGCGGCCCCGGCAGTGGTGGTGGCGGGTATTGTCAAGTCGCCAGTCCCGGCCCGACCAACAACTGCATAACGCAAATGAGTCCTGGGCCCTCTCCGGTGGCCCTCACCATCACTTTTGATTTTTTTAACTCCTGCACGCCGGGCTGCACTGGCCCGGCTTACGGCAGTAAATACATAGCAGCCGGCCTTTTTTCCACTACCGTCATCAACACGGGAACTGAAGATTGGCAGAAGTGTGGGCTCCCCCTTTAACCGTTCAAAGCCCAGATAATACGGATGCCTTGAAGGCCGCTCAGCAGAGTCGTTTCGTTTCATCGCCGAAGCGAACCGATATCTTCGTCCGTAACCCGATAAATGTAGATCGAGTAGCCGGCCGTCGCCGCTGGTTCCATTGCTCGAAGATACGCGTAGGCTCCTTCAGGTGCTCGCCATCCGTAGCCGCGCACGTAATTCACACTGACGGCGTACCAGCCCGGCTTGAACGGTGGTTCGCTGCCAGATTTCTTGCCGTCGAAGTCAGACCGCTTGGGGGGCCATCCGTAGTCGATTCCGATGTCGGCGGGGTCGAAATGGCCGTAGTAGGCCAAATACAGCGGCCGGGCTTCGGGATGAGCCTCAATCCATTCCCCCAGATGCAGCAAATCCTGCCCCCAGTCGATGTTGCTGTTGATCAAATGCGCGTGACCGCCTCGAGGCCCACCGGCAAGTTCATTGAAGTAGGAAAGACTGTGCGGATAGACGATGAGGCTACTGACAATCGACCAGGCCAAGGCTCCCGCGATCGGCCACTTCCAACCTGGAGAGAGCTTCTCGGACGGTCGCGCTAACCGACCAATCCAGATGAAAATGAATGGAAAGATCGGCAACACGTACCGCATGTGATGGCTGAACCCTGTCTGCGAGCTGACGAAAACCAACAGCGCCAATGCGGGCGCGAGCAGCATCAGTTCATGCCGCCACGCCGGCTTTTCGGATCGGTCGCCAAGCGGTGCAAGCGCCGCAACGATCAGCAGCAACCAGGTTCCGAGCGGTACCTTGATCGCCAGCGCGTACAAATAGTAATACCACCAGCCGTGATCACGAAATTCACCCCGCAGATACGATGGTCGACCGAAGTCTTCGAAATCTTTTTTTTGCACGTCGATGCCCAAGACGTAATTCTTCGGTAGCGGCACTGGTACGCGTCCCAACCAGGAATGCTCAAAACGGTTTCCTGCACGTCGGCCGGTCGCTTCGGCATCGGCATCAGCATCAGACGAACCGGTAAGAGTCTCGCTGACAAACTGAAAGTCGCCTAGTTTCTGGAAGAAACCTTCGAACCCATAGCCAAGATTCAGCACGTAGACCGCGAGGCAGACGATCAGAATCAATTGATTGATCGACGCTGGCGGGCGCTCGTGTTTGCCGTCGGTTCCCCGGTTTGAGATCCGATAGATGAGCCAGATGACCGGCCACACGCCGAAAAGCAGCAACAGCGACGTCTTCGTCAACTCGGCGAATCCGAGCGACAGGCCGGCCGCAACAGCCCGACCCCACGACGGGCCTTTTAGCCATCGCCAAAATAGGTAGGCTGAGAGAATTCCCAATGCGGTCGCTCCTGAATCCGGAGTGATCAACTGGCCGTGAGCAAGAATGTTCGGCGAGAAGCACCACAGCGCCAGCGACAACAACCCGGCTCCGAAGCCGTAGAGTTCCGATGCCCAGCGAAAGCAGACGTATCCCCCCAAGAGGCTAAAAGGAATGCAGGCCCAGCGGGCGAGTGTGAAAAGCCAGATCGACCGTTCGCCGTTCGTCGCGATGAATTGCTTCCCCATCGCAGCCACGGGCCGTGCACCGGCGGCTTCGTGGAAACCACTCCAGTTTTCCTCATAACCGGCCGCGATCACCGGCAGGGCCGCGATCATCCTCACCAAAGGCGGATTGACACGGTACAGCTCGAACCGGCCAAACTCCCAATGACTCAGCCCGGCGACGAGATGAGCGGGTTCATTTAGCGTAGGGCTGTGCCTCGCTGCCGACCACGCGAGCAACACACAGTGGACGACGAGAAAAGTCGCGGCGATTGTCCGCACGGCCGAGTGATTTTTCAGAATCTTCAAATCGGATTGCCTTAAAGATCAAACGCCATTGTGGAATCTTAATGGGTGCAGCGATTTGAACAGTGAGCACGCGAGATTGTGTATTTGCGAAAACCGCCTACGGCTGGTCGACATATAGAGGACTCTGCGCATGCTAAAAACTTCACGAGCGTACATCAACAGTGATGGATTTGGCAAGGAGCTATTTCCCATGCACAATCGTACCATTCGACGACCCATCGACGACCCATCGACGACCCATCGACGACCCACATTGTGCCGTGCGTCTACGTTGATCGAGTTGCTTGCGGTGATCGCAACCGTTGGGCTCCTCATAGCGCTCTTACTTCCTGCAATCCAACAGGCCCGTGAGTCCGCCCGTCGCACGAAGTGCCTGAACAACATGCGGCAAATTGGCATAGCGATTCACAATTACCATGATTCCAACAGAGTCATGCCGCCCTTCGCCATCTGGGGAAGTCCGCCGGGTGAGCCACTCGGGCTGGAGATGTTGTCCTTTGGTATTAAGGACCGTGTCGCGCTCGGGTGAACTCCCGGAGATCCGGATCGCAGTTACGCCAACTGGCTGATCATGCTGCTGACCTATATTGAACAGCAAGCTGTGGCTCACAATTATGCCCCCACGCTGCCGGTTTCGGCGCCAGAAAATGAGGGCGTGCGGATGGCGGAGTTGAATGTTTTGAAGTGACCCAGCGACCCTAACTGTGCGCTAGGCAAGCGGTACGAGCGAGCGCTGCTCTCTGGCGGCACGTCGTCCGTCAGAGGGTTTGGAGACCGTCTGTAGAAACCGCGCGGCCTGCCTTCAATTCTGCTCGCGACCGGGAAATGGGCCGTCGCGGTGAGACCAAACGGGAAACCGCGTATTGGCGGCTCCCATCGTCTTGCCGTCCTTGTTCACGTGAAGCCCTGCCGCTAATAGAACGAGAATGTAAACGGCCACTGTGCAGATCGCCCAGCGCATCCAGGGCAGTTTTGCCATCTGGGCATCGGCTCGTGTGATACAGGGCGCACGGCAGAAGAACGCACTGACGATCATCACTGCAAACATCACCCAATAGACGTCGTGCATGTTGAGCTGGAATCCGTCACGGGGATACCAGAAGTAGTGCGAGTGGAACTTCTGGTACATCATCATCAATAACGTCAAACAAAACACGGGAAAGGCGCGCATCGTGTAGATGCGCCTGCGGTCGATGACGATCCACACGATCGCTCCAATTACAGCGAGCAGGCAAACGGTGTTCAGCAGTTGCACGATCAAGTCGGGCCAGAGTTCCGGGTCGGCGACACCATATTTCTCAAACTGTTTCGCCCATTCCTCGAGTCGTCGCTCCGGGCGGAGCAGGCGGAAACGGTGACGGAAGGGAATTCCCACCATCACAAACAGAATGCCGAACAGACTCAAGAACGAGAACGTCTTGCGTTCGTCCGCCGGCGGCTCCGGGTGGTCGTAGCCGAGCATTCCGTAGGTGAACGCGAACGAGCCTAAGAAGCCCACGGTCACTTCGTTGAGATTCCAGTTTCCGGAATGAGGAATTGGGAGCTGAAACGACCACATCTCCAGCAGCCGGCCCAAGAACATGCCGATACCGAAGCCACAAAATCCGAACAGCGCGCCGCGCAAACCACAGCGCCGATTGTTGGCGACCAACCAGACAAAAAGCGCAATCGCGCCGCCAAAATGGGCAACGGATAAATTCGACCTTGGCGGATTGACATCGAAACCGGCGATATCGACGATGAGCCAATGGAATACAAATCCACCAAGATAGACGGCGGCGAAGACACTCGCCCAATCCAACGTTTGCAATCGTTTTCGCTCGAGCAGCAATCCGATCGCCGCACAACCGTAAATGCCCCATGCCGCTCCCTGGCAGAACAACATCAGGTAGCCGTACGAGTAATTGACCAGCGTGTCGGCCTTGGCGTAGCCGTGCAGTACGCCGTAACTCATCTCACCGCCGGCTGCGATCGCCAGCCCGCTCACAACGCCCAGCAACGGCATCCACCCAAACATCGACCGTCGGCCGGTGGCGAACGCATAGGCGATTCCGAGCATCGCTCCGGGGTACATCGCCCCGACGTATCCGCCAAAATCGCCACGAATACCCCACGCGATCGACACGGCGCACCCGACGAACAGCGCGCGAACGGCTCGATCAAACACTCTGCGGCTCCTTCCACCCATTAGCGCTCGCGAACCGGTGGGAGGGCGTCAACGAAACCGGCATCCGTTCGCCGAAGTTCGGCGATGGTGGCCGCTCGGAGTCGCGCCATTCTCGGTCGTTGCTCCGGCTTCATCGCCAGATTGTCGAGCTCTTCGGGGTCTTGTTTCAGATCGTACAGCTCTTCGAGTTCCCCGGCAATGAGTGAGCGGACGTACTTAAATCGTCCGTCGCGCAGCATCGCATACCAGGGGATCGGGCCTTGAAACACTGCGTCGCCGGTCGGAATGACGTCGGTGTCCGATCCATATTTGCGGCCGGTTGCCGTAAGCAGCACGGGGTGCGTCCACTTTGCGGCGGGGTCTTCTAGTAGCGGAGTGAGATCGTGTCCGTGCATCTTCCAAGGGACGTCGATGCCCGCGAATTGAAAGAAGGTGGGAACAATATCAACGCCGCCCACCGGCGTGGGGCAGACGCTGCCTTCGGGGACGCGCCCGGGCATGCTCACGATCATCGGCGAGCGAATGTTCGCATCGTAGGCCGCGACCTTGTGGCGAAAACCATGCTGGCCCCAGGCAAAGCCTTGGTCGGAGGTGAAGACGATCAGCGTGTTCTTTCGCTGTCCCGTCGCCTCCAACGCGGCGAGCAGCCGTTTCACGCCCTCATCGATTGCCAGCACGCCCTGATGATATTGCCTGACGTATGACGTGAGCGTGCGCTGTTTCCGCATCGGTGTGCCGTTCGGGCCTCTTTCCCAGAAGTCGACCTTTTGTGCCCAATCCGGCTTACCGGGACGCGGGGGGAAAACGTCCTTCGGCGCGGCGACCTCGATTTCGGGAAACTCCTGAAGGTGCCGCTTCGCCGGTGTGTAGGGACCGTGAACGGCGCCGTAGCAAAGCCACAAGTACCAAGGCTTGGTGGCGTCCCGGCCCTCACCTTGAATCAGGTCGACGGCCCAGTCGGTGTATTGGTCGGTCGAATACCGTTTCACGACCTTCGTCTCGCCGCCCTGAAACGTGACCGGCTGATTGTAGTAATAGTTCCCACTCGTCTTGGTGTACTTCGGCCGGTTCCAAACGATCTGAAAGTCCCAGTCGCGGCCGTAGCCGGTGTCCACGCCCGTGTGCCATTTGCCGATGTGAGCCGTGAAGTAACCGTTTTCGCGAAACACGCGCGGCCAGAAGGGGCATTGTTCGGGGTCGTACACGCTGCCGGGATAGGGACCCTCCATTCGCATCGACTCGACGCCGAACTGATGATGACCCGTGAGCAGCGTTGCCCTCGACGGCATGCACCACGTGCCGATGTAAGCCGACTCAAACCGCATGCCCTCCTTGGCCAAGCGATCGATGTTCGGCGTTCGAACCCACGGATAGGCTTCGGGATAACATCCGACGGTGCGATAGGAATGGTCGTCGGTGTAAATGAACAAAATGTTGGGCCGCTCGGACTGCGCCGCCGCTAGAGCCGCGCGATGTGCCGTTCCAAGAACGTTCAGTAGACACGAGAGAATTAGACACAACATGAGGTATCGCGATGAAATGACAGGCATGAATGTCTCCACCCTGGAAATCAAAAAGACGTCGATTCGTCTGACTCTCAATGTACCGCGCCGAAGGTGACCCGAAAACCCTCTGGACGACGTAGAGAAACCTACGCATCGATGTCGTCGGCAGCCGCCGACCGGGTTTTCAATGGACGCGTGTCGCGCCCGGCCAAACGACCTATTGCGATGCGCGGTTGAGCTGCTCGCGGAGTTGCCCGGTTTTTGCCTTCAGCATGCTTCCCGCGTATGATTCAGGTCCTGAATGCCTGCGGTTCAGCATTTTACTGGAGGTCTGCTCGTCGTGAAAGACTCGACTTTCATCCGCCGTCTGTGCCTCGGTATCGTGCTGTTTCTGGCGGTTGCGATTTGCTTCTACGGCTGGAGTGTGCGAAAGTTTCACTCGATTAGAAAGCTGGGCGGGCGTGTCAAAACGGAAAAAGTTGGAGGACGTCTCAAAGTGATGTTCGGTAACGCACGGCTCACCGATGCCGACCTGGTGCATGTCAAAGGGTTGACCGATCTCACAACGCTGAGTATCGCCAACACACAGGTCACCGACGCGGGGCTAGAGCACCTTACAGGCTTGAACAGTATTCGAAACTTGAACATTTCCAGCACTCACGTCACCGACGCCGGGCTAGTGCACCTGAAGCAATTGACCAACCTCGAAATGCTAATCCTCTCGAGCACTCAGATCGGCGATGCCGGGCTCGTGCATCTTGAGGATCTGAAAAAACTCCAGACGTTGTTCCTCTCCCACACTCAGGTGACCGATGCCGGACTGGAGCACCTCAAGAAATTGCCTCGCCTCCAAGTCCTGTACATCGGCGGGCTCGACGTCACTGACACCGGGCTGACTCACCTGAAAGAATTGACCGATCTAAGAAAGTTATATCTCGCCGACACCCGGGTGACCGACGTCGGACTCGTTCACTTGAAGGAATTGACCAAACTCGATTATCTGTCCCTCGACCGCACCGAGATCACCGACGCCGGGCTCGTCCACTTAAAGGAACTGCCCAACCTGCAAACGCTGTATCTCAACTTCACCAAGATCACCGATGCCGGGCTGGCCAATCTGCACGGGTTGGCCGAGTATGAGTGGCTCGAGCTCCAACTCACGCGGGTTACCGACGGTGGGCCGGTCGATCGAGAGAATTCGACTGCCCCGCAAACCCTCAAGGTCAACCGCGCGGACACCCGAAACAGCCGGCGCGTCGTCCAGAATGAGATCTCTGGGCTCAAATGGCTCAAGCTCCGCGGCACTCAGATGACCGATGCTGGGCTGTTACACCTGCACGGCTTGTCGAGTCTCGAAGGCCTGACGTTGTTCGACACTCAGGTGACCAACCAGGGAGTGGATGAGCTCGAACAGGTGTTGCCGAATTGCCATGTTGTGCATTGATCGTTGGTTTTCGTTCAAAATGCTTCGATAGCCCAGGAGCGACTTCGGTTCAACTTCTCGTTCAACGAGCACCTAGTAAAAAGGTATCTGGATTCAACGGCGGTTCGATCTAGGTCATCTTGAAATCTGACGCGCTAACAGACGGCAGTAGATCTTCTGCGGCTTGTTGATGCCGCAAAACAGCTGATTCAGGCCGCGATGTGTGATACATTGGTAGGCGCCATCCTGCCTCGTGTCCACGATATCCATATACCTGTTAAGACTGGAGGGGTCATGCGCAAAAGCAACTACACAATTCTCGGTATTGTGATCCTGCTATTGGTCACGCCTGCCCTGGGCGACGATGCGAATCAATCACGAAGACATCTGCCGACACCCGGCATCACACCTCCCGAGCCGGAACGACGTACGAAGCGGGATGCGCCGAACGCACAGCCGTTACCTGCGCGGCTAGATGCGACGATTCGCCTGCTTGAGCCCAATGAAAGCGGGTCGACCTTGGGGGTTGAAGCAGGGTCGACTTTGAGCGACGAAGCAGGATCGACTTTGAGTAACCCCGCGAAGTTGAATAACCAGGCAAAAAAGAAGCCCGCAGTTCTGAAGACGCAAGACCGCGATTCCAATGCTCTTGCTTGGGCGGTGGTCGTCATGTCGATCGCGTCGACCGGTGCCATATTCTATGTGATGTGCAAGAGCAAGACGTTTTGGAACGACATCACCTACAAGCTGCTCGTCATCAACTGGGCGATCGGCGGTGGTGTGTTTCTCATTGTCGCCGGCTTCGACCAAGAGCAAATCAATCCCATGCTCATGCTCTTGGCAACGATCGTCGGATTCGTGCTCGGTCACCGAGCTTCTGGCGACGATCTAAGAGGTCAGCCGACACAAGCCTCGCCGACCCCACCAGCCGAACAGCCTGACGCGGCATAACCGGCCGGATAGAGCGCACTCAGGCTGCGTTGCCGCATGCGTGAATTGGTGGCAACACTTGGCGTGCGCCTCCGCCGACGCGCTGGGCCGGTTGTGTTCAGCCGTGCGTCCCCGGTATAAACATGTGGAGAAACAATCTTCATTAAATGGCGCGACAACGAATGACGCCTGAGACTTTGGAGCGGCGCTTTGTGCGGAATAGTGGGACTGTTTTTCAAGAAACCGAAACTGTGTGAGAGGCTCGGCCAGCTCGTCACGCCTATGCTTGATTGCATGGGAACGCGGGGGCCTGATTCGGCCGGGTTGGCCGTGTTTCGCGAGCCTCTTGACGTCGGCTCCCGCCGTTTCGGCTTGTTCTCCCAGGAACCGGGCTTCGACTGGCAGACGTTTCACGTCGACTTCGAGCGTGGCACCGGCAGCACCGGCTTGCTTAGCTCAATCGAGAACCACGCGGCCGAAGTTTCGCCGATTTCCGTTGACGACTTCAAAGCCTGGTTGAAGCAGACCTACCCCGGTGTGCATGTGATTTCGGTGGGCCGGGCGATCGAGATGTACAAGGACGAAGGCGAGCCGGGCGAGATTGCCCAGCGGTATCGCTTTTCTGAATTGGTCGGAACGCATGCGGTCGGTCACACGCGGATGGCAACCGAATCGGCAGTCTCGCCGGCTCACGCGCATCCCTACACGGCCGGTGAAGATTTCTGTCTGGTACATAACGGCTCGCTCTCGAATCCGTACAGCATCCGCCGCAAACTTGAAAGCCGGGGCATCGAGTTTGAAACCGACAACGACACCGAAGCCGGCTGCCGGTTTCTCGAATGGCGGATGCGCGAAGGCGACACGCTCGAACAGGCGATCGAAACGTCGTTCAGCGAACTGGACGGGTTCTTCACATTTTTAATGGCCACTGCCGACAAGATGGTTCTCGTGCGCGACGCGTTCGCGTGCAAGCCGGCAGTCGCCGCCGAAAACGACGATTACGTCGCCGTCGCCTCGGAGTTCCGCTCGCTCGCGCATCTTCCCGATGTGAAGTCGGCCGACGTTTTCGAACCCGCGCCGGAACAGATCTACTCATGGACACGGGTTAACTGATGGACACGGGTTTGTTTATGAACCATGTCAAGCAATTCGATCTCGCTGAGTTGAGCGTCCGGGAGGTCAATCAGTTCCTGCACCACGACTTGAAAGACAGTGGGATCCAGCGGGTCGAAGTTCTCAACCCGGACGGCATGCACAGTATCGCCGTCGGGCTCGATTGTGACGTCGACGTCGACATTCTCGGCAACGCGGGCTATTTCATCGCCGGCATGAACAAGCGGGCCTCGGTGACCGTTTCGGGCAACGTCGGTTGGAGCGTCGCGGAAAACATGATGTCCGGCAGCGTGCGCGTGAAGGGGCATGCCTCCGAAAGCGCCGGCGCATCGGGGCGTGGAGGGCTGTTAGTGATCGAGGGCGACGCTTCATCGCGGTGCGGCATCTCGATGAAAGGTTGCGACATCGTCGTCGGCGGCAGCGTTGGGCACTTTTCAGCGTTTATGGCGCAAGCCGGCTCGTTGATTGTGTGCGAAGACGCCGGCCCGAATTTGGGCGATTCACTTTACGAAGCGGTCATCTACATTCGCGGCATGATCCATAGCTTGGGTGCCGATGCGCGGGAAGAAGAAATGCAGGACGCCGACTACGAACTCGTCTCTGGGCGGCTCGCGGCGGCCGGGTTTGACTACGACGCCAAAGAATTCAAACGGGTCGCCTCCGCCCGTAGCTTGTACCACTGGAACGCCGCCGCGCATCAGGAGTATTGAGTTGTCCAGGCCGAATCAACACGAAGAAAGCGCTTCGTTCGATCGTCATGCGATCGAATACATCCGCCAGGCGGCTGCGCACGGGCTGTACGACATTCGCGGCATGGGTGCCAAACGAGCCGTGCCTTCATTCGACGATTTAGTGTTCCTGACTGCGTCCGCCTCGCGCTATCCGTTGGAAGGTTATCGCGAGCATTGTGAGTCAAAGACCGTGTTGGGCACTCGCTACGCGACCAATCCAATCGAACTCGATATTCCGATTACGATTGCCGGCATGAGCTTCGGGGCTTTGTCGGCCAACGTGAAAGAAGCCCTCGGCCGGGCGGCCACCGAAGCGGGAACTTCGACCACCACCGGCGATGGCGGCATGACGCCCGAAGAGCGGCAGTCGTCCAAGACGCTCGTCTACCAGTGCTTGCCGTCACGCTACGGCTTTAACCCGGACGACCTCCGAAAGGCCGATGCGATCGAAATGGTGATTGGCCAGGGGGCCAAGCCGGGCGGGGGCGGAATGCTGCTGGGTCAGAAAGTCAGCCCGCGCGTGGCCGAGATGCGAACGTTGCCCGAGGGCATCGATCAACGGTCGGCTTGCCGGCACCCCGACTGGACCGGACCGGACGATCTCAAGATCAAGATCGAAGAGCTGCGCGAGATCACCGACCATCGTGTGCCGGTCTACGTCAAACTGGGAGCGACCCGCGTTCGCGACGACGTCAAATTGGCTGTCAAGGCGGGTGCTGATGTGGTCGTCGTTGACGGCATGCAGGGGGGCACGGCGGCGACTCAGCAGGTCTTCATCGAACATGCGGGCATTCCCACGCTGGCCGCCTTGCCGCTGGCCGTGGAAGCGCTCGAAGACATGAACGTTGTCGGCGACGTCCAGTTGATCGTTTCGGGCGGAATACGCACAGGCGCCGACGTTGCGAAGGCGCTCGCGCTGGGAGCCGACGCGGTGGCGATCGGGCAGGGCGTGCTCGTCGCGCTGGGGTGCAATGATGATTCCTACGTTGAATTCGGCCGCGACGTCGACGCCACCGAAGACTACGCGAATCTCGGCACAGCGCCCGGTGTGTGCCATCATTGTCACACGGGGCAATGCCCGGTCGGAATCGCCACGCAAGATGAAGAGTTAGAACGTCGGTTGACGCCTGAGGCCGGCGCGAAGCGGCTGAAGAACTATCTGCAAGTGCTCAACATGGAACTCACGACGCTGGCCCGAGCTTGCGGCAAATCGAACGTGCACCACCTGGAAAAGGAAGACCTCGTCGCACTCACCGTCGAAGCTGCCGCGATGGCCAAAGTCCCCCTGGCGGGAACCGATTGGATTCCCGGACAGGAAGCGAAGTAGGGGTGGGCACATCAGTCATACGCTTCTCGGTGGGGTGCGATGTGAGAAGCCGTTATCATGTTTGTCATCGGACATGCGGCACGCGGCGCAACGCGAACGACATCCGCGTCGTGCACGTACGGTCAAGAGGATCGCTTGTCACGAATTCATTGACGCACAACAGGAGTGACCATGGCCGATCGAGAACAAATACGCGAACAATTGGCCAAAGATGGCGTCGAGTTCATCCTCGCGCAGTTTGTCGATGTGCACGGGTCGGCCAAGGTGAAGATGGTACCGGCTTCATGCCTGGACGACGTGATCGATGACGGAGCCGGCTTCGCGGGAGCGGCCGTCTGGGGCGTCGGGCAAGGTCCGCACTCGCACGACATGCTGGCCCGGATCGACCTGGAGAGCTATACCCCGCTTCCCTGGATGCCCAACACGGCTCGCTTTGCAGCCGACCTGTTCGTCGACGGCGAAGCGTACGCGTTCTGCCCGCGAACGAACCTAAAACGGGTGTTAGACTCCGTGCGTGAAAAAGGCTACGTGTTCAACGTCGGCATGGAGCCGGAACATTTCCTGGTGACGCGTGGCGAAGACGGCGACATCGAACCGTGGAACCCGGACAACGTCGACAAATTGGCTAAGCCGTGCTACGACTTCCGCTCGATGGCACCCGCCATGGAATACCTACAGGAGTTGACCGCTTCACTAAACCGGCTGGGTTGGGGTGTCTATCAGACCGACCACGAAGATGCCAACGGCCAATATGAAGTGAACTTTGCCTATCAGGACGCGTTGACGACCGCCGATCGCATCACGTTTTTCAAAATGGCCACGTCGCAGATCGCCAAGAAGTACGGCGCCATCGCCACGCACATGGCCAAGCCCTTCAGCGACCGAACCGGCAGTGGCTTACACATTCATTTTCACTTGGCCGACGCGGGCAGCGGCAACTGCCTGTTCGACGCCGATTCCGACGCGCGAGGTTTGGGCTGTTCGGAAATGGGATACCATTTTCTCGGCGGCGTGCTACGCCACGCGCGGGCGCTGTGCGCCGTGACCAGCCCGACGGTCAACTGTTACAAACGCTTGAAACTTGGAGCCGGCCTGCATTCGACCCGCAGCGGCTACAGTTGGACGCCGGCGTTCATTACCTACGGCGACAACAATCGCACCCAGATGATCCGTACGGCTGGCCCCGGTCACTTCGAAGATCGAACCGTCTCGGCGGGTTGTAATCCATATTTGGCACTGGCTGCATATGTTGCCGCCGGCATCGATGGTATCGAAAACAAGATCGATCCGGGTGATCCAAACCTTGGAAACATGTACGAACGGCCGCTCGCGGAGATTCTCGAACAGGGAACGAAGATTCTTCCGCAGTCGCTTTCGGAAGCCCTCGGTGAACTTCGTGCCGACGAGGTCATACGCGGCGCGCTAGGCGTGATCGCCGACGAGTTCATCGAACTCAAAGCCGCCGAATGCGAAGCGTATGCCGGTCAAGTCACGCGCTGGGAGACCGACGAGTACCTGACGTTCTTTTGAGCCGAGATTGATAAATCGTTAGCAAGGTTTCCCATTCGTCGCCCACCGGCCGCCCGGCTTTGCCTTCCCGCTTTGGATGACTCATGCCCTACCGTCTGCTCAAGTTTGCCCTGAGCAAGCAACATCCCGAACCGAGGATGTTTCGCGCGCCGGACCGGCTCAAGAGCGAGTACGACGTGGTGATCATCGGCGGTGGCGGGCACGGGCTGGCCGCCGCTTATCATCTGGCGAAGGATCACGGCATCACCAACGTGGCCGTTCTCGAAAAAGGTTACATCGGCGGCGGTGGTACGGGGCGCAACACGGCCATCGTTCGCTCGAACTATCTCACTCCCGAAGGCGTGCGGTTTTATCAGCGAAGTGTCGAGCTGTTTCAGGATCTTTCCCGCGAGTTGAATCTCAACCTGTTCTATTCGGAGCGCGGTCATTTCACGCTGGCTCATTCACCCGCCTCGCTTCGAACCCAGCGCTGGCGTGCTGAGGTGAACAAGCACCTCGGAATCGACAGCGAAGTGGTCAGCCCGGAGTTCATCAAACGAACGGTTCCCGAGATCGATCTGAGTGTCGGTGGACATCAGCCACCGATTCACGGAGCCCTCTATCATCCGCCCGGGGCGATCGCCCGCCATGACGCCGTCGCTTGGGGTTACGCCCGCGCTGCCGATCAACGGGGTGTCGAAATCCATCAGAAAACGGCCGTGACCGACATCGAGCTGAAGGATGGACGGGTGGCCGGCGTTCACACCGACAAAGGGTTTATCAAGACAAGCAGAGTGCTCTCGGCGGTCGCCGGTTGGACGACGCACACGACGGCGATGGTCGGCTTGCGAACGCCGCTGGTCATTCATCCGCTGCAGGCACTGGTCACCGAGCCGCTCAAGCCTTGGCTCGACAGTATTGTTGTGTCGGCTAGCTTGCATCTGTACGTCAGCCAGTCGTCGCGGGGCGAGTTGGTGGGAGGGGCATCGCTCGATCCGTACGAGTTGATCTCGATGCGATCGACGCTCGACTTTGCGGAAGGGCTCGGCGCTCATTTGCTCGACCTGTTTCCCTGCCTGGGCGACGTGAAGGTCTTGCGACAATGGGCCGGCCTGTGCGACATGACGCCCGACTTTTCGCCCATCATGGGCACCACTCCGATTGAAGGTTTTTACATCGACGCCGGCTGGGGCACATGGGGATTTAAAGCGACGCCCGTCAGCGGCCAAACGATGGCCTTCACGTTGGCAAACGGCCGCGATCATGAATTGATCGAGACGTTCAACCTCTCTCGTTTCGAACGCTTCGAACTCGTTGGAGAAAAAGGAGCCGCTTCGGTGGGACATTAGGAGCCGTTTTCTCGTCGCGCTCTCAGGCATTGTGACCAAACAGACGGAAGTCTGAAGCAACTTGCGCATTACGAATGACGCACTGCGGGAGTTTTCATTGAGACGAACAACATGAAAATCATCAACTGCCCGATCAACGGCCCGCGTCCGTTGCAGGAGTTTCACTTCGGCGGAGAAGTGCGGCCGATGCCGGATGCTGCTACAGCCACCGATGCCGAGTGGGCAGATTACGTCTTCAACCGCAGCGGTGAGCCGGGCGTGAAGCGCGAGTGGTGGTATCACGTGCCGAGCGGAACGTGGTTCATCGCAGAGCATGATAATCGGACCGACGAGTTTCTCCGCACGTATCTTTTCGACGGGGAACACGTCGATGGATAGACGGCTCCCGCCGCGCCCCGGTGAATGGATCGATCGCAGCCGGAGCGTCGGCTTCCGATTCGAAGGCCAGACGTATCGCGGCTACGCGGGCGACGTGCTTTCCAGTGCGCTATGGGCCAACGACGTGCGTCTGCTCGGGCGGAGCTTCAAATATCATCGCCCAAGGGGCATTTACAGTTTGGCGGGACACGATGGCAACGTGATCGTCGAGGATGACCGTCGAACCAATATGCGGGGTGACATGCTGCCGATCGAACCGGGGCTCGACGTGCGTGCCGTCAACGCGGCCGGCGGACTCGAACGCGATCGACTGCGGATCACCGAATTGTTCAGCCGGTTTCTCCCCGTCGGATTCTATTACAAGGCGTTCCATACGCCGCGACGGCTGTTTCCCTTTTATGAGAAGCAGATGCGAAAGGTCGCCGGATTGGGACGGATCAACCGGGCAAACAGGTGCCCGCCGTCGCCCAAGGACTATGCGTTCTGTGATCTGTTGGTTGTCGGTGCCGGTCCGGCCGGTCTGGCCGGTGCGATCGCCGCCGCCGAACAAGGCGTGCAGGTGCTCTTGGTCGACGAACACCCGCATCCGGGCGGCAGCCTTGCGTGGCAATGGGCGGGCGACCCGTCAACGCAGCAACATTTGGCCGGGTTATTGGAACAAGTCGAGGCGCATGACAATCTCGAGTTGCGCTACGGCACCCGCGCAGACGGCTGGTACGGCGACCACTGGATTGCGTTGACCGATAAACTTCGCTTAACGAAACTGAGGGCGAAGTCTACATTGGTGGCTGCCGGTTGCTTCGAACAGCCGGCCGTGTTTCGGAACAACGATCTTCCCGGCGTGATGCTCGGCTCGGCTGCTCAACGGCTCATGCACCTGTACGCTGTCAAACCCTTCGATCGAGCCGTCGTCCTAGCCGCCAACCGCGATGGCTACCGCGTTGCACTCGATCTTAGCGAGGCGGGTGTTGATGTCGCCGCGCTGGTCGACTTACGGCGCGAAGGCGAAACGACGGAACTCGCACGGCAAGTCGCGGCCGCCGGCATCGCGATTCACGACGGACACACGGTCTGCGAAGCCGTGCCGGCTGCTGGAAAGAAGCGGATATGCGGGGCGAACATCTGCCCACTCGACGGCGAGCGCAACGCGAGAACGGACTCGGCAACGCACGTCGCGTGCGACGGTATCGCTGTGAGTGTCGGATGGACTCCCAATGGTGGGCTGATCTCCCAAGCCGGCGGCCGCTTTCGCCACGCATCGCATGTCGAACAGTTGATCGCGGAGAATCTTCCGGATGGATTGTATGCGGCCGGCCGCGTGAACGGCGTTTTCGACATCGAGGATCAGATCGACGATGGCATTCGCGCGGGGCTCGCGGCGGCGGCTCATCTTGGAAAAGTCGACGAAGAAATTCCCGAGGCGCCCGTTCATCAAGGGGCACCGCCCAGTCACCCGTATCCGATCTTCGCCGACAAAGGGAAAAAGAACTTCGTCGACCTGGACGAGGATCTGCATCTGGCCGACTTCGCCAACGCGCATCAGGAAGGCTACGACAACATCGAGTTGATGAAGCGATTCACGACCGTCGGCATGGGACCCAGTCAGGGCAAGCTTTCCAATATCAACGCCGTGCGAATTCTTGCGAGACTCAACGGGACCACGATCAACGAAACGGGAACGACGACGTCGCGCCCCTTTGCACAACCGGTGCCCCTAGGTCACTTGGCCGGTCGTCGGTTTCATCCCCAGCGCCGAACGCCCATGCACGACTGGCATGTGCAGGCCGAGGCCGAGATGATTCACGCCGGTCCCTGGTTGAGGCCCGAGTACTACCACGCGGACCGCAAAACCCGTGATGATTGCATATACGAAGAGGCACAGAACGTACGGCAAAATGTCGGCTTGATCGACGTCGGCACGCTGGGCAAGCTCTTCGTGAACGGGCCCGATGCAGCGAGGTTTCTCGAACACATTTACACGGGCCGCTTTACCAAACAGAAACCGGGCCGGCTGCGTTATGGACTGGCCTGCGATGAGACCGGAGTCATCATCGAAGATGGCGTCGTCGCCCGCTTAGCCGACGACCGGTTTTACGTCACCGCAACGAGCGGCGGCGCTGCGGCGTTTTATCGTGAAATGCAGCGTTGGGCGTTGATACTCGGCATGAACGTTACGCTCGTGAATGCAACGGGGCAACTCGCCGCCATGAATGTCGCGGGACCCAATTCCCAGCAGTTGCTCAGTGAACTCACCGACGTCGACTTATCGCCCGACGCATTCGGGTACCTCGACGTGCAAACCGGCCACGTTGCCGGCGTGGCGGCGACCTTGATGCGCGTGGGATTTGTCGGCGAGCTGGGCTATGAAATCCACGTTCGGGCATCGGCAGGGCTGCACGTCTGGACGTCGCTGATGCAAGCGGGCCAACGTCTGGGAATTCGGCCATTCGGCGTGGAAGCCCAACGCTTGTTGCGACTTGAAAAAGGCCACCTCATCGTCGGGCAAGATACCGATGCACTGACGAATCCGTTCGAAGCGGACGTCACCTGGGCCATCGGAAAAGACAAGCCCTTCTTTGTTGGTGCACGTAGCTTAGAGATCGTTCGAGACAAGCCATTAACGCGCCGGCTCGTCGGGCTCTCGTTTCCTGCACAGCACCCAGGGACGCTGCCCGAAGAATGCCACCTGATCATTTCCGCCGGCGAGATCGCCGGCCGAATTACAAGTATCGGCAAGCGATCGACGCTCGGTCATCCGATCGCAATGGCGTTCGTCCGACCCGACCTCGCCCAGACGGGAACCCGCGTGGACGTGCGCGTGGGTGACGGGCAGATGGTCAAAGCGCACGTCGCGAAGTTGCCTTTTTACGATCCGGAGAATTTGCGTCAAGAGATCGCGGAAGATTCATGAATGCGCCCGAAAACGCGCCCCGACAGAGCCCTATCGAGCACGTGCTTTCCGCATGTGGTGCGGAAGTCCGTATCGCCGGCGGCGCATCGTTTGCCGTTCGCCTACAGTCCGAAAAAGTCCCTCGGGAAAAGATGACAACTCTCGGACTGTGCGATGTCAGCGGCCTGAACAAGCTCGGTTTGAAGGGACCAGACACCGCCTCCTGGCTGGCGAACGAAGGGGTTTCCGTTCCCAACGCCATCTACGATTCGCGGCCGCTCGACGATGGCGGATTGATCGTTCGACTTGGCGGTGACGAGTTCTTTTTAGAAGGCGGTTTATGCAACGAGTCCGTCCCGGCCATCTCGGCTCGGCTCGATACGCAGCCAGGCGGCGCGTATCGCGTTGTACGTCAGGAAGCCACGTTCTTGCTAGTCGGCGCGCGCAGGGGCGACGTTCTCGCGCAGACGTGCGGCATCGACTTTCGCGAAGCGGCAACGGGAAAGGTCGTTTTGACGCGCGTCGCAGGCGTGAGTTGCAGCGTGTTGCCCGTGCTCGTCGAAAACATCCCAGCATATCGCCTCTGGGTCGATTCGAGCTATGCAATCTATCTGTGGGAAACGCTGGCTGAGATTTGCGAAAGCCTCGATGGTGACGTCATCGGTGCCGAATGCGTGTATCCCGAGCTATTAGAAGGCGATGTTTGACAGTTGTCTGTTCTGCATTCGTGCTGCAAATGCCGGCTTGTCCGACGCGTGCTGCCCGGCGTTGGCCGTGGATTACCGTTTTGGCTCGTGGTATCGTGGTGTGTACGTGAACTTGATTCCGTGCATCCGCGAGACCACCACCATGAACGCAGTTCACCGAACCGCATTTCTCTCGGCCGTATTCCTGCTGACCTCCCTTCAGCCGGCACCGTCTTGGGGCGACGTTGAAAATCCGTCGCTGAAGTCGGCGACTTCCCAACGAGTCCACCCGGCGTTGATCGGCAACGATCAGAACGCCCTATTGGAGGTGATCGTCGAAGTCCAACAGCCAAGCGTTCGCGCTTCGTCGTTCACATTTTCTTTGCGTGGCTGCGACAGCTTGGCGGACATCGACGGCTTGCGGTTGTTCTACTCCGGCGACAACAAGCCGAAAGAACTCGACACGATTCGTAGTGGGATCAACTTCTCCGGTGATCGGCACGCCGTGCTCGTCGTCTTGACGGGCCGTCCGTTCGGCGCGCTGATGGAGCCGGCTGCCGAAGTTATCTTTCATGGCGATCAGCCGTTGAAAAAGGGAAAGAACGTCTTTTGGCTCTCGTGCCAGCTGCGCTCGAACGCGAGTTTGAATCGAAAGGTGGACGCGGCTTGCACCAGAATCGAAACGTCGGCCGGCGAAACAACGCCTCGCGATACGACGCCGGACATTCACAAACGTATCGGCGTCGCGCTGCGTAAACACTACGACGACGCCGTGCACACCACTCGCATTCCCGCGCTAGCCGCGACGCCAAGCGGAACGCTGTTGTGTGCGTACGACATGCGGCGGGATAAGCGGCGCGATCTGCAAGAGAATATCGACATTGGGCTGAGCCGAAGCGTCGACGGCGGTCAGACGTGGGAGCCGGTGCGTGTGATCATGGACATGGGTGAATACGGCGGACTGGGTCAGAATGAAAACGGTTGCAGTGACCCGGGTCTCGTCGTCGATCGCGACACGGGCGAAATCTTCTGTGCCGCGGTTTGGATGTGGGGCAAGCTCGGCGAACATCAGTGGAACGGCAAGGGTTCCGAACCGGGCTTCGAAATTGGCAAGTCGGCCCAATTCTTGATGGTGCGATCCCAGGACGATGGTCTCACCTGGTCGAAGCCGGAGAACATGACTCCCAAATTAAAAAAGGCCGAATGGATTCTCTTAGCACCGGCACCACAAACGGGCATGACTCTGCGTGACGGTACGCTGGTCATGCTGGGCGAAGGTCGCGACGAACAGGACCGCATGTTCTCGACGTTGATCACGAGCCGCGATCATGGCGCCAGCTGGACCGTCGGCTCAGCTATGGCGCATGGCAACGGCGAATGTCAGGCCGTGCAAATGAACAACGGCTCAATTCTTCTCAACGCGCGAACGGCAAGCCCCACGAAGTACCGTTCGGTCTACGTCACCGACGACCTCGGCAAGACCTGGCAGACGCACCCCACGCACCGCAAAACGTTGATCGAGCCGAACTGTAACGGCAGCTTGATTCGCTTTGATGACGTGAAAGACGGCGAGCCAAGGCAGGTCTTGCTGTTTGCCAACCCGCACTCCCAAACGGGCCGCGATCACCACTCCATACAAGTTAGCTTCGACGAAGGCGCGACCTGGCCGAACGAGTACCGGCTGCTACTTGACGAAGGGCGCGGCAACGGCTACCCCAGCATGGCCCGAATCGACGAAAAGCACATCGGCATTGTGTACGAAGGCAGCCAAGCCCACCTGGTATTCGAAAAGGTCTCAATCGATGAGCTGTTGACCGCAGGTCAATGATCGACCGATACGAATTCTTCATCCCCTGCCTAGCGCGAGACGTTGCCATGCGATTTTCTTTGATTGCATTTGCTCTATTGTCCTTCGTAGCCCAAAGCGCCAGTGCCAAGGATATTGACCTGACAGTCGCCGAACCCTCGGGCGTCGAGCGCCGTGGATGGCCGGTCACCAGCGGGATACCGCTCGCTCAAGGCGAGCTACGCAGCGATCGGCGGACGGCTCTGTTCGACGCCGACGGCAAAGAGATCCCGTTGCAGACGGAAGTTCTCAATCGTTGGCCGGATGGGACGATTCGTTGGCTGTTATTGGATTTTCAGGTCGATCTCGCCGCGAATCAGTCCAAGCGCTACGTGCTCCGATACGGTCCGCAGATCAAGCGATCAAGTGTTCCAGACCCAATTCACGTCAATACGATCCCGCAGGATCCTGTTTTGGAAACGGGCCCGCTGCGGATCACGCTTTCGCCAGATGAATTTCGGCTGCTCGATGCTGTCTGGCACGACCGGAACAATGACGGACAGTTTTCCGATTCTGAGCGCGTCACCGGCGGTGACGCTGCTGGTATCGAGCTGGTGACGCCCGACGGTGAGCGCTATCGGGCCGACCTCTCTCACGCGGTGATGACGATCGAACAGCACGGCCCGCTTCGGGCGTGCGTGCGAATCGAGGGCAGCCACCAAAGCCTGGCCGGCGGGCAGATGTTCAACTACGTCGTCCGGCTCCACGTCTTCCGCGGCCAGTCGTTCGTGAAATTCGACTATACGTTCATCAACGATCATCAAGATACGTTGATGGCCAAGTTCGATTCGATCGAGCTCGTCTGTTCGATGAACAGCGCTGGCGACGATCGTCTCATCCTCGACAGAAAAAACGTCACAACGTCGCGCCTGGAGCAGGTCGACGACCTTCATTATTCGGTAAACGGCCAAGAAACTCGGGGTCACGCGCCGGGTTGGGCAGCGGTCGCGGCGCCGACGGGCGGCTTCGCCGTGGGAGTTCGCGAGTTCTGGCAGAATTGGCCCAAGAGCATCGAAACGAAAACGGGTGAGCTGCGCATCGGACTGTGCCCCGACTTTCCGGACGGACGGTACGATGGACGCCCGCTTGCCGAAGAGGTCAAACACTATTACTACCTTCGGGACGGCGTCTATACCGTAAAAGTCGGCGTCGCGCGGACGCATGACATGTGGGCGACATTTTTTGCCGACGATCCCGCGGTCGACGAACTGTCCGATTTCTTCGCTGCTGCCGAACGGACGCTGTTGGCGCAGTGCGATCCCGATTACACCTGCGCCACCGGAGTGCTCGGCGGATGTCCGCCTGCCGACCCGAACAAGTATTACGGCTACGATGCGTGGATGGACGCGATGTTCGACAAACATCTGGAGGACCAGGAAGACGGGCGTGAGAACGGCATGTTGAACTTTGGCGACTGGTACGACGTCAAGAAATTCGGCGGCGGCTGGGGCAATCTGGAATACGACACGGCGCATTGCTTTTTCGTCCAATACCTGCGAAGTGGTGATCGACGTTATTTCGACCGCGCCCGTCAAGGCGCGCAGCACACAATGGACGTCGACGTGGCCCACGCCGTCAATCGTCATTTGCGTAACGTCGACCACGCGGGCATCGGGCAACCTGGCCATATTTGGACTCATAGCGTCGGACACACGGGCGGCTACTACGAACACGCGCCGCTCGAGGCTCCCACGCACTATCAAACCGGCATGCTGCAAAACTGGGGCCACGTCTGGATCGGCGGACTGTGCGACCACTATCTGTTGACCGGTGATCGCCGGACGCGCGACGTGCTCGTTCGCGTGGCCGATCGCGTCGCCAGCGAATGTCCCACTCGTTTCTCCGATCACATGCGGGAGATCGGTTGGCCGCTCAACCTGGTGCTCACAGCTTATGAAACCACCAGCGACGACAAATATCTGGCGGCGGCCGACCGGCAGTGGGAACGTTTGAAGTCGCATCTCGATCCCGATCGGGGTTGGGTGGTGATGCTGGCGTACGGCCATTGTTCGGCGAAAGACTCCAAACTTCGTTGCCGCGGGCAGAATTCGTATCTGCTGGCACTCACGCTGAGCGGCCTCGCGCGCTACCACCAACTCACCGGCGACCCGGAAGTGCTCGAGGCGGTCTCGGCCGGTCTCGATCAGATGATTCGCGAATGTTGGAGCGAAGAACACAAATCGTTCTACGCCACATCGTGCAAACACGTCATGGATCGACCCCCCGGTGCGTACTGCCCGACGACGTTGCTCGCCTCGTTGGCATTTGCCCACGAAATTGCATCGACCGGTAACGCGGAACACCGCCGCATTTTCAACGAAGCGTTCAAAACAACCATCGAAGCCGGCCGTCGAGAACTTGAAGCCGGCCATGAACAGTTCCAGGCCGGCTACGGTAGCCGGGCGTTTCACTTCACGCCGTTCGGCTTGCGCGCGCTGCGAACCGATGGTGGTGAAGAACTGAAAGGGGACGATGAATCCTAATCAGCTCGAGTGTGAAACGACCGGGCCCGACCTTTTCGCATTCGCGTTCGAATGGCAGGAGAAACAATGAGCGTGAACCTTTTGAGAATCGTGACGTGCGTCTGTGTGGCACTGCTGTGTTCGGGGCAACTCTTAGCGAATAAGCCTCGAATCGTTTCGGTCAAGAAAATCTGGGACCGCGCGCCGCACAATGCCTTCACCGATCTCGTCCGATTTCGCGACCGCTGGTGGTGTGCCTTTCGGGAAGCGAAAGACCATGCTCCCAGCTACGGAAAGGCTCGCGTTATCGTGTCAGAGGATGGCGACGACTGGATGTCGGCGGCGCTGGTTGAACAAGAGGGCGTCGATCTACGCGATTCGAAATTGTCCGTCACGCCCGACGGCCGGCTGATGATGATCATGGGCGGCAGTCTCTACGATGACAATCTCGTGTATCAAACCCGTTCGCCGCGAGTGAGCTTCTCCAAAGACGGCCGCGAATGGTCGGTCCCCAGAAAGCTGTTGGCAGAAGATCACTGGTTGTGGCGAGTGACGTGGCATGACGGCTGGGCGTGGAGTGTCAGCAAGCTGGGCGTCGGCCAAAACCCACGGCGAGGCATGCTCTACCGCAGCCGCGACGGCATTGAATGGGAATGGGTGACCGAGCTGCATGTGCCCAACATCAGTGAGACAACATTGCGATTCATGCCAAATGGCGAGATGTTCGCGCTGACTCGACCGAATTGGATCGGCACGAGCCATCCGCCTTATACGAAATGGTCGTGGACGTCGATGGGCGAGGGAATCGGCGGTCCCAACTTCATCAGGCTTCCCGACGGAAGTCTCTGGGCGGCCGGTCGGTACTACGATGGGAAAGCGACCACCGTTTTAGCACGCATGACAAGCGGCAGCTACAATCCGGTGCTCACACTTCCCAGCGGCGGTGATTGCAGTTACCCGGGAATGGTCTGGCACGACGACCTGCTGTGGATGAGCTATTATTCGTCGCACGAGGGGAAGGCGAGCATCTATCTCGCGAAGATCAGTTTTCAATAGAATGTGTCTTGTTGACGGCGACTTGACGGAACGATTGTTGGAAGTGTGATTCATTCTCAACGCCGACAAGCAATACCAAAAACAGCTTCTGTCGGCCGAGACCGTCGAGCGGCCAGGCTTGAGTAGGAGAGGATCCAGCCATGTGGACTCAAATTCGTATTATGACAGTGCCGCTGGCTTGCCTTTTGGCCTGCGAGTGTAGAGGGGCCGACCAGTTTGAGACGGACAGGGTTCCCGGACAACGTCCGCCGACTGCCCAGACAGAGCCCGCGCCCGTGCGATTGCCCAAAGTGCTGTTGATTGGTGATTCGATTGCCTATGGCTATTCACCAAAAGTGAAGGAATTACTCCGCGGCAAGGCCAAAGTGACCTCAGTCTCAGCCGGCGGTGGGCACACGACGCCGGCACTAGAAAAGTTGGATGATTGGCTGGCAGAAGAGAAGTGGGACGTTATCCATTTCAATTTTGGACTCAACGACTTGGAAGGCGTTCCACCTCGATTGTCCCTCGATCAGTACTCGCAGAACCTGCGGCAGATGGCCACGCGACTCAAACTTAGCGGTGCTAAAGTGATCTGGTGCAACACAACGCCGTTCCCGGCCGGGCCGTTGTCGAGCCCTCGCGATTACCGTGACGTGCCGCGTTACAACAAGGCGGCGCGCCAGGTCATGGACAAGAATCAGATCGTGATCAACGACCTCTATGCTTTCGCCCTGCCTAGGTTGAAGGAGCTGCAGATCACAAAAGACGTGCATTTTTCGCCAAAGGGCTACGCAGAGCTGGCGAAAGAAGTTGTTCGTCACATCGAGGGAGCACTCAGCCAGGCGAACGTTCGTCTTCAAAAGCAATTGCTGGTGGACGCGAAGCGCTCGTCCGTCGAATCGTCCGTCGAGCCGGAACAATCCGTAAACTGGAAGCAGGCACTCGCTGATTCGCGTGGTGTCTCCATCAAGGACGGCGCTCTCGTATTGGACCGGGCAAAGAAGGGTGAGTGGACCAGCAAGTGGTACGATTCGAGCCGGCAGCCTGGCGTCAAGCTTGAGATCGAAACCGAGATCGACCTGTTCGACAACAAGACAATCGAGGTGCTCGTGAAGGGATCAGAAACGCCCTACACCGACGGCGATCAAGTTCCACACGATTGGTACGCCAGATGCATGATGGCGATCGTCGACGAGAAGCGCTGGGTCATGGCCCTGCGTTCGGGTGTCGATCACATCCAAAAGACCAAGACGGACACGATTCATCTCATCACTTCCGGCGATGAGGGAAGAACCTGGAGCAAGCTGAATCGATGGTTCGATGGTACATCGATCGAAGGCATGCCTTACGAAGATGGGCATTGCCACAGTGAACCAGGCGTGTTCAAAATGCCCAATGGTGATCTCATCCTGCAGTTCTGGCGAACCTGGTCCCACACCGGAACGAAGCAACTGCGCTCGACCGACAACGGGAAGACCTGGGTCACAGACATCGACCGAATCGCCGTCGTTGGTGTCACGGGAGCCGACGACGACCGAGTGATTGGCACGGAGGATTATTTCATTGATCCGGAAAACCCGACCGATGTCTACATGGCATTCCAGTACTTTGGATACGAATCGAAGGGAGGCACTCTGTTGGCTCGGTCTCGTGACAACGGCAAGAGCTATTCGTTCATGAGTTGGATTGGTCCGTTGGCTCTCGAGAGCGACCCAGACGCGCACGCGACGTTCGAGCCGGCGATCGAATACGTGGGCAACCGAACGATTGTGGCTGTGATGCGAGACTATCACACCCGGCATACGTGGCAGAGCGTCAGTACCGACATGGGCGCCACGTTCAGCCCCCAGGTCGACATCGCCAACCAAATCAACGGCGGAGTCGCGAACGGCCAATGGCAGCGGGCGCGGATTTTCAAGGAAAGCAATCCGTATCTCCAGCACAACAATCCGCTTAATTACGCGCGAGGCGAAGGGCGGCTCTGGGGGTTTGGCATTCACACGATCGGCGGCGGCTATACTCGAAAGCCTGCCGTCTTCTGGTCGGATGACAACGGCAAGTCGTGGCAAGGTCCCGAACTGCTGCATGGTCCGATGCACCCCGGTACTGACACCGGGTATGGAGACATCAAGCGCCGAGTCGACAACACGTACGTGGCCGCCACGTACTATTGCGAACCGGGAAATAACTCGGCCGTCGCAGATTTGGAACAATACACGTTTGGCGGCGAAACGGCCAAGGTGTCATTCGAGGCAGATCGCAACGGGGACGGGAAGCCAGACGCTGCTTCGCCCCGGCGGGAACTCCACAACGGCTCAAACGTCTTCACTCCCTCCGATCTCCAGGCCAACCGTTGGAGATTCAGACTGCATCTCGGCAGCACCGAGACATCCGGCTCACCGAAGATTCGCCGCGTGAAGATGACTTCCCGCTAAACCCGCTCGAACGTCAACCAAAATGGAAGAATGATTGGTTCGTCGCAACGATGCCGAAGCAATTAAGGCCGCAGTGTTGATGAGTCATCAGCATTCGCTGCCGGCTAACAAGCATTCCGTAGCGTTCTGCGAAAGTTGGGAATTCGAGCGTTCAGTCTGCACAGGAATGTGGATCTACGGCGGCGCTGACTATTGAAAGAACGCCCATGATGCCGACTTCAATCAACCTGTCCGACAAACTGAGGCTGTTCACCGACCAATGGTCGCCGAAGATCATCGCTCAGATGAACGACTGCCAATTCAAATTGGCCAAACTCCAAGGCGACTTCGTTTGGCACAAACATCCAGAGACCGACGAGGTGTTCATGGTCCTCGAAGGTCGATTGCAGATCGACTTCCGTGACGGCGCTGTTACGTTGTACAGTGGCGAGATGCTCGTGGTGCCCAAGGGCGTCGAACACAAGCCGTTCGCTGAGTCGGAATGTCACGTATTGCTTGTGGAAACTGCGGGGACGGTCAACACGGGAGACGCCGACACAAGTGAATTGACCGCCAGTGAAAGAGAGTGGATCTGAGGCGGGAAACAGCGTGACCAGCGAGTGGGCACGATCAGAACACGCCTTGGCGCACCTCGAATGCATGAAGCGGCATCCCACAACGACCCGAATGCGAGCCGACGCTACTGTCGGAAGTCCCACGAAATTTAAGCCGCGTTGTTGAACCGGGATGCTTCGAAAGCGACGAAATCGGCCCCATACGCGGAAGTCGAGTCAATGTTGCCGGCCCCCCTTCATTTGACAACGCGGACTCGACGGTGCGCCGAAGACAGACTATGCTGTGTCGTGTTGGTCTTTCGCGAGGAGATCGAACCATGCTCACGATCGAAGGGGGTCGGCAGTCATTCTGCGATCGAGTATCGCGGCGGAGTTTCCTCAAGATCGGCGGGTTCGCGATGGGCAGCGCCGGCGGCGTCACGCTGGCCGACATCCTGCGATCCGAAGCTGCCGGCGGACGTCGCTCTCCGCATAAGGCGCTGATCAACATCTATCTGCCCGGTGGGCCGTCTCATCATGAATCGTGGGACCCAAAGCCGGCGGCGCCGAAAGAAGTCCGCGGCGTATTCGACCCAATCGCCACGGCGGTGCCGGGCATCCAGATCTGCGAGCTCTTCCCGAAGATCGCCTCCATGATGGACCGCTTCGCCGTGATCCGTTCGATCACCGGCTGCGAAGAGCACCACGACGGCTACCAGTGCACCAGCGGGTGGCTGCGTCCGGACCTTAGTTCGATTGGCGGACGCCCGAGTATCGGGTCGGTGGTGTGGAAGTTGAAAGGCCCCATCGACCCGGGCGTGCCGTCACACATCGGATTGGGGGAAACGAAGTACGCACCTTATTCCGAGTCGGGCAGCGCCGGTTTTCTTGGTGAGGCGTATCAGGCGTTCAAGCCGCACGCCGCCGGACGATACGCCGGCTCGTATCAGTTCACGAAGAACCTATCGCTCGACGACATGAAACTCCACGGAATGTCGCTGGAGAAACTCGGCGAGCGGAAATTGCTGTTGAGCAGCCTCGACAGACTCCGCCGTCAGGTTGATGCCAGCGGACAGTTAAGGAGCGTCGACGAGTACACTCAGACCGCGTTTTCAGTCCTGACGTCGGGTCGGCTCGTCGAAGCCCTCGACCTGAGCCGAGAGGATCCGAAAGTCCTCGCCCGGTACGGCGACGGCAAACCGTTCGAGGACAAGGCCGACGCGGCGTTCCCCGTCAACCAGAACATTCTGCTCGCCCGCCGACTGGTCGAAGCCGGAGCCCGCACCGTGACGATCTCCTACGGCCAGTGGGATCATCACAGCCGCGTCACGCCGCGGATGAAGTACTTCGCCCCACGACTGGATCATGTCGTTACGGCGCTGATCGAGGACCTCGAACAGCGCGGAATGTTAGATGACGTGACGGTCATCGTCTGGGGCGAGTTCGGCCGCACGCCGCGGATCAACAAGCGGGGCGGGCGCGATCACTGGCCGCAGGCCAACGGAGCGCTCATAACCGGCGGCGGATTGAACACGGGCCTCGTCATCGGAGCAACGAACCGATTGGGCGAACGCCCGATGTCTCGGCCGGTCCACATGCAGCAGGTCGTTTCGACGCTCTACCACAATCTCGGAATCGATACGATGAACACAACACTCGTCGATCCGGCCGGCCGCCCGCGATACCTCGTCAAACACCGCGAGACGATTGAGGAACTTGTTTGAGTTGTGTCGGTGGAAGAATTGCGCGCCCTGAACGCCGGCGATCTCCGGTAGGTGCAAATCCCACCCGGCGACTCGTTGCTCGAGCCGGTAGCCGTCGGAACGGCGAAGAATCCGCCGATAGTGTCATCGACGCCGACGTATTTCAGGTCGTCGCGCAATTGGGCCCGTTCTTGATTTGCGCAGAGCACTCGCCACGTGCGGCCCCGATCTGTTGTGTCAAAGGTCGCCGTCGGCACGAGAATCTGGCATTTTGTTTCTGAGACGGCAGAATGACACAAGAGCTTGCCCATAAACGCCCACTTTCGCTTCGGTGATCGATTCTGCCGGGATTCGAACGTGTTTCGGGACGGCGAAAGCGTCCATGTCGCGAACTCGTCAGCAGCGTTTCCCCTTTTTCCGCACTTTCTGCGCAGACACTCCGTTGTCTTTCACGAACTCGGAACAGACTCTGTCGCTGCCAGTTGACTTAACGACCCTCCGCTCGTTACCATTCGCCTCCGCGGCGGAGCAGTCTGAACCGGTGTAGTGTTAGGCAACGCCGCAGAGACAAGTTTTTTTGACGAATTGGACTTACGATGGCAGAAGGCACGATCAAGAAAGTGACGCAGAAGGGTTTTGGGTTTATTGACACCGAAACTGGCGAGGACTTGTTCTTCCACTCGTCGAACCTCGAAGGGGTGACATTCGAACAACTCCACGAAGGACAACGAGTGTCGTACACCGAAGGACGTGGGGAGAAGGGACCAAGGGCCGAAAACGTCAAACTGGTCTAAACGCCGAAGACGCTTTGACAAAGAAGCCGACGAACTTTCGTCGGCTTCTTGCATTGACGAGAATAGTCCTCGCCTGCTGCCACGGTTCATGAAGTCACTCCATCCGATCGGACGGAGTGATTGCAGTGGAGCATTCGTTTTCAATCGCGGAGAAACAGATATGGGTGATAAGGGAAGTAAAGATAAAGGCAAAAGGGAACAACAGAAAAAGGCCCAGCTTACTCCAAAGGAAAAGCGAAAATTGAAACAAGACAAGAAGAATAAATAAAGACGCGCCGTTACCTGTCAGCTTGCCAGTTCGCCGAAGCAGAAGCATGACCTGATCCTCATTGACGTGAATCATTCGCCGGGCGAGAACCTCGACGCAGCCAACGGCAACTTTTGCACGGCTGATGGATTGAAGCGAGCGAAGCTCCATTTTGCCAAGGGCGGGCGTCTGGTCGTACGCTGAGAGTTCATCGTTTGCCGATGCATTGTGCAACGTGTTCCGCGAAGTTCGTATTGAACCCGAGTCCGTTTTCAACAATCTGATCAACGAGCGGCAGACCGACTGATTGTTTTTTTCTCGCGACTGAGTGCTGCTTCAGACGGGCCTGAATCGGCTGTCCCATCACCTGACGGATCGCACGCCACACCAAACTGAGACGCTCGCAGGATTAATTGATGTGCCACTGGTGGATATTGAACTCTCGACGAACGGTTTAGTCTTGCCCGACGACGTTGTTGCTTTTCTGCACGAAGCCGACTTGAGAGTCAGCCAGTTTACCAAGAATTGTCCCGTCCGCGCCACGGGCTTCGTCCCGAGTGACTTCGTAACGGTCTACCACGCTCTGCGAGCCGTCACCGAGGCGGACCTCGCCCCCGGAACTTCGTTGTGCGAATGGGGAAGTGGTTTCGGCGTGGTAGCGTCGTTAGCCGCGATGCTTGAGTTTAAGGCCTGTGGCATTGAGATTGAAAGAGATCTCGTCGATGCCTCCCGAAGGCTTGCAGAAGACTTTGGTCTACCCGTGGAGTTCGTTCACGGTAGCTTCATTCCCTCGGGCGCCGAAGCCTGCGCTGAGGAAGCCTATGCCGACAACAACGCCGAGTATTCCTGGCTCGTCACCGATGCGGACGATGCATACGACGAACTGGGGCTCGATCCCGATGATTTTGACGTCGTTTTTGCCTATCCCTGGCCCGGTGAGGAATTTCTGATGACGAGCTTGTTCGAGAAATATGGCGCCGAGGGATCGTTGTTACTGATGTACGACCAATTCAATTCCGTGCGCCTTCTAGGGAAAGCGGGTGAAAGGTCTGGTGGCCTTTGAGGCCTCAGACTTGAAGTGGCGTCACAACCCTCTGTTGCCAAATCAAACCCCTTGTTTTCCAGGCCGAAATTCGTCCACAACCGGGTTTTGACGTGACCTCTTGTCACGCTCGACACTGAAGGGCATTTTCAAACGCCGTTCACAGCGCCGAGGGCGGAAGAGTCCCATCTACCCAAACGTATTGTGGGACGTGTCAAAAATGGACCCGTATTACGGCACTGTTTGGGCGGTGCCGTAAAACGTCCCCGGCGAGCAATCTGGGACTGACGGTTCGGCGACGGCTTCAGCCTGCCATTTCAATGGCGCATCAATCGAGCGACTTATGAGAGGCACGGTTTCGCCGTCAGTCTCAGCGTGCCGGTGTTAAAGAGCAGCCGTCAGCAGCGGTGAGCGCGTCGCACTCCAAACACAGTCTGGTCGCGGCTCTCGAACGTGTGTTCCGGGGAATCGTCTTGTCTTCGGAGAGTCAAAAACAGAGAATCAGAGCAGAAGTTTGTCAGCCAGAACCCCGTTGGGCGGACTGGAAAATGGCTCGATATCTCTTATTGCTGATGCTGTGCGCACTGGTTGGTTGCAACTCCAACTCTGGCACGCCCTCAGCAGCGGCGACGCCCAACACGCTCACTCTCGGCGCATCGAAAACGACGTTCGACGAATTGGTGGCAACTCTCGGAGCCAAAGATGTCGGGCAGGAAATGGCGATGGATGGGCCAACGACAGGAATCATTTGGGAATTCGCTGACTACGATGCGGTCGTCTGTGTGGCGTTCGACAATTCTAACACAATCACTCAGCTTGAATTTTGCACCGTTTCCGATTTCAACAAACCCAAACTTCACCGCTCTCGATCTACCGTTGTCATTTCCCAGATTACGTTCAACAACGACAAGTCAACCAGTCGGGTCGGCGTCACTGTCGCGGGCAATTGATTAACACTCCGCCGCCCGCCGCCCGAGATCGATGGAGTGCGGCGGCTCACTTCGCTTTTTCAGACTGATGCGAACGTCAGCTGCTCGTCTCGGCACGAATCTGTCGTGTCAAAGATCGCCGTCGGCACGAGAATCAGCCATCTTGTTTTCTCAAACGGCAGAACGACACAAGAGCTTGTCCATAATCGCCCACTTTCGCTCTGACGATCGACTCCGCCGAGAATCGAGCGTTTTGTAGCGCTCGGACAGCAGCCCTATTCCTGAGTGAAGCCCGATTCGCCTTAAACGCCCCATCTTCACATGCCGATAATCAGTCTACGTAGATTGTGCGCAAGTCCGACGTCCGCATCGGGAGGGGGCCATGAGATCCTGGAGCGTTCCTGTCTGGGTGCTCGCACTGTTGCTTTTCAGCCAGATCACCGCAGATGCCCAATCCGTCAATGACGGCGGTGCTTGGGTCGCCGGCTTTGGCCGCGGCGACATCGCCTTCGACTCGACTGACCGGCTGCGATGGTGGTTTGACGGACACTTACGGTTCTTCGACGACACCGACGGATTCGGCCAGAGTATTGTGCGGCCGGGCATCGGGTACGCGCTCGACGAGAGGGTGACTCTCTGGGCCGGCTACGGCTGGATTCGAACCTCGCCGCCGACGGCATCCGATATCGACGAGCATCGTATCTGGCAGCAACTGACCTGGTCCCAACCGTGCAACCGGCACACGCTCGGTTTCCGATCGCGGCTGGAACAACGGCTTGTCGAAACGGGCGACGATACGGGACTTCGGTTCCGACAACTCGTGAGCTGGCGACATCCGATCGGCTGCTCGCAAAAATGCACGTTCGTGCTGTGGGACGAACTCTTCGTCCATCTCAACGACACCGACTGGGGAGCCAACACCGGATTCGATCAGAATCGATCCTTCATCGGCTTCGGTTTGAAGCGGAATGCCGACAGCCCTTGGAGAGTGGAGGTCGGTTACCTGGCTCAGCACATCAACCGTCGTGCTCGCGGCGATCTCACGAATCACCTGCTATCCGTGAACTTCTACCACAGTCCTTGACGATCGAGGCGCTGTTGCGGCCGGTTCCGGATCGATTCCACCAAGGTGAAATCAGAACGATGTCCGTCTTACCACGAGGACGTCGACAAGCGATCGGCGGCCGTCCTCCCTTGGGCGAAATCGGCACTGGGAAACAAGAGTGCTGTTAAGCCAACAGACGGTTTCAGGACTGCTTCTCGTCGCCTCAGCACGAATTCGACTCTCCAGATGTTGCAAGCGCTGTCTGGATGGTACAATCCGTCGAAGCGTCGTGTAAAACACGCTGTATAAATACAAGTTATTCCGGTCAACTGAGCATTGCACGATGGCAAAAACACCATTCGACACATTGGCCGATGTCGAAGAACATCAACACGAAGGTGTTCAGGCGGTAGTGCTCCAAATCGTGTGGCCACTGGTCATAATTGTTGGATTTCTCATTTGCGGAAGTGTCGCGCTTCCCGTGGTAGAAAAACGGCCTTCGCTCCTCGACAAAGCGATCGTATTAGCCGCATTCGCCGCAATTGCTGGTGCCATCGCAGGAATTCTGAGCTGGTCATTCAAGCAGGTCACCGCGACACTCCAGCAGCGAGCTCAACTCCTCATTCTTGAGAAGTTGAGCCAGGTTGACAACCTCACCTACACAGAACTTCGGGCAATGATCCAAGCTTGCGGTATTCAGTTTAGAGCGTTTGATTGGATTAGTACGAACGCCATTGCTACCTTGGTTAAGGACAAGATGGTCGTCGTTCGTGACGGACAATACACGACTCAGACTGCGAACGATCAGAAATGACAAGCGCGGAATAACGAAACGATCCACGGGAGCCGGAAAACGTCGCAGCGTTCGCCGCGATTATCAATGTCAACTCTCGGGCCCGTGATCTCAGGCGTTAGATGACGGCAAGCTGACGATGCAAACGTGGTGCAATGTTTGAACGATACTTTGAGCAGCGACGGCAAGCTCTCAAGGCGCTTGGAGAGGCTGTTGTACAGCCGCACCCTGGCCTCGCTGGGGGTGCGCGTGAGCTGCTCGTATCGGAATTCCTTTCCGCTCACCTGCCCCCATTGCTCGGCATCGGATCTGGGCAGGTTTTTGGACACCTATGGTCGAAGGGGCAAGAGGACGACGTGAGCCGCCAACAGGATGTCGTCATTCACCGCCACGACACGCCTGTGTTGCGAATCGGGAAGGACCCTTTGTATTTTGCCGAAAGCGTGGTAGCGACCGTAGAAGTTCGCACTGAATACCGAAGTAACGAGCTTGAAGACCTTCTCGACTTAGCCAGTTCCGTAAAGAAGGTTTCACTCGTTGATACGCATACATTTCAAATGGGGCCAGATGGCCCCGAACACCGCACTTTTCCTCGAAGAATACTCTGTGGGATTTTCTTCTTCCGGAGCCCCACTCAGAGGCTGCCCTTGGTCGAACGACTGAATGGGATTCTGATGGAAATCGCCCAAGGCAGGCGAGGCGTGAATACATCAGAGATTCGCGCGCCCGACTTCGTGTACTCTCTGGACTCTGGGCTCATCGTACGGAGTGGGCAATTCGACGTGCTCACGCCGCCGCCAACCGGGATAGACAATGTTTATAAAGGACTCCGCCCGATCGAATTGCAAGACGGTGCGTACCGGCGAGTGTTCAATGATGGGCAAAAAGGATGGCGCGGTTTGAATACCATTGCGTTGGAAATCGCAGAACGATGCCAGCGGTACGCGGTGACGTATGCGAACGTGGTGCCGTACGTGTGATATGATCATGTCATCGAACAAATGCGTGAACCGGAGCGGCGAATCCGGTGAAATCCGAACGCAACGCGTGACGTTGCCGCCCGGTACCGGTGGTCGATACCTTTCTACCCCCACGGCGAACCTTTTCGGGCATCATCGTGTCGTACTCTGAATATATTCTCGCCCCGACACGCTGGAATTCCCGACGATGGCACGACGAAATCAACGCCGACAACGACCGCAGATGGCGCGGTATCCGTCCATCGAGGGTCCACACTTTGATGTGATCGACGAGCCGTGTATCGCGTTCCACAAATACGATGGGTCCAACCTTCAATTCAAGTGGACGCAAAAGGATGGCTGGTGCCAATTCGGCACACGAAAACGAACTATTGACACTGAAAACCCGCTATTCGGTGTCGCCATCTCTATCTTCATGTCCAAATACGCCGATCAAATCCTCGCCTGTTTCCGCAAGTACAAAGAATACCGTAACGCCAAATCCCTCGTGGCCTTTTGTGAATTCTTCGGCGAACATACGTTTTCGGGATTGCACCGTGACCGCGAATCGAGAGAACTGAAATTGTTCGACATCTTGATCCCCGATCATGGGTTCGTGCTCCCACGAAACTTTCAACAACATTTCGGTCATCTCGACATCGCCGAGGTCATTTACGATGGCCCACTTTCAAAGGAATTCATGAATGATGTCCATCACGGCCACTTTCCAATCAAAGAGGGTGTGGTTGCTAAGGGTGTCACGACAACGCAACGTCGCAAAGGCAAAACCGAGCAGGATACATGGATGGTGAAAATCAAGACGAAAACTTGGCTCGACGAATTGGCAGGTCGTGCTGGCGATTCACCCGATCTCAAGCAGGAACTTGAAGACAACTTGAAACAACAGGCGTCATTTCTTGGCGCAGAAAACGCAACATAACTCGGTCGTCATGCTGATCTACCAGTGGTACATTAGGCACGATTACGAACCCTCTAAACCTTCCCGCAATATGATCTCGAAGCGCAGACTCCTCGTCGACGGCCTGCTGTTGAGCACCCTTTTTTCTGTAGTTGCAGTTGGGTCCTTGAGCATCGACCCAACGATCTGGCTTGAGAACTATCCGCCGGACGTGCGCGCCGCAGTGGCCGACTCCATTGAGCCGCCTGTGATTCTACAGGCCTTGGTGGGTGTCATCCTAGTGGTGTTGATGTTTGGCGGCCTCATCTGGTCGCTGAAGAGACTGGATCGCGAGCTCGGCGGGATTGGCTTCCTTGCAGCCACCCTTCATATCTTTCTGATCTTCTGGATCATCAATGCCACTGATGTCTTGGTCGTAGATTGGCTCTTTTTCATGACGTTGCTTCGGAGTTGGATCGTCTTACCCGGTACGGAAGGCTTGGCGGGGTACGACGACTACTGGTTCCATTTTCGAGAGAGCTTTCTGACTCTGACGCCATGGATTGGCTGCCTCGTCTTGAGCCTTGGCATGGGAGCCGGATGGTGGAGGTTCGTCACCCGGCGTCGGGCAGAGCAACGCTAGTTAGAATCTGGAACACGCACGGGTGCCACTGGCTTTGACAGTGCCCATAGTTACGATACGGGCATGAAGTCTCAACCTAACGGCAAGCGTGTGCGACACTTCATGACCAACGGTCATCTATATGAGTTGACGTTTCCCTGCTATCGTCGCCAGCCACTGTTGAGGAATGAGAGCTGGCGAAGGATTCTTGCGAATCATCTCGAGGCGGCCTGTCAGCCCAACACGAACACGATTAGGGCAACGTTCGAAACACTGGCAAAGCCAGTGGCACACAAACATCGGTGACGGCAGCGCGCCCTTGGTCCGACACCCTGGACGCCTATCGGGAGCTTGCGAATCATCGAGTGTGTCAACAAGTCGTTGCGCGTGACACGCACCGCAAAACGATTCTATTCCGGCATTGGTTGGGTGGTGCCGTAAACGTCCCCGGCGATCATCCAGGCACTCATTTCACCGTCGCGGCCGAATGAGGCCGATTCGGAGCGCCGGATTTTCAAGGTTAAGCGGCGCTGGCATGGCTAGGTCAATGACGACGCACGGCAGTTCAGCCTAGAGCCAACCGAGATCATCACGTCGCGGCACGCATAGCTTGTGGAACGGTTTGGTGTACCGGGCCATTGCGACCGATGTGGATGCCCCGTAGACTGGGACGCGCATATCACCTTCTGCGCCGAAATCTCGGAGGACACACCGATGAAAATGAACTTTGCAAACAAGCCGATCGTCGCCGTGGCAATTCTTACGATTGCAGCATTCGCATCAGGCGGCTGTTCAAAGCAAAACGACAGCGCGGTCAACCAGACGAACAAAATAGTCAACCACAAACCTGCACCGAGCGTCGCGAATGGAAGTTCGGAAGCGATGCCCGGCGAACTCGATCGCAGGGTACTTCCGATTCCAGAACCCAAGCCACCGACATACAGCGAGCTCGACGCGCGCAACGTCAAGCCGCCACCGCGATTCGAAGTGAAAGCACCGCAAGACGCGCCGAACGTCGTGATCGTGCTGATCGACGACATCGGCTTCGGCGGCCCCAGCACCTTTGGCGGTCCGATCCAGACGCCAACTCTCGATCGGCTTGCTGCGGCAGGCCTGCGCTACAACAACTTTCATACGACGGCTCTTTGCTCGCCGACCAGGGTCGCACTCAAGTGCGGACGAAACCATCACACGGCTAACGCCGGTTCTATCATGGAAACCGCGACGGCGTTTCCTGGTAATACGGGGCAGATTCCCAACAGCGTTGCACCGCTGGCCGAGATGTTGCGGCTCAACGGATACAGTACCGGCGCGTTCGGCAAATGGCATGAGACCGCGGCCTGGGAAACGAGTGTGTCCGGACCCTTCGACCGCTGGCCAACCCACCAAGGTTTTGACAAGTTCTATGGATTCATCGGGGGCGAGACGGATCAGTGGTATCCCTTGGTCTACGACGGCGTGACACGCGTTGCGCCTGCGAAGATGGAGAACTACCACTTCACAACCGACATGACGAACCAAGCAATCGGTTGGATCAAAGCGCAACAGTCGATGACGCCGGATAAGCCCTTCTTTGCCTATTTCGCGACGGGCGCCGTGCACGCACCGCATCATGTTCCCAAGATGTGGGCGGACAAATACAAAGGCCAATTCGACAAGGGCTGGGACAAGGTTCGTCAGGAGTCGATCGCCCGTCAAAAAGAGATGGGGATCATCCCAGCAGATACCAAGCTGGGCGAGAAGCCCGATGACATCAAAGATTGGGACGCACTGAGCGCCGACGAACAAAGACTCTTCGCGCGCCAGGCGGAAGTCTTCGCTGGATTCCTCGAGCAAACCGATCACGAGGTGGGCCGATTGGTAAAAGCCGTCGAGGACATGGGCGAGATGGATAACACGCTCTTCATTTACATCGCCGGTGACAACGGCACCAGCGCCGAAGGCGGCTTCGTCGGCATGTACAACGAGATGACGTATTTCAACAATGTGACCGAGAAAGTGGAAGATCTGCTCCCGTTAATCGACAAGTGGGGCGGATCGGAAACATTTCCTCACATGGCGGCCGGTTGGGCGGTTGCTCTCGATTCGCCATTCTCATGGACAAAGCAAGTTGCCTCAGACTTCGGCGGCACGCGGAACGGCATGGTCGTTCACTGGCCGGAAGGGATCGAGGAAAAAGGCGGCATTCGCAGCCAGTTCGGGCACGTCATCGATATCGCGCCCACAATTTTGGAAGCGGCCAGTTTGCCGGAACCAAAAATCGTCAACGGAACACCGCAGACGCCGATCGAAGGCGTCAGCCTCGCCTACTCGTTCAACGACGCAATGGCCAAAGAGCGGCACACGACACAGTACTTCGAGATCTTCGGCAACCGCGCGATCTATCACGATGGCTGGCTGGCCCGCACGATCCACCGTGCCCCGTGGCAGACGCTCGAACAAGCGCCGCTTGAGTCCGACAAGTGGGACCTCTACAACGCGCGCGACGATTTCAGTCTCGCGAACAATTTAGCCGGCGAAAACCCTGAGAAGCTGAAAGAACTGCAGGCTCTGTTCATGAGCGAAGGGGAGAAGTACCACGTGTTGCCGATTGACGATCGTGTGATCGAACGCGTCAATCCAGCCCTCGCCGGACGGCCGGACCTGATGGACGGTCGCACGTCGCTCACTCTCTTCGACGGGATGAACGGAATGCTCGAGAACACCTTCATTAACGTTAAGAACCAGTCGAAGACGATTACCGCAGAACTCGAAATCCCCGAAGATGGCGCCAACGGCGTCATTCTGGCTCAAGGCGGACGATTCGGCGGCTGGTCACTCTACATGAAGGACGGTAAGCCGATCTATACCTACAACTTTCTAGGGCTCTCGCAGTATACCGTTGCCAGCGACGACAAGATTCCTGCTGGCTCGGCCACGGTCATACTCGATTTCAAATACGACGGTGGAGGCGGCGGCAAGGGAGGCATGGCGACGATTTCCGTCAACGGCGACGTGGTCGCGGAAGGTCGAATCGAAAAAACACAGCCATTATTGTTCTCCGCCGACGAGACCGCCGACGTGGGGCTCGACAATCAGACGCCGGTTGTCGAAGGCATCGGCATCGGTCGCGACGAGACTCGCTTCACCGGCCGGATCGAAAAGATCACCGTTGAAGTGGCCGCGGTCAAGTAGGATCCGACGGACGCTAGAGCAGAATGCTCTATTTCGTGCCCGCGAAGAGTGCGTTTTGGACTTCAATGACTGATTCCCGCGAGGCAGAACCCGGCACGATTTTTCGTGAGTTGCTGTAGAAGTCGTCCCAAAACCCTCCGATGGGCAACGTCCGCTATCGACTTGCAGGTGCCAATTCCACCTGGAATCAAGTCGCCCGAGCCAGTGAGCATTGGAGCGCTGACGACTTCGTCCGAATTGTCATCGACCGTCGCGCAATTCGGAATGTCTTGCGATTCGCCCTGTATTGATTTGCGCAAAACGTTCACAACGTGCGGCCCAAATTTGGTGCGGCCCGAATTTGTCATGTCAAAGGTCGCCGCCGGCTCGAGAACTTAGCGTTTTGTTTTTTCTGATGGCGAAATGGCACAAGTGCTTGCCGCAAAGCGCCCTCTTTCAGTTTGGATACTGATTCTGCAACGAATTCAACGTTTTTCGCGAAAGTCCCTTGGGATTGGCCAACTCCTTTCGAGAACTTTCAAACTACTCCCAATTGTCGTATCCTGTTTGGTCGTCATTCGCTGCGATAGGAAGCTCTGCCAAGACTAGGGGGATTTCGATGAAGAAAGCAACCAGAATGCCGATCTTGCTGACGATATTCGTCGGATGCATGTTCGGCTGTATTGCCGCGTGCAACGACGTGACACCGGTAGCAAAACAACCTCCGAGTCAGCCCTTGCAAGCTGGGAACAAACCGACCACGGCTGCCCCGGTTGAGCCGTGGGAATCACCGCAAGTAGCGGAGGCGGAATTCAAGGGGCAGATTGAGACCGACATTCGGAATTCGAAACCGGATTGGAAACCGTTCACGCCGGCGAAAGCTCCAGAAGGTGCTCCCAACATCCTGTTTGTTTTGTATGACGATACCGGTATGGCTGCCTGGTCACCCTACGGCGGCGGGATCAATATGCCGACCTTGGACAAGCTTGCCGCGAATGGATTGATCTACTCCAATTGGCACACAACTGCCTTGTGCTCGCCCACCCGGTCGACGCTGCTGACCGGGCGAAACCATCACCTGAATGGGATGGCAGGCATTACCGAAGTGGCCACGGGCTTTCCGGGATCGAATGGTCACATCCCCAGAGAATGTGCGACCATCGGTGAACTCCTTCAGGATGGAGGTTACAGCACCTTTTGGATCGGAAAAAATCACAACGTGCCTGAACAGGACGTGGCTTCCGGTGCCAGCAGGGATCGTTGGCCGCTGAATATGGGCTTCGACCGCTTCTACGGATTCCTGGGAGGGGAAACCAACCAATGGTACCCCGATCTCACCGAAGACAGCAGGTTTATCGAGCCGCCCTACACTCCAGAAGAAGGCTATCATCTCTCGAAGGATCTGGGCGATCAGGCCATCAAGATGGTCAAGGACCACAGGTCGGCGAATCCCTCACGACCTTGGTACTTGTGGCTCAACCCCGGTGCAAACCACGCTCCCCATCATGCTCCCAAGGATTACATTGCAAAGTACAAGGGTAAGTTCGACGACGGGTATGAAGCCTATCGGGAATGGATATTGCCCCGCATGATCGAGAGAGGCATTCTGCCGGAAGGCACACCGCTGACTCCCATGAATCCGTTGCCGGATGACGTTGCAGATCCGGCGGATGCTGTTCGGCCTTGGGATTCGCTCACTGCTGACGAGAAAAATTTGTTTTCAAGAATGATGGAGGTGTTTGCGGCTTATGCGGAATTCACCGACGCTCAAGTCGGTCGTGTCATCGACTATCTTGAGGAAACCGGACAGCTTGAAAACACGATTGTGATCTATGCCGCCGATAACGGGACATCTGGCGAAGGGAGCCCCAATGGCTCTGTCAATGAGAACAAGTTCTTCAATGGCTTCCCGGATACCATCGAAGAAAACATGAAATACATCGACGTCCTGGGAGGCCCGGACACCTATGGGCACTTCCCGACCGGTTGGGCGATGGCAACGTCGGCACCGTTTCGCATGTTCAAACGCTATTCGCAGTTTGCCGGCGGCGTTGTCGATCCGCTGGTGATCTCCTGGCCCAAGGGAATCAAGGCTCGCGGCGAAGTGAGGCATCAGTATCACCATTCCGTCGACATCGTGCCCACGCTCCTGGAAATCACGGGACTGGAGATGCCGGAGGTCTACAACGGCGTCAAGCAATATCCCCTTTCGGGCAAGTCGATGGTCTATACGTTTGACGCCAAGCCCGACGATCCCACGAACAGAAATGTGCAGTATTACACGATGTTCGGCACCCGTGGACTCTGGAAAGATGGATGGATGATTTCCTCACTGCACTCTCCATTCAGCAACACCGGAAACTACGAGAACGACAAGTGGGAACTCTATCACGTGGCCGAAGACCGGGCACAATCAAAGAACCTTGCCGATCAACACCCGGACAAAGTGAAAGAACTCGTTGCCGTGTACTTTGAAGAGGCGACGAAGAACAAGGTGCTACCCCTTGATGATCGCCTGCCGGCGGAATTACTTGGAACACCACGACCGACCAATGAACCACCCAGCAACAGGCATGTTTACTATCCGGGAACGTCGGCGATTCCAGAAGGTGTGGCTGCCAACATCCGAGGGCGTTCGTACAAGATCATGGCGAATGTGGAAATCACGGACCCGGACGCTTCCGGAGTTTTGTTCGCTCACGGCTCTCGATTCGGGGGCCATTCGCTCTTCATCAAAGACAAGAAGCTCCACTACGTTTACAACTTCCTCGGCATCAAGCCGGAGCAAACCTTCGTTTCTGAACCGCTCACGCCTGGGAAATACACCCTGGGTGTCGAGTTCACCCGCGAGGGCCAAGGTGAACACGGTGAGCACCTGGGGACGGCGAATCTCTATGTCAATGATAAGGTTGTTGCCAGCGGCAAGATGAAAACGCAACCAGCCAAGTTCACCCTGTCAGGCGATGGGATGTGCATTGGATGGGACAGCGGTGATGCCGTGACCGAGCAGCATCAATCCCCGTGCAGATTCCAAGGTGGAACAATTCAAGCCGTGGGGGTCGATACTGGCAAAGAGAGTTACGAAGATCTTGAATTGGAAGCAAAGCGGGCGTTGATCGGGCATTGAATATTGCTTGAGCAACGCTCACCCGAACCCTGCACGGCCATCGGCGATAATTGGGGAGTGGATTCCCATCAACTCATGAATTGTTTGCCACGTCCGATTTAACCGCCCTCTGTGACACAGGCCGGTTGTCCGAGCGACTCATGCGTTTTCTGACGTGCTGAGTTTGTGCCTGATTCCCGAGCCTGTTCTCGCAATCAGGTCCTCAGCCGCTGCGGGCCAGCCGGCCGCGATGCTCTCAGCTGCGCGAGGCATGAGCTCACGATTCTCCGGTGACTCTGCCCACTTTGGCATTCACTTTTCACCGCACGTTTGAATAATGGTGGTTTGGACGCCGATCTTGCCGAATTGGCCGATGGCCCCAAAATGGCGGCGGCCGGGATGAGGTGGTTTGACCGCGCCCTAGGAGAAGCGAATGCTCACGATCCTCGGCAAGCGAGATTCAAGCCGACCGTTTTGCGATGGCGTTTCGCGGCGGAATTTTCTGAAGATCGGTAGCTTGGGCATGGGGCTTTCGCTGCCAGAGTTGCTCGCGGCCGAGTCGCACGCCGGCATTCGCAACTCGAACAAGTCGATCATTCTGATTTACTTGGTGGGCGGCCCGCCGCATCAGGACATGTTCGACCTGAAGCCCGACGCGCCCAAAGAAATCGCCGGTGAGTTTCAGCCGATTCGTACCAATGTCCCGGGCATCGAGATCTGCGAGCACATGCCTCGGCTCGCGGGAATGATGGACAAGCTGGCCGTCATTCGGTCGATCTGCGATTGCCAGCCCGAACACAACGCGTATCAATGTTACACGGGCCGCAATCAACGCAAGCAACCAGTCCCCGCGGGTGGTTGGCCGTCGTTGGGAGCCGCCGTCAGTAAGGTGCAGGGCCCGATGGACCCCAGCGTCCCACCGTTTGTCAGCCTGTGCTACACGACGACGCACGGACCGTACAACGAGCCGGGGCCGGGCTTCCTGGGAGTGCCACATTCGTCGCTGCGGCCGTTGGGGCCGAGCCGGCTCGACATGGTGCTTAACGGCGTCACGCACGACAGGCTCGACGATCGAGAGTCTCTGCTGTTGAGCCTCGACCAATTCCGGCGCGCCGCCGACACCAGCGGCATGATGGTCGGCATGGACGCCTTTACTCAGCAAGCGATGGGCGTGTTGACCTCATCGAAGCTGGCCGACGCGCTCGATCTATCGAAAGAAGATCCCAAAGTTCGTGAGCGATACGGGACCGGCGACACGAAAGTCATGATTGACGGCAACGGTGCTCCGAGAGTCCCGCAGAACTTCTTAACGGCCCGTCGGCTCGTCGAGGCCGGCGCGCGTGTGGTGACCGTGAACTACAGCAAGTGGGATTGGCACGGCGCGTCGTATGGCACGATCTTCAACCGGCAGCGCGAAGATCATCCGGTCTTCGACAAGGCCCTTTCGGCACTGCTTGAAGACCTGCGCGACCGCGGTTTGGAAGACGATGTCACCGTTGGCATCTGGGGAGAATTCGGTCGCACGCCGAAGATCAACAAGGGCGTGGGCCGCGACCACTGGCCTCGAGTTGCGTTCGCCCTGCTTGCCGGTGGCGGAATGAAAACCGGGCAAGTCATCGGCGCCACCGATCGATTGGCCGGCGAGCCGGTCGATCGCCCCGTCCGCTTCGGCGAACTGTTCGCGACGCTATACCAAAACCTGGGCATCGACGTCGAGACCGCTACCGTCACCGATCTGCACGGGCGGCCGCAGTACCTGGTCGCCGACGGCGCGAAGCCGGTTCGCGAACTGGTATGACTCGATGACCAGAAACTTCGGGATCGATACGATGAAAAGCGATGATCTCGAAGACTGAGAGTACGTCTCACGGCGGTCTTTACGCCGCGATTTGCCGCTCATGTTACGGCGATTTCCGTCTGCTCGTGGCGATCCAAATCAAGCGTTTCCGCGCGAGTTCGCGGGGATTCGATGGCGACAATCGATAAGCTGTCCCCGCGCCGCTCCTATCACACATTCGGCAATGAGACGAGTCGACGTCGGAAATCAGTCGTGTACGGCCGGTGGAACGTTTCGCAGCCGCGGCGATTCGTGGTAGAATTGACGGGGTCTGACCGTGACATTCCGCCGAGCCGACAATATGACGACTTCCCGATTCCTCGCTGCTTTCGCGATCGTGTTTGTATCGAGTGCGGCGCTTGCAGGCGACGCGAACGATCCAGCCGAGATCCGCTTCAACGAGCATATTCGGCCCATTTTGTCGGAACACTGCTTTGCCTGTCACGGTCCCGACACCGGGAGCCGAAAGGCCGAATTGAGGCTTGATACGCGCGAAGGAGCGACGGCCGACGGAGCCATTGTTCCCGGGAACATCAAAGACTCAGAGTTGATCGCCCGGATCACCAGCGACGATCCGGACGTCATGATGCCGCCGCCCGACTCACGCTTGAAACTAAAATCCGAGCACAAGCGGTTGCTCAGGCGGTGGATCTCCGAAGGTGCCGAATGGGGCAAGCACTGGGCGTTCGTTCCGCCTCGCAAAGCTGATTTGCCCCAGCCGCCCGGCGCCAGTCAATGGGCGACCAACCCTATCGATCATTTCGTGCTGTCAAAGCTGGGCACGCTCGGGCTCGAACCGGCCGAAGTAGCCGATCGGCACACGCTCGCCCGGCGGGTCGCCCTCGACCTAACAGGCTTGCCGCCGACAAACGACATCGTCCAGATGTTTCTGGATGACAAGACCGATGGTGCCTACGCGCGATACGTCGAGACGCTGTTGGAATCAGAACACGCCGGCGAACATCGCGCAAGATTTTGGCTCGACGCCGCCCGGTACGGCGACACGCACGGAATGCACGTCGACAATTTTCGCGAAATTTGGCCCTACCGCGATTGGGTGATTCGTGCGTTCAACTCGGGCATGCCGTTCGACCAATTCGTGATCGAGCAGATCGCCGGCGACCTGCTGCCCGGGGCAACGCTCGATCAGCAGATCGCCACTGGTTTTAGCCGCTGCAACATCACGACGTCCGAAGGCGGGGCGATTCCCGAAGAAGTCAACGTTCGGTATATGGTCGATCGCGTCGAGACGACGTCGACCGTGTTCCTGGGTCTGACAGCCGGCTGCGCCGTCTGTCACAGCCACAAGTACGATCCGCTCAGCCAGCGCGAGTTCTATCAGCTCGGTGCATTTTTCAATAACACGACGCAGCCGGCGATGGACGGAAACCAAAAGGATTCCCCGCCGGTCGTCGCCTTGCCCGGCGAAGAACACAAAGCCGAATGGGCCGAGCTGCAATTGCGTCGGCAGGTATTACGCGGTGAATTGAACGCCGACACCCCGGCAGCCCGCGACTGGTGGCCCGCGCATCCTCTGGCGATCGAGCATCCGATCGCGTCCGATGAACTCTTGCTCTGGATGCCGCTGACCGAAGGCGAGGGCGACACCATCGAGTTGCCCGAATCAGCTGCGTGGGCAGAGAATCATCCCGCCGACCGGCGAGGCGTGAGGTTCGGCGAAGGCGGCGAAATTGAGGCCGACCTACCCCGCCTTCGCAGCGATGAACCGTTTTCGGTCAGCTTTTGGTATCGGACCCCCGATCGGCTGATGTCGACGACGCTATTCACGCAGACGGCCCAGAGCAAAGACAAGAACAAAGACAAGAAGACTGTGGGCTGGAAGATCACCAGCAGTACCCAAGGCGGGCTGACCTTCGAACTGCTCGATGCGAACGGAAAGAGCATCAGGGCGAACCTGCCCGGTGAGGAAGCGCTCACACCGCGTGCGTGGCAACACGTCTGTGTCCGCTACTCGGGTGGGCAGTCGAATTCATCGATGAGTATCCTCGTTTCGGGAATTGAGGGTCGGCTTCGTAACTCGACGGAGAACTACGTCGAAGCCACGGAACTGGCCGATGCGCCGCTTTCGATCGGCAGCCGTTTGCCGACCGCCGGATTGAGCGACCTGCGTATCTATCGCCGCTTCGTCAGCGACGAGGAGGTCCGGCTTCTCGCACAAGACGTTGCGATCAACAAGCAACTCGCCACGCAGACCGCATGGAATGATCTCGAAACGCAAGACCGCGCTATCCTAACGAGTCTTCACAATCAGACCGTCGACAAGGACTATCAAGCACGCTCGCGCGAACTGGCTCAAACCCAAAAGCGACGCGACTTCATTTACTCGCGTTCGACGACGACGCTGGTAATGCAGGAACGTTCGGCATCGCCGCGGGCCTGGGTGCTCGAACGGGGCGAGTATGACAAACGGGGCGACGAGGTCCAACCTGATGTGCCGGAAGTCTTGCCGCGGATTCCGGAAGGGGCACCGAGAAACCGCCTCGGCTTGGCGAAGTGGCTAGTGCGTCCCGATCATCCGCTCACCGCCCGTGTGACGGTCAATCGTCTGTGGCAATCGGTGTTCGGAACCGGGCTGGTCAAGACATCGGAAGACTTCGGCGTGATGGGCGAACGGCCCTCGCATCCGGAACTGCTTGACTGGTTAGCCGTCGAGTTCGTCGAATCAGGTTGGAGCGTCAACCACATCATGAAGTTGATCGTCACCTCCGCCGCCTATCGCCAAGCGAGCCGCGTGACCGCTGACAAACTCCAAAAAGACCCCGACAACCGTTACTTCTCACGCGGCCCACGAATGCGGCTCGATGCCGAAGTCCTCCGCGATCAGGTCTTGGCGGTGGGCGGTCTCTTGAAGCGAACGGTTGGCGGCGAGAGCGTTCATCCCTATCAACCGGGCGGCTTATGGAACATCGTCGCCATTACCGGCAGCAACACGGCTCATTTCAAGCGTGGTTCGGGAGACGCGCTGTATCGCCGCAGTCTGTACACGTTCTGGAAGCGGACGTCACCACCACCGTCGATGGCCGCGTTCAACGCGCCGACCCGCGAGCAATGCACGGTTCGTCGCGAACGCACCAACACGCCTCTTCAAGCTCTAGTGTTGATGAACGATCCGCAATTCGTCGAGGCGGCGCGACATCTGGCCGAACGTGCGCTCAGGCACACGTCCGACGACGGGCAGCGGGTGAGTTGGATGCTCCGGGCGGTTCTTTCCCGACCGGAGAATCAAGCCGACGTCGCCGACTTGCTTTCGGCCGTGGGTGACTTCCGCGGTATTTATCGGGAAGATTCGGAAGCCGCCAAACAGCTCGTTAACACCGGTGACACCAAGCCGGACGAAACACTCGACGCGTCGGAGCTGGCCGCCTGGACGATGGTGGCCAACACGCTCTTAAATCGCGACGACTTCATCAACAAAGAATAAGCCATGCACACTAACCCGATCGATCGATGGATCTCGCTGGAGACGCGCCGGCAGTTTTTCGGCAAGAGCGCCAAAGGGCTCGGCGCGGTGGCGCTGGCATCGCTCTTGGGAAAGGAAGCCGAGGCACGGGGGGGCGGCGTGCTGGGGGCAGGGCACTTTCAACCGCGCGTCAAGCGCGTCATTTGGCTGTTCATGGCCGGCGCCCCGTCGCAACTCGATACGCTCGACTACAAACCGGTCATGGCTGACTGGTTCAACAAGGACCTTCCCGAATCGATTCGTAAAGGTCAACGGCTCACCACCATGACCGCCTCGCAGGCGCGATTCCCAATTGCTCCTACGATGTTTCGATTCGATCAACATGGCGAGTGCGGCAAACGAGTCAGCGAACTCTTGCCGAAGACGGGCTCGATGGCCGACGACCTCGCATTCATTCACACCGTCTGGACCGAGGCGATCAACCACGATCCCGCGATCACCTACATTCAAACCGGCAACCAGATTCCCGGCCGGCCGACCCTCGGCGCGTGGATCAGCTACGGGCTGGGCAGCTTGAATCGCAACCTGCCCGAGTTCGTCATTCTCAATTGTGCCCCGCGCGGTCAGGCGCTCTACTCGCGGCTGTGGGGCAGCGGCTTCCTGCCCTCGAAGCATGCCGGCGTCGCGTTTCGCTCCGAAGGCGACCCGGTGCTGTACCTCTCCAACCCGGGCGGCGTCAGCTCCGATGCGCGGCGGGTGATGCTCGACCGGCTACAGGCGATGAACCGGCGGATCTACGACGAAGCGGGCGACCCCGAAACGCAGGCACGCATCGCGCAGTACGAGATGGCGTTCCGCATGCAATCATCGGTGCCGGAACTTGTCGACATCTCGGGGGAGCCGAAGCATATTCTCGAAATGTACGGAGACGAGGTGACCAAGCCGGGCACATTCGCCGCCAACTGTCTGCTCGCCCGCCGAATGGCCGAACGCGACGTACGTTTCGTGCAGATCTTTCACCGTGGTTGGGATCACCACAGCGAGCTGCCGAAAAACATCCGCCGTCAAACGGGCGAAGTCGACCGACCCGCGTGGGCTCTCGTCAACGACCTCAAACAGCGAGGCTTATTGGACGACACGCTCGTCATCTGGGGCGGCGAATTCGGACGCACCATCTACAGCCAAGGCACGCTGACGAAGAACAACTACGGCCGCGACCATCATCCCAAGTGCTATTCGATGTGGTTCGCCGGCGGTGGCATCAAGGGCGGCGTCACCCACGGCCAAACCGACGACTTCGGCTACAACATCGCCGAGAACCCCGTCCACATCCGCGACTTAAACGCAACGATCCTGCACCAACTTGGCATCGACCACAAACGTTTCACCTTCCGCCACCGAGGCCTCGACGAACGCCTGACCGGCGTCCAAGAGGAAGCCCAAGTCGTGCATGAGGTTCTTGCGTGAGAGGCGCGCGTCGTCGCCGTAGTGGTCGCATGACGTTACGGGGCTTGTAGAGTCCGGAACGCCCATTCGCGTGGACTTGCCAGACGTGCGGACCGCGTTGACAGATGTGCCGTACTCTGTCGTCTCAGAGGCGGGGACCGCTGTGAGCCTGAATCGGTTCTTAGTTCAGCCCGAATGGGAAAAGCACGTTTGGAGAATCAATTGTTAAATGTATCACGAGGCCTGCTTATTCTATTGATCTTTGCCTGGACATCGAACGTGTTTGCTGCGCGGTTTGATATTGAAGATTATGGCGCAACCGCCAACGACGATGTCGACGATACTTTAGCGATCCGCAAAGCGTTGGGCGCCTGCGAAGAGGCCGACGGCGGGGAAGTGTTCGTTCCTGCGGGGATCTATCGCGTCGCCCGCCAAGGCTCAGAATGGCCGATTCTTGCCATTCCTTCAAACACAACTCTGTTCGGGCAAGGTGCGGCTTCGATTCTGAAGTTCGATCCGGGCGTGAACAAGTCCGACTTTTGGCGAATGCTGGGAGCTGGCCCGACAGGTTGCCGAAATGTGACCATTCGCAACTTGCATCTCGACGGCAGTAATACGTTTATGTCGTACGAAAAGGGAGAGACGCCGGAACATAATCAAGGCGTCTTCTTCTATGACAAGGAAGCCGTGATTGAAAATGTTACGATCCGCGATTGCTTGGTTGAAAACTTCAGCGGCGACTGCATCGGCATCGGCAGGGGTTGCCGAAACATCACGATTCGCGACGTCTCGGTGAGAAACTTTGTTCGCCAGGGAATTCAGATGAGTGGCGGAGACGGTGCCCGCGACTATCTGGTGACGGGCTGTCAGGATCTGGAGGGTGATGTTGAGTCAGGCGGTTCGACGATTCATGTCGAACATGCGAATGGACTCAAGGGAGTACAGATCACGAACAACCGGTGTCGTCGGTCGATTCTGGCGGGAGGAGTCGACGGTATCATTATTCGCGGCAACGTAATCGAGGGTCGTTTAGCGGGCAACGGCAATTCGAACGCCATTGTCGCTGGCAACATCATCCACGGACTGGATCGTAAAGGATTTGTTGTACAGTTTGGGTATGCGAAGGGTCTGATTCTGAAGGACAATATCGTCATCGGCGCTCACGAAGAAGCGGGTGGAATCTATGTCTGGGGAAGCTCGAGTTACAATCCCGAACCGAGCCGTGATGTGGTTATCGCAGGAAATATCGTGCGAGTCAGCAGTAGTGGAATTCTGCTCAATGGTGTCGAACATGGGCGAGTTTCCGGTAACCTCTTCTCGCCCGTCGGCGACAAAACATACATCGTTCAAAAGAGGTCGCAGAACGTTCGTATTGATCAACCCGTTCAGGCCGCAGAGCGGGTCGACAACTCATCCCCCAAGTGACGTGAAGTGAGACGCTATTTGTGGGATTTGAAGACACTCTGGCCTTGAGGGCGGAACTTTTCCCGCATTGCGCACGCGCTCACGTCCGTCACATTGGCAATCGCCCACAACTTCAATTGCCGCCGTCGTCCTCGATGCGATACAGGTGCGTTTCGCTTCGTAGGAACAGTGCGCGGGCTGCGATGGCCGGTGATGCGAGGAAGTTTCCGTCGAGTTGATTTGTCGCCAGCACTTTGAATTCTCTGCCGGCTTCCACGATGGTGGTCGTGCCTTCCTGGTTGCAGAAGTAGATGCGATCGCGAACTTGAAGGGGCGATGCGCGGAAGTTGCCGCCGAGCCGTTTCTTCCACACGACTTCGCCTGAAAGCGCGTCGAGGCACATCGCGACTCCCTTGTCGTGAACGACGTAGAGTTCCGTCCCGACGAGTAGCGGCGACGGAACGTGCGGGATGTTGTCGGACACTTGCCAGACGAGTTGATCGTCGGCGATCTTTCCCTTGCCACCGGGGCGGATCGCGTAGACCGCGTGATTGTCGAGTTTGATCGAGCCCACGACGTAAAACAGGCCGTTACCAAACGAAGGCCGACCGACGAGCGAGAAACCTTCATAAGGCATCCACCACAGTTCCTTACCGGTCTGGACGTCGTAGGCGGCGACATGTTCGGCCGACGTGGCGACGAGCTGCTCGACGCCGTCGATCTCCTGAACGAGCGGGGTCGAATAGGCCATCTTGAAGAAGCCGTTGTCGCTCACGCGTTCTAAATGCTGCCGCGGTTGCTCCCACAAAACGTTGCCCGTTCGTTTGTCGAGGGCGGCCAAAAACTGTTTGTCGGTTCCGTCACAGCAGAGAATCAATTTGTCGCCGTGCAGAATCGGAGAACTGCCCGCGCCTTGGGGAGCCGTGAACGGAAGCGACTCGTTTTTCCAAACGATGTTGCCACCGGTATCGAGGCAGACGGTTCCGCGCGCCCCGAAATGTACGAAGATGTGTTCTCCGTCGATCACCGGCGTAGGCGACGCGTAACCATTCTGAACGTGCTTCGGCCCAGGCTCATTCGGTGTTAACACCTCGATGTCGTGCAAGACATGTCCGCCCGCCTGATCGACGCAGATGGCGTGCAGCGACTTGCCTTCGTCGTCGGAACTCGTCATCCAAATCTGGTTTCCCGCGATCACGGGCGACGACCACCCCGTGCCGGGAATCGCCGTCTTCCAAACGACCGACTTCGACTCGCTCCATTCGAGTGGAATGCCTTCGGCGTCAGAGTGGCCCTGGCCGTCGGGGCCGCGAAACTGCGGCCACTGAGCCGAGCAGACAGAATGCAAAAAGGAAACTAGCAGACACGTCAGGGCGAAACGAGTGAATGTTCTCATGGTCCGCAGTCCTTCGGTATGGTGCCGTTGCGAGGAGCTTATCATCATAACAAAAACGGTTGCGAAAAGTGCCCGGCTCGGGGTGTTTTCGTTTGCCGAGACGGCCGTTCGACAAAAGTTGGAAACAGCTTGCATTCCCAAAAGATGTTACGCTGAGTGAACTGCCAACCGAACGGTGTGGGCGCGATGCTCGCGGTCAACGTGCGCGATGGTGAGAGGATGCCCTAGCGGCAGATGCCAGGCAAAGGTCCGTGTCTATGGACGACACACTACTGTTCTCGCTGTCGATCGCCGGGGCATACGGATGTGCTCTCGCCGCTTGGCCGATTCTTCGATGGCGGGGCAGAACCTCCGTGGTGTTTTCTACTTGCGGCAGCGTTGTCGTGCTGTTTGCCCCTTTGTTGATCCCGGCCGGCATGGTCGGCGCCAGAGCACTCGCAGCATTTCTGTGCATCGACCTGACGTTCAAGATGCTCGATTACTCGCGGCAGCACCGCCATCGAAGGCGCGATGCGGTTCGCTTTGCCGGCTACGCGCGATTCCTGATTCCGTTTCCTGTATTGTCCGTGGTGTTCGGTCAGCGCGAGCGTCGACTGCCGATTCCCAGACCTCGCCAAAAGGACGTGATCGGAGTCCTGCTCGCTGCCGCGCTATTTGCGGCGGCGTTTGGGCTGGTGCATGCTGTTTCGCGGATCGGCGCTGTGAAATCTTCGTTTCTAATCGATCATACTGTCAAGATAGCGATTTTCATGCTGGCCATCGAAGCGCTGTGCCACATGTTGTACGGATTGGAGCGGCTCGCCGGTTTCGACACGAAACCTCTGATACAGAACGCTTTCCTTTCACCAACGGTTGCCGAGTTCTGGTGCCGCTTCAACACCCGCGTTCATGCTTGGTACGATTTGAACATATTCCGTCCAACCGGCGGCCGACGCGCATCAGCGCGAGGCGTCGTGCTCAGCTTTTTCATAAGTGCCGCCCTTCACGAGCTGATGTTTGGAATCGCGACGTCGCGGTTCGACGGGTATCAGTTTGCGTTCTTCATGCTGCAAGCACCGGCGGTTCTCGCATCCCGACGGCTGCATCGGCTCGCGGCACGCGGCGGAACTGTTGGGAAATCCGTAGCGCGATTCATGACCTTCACCTGGTTGTTCGTAACGTCGATGTTCTTTTTTCACGGCGTGAATCGTGTTTTTCCGTTCTTTTACGCCAGCGAGCCGTGGTTGCCCTAGATGTGTGCGCGGCGCCCTACGCCATTGCATCTGGAACCGCCGATAGGGACGTCCGACCACTGGTGCATCAATCAAACGATGTACAATCACAACGGCACTCTAGCAGACGTGCCATCGTTGTCCCGTCTTGTTAGCATACAAGTCGAAGCCGTGATGTCGTGACATGCGCGTTCACATCAAGACGACCAATCTCAGGCGAGGAGGCTCACTCATGGAACGAAAGACGGTGGCGGGGCTGTTAACCGCGATGCTGGTTGTCATTGGCATTTCATGTGGAATCTTCACACAGGCGGACAAAGAAGGCGGAGCTTCAAAGTCCGCGGCGGCCGCGGTCTCTTCGACGGAATACAGAGATGTTTACTATCCCGGCACGGAGGAGCTTGCTCCCGACGAGATGCGCGTCATCTGCCTTGGTTCGGGTATGCCCATGCCCCGGCTCAAGCAGGCAGCCGCCTGTTTCCTGATCGAACTTGGAAACGGAGACAAGTTCATTTTCGACATGGGGACCGGCTCGATGCACCGGCTGTACGCCCTTGGTATTCCGTTGGACTACATTGACAAAGTTTTTCTCTCGCACCTGCACATGGACCATGCGGGCGATGTGCCGGCATTCTTCATCTATGGCCCACAGAACAACCGTTCTGTACCTTTGCGGCTTTGGGGACCGGGGGGCGGAGGCACGCGACCGGAGTGGGGCACGAAGGCCGCGATGGATCACATGCAACAGTCGTGGGCATGGATGACCGGCACCCTGAAGGGTTTGATCGACGCGCGAGCGCTCAGTCTAGAAGTCACAGAATACGACTGGTCGAAGGTCAACAACGTCATCTACGAAAACAATGGCGTCGTCATCAAAAGCATCCCTGCGATTCACCTTGAGCAATCAGCCAGCTTCATCCTGGAATGGAACGGCCTCACGCTGGCATACTCGGGCGACACGCTCCCGAACAAATGGTGGATCGAGCATACCAAGGGCGTGGACCTTTCAATTCATGAGTGCATCTTTACGCCCGAAATGGCGATGTCGAAATGGAGTTTCTCTGCACCGGAAGCCTTGAACGCGATGACGACCGTCCATGCCAATCCCATGTTTTTTGGGAAGGTGATGGAGATGACCAAACCCAAACACGCCGTGGCATACCATTTCCAAAACGATGCCGACACTTTACCGCTCGTAATGAAGGCAGTCGAGAAGTATTACGACGGCCCAGTGGATTACGCGCAGGACTTTATGGTGTGGAACGTCACGAAAGAGGGCGTGCGCACCCGGATGGCGGTGCCGAACCCGGAATCGTATCCGACGCCGTCGTTAGTGGAAAAGGAAGTTGCCGCTGGCGGAGAACGCTATCAGACGCCGGACTCGGTCCTCGAAGGATGGCCGGACGAGATGAACAACCTTACGGAACAAATCTACGAGGACTTCAACAAGAAGCACGGAACGGATTTCGAATTCCAGTTGAAGAAATGACCGGAAGTTCTGGCACTCGACGCGCGCGTCACAAACCAGCCTCGGTGTTCCGCCTTTGCTCGGAGAACGCGGGCCCGTTCCTGCCTAAACGAAGAATCAAGTGGTGTGACAAAGGCCTCGGTAACGACTTTGCGTTACAATAACGGGTTATCCGAAAGGTAGGAGTGTCCCAAAGGTGGGGGCGCCCCAAAGTCTTTCAAAGTCACCACCGGCATGTTGCGATGACAACAAACTCTCGTCCGATCCTTCAGGCGGCGTTGGCCGGCACCTTCATCATCGGTCTGCTTGGCGCGCCGGAACTGCGGGCCGACGATTGGCCGCAGTGGCGTGGGTCGAGCCGCGATGGCGTGTGGCGAGAGACGGGAATCGTGGACGCCATTCCGGCCGGCGGACTGAAGGTTCGCTGGCGGGCCAGGATCGGTCGCGGTTATTCCGGACCAGTTGTGGCGCAGGGACGCGTGTTCGTCACCGACCACCAGTTCCGTCCTGAAGTCGAACGCGTGCTGTGCTTCGACGAGGTGACGGGTGAATCTGTTTGGACGCACTCGTACCCCGTGGACTACGAGCACATGGAGTACGGCAACGGTCCGCGCGCATCACCGACGGTCGATGACGGCAAGGTCTACACACTGGGAACCCAGGGCCATCTGTTCTGCCTCGATGCGGTCAGCGGAGATGTTCATTGGAAGAAGGATTTGGCGAAGGAGTACAACGCGCGCGTGCCGCAATATGGGGCCAGCGTGGCGCCGCTGGTCGAAGGCGACCTATTGATTGTCTGCATCGGCGGCCAACCGGATGCGAGCGTCATCGCCTTCGACCGCAACAGCGGCGAAGAACGCTGGAAAGCGCTGGACGATCGGCCCGCCTACAGCGCGCCCATCGTTGTCAACAAGGGCGGAAGCCGGCAGTTGATTGTATGGACCGCCGATCACATCGCGTCGCTCGATCCGAAAACGGGCCACGTCCACTGGCAAGAGCGTTGGAAAACGACGTTCGACGAGGCTCAGGTCGTCGCGACACCCGTCCTACACAACGATCGGCTGTTGTGTGTGATGGCTTGGAATAGAGGTTCGATGATGCTCAAGCTGGACGCCGAAAAGCCCGCCGCTTCCGTTGTTTGGAAAACGCGATCGCAACCTTCGACGACAATGTCTACGCCGTATTGGATCGACGACGACCACTTCTGCTCCATCGACCGGGTCGGAGGTCTTTGCTGTCTCGACGCAAACTCGGGCGACGAATTGTGGAGATCGACCGAGGTGGCCGGCAGTGGCGCGATGGGCCACGCCCATCTGACGCCCAGCGGTGATCGGGTCTTCCTCTTCAACCAGCGCGGCCAACTCATCTCGGCTCGGATCACGTCCACCGGATATGAGGAATCGGGGCGAACCCTGCTCGTGGAGCCCACGCCTGGGCATCGAGCGCAGGGGCCTGTGGCCTGGGCACACCCGGCTTACGCCAACAAGCATGTCATCGCGCGAAACGATCGAGTGTTGGTGAGCGCCTCGCTAGACGCAGGCCAATACCCCGCCTCGAGCACAACTGTGGCGAAGTCTGAAACTAAGGCCCGGGTGTTGTCCGAGTTCGTGGGAAGAGATGCCGCGCTCGCGCTCGATTTCTCACCAGACGGACAGACGCTGGCTCTGGGGACATTCATGGGCGACGCGAAGCTACTGGACGTATCAAGCGGCAAAGAAAAGCCGCCCGCCCTTCCGGGACTCAAGAACAACTGTTGTGCGGTAACGCTCTCGCCCGACGGCACGCTGCTGGCATACGCGGGCGGCAGCGAATTCAGGCAAGTCCGCAACAACAGTCAAACGAGCGGCAAGGTACGGTTGTGGGACGTCACTACCGGCACCCTCCGCGGTCATCTCGAAGGACACACAAGCAAAGTCGATTCCGCCATCTTTTCCCCCGACGGCAAGACGCTGGCGACCGGCAGTTCCGACAATACGATCAGGCTGTGGGACGTGGAAACGGGCAAAACGCGAGCCGTCCTCAACGGACATACCGATGCTGTCTCGTCGCTGACGTATTCGCCTGACGGTAAGACTCTCGTTTCAGCAAGCTGGGACCAGACGGTGAAGTTTTGGAACGCAACCAGCGGCGCCCAACTTGCGAGCCTCAAGGGGCACGAGGAGGAAATCCTCAGCGTGGCGATCTCGCCCGACGGCACGACAATGGCCACCGGCAGCGCTGATTGGACGGTTCGGCTCTGGGACGTGGCAACCAAGACGGAGTGGGCGGTTCTCGATGAACACCACGGCGCCGTCTACGGCCTGGCCTTTTCGTCCGACAGCAAGATATTGGCCACCGGAAGCGGAGACGAAACGGTCAAGCTGTGGGACGCCAAAACGGGATTGCCACGGACCACGCTGCACGGGCACAACAGCGGCGTCACCGCCCTCGCGTTTTCACCAGATGACACAATTCTGGCCAGTTCCGGAAGGGACGACCCGGTGAGACTATGGGAATTGGGCGCGGACCAGTAGATGCCGCTAACGTGCGGAGCGCGTCGTTGTTACAACTCGCTACGGCTTTCGCGCGGCCCTGATTGAACTGAAGGGACGGACCTTGCGTTGCCAAATCGTCTCATTCGATTGCGAAGATCGGCCGGTTTGGGTCTTTTCTGGTAGTGGCTCGTCGGACGTGCGATTATGAACCATACGGATTGCAAACATTCTGCTCGCGCGGTGCTTCTGGACGTTACGAGTGTAGCCTGTGCGGTTCTAATGAGCGTGTCTCCTAGTGCGCAGGCCGATGAACCCAAAGAGACCGTCACGCTTCGTCTATCCGGCCTCGTTCCACGATTGATTCCTGATGCCCGCGTGAACGTCAGCTCGTTCGCAGCGCGCACGAAGGGCCGTTCATTCGTCGTCAATCAATTCCCGATCACCGTACGCCCGGAAGACATCGCCTCTGCGTTCCTGGACTTTGAAAACGGGAAACACAAACGGGTTCTTTCGGTTGCAATTCGACCGAAGATGGACAACCGTCGCGAGATCAACATTTCACTCAATAGGCCCAAATTCAAAACGTATGTCGGCAGCCTGTTTTCGAGTGACTTCGCCATCCGGCATAGCGTTGTCGCCAGCGAGAGAGTTCACTATTCGACACTTCCGAAATGGGATCGGGCATCGGACACGATCGTGGCAGCAGACGATCCAACGGTTGTCATTCGCAAGAACGATGCAGACGGTGCCGTAGTTTTTTCGGGAAAAATGGAATCGGGTGGCATTTGCGCCGGTTTTGAATGGGTCGTCGTTCCATCGATACCCAATCGCATCGCCGATGGAACGCCGTTGTGGATTCTAATCACACATGATACGGGCGATCTGTTTGGCGATCTGAAGGACACGCATTCGTTCATTTACAAGAAAAGAACGGAATCACGCGATTCGACGCCCCTCAATCGATGACGAGGCGATCAACTCGAAGTGGTCCCAAAACCCTCTGATGGGAAACGAGTACCCTTGATTTGTAGGGTCACATTCCAACACAACCGGGTTTTGGGACGGCTTCTTGAGCCCATTCAGCCCGGTCCGTTCTGCCGGCAGACGTCAGACCGGCACTGGCCG